>ERZ1066118.17-NODE-17-length-237019-cov-16.179656_pt1 | contig 237019 bp, 220 predicted proteins | sample MGYA00382765_ERZ1066118 | MGnify/ENA primary metagenome ERZ1066118 (study PRJEB33369, sample SAMEA5778348) | biofilm metagenome | biome: Industrial cooling water; feature: Water cooling tower basin; material: Biofilm | place: United Arab Emirates | collected... | reverse complement strand
CGGGACGCGGCCACGCGATGCCTGGCCCTGCTCACGCGCTTCCCGACGCCGCGCCTGACACGGCCCCACCGCAGCGGTCGCATGGCGCAGCCGGGCATGCGCATTGACGGGTGGCGCCCCGCTCGAGCACACGCCGTCCGTGCAGCCCGAGGCAACGGCGCCGGCACCACCTCGCTGCTAGAAGGCTAGCGATTCGAGCGGGGCAACGCCGGGAACCTTGCACGGCACTTAAGGCTGCACCGCTCTCATCCGCGCGGGCTCGGTCAGCGCCGCCCCTGGTGGCGCTCGACCGTTGCAAGCTTCCAAAGCGCGGGGGCCGCCGGCCCCGGCCGGACGAATCGCCGGGCGCACCCTGTGGAGCGCGCACGCCAGCGGCGCAGGTGAACGTGCTGCTCTGGGCCTCGGGCGTAGTGGGGGTGGGTCACCGTTGAGTGCCAACAATGCGGCAAGGAATGACGTCGCTGTAATTCGCCGGTTGCCTGCGCGTCAGGCGTGATTCGTGATACTCCGATGACACGATGCGATGGGCACCTGCGCGGCCGACGCAGCACGCGCTCGACGCTGGCCTCGTTGCCCAGGTGCATCGTTGCTCAGTCCCCCACCGTCATGGAATGAAAGTAAGCGTCTGCCGAGAGCCGTCTTGACAGCGGCTACGGCGGGTTGATTTCGTCGGTGAACTCGTCGTGGTCCCAAGCGCGCGCGATCGCCGCATCGAGCCGCGCCATGAGCGCTGCGAGCGTTTCGTTGTCGCGCCGCTGCAGCATCGCCAAGCTGTTGTGCCCGTCGCTGGCCACCGCCACGCAAGCCATCGGATAGAGCGCACCCAGCGTGATCTGCCCGCCTTCGTCGATCAGCGCCGCGATGTTCGCGTGCGCGTCGATGCCGGTGGGCGGCGTGCCGTGCGTTGCTACGCGGCGCGTGCGAGCAGTGCGGCGTCGGTGTTCTGGCACTTCAGCCGCCAAGGCAAGAGCTCGTCGATGCGGTTGATCGGGTGCTCGGCGATGCGCGCAAGCACTGCGCGCAGGTAACCCTCGGGATCGAGCCCGTTGAGCTTGGCCGTACCGATCAGGCTGTAGATCGCCACTGCGCGCTTGCCGCCGGCGTCGGAGCCGGCAAAGAGATAGTTCTTGCGTCCCAGCGCCACATCGCGCAGCGAGCGTTCGGCGGCGTTGTTGTCGATTTCGAGCCGCCCATCGTCGGCATAGCGCGTCAGCGCCGCCCAGCGCGCCAGGACATAGCGGATGGCCTGGGCGAGCGCCGACTTCGCCGACACCGTTGCGAGCGTGGCCTGCAGCCAGGCGTGCAGCGCACCCAACACGGGGCCGGCGCGCGCCTGGCGGATCTCGCATCGCGCCTTGGGCAGCATGCCGCCGATCTCGGCCTCGATCGCATAGAGCGCGGCAATGCGCCCAAGGGCTTCGCGCGCAACAGGTGAGTCGGTGGCCTGGGCAATGTCGTAGAAGCCGCGCCGGGCGTGCGCCCAGCAGGCCGCCTCGGTCACACGCCCGCTGTCGTAGAGATCCTTGAACCCGGCGTAGCCATCGGCCTGCAGGATGCCGCTGAAGCGGGCCAGGTGCTTGGTTGGGTGCTCGCCCTTGCGGTCGGGCGTGTACTGCATCCACACAGCCGGGGGCACCTCGCTGCCACTGGGCCGATCGTCGCGCACGTAGGTCCACAGCCTGCCGCTCTTGGTCGATCCGCGTCCGGGCTGCAGCACCGGCACCGGGGTGTCGTCGGCGTGGGTCTTGTCGCCGGCCAGCACGTGCCGGCCCAGCGCGGCCACCAGCGGCTCGAGCAGCGCAGCGGCGCCTCCCACCCAGTCGGCCAGCGTGGAGCGGTCGAGCTCGACGCCGTGGCGTGCGTAGATGCCCACCTGGCGGTACAGCGGCAAGTGATCGGCGTATTTCGATACCAGCACGTGCGCCAGCAGGCCTGCGCCGGCCAAGCCGCGGGCGATTGGACGCGCGGGTGCGAAAGCTTGCACGATGCGCGCGCAGCAGCGGCAGCTGTACTTGGGGCGCACGTGCCGGATCACCCGAAACGAGGCCGGCACGTACTCGAGCTGCTCGGCCACGTCCTCGCCAAGCGCGCGCATGGAGCCGCCGCAGTCGGGGCAGGCCCCGCCCTTGGCCAACGGCTCGTGCACTACGTCATGGCGCGGCAGGTGCGCCGCCAGCGGGCGGCGCGCGGGCCGCTCGGCCTTGGGCGCGTCTGCGGCGGGTGCGCCCGCCGCCTGCGCAACGCTCGCTTCGCAGTCCTCAACGATCAGCTCGAGCTGCGCGATGCGCGCGTCGAGCTGCTCGGAGGAGCGGCCGAACTGCATGCGCTTGAGCCTAGCCAGCTCGAGCCTGAGCTTCTCAACCCACGCCTGCAGGTGAACGCCGTGGGCCTTGTGTCGCTCGATCTCGGCCCGCAAGTGCGCGCGCTCGGCATCGTGCGCGGTCTGCTGCTGCACGAGCATCGCCTGCAGCAGCGCCACGTCGCTGGGCAGGCCGTTGGGCGTGAAAGCGATATGCACGCCTCAAGTGTAAGTCCGTGCTGCCGGCAGCTCAACACAAAGACAGAGAGCGCGCGCGCACGCGCCTGCCCGGCGTTACCGACCCTTATGCCGCAGTCTGCGGCTGCCAGGTCCGCTCGGGTCGCCTCCAGTCGATGCCCTCCAAGAGCATCGACAGTTGCGCCGCCGTCAGGTGTACCGCGCCGCTGCGGGCCTGCGGCCAGATGAAGCGGCCGCGCTCGAGCCGCTTGGCGTACAGATTCATGCCGTCGCCTGACCACCACAAAATCTTCACCAGATCGCCGCGGCGGCCGCGAAACACGAACACATCGCCCGAAAACGGCCGCTCGCCCAACGCCGACTGCACCAGCGCCGCCAAGCCGTCCATGCCGCGGCGCATGTCGGTGATGCCGGCAGCCACCCAGACCCGGGCGGTGGGCGACAGCGCAAGCGCCGCACTCATCGCAGCGCCGCAATCACGGCCGAGACCTGCTCGGTGCTCACTGCGGCGCCGATGCGCACGCGCGCACCGCTCGCCAGCTCGATCTCGATGCCGCCGCCGGCGTGGCCACAAACCGCTCCCGGCGGCGGCGAAAGTGACGGCGCGTCAGCCGTCACGACCACCGGCAGCAGCGCTGGCGCGTTGCCTGCGCTGGCTTGCTGCACACGCCGCTGCTCGAGCAGGATCCAGCGGCGCAACAGGTTCGTATTGACGCCCGCTTCGATCGACAGCCGCGACACCGACGCGCCCGGCTCCAGGCAACGGCGAACCAGCTCCTGCTTGAACGGCTCGCGATAGCGCCGCCGCCCGCGCGCGTCCACCCTCACAACATGCGCCAGCGCCGAGTCTGCGTTCACATCCATCCCGTGCGTCCACTCATCCGACAGTGGACGCATGCTGGCGGCTGCCAACTACTCAGCACAAGGCGGCCAAGACCTGACGCTTACGAATGAAAGAAACAACACTATGAAGATCCGCACGCTCGTTGTCTCCGGTGCCCTGTCGGCGCTCGTCTCGATCGCGATGGCGCAGCCCTCGACGCAGCAGATGCCCGGCGGGCGGGGTGAAATGGCAGACCATCCCCATGCGACACGTGGGCCCGGCAGCGCCCGGCCTATGCAGCCGCAGCGCAGCAACATGCCGGCGGGGGAAGGCGAGATGCCCGACCACCCGCACGGATCGTCGGGCGGGCGCGCGACCCTCACGGCCCCGATCTACCAGTTCAGAGGCGAGCTGCCCGGTGGCCGCGGCGAGATGCCGAACTACCCCTACACGTTCTGAGCCGGTCCACGCAGAGCAGTCCCTTCGCACGGCGAAATGTGCCCGCAGCACGACGAGCCGCAGCCGTCGGGCGCTTCCGGCTCCATGTCCCCCCGGGCCGTCGGTTATTTCGGCGGCGCGGCTGGCACCTTGTATGGGTAGCTGCTGGAGCACGTTGCGCCGCTGCGCCTCGGGGTCGAGCCTGTTGACCAGTGATATCTGCCGCATGCTCCCGTCGCCCGGCGGTGGGTTAGGCAGGCGCTGTTGGGTGTTGCCTGAAACGGCTGGCCAAGCCGACCGCCTGCGTCTTGCACTGGATGCGTGGCCAGTTGCATTGTTCGCACCGACGCTCATGGGCATGGCTCGAGCAGCGCCCAGCGCGCTGATGCCGAGCGCATGATGTGCTTCTACCGCAAGGCGGTGCGGGCCATCGCCACGCTGGTCATCTCGCACTGGCCTGAGCGCGGACCGTTGTGGACCAAGGCGCGGATAACCCGGCTTGAGTCGCTCTTTCATGCCACCAAGCATCGCCTCAGCCCGCGCTATGCAGTGATGGACCGTTGGCTTAACAAGATGCCGAGCTACTTGCGGCGGGCGGCGATCAATGCGGCGGCAGCACGGTCACGGCAGGTCTACTTCGCTTTCTCGGCCGGCTTGTCGGTGTTGGCTCCATCGGCTAGCGGCTTGGCGGCCGCATCGCCGGACGGACGCTGCTGCTCGGTGCGCGGCTGCGGTGCGCGCATCGAACTCGAGCCATGCATCATGTCCGAATGCCGCCCCGACGTATGCGGTGGCGGGTGGCCGGGGGCGTTCGGCGCAGGCTTGGCGGTCGCATGCGGCTTATCATCGTGCCGGCCCTGCGCAAGGCTGGGCGAGGCAAGGGCCAGCCCGGTCAGCGCGACGATGACGGCGGCAAAATTGGAGTGCGACATGTTGGACCCTCCGGTCACGGTTGAAAAATCAAGTCGATCGGGGCTGGCTGGGGCAGACCGCGGAGGCGATGCGAAGACATAGGTGACGCGGCGTCAGCGCGCAGGTCTGGCCGATGCGGCGGAGGCCATCGTACGCACCCAATCGCCTGCCCGTGCAGCCCGCCGCCGGCCCCTAGCGCCCGGAGCTTGCCTGTGGCGGGCGCGGTTTAACGCCGAGCAGGACCGCGCGCTGCTCCGGTGTCAGCACGCGAGCGGCCTCGCCGACGCTGCGGATGAAGGCCAGGCGCTGATCACCGCGCAGCCGCTCGATGCTTCGCACCTTGTCCTCGATCTTGGCGATCTCCGGCGACTCGGCCGCCGTCAGCGTCCACAGCTCCTGCTCAGCCTCCTCGATACGGCGCTCAGCCGTTCGCTGGTCGAGCGTGGAGCGCTCCTTGATCCGGTTGAGCGCGGCCTGCTGCTCGCCCGACAGTTGGATGTGCTGCGGGTGGTCGAGAAAAAATCCCGTGGCGCCGACATGGTAGAGGTGCGAGGCGCCCGGAAAACCAGGCAGGTTCGACAGCGGCGGCATGCTCGCCATGCCCGGCATTTGGGCGCCGCCCCGCATCGAGCCCATCATGTCCATGCCCCTGCCGCGGTTCATCGGCGGGCGCATCTGCGGCGGCTGCATCGCACCACCAGGCGCCATGCCGCCGCCCATGTCCATCCCCATGCCGCCCATGCCCATGCCCATCCCCATGCCGCCCGTGCCGCCGCCCTGACCCGGGCCCATGCCTCCCATGCCGCTGGGGTTCCCGGCGGCGCCGGCATTGCCGCCTGCACTGCCTGCGCCCATGTTGTTCATGGGCCGGCCCATGTCGTCCATCATGGCGACCACCATCGGCTGCGGCGCCGCCGGCTTCTCCACCGATCCGGCCGCGCTGCCGGCAATCGACGCCAGCACGACCGCGACGAGGGCTTTGAGGCGCGGCGTGCGTCCACTTCGGTTCGAGATCATCTGCGGGGTTCCTGTGGTGAAAAGCCGAACGGGGACACAGGCAGTGTGCGGTGCGCAGCGCAACATGCCTTGACCCAAATCAACGTTGTATGCGGGTCGCCCCGCCGAGCCACATCCGACGTTGGAGCTTGGAGCTGGCTCCAAGGTCGCGGGAACGGTGGCCGCGCGCTTGACGCATCGCGCAGCCGTCTTTGACCTCCACGCTTCCCCAGGAAGCGGCACCGACGCACGCGCCGTCGCGGGGGGCGCAGTCGCAACGACGCGTCCAGTAGCACGGTGTAGCGGCAAGGCAGTTCCGCTCGTCAATGATGCTTGTAGAAGCCGACCCCGCGGATGTCATTCCAGGAGGTCGTCAGATGGCACGCGTAGCACTGGTTCACGCTTGCACCCGGCTGGCGCGCGACGCGGGCCGACACCATGGAGAAGTGCATCATCGTGTGGCTAGGGGGCGGCCGATGGCACTGGGCGCAGTCGAACGACCGCGCCGAAGGGTGCCGAAACGCCGCGATGTTCCACTGGTCAGCGGTGTGACACTGCGCGCAGTCGCTGCCGAACATGCGCTGGTGGCGGTCCTTCGTGCCATGGCAGGTCACGCAGCTCAGCCCATTCAGCTCGCCGGTCCGCGGATGGCCCGCCGGCAACCCCCGGGGAGTCGCATCTGCACCGATCGTCCAACGCGCCGGTGGCGAGGCTGAACTTGGTGCTGGGGATTTAGCGAACGCGCGCCCCAGGAGGTCGATCGCCGCGGGCTCGAGCGGAGCCTGCGCCGCCTGAGGCGCGGCGCGATGCCCCAGCTTCAGGAGCATCCGATGATCCATGATCGTCGGCATCCGGGCGCCGCCCTGGTGCTCGATGTGACAGCCCGCGCAGGTCTGAAGACCCGCGTGAAACGCGGTGGGCAGGCGCTCCAGCAACATGGTGTCGTCGGCATGGCAGCTTAAGCACTTTGCCGCTTGGACGCCCTTGACGGTGGTGTGGCAGGCCGCGCAGTCGTTCCGCACAAACGCGTGCGACGCCGACAGCGCCCCGGGCGAGACGACTTGGCGCCATAGCGTGCGTGTCGCCGGCTCGGCCCGTCCCCAGTCCCAGGCCAGCCCGGCGGCCAGCGCGACCGCGGCGATCGCAAGGAGCCAGTAGCGTGCTTTCATCTTCAGTCGAACCAACGCAGGCCATAATTGATCGAGCTGGCGACGTGCAGCGCGAGCAGCCCGTAGAAGAGCAGCGACGCGCTCACGTGCACCACGAGCCAGACCGCGAGCCACCGCTTGAGCCGCTCGTCAGCCGCAACGGCGTACTCGAGCTCGGCGATGCTCGCGATGAGTTGCCCGAGCCTGGCGTGTGCGCCCGCCGCCTCCGGGCCGAGCGCGCTGCCGGCAATGCGGCTTGCGAGCGCCCGTCGCCAGGCTGCCCAGCGTGACTCGATGGCCAGCTCCCCGGCCGCCGCGCCGCTCTGAGCGGCCTGCAGTGCCGTGGCGTACTGTTGCCGCAGCATCCCGAGCTGCGCGGTGCGCTCGCGCAGGTCTTGGCTGACCAAGCGCACCAAATGCCGGCCTACAAAGCCGCTGACCACGCTGACCAGCATTGCGGCGATCAGCGTCACGCCGAGCACGCTCTCGAAGCGGTGCCCGGAGTGCAGGATGGCGAGTGCGGCGCCTGCCACGCCCGCGTACGCATGCCACGCCAGCGCGCGCCCCAGCGGCAACTGCTGGGCCAGCTTGGCGCGCAGGGGCCGCAGCCGCTTGAGCGCCGTATAGATCAGCGGCACGAGCATTAGCACCGCGGCGGCAACGCCAAGCGCGCCGCCGGCCAAGCTGCCGGCGAAGCGAGGCGCGCGGTGCACGACGAACCCGAGCCACAGCACGAGCGCTAGGCCCAGCATCGCAGCCACCAGGGCGCCTTCGCGATCGTTCATGTCGCTTGCCGATTCCGGTGCTTCAGGCGTCGACGGTCACGTCGCCCGTGGACTTTGCTTGACAGGCGAGCACGATGTTGTCCGCCTTGTCCGTCGGCTCGAGCCCCTCTTCGATGTCCATCGTCACGCTTCCGGCAAGCAGCTTCACGCGGCAGGTGCCGCAGGTTCCGACGCGGCAGGCATAGTCAATGGCGACACCCGCCTCCTCGGCCGCCTCGAGGATCGTCTGGTCCGGCCCAAGGGCTGCCCGCTTGTTCGAGCGGGCAAACACCACTGCAGCGGCCTCGGCTGCCGTGCCACCCGGCACGGAGGGCGCTGCGGTAGGCTCTGCGCCTGCCGGCCCGCCCGCCGCAGGGACCCCGATGGCGCTCGGCGCGCGGGCCGTATCGGCCGCCGGGACGGCGCGTTCCTTGCCGATGAACGCCTCGGTTCGGATCTGCTGCGCCGCAACGCCCGCGTCGACGAGCATCTGCCGGACCGCGTCCATCATGGGGCCGGGGCCGCACACGTGAACCCGCCGCGTCACCAGGTCGGGCACCGCATCGACGAGCAGCTCTTTGGAGATGCGGCCGGTACGGTGCGGCCAAGCACTGGTCTCGGCGCGGTCGGCCACGAGCGTCATGTGAAGGTTTCGGAACCGACGCGCGAGGTACTCGAGCTCTTCGCGAAAGATGACGTCGTTGTCGGCCTTGCATCCGTAGACGAGATCGATGCGTCCAGGCCAGCAGCGGTCGGTCAGGTAGCGCACCACGCTCATCATTGGCGTGATGCCCACGCCGCCCGCCACGAGCAAGATGCTGTCGCTTTCTTCCCCGGTAAAGGTGAAGCGGCCGGCCGGCGCCGTGATCGACAGCAGCTCGCCGCGGTGCACGCTGTCGTGCAGATAGCCCGAGACGATTCCGTGCGACTCGCGCCGCACCGTGATCTCGCAGTAGTCGCGGTGCGTCGGCGACGAGGCGATCGTGTATGACCGCCGTACCGCCCGGCCGTCGGGCGCTACCGTCACCGTCAGGAACTGCCCGGGCAGAAACACGAACGGCAGCCGGCCGCCGGCCGGGTCGACCAAGCGGAAGGTCTTGACCTGTGGGGTTTCCTGGAAGATCTGCGCCACCCGCAGATGACCCGACCATCCGTTGGTCGGGGTTGGCGAGATCTCGGCGGGCACGGGGGCAGGCGGTGACAGTACGGCTGCGGGCGACGCGCGCAGCGTTGCGGCGTCGCTGGCGCTGCCTGTTGCAAGTGCGCTGCGCTGCGCTCGTGATGGGTCGCCAGCACTTGGCGCCCCGAAGTCGCCCGACAGGGCCGTCGCGGGTGTCGCAGCGTGGGCGAGCTGTGCCATCAGCGCGCGCGTGCGCTGCGCACGCTGCCTACTGATCCACAGCAGCATGCCGACCAGCGCCACGAGCGCAAGCATCGCGACATAATGAAACGGCTCCAGCCCGAAGATCCCATGGGGCACGACCGCCGTGCTGTTGGGCAGCCCCATCTCCTGGCGAAACCAGTTCATCGCGACGGCATTGGGCGCCTCGTTGGCCGACAACATCGCAAAGGTGGCCAGCCCGCCTTCGAGCCAGCCAAGCGCACCGCGCACCGTCTGTGCACCGGTTTGCGCACCTCGGAGGTCGCCGCCGGCCACCGCCTGTCCTAGCGCATCGAGCGTGTCGCGCAGCCGGTTGATGCCTTCGGTCACCCGGTCACGGGCCAGGCGCTCGAACTGCGCACGCTGCTCCGGGCTCAGCTCGGCTGCGTTGGCAAGCGTTGGGTACAACAGCATGTCTCCGGCCGCACCGCAGCAGCTCACTGCAGCAGATGCCGATCCAGCACGGGGCGGGCTTGAGGCACTTGCCTGCGGAAGTGCTGGCCCCGGTGGCGGTCCCGCGGCCGGCGCCGAGCGATCGGCATCGGAATCGGCTGGCAGCGGCGGCGCCATCTGCGACATGTCAGCCGCCGCCGCAGCGGCCTCGCCCGGCGCGGTGGTGGCTTGCGGGTGGTGTGCGGAATGGTCTGAATCGGCGGCTTGTGCATGCAACAGCGACGGCGTCATCGAACTCCACGCAAGCAGCAGCGCCAGTGCGGCGCGGCGCGTGCAATCCACCGCGCGTATCACTCGGCCGTTGCGCCCGCATGCCGCCACCGCCGTAACGGTATGTGCCGCACCGGGCACATCGGCGCCAAGCGCTTCAGGCAGCGTCGAGAAGCGGTGCCAAGGCATGCGCGCGCGGCCTCGCAGGCAGCCCGACCCCGCACCGAGCAGGCCGCTGGGGCACTTGGCTCGCCGGCGAGCCAGGCCCGTGGTTCTGTCGCCGGTCGTCCCTACAGGCGGCGGCGCACCGTCCGCATCAGCGGCCAGATGGGTAGGCATACGGGTTGTGCAAGAGGTAAACCCGGATGGCGCCCACGTTCCATTCCTTGGGCGCGATCTCGGCCAGCCGGAAGCTGTTCGTGGATACCGAGTCGAACTGCCAGTCGAACGCGCGACCGTCCTTCACGAAGCGCACGCTTTCCCAATGCACGACATTCACGTGTTTGGTCCGATCGGTCAGGTGAATCTCGCGCTCAGCCGTGTTGGGCGGCAGCGGAGTTCCAAAGGGTGACGCGGTATGCGCAACCATCGTCTGCGGCTGTGCTGATGCCGCGGTCGGCGACAACAGGACCAGCAATACGCATTGCAGCAGACGATGATGCAAAGGGCCCACGTTTGACTCCGGTTGAGAGTGGCTCGTTGTTGGTGCGTCGGGCACGTTGTGCCCGGCACGCGTGCAGCGATGCGAGCGGCCCACCTCGGCGGCGTACAGCGGTGCGCTCGCACTGCACTGTAGGGGCGGCCTTGCCGCCGATCAATTGACTTGGATCAACTTCGCGTAGCTCACACGTTCCTTGTTGGGTCCCGCCTGATTGTGGCCTGGACGGCGAACATCGATATCGCCTGCCCTGCGTGCCCGCCGCATCACACGACGCTATTCCAGACGCCACACCGGCCGCTCATGCGACGGATGCAGGTGCCCGCCGCACGCGACACGTGCCGTTCGATGACGAACCTTGGACTTGACTGAACGGTTTATGCGCCCTGCGCACCGGGTATGGGCGCGCCGCGCGGCAACTGCGACCCGCAGAACATTTGAGTTGGCTCACGGCTTCATTGGCTTTTTCCGCCACGCGACATGCAAGCATCGCGCCCATTCCACCCAACAGAGCGTAAGCCGCGCGGTCGGTGGCGCTGTTCGATCGGCGGGGAAGCTGGCTGACGGCGCCGGCCTGGTGAACGCCCGTGTCAACGCGTCGGAATGCGCTGCGTTGAGGCGTGGCGCGCTCCTTAGAACGGTGCCGCACATGCGCCTTGCGACGTCGGCAAGAGAAGCTGTGAGGCGACTCTAAGAAAACCTTTGAGTCAACTCGAATTGAGCTACGTCAAGACACCGCCCGGCGCGCGACCTAGAATGATTGAGTAGCAGCGTCTTGAACAACTCCAAGGGAGATGAACATGATCTACCGTACCGTCATCGCTTCGCTCGTATTGTCGGTGGCGAGCTCACTTGCCATGGCCCAGTCCTCCTCGCAGCAATCGCCGACGCAGATGCCGGGCGGCCGAGGCGAAATGGCTGATCATCCGCATGGCGAGCGTGGCGCCGGCAGCAAGAAGCCGATGCAACGCGAGCGCAGCAACATGCCGGGCGGCAGCGGCGAGATGCCCGATCACCCGCACGCTGATAAGGGCGGCAAGGGCAGCCAGTCGGCTGCGCGTGGTGGCAACCGGCGCAACAACATGCCGGGCGGCAGCGGCGAGATGCCCGATCACCCGCACAAGTGACCGGTAACGCGCGATGCACTTGCGCGTCGCGCGCCACATGCCGCCGGATGCGTGACGCCGCAAGAGTGAGCGCGCGCCGCCAAGGAAACGGCTGTCGGTGATCGCGCCTCACGGGGCGCCAGGCATCGGAGCATGGCACGGCGGCGCGGTGTGCGGCCGGTGGCAACCCGTCCGGTAGGGCAGGGGGCCGCTGGGCCACGGCGTTGGTCACGCGCGCTTCGGCAAGACGTCCGCAAGGGTGCACGCGCACGGTTGCACTTGGTGCAGTGCGCTTCTTACCGGCCCGGCTTGGTCCGCGCGCAACCCGTTGAGCGCTTGTGTGGCGGACCGACTGCGGCAGAGCAATCAAAACCACAGTCGCACGCCTACCACAAGCTGAGTGCTGCGCACCCGTTCGCCCGCGGCGCGCGCGAAATCGGCCGTGCGGCCGTAGCGTTGGCTCCAGGCGATGCCGATGTAAGGGGCGAACTGGCGGCGGATCTCGTAGCGCAGCCGCAGGCCCGCTTCCAGGACGGCGAGCCCCGCGCCCAGGGCCCGTTCCGGATCGTCCCGGCCATAGAGCGCGGCTTCGACGGTGGAGCGCAGGATGAGCCGTTGCGTGAACAGCAGCTCGTAGCTCACCTCGCCGCGAAATGCGGTGCGCCCGCTTTGGCCGGCGTACAGCGTCGCTTCGACGTCGAACCAGTACGGCGCGAGGCCCTGGATGCCGGCCGCGAGCCACGTGCGGCCCGGTCCCGGCCCCAGGTCGTGACGCACGCCCAGCTGAGTGCTCCAGTAGGTCGCGAACACGCGATCCCAGAGCACTTCGGTTCGGACCGCGCCCAGCTGGTTGTTTTCGCGCTCGCCGTCGAACTTCACGAAAAGCTTGTGGTAGTCGCCGCCGTACCACGCAAAGCCGTCCAGCCGCTGCATGCGATCCGACCCCATGCGGCCGTACTCGAACTTGTCGAACAGCAGCCGGCCGAAGCGCTCGGTATCGGCCATCTCCATGCCACCCAGCGATCGGTGCTCGAGCCCGCCTGAATATGCATCCGGATCGCGTGCATCGGGAGGGGGCTTGCCGCCTTGCATCGGCCCCATGGCCGCGTCTGGCTCCGACCCGGCAGAGGGCGCCGTGGTGGTGCCTGCCGGGCCAGGCATCGGGCCGTGCCCGGTGTGCCCTTGCGGCATCGCCGACGCGGGCGCGCCGCTTGGCGACGGCGCGCCCGCTGGCGGAGGTGCAATGCGGCCCCCGCCGCCCGGGTCCCGCGGCGGATGTGGAGTGGCCGGTGCCTGCGCAGGCGTGGCCGTTGCGTCGGCTCCGTGCGCGGCGTCGTGACCGGGCCCCTGTGCCAGGCCGCCGGTGGTGGCTGCAAGCACCGGCCAGCCACGCCCGCCCGCTGGTCCGGCCGAGGACGGCGCCCAGCCGGTGCGTGCGGCTGCCGGGTCGACCTCCTCCGGGGCGCGCACGGCGGCAGAGCGCACCACCCGCGAAGTGGGCCCGAGGTGGAGCAGCGGCGCCGTCGGCGCGGCGGGCGCGCCGTCTTGGACTGCTGCTGCCGCAGCGGCACCGGTCCGGGATACCTCGAAGGCCTCGCTGCCGTCCTGCAGCCGGTCGCGGGCGGCGACCGGCGCGCCGATCAGCAACGTCGGGGCCGCCGCACTCACGAGCCAGCCGACGCGTCGCTTCAACCGCCGCGCGTCACGGCTCGGCTGTTGGGTACTCATAACACCACCACTTCTCGGAACATGCCCGCTTCCATGTGGTAGAGCAGGTGGCAGTGGTATGCCCACCGGCCAGGTGCATCGGCAGCCACGAGATAGGTGATGCGCTGGGCCGGTTGCACGTTGACGGTGTGCTTGCGGACCTGGAAGCGGCCGTCGGGCGACTCCACCTCGCTCCACAGGCCGTGCAGGTGAATCGGGTGATTCATCATGGTGTCGTTGACCAGCACGATCCGCACGCGCTCGCCGTAGCGCAGGTGCACCGGCCGCGACTCGGAGAACTTCTGGCCGTCGAACGACCAGACAAAGCGCTGCATGTGACCGGTCAGATGCAGCTCGACCTCGCGCTCTGCGCCGCGCGGATCGACGGGGCCGCCGATCGTATGCAGATCGGCGTAGGTCAGCACACGCCGGCCGTTGTTGCGCAGGTTCACGCCCGGGTCATCGAGGTTGGTTCGCGGCATGTCGACATGCATGTCCACCAGCGGCCCGTATTCGGTGCGCGCATGCCGCACGCGGGGCGCCGCCGGCCCGTGCGCTCCTGTGCCGGGCGCCGCGTGGGCGGGGGCGGCCGCATCCGCCGGCGCGCCGTGCCCGGCGCTGCCGCCATGAGCCATCGCGCCCATCATGTCGGTCATCGTCAGCCACTCGGGTTCATCCTGCGGCGGAATGGCCGCTTGCATGCCGGAGCGGGGTGCAAGGGTTGCCCGCGCAAAGCCGGTGCGCCCGATCGACTGGGCAAAGATCGTGTAGGCCTCGTCGGAGCGTGGCTCGACGATGACGTCGTACGTTTCGGCCACCGAGATCCGGAACTCGTCGACCGTCACCGGCTCGACGTCCTGCCCGTCGGCCGCCACGACCGTGAGCTTCAGGCCCGGAATCCGGACGTCGAAGATCGTGGTGGCCGCGCCGTTGATGAAGCGCAGCTTCACGCGCTCGCCCGGCTTGAACAGCCCCGTCCAGTTGCCATCGACGGTCGCGCCGTTGACGAGGTAGACGAACGTTCGCCCCGTGACATCGCTGACATCGCTGAAGTCCGTCGGGTTCATGCGCGCCGTGTTCCACATGCGACGCCGATCGAGCGCCGCCGCGAGCCCCATCTGCTGGATGTCGCGGAAAAAGAGCGGAACCGTGGGCTGGTTGCGGTTGAAGAAGTCGCTCATCTTCTTCAGCCGCGCGTAAATGCGCTCCGGATCCAGCGTGGTCCAGTCCGACAGCATCACGACGTGCTCGCGGTCGACGGGGAAGCGCTCCGCGCCGCGCGGCTCGATGACGATCGGGCCGTACACCCCGGTCTGCTCCTGGAAGCGCGAGTGGCTGTGGTACCAGTACGTGCCCGACTGCCGGACCGGGAAGCGGTAGACAAACGTTTCGCCCGGCGCGATCCCGTCGAAGCTCAGCCCCGGGACACCGTCCATGTCAGTGGGCAGCAGCAGTCCATGCCAGTGAATCGAGCTGCTCACCGGCAATCGGTTCGTCACCCGTAGCGTGACGGTGTCGCCTTCGCGCATGCGCAGCACCGGCCCGGGAATCGTGCCGTTGATGGCGGTGGCCAACGTGTCGGAGTCGAGCAGCCGCACCGGCCATGGCGCAATCTCCAGGTCGAACTGCGTGCCGCGCAGCTCGGTCTGCGCCACTCCAAGCGACTGCCCGCCGGTCGCTTGCGCTTCGAGCGCGATCGGGGCAAGCGCCGCACTCGCCAGCGCGCCGCCGACAAAGCGCCGCCTCCCCGGATCGGGCTGCCGCGGCGTACGAAGCGGGTCGCTCATGATTGTGGGCTCCAAGAAGGTCGCCGAAGCACCGCTTGCGTGCGGGCGCGGCGGTAGGCTGAATCGAAGGGCGGCGCGGGAAGCGGGGTCGAGCGGACGGGCGGCACGGTGGGCGTGCCACCGGAGCCTCGTGTGCTGCAAGAAGCGCGCCGCCCGTCACGGCGGCTACAGGAGGCACCAGCCGCGCCAACTGGAGGCCCACCCGTTAACCGGTGCGCCCTAAAGCGCCGCCCTGCTGCGCCCTCGACAGGCAATACTGTCCAACCGACGTGCTGTTCTGAGGTTGGACGAGCCCAAACGGCAGGCGTACGCGGCGCAAAGTGGCGCGAGCCAGTATCCGCGCCGCGCTTGGTCACGCCACGCGAAGGCGCGCCGCTTGCCGCGTCCCACTGGCGGCTGCACGGCGCGTTGGCCGGGCTGCAACGCCGTGCGGCCGCGTGCCCGCTAAGTGGGCTATCGACCACGCCGCCGCCGCCGCTGCAGCGCGTTGTCAGCGGGACGCTCGCCCCGCCCGACGCGCTTGTCGGAAGCCCCCCGGCGGTTGCGTCGGCCCCGGAGGTAGATCCAGCCGACCCACACGAACATCACGATGACCAAGACGATCCATGCTTTCAGGACCGCGCCGATGACCGAGGGCTCGACTTGGCTGATGTCGCGGCGACGCATGGTGCCGGCTCACCGCGGGTTCACTGCACCGGCTCGAGCTGCGTGACCGTGAACGCGCCATCGATGCGCTCGGCCGTGAAGCGAACGGCCTGCCCTTCCTTGACGCGGTCCAGCACGGCCGGGTCCTTCACGCGGAACACCATCGTCATCGGCGGCATGTCGAGGTTGGCAATCATGCCGTGGCGAATCGTGATGCGGCCGTTCTCGCGGTCAACGCGACGCACCTCGCCATCGGTCATCGTGGCCGCCCCCGATGACGAGGGCGCCGCCGGGGCGGCCGGGTGGTGTGCACCGTGGTCCGACGTCGATGCACCCTGAGACTGCGCTTGCACGCTGCCGGCGGCCAGAGCAAGCACCGCCGGAACGATCAAGCCGAAATAAAGTCCTTTCATCGAAACGCTCCTTTCGAGCACATGGGGTCTCGCTGTCGTGCGTCCCGGCGTGGCCACGCTGAGGCCGAGCCGAAACAGTGTGAACGTGTCAGTCTCTCAAAGGTCAAGAGCCATCGGCGCGTCGGCGGCCAGCGCGTCGATCAAGGCTTGGACCTGATCGCCGGACGGCGCCGACTCGGGCATGTCCGTCCATTGGTCCAAGGCCTCGGTCATGAAGGTCTCAGCGAACTTGAGCTCCTCGAGCTGGCGCCGGATTGCCTGGCGGTGCGACTGCACGATGTCGCGCACGAGCGGGCAGGGTGCCTGGCCGCGCTGAGCGAGTTCCCGGACCGTGCGGATCTCCGCCAGCGTCAGGCCGAGCCGTTGAGCGCGGCGGATGAAGCGCAGCTGCGCCAAGTCGCTCCGCGAGAATCGCGCATAGCGATTGAGCTCCGAGCGGTGTGGCTCGAGCAGCCCCTCGCGGATGTAGTAGCGCACGGTGTGGGGCGACACCCCTGCCGCCCGGGCCAGTTGGATCACCTTCATGGCGGGCTCCAATGCGTCAGCTCGCCCATTGCTGCCGCGACGCCGAGGCGCCCGCCGGGCGGTCCTGCGGCTCCAGGCGAGCCGCTGCGGCCGGCCAAGCGCGTGGGCTGCACGGGCCTGTGACAAGGTCGTGCCAGCGGCGGCGCCCCGGACAAGCCGGGGGTTTCGGTGCGCCGGCAGCGCGCGCACCGCGGCCAGCGGCCCATTGCGGTATGTCGGCTTCGGCAGATGCCGCCTCGGCGGCGTGTCGGATGCGGTCGGCCTGCGGGCGGCTGTGCCGCCTCGGCGCCTCCGGTTGGCGCCGACCGCATCGCCACGAACGGGTAGTTGTCATGCTTTGGTGTGCTCCACTGCGTCGGAAAGCCGACCGCCTGCCGCTGGAGGCTTCATGGCCCGCCTGACGTTGGCGAGCCACGAGGCCGGTTTAGGCCACGGCGGTCATCTGAGATGCAATGTGCGCTCAGGGCACCAACGCCTGGCTGACCGGTGCATTACAGCGGCGTCATCACCATCGCGGGGGCCACGACCGATGCCGCCTGGGAGCGCCAAGGAGGGCACAGCAGCGCGTCGCGGCGGGTTTGTCTGGCATGCCGAGGCAGCCCGACTGGGCTGCCGCCACCCATTGGGGGGGCCCGCTGACCGTTGCATAGTCCTTTGCCGAGCGCGGGCAGCGCGCTCCGCGGCCTGCTCGGCAAGCGCTTCCCCATGGGGCGGCCCACGACCGCAGGCCGGCCTCGCCCGGCGCCGCTATCGTCGCGTCTGGCCTGGCAGCGCAGCGCTCGGCGTGACGCGCACCCGGCCGGTCATCCCGGACTCGAAGTGCCCGGGAATCAGACAGGCGAACTCGAATTCGCCTGCGCGGTTGAAGGTCCACACCAGTTCGCCGGTCTTGCCAGGCGCCACGTGCACCATATGCGGCTCGTCGTGCTCCATGTCAGGGAACTTGCGCATCATCTCGGCATGCTTTTTGAGCTCCTCGCTCGTGCCCAGCACCAACTCGTGCATGACCTTGCCCGAGTTGTGCACGACGAAGCGCACCGTCTCGCCCTGGCGCACGGTCAGCTCCGACGGCGTAAAGCGCATGCGATCGCTCATGTCGATCTTGACGACGCGCGAGGCCAGCCGCGGCTCGGCCGCAATGCCGAACGGCTTTTGCTCCGCAGGAACCGACGACTTGGCGGCACTGGAGCCGCCGTGCGCATCGCTGCCGTGCGCAAGCGCCGCGCCACTCGAGGTGGCCAGCAACAGCGACAGCACCGCGGCCAACGCAATCTGATTCATGGGATAGCCTCCGTTCTCGTTGGTGGTGCCGCCGCGCCTAGCGGTAGCGGGCAAAAACGTTGGTCTGGCCGTCGCGCCGCACCAGCAGCACGTCGTAGGCGTCGCGGTGGCTGCCGTCCTGCTCCATGCCGGGCGAGCCGATCGGCATGCCTGGCACCGCCAGCCCGACCGCCTCGGGCCGCTCGCGCAGCAGGCGGCGCACGTCGCCGGCCGGCACATGCCCTTCGAGCACGTAGCCCGCCACGCGCGCCGTGTGGCACGAGCCAAGCTTGGCGGGCATCCCGAGTCGAGCGCGCGCCGCGTTGTTGCCGGTGTCGTGCGCGGTCGCTACGAAGCCGGCTGCGGCCATGTGCGTCAGCCAGTCGCTGCAGCAGCCGCACGTGGGCGACTTCCACACGTCCATTTGCACCGGGGCAGTGGCGGCAGCAGCGCGTTTGCCAGCCGCGGCGAGCACCAGGCCAGTGGCCGTAGCCGTCAGCAGCGTTCGTCGTTGTTTTTGCACGGTTCGACCCCTCCGCGCCTCAGTGGTGGCCGGCGTGGCCACCGCCCGGCTTGCGCACGACGAGCTCGCCGGCCTTCGGCGCCGGCAGCTGCCCCGAGGCGGCGCGGGGCGCCGCGTCCGGTGCGCGCTGCGGTTCGGCCAATGGCGCGCCCTTCCACTCGTACGCCACGGTGCCAGGCGGATGCTTGTACCAGCCCGGATCGCTGTAGTCGCCCGGCCTCTGTTCGGCCCGCACCTTCATCACGGTGAACATGCCACCCATTTCCACCGGTCCAAAGGGGCCCTGGCCAGTCATCATCGGCAGCGTATTGACTGGAATGGGCATTTCCATCTCGCCCATGTCGGCCATGCCGCGCTCGCCCATGACCATGTAGTCCGGAATGAGCTTGTTGATCTTCTGAGCCACGCCGCGGTGGTCCACGCCGATCATCGTCGGTACTTCGTGGCCCATGGCGTTCATGGTGTGATGGGACTTGTGGCAGTGGAACGCCCAATCGCCCGGCTCGTCCGCGACGAATTCCACGGCTCGCATCTGTCCGACCGCGACGTCCGTGGTCACCTCGTTCCAGCGCGACTCGGGACGCGTCCAGCCACCATCGGTGCCGGTCACATGGAACTCGTAACCGTGCAGGTGGATCGGGTGATTCGTCATCGTCAGGTTGCCGATCCGAATGCGAACACGCTCGCCGAGCTTGGCCACCATGTGATCGATGCCGGGAAACACCCTGGAGTTGAAGGTCCAAAGGTTGAAGTCGAGCATGGTCGCGATCTTGGGCGTGGCGCTGCCCGGCTCGATGTTGAAGGCTGTCAGGATGAAGCCATAGTCGCGATCGACCGCCATGAACTTGGGGTCCTTGGGGTGCGCGATGAACAGGCCGTACATGCCCATCGCCATCTGGACCATTTCGTCGGCGTGCGGGTGGTACTTGAAGGTGCCGCTACGGCGGATCGTGAACTCGTAGACGTAGGTCTTGCCCACCGGGATGTGCGGTTGATTGAGGCCGCCCACACCGTCCATGCCGCTGGGTAGGCGCAGCCCGTGCCAATGGATCGTGGTGTGCTCGGGCAGCTTGTTGGTCACGAAGATGCGCACCCGATCGCCCTCGACCACTTCGATCGTGGGGCCGGGCGACGAACCGTTGTACCCCCACAGGTGCGCCTTCATTCCTGGGGCGAACTCGCGCACGACCGGCTCGGCCACGAGGTGGAACTCCTTGACGCCGTTGTTCATGCGCCAAGGCAGTGACCAGCCATTCAAGGTCACCAATGGGTTGTACGGCCGGCCAGTGTTCGGCACGAGCGGCGGCGCCGTACGCGGGTCGGCGCGCAGGACCGGTTCGGGCAGCGCGGCCATCGCCACGCGGCTGACGGCGGCGGCGCCACCGGCAACCGCTGCGCTGGTGAGGAAGGAACGTCTAGACAGCGTGCTCATGTGTCTTGGTGCTCAATGTGGCGTCAATGGCCCGCGGCTTCGCCGCCCGCCTGCGCGGCTGCCGCCGGCGCGATGGCGACGGCGCCGCCGGGACGTCCGACGAGAGACATCTCGAGATTCGATTGCGCGATCCAGAAGTCGCGCAGCGCGTCGATGTAGCTCGCCACGCTGCTGATTTGAGCGCGGGCATCGGCCAACAACTCGAACACGCCGATCAGCATCCCGTTGTAGCGAAGCTGGTTCTCCTCGGAGATTCGCTTGCGCAGCGGAACCACCTCGTCGCGGTAATGCTTGGCAAGGTCGTATTGGGTGCGGTACGTGTGGTAGGCCTCGCGGACCTCCGAGCGCGCGTTGATGGCGGTCTCGGTTGCCCGTTCGACGGCTTGCATGTAGATCGCCTCCGCTTTGGCGACGCGTGTGCTGCCGAAATCGAAGATCGGAATCTCAAAGGCGATGTCGTAGCCGTTCTTGTACGGCTCGCTGCGCTCGCCTTCGAGCACGCGCGCTGGCCCGAACTCGAGGGCGTTCAAGAATCGCGTCGTTCGGGTCAGCCCCAGGTTACGGCCCAGGCCTTCGAGCTGCGCGCGGACCGATTGCAGGTCCAGGCGCTGCTGCATCGCAAGCGACTCCAGATCGGGCCGCTCACCAACTGCCTTGGGAAGGTCCGGCAGCCGTTCGGGTAGCCGGAAGGCAAGCTGCGGTCCCCACACCCCCATCAGTCGCGCAAGCTGCTCGCGCGCGCTGACCGCATTTGCGCGCGCTCGGGCCAGCTGTGCCGTGGCATCCGCATAGAACGATTGTTCACGCGCCTGCTGCAGGCGGCTGAAGTTTCCCGCGCGCGCCATCCGCTGGGCCAAATCCGCGCTGGCCTCGGCCGCTTGGCGCACCTGCTCCATGTAGCGCGTCGTTTCATCGGCGGCCACCGCCGCGAAATAGGCGCGGCGCGTGTCGGCTGCCAGCCGAAGCGCATCAAACGCGGCACCAAGCTTGGCCTGCTCGAAGCGTCGCAGTTCAATCTCGCGCGCCAGTGGCATCGTGATGAGCGAGAAGATGTTGAAGGTCAGCGCCTGCTCGATCTTGTAATCCTCCCCGCGGCGCGTACGGAGCATCGAAAAGCGCGGGTTGGGCAGGCGGCTCGCCTGCACGAGATCGGCCTCGGAGATGCCCAGGTCATAGTAGGCCGCCTGCAGGCCGCGGTTGTTCAGCAGCGCCACTTGCACGGCCGACTCGACCGAAAGCGGCTGCGCCAGCAACTCAAGCGTGCGCGCGGCGAGGGCTTCGCGCTGCTCGTCTGTCTTGGCCCACACCACATCCCGCCCCGAGCGCGCCTTGACAGTCTGCTCGACTGGGCCGAAACCGCCGTCGGCCGAGAAAGTGGCGCACCCACCCAGCACCAGCACAGCTGACAATGCCGCAAGTGGCATCCGCAGATTGCGGCCGGTCAGCGCAGTACGAACGCGAGTCGCGTCTTTCGCGTTCATCGTCCATGCCCTGCATGGCCGCCCGCAGAGGGCGCGTGGTCGACGCCCGGCGTGGGTGCAGCACCCGATCGAACCGCTTCAGGCGACGTCGCACCGGTCTGAGCGGTCGGCGCCCCATGGTTTCCGTGACCCGATGGGTGCCCGCCTACTACTGGTTGAGCGCTCGCTTCGCCAGCCCTCATGATGCCGACGTGGCCACCCACGCGCGCGACTTCGTCGTTGAGATCACGCCAGTTGCCGACCTTGACGTCACCGAAGTAGCGGTAGCCCTCGAACGCCGAGCGATAGTCGCTCGACGCCGCCGGTGCGGCTGGATCGGCCGGGCTGAACGCTTGGGCAAGGCCCACGGACGGCAGCGCGAGAGCGAGTGCGAGGGCTGCCGCAGTTGCACTGGGTCGCACGGACAGCGATGTCATCCATCATCTCCAAAGCCGTAAACCCACAGCATCGCCTCAGGTGGCCGGCGCGAGCGTTGCTGCAACATTACATTCTTGTAATGTTCGACTGTGCGCAGCCATGGCATGGTTCGGCCCTATGCGACTACTGATCATTGAAGACGAACGACGTCTGGCCGACTACCTCCAAGCGGGGCTGTCCGAAGCCGGGTTCGTGGTGGATTTGGCACACGATGGCGTCGACGGCCTGCATTTAGCGCAAACCGGTGAGTACGATCTCGTCGTGCTGGACGTCATGCTGCCCAAACTGGACGGCTGGAGCGTCCTTGCCGGTTTGAGGCGAACGCACCAGACGCCGGTCCTGTTTCTGACCGCGCGGGACGACCTGGACGATCGCCTACGCGGTCTCGAGTCGGGGGGCGATGACTACATGGTCAAGCCGTTCGCCTTCGCCGAGCTCGTTGCGCGGATCCGTACTCTGCTGCGACGCGGGCCGATACGCGAGGCCGACGTCATTCGGATCGCGGACCTCGAGATCGATGTGCCGCGGCGTCGCGTGACTCGCGGCGGGACTCGCATCGACCTGACGGCACGAGAGTTCACCCTCTTGCACCTTTTGGCACGCCGCGAGGGCGAAGTGATCGCGCGTTCGGTGATCGCCTCGCAGGTGTGGGACATCAACTTCGAAACCGATACCAACGTGGTGGAGGTCGCGATCCGGCGCCTGCGCGCAAAGATCGATGACCCCTTCGAGCAGAAGCTGGTGCACACCGTACGGGGCATGGGATACGTACTGGAGGACCGGCTCGCGGCTACCTGAGCGATGGCAACCACCTTGACGCGGCGCATCGCGGCGCTACTGTTTGCGGCAGCCACCGGTGTCTTTGCACTCACCGCGATTGGGTTGGAGCAGGCACTTAGCCGTGAACTGGCTCAGCGCGACGCGATGGAGCTCATCGGGAAAGTCGAGCAACTTCGTTATCTGGTGGGCGTGCATGGAACGATTGCGGCGATCGGAGCCGATCCGCGTCCTTTTCGTGAAGTGATCATCGGGCACAAGGGTTTGGGGTTTCGCATTGCGAATGCTGACGGCACGGAGTTCTTGGCTGTCGGCGAAGACGTCAGCGCCGCGTTGAGGGTAGGCGCTGCCCCAGACAGCGCGGTCCCCGTCGACCGGCAACCCGACCTGGACGATGTGCTCATGGTGGACAGCGGCGACTTGCACTGGCGCGTGGTAAGCGCTGAAGCTCACGGCAGCGGCAACCAGCGAGTACGTATCTCGATCGGACGCGACGTGCATGCCAGCTTGGATCAGCGGACGATCTACCGAACCGTAATGTTGACCGGCAGCTTGCTGGGCGCCTTCGGCACTGCGCTGATTGGCTCGGTAGTCGTTTGGCGTGGGGTGCGCCCGCTTGCCACCATGGCGGGTGCGGCGCGCCGCATCAGCGCGAACCGGCTGGCCGAACGTGTGCCGATCCCGGCATCCGCGCCCGCGGAGGTGCGCGAACTGGCGGAAGCGTTCAACGACATGATCGATCGGCTCGAAGAAGGATTCACGCGGCTGTCAAGGTTCTCGGCCGACCTCGCACACGATCTGCGCACGCCGCTGGCCAACTTGCTGCTGCAGACGCAGATTGGCCTGTCCAGGGCCCGGTCGACGAAAGAATACGAAACGCTCCTCGCCTCCAACGTCGAGCAATTCGAGCGCTTGCAGCGCATGGTCGACGGCATGCTTTTCCTTGCGCGCGCTGACAATGCCCAGATTGCACTGAGACGCGTGCCGCTCGACTTGCGGGATGAACTGGAACGCGTCGCCGCGTATTTCGAACTGGCGGCCGAGGAGCGCAATGTGCGCCTAGCGGTGTCTGGCCAGGCTTGCGCCGATGCCGATGCCGAACTGGTGCGACGCGCGATCGGCAACTTGGTGTCGAACGCAGTCCGGCACGCCCGCCCCGGCTCCGAAATTCAACTGCGCGCTGCCGAAGGCAATGGAAGAGCCACGATCGAGGTGTCGAACGAGGGCGAAGGCATCACAGCAGCCGACCTGCCACGTGTATTCGACCGGTTCTGGCGCGGCGACCAGGCACGCAGCGCATCCGCCACGTCCAGCGGATTAGGGTTGTCGATCGTTCGCTCGGTAGCGCAGTTGCATGGTGGCGACATCGCTGTCGATTCGAGTCCGGACGGGCCCACGACTTTCCGGCTGTCTTTGCCACGTCTCGAGGCCTTGCCTATGAGCGTCAAGCGCCGAGAGATCTGATGAAACGGCCGGGCATTGCGATGGCATTCCTTTGGTATCTTCCTTAACCGGAGTTCGTCGCGCTCGGAAGCGCTTGCAACGCCCGGGCGAATTCGCCGCTGAATCGGAAATTCTTGCCTGCGCTTGCTTCTGCGGCGCCGTTGTGCATCAGGCCTGGACGTTGCTTTCTCAAACGCGATCGGCAACGTCACACGGCCGAGCTCGGGCACAAAGTTCTATCCCTGGCAGACGGTTTCGACCGATGTACGCGGCCCCAAAGGATTCCTGCCGGTCCTGGCGATGTTGTCTGTCGGCAGCGCTTGCCGTATTGCTGTTCTTCGCAACGACCTGGGCTTCTTGCTGCGCACTTGCGTGTGAATGGCGCCACGTCGGCGGAAGCGAATTCATTGCGTGTGTCGAGGAACTCGCGAATCACGCGTCGCAGGACGCTGGCGCAACTTCCACAGCCGCAACCCACGCCGGCCCTGGATGTCACTTGATCGGTGTGGGGTTGGTTCGCAGTCGGCTCGCCCTCGCACTGGAGCCGATGGATGCGGCACAGTTCCCCGAACTGGAATCGCGATTCGTCTCGCACAAGCCTGACCCGTTGGAGCGGCCACCTCGCAGAGGTCCGCCAGCTGTCCGCGCTTGAAGGGTGGTATCGGCGCTGTTGACGTAGCTGCGTTACAGCGCGACCCGCCTGTTACTTCGGTCGGCAGCCGCGTTCTGTGGCTTTCCCTCCTGATCGAGCATGCGCCCCAAAGGCCATGCAACCGGCCGCACCCGCCTTGGCCATGAATCGTCCGGCAAGCGGCCAAACCTCATTCATTGGAGTCCAACCATGGCTCACCAGCAATACGAATCGTGCATCGATGCCTGCAACGCGTGCGCCGACGCCTGCGACCACTGCGCCGCTGCCTGTCTGCAGGAAGACGACGTCAAGATGATGGCGCGTTGCATTGCGCTCGACATGGACTGCGCGGCAATATGCCGGCTGGCCGCCTCTTACATGGCACGCGGTAGCCAGTTTGCGAAGCAGGTTTGCCTGATGTGCGCCGACATCTGCGAGGCCTGCGGCAACGAGTGCGCCAACCACCAACACGACCACTGCCAGGCGTGCGCGCAGGCATGCCGGCGCTGCGCCCAGGAGTGTCGTGCCATGGCCGCGGCCTGACGCGACCGTGATCAGCCTGCGCGGAACGACCGCCGTTCACGATGCTGCGCTGCCAGCACGCCGACGCCCCAGCGCTGGCCGGGGACGGATGGTCGGCTCGCGCAGGCTTTCTGCGATCGCCGGCTCGGGATCTCCTCATGACTCCAGTTCGACTGGCCGACATGATCGGCGTCGCGACGGCGGCCGAACGCTTGGGCGTGCCGCACGCGACCATGGACAACTGGGCCAAGCGACGCCGCAAGGTACCCGGCCCGGCCTACACGGGTCAAATGAAAGTACGCATCCGGCAAAGCGCTGACAAGCTGGAGGCCGAAAACGCTCGGTTGCGCCGCGAATTGGCGAGCGTCAAACTCGACAACGAAATACTGCGAAAGGCGGCGGCATACTTCTTCGCGCGGGAATCCAGCTAAGGCGCCGTGGAGCTTCGACGTGCTTACCGCACCGCAGGGCAGCCAGCGGCGGATGCCTGATGCGTGACTGTGCGGCGCGTCACTGCTGAAGCAGAAGGCGACGAGCCTGGATGGACGCAGGCTTGCTCTAGCAGGCATTGCGGGTTATTTTACCCACTTGGATTGGATGCAAGGCTGTGGAGCCGCGCGACCGCGGCGTCACGAGCTACTGCTGGCGGAGGTCGGCCGTGATCTTCACGACGTACGACGAAGATCTGCAGCAACTGCCCAAGCTTTTCGGGGAGCTGCCCTGCACGCACTGGAGCCGCGTCGTCCTGGCTACGCCCGTGCCTTGGTTCTTCATCGACTGCCGGTTCGGCGCGATGACAGACGACCATTGGAGGCCGCAGCTGGTGTTGAGCGCTGAAGCGCTGATCGTCACCCTTGAGGCTGTTCGATCCTCGTCGGGCTGGGTGAACGCCGCTTATCTCGTCTCCCCAAGAAAGCTCAATGGAACACCCGACTGGATCATGGAGCCGCTGCGGCAAATTTGGACCGCTACAGGCCCCAGGGGCGCTGATGCCGTGATCTTGCTCACCCAAACAGGCCGACGCTACGTCGACTGCGCGACAACTAGTCGGGAGGCTGACCTTGTCGAGCGGCGCGAACGCGCGTGGTTGCGGCGAGCCGGTTCGATCGAGCCGCCCAGCACGATTTACGCAGGCGGAAGACGAGAGGACGGGAACTGAATGGCGCAGAAGGCCTCTTCGCTACGACGATGCTTGCAAAGTGGCCCTTCGTAAGATCGGGGTGCGATGACGGGTCGCAAATTCTTGCGTCACAGCCGTGAATCACCACCTCAGCCTTCTTGCCCTTAGCCTGCTGCCGAGCAGGGTCTATCGCTTCAGGGGGGTGCTCAATCGCATGCCAAGCGTAGCCGGCACAGTCGCCGACTCGGTCGAGCTGGGTGGCGCAACGCGCGCATTGCCACGAGTACTGGCGCCGAAGCCTGGTGAAACATTCCGCAGCTTCGTCGACCGTGTAGCCGCCGATACCGAGGTTTCTCTGGCGACGATCCTGCACTACTTGGGTCTCGCGAGTGCACCGATAAGATCGCGGCTGTCGGGTTATGGTGCCTACCTTGCGCCGGCCCAGCTCTCGCGCATGTCTGCGGCGACCCGTGTTCCGATGTCCGAGTTGCGCTCAATGCTTCTGCTGAGTGCAAGGGTAGGCGATCAGGCCATAGGCTGCGGGGGCAAGGAGGAGTTGGCGGCCTTGTCGCGTTCGGAGTGGCTGTATGCCCGGGGCTCGCATTATTGTCCCCCCTGCCTCCGTGAAAACGAAGGCGCCTGGCACTTGTCTTGGAAGGTTCCGTGGTCGTTCGCCTGCAGTCGCCACCGCGTGTTGCTCAATGACCAATGCCCGCAGTGCGGTCAGCGGTCGGGAGGCTGTCGTGCAGATCGCTCGCTTTCCCCGACCTTCGTCGATCTTCTTCCACAGCCAGGCGCTTGTTGGAATCCGGGCCGGGAAAAGACGGGGCGGGCCGCACGCCCATGCGGGTTCGAGCTGAGCAAGGCCCACAGCACGACGCTCGACGCTTTTCCGAGCTTGTTACTCGTACAGGCCCGAATCGACGAAGAACGCCTGCGCTTGAAGTCCGCCATCCCCGACACACGGTCCGATCCAAGTGCTTTCTTCGCGGAGCTTCGATCCCTCGCTTCGCTCGTGCTCTACTGCGTTGTCGACGAGGCCGTTTTGGGCGCTATTCCAGATCAGGCCGTCGCAGCGTTTCGCGAACATGTCGTCTCCCAGCAAAGCTTGCGTGCGCTGCGAGATCGAAGTCAATCACCGCGCAACGAGGCCCATCGTCGGGTGTATTTGGGAGCGCCGCAATGCGCCAGCATGATGCTCGCCGTCCTGCCCTTCGCACTGGCTTGCCGGGAGGATCTCGATAAATTCGCGGATTCGCCCAGGCTCGCCCATTTGGCTGCAGGCTTGCACGCCGTCAACCCGAAGGGACGCTGGGACGTACTGCGCCAGTTCCGATGCAGCGGCCGCCTCGTCAACGCGCTTGGCGAGCGCTTTCCTGGCATAACGCGCTTCGATCGGGCCATCGGCGCGCGGCGGGGGAACAATGCGATCACGGAACCAGCGACTGATCGCTTCGAGCCCGCCAATGTTCCACAATTGATTGATGAGGCGACCTTCGATCGACTGTTCGCGAGCGACTTCGAGCGTTGCCTGCCGCATCTCGCAAGGCGCTTTTGCGCCATGTCGCTGGTGCGTCTGCGCCAAGGCGGCACCTGGGCGGCGGCTGCAGCCACGCTCGGCCTCCCGGTCGCGCAGAGCGTGAAGCTCGCCAACGGCATGATCAGCCGGCTTCGGGCGGCGAGCCTTTACGGCCACTTTGCGGCTCATCTGCACCGTGCTGCGATCGAGTTCTCGGCGAACCAAGCCGTCGTTGACTACCAGCAATTACGCGCGCTCTTGGCTCGCCTTACCACAGTCGATTCTAGAGATTGGGAGGCGGCCTGCGTGCTCAGCGGGATGCAGGCAACTTGGACGCCGACCCGTGGTATGCAGGCCGCCGCCTTGGTTTGGGCGCAAGTCACCGGCGGCGATTGGCGTTTGTCGCCTGCCTTCGCAGGCAAGGCGACGGCTAATCAGCGCGACGTCTACTGCCGCTTCGCCAAGCGATTTTCTGAACGGCTTGGCGTGCACCTCGTCAGCACCGTTGTTCGGCGTGCTGCGGATCTGCAGAGTGAAAGACAATTGGGCTGGGGTTACGCGCCCCAGCTCGCGATCGAGTAGATTCGAAGCATATGTGATCAATCCATGCACGATGAGCTTCGTCGACTACGAATCTGCTCGTTTCTCGTCCTTTCGGGCCGGGCGTCGCTCCTTGGCTAACTGCTCTTCGGACGCGAGGTCAAGCCTGACCTTGTTTAGAAGCTGGGTGGTCAAGCATTCCGCTCCCTGTTCGATCGCAAGATTGGCACCCTCTCGGAGCAGGCTCGACATAGCACCGATGTAGCCACTGGTACGCTTGTAAATGTAATCGGCCAATTGCACGCTCACTCGTTTTTCGGGTTGCTTGAGCAACACGAGCGAATCTTCGAAGGTCATCAGTAGCGACTTGTAGTCGTGGCTGTCTCGTCGGTACGCGGCAACTTCATAGCGGCGGAAGCGGCGGCGCGTCTGCGACGAGCCGGACTGCTCGCTGAAACCTTCACTGAGCAGTTGCGTGCCGTCAAGGTTGATGCCAGCGTAGACGAACGTGGCAGAGATGGAACTGGCGAGATACTTCAGGTGGTTGTTGATCGTGACGCCGTTCTTGCTTCCGAGTTTCAGGAAGTGAATGTCGTCAACGATGACCATCGTCGTACCGCAATCCTTGGCGTGCCTGATGATCTGGCGGTTCAACCAATCTTCAGTGGCCGATCGGACCGCCGGGACGTTGAAATACTCGATGATCTGCCAGTTGAATCCCTTGATTGTCACGTTGCCGGTCAGAGACAAGTACACGACGGGAATGAAGCGGTTCTTGTTCGGCAGTTCACCGGGCAAATCGAGCTTTCGCCTCAACAGGCGCTCGTAGCTGCGCCCGAGTTGGGTCGCAATCGTCGACTTGCCGACCGATCCTAGTCCGTCGAGCACCAAGCCAGGCCGCGCTCCGGGTGCTGCTCGGTAGTTGACGTCGGCCAACCGCAAAGCATCGTCATGAAACCTCTTGAGCAGCGGCGTCTCCAGCGGACCGAAGCTGGCGTGATATTGAATGCGTTGTGCATCGTAACGACGGCGCGAGCTTGGCTCGAGCCGCTTGTAGTCCTCATAGGAGATGCGTTCAGGTCGGACTGCAGGAGGCTGGTTGACAAAGGCCCTCCAATCCTCGACCGTCGTGATGGCGGGGCGCGGCAGCAGGAGGCCGAATGCCTTGAGGCCGGCGAATAGCGGCCTGCGCTTTTCTGCAGAGGCATCACTGAGCGCAGACGTCTCGTCTGTCGCTTGGGGCTTGTTTTCGGGATCGAAGGGCTTCATTGAGAGCTAAACGTCCCAATCGTCTTCATCTAACTGCTCGTCGGTCGCATCCTGTACGTGCCGCAGAACCTTTGGTTCGAGTTCGACGCTGTCGTCGTCGATAAATCCCGGAGCTTCGGCCTGCACGCTCGTGCGGCGGTCCGCTCGGTGATCCGCATTGGCCGTGGTCGGTCGGTCGCGTTGTGCAAGATTTGTGCGGGCAGCGTCGATGGCTGCCAATCTGCGCTCCTTGCGGTCCTGTTCCACGCCGCGGTCCATGCGATTGAGCAGCGCCCGCAGTTCACGGGTCAAGTCGTCATGATTGCTGGCATTGCCGCCTCGGCTGACGAGCTGACGCTTGGCGTAAGTGAGCGTCGTGCCGCTGAACGGTCGCGGGTTGTCGGTGATACCGATCCAACTCAGCGTTTGCCATTGGTCGAGCATGTCGTCATAGAAAAACACGCGCGAGTAGTCCCGAGGGTCGTACTTGATCGGCCACTTTCCAGGATGCAAACCGGTGTGCATCGACTTCAAGTTTCGAAAGCCATTAAGCGCGTCGCCGTCGTACCTGAGTCCGTGGACGTCGACGCCATAGTGCTGGATCGTGCGCCACTCGGTTGGCAATAGTTGGTAGTACATGGTTTGGTCCGCGATCACGTACATGAAGCCGGCCCGCGCCAGCCCCTCGTTGAACATGTCGTTCGGACTCACATTCATTGCAGGCAGGCCCGGCATGATCAGGCCGTCGTTGTGCCGGCGCTGCCAGTGGGTGACCACCCAATGGGCGAATCGGGCGTCGATCTCGTCCAAAGAGTAGTAGGCCTCGTCCTCGACGGTGGCACCACGCGAATACACATCCGGCCCCTTGTATCCGGGAAGGCTCTCCACGAAGGATTCGCGAATCGTTCGGAACAGCCGTTCGACGTGCGCCTTGTCGGTGGGCGTGTACGGGCGGGCCACGCACAGGTCGATGCCCAAGTGTTTGCAAGCTTGCTCGAACGCTTGGGACAAAAACACCCGGCCCCGGTCGACAACGACAGACTCGGGGTGCAGAAACGGAATCGCCGCCAAAGGCTCGTGGTGCGCGCCGGTGCTGGCCTTGATCTCGATTAGGATCGCTTCGGGCACGCCGACGTATGCCCATTGCGCGCAGGCAGGCCAGTCAGGCTGCGCAAGCTTCGGGCGGATCACGTCGTACAACAGCAGCGCGGCATCGACCTGGCCTGTGCTTACTGGTGTGAACCGCCAAGCGAGGATGGAGCGAGAGAACAGGTCGTACGCGATCGTCAATTGCAGCTGGATCCACTGAAACTTGGATGGCTCCATCGCGAACGCGTCGAAGGGGGTGGTGTCGATCAGCACCTTTTCGCCTGGGCGCGTCGCCTCGAAATGACTGTACGAACTTTTCGGGCGGTTGGCGGCGTTGCGGCGCGACTTTGCCGAACCGAACGTTCCGACGCCAGCCGACAGCTTATTGATCAGACGCAGCAGCGTCGAGTCGGAAGGCACCTTTGGGCGCGAATCATCGGGCAGCTCTTCGAGCTTGCGCAGTGTTTTCCTAAGAGTTTGGCCTCGCGACACCGTCGAGCTGTTCGTCTGCTCGGCCAGAACAGCGCGGACGATGTCCTTGATCTTTGCATCGATCGAGTCGCCGCCAATGCGCACGGCGCGGTGATCGACCAAGCCGTACCAGCCCTGCGCTTCTAGGCGGCTGACTTTGTTGAAAATGGAGCGCCGCGAGATGCCGAGTTCTTCAGCCTTGACCTCCAGCCGTTGCGTTCGCCCGGTTGTAGCCGGATCATATTGAGGCCGCGGCTCATGGGGGAGGGCCGACGCCTGGCTGCCCGTCCGATAGCCGGTGAGCGCTTCTAGAAGATCGGCTTGCAGATCTGTTGCCGTCTTCTGCGCTTCGGCTGGAACGTTATCTGGAAAGTAGGGGGGCGACGCTGAAACCTCTGGCTGTTCGGCACCGACGACGCGAAAATCACTCGCAGTCAAAAGCTCTTGGGCGCTGATGATCGAGGCGCGGCCGTCAGTACTGCGCAGGCGGATGACGCCGCTGTCGAGCCCGGTGACGACGTAATGCGCGCCCTCATAGAAGACTCGCGTGTTGACTTCCAGCCGAGCGCGGGCGGTTGTCATGTTGTTCTGTCCTGTCGTGGTGGCAACGAATAGATCTGTGATCTGTCCGACAGCAGCTCACTCATGTCGACGTAAAGTCGCGCGGTCCACAACAGGTGAAACAGGACAGGCCTTACAAGGGCGGGAGGGCCGACTGACGCCACGAGTGAGTCGATCGTCCGCGGTCCTGCTTCAACGCTCCGCAGAAAGTCGGGCGCGTACTGCACATGAGCGAGCGGCTGCCGTCGATAGCCAGCCAGCCAATTCAAGTTCGCCAGGAAGACTGCAGGAGGTTCGGTCTGCGTCGAGTAGTCCCAGCCCACCTGCTCGCAAACGGCCGAACAAACATCGAAGCATTGTCGATTCCGGGGTAGATCGACGAATGCACTCGGCTTGACGTTCAAGAGCAGCGGCGGGCCATCGTCCTGCGGCCAGACGAGGAAGTCGGGGATGTGGCTGCGCGCCTTGCCCTGGTCCGTGAAATGCAGGACACACGGTTGCGGCACGATGGCCTGGACCCGCCGCTCGAAGTCGATGCGCTTGAGCACCGTCATCTCGAGGCGGCTCTCACATCGAATCAAGCGCCCGAGCTGTGCGACCCAGTACTGGCCCGGCAGATGCCGTTGATTTTTGTAGGCAGGCGGGATGCGGAAAGGACGAAGGCTGCCCACCTTGAGGAGCTTCAGGTCGGCGATCGGCCGTAGTTTCTCTACTTGGCCGGAAGCCAAGCAGTAGGTCACCGATATGCCTTCGGCCGTCGCCACTTCGCCCCCCTTGACGGGACTAGGGGCAACTTAGCCCTTTCCGGAGGGCAGTGCAAGCTTCGCGTCTAAGTGCGAACTGAGTGCAAAGTGTGTTGACAAAGTGCAGGATTCGCCAAAATCCTACACGACCCGCGTCAGACCACCTGGCCCAGCTTGAAGATCGGCATGTACATCGCGATCACCAAGCCGCCGATCAGCGTGCCCAGCACCACCATGATCATCGGCTCCATCAGGCTCGACAGGCTCTCGACCATCTCGTCGACTTCGCGCTCGAAGATGTCGGCCGCCTTGGACAGCATGGCGTCCAGCGAGCCGGACTCCTCGCCGATCGAGGCCATCTGCACGACCATGTTCGGGAAGACATTGACCGCCTGCATGGAGGCCGTGAGGCTGGTGCCGGTGGCCACGTCCTGCTGGATCTTGCGGGTGGCCAGCATGTAGACCTGGTTGCCCGAAGCCCCGCCCACCGAGTCCAGCGCCTCCACCAGCGGCACGCCGGCGGCGAACATGGTGGCCAGCGTGCGGGTCCAGCGCGCGATGGTGGCCTTTCGCACCAGGTCGCCGAAGACCGGCACGCGCAGCATCAGCCGGTCCATGGTCTCCTTCATGCGCGGCGACCTGCGCCAGGCCTGCATGAAGAAGTAGATGGCGCCGCCGATCGATCCGAACACCAGGTACCACCACGCCACGAAGAAGTCGGACATGGCGATCACGATCAGCGTGGGCGCCGGCAGGTCGGCGCCGAAGCTGGAGAACACGCCCTTGAAGGCCGGGATCACGAACAGCATGATCGCGGCCACCACGACCACCGCCACCACCAGCACGGCGATGGGGTAGAAGAGCGCCGACTTGATCTTGCCTTTGATGGCGAGGATCTTCTCGCGGTAGCTGGCCAGCCGGTCCAGCAGGCTGTCCAGGATGCCGGCCTGCTCGCCCGCGGCCACCAGGTTGCAAAAGAGCGGGTCGAAGTACAGCGGGTACTTGCGGAAGGCCTGCGAAAGCGACGTGCCGGTCTCGACGTCGCCCTTGATCTCCAGGAAGAGCTTGGCCACCGCGCCGTTGTTGCTGCCCTTGGCGACGATGTCGAAGGCCTGCAGCAGCGGCACGCCCGCCTTCATCATCGTGGCCAACTGGCGCGTGAAGAGGGTGATGTCCTTCTCGGTGACCTTGCGGCCGCGGGCCTGGCGCTGCTTCTTGACCTTGAGCACCACGATGCCCTGGCGGCGCAGCGTGGACGACACCACCGCGGCGCCGCCGGCGCGCATCTCGCCGCGCACGATCTTGCCGCCGCGGTCGCGGCCTTCCCAGAGGTAGTTGAATTCCTTGACCGCAGGCCGGCTGGGCTGTTTCGCCGCCGGGAGTGTCCTCGATGTGCTGGCCATTGCGTGTCCTGAGTCCGAAGCCTTGCCTTGGGGTGTCTCGTCTTCACTCGTTGGTGCAGGCCAGCACTTCCTCGATCGAGGTCATGCCTTGGCGCACCTTGCGCAGCCCGGACTGGCGCAAGTTGCGCACGCCCTCGATCTCGGCCTGCTTGGCGATCTGCAGCGCGTTGCCGCCGGCCAGGATGATCTTCTGGATCTCCTCGGTGATCGGCATCACCTGGTAGATGCCGACCCGGCCCTTGTAGCCGCTGCCGTTGCAGCGCTCGCAGCCCACCGGCCGATAGGGCTGCCAGGTGCCGTCCAGGTCCGCTTCCGAGAAGCCCGTCTGCAGCAGCACGCCTTCGTCCACGTCCAGCGGCTGCTTGCAGGTGCACAGCCTGCGCGCCAAGCGCTGGGCCGTGATCAGGATCACGCTGGAGGCGATGTTGAAGGGCGCCACGCCCATGTTCATCATCCGCGTGAGCGTGGTCGGCGCGTCGTTCGTGTGCAGCGTGGACAGCACCATGTGGCCGGTCTGCGCGGCCTTGATCGAGATGTCGGCGGTTTCCAGGTCGCGGATCTCGCCGACCATGATCACGTCCGGGTCCTGGCGCAGGAAGGACTTCAGCGCCGCCGCGAAGGACAGGCCCGCCTTGTCGTTGACGTTGACCTGGTTGACGCCGGGCAGGTTGATCTCGGCCGGGTCTTCCGCGGTCGAGATGTTCACGCCCGGCTGGTTCAGGATGTTGAGGCACGTGTAGAGCGACACGGTCTTGCCGCTGCCCGTCGGACCGGTGACCAGCACCATGCCGTAGGGCCGCTGGACCGCCGCCAGCAATGCCTCCTTCTGGTCCGGCTCGTAGCCCAGCGCGTCGATGCCCAGCTTGGCCGAGGACGGATCCAGGATCCGCATCACGATCTTCTCGCCGAAGAGCGTGGGAAGGGTGGACACCCGGAAGTCGATCGCCCGCGTGGACGACAGCGCCAGCTTCATCCGCCCGTCCTGCGGCACGCGCTTCTCGGAGATGTCCATCCGGCTGATCACCTTGATCCGGCTGGCCAGCTTCTCCTTGATCGCCAGCGGCGGCTGGGCCATCTCGCGCAGCTCGCCGTCGATCCGGAAGCGGATGCGGTAGAACTTCTCGTAGGGCTCGAAGTGCAGGTCCGACGCGCCCGCGTTGATCGCGTCCATCAGCACTTTCTGCAGGAACTTGACGACCGGTGCGTCGTCCACGTCGGCGCTGGCGTCCAGCGTCGTGGTGGTGGTCGGGTCTTCGCCGCCCAGGTCGTGCTCGGAGGCGTCGACCAGCTCGGACAGCTTCTGCGATGCGCTCTGGCCCAGCCGCGTCACCATCCGCATCAGCTTGTCGTGCTCGACCACCACCGGGTCCAGCGCGGCCTGCGTGTGGAAGCGGACCCGGTCCAGCGCCTGCAGGTCGGTCGGGTCGGAGATCGCCACGGCGATCCGGTTGCCGCGGCGCGCGAGCCCGATCACACGGGTCTCGGTGACCAGCTTGCGGTCGATCAGCTCGTGCGGCAGGGCGTCGACGTGCACCGCGTCCAAGTCCAGCAACGGGTGCCCGAAGGCTTCCGCCGCGAAGACCGCGAGCTGGCGGGCGCTGAAGGTGCCGCTGGCGATCAGCGCGTCGATGAAGAGCTGTCCCTCGACCGCCTCGGCCTTCTTCTGGATCGCGATGGCCTGGTCGGGGCGCAGCTGCTGGTGCTGCACCAGCGCGCGGGCGATGCCGGCGAGCACGACCGCATCGCCGCCCGCGTTGGGGGCGAAGCCATTGCCGGACTGGGGGACGGGTCGGGACGGGTTTGCGGCCTGCATGCCGGTTACTCTGGGTCAGATTGGATCTTCGGGCGGGGGCGGCGGGCTGTAAACGCCGCACCGGGGAAAGGCGGACAGGCGGCCGGGCGGGCAGCCCGGGCGGCACGCCGGCCGTTGGCGGGGGGCGACGCAGCCGCTGCGGCCGGCCGCTCGGGCCGCTCGGTTAGGATCAACGCCATTCCTCACGGAGCCGTACCGTCATGGCCGATCGCGATCCGCGGCGCCTGCGCAGCCGCGCCTGGTTCGACAACCCGGACAACCCCGGGATGACCGCGCTCTACCTGGAGCGCTACCTCAACTACGGCCTCACCCTGGACGAGCTGCAAAAGAGCGGCAAGCCGATCATCGGCATCGCCCAGACCGGCAGCGACCTGGTGCCCTGCAACCGGCATTTCATCGAGCTGGCGCAGCGCGTGAAGGACGGCATCCGCGATGCCGGCGGGCTGCCGCTGGAGTTCCCGGTGCACCCGATCCAGGAGACCGGCAAGCGGCCCACGGCCGCGCTGGACCGCAACCTGGCGTACCTCAGCCTGGTGGAATGCCTGTACGGCTACATGTTCGACGGCGTGGTGCTGACCACCGGCTGCGACAAGACGACCGGCGCGCAACTGATGGGCGCGGCCACCGTGGACATCCCGGCGATCGTGCTGTCGGGCGGGCCGATGCTCAACGGCTACTACGCGGGCGGACTGGCCGGCAGCGGCACCATGGTCTGGCACGCCCGCCAGGAACTGGCCGCCGGCCGCATCGACTACCCGCAGTTCCTGGACATGGTGTCGTCCTCCAGCCCGTCGGTGGGGCACTGCAACACCATGGGCACGGCATTGTCGATGAACAGCCTGGCCGAAGCCGTGGGCATGAGCCTGCCGGGCAACGCCGCCATCCCCGGGCCCTACCGCGAGCGCGCGCAGATGGCGTACCTCACGGGCCGGCGCATCGTGGAGATGGTCTGGGAAGACTTGCGGCCTTCCAAGGTCATGACGCGCGCGGCGTTCGAGAACGCCATCGTGGCGGCCAGCGCCCTGGGGGCATCGACCAACTGCCCGCCGCACATGGTCGCGGTGGCCCGCCACATGGGCGTGGAGTTGACCGTGGAGGACTGGGACACCATCGGCTACGACGTGCCGCTGTTGGCCAACGTGATGCCGGCGGGCAAGTGGCTGGGCGAGGAGTTCTTCCGCGCCGGCGGCGTGCCCGCGATCATGCACGAGCTGCTGCAGGCGGGTCGTCTGCACGCGGACGCCGTCACCGTCACCGGCCGCCGCATCGGCGAGGTGTACGCCAGCACCGCCACCACCGACCGTGACGTGATCCGGCCCTACGGCGAGCCGCTCAAGGAGAAGGCCGGCTTCGCCGTGCTGTCGGGCAACCTCTTCGATTCCGCGGTGATGAAGACCTCTGTCATTTCGGAGGAGTTCCGCCGCAAGTACCTGGAGCAGCCGGACGACCCGAACGCCTTCGAGGCGCGCGCCATCGTCTTCGAGGGGCCGGAGGATTATCACGCCCGCGTCAACGATCCCTCGTTGGAAGTGGACGCCGACTGCATCCTCTTCATTCGCAACGTGGGGCCGGTGGGATACCCGGGCGCGCCCGAGGTGGTCAACATGCTGCCGCCGGACGCGCTGGTGAAGAACGGCATCACGGTGCTCCCCACCGTGGGCGACGGGCGCCAGTCGGGAACGTCGGCCAGCCCGTCGATCCTGAACGCGTCGCCGGAATCCGCGGTGGGTGGGGGCCTGGCGCTGCTGCGCACCGGTGACCGGGTGCGGATCGACCTCGGCAAGCGGCGCGCCGACATCCTGATCCCGGAAGACGAGTACGCGCGCCGCAAGGCGGAATGGAAGCCGCCCGTGCTGGAGCACCAGACGCCCTGGCAGCAGATGTTCCGCGCCCACGTGGGTCAGTTGTCGTCGGGTGCCTGCCTGGACTTCGCGGTGGGTTACCAGCGGATCAGCGAGACCAAGGGGCTGCCGCGGGACAACCACTGACGGAGCATCGCGCCGTGCAAGCCAACCGGATCCCGCCCGAGCGCCTCGCCGCATTGGGCTTTCCCGTGGTCGAGGTCTACGAGAGCAACGGCCGCGGCGGCATCGGCGCGGCCGGTTGGCATGCGCCGGTGGCCGTGGCCGTGCGTGATGCCGCGGCGGCGCAGGAGCTGCTGCGGATGCTTTCGCTCACGCTGCTGTCGGGCGGCTACGCGCGGGCGCGGGTGCATGTGTCGCCCACGGAATCGACCGATTGGTACGTGGCCGAAGAACACGTGGCGCCCCGGGCGGCGGGGCAGGCCGCGGGCGGCGCGTGGTGAGCATGACGGTGGACATGGGGTTGGACCTTCCCGACCTGTCCGCCGCGGAATTGTCCGCCGCGATCCGCGCGCGGCGCGTGTCGTGCCGCGAGGTGATGGCGGCTCACCTGGACCGCATCGACCGACGCAATCCAGCCATCAACGCGATCGTGTCGCTGCGCGACCGCGACGACCTGCTGGCCGAAGCCGACGCGCGCGATGCCGAATTGGTGCACGGGCACTGGCGCGGCTGGATGCATGGCCTGCCGCACGCCGTGAAGGACATGGCCGCCACGGCCGGGCTGCGGACCACGCTGGGCTCGCCCTTGCTCTCGGACTTCGTGCCACGCCAGGACGCGTACTTCGTCGAGCGGCTGCGCGCGGCCGGCGCCATCCTGATCGGCAAGACCAACGTGCCCGAATTCGGCCTGGGCTCGCAGAGCTACAACCCGGTGTTCGGCGTCACGCGCAACCCGTACGACCTCTCGCGCACGGCGGGCGGCTCGTCCGGGGGCGCGGCCGCCGCGCTGGCCGCGCGCTTGCTGCCGGTGGCCGACGGCAGCGACATGATGGGGTCGCTGCGCAACCCGGCGGCCTTCTGCAACGTCTATGGCTTCAGGCCCAGCGTCGGACGCGTGCCGGCGGGGCCCACGCCCGAGCCGTACCTGCAGCAGCTGTCGACCGACGGGCCGATGGCGCGCGACGCCGTGGATTTGGCGCTGCTGGCGTCCACGATGATCGGCTTCGATGCGCGCGCGCCGATGTCCCTGCCCGGCGACGGCGAGTCGTACGCGCGGCTCGCCTCCTCGGGAACCGGTCCGCTCGGCCCACCGGTGGGCGGACGCGGCGACGCATCGAGCGGCACGGTGCTCGCGGGATCGCGCCCGCTCGCCGGCCTCCGGATCGGCTGGCTGGCCGATTGGGGCGGCCACCTAGCCATGGCGCCAGGCGTGTTGCAGACTTGCGAGGGCGCGCTGCGGGTGCTGGCGTCGCTGGGCGCGGTCGTCGAGCCGATCGCGCCGCCTTTCGCGCCGGATCGACTGTGGGACTGCTGGATCGGGCTGCGCGCGACGCTGGTGGGTGGGCGGCTGGCCGAGTTCCGCGACGATCCGGTCAAGCGCGCGCGGCTCAAGCCGGACGCGCAATGGGAAATCGCGCAGGGCGAACGCGCCACGGCACTGGACTTCTACCGCCACAGCGCCACCCGCGCCGCATGGCATGCGGCCGCGTTGGCCGCCTTCGAGCGCGTCGACCTGATGGCGGCACCGGCGGCGCAGGTGTTTCCTTTCGATGCGGGACAAGCCTGGCCGCGCGAGATCGCGGGGCGCAGCATGGACACTTACCACCGCTGGATGGAAGTCGTGATCGCGGCTTCGCTGCTGGGCGCGCCGGCGGTGAGCGTGCCGGCAGGCTTCGGCGGTCCGCACGACCTGCCGATGGGCCTGCAGCTATGGGGACCGCCGCGCGAGGACCTGCGGGTGCTGCGCGCGACGCTGGCCTACGACTCGGCCACGCGCTGGCCGGCACTGCGTCGGCCTCCTGAAAGCCTCGCAGCACCGGCGCAAGTCACCTAAGCGCCTGCCCGGTGTCGCGTCGGACCTGTGGTGGGTTCGTCCTCACCCCTGCGGGCCGCGGCGATGCGGCGCAGCGCGGCGCACCAGGTCGCAGAAGTGCTCTGCGGCGGGCGTCAACGGCATGCCGGCGCGCTGGACGATGCAGATGGGCGGGGCGGGCAAGGGCTCCCGCACGTGGATCGGCTGCAGCACGTTGCGCCACAACGGAAAGCGCACCCACTGGATCGGCACCATCATCAGCACGTCCGAATAGGCCATCGCGACCAGGAAGGTCAGCGAAGACTGCGCGCGCATCACGAGCCGCGGCGCCGGCAGGCCGTGCTGCGCGAAGAGCGGGCCGAGTTCCTCTTCTGGGCGCGCGGTGATCGAAGTCGTCAGCCACTCCGCGTCCACCAGCTCGGCCAACGACCGCGCCTTGGCCAGCGGGTGCCCGGTGCGGCCCAGGATCACGCGCGTGTTCTCGAACAGCAGCTCGCGCCTCAGGTCGGTCGCGACTTCGTCCGGCGTCGGCCCGATGTAGACGTCCACCGTGCCGTCGCGCAGCGACGCCTCCACGGTCGGGTACACGGCGTCGATCACGTGCAGGCGCACGTCCGGATAGCGGCGGCGAAAAGGCGCCAGCACGGACGGCAGCAGCGCCAGGTGCGGCACGCTGGACATGCAGGCCGTCAACGAGCCGTGGGTCGCGCCCCGCAGCTGCTCGATCTCGTCGCGCGCCAGTTGCAACTCGTTGCGCACCGCCACGGCGCGACGCCGGAAAGCCACGCCCGGCGGCGTCAGGCGAACGCCTTGCGCGCTGCGCTCGAACAAGGGCACGCCCAGGTCGTGCTCGAGTTCCTGGATGCTGCGGGTGATCGACGGCTGCGGCACCCCGAGATGGCGCGATGCCGCGCGCAGGCTGCCCCGTTCGGCGACGGCCAGGAAATCGCGGACCTGCGTGAGCTTCATCCAGGCCGCCTCATTCGCAACGGGTGATCCATTTCCCGGATCACGATCGGGTGATTCGCATCTTCGCAGATCGCCAACGTCGCGCCTACAGTCCGCCATCCCGAGCCGACGCGAACGCGCGGCCGGCAGGAGCGACAGGAGAGAGACATCGTGATGGAGCCAAGCGCCGCTGCCGCGGCACCGCCGCGCGTGCTGATCGTCGGGGCCGGCCCCGTGGGGCTCGCGCTGGCGATCGAGTTGGGCCACCGGTCGATCCCCTGCCTGCTCGTGGAGCGGAACGACCGGGTGGGATACGCGCCGCGGGCCAAGACCACCAACGTGCGCACCCGCGAGCACCTGCGTCGCTGGGGCATCGCCGATCGGCTGCGCGCCGCCTCGCCGCTGGGCATGGATTACCCGTCCAACGTGGTGTTCGTCACCCGGTTGGCGGGCCACGAGCTGGCGCGCTTCGAGAACGCCATGTATTGCGCACCGGGCCGCAATCCGCTCTACGCCGAGCATGCGCAATGGATTCCGCAGTACACGGTCGAGGAGGTGATGCGCGAGCATGCGCAGTCGCTGCCCGGCGTGCAGCTTCGCTTCGGCTGCGAATTGCTCGGCTTCGAGCAGGACGCGCACGGCGTGCACGCCCACCTGCGCGATGTCGCCAGCGGCGGGGAAAGCACGGTCGCCACGGACTACTTGGTGGGTGCGGACGGCTCGCGAAGCAGGGTGCGCCAGGCCATCGGCGCGCGCATGGAAGGCGAGCACGGACTGTCCCGCAACTGCAACGTGGTGTTCCGCGCACCGGGCCTGACCCAGGCGCACCGCCACGGTCCCGCGATCATGTACTGGCAGGTCAACGCGGAACTGCCCAGCCTGGTGGGGCCGATGGACCGGGGCGACACCTGGTTCTTCATGCCGACCAAGCTGCCCGAGGGCGTGCGCTTCGACGCGACGGACGCCCCCGGTCTGATCCGGCGCGCCACCGGCATCGAGCGCGACTACGAGGTGCTCTCCAGCGACGAGTGGACGGCGAGCCGCCTGCTCGCGACCTCCTACCGCGACCGGCGCGTGTTCCTGGCCGGCGACGCGTGCCACCTGCACCCGCCCTTCGGCGGCTACGGCATGAACATGGGCGTCTGCGACGGCGTGGACCTGGGCTGGAAGATCGCCGCGGTGCTGTCCGGGTGGGGCGGCGAAGCGCTGCTGGACAGCTACGAGGCCGAGCGCAGGCCCGTGCACGGCTTCGTGCTGGACGAGGCGGTGGCCAATCATGCGGTGCTGGGCAACCAGCTCGCCGTCGACGGCATCGAGGCGCCGGGCGAGCGCGGCGACCGCGTGCGCGCCGAGATCGGCGCGCGCGTCCGAGCGGCCAAGCTGCGGGAATTCGCCACGCTGGGCGTGGTGTTGGGCTACCACTACCACGGCTCGCCCGTGGTCGCCTCCGAGGACGGCCCCGCGCCTGAAAGCGACTTCATCAACTATGTCCCGTCGGCACGGCCCGGCTGTCGCGCACCGCACGCGTGGCTGCACGACGGCGATTCGCTCTACGACCGCTTCGGCAAGGGCTTCACGCTGCTGGCCACGCCCGCGGCCAGCGAGCGCGACGTCCAGGCGGCAACAAGCGATGCGGCGGCCAAGGGCGTGCCGGTGAGCGTCGTGCGGCCCGCCGAGCCGGGCATCGGGCGCCTGTACGAGGCACGCCTCACCCTGATCCGGCCCGACCAGCACGTCGCGTGGCGTGGCGACCGATGGCCGAGCGACGGCGGCGCCCTGCTGGCCAGAGTGACCGGGCAGGCCGCGCACGCATGAGGCGCGCGGCACGCGACACCACGATGCCTCACGACGCGAAGCCCGCCGCAGACCTGGGCATGGAGCAGAGAGCGATGGATCGACACCTGGCGCAAGAGCAAGAAACAGCCGGCGCTTCCAGCAACGCGACCCGCCGCGATGCGCGCCGCGCCAACGCGATCGGCGTGCACTCGGTGGACCGGTTCGTCTTCAGCGTGCCGTCGCTGGACGACGCCCAGCGCTTCTATAGCGCCTTCGGGTTGGACACACGGCGCGAGGGAGGGCGCGTCCACCTGCATGCGCATGGTCATCCGCACCGCTGGGCGACGATCGTCGAGAGCGGCGCGGCGAAGCGCCTTGAGTACCTGCGATTCGGTGCGTATGCCGAGGACCTCGAGGTCTTGAAGGCCCGCATCGAGCGACTCGGGCTGAGCTGCGCGCCCCATCGTCTCGCCGATGGCGATGGCGGCGGCGAGGGCGTGTGGCTGCGCAGCCCGGATGGCGTGCCACTGCACCTCGTGGCCGCACCGAAGGTGTCGCCGTCGGCCAAGTGCGTCGCCGAGGCGCGGACGTCCGTGCCGCCGGGCCAGGGCGCGGCGCCGCCGCGCAGCCGCGTGCAGTCGGTGCGCCCGCGGGGGCTGTCGCACATCCTGCTCTTCACGCCGGACGTGGCGCGCATGGTGGGCTTCTGCGCCGAGGTGCTGGGGCTTCGGCTGTCGGACCGGTCGGCCGACATCATCGCGTTCATGCACGCGCCGCACGGCAGCGACCACCACCTGGTGGCGTTCGCCAAGTCGCACGGCCCGGGCTTGCATCATTCCAGCTGGGACGTCGGCAGCATCGACGCGGTCGGGTGCGGTGCCGAGCAGATGCGCGCGGTCGGCTTCGACCGTGGCTGGGGTGTCGGACGGCACGTGCTGGGCTCGAACTACTTCCACTACGTGCGCGACCCCTGGGGCAGCTTCGCGGAATACTCGTTCGACATCGACTTCGTGCCGCACGACCTGGAGTGGCCGGCCGCCGATCATCCGCCCGAGGATTCCCTTTACGTCTGGGGGCCGCCCGTGCCCGAAGACTTCATCGTCAACCACGAGACGGCCGCATCCGCGGACCGATAGCCCATGAAACTCTTCGCCTTCGAACGCGATGACGGCCGCCCCGCGCTGGGTGCCCTCATCGACGACACCACCTGTGCCGACCTGAGCGCGGCCGGCTTGCCCGACACGCTCGACGCGCTGCTGCGCCAGGGCGAAGCGGGCTTGTCCGCGGCGCGCGCCGCCCTCGAGAAGGGCGCGCCGCGCACGCCGCTGGCCGGCCTGCGTTGGCTGCCCCCGGTGCAGGCGCCGGCCAAGGCCTTCGCCATCGGGCTGAACTACCTGGACCACGCGGCCGAAAGCAGTTTCGATCCGCCCAAGCACCCGGTGGTGTTCCACCGCTTCCCGTCGTCATGGGTCGGGCACGAACGTCCGATCGTGCGTCCGCAGGTGTCGACGCAGTTCGATTACGAGGCCGAGTTGGTCGCCGTGATCGGCAAGGCGGGCCACCGCATCGCCAAGGAGGACGCATTGGCGCACGTGGCCGGCTACTCGATCTTCAACGACGGCTCGATCCGCGACTACCAGCTGCGCACCAACCAGTGGCTTCTGGGCAAGAACTTCGATGCCAGCGGTGGCTTCGGCCCGGTGTTCGTGACCGCGGACGAGTTGCCCGCCGGCGCGCGTGGGCTGCGCATCCGCTGCCGCCTCAACGGCCAGACGGTCCAGGACGCCAACACCCGCGACATGATCTTCGACGTCGCGACGCTGGTGTCGACCTGCTCCGACGCGATGGCGCTGCAGCCGGGCGACGTGATCATCACCGGCACGCCGTCGGGCGTCGGCATGGCGCGCAAGCCGCAATTGTGGATGAAGGCCGGCGACGTGTGCGAAGTCGAGATCGAGGGCATCGGCGTGCTGCGCAACCCCGTGGTCGACGAGCGCTAGCACGGCCCCGTCCAGGGCGGCCGCCCCAACGTCGGATCCGCAGGCCGGTCACGAACACCAACGAGTCGAGGAGAACACGATGAACGATCCGCGAAGCACGGCGCCTGCTCGCCGCCCCGCATCGACACCGCGAAGGGCCGCGCTGGGCCTTGCCGTCGGCCTGCTCGCCGGCATCGCCGCAGCCTCGGGGCCGGCCCACGCGCAGCCGCCCAAGGGCAACGTGCGCATCACCAGCGCCTTCCCGACGGGCAGCGGTCCGGACGTGGTGGCGCGCCTGGTGGGAGACAAGCTGCAGGCGCGCTGGGGCGTGCCCGTGGTGGTCGAATCGAAGCCCGGTGGCGCCGGTGCGGTGGCGATCAACGCGATGAAAGCCGCTCCGCCCACCGGCAACGACCTGGTCGTCGTGGACGTGGGCAACGTCTCGATCAATCCGCTGATCTTCAAGCGCCTGTCCTACGACCCGGACAAGGACCTGGTGCCGGTGGCGCTGCTGTACAAGACCGCCTTCTTCGTCGCGGTCGCCGCCGACAGCCCGTACCGCACGTTCAAGGACCTGATGGCGGCGGCCGGCAACAAGGCGGCGCCGCTGCGCTACGGGTCGAACGCGGTGGGGGGGCCGATCCACTTGTCGTCGGCGCGCCTCGAGCATGCGCTGGGCACGGAGATGACGCACGTGCCGTTCAAGGAGACCTCGCAGCTGTACGCGTCCGTCTCCACCGGCGAGGTGAGCTGGGCCTACGGCAGCATCGCCACGGCCGGGCGCCTGGTGGAAGCCAAGCGGCTGCGTTTCCTGGCCGTCGCCGACCGGGTGCGCTCGCCGGCCATGCCCAACGTGCCGACGCTCGAGGAGGCCGGCGCCCCCAAGGGGTTGGACGCGCTGAGCTGGGTGGCGGTCATGGCGCCGCGCGGCACGCCACCCGGTGTGATCGTCGAGATCAATCGGGCGATCAACGAGGTCGTCGTGCAGCCGGACATCGCCGAGCGATTCGCCGGCTTCGGCTTCGTCGCATCGCCCGGGCCGGCGCAGCAAGTGGCCGATCTGGCGCAAGGCGACCGGGCGCGCTACGCCGAGGTGCTGAAGACCGTGCCGGTGTCGGTCGATTGAAGCGCCACTCGAGCACCCGCGCTGGATTCGACGCATGTCCACTGAGCGAAAGGAACGCGAGATGGCCACTCACATTCGCCCGAAAACGTTCGCCCACGTCGTCTACCGCACCTATCGGTTCCAGGAGATGCTGGATTGGTACGTGAAGGTTTTCGGCGGCACGGTCCAGTACCAGAGCCCGGTGATCGCCTTCGTGACCTACGACGAGGAGCACCATCGCATCGCGCTGCTGAACCTGGGGATCGTCAAGGGCGAGTCGCAGGAGCGCTCGCCGCGCGGGCAGCCCGGGATGGACCATGTCGCCTACGGTTACCGGTCGCTCGCGGAGCTGCTGGCCAAATACGTCGAGTTGAAGGCCGCAGGCGTCATGCCGTACTGGTGCATCCATCACGGCATCACCGTGTCGCTCTACTACGCCGATCCCGACGGTAACCAGATGGAATTCCAGGCGGACAGCTACGCCACCAACGAGGAAGCCAACGCGTTCATGCACGGACCGCACTTCGAAGCGAACCCGATCGGCGTCGAGTTCGACCCCGAGGCGATGATCGAGCGCCTTCGTGCGGGCGAAAGCGAGGCGACGCTGCTGCTTCGGTCCGAACACCTGCCCGTGTCCGAGATCCGAGGCTCGATGATGGGATGATGCGGCTTTCCGCTTCCGAGGTAGAACGGCAATGAGAACCTACGACGTCGGCGTCATCGTCGGCAGCCTGCGCCGCGAGTCCATCAACCGCAAGCTCGCGACCGCGATCACGCGCATCGCGCCGCCTGCGTTGGCCTTCCGCGAGATCCCGCTCGCCGAGCTGCCGATGTACAACGGCGACCTCGAGGCCGACCGGCCGCCCGCGGTGACTCGCTTCACCGAGCGATGCGCCGCCGCGGACGCGTTCCTGATCGTGATGCCGGAATACAACCGCTCGTTGCCGGCGGTGTTGAAGAACGCGATCGATTGGGGGTCCAAGCCGATGGACAAGAACGTTTGGCGCGACAAGCCGGTCGTGATCACCGGCACCTCGCCCGGGGCGATCGGCACGGCCGTTGGCCAGCAGCACTTGCGCCAGATCATGGGCATCCTGGGGGCCGCCGTGATGGGCGGCGAAGCCTACGTGTCGTTCAAGCCCGGCACGATCGGCGAGGACGGCAGCTTCGCGGACGACGCGACGCGCGCGTTCCTGGCGGCCTACATCGAGCGCTTCGCGGCCTTCACGACGAAGCTCGCGGGCGCATGAGGGGCGACCGCCCGTCCGTGCGCAAAGCGCACCGCCGCCGGTTGGCGGATCCACGGACGACGGATCCGGATGGCGATCCAGGGCGGAGCGCCGTCACCGCAGGCGCGGTGCATGCAATCGACGTCGGCGCGCCTTCGGCCGAGCATCAGCCCGGCGTCACCAGCTTCAGTCCCACGATCCCGGCGACGATCAAGGCCACGCAGGCCAGCCGCGCCGCGTTGGAGGGCTCGCCGAAGAGCGCGATGCCCAGGATCACCGTGCCCACCGCGCCGATGCCCGTCCAGACCGCGTAGGCCGTCCCCACGGGCAGCGAACGCATCGCCAGCCCCAGCAGCCCGACGCTGGCGACCATCGCGGCCACCGTGCCGACCGTGGGCCAAAGGCGCGTGAAGCCTTCGGTGTATTTCAGTCCGATCGCCCAACCCACTTCGAGCAGGCCGGCGATGAAGAGGAGGATCCAGGGCATGGAGAGGGTTCTCCGCGCCGGGTCGTCCCGGCGGTTTCTCGTGAGGGCACGGGGTCGTCCCCGCGGCTGGCTGCCTGCCGGCGGCCGCGAGCATAGCAAGGCGGGGGCGAGCCGTCCGGCGGGCGAGGGCGGCCGCACGCGCTGGCGGCGGCGGCGACCGTGAAAAAATGCCGGGACGCAGCATCCGGCGGTCCGTCACCCTTTACCGCAGGCTCGTCCCGAGCCCGACTCGGAAAAGGAAACCACTGGCCATGCAGGTCGGATCGCTGAACTCGTCATCAAGCTCGCTGGCGCCGGCCGCGGGCAACTCCGAGCGCGCCGTCACGCTTCGCCGTGCGCTCGCCGCCGAAGGCGCGGACCGCAACGCCGTGATGCAATCGTCGCTCAACGGCGCCATCATCGAAGCCACTTATGGCGCGCAAGGCCGGATGCAAGGCAGCGCTCCCCGAGGCACCTCGCTCGGGGTGGCCTGACCCGCCCTGGCCAGCGCGCTACTTGCCGCCGCGCGCCTTCAGCAAAGCGTCGGCCAAGGCATTGTTGGCTGGCACGGCACCGCGGCTGCCGCCCCGGTTCGCTGCGCCGGCGCCGGGAGCGCGTCCGCCTGCACCCGCGCCCGATCCTCCGGCCGGGCCGCGGCCACCAGACGCACCCGGGCCTCCTCCAATGCCGCGCCCACCGCCGGCGTCGCGCGCCGCCGGCGGCCGCGCCTTGGCGCCTGCCTCGCCCGCTTCCCGCCCCGCCGCGTCCTTCCTCAGCGACAGCGCGATGCGGTTGCGCTTGACGTCCACGTCGAGCACGCGCGCCTGCACGATCTGACCGGCCTTGACCGCGTCGCGCGGGTCCTTCACGAATCGGTCGGACAGTTCGGAGATGTGCGCCAGGCCGTCCTGGTGCACGCCCACGTCGATGAAGGCGCCGAAGGCCGTCACGTTGGTGACCACGCCTTCCAGCACCATGCCGGGCTTGAGGTGCGCCACTTCCGATACGCCATCCGCGAAGCGCGCGGTGCGGAACTCCGGGCGCGGATCTCGGCCGGGCTTTTCCAGTTCGCGCAGGATGTCGCTGACGGTCGGCAGGCCGAAACGCTCGTCCACGAATTCCGTGGCCTTGAGCTTGGACAGCAGCTCCTTCTGGCCGATCAGCCGCCGCGCGTCCACTTGCAGCCGGGCCAGCATCCGCTGCACCACGCCATAGGCCTCCGGATGCACCGACGACGCGTCCAGCGGGTCGTCGCCATTTGGGATGCGCAAGAAGCCCGCGCACTGTTCGAAGGTCTTGTCGCCCAGCCGCGGCACGGCCCGCAGCTGGCTGCGGCTTCGGAAGGGCCCGTTGGCGTCGCGATGCGCCACGATCCCCCGAGCCACGTTGGCGTTCAGCCCCGACACCCGCGACAGCAGCGCGGGTGACGCGGTGTTCAGGTCCACGCCCACCGCGTTGACGCAATCCTCCACCACCGCGTCCAGCGAGCGCGCCAACTGGAACTGGTTCACGTCGTGCTGGTACTGGCCCACCCCGATGCTCTTCGGATCGATCTTGACGAGTTCGGCCAGCGGATCCTGCAGGCGCCGCGCGATCGACACCGCGCCACGCAGGCTCACGTCCAGGTCGGGCAATTCGTTGGAGGCGGCCTCGCTGGCCGAATACACCGAGGCGCCGGCTTCCGACACCACGACCGGCGTCAGGGTCAACTCCGGGTGCTTGATGGCCAGTTCCTTGGCCAGCTTCTCGGTTTCGCGCGATGCGGTCCCGTTGCCGATCGCGACGAGTTCGACGCGGTGCTGCGCGCACAGGCGCGCCAGCCGTGCGATGGTGCCGTCCCAGTCGTCGCGCGGCGCATGCGGGTACACCGTGTCGGTGGCGACCACCTTGCCGGTGGCATCCACCACCGCCACTTTCACTCCGGTGCGCAGGCCCGGGTCCAGGCCCAGCGTGGCGCGCGCGCCCGCCGGCGCGGCCAGCAGCAGATCCTTCAAGTTCTCCGCGAAGACGCGGATGGCGTCGAGTTCGGCCTGTTCGCGCAGCCGCCCCACCAGGTCCAGGGACAGCTGCACGGAGAGCTTGGTGCGCCACGTCCAGCGCACGGTGTCGAGCAGGAAGCGGTCGGCCGGGCGACCGGCATCGCGCAGGTCGAAGAACGCCGCAACCGCCTGCTCGGCTTCGTTGAAGGGCGCGGAATACGGGTTGTCCGGCGGCACCTCGTCCAGCGTGAGGTCCACGCGCAGGACGCCCTCGTTGCGGCCGCGCAGCATGGCCAGCGCGCGGTGGGAGGGCAGGCCGGCGTAACGCTCGTCATGGGCGAAGTAGTCGCTGAACTTGGCGCCTTCGGCTTCCTTGCCTTCGACGACGCGCGCATGGACCCATCCGCGCGAGGCCAGCATCTCCCGCAACGAAGAGACCAGGTCGGGCGCCTCGGCGAAGCGCTCGGCCAGGATGTCGCGCGCGCCGTTGAGCACGCTCTTGATGTCGGCGAAGTCGCTGCCTTCCTTCACGTAGGGCAGCGCTTCGTCCGCGGGCACCCGGTCGGGCTCGGCCAGCAGCAGCTCGGCCAGGGGCGCGAGGCCCGCTTCGCGCGCGATCATCGCCTTGGTGCGACGCTTGGGCTTGTAGGGGGCGTAGAGGTCCTCGATGCGCGACAAGGTCTGCGCCTTCATCAGCTCTTCGCGCAGCGCGTCGTCGAGCTTGCCCTGGCCGGCCACCGAACGCATGACCGTGGCGCGCCGGTCTTCCAGGTCGCGCAGCGCGCGGAGCCGCTCGTCCAGCAGCCGCAGCTGCACGTCGTCCAGCCCACCCGTCGCTTCTTTCCTGTACCGGGCGATGAAGGGGACGGTGGCGCCTTCGTCCAGCAACGCGATGGCGGCGGTGACTTGGGCCGGGCGTGCGGCCAGTTCGATGGACAGCGCGGCGAGCACGCGGGCGGCCGCGGCGGCGGGATCGATCTCGGGAAGCGCAACAGGCTCGGCGGGCTGGACGGCGTCGGTCATCGGGAAGCGGCGGAACGCGAAGGAGATGGAGCTGGGAGCCGGCGGGGCGGACGAGCCGTACCGCGGGTCCGCGAGGGCGCGAAGGCTAGCACGGTGAACGGTGCGCTCCGGCACCGTGCTTCCGCATGGAAAGGGGCGGGCCGACGCCAAGCACGGGCATACTGACGAGCGGCGGCGGGTCCGCGATCCGCGACCCCGCCGTCCGAGACGACATCGCCCGGCCCTGCCGTCGGCGTACATCCAGGAGACGAAGAAGAACATGCGCGCATCCAGAATCAGCTTCCTCGCGGCCGCCGTGGCCGTGGCCCTCGTCGGCTGCGGCAGCGACGACGACGACAATGCCGGCCCGAGCACCGGCCAGTTGATCGAGCCGCCGACCGTCGTGGCGACGGTGCCACGGGCGACACTGGGCGCCGGCGCCCGCTGCGACGTGCGGGTCGTGTCGATCAACTACAACACGCCGGGCGCCCGTGCCGGGGAAGTGTCGAATTCCTCGGGCGGGGTGCTGGTGCCGACCGGCGCCGACCCGGCCTGCCAGGGGCCGTTCCCCCTGTTGGCGTACACGCGCGGCACCGCCGTGGTCAAGGGCACCTCGATGTCCGACCCGGCCAACACCGAGCTGCAAGGATTGATGGCCACCTTCGCGTCGGCCGGCTACATGGTGGTGGCCACCGACTACCTCGGCTACGCGAAGTCGCAGTACCCGTTCCACCCGTACCTGCACAGCGACTCCGAGGCGTCGTCCGCGATCGACTCGATCCGCGCCGCACGCGCTTGGGCCGCGACCAACAGCGTGCCGCTGTCGGGCCGGGTGATGCTCTACGGCTACTCGCAGGGCGGGCACTCGTCGCTGTCGACGCAGCGCGCCATCGAGACGCGGGCGGCGGGCGAATTCAACCTGGCCGCGGCCGGCCACGGCGCCAGCCCCGCTGCGCTGTCCACCGCGCTTCGCACCGGGCAGGAGATCCTGGGCGGGCAGTTCTTCATCCCGTTCCTGATCACGGCCTGGCAGAAGGTGTACGGCGACGTGTACGCCAACCCGGCGGAAATTTTCACGCCGCAGTTCGCGCCGACGATCGAGAACCTGCTGCCGGCGGCGGACCCGAACGCGCTGGGCGTGCTGCCGCCCGGGCCGGCGTACAACGCGGCGTTGTTCCAGCCGGCCTTCATCACCGGGCTGCAGACCGGCAACACGACCAGCAACGGCGTGCTGCGCGCGGCGCTGCGCAACGACCTGGTCGCCTCGGATTGGAATCCCACGGCGCCGACGCGCTTCTGCGCCGGCAGCCAGGATCCGACCGTGATCTACGCCACGTCGACGCAGCTGGCGATCAACCGCTGGGGCACCCTGCCGAACGTCAGCGCGCGCGACGTGAACCCGGAAGTGCAGGCGCTCGCGCAGCAGCGCGGCCTCACGCCGACGCAAACGGTCGTTCAGTACCACGGCGGCCTCGCCCCGGTGGTCTGCCTGCAGGACATGCGCGCCTTCTTCGACGCGCGTCGCTGACCGTCTGCCGGATCTCCGGCCTGGCACCCGCCGCGGTCAGCGCCGCGGCTGGGTGCCCAGCACCTGCTCGATCAACTCGGCCGCGGCCGCCCGGCCGCCGCAGCTCGGCGGATCGTCCAGCAGCCGCTGCGCCAGGTGCAGCCCCAGCCGGCGATAGCTCTCGAACTGCGATTCCCCGAAGAACTGGTCTTGTGTCGATTCGTTCGGGAAGTCCGGGTGGGCCCGCGCATAGCTGGCGACGTCTGGCGGTTCGTCGCCGCACAGCGACGGTTTGACCAGCAGCAGCAAGCCGTCTCCTTTGCCCAAGCCGCCGTCGCCGGTCGCGGGGCCGGCCTGCGTGCCGACGCGATCGGTCTGCGCGGGCGGATAGTCGATCCGGTAGAGCGCGAAGGGCGAGGGCTTGTCGGTGCCGGCAGGCGCCCGTGACAACGGCGCGATCTCCACGCCCAGATCCACCGACAGCAGGCGGATCACGCGCGCCAGGTGGTGCAGGTCGCGCTTGGGATCGCAGGTCATGTCGACGCAGACCAGGAACCGGCAGCGTCGCAAGATCATCTCGTACACGCCCAGGTTGTCGAAGTGACCGCCGTCGGAGAGGTTGATCCACGCGCCGCGCTCATTGGAGAACCCGACGAGTTCGCGCACCAGCGGCCATGCGGCGAGGGTCGGGTTGCCGTGGCGATGCAGTTTGTAGCCGTCGTCGTCCAGCGCCTTGTTCAACGCCGGCCAAGCGTTGTCCCTGCGCGCCTTGCCGACACGGTCGAGCGCGTCGGCGGCACTGCTCGCGCACGGCTGCGCGGCGAAGCCCTGCACGACGCCCGCGTTGGCGGCCAGGCCCGCCTTGGCGCGTGGGCGCCGTGCGGTCAGCAGCGCGCGTGCCCGCGACGACATCGGGTTGCCCAGCCACAGGCCGAGCCGCAGGTTGAACAAGGTCAGCACGACCGCCAGCAGGGGGCTGGTGTTGTAGCCCATGTTCGGGCTGGTGGCCGCCCCCGACACCGCGATGGCGCTGCCCAGGCTGATGCCGGACTGGTCGCCGGCGATGGTCTCGCGGCTGCCGTACCAGACCGATCGCCTGAAGCCCACCTGCGCCAGCAGCGAGCCGCAGTGATGGGGCGTGAGGCTGAAGGGCGCGGCTTTGCGCTCCTGCCAGGACAACTTGCTGCTGCCCGACAGGTTCAATGCGGTGTTCACCACGAGCATCGGCTTGAGGCCCTGCAACTCGTGCAGCCGCGGGTTGTCGTCGGCGTCGAAGCCGGTGAAGGGGTGCGGTGCCCGCGGCGGGTTGCCAGCGGCGGGCTCCACCCGCGCGGCGCCCAGGAAGGTGCGGACCAGGCGCGAGCGGTACAGCTCGTGCAGCGAGAAGCGGTTGATCCGAAGGGCGCGCGACGCGAGGAGGGCGAAGACCGCGATCGACGCGAACATGATCGTCCATGGCACGGCCGTCCCGCGCTGCAACAGCGCGAGCCCGAATCGTTCGTTCCAATCGCGGCCGGAGCCGTCGTCCAGGCGCGCTGAGGCCGCGTCCCCTGGGGTCGCGTCCTTCGTAGCCACGACACCCGAAAGGTGCGCGTGCACCGCGCTCCAGAACCGGGTGGCACGCGCCTGGATGCCGTCTTGCGGGTCGGCCAGCCAGACGCCGGCATGCGCGAGGAAGGCCGCGAGCACGGCCAGCAGCACGGCCGCCGCCGCCGCCGCCACGCGGGCCTGGCGCCGCAGCTTGCGCCCGTCGGGCGTGTTCGGGTCGATCTCGTGGGTCGGCGCCGACAGCCAGGCCGTGCCGATGATGGCGAGCACCGCGATGCAGGCGGCCACCAGCCCCAGCAACACCACGGGCCGCCACGCCTGCGGCAGGAAGTCGCCGACGGAAAACAACCAGGCGGGCCTGCCGAAGGACAGCGCGCAGACCACCAGCCAGGTGCACGCGGTGCCCAGCAGGAAATTCTCCAGGCGGCCCAGGTACTCGCGGTCGGTGTCGCGCCCGAAGGTGCTGGCGATCCAAAGATAGACGATGTCGAAGACGAACCACACTGCCACCACCAATGGGACCGTGTACAAGGTCGCCCGGAGGTAGGCCGCGGAGAGCGCTTCCGGCGATCTGGCCATCGCGCCGGTGCCGATGAGCAGGCCGCGGTTCAATGCGCCGATTTCATTCTCGACCGAGACGAACCAAGCCAGCGCGATCGTGGTGAAGACCAAGCCGCCGGCCGCGAGCCCCAGGAAGTGCAGCGGCGGCGCCCAGACGCTCATCGGCCCGCGAAGCCGCGCGCGCACGACGATGCGGACCACCGCGAGCGCCGCGACCAGCCCTGGCAGCCAGGTCAGTGCGGTACCGCGCAAGTTGCCGGCCCAAGAGGCCGGCGTGCCGGGCGGGGCCGGCGTCGCATAAGCCAGGGCCGCCAGTTGCAGCAGGATCGCGCTGAGCACCAGCGGCGCGAGGAAGGCCACGAAGAAACCGCGCGTGGTCGCTAGGCGTGACTCGGGCCGCGCGCTGGCGTACTCCGGATAGACGAAACACCAGCCGAAGCCCAAGCAGGCCGCCAGCGCGAGCTCAGTGGCCATCGACTGCACGAGCGGGCTCGTGCTCAAGGCGCGCAGCATGATCGCGTACCACTGGGGCAGCAGCATGGCCAGCAGCAGCAGCGGCAGCAGCGCCGCCCACAGGATCATGAAATTGCGCAGGCCGATGGCGAGCATGGTCCACGCGTCGGGAGAGGTCGGGCCCAACCGCGGGGTCAGATAGCTTGCGTACTCGCGCAGGTGCTCGATGAAGGCGCCGTTGGCGCCCGGGCGGTGGGCGACGCGCCGCTCGACCCGAGCGATGGGCTGCTCTTGCGGGGCGGCGTCCGGCGCGTCATCGGGCTCGTCGCGCAGATGCCGCGCATAGGCCATGACCGCCGCGCCCGCGTAGCCCCCGCCCGACACCGTGGACAGGTAGTCGAAGCGGCGCAGCACCCCGCGCGCGGCCAGCCCCTGAATGAAGCCCAGGCAAAACACCGCCGAGCGCACGCCGCCGCCCGACAGGCACAGCGCCGAAAAGGGCGTGGGCTCGTGCTCGCGCCTGGCGAGCTCGTCGGCCAGCGAGTCGGAGCGTTGCGCCCCCGCACGCAGGACGGCGCGCTCCTCGCACAACACCTGTTGCAGGGTGAGCCATTCGTCTTTCGGCACCGAGTGGTCCTGCACGGGCGCTGCGGTCATCAAAACCTGACCAGGCCCATCTGCTGCGCCTCGAACACCGCCTCGCCGCGCGAATGCACCGCGAGCTTGCGATAGATGTTCTTGACGTGCGCCGTGACAGTATGCGGCGAGATCGACACCACCGTGCCGATCTCCGCGAAGCTCAGCCCCTTGGCGATCAGACGCAGGATCTCGGCCTCGCGTGCGGACAAGGGGCCGTCACCGCTGCCGCCGGCTGCGTGCGCACCCGGGCCACCGGCGGGGGAGCCGGGCCTCGCCAAGCGTGTGGACCCAACGGCATGCGATGGGGCTGACGCGGCGGAAGCCGCGGATGCCGACGGTGCCATGGTCGTGCGGTCCGCGCCGAACGGCGCGGCGCCGGCCGCCAGCGCACCGGGCGCGCGAAAGCGCTGCAGCAGCCGCCGCGCGATCACCGGGCTGATCGGCGAGCCGCCCGCGCGGAGTTCGTGGATGCAGTCGATCAGTTCGCCCGGCATGGCTTCCTTGAGCAGGTAGCCGGTGGCGCCCGCCTCGATGCTGTTGACCACGTGCTGGTCGTCGCCGAACACGGTGATCACCATCACGTCGGCCTGGGGATGCCGGCGCGCGGCATGCCGGATCACTTCGATGCCGTCCATGTCGGGCAGCCCCAGGTCGACCAGGTAGACGTCGGCCGGTTGCGCCTCGATCAACGCGATCGCCGCGGCGCCGGTCGTGGCGATTCCCGACAAGACCAGGCTCGGTGCGAACTCCACGATTTCACGGAAGCGCTGCATGAAGCGCGGATCGTCCTCGACGATCACGACCGAGGCGGGAGGCGGAGCGTTCATGTCGGATGACCTATTGATGACGCATCAGGCGGCGGATGGGGCAGGGCTGGCGGCGGGCGCCTCGGCCCGTGCATCGGCCGGGGCGGCTTCCGGGTCGGTTCGCGCCGGGGTGCGCGGCGCCGCCGGCGCGGCGTCCGCGGAGGGCGGCTGTAGCGGCAGGTCCAACGACACGATCGTGCCCTGCGCGTTGCCCCGGATGTCGAAGCTCGCGCCCAGCATTCGGGCCCGGTGCCGCATGTTGGCCAGGCCGCGCCCGGCGGCCACGCTCGTGGCGTCGAAGCCGCACCCGTCGTCCTGCACGCTCAGCCGTATCCAGTCGCCTTCGTCGAGCACCCGCACCGAAAGCGTGCGCGCCCCGGCGTGGCGCACGGCGTTGGTCATCGCCTCCAGCAGGATGCGCTGGATCCCGAGGATGGCCTGCGGGGTCAGCCACGGCATCGCCGGCAAGTCGTCGATCTCCCACTGGCAGCGCAAGCCGGCCGTTTCCAGCCGACTGCCGAATCGGTAGCGGACGTTGCCCAGCGCGGACTCCAGGTCGCCGTCGATCGCATCGAGGGAATCGATCGACAGCCGCAGCTGCGTGAGCGCGTCGCGCAACTGGTCGGAGAGCTCCGACGCGGGCGGTGGCGGCCGGCCGTCGAGCTGCTGGAGGATGGACACCAGCTGCGCGCCGATGCCGTCGTGCATGTCGCGCATGATGCGCTCGCGCTCGGACAGCAGCGTGGCGTTGCGGTCGGCCTCGCGCAGCCGCTCGTACTGTTGGGCCAGCTGGCGTTCGCGGTCGGCCACGCGCGAGGCCAGCTCGCTCGACAGCCGCGCGTAGCCGCGCAGCGCGCGGGAGAACCGGTCCACCAGGATCCAGGCCATGCAGGCGAAGAACACCAGCGACGCATAGCGTGCGATGAACACCGATTCGTAGCCGTCCGGCACCACCCAGTAATGCAGCCAGTCGCGCACGCCGACCGCGACGCTGGAGGCGATGCCCACGGCCAGGAGGATCTCGTCGGTGCGGCGGGTGCGCACGGCCTGCACCATCACCACCGCGCCGACGGCGAAGGCCACGCCGATGTGCGCGGCCTGCCAGGTGGTCTGCAGCGCGGGAAGCACCGCCCATTGCGCCAGCACGCACACCAGCGGGTTGGCCCAGAAGTACGCCAGCAGGGCGCGGCGCGGCCAGGCGCGCCGCACGCCGATGGCCGTGAGCGAGAAGAGCGCCATCAGCGCGATGTACGCGCCGTAGCCGGTCCACAGCAGCGCTTCCCAGGCGGCCTTGGAGATCGGCGGCTCGATCAGCGGCAGTGCCGCGACGCGCAGGCCCCAGATCGTGGAGGCCGCGCCGAAGTACAACCAGATGGGTTCGCGCAGCCGCGCCCACACGGCCAGCGCCAGCACGCCCAGGGACACCGTGATGCCGGCCACCAGCAACGCACCCCAGACCACCGTGGCATAGCGCGCGTCGTACAGCGGGCGCACCAGGTCGTCCGGGCCGGCGTGCATGGCCGCCAGGCCGCCGTTCTGGAAGCGGTGCACCTGCAGGCGCAGCAGCACTTCGTTGTCGCCGTTGCGCACCACGCCTGGCGGCAGCCGCACGAAGAGCGGCTGGCGGGTGTAGTCGGGCGAGCGCGGCGAATCGATCCCCAAGCGCGCGATCGGCCGGCCGTTGACCAGGATCTCGAGCGCGTTGCCCGCGCGTGCGAAGTAGAGGGCGTAGGGCCGGTCGTCGGCATCGACCGCCGTGAACCGCAGCCGGTACCAGGCTTCGCCGAAGCGCGGCGGCTTGGCCCGGTCCCAGGCGTCGGGCAGGCCCACCGGCCGCCATTGCGCCGCTGGTTGTCCGTCGGCGCCCACGGCGGCGACCTCGGCGCGGTCGATGCGCTCTTGCGCGACCGCCGCGGGAACGTGCAGCGCGGTCGCGAGCAGCCAGGCGGCGGCGAGGAGTGCGAACAGCCATGGGCGCGGCACGGGCAGGCCTCCGGGTGCGGCACGACGATCCGGGCCGCTCGCGGAGTGTATCGGTGGGGGGCGGGCAGGTCACGCATGGCGACGCCATGGGCGATACCGCGTTCGCGGGAGGCGTCGGGGGCATCGCGGGCGCTTCAGGCGCGCGTCGCACTGCGCACGGCGCACGGCGCGCTGGCCGCATCGCCGCTTACTTCGTTTGGACGATGCAGCCCGCCGCGCGCTTGGCGACCATTCGCGGTGACGGGCGCCGCCTTGCGCCTCCCCTTCTTCGAAACATGCCTCGGAGGGCAATCATGCTTGCCACCTTGCGTGCCGTTTTGCGGGCCGCCGCGCTGCCGTGCGCCGTGCTGCTCACTGCCTCGAACGCGCTTGCGCAGACCGACGCGGCCCCGCCGCTGCAACCGTTCCCGGTCGATGCCACGTCGCCGTCCGCGGCGGATCTGCGAGAGCGCCTGGCGGGCAAGGTGTTCAACGTGAAGAACGCCGACGGCTCGAGCTTCCGCATCGACTTCCGTTCCAACGGCTACTACTTCTTCGACACCAGCACCGGCTTTCGCGGTGCTGGCGAGTGGCGGGCCGAGGACGGCCGGATGTGTTCGAAGACGCAAGGTCGCGATCGCGACTTCATCTGCAACGACGCGCGCGTCAGCGCGGACCTGGTCCACGTCCGCCGCACCAGCGGCGAGCTGATCCGCTACGAGCCGCGTTGATGCCGGCTGCCGTGAGAAGGCGTCGACGCGCACCCATGACTCGGGCAGGCCGACGCGGCAGGCGTGCGCTGTCCGTACGGGGTGCGTGCGCCGCTCAGGCCGCCTGCGCCCGCAGCACGCGCAATTCCGCCGCGGCCTGCCGCAGCGTCGCCACCCCGGCCGACAGCGCCAGCAGCCCCATGAACACCGCCACGGCATGGTCCGGCCACCCGGAGCCCGAGCCCAGCACACCCAAGGCCGCCACCAGCACGGCCACGTTGCCCAGCGCGTCGTTGCGGGTGCAGAGCCACACCGAGCGCATGTCGGCGTCGCCACGCCGGAAGCGGAACAGCAGCACCGCGACCGACAGGTTGGCCGCCAGCGCCAGGAGCGCCACGGCACCCATGGTCGTCGCGCCCGGCACGATGCCGGACCAGGCGCTCCACGCCGCGTGCGCCAGCACGGCCAAGCCGTACGCCGTCATCGCCCAGCCCTTCACCTGCGCGGCGCGCAGCCGCCACGCCAGCGCACCGGTGGCCAGCGCCGCCAGCGACAGCGCGTAGTTGGAGGCGTCGCCCGCGAAGTCCACGGCGTCGGCCAAGAGCGACGCGGAGCCCGAGGCGAGGCTGGACGCGATCTCGATGGCGAACATGGCGGCGTTCACCCAGAGCGCGATCCAGAGCACCCGCCGGTAACGCGGGTCGACCACCGGCGTCGCCGGCGCGGAATGGGAACAGCAGGACTTGGACATGGCGCATCGCCTCCTTCGCTATCATTTGAAACCTTGTAGCGGGTACAGGGTCAAGCGGTGATTGCGACGGAGGCATCGGACCGGTGAAGATCGGCGAGCTGGGCGCCTTGGCGGGCGTGGACGTGCAGACCATCCGCTACTACGAGCGCGAAGGGCTGCTGCCCGAGCCGCAGCGGGCGGACAACGGATACCGCGCCTATGGGCCGGAGCACCTGCAGCGGTTGGCCTTCGTTCGGCACTGCCGCTCGCTGGACATGGCGGTGGCCGACATCCGGCGCCTGCTGGGTCTGCTGGATCGGCCGGCCGCCGACTGCGGCGACGTCAACCATCTGGTCGACCTGCAGCTGGACCGCGTGCGGGCGCGGCTGCGCTCGCTGCGTGCGCTGGAGCGGCAACTGCTGGCGCTGCGATCGAAGTGCAGGGTGCCGGACGATGCCGCGCACTGCGGCATCCTGGGCGAGTTGGTCGCCACGGCGCGTGGCGAGGCGAATTCGCGGAGCGGCTGAACCTCGAGGACGATCAGCGGGCCGCTTCGGCTGCCCGCGTCGGCGCCGGCCGGGCGACCACGTCGCGCACGCCCGGCCGCATGAGGTCCTGGAACGCGCCGAACCACCAGCTGCGGCTGGCCACCAGCAGCGTGTACGGCGCGCGCTGGCCGGCCGGCAGCCGCTGGTCGGCCAGATGCTGCTGCGAGAAGTCGGCCGCCAACCGCGCCAGGCGCTCGGCGAAGGCCGCCGCCGCATTGGGCGCCATGCTGCCGTGCACCAGCAGCATGGCCTCGCCTTCGGCGTCGAAGCGACCGGAGAAGTATTCACCGACGACATGGGCACGGAAATAGTGCATCGCCGGACCGTCAGGGCGCCAGCGGAAGGTCTTGTCGACCCGCAGCGCGTAGCGGTTGCCGGGCCGCAGCTCGATGATGCCGAGCCGGTCCAGCCGCGACAGGCACTTCACGATCTCGGCTTCGGTGTAGGCGTAGGTGGCGGCCACTTGCTCGGCCGGCCATTGCGACAGGCACGAGATCGCCATCAGCAGCAGCTTGGGGTCCTTCACCACCTCTTTTTCTTGCTCGAGCGTCAGTTCCCGCAGCCGGGGTTCGGCGTCCAGCATGCCGCGCGCGAGGTCGCCCAGGTCGATGCGCAGCACCCGCAGGATCGCGTCGATGCGGGTCAGCGGCATGTCGCCGACCGCGAACATGCGCTTGACGGTCGACTCGGCCATGTCGAGCTCTCGCGCCAGCGCGGCGTAGGTGACGCCGGCCGACTTGAGTTCGCGCTTGAGGGCTTGGACGAGGTCGACCGTCGTAGGCATGGCGTGCGGTATCGTGAGGCGATACCAAAGGATAGCCGGACGGCACCCAGTGCACGCAGAAGGTACTCCGCACAAGGTGCCCTGGGGGTGTCCGTGACCGCCCCATCCCTGATCGACGCGCGACCGGCAGTCGAAGCAATGGGCGATCGAAACGCTGGCGATGACGATTCAGCCGGCCGTTGCCGACCGCAAGGCGGCCCGGCGATGGTTGCAGCGACCGGTTTCTCACCGAGCGTGTTGTCGATCGGGGCGATCGAGCGCCTGGGTGGACAGGTGGGCAGCGTCGCGATCCGCTTCGACGACCATCCAAGCGACAAGCCCAAATGAAAACGGCCGCATCGCTGCGGCCGCTTTCCTGGGAATCCTGGTCGGGGTGAGAGGATTCGAACCTCCGGCCTCTACGTCCCGAACGTAGCGCTCTACCAGGCTAAGCTACACCCCGAATTTTTCACGAGCCGGGCAACCCCGGACGGCAACCTCAGTGGTCCCGCTCGGTCGCGAAAGCCGACAATTGTATCAGGGTATCTCGGTACGGGGAAATGGGAAGCGCGGTCGCCACGTCGTGAGCGGCCTTGGCTTCGCGCCGGGCCATCTGGCGGGCGTAGTCGAGCGCGTCGGTGCGGTGGATGGCGGTCATGATCTGGTCGAAGGCGTCGGTGCGTCCGTGTTCGATCGCCGCGCGCACCAAGGCGCGCTCCTGCGTGTCGCCCACTTCCAGGACACGGATCAAGGGCAAGGTGGGCTTGCCTTCGCGCAGGTCGTCGCCCACGTTCTTGCCGGTTTCGGCCGCCACGCCGGAATAGTCCAGCACGTCGTCGATCAGCTGGAAGGCGGTGCCCAGGCGGCGGCCGTATTCCGCGGCGGCGGCCTCGACCTCGGGCGGCGCCTCGCCCAGGATGGCGCCCAGCTGCGCGGCCGCCTCGAACAGCTTGGCCGTCTTGTAGCGGATCACCTGCATGTACCGGGCCTCGTCCACCTCCGGGTCGTGCACGTTCATCAGCTGCAACACCTCGCCCTCGGCGATGGTGTTGGTGGCGTCGGCCAGCACCTGCATGACGCGCATGCGGCCCGCGTCGACCATCATCTGGAAGGCGCGCGAATAGAGGAAGTCGCCCACCAGCACGCTGGCGGCGTTGCCGAACGCCGCGTTGGCGGTCTTGCGGCCGCGGCGCAACTCGCTCTCGTCGACGACGTCGTCGTGGAGCAGGGTGGCCGTGTGGATGAATTCGATGACCGCGGCCAGCAAGGCGTGCTTGTCGCCCTGGTAGCCCAGCGCGCGTGCGAACAGCAGCAGCAGCACCGGCCGCAGCCGCTTGCCGCCCGCCTCGATGATGTAGGTGGCGACCGTGTTGACCAGCGCCACCTCGGACTGCAGGCGCACGCGGATCACGCGGTCGACCGAGGCGAGGTCGTCTGCGATCGCGGGATAGAGCTCGCTGGGCTTCAAGGGCAGGTGGCGGTGCGGGGTGCGAAAGGGTGGGTCGGGCCGACGGGAGCCGAGCTGACGGCCGCCGGATCGATGCGTGGACAGGAAGCGCGCGCGGCGTCGACGCTCCGCCAAGCCAAGCGTTCGATTATAGCGTGGCGGCTTTGACCGGACAGCTAAGTGCTTGTATAATCACCGGTTCCCTGCGGGTTGCAGGGAATTTCCAAGAGGCATATCCCATGTACGCGGTCATAAAAACCGGCGGCAAGCAGTACCGTGTCGCTGCCGGCGACAAGATCAGAGTAGAAACGATACCGGCGGACATCGGAGCGGAAATCAAGATCGACCAGGTGCTTGCGGTCGGCGCGGACGGCCAGTTCAAGGTCGGCGTGCCGCTCGTGGCGGGGGCGACGGTTTCAGCGACGGTGATGGCCCACGGCCGCCATGACAAGGTCCGCATCTTCAAGATGCGTCGTCGCAAGCACTACCAGAAGCGCCAGGGCCACCGCCAGAACTACACGCAGCTCTTCATCAGCGGCATCGATTCGGAGCTGGGCACGGTCAAGGCCGACATGCCTGCACCGAAGGCGGCGCCGGTCGAGCAGCCGGCTGCCTAACCAGGAGTTCAAGACACCATGGCACAGAAAAAAGGCGGCGGTTCCACGCGCAACGGCCGCGATTCCGAGTCCAAGCGGCTGGGCGTCAAGGCCTTCGGCGGCGAGACCATCCCCGCTGGCTCGATCATCGTGCGCCAACGCGGCACCCGCTTCCACCCCGGCACCAATGTCGGTGTGGGCAAGGACCACACGCTGTTCGCGCTGGTCGACGGCAGCGTGCGGTTCTCGGTGAAAGGCGTCGACCGCCGCTCCACGGTCAGCATCGAGCCCCTGGCCCAGTAAGGGGTCGCAGGGCGCCGCGGCGCCTTGCCCGGCGCGCTCCTCGGGGCGCGGCCGCGACAGCGAGAGGCCCCGCGGCGCGGGGCCTTTTCCTTTTCCGGCGTACCGTTCGCGTCGGTTCCTTTGCTTTCCTCCTGTCTCATCCACCTGCGGACACCCACCGATGAAGTTCGTCGACGAAGCGCGCATCGAGGTGATCGCCGGCAAGGGCGGCAACGGCTCGGCCAGCATGCGGCGCGAGAAGTTCGTGCCCAAGGGCGGCCCCGACGGGGGCGACGGCGGCCGCGGCGGAAGCGTCCTGGCAGTGGCCGACCGCAACATCAACACGCTCATCGACTACCGCTACGCGCGCAAGCACGTGGCCCGCAACGGCGAGAACGGGCGCGGCGCCGACCAGTACGGGCGCGCCGCCGACGACATCGTGCTGCGCATGCCGGTGGGCACCCAGATCGTGGACGACGACACCGGCGTGCTCCTGGCCGACCTGACCGAGCACGAACAGGTGGTGACGCTGGCGCGTGGCGGCAATGGCGGCTGGGGCAACATCCACTTCAAGAGCAGCACCAACCGCGCGCCGCGCACCGCGCTGCCCGGCCAGGAGGGCGAGCAGCGCCGCCTGCGGCTGGAGCTGAAGGTGCTGGCCGACGTGGGGCTGCTGGGCATGCCCAACGCGGGCAAATCCACTTTCATCACGCAGGTCTCCAACGCGCGGCCCAAGATCGCCGACTATCCCTTCACCACGCTGCACCCCAACCTGGGCGTGGTGCGCGTGGCCGAAGAGAAGAGCTTCGTGATCGCCGACATCCCCGGCCTGATCGAAGGCGCGGCCGAAGGCGCGGGGCTGGGCCACCAGTTCCTGCGGCACTTGGCGCGCACGCGGCTTCTGCTGCACATCGTGGACCTGTCGCCCTTCGACGAGACGCGCGACCCGGTGCTCGAAGCCCGCGCGATCGTCAAGGAGCTGAAGAAGTACGACCCCGCGCTGCATGACAAGCCGCGCTGGCTGGTGCTGAACAAGCTCGACACCATCGACGAGGCCCAGCGCGACAAGGCGGTCAAGGCCTTCCTGCGGCGCTACCGCTGGAAGGGGCCGACCTTCGCCATCTCCGCGCTGACCGGCGACGGTTGCCGCGACCTGCTCTACGCGATCTGGGACCATCTGGCCGCCCACCGCGAGCATGCCGACGCGCGCGAGGTGGACGTGCGCTTCGACCGCGGGTCGCCCGCGGGCGGGGGCGATGCGGTCGAGGCGGCCAGCGCCGATGGCGCGGGCGAGGGCGGCGACGGAGGCGGTGAATGATGCTGCTGGACGAGGCGCCCGCGCGCTCGGTGATCCACGGCGCGCGCCGGCTGGTGGTCAAGGTCGGCTCCAGCCTGGTGACCGACGAGGGGCGTGGACTGGACCGCGCCGCCATCCTTCGCTGGGGCGCCCAGATCGCCAAGCTGCGCGCTGCGGGCAAGGACGTGGTGATGGTGTCTTCGGGTGCCATCGCCGAGGGCATGAAGCGCTTGGGCTGGACCACCCGCCCGCGCGAGATGCACGAATTGCAGGCGGCCGCCGCGGTGGGCCAGATGGGCTTGGCGCAGGTCTACGAAAGCGCCTTCCGCGAGCACGGCCTGCAGACCGCGCAGGTGCTGCTGACGCACGCCGACCTGGCCGACCGGCTGCGCTACCTCAATGCGCGCAGCACGCTGCGCACGCTGCTGGGGCTGGGCGTGGTGCCGATCATCAACGAGAACGACACGGTGGTCACCGACGAGATCAAGGTGGGCGACAACGACACCCTGGGTGCGTTGGTCACCAACCTGATCGACGCGGACGCGCTGGTGATCCTGACCGACCAGCGCGGCCTCTACACCGCCGACCCGCGCCACGATCCGGCGGCCCGCTTCGTGGCGCAGGCCCGCGCCGGCGACCCGGCGCTGGAGGCCATGGCGGGCGGCGCCGGCAGCAGCATCGGCAAGGGCGGCATGATCACCAAGATCCTGGCGGCCAAGCGGGCCGCCGGCAGCGGGTCGCACACGGTCATCGCCTCGGGCCGCGAGCCCGGCGTGTTGTCGCGGTTGGCCGAGGGCGAGCCGATCGGCACGGAGCTGGTGGCCGACATGCCCAAGCTGGCCGCACGCAAGCTGTGGCTGGCCGACCACCTGCAGGTGCGCGGGCGCATCACGGTGGACGCGGGCGCCGCGCGCGCGCTGGTGCAGGACGGCAAGAGCCTGCTGCCCATCGGCGCGGTGGACGTGTCCGGCGACTTCGAGCGCGGCGAGGTGGTCGCGGTGCTCGACGTCCATGGCCGTGAGATCGCGCGGGGCCTGTCAAACTATGCCAGCTCCGACGCGCGCCGCATCCTGCGGGCGCCCTCGTCCCGCATCGAGGCTATCCTGGGTTTCCTCGAAGAGTCCGAGTTGATCCATCGGGATAATCTCGTCCTGCGCTGAAGCGCGGCAAAGTGCCCGGTCCGGCCGCCCGGAGGCCGCACCGCGCGCGGGGTCGATGCTGACAGGCCAAATCAGCTTGGGTACGCTGCTTGCATGAGGCAGGCCGGCCCGATCACGCAGGAGACGAATGCATGACAGCAGCAATGGCGTTGGCGGCGAACCGTCCGCCCACCATGCCTGTCCACCAACAGCTCAAGCTCCTGGTCGACGAGCGGCTGGAGCGCCTGATGCCGGCCGATGCCGAACCGCAGCCCCTGGTGCGCGCGATGCGCCACGTGCTGCTCTCCCCGGGCAAGCGCCTGCGCCCCTTGCTGGTCTTGATGGGCACGGCCGAACTGGGTGGCGATGCCCTGGCCGCCCTGGAGGTGGGCTGCGCGCTGGAGATGGTGCATGCCGCCTCGCTGGTGCTCGACGACCTGCCCTGCATGGACGACGCCTCGTTGCGCCGCGGCCAACCGACCACGCATCTCGTGTACGGCGAGGATGTCGCGGTGCTCGCGTCCATCGCGCTGCTGTCGCGGGCCTTCGGCCTGGTGGCCTGCCAGCGGCACCTCGACCCGATGGTGCGCGCCGAGTTGTCTTGCATGCTGTCGGCGTGCATCGGCACGGAAGGGCTGGTGGCCGGGCAGCTGGACGACCTGCGTGGCGGCCGCGCGGCCGCCGGGCTGGCTGCCGTGGAGCATCGGCACCTGCGCAAGACGGGCGCGCTCTTCGTCGCCGCCATCGAGTCGGCAGCAGCCATCGCCGGGCCGATCGACGAGCCGCGACTGGCCTGCCTGCGCGACTTCGCCAAGCACCTCGGCATCGCGTTCCAGTGTTGCGACGACTTGCTGGACGCCACCCGCAGCTCGGCCGCCCTCGGCAAGGACGTCGGCAAGGACGCCGGCAAGAGCACGGTGGTGTCGCTGCTGGGCATCGAGGGCGCGCGACGCACGATGCACCTGCACCTGGCCCGCGCGCACGCCATCGCCGGCGGGCCGCTGGGACGCAACGGCGTGCCGGGGCCGCTGGCGGAATTCCTCGACTGCGCCTTCGGCCCCGAGCTGCAGGCGGCGCTGGCTTGAGGCGGCTGCCGGCATGAACGCATGGATCGGCGGCCTGGTGGTCGCACCGCTGGCCTTCGCGGCGACCGAGTTGCTGGCGATCGTCGTGCATCGGCAGTTCATGCATGGCGCCGGGTGGGGATGGCACCGCTCGCACCACGAGCCGCGTCGTGACGACGACGGCTACTTCGAGCGCAACGACTGGTACGCGGTGGTGTTCTCGCTCGGCGCGGCGCTGCTCTTCGTCTGGGCCGGCGTCGTCGGGAGCGGTCTCCTGTGGTGGGTGGGCGCCGGCATCACGGCCTATGGGCTGGCTTACGCGGTCGTGCACGACGGGCTGGTGCACGGCCGCCTGCCGGGCCTGCGTTGGACCGGCCGCCAAGGCGGCTACCTCGGGCGCCTGGTCGAGGCCCACCGCCTGCACCACGCGGTTCGCGAGCGTGACGACGGCGTGTCCTTCGGCTTCCTGTGGGCGCCGCCGGTGGAAAGCCTGCGCGCGCAGCTGCGCGCACGCACCGCCGCCCGGCATGCCGCCGCGCGGACCGCCCGGCCGGAAGGCGCGGCTGCGACCGTGGGCGCCGAACGATCCGGTGCCGGCCGAGGCCAGGGCGCATGAGCCACGCGCAGGCGTCCGCGGGCCGCCCTTCGGCGGGACGCGACTTGACCCGCACGGGGCTGGCGCTGGCCATCGCCATCCTGCTGGGCTGGGGCGCGGTGCTGGTGTGGGGGCTGGGCTTCCATCCGCTCGGCACGGCATGGGGATGGCTGACCGCGCCGCTGGTGGTCGCGCTGCAGACCTGGCTCAACGTGGGCTTGTTCATCATCGCCCACGACTGCATGCACGGGTCGCTGGCGCCCGGTCGCCCGGGTGTCAACCGGACCTTCGGGCGCCTGTCGCTGCTGCTGTACGCGGGGTTCTCCTTCGACAAGCTGCTGCCGGCGCACCACGCGCACCATCGGCATTCGGGCAGCGCGCAGGATCCGGACTTCGACGCGGATCATCCGAAGCAGTTCTGGCGCTGGTACCTGACCTTCATCCGCCGCTACATGGGGCTGCGCGAGCTGGTCCTGCTGGCCGCCATGACCTGGGGCCTCTACTTCCTGGCGGGCATCGCCATGGAGCGCGTGCTGCTCTTCTGGGCGTTGCCGGCCATGCTGTCATCCGCGCAGCTGTTCCTGTTCGGCACGTGGCTGCCGCACCGGCACGCCGATGACGTTTTCGCCGATCGGCACAACACGCGCAGCAGCGGCTACGGCTGGGTGGCATCGCTGTTCAGCTGCTTCCACTTCGGTCATCACCACGAGCACCATCTGCATCCAGGGGTGCCATGGTGGCGTCTGCCGACAGTGGCCGCCGCGCGGGCGCAGGGGCGTGCGGGGCAGGCACCCGCGGCCCCCGCGTCATCGACTCGATGAGGTCCGCGGCCCGCGCCGCGCCGCCCGCCCGCGCCACTTCGTCCGCCAGGGCCCGCGCACCGATGCGGTAGTCCCCGGACGCCAGCACGTGTCCGATCGCCTCGCGCAGGCGGCGCCGCGAGGCAAGCCGGGGCGACACCACGCGCGCCGCGCGTGCCCGCGCCAGGCGCGCCGCAGCGCCCGGCTGCTCGAAGGCCAGGGGCACGGCCACCATCGGCACGCCGAAGGACAGGGCGTCCATCACGGTGTTGAAGCCGGCATGCGTCACTACCAGGGACGCGTGGCGCAGCAAGGCGCGCTGGGGCACGAAATCGCGCACGAGCGGTCCACCGGGCAGCCGCGCCGCCGTGGCCGCATCGAGCAGCCCGCCGTGCGCGATCACCAATCGCAGGTCCAGGTCGGCGCAGGCCTGCGCCACCCGCAGGAAGAGCCCGCCGCGCGCGCCCTGCAGCGTGCCCAGCGAACAGAAGACCAGCGGGCGCGTGTCCTGCGGCCGTGGGTCGTCCCAGGCGCGGGCATCGGCTTGCCGCTCGCGCATCGGGCCGACGTAATGGAAGGTGGGCGGCAAGGCGCGCCGTGGATGGTCCAGCCCCGGCACCGCTTGGGCAAGTTGCAGCCGCTCCGAAAAAGTGTCGTCGGCGCGGCGCGCGGGCAGGCCCCAGCGCTTGGCGTGCATGGACACCACCGCGGACATCGGCGCCATCAGCCAGTCGCTGATGCGCCAGGCACCCGCGTAGCGACGCCGCGCCCGTGGGTCGTCCTGCCACTCCCAACCCAACCACGGCGGCGGCACGCCGGGCTCGCGATTCAGCGGCAGTGCGGTCGCCGTGGTGACGCAGGGCAGCTTCAGGGCCTGCGCCACCAGGCCGCCGGCCGCCTCGGCCTGGTCGGCGATGAGCACGTCGGCGCCGATCCGCTCCAGCGCCGTCGGCAGATGGCGGCACAGCATGTCGGTGTCGCGCGCCACTTCCCGCACCATCGCGCGGACCGACAGCGGGCCGCCGCCCCGGGCCAGGCGCGCCAGGCTCGCGTCCATCGTCCCCAACGGATGCGTGTCCTGGCCGACCGGCACGAAGTCGACGCCCATGCGCGCCGCATGGCGCGCGGCGTCCGGGCGGGCCAGCACGCTGGCGCGGTGCCCGCGGGCGACGAGCTCCGAAGCCAGCGCGAGCAGCGGGTCGAGGTGGCCGCGCAGCGGTGGCGCGACGATCGCGAAGTGGGTCAACGGATCACGAAGCGTGGCGCGTGGACGAAGCCGGTCGACGCCTAGGCCTCAGCGCGGCTGCGTCAGGGCGGTGCGCGGCCGGGTCCAGAGGTGCGTCGGGCGATCGACCACGCCGAGGCCTGGCACGATGCCGTGCAGCAGGCCGGTGCCGACCCGGGCCAGCTTGCGCGCGCCACTGGTTCGCGTCCGGACATCCCAGGCGGCCGGGCCCAAGGCCCGCACGCGCGTGCCGATGTCGCGGTAGATGCCGTGCGCCGCCGCGACCGCCCAGGCGCTGCGCAGCGGCAGCGCCCGCGTGCCGATGCGGGCCGACGCGTAGTAGGGCTCGGCCGCGTCCAGCAACCGCGCCACCACGGTGGCCAAGGCGGCGCGGTGGGCCGGGTCCTGCAGCGACTCGGTCGGCACGCCGGCCTGCGACAACCAGTCGGCCGGCAGGTACACGCGCCCGATCGCGGCGTCCTCGACCACGTCGCGGGCGATGTTGGTGAGCTGGAAGGCGATGCCCAGGTCGCACGCCCGGTCCAGCAGGCGCTCGTCGCGCACGCCCATCACCATCGCCATCATCACCCCCACGGTGCCGGCCACGTGGTAGCAGTAGCGCAGGGTGTCGTCCAGGCTGGCGTAGCGGGCGCCTTCCACGTCCATCCGGAAGCCTTCCAGCAGTTCCAGCGGGTAGCGTTCGGGAATGGCGTGCCGCTTCACCACGGCCGCGAGGGCCGCGTGCACGTGGTCGGGCGCCTCGCCGCCGCGGCAGGCCCGCAACGCGGCGCTGCGCAGCATGGCCAGCCGCTCGGCCGCGTCATCGCGGTCTCCGTCGACCTGCCCGTGGCCCAGCGACTGACCGTCGATCACGTCGTCGCAGTGGCGGCACCACGCGTAGAGCATCACGGCGCTCTCGCGGGTGTGGGCGCTGAAGAGGCGCGACGCGGCGGCGAAGCTGGCGGAGCCGTGCCGGATGGCTTCGGCGGAGGCGGCGAGGACGTTCGGGTCTGCAGCCAGGGTCATGCGAGCCCCGCGTCGCGCAGCATCAGCGATGCGGTCGCCTTGGCCGAGCCCACCACGCCCGGCAGGCCCGCGCCCGGATGCGTGCCGGCCCCGACGATGTACAGGTTGGACACGGCGTCGTCGCGGTTGTGCGGGCGGAACCAGGCGCTCTGCGTGAGGATGGGCTCGATGGAGAAGGCCGAGCCCATGTGCGCGTTGAGCTCGTCGCGGAAATCGGCCGGCGTGAAGATGCGCGTGGTCTCCAGCGCGTCGGACAGCCCCGGCAGCAGGCGCGACTCCAGGTGCGCGAGGATCTTGTCGCGATAGCGCGGCCCCTCCACCGCCCAGTCGATGGCCGCGCGGCCCAGGTGCGGCACCGGCGACAGCACGTAGAAGGCGGTGGACCCGGGCGGCGCCAGCGCCGGGTCGGTGACCGTGGGCGCGTGCAAGTACAGGGAGAAGTCCTCGGCCAGGTTGGGCCCGCCGAAGATCTCCTGGATCAGTTCGCGGTAGCGCGGGCCGAACAGGATGGTGTGGTGCTGCAGCCCCGGCCAGGTCTTGCGCGCGCCGAAATAAATGACGAAGAGCGACATGCTGTGCCGCTTGCCGGCCAGCCGCTTGCCCTGGCTTCGGCCCCGCGCGCTGCCGCGCATCAGGTGGCGGTAGGTGTGGACCACGTCGGCGTTGGAGGCGATCGCGTCGAAGGCGTCGGTGCGGCCGCTGGCGTCGGTGATCGCGCGCACGCGCCCGTCGGGCCCGGTGAGGATCTCGTCCACCGGGCTGGACAGCCGCAGGGTGCCGCCGATGTCCTGGAAGAGGCGCACCATGCCGTCGACCAACGCGCCGGTGCCCCCGCGCGGGAACCACACGCCGCCCTTGCGCTCCAGCGCATGGATCAGCGCGTAGATGGAGGAGGTCTCGAAGGGGTTGCCGCCCACCAGCAGCGAGTGGAACGAGAAGGCTTCGCGCAGCTTGGGGTCCTGGATGAAGCGGGACACCATGCCGTGCACGCTCTTCCAGCTCTCCAGCTTGGCCAGCTGCGGCGCGACGCGCACCATGTCGCGGAACGACAGGAAGGGCACCGTGCCCAGCTTCTCGTAACCCTCGTGGAACACCGCCTTGGAATACGCCAGGAAGCGCTGGTATCCCTCGACGTCGGCCGGATTGCGCGCGCGGATCTGTTCGTCCAGCCGGGCCTGGTCGTTGACGTAGTCGAACTGGCTGCCGTCGTCCCACATCAGCCGGTAGAAGGGGCTCACCGGCATCAGCTCGACGTAGTCCGACAGCTTGCGGCCGGCGGCGGCGAACACCTCTTCCAGCGCGCTGGGGTCGGTGATGACCGTGGGGCCGGCATCGAAGGTGTAGCCCGCGTCCTGGTAGACGTAGGCGCGTCCGCCCGGCTTGTCGCGCTTCTCGATCAGGGTGACGTCGTAGCCGCCGGCCTGCAGGCGGATCGCCAGCGCCAGGCCGCCGAAGCCCGCGCCGATCACCGCGGCGCGCGGCCGCACCATCGGATCGCGGGCGGTCATGCCGGCCTCCCGGCGGGCAGCACCACGCGCAGCGCGCGCGTGATGGGGATGGGCGGCCGGCCGATCAGGACGCGCGCGACGTCGGGCAGCGTGGGGTGCCCGGCGTAGAAGCGGCGGATCAGCGGCTCGGGCAGGCCGTAGAAGCGCTCGAGGATGCGGCGGCGCTCGGCGCCACGGGCGGCGCGGAAGAGCATGCGGTTGAGCAGGCGGAAGAAGCCCTGCCGCCGCCATTGCGTCAGCGAATGAGCGCGGATGGTGGCGTGCAGCGAACGCGCGTCCAGCGTCGGGCGCGCCGCGATCCGGTCGGCCAGGCGCACCGCGTCGGGCAGCGAGTAACCCGTGGTCGGGTGGAAGAGCGCTGCCCGGAGCCCGCTGCGCGGCATGCCCGCCGGCATGCCGGGCGCTTCGTCCCAGAAGGCGCGCGCGTCGCCGTCCAGCGCGATCGGCAGCACGCCGGTTTCCTCGCGCAGCACGCGCGTGACCTGCCAGCCGCGCTGGGCCGCGTATTCATGCACCCGCCTGCGCATCGTGCCGGCGTCCAGCGCCGGTCCGTCGGAATAGCAGGTGTCCTCGATCAGCACTACGGTCTCCGTGAAAGGCAACACGTAGACGAAGCGGTAGCCGTCGTGTTGCGGCACCGTCGCGTCCATGACGATCGGGCCGGTCAGGCCGTGCGGCCGCGCCAGCTCCAGCTCCAGCCCGAGGAATTTCTGGTGGCCCACCGACAGCGCGTGCCAGTCCATCGGCCCGCGCCCGTCGACGACCGCCGCCGCCTGCAGCCGCTGGCCGTCTGACAACTCGACTTCGGTGGGCGACAGCCGCACCGCCGACGTGCCGGTGCGCAGCGCGTCTCCCAGCGTGCCCGACAGCACCGCGTGGAAGCGCTCGGACGTGACCGCCCGGTAGCCGGAGCGCAGCCTGCGCTGGCGCGCAGGGAAAGCCACTTCGTAGTGGGGCCAGGCATGCGCGACGAAAGGCGCGATCCAGGCGTGTTGCGCCGGGGTGAGGTCGGGCTCGTGGAAAGACCACGTGTGGTTGCCGCCGGCCTGGGCGCCATGCTCCAGCACCATCAGCGGCAGCTCGGGCCGCAGCGTGCGAAGGCGGTAGGCGAGCAGACCGTTGGCCAGCCCGCCACCCACCAGGACCAGCCCGTCGGCGATAGCGTTTTCGCGTTGCTTCATCCGCGCACGTTGCCACAGATCGGCTCGGGCCGCCCGAATTCCCGACGTCGTCGACGCGGTGGCGAGGGTTTATGCTGCTTCACGCTTCTTCACCGACGCTGGCCGCGCCTTGACGTGGGCCGCCTACATTGGCTCCATGCCGCACAACGCGCGGCACCCCAGGAGCGACACGATGAACCAACCCGACGATCCGAACGACATTCCCGCAGCCGCGGCCGCAGCGCCGGATTCCGCGCCGCCCGCCAAGGCCCCGCGTCGCCGCGCCCGCCGCTGGTTGGCGGTGGCGGCCGCGGCCGGCGTCATCGCCACCCTGGGCGCCTGCGCGCAATCCGGCGGACCGATGGGGATGGGCGGGATGGGGGGCTGGCACGGTCGCGGCGCGCAGGGGCCGATGGATCCTGAGCGCGCGGCCCAGCGCATCGACCGCGGGGTCGACCGCATGCTGTCGCAGGTGGACGCCACCCCCGAGCAGAAGCAGCGCGTCTCGGCCATCGCCAAGCAGGCCATGGCCGACCTCGCGCCGCTGCGGGGGCAGGCGCGGGACGCGCGCCGCCAGGCCACCGACTTGCTGGCGGCTCCCGTCATCGACCGTGCCGCGGTGGAGCGGCTGCGGGCGGCGCAGGTGGCGGCCATGGACCAGGCGTCCCGGCGCATGTCGGTGGCGATGGCCGACATGGCCGAGGTGCTGACGCCCGAGCAGCGCGCCCAGCTGAAGGCGCGCCTGGACGCGCGGCTGCAACGGCGCGGCGGCTGAGGCGCGCTGCCACGCGCCGCCGCAGCCGCACGGAACCCGCTCTGGAGCCTCGGTCATGGCGCAGGCCACGCCGCAACGCATCCTGATGATCGAGGACGACCATCGCCTGGCCGCGATGGTGCGCACCTACCTGGGCGAGGCCGGCTTCGAGGTGGCGGTGGCCGACGATGCCGCCCGCGGGCTGGCCCACCTGGACCGGCAGCGCTACGACCTGGTGCTGCTGGACCTGATGCTGCCCGATGCGGACGGACTGGACGTGTGCCGCCGGATCCGGGCGGGCTCGGACGTGCCGATCGTGATGGCGACCGCCCGCGGCGACATCGCCGATCGCGTGGTCGGCCTGGAGCTGGGCGCCGACGACTACGTGGCCAAGCCCTTCGACCCGCGCGAGTTGCTCGCGCGGATCCGCGCCGTGCTGCGCCGCCGTGGCGAGGCGGCGCGCGCCGGCGCCATGCTGCGCTTCGGCCGGCTCGAGATCGACCGCGACGCCCGGCGGGTGCGCGTGGACGGCGTCGACCGGCCGCTCACCGCGCGCCAGCACGACCTGCTGGTGGCGATGGCCGAGCGCGCCGGCCGGGTGCTGTCGCGGGAGCAACTGGTCGACATGGTGGGTGCGGAGCCGGGCGAGGCGGGCGACCGCGCGGTCGACGTCCACATCGCCAAGATCCGCGCGGCGATCGAAGACGACGCCCGGCAGCCGCGGCGGATCATCACGGTGCGCGGCGCCGGCTATGTCTTCGCCAAGGCCCAGGACTGACATGGGCGCCGCACGTTGATCCGGCGCCTGTTGCGCCGACGGCTGTACCTGCGCATCTACGCGGCGGTGCTGGCGAGCCTGGCCGCCTTCGCGTTGCTCGCGGCGCTCGCCTGGCAGCTGTGGCCGCGGGACGAGCCGCGCCCGGGGCTGCGCGCGCTGTCCGGGCACCTGGTGGCCGAGCTGCTGCCGGCGGACGCGCCCGCGCAGACCTTGGCCGCGTCGCTCGAGCGCTGGCGCGGCCGCACCGGTGCGGACCTCGCCCTGCTCGATGCGCAGGGCCGGCGGGTGGCTGCGGTCGGCGCCGAGCTGCCGTCGCCGCCTCCCGATGCGGACGCGGACGACGCTCGCGCCGGCCGGCGGGACTGGATGCGACGCCGCCACGGCCCGCCGGTGCTGGTGGTGCGGCTGCCCGACGGCCGCACGCTGTTGGCGTCGGCCCCGCGCGGGCGCGCGCTGCCGTGGAGCGGCATGGGCTTCGCGTTGCCGGTCGTGCTGATCGCCCTGGCCGTGGGCGTGGGGGCCTATCCGGTCGCCCGGCGGCTGACGCGCCGGTTGGAGGCGCTGCAAGACGGCGTCGAGCGGCTCGGGCAGGGCGACCTGGCGGCGCGCGCCGACGTGTCGGGCGACGACGAGGTGGCGAGGCTCGCGGCGAGCTTCAACCGGTCGGCCGAGCGGATCGAGACGCTCGTGAACTCGCACAAGGCGTTGCTCGCCAACGCCTCCCATGAACTGCGCAGCCCGCTCGCGCGCATCCGCATGGGCTTGGAGCTGCTCGGCCCGGGGGCGTCCGCGCCGATCCGCGAGGAGCTGGCGCGCAGCGTGGCCGAGCTCGACGCGCTGGTCGACGAGATCCTGCTGGCCGCGCGCCTGGACGCGGCGGAGCCGGCCGCGGTCGACGCCGCCAACCCGGCGGCCGGGCGCGGCGCCTGGGAAGAGGTCGACCTGGCCGCGCTGGCCGCCGAGGAATGCGCGCGCACGGGCGCGGCCTTCGAGCTGGCGGGCGCGCTCGCGGCCGAATCGCCGGGCGCCACCATGCGTGGCGATCCGCGCCTGCTGCGGAGGCTGCTGCGCAACCTGCTGGAGAACGCGGTGCGTCATGCGGGCGCGGCGCCCGCGGAGGCGCGGCTCGATGCGTCCGGCGAAACGCTGGTCCTGGAGGTGCTCGACCGCGGGCCCGGGGTGGCCGAGCACGAGCGCGAGCGGATCTTCGAGCCGTTCTACCGCGCCCAAGGCGCCAGCGAGCGCGCCGGCGGCGTCGGGCTGGGCCTGGCCCTGGTGCGGCAGATCGCCCGGCACCATGGCGGACAGGCGCACTGCCTGCCCCGCGACGGGGGTGGCAGCCGCTTCCGGGTGAGCCTGCCGCGCGGCCCCGCAGCGCCGGTCGGCTGAACGCAAGGCACAATGCCGGGTTGCCGCGCCGCGCGCGAGGCTCTATGGTTCAGCCGGTGCGCCGCCCCCGGGGGTCGCGCGTGCTGCACAAAAACACAAAGACGAGCGGATCCGCGTCCAAAATGAAGAGTCGGTTGGAGTTTTTCCGGCAGTTCCTGACCCGCCCCGCCGAGATCGGGTCGGTCATTCCAAGCTCGGTCTTCCTGGAGCGGCGCGTCGTTCGCGCCGCGGACCTGGCCTCGGCCCGCACGATCGTCGAGCTCGGACCGGGCACCGGCGGCACCACGCGCGCCATCCTGCGCGCCATGGGCCCGCAGGCGCGCCTGCTGACCATCGAGATCAATCCTCGATTCCATGCGCTCACCAAGCGCATCGACGACCGACGCCTGATCGCCTACCTGGGCAGCGCGGCCGACCTGCAGAAGGCGCTCGACGCCCACGGCCTGCCGCCGCCCGACGTCGTCATTTCCGGCATTCCCTTCTCGACCATGGGCCGTGAGCTCGGCAGCCGCGTGATGGACGCGGTGTGCGCGGCGCTCGCCTCGGGCGGGCGCTTCGTGGCCTACCAGTTCAAGCCCGAGGTCGCCAACTTCGCGCGCAGCTTCTTCGGCTCCGGCCGCATGGAGTTCGAGTTGCTGAACGTGCCGCCGATGCGCGTGTACCGTTGGCAAAAGGACCGCCCCTACCTGGCGGCGTGATGCTCGAGCTGAACCAGCAGGAGATCACCACGCCGCCGCGTCCGGCGGCCACGGTGGTCCTGCTGCGGGACGCGCCCGCCGGCCTGGAGGCGTTCCTGGTGCGCAGGCATGGCGCCTCGGACGTGCTGGGCGGCGCGCACGTGTTCCCCGGCGGCAAGGTCGACCCGGCCGACGCGTCGGCAGATGCCCTGGGGCGGCTGGACGTCCCGGCCGAGTCCTTGCGCCACGCCCTTCACGAGCCGGCGCTGGCCGCCACCGACGCGGCCGCGTTCTTCTTCGCCGCCTGCCGCGAGACCTTCGAGGAGTCCGGCGTGCTGCTGGGCCGCCATCCGGACGGCGTGCCCGCCGACGCGGCGACCGCCGGCCGCGCGGCCGCGCTGGCCCGCGAGGGCGTGAGCTTCGTGGGCATCCTCGAGCGGCTGGATCTCGTGCTCGACTGCACGGGCCTGTCTCCGTGGTCCCGGTGGATCACGCCGCGCGTTCCGGCCATGATGAGCAAGCGCTTCGACACGCGTTTCTTCATCGTGACGCTGCCCGCCGGGCAACAAGCGCTGCATGACGACCACGAAGCCGACGACAGCACCTGGCTGGCGCCGCGCGAGGCGTTGTCGCGCTACTGGAACCGCGAGATCAGCCTGGCGCCGCCGCAGATCATGAGCCTGGCGCACCTGGCGCGCTTCGCGCGCGTGGCGGATGCGCTGGCCGAGGCGCGCGGGCGGCGCCCCCCCTTGATCGAGCCGGCGTCCTTCGAGCACGAGGGCACGCGCGCCATCGCCTATCCGGGCGATCCGCGTCACGGCGTGGCCGAGCGGGCCTGGCCGGGGCCGTCGCGGGTCGTCTTCCGGCAGGGGCGCTTCGAGCCGCTGTCCGGCGGCTTCGATGCGTTCTTCTCCGACTGAGCCGGACGCGCCCGCGCCTGCGTCGCGGCCGGCCGCTCGATGGGTGGCGAGTTGAACAGGATCGACCTGCAGAACCGGGTGGCGGTGATCGCCGGGGTCGGCTCGGCCCTGGGCGCGGCGACCTGCGCGCGCTTCGCCGCCGGCGGCGCCCGCGTGGTCGCCTGGGACGGCGACCCGGACACCGCGCGGCGCACGGCCGAGGCATTGCCCGCCGGCGGCGCGCTGGCCCGCGGCGGCCGCGGCCCGGAGACCGGGACCCACGGCTTCGCCGTCGTCGATTTCACCGACGCCGCCGTCGTGGAGCTCGCGGTGACCGACACCGTCGCTCGGTTCGGCCGCATCGACATCCTGGTCTGCCTGATGGGCGCGGTCTCGCCCGGGCCCCGCGACGGCTGGGTGGCCGGATGGAAGCGGGCGTTCGACCTCGCCGTCCACGGCACGCTGGTGTGCACGCAGGCCGTGGCTCGGCGGATGGCCGCCCAAGGGTACGGCCGCGTCGTCCACGTGGCGTCGACGCACGGGCGAGACGGCCCGCAGGCGCACGGGGCCGGCGCCATACAAACGGACACGATCCAGGCGGCCGTGGTCGCGTTGACGCGCACGCTGGGCGACGCGCTCGCCGGCAGCGGCGTGCGGCTCGCCTGCGTGACGACCGCCGCGCAACGCGCCACGGTCCTCGACGCGATGACGCGACAACACATCGAACAGATGCTGGCCGGCATCCCGCTGGGCCGGTCGGGCCCCGAGGGTGACGTGGCCGCCGCCATCGCGTGGCTGGCCAGCGAGGAATGCGCCGCGGCCAGCGGCACGATCATCCACTTGGACGCCACGGCTTCCGCATCCGACACGCCCACATGAACGCCACCCGCCCGACCCTCCTGCAGCTCGGCCCGATCCATCCGCCTTGCCAAGCGCAGGTCGACGCCGCCCACGATGTCGTGAAGGCCTGGACGCTGGACCCGGCTGCGCGGGAGACCGCCATCGCCGGCATCGCCGACCGCTGCGAGGCGATCCTCACCAACGGCGGCCGCGGCGCCGACGCCGCCACCATGGCCCGGCTGCCGCGGCTGAAGCTGGTGGCCTGCCACGGCGTGGGCGTGGACGCGATCGACCTGGCCTGGTGCCGCGCGCACGGCGTCGCGGTCACGAACACGCCGGACGTGCTGACCGAGGATGTCGCCGACCTGGCCTTGGCGTTGCTGTTGGCGACCGTGCGACGCATCCCGCAGGCCGACCGCTTCGTGCGGGAAGGCCGCTGGCTGGAAGGCCCCTTCGGCCTGACGCCCACGCTGCAGGGCCGCCGCGTCGGCATCGTCGGGCTGGGCCGCATCGGGCAGGCGATCGCCAAGCGCTGCGCCGCCTTCGGCTGCGAGATCGCGTGGCAGGGGCCGCGCGACAAGCCCGGGCAGCCTTGGCCCCGACATGCCGACGTGGTGTCGCTGGCCGAATGGGCGGACGTCCTGATCGCCGCCTGTCCGGGCGGCGAAGCCACGCGGCACGCCGTTTCGCTGGCCGCGCTGGAAGCGCTGGGGCCGGTTGGCGTGTTCGTGAACATCGCGCGCGGGTCGGTGGTCGACCAGGCGGCCTTGGTCGAGCTGGTGGTGCAAGGCCGCCTGGGCGGCGCCGGGCTGGACGTGTTCGACGACGAGCCGCGCGTGCCGGCGGAACTCATCGCGTCGGACCGGGTGGTGCTGCAGCCGCACCAGGGCAGCGCGACCGACGAGACGCGCGGCGCGATGGCGCGGCTGGCGCTGTCCAACCTTGCGGCGCACTTCGCGGGCCGGCCCTTGCTCACGCCGGTGTAGTCCGCCGCGCGACAGGCGTTGCGCTCAGGCGCGACCATCCCGCGCGGGCGCGACCGCGTCGCACGGCTGGTGCGCCTCTTGCATCGCCGCAATCCCTGACCCGAGGACGAGCCACATGCTGCAAGACGATGACCTGGAACGCATTCTCGGCGACCTGTCCGACGCCGAGGGGCCACCGCTGACCGACGCGATGGTCGAGGATGCCGAGGCGGCCCTGGGCTACCGCCTGCCCGAGAGCTTCGTGCGGCTGCTGCAGTTGAAGAACGGCGGCAGCGTCGAGGTGTCGCGGGTGCCCACCGACGAGCCCACCAGCTGGGCCGACGACCACGTGTCCTTCCACCACGTGATGGGCATCGGCTACGAGGGCGGCATCGACGGCGACGCCGGCAGCGCCTATCTCGTCGAGGAGTGGGGCTACCCGGAAGTGGGGGTCGTGATCGCCTCGGACGGCGAGACCGCGATCATGCTGGACTACTCCGCTGCCGGACCGGAGGGCGAGCCGCGCGTGGTGTGGGTCGACGTGGACGACGACGACCCGGAAGTGATCGAGCTGGCCCCCGACTTCGACACCTTCCTCGAGTCGCTGGTGGACGAGGAGGACGACGAGGACGACGAGGACGAGATCGACGAGGAGCGCGACCCGGACGACGACGAGGACGACCGTTGAGCGACGACCCGGTGGCCGCCACCCGCGCCTGGCTGGAGCGGGGCGTGATCGGGCTGAACCTGTGCCCCTTCGCGCGGGCGCCGCACGCGGCCGGGCGGGTACGGATCGTCCTGAGCCCGGCCGCCTCGCCCGCCGAGCTGCTGTCGGACCTGTGCGACGAGCTGCGGGCATTGGCGGCCGCCGACCCGGAAGAGATCGAGACCACGCTGCTCGTGCATCCGGGCACGCTCGCCGACTTCCTCGACCACAACGACTTCCTCGACGTGGTCGACGCGGCGCTGGCCGAGCTGGAACTTGAAGGCGAGATCCAGGTGGTGGCGTTCCACCCCGATTTCCGTTTCGAGGGCGCCGCCCCCGACGACCCGGGCAATCTCACCAACCGATCGCCGCATCCGATGCTGCAGCTGCTGCGCGAGGCCAGCGTCGAGCGCGCGCTCGAGGCCGGTGCCGACGCCGACGCGATCGTCGAGCGCAATCTGGCCACGCTGCGGCGGCTCGGGCTGGAGGGTTGGCGGGCGGTGTTGGCCGCCGACGCGCCGCCCGGGCGCTGAAGCCCGGTTACACTGGCGCGAGGAGACACGCGCCGTCAGCCGGCCCCAGCCCATGCAGCTTCCCGTCGATCTGCCGCCGGCCTCGCGGCCGCCGGAACGCGGCGTCGAATTCCGCGAGCCCGTGTCGACCGCTGCGGCCCACGCCCGACGGCTGCCGGCGCAGACGCTGTCGGCGCTCACGGTGCTGGACGACCGTCGTGCGCTGCTCGCCGTCGCGCAGACCGTGGTGCTGGCGGCCGGCACCATCGCCGCGGCCATCGTCATCGACCGATGGTGGGCCACCGCCTTGGCGGTCGTGCTCGTCGCGACCCAGCAGCACGCGCTCTTCGTGTTGGCGCACGAGGCGGCGCATTACCGGCTGTTCAGTTCGCGCCGCATGAACGACGCGGCGGGGCGGCTGGTCGCGTCGCTGGCCGGCATCTCGATGTGCACCTATCGCGTCATCCATCGCCTTCACCACAACCACCTCTTCGGCGAGCTGGACCCGGACCTGGCGCTGACCGGTGGCTGGCCGCGCGGCCGCGCCTACCTGCTCAAGAAGCTCGCCACCGACATGACCGGCATCACCGCGGTCAAGACCTACGCGTACTTCTTCGGTTCGCCGTCGCGCAACACCGCGCTCAGCGCCGGCGACCATGGCGCGTCGCGGCCCCTGGACGACACCTCGCCCGCCCTGCGCGCGGCTGCGGACGCCGACCGGCGCGGCGTGATCCTGCTGCAGGCCACGATCCCCGTGGCGTTGGTGCTGGGTGGGTGGGCAGCGGCGCGATGGGCGCCCACCGGCGCCTGGACCGCCATGAGTCCGTGGACGCCGCCGGCGTGGTGGCTGCTGCTCTGGGTGTTGCCCGCCGTCACCGTGCTGCAGGCCATCCTGCGCCTGCGGGCCGTGTTCGAGCACGGCGCGCCCGGTGGCGTCGATTCGCCCCTGACCGCGGCGCGCACCAATGTCGCTGGTCCGATCGCCCGGCTGGCGCTCTTTCCGCACCACGTGAACTACCACGTCGAGCACCACCTGTATCCGGCGGTGCCGCATTACCGGTTGCCGGCGCTGCATGCGGCGCTGGCCGAGCAGGGGTCGTTGTCCCAGGCCGAGGTGCGCGACTGGCGCGACACGTGGCGGCGCGTGTACGCGCCGCGGGCCGCGCGCTGACGTCAGGCGGGCCTGCGGGCGGGCGCGCTTGCGGTCAGCGCCCCGCGTCGCCTTCGGGCCGCTCTTCCAGCGGCACCGCGTCCGGCGGCGCGGCCACCTGGCGGTCGACCATCACGACGATGCGCTCGTGCACCTCGATGGTCGTGGTGGCCTGGGGCTCGCGACGCCGATCCTCGTCGCCGCCTTGCGCGCTGGCGGCGCGCGCGTCGCCGTGCAGGCGCGAATCGCCGTCGGTGCGCCGCTTGCGCAGCCACCGCGGCGCGTCCGCATGGCGGCGCTGGAACAGCAACCGCGACAGCTCGGTCAAGGCCTGCTGGTACACCTCGCGCTTGAACTCGATGACCGATTCCAACGGCACCCAGTATTCGTTCCAGCGCCAGGCGTCGAACTCGGGGTGGTCGCTCGCGCGCAGCCGCACGTCCGTGTCCTTGCCGACCAGGCGCAGCAGGAACCAGATCTGTTTCTGGCCGCGGTAGTGCCCGCGCCATTCACGCCGTACCCAGTGCTCCGGAACGTCGTAGCGCAGCCAGTTGCGCGTGCGGCCGATGACGCGCACGTGCTCGGGCTGCAAGCCGGTCTCTTCCTCCAGTTCCCGGAACATGGCCTGCTCGGGGGTTTCGCCGCGCTTGATGCCGCCTTGCGGAAACTGCCAGGAGTGCTCGCGGATCCTCTTGCCCCAGAAGACCTCGTTGCGGTGGTTGACGAGGATGATGCCGACGTTCGGGCGGTAGCCGTCCTTGTCCAGCATACTGCCACCCATGATCCCGTAATATTCGGCCCATTCTAGCCGGATCCGGCCGCCTTCCTCCCTCTATTCCCTCCTATCCTCCTCGATGAAAGTCTCCCAGTTCTTCGTCTCGACGCTCAAGGAAGCGCCGGGCGACACCGAGGTCGTCAGCCACCAGCTGATGACCCGCGCCGGCATGATCCGGAAGCTCGCGGGCGGCATCTACAGCTACCTGCCGATGGGGCTGCGCACGATCCGCAAGATCGAGCGGATCATCCGCGAGGAGATGGACGCGGCGGGCGCGGTCGAGTTGCTGATGCCGGTGATCCAGCCGGCGGAACTGTGGGTGGAGTCGGGCCGCTACGAGAAGTACGGGCCGGAACTGATGCGGGTGAAGGACCGCCACGGTCGCGACTTCATCGTGCAGCCCACCTCCGAAGAGGTGGTCACCGACATCGCCCGCAATGAGATCCGCAGCTATCGCCAGCTGCCCAAGAATTTCTATCACATCCAGACCAAGTTCCGGGACGAGCGCCGCCCGCGCTTCGGCGTGATGCGCGGTCGCGAGTTCACCATGAAGGACGCCTACTCCTTCGACCGGGACGAGGCTGGCGCGCTGGCCAGCTACCAGCGCATGTACGACGCGTACGTGCGCATCTTCGACCGCCTGGGGCTGACCTACCGTGCGGTGGCGGCCGACACCGGCGCGATCGGCGGGTCGGCCTCGCATGAGTTCCAGGTGATCGCCGACACCGGCGAAGACGCGATCGCCTTCTGCCCCGAATCGGACTACGCGGCCAACATCGAGCTGGCCGAGGCGCTGCCGCTGCTGGCCGAGCGTGCCGCGCCCGCGCAGGCGTTGGAGAAGACGCCCACGCCCGGCAAGGCCAAGTGCGAGGACGTGGCCCAGTTGCTGGGCATTCCGCTGGATCGTACGGTCAAGTCGCTGGTGCTGGCGGTCGACCCGCGCGATCTCACCGGCAAGCCCTCGGGTCCGGCGCAGATCTGGCTGCTGCTGGTGCGCGGCGACCACGACCTGAACGAAGTGAAGGCCCGCAAGGTGCCGGGCCTGGCCGATTTCCGCTTCGCCACCGAGGAAGAGATCGTCGCGCACTTCGGTTGCCGTCCCGGCTATCTCGGCCCGATCGGCACCGCCAAGCCGGTGCACGTGGTGGTCGACCGCACCGTGGCCCGCATGGCCGACTTCGTCTGCGGCGCCAACGACGAGGGCTTCCACTACACCGGCGTGAACTGGGGCCGCGACCTGCCCGAGCCGCCCGTGGCGGACCTGCGCGACGTGGTGCCCGGCGACCCCTCCCCGGACGGCAAGGGGCGGTTGTCCATCCAGCGCGGCATCGAGGTCGGCCACGTGTTCTTCCTGGGCACCAAGTACTCCGGCCCGGACGCGCTGAACGCCACCTTCCTGGACGAAGACGGCAAGCCCAAGCCCATGCAGATGGGTTGCTACGGCATCGGCGTGACGCGCCTGCTGGGGGCGGCCATCGAGCAGAACCACGACGCGCGCGGCATCATCTGGCCGGCCTCCATCGCGCCTTTCGAGGCGGTGGTCTGCCCGGTGGGCTACGACCGGTCGGACGCCGTGCGGCAGGCCGCCGACGCGTTGCACGCGGAGCTGCTGCGCCTGGGCGTCGACGTCATCCTGGACGACCGCGGCGAGCGGCCCGGCGCCATGTTCGCCGACTGGGAACTCATCGGCGTGCCGCTGCGCGTCACGGTGGGCGACCGCGGCCTCAAGGAAGGCATGCTGGAAATGCAGGCCCGGCGCGACGGCCAGACCCTGATGGTGCCGGTCGCCGAGGCGGCCGAAGCGGTGCGCCAGGCGCGGGGGGTCGCGGCCGGCGCCTGAGGGCGGACCCACACCCCGCCTGGGGGCAGGCCCACTCCCGTCCGGCCGGGGGCGCCGTCCGCCGGTGCGCGCTTGTCCGGCCGCCGGGGTGCGGGCATCAGTAGCGGATGTTCACCGATGCCCTGCTGATCCTCGTTCGCGGGTTCCTGGTCCTGACCCGGTCGGGTGGCCCCCGCCTGCCCGACCTTCCTCCGGACGGCCGTCGCGTGGCGGGTGCCGCTGTCCCGGCCTGCCGCCCCGCGAGCCCGGCCTTCATGCTGCCGGGCACCCGGCCCTTGCTGCGCCGCGACCGCGGCTTCGTGACGCGCTTCGCGCTCGACCCGGCGCAGGTCGCGCACGTGCAGGTCTACGCCGACCCGGGCGGCCTCGACGGCTTCCCCGTGCCCCTGCGCGAATGCCTGCAGCGCATGGCGGAAGAAGGCCGGTGCCGTGGACCCGAGGTCGCGGGGTTGGTCTTCAGCGGCCGCACGCTCGCCATCGGAGAACAGCTGTACTTCGCCACGGTGCGAGCGTCGACGGGCGATCCCGAGCTCGTCGCGTTCGTCGACCGCGTGCGCCTCTGAGGCGCCACCGCACACCCACCCCTCGGCCTCCACGAACCCATGCCCACCCCGCCCGACGCGCGCCGCGCGCTCCAAGCCCGATCGCTCGCGCTGCTGGAGGAGGTGTACCTGCGTTACGCGCACCGCTACGGCAAGACCGGTCTTCGCCTGGACGGCTTCGGCGGCCGTTGGCTGGCGCTGCGGATGGCCACCGCCACCGATCCGTCGGCGTTGCCGGTGATCGATGAGGAGCCTGGCGAATTCGACGGCGACTTCTCGCGCTTCAGGCGCGAAGCGGTCGCCCAGGCCGACTCCGAGATGCTGATCTTCGTGCGCATGCGCCGCGTGCGCGGGCTTCGGATCCACGGCAGCGGCGCCGACCCGCGGCAGCGCCTGTCGATCGGCGTGTCGCCTTCGGCCGGTGCCTGGGGCCTGACGGGCAGCATCGAGCTCGATGCCGGCGGCCGCGCGGTCGCGCCGGGCGCACCGGTTCCGGTGTCCTTGGTTTCACCCTGACGAATCGCGCGCCCCGTTCGCGTCCCTGTAGACAGCGGGAGACGCGGGGCGTAGTGTGAGAAAGCCGACCGACGCTGTCTTGCGCTCCTAGAAGGAGGCGCATCGATGGGAGGTCGCGCGTCTTGAAGATGCTGTGCTGCCCTGTCGCCGGCGTCTCCCCGCGCTCCCGCCGCGTTGCTTGACCACCCTCGCGTTCGCTCGCATGGCCTGCCGCTCGCTCGGCTTGGCGTGCGACCGACCCTTTCGCCGCCCGCTTCCGCCCCGTGCGTCGTCGACCCGCGCCGTGCGGCGGGTGACGTTGCCTGTTCTGCCCCCAGACGCTCCGCAGAGCGCATTCCACCAGGAGACATCACCATGGCTCGATCGATCCGAGTTCCTCGTCACGCCTGTTCGCGGTCCGCTCGGCTGCCGCGCCACCGGGTGCTGGCCGTCGCCGTCCTGTCGGCCCTGCTCGCCGCCTGCAACAGCAGCGACGACAACGGTGGTGGTGGTGGTGGTGGTCAAGCGACGATCAATCCGTACAGCAACCTCTCCCGCTCCGTGCGGGACGTGTCGATCGAGCTGCGCGAGGGCACGAACATGGCGGCCGCGCCGTCGCCCGACGGCAGCCGCGTCGTGTTCAGCGCGCAGGGCGCGTTGTGGATCATGCCGATCGCCGGCGGCAACGCGACCCGCATCACGAACTGGGACGTCGAGCCGACCGCGCCGGTCTGGGCGCCCGACGGCCAGACCATCGCCTTCCAGAACTACACGCCGGACGGCAACTACCACGTCTGGACGATCCGCCCGGACGGCACCGACATCAAGGAGATCACCACCGGCCCCTTCGACGACCGCGAGCCCGCATGGATGCCGGACGGCCGCGCCGTGGTGTTCTCGTCCGACCGCAGCGGCGACGGGCAGTACAAGATCTGGCGCGCACCGATCGACGGTGGTGCGCCGGCGCAGGTCACCACCGGTCCCGGCGCCGAGAGCAACCCGGTGGTGTCGCCGGATGGCCGCACCGTGGCCTACGTGAACCAGGTCACCACCGGTGCCACCACGCAGGCGCGCGTCTTCAGCGCGCCGATGGCGGGCGGGGCGCCGCCGCAGGAGGTGGCGCCCGGCACGGCGCCAGCCTGGTTGCCGGACGGCTCGGGCCTGGTCTACCAGACCGCGGGCCGCACGCTCACGGTTCGCGGCCGCGAGGTGGCCGGTGACGAGGACCTGTTCCAGTTCCCGGTGCGCTTCCTGTCCGACGGGCGCTTCATGTACACCAGCGACGGCAAGATCCGCATCCGCAACGCCACGGGGGATGCGCGCGCCGACGTGCCCTTCACCGCCACGCTGGCGGTGCGCCGTCCGGTGCGCGACCGCGTCAAGGACCATGGCTTCTCGCGGCTCGGCCCCCAGCCGGTGCGCGGCATCAGCTCGCCGGCGCTGTCGCCCGATGGGCAGAGCGTGGCCTTCGTCGCGCTCAACGACGTGTGGGTGATGCGCATCGGCCAGGCGCCGGTGCGCCTGACCGACGACACCGACCGCGATGGCACGCCGCAGTGGACGCGCGACGGCAGCGCAGTCTACTTCTCGTCCGAGAAAGCCAATGGCGGCCAATTGGCGATCGACCGGGTCGACGTCGCCACCCGCGCCCGCACGCGGCTCGGGCGCATCGCCGGCAAGTCGATGGTGACGCCGAGCCTGTCGCCCACGGGCGACCGCATCGCCTACACGACCTTGTCCGGCCAGTTGGAGATCTGGGACATCGCGGCCAAGACAGCGCGGGTGGTGGCGCCGTCCTTGAGCACCCAGGTCAGCACGCCGCAGTGGACGCCCGACGGCTCGCGGATCGTGCTGGTCGACAACGAGCGCATCAACAACCGTTTTCGCGAGGGCTACAACAAGCTGCGCGTGATCGACGTGGCCACCGGCACCGCGCGCTTCCACGCGGTCGCGCCGCCGCCGCGCCAGGTGTCGGACCGAGAGGAGGGCGCGGCGATGCTGTCGCCCGACGGCCGCCGCGTCGCCTTCGTGATGGACTCGGTGCTGCACGTGATGCCGGTCAACGCGGACGGCTCGCCCGCGGGCGCGCCGGTGCAGATCACCACCGAGGCCGCCGACCTGCCGTCGTGGGGCGGCGACTCCAACACCATCCTCTACAAGGCGGGCGAGAAGCTGCGCCTGGTCAACGCCGACGGTAGCGGCGCGCGCGACGTGCCGGTGACGCTCGAATGGGCCCAGGCCGCCGGCACCGGCACCACGGTGATCCGCGCCGGGCGGTTGTGGAACGGACTGACGGCAACGTTGCAGCCGGACGTGGACATCGTCGTGCAGGGCAACCGCATCACGGCGATCCGCCCGCACGACCCCGCCGCGGCGGCCACGGCCACGCGCTTCATCGACGCCTCCGGCCTGACCGTGATGCCGGGTCTGATCGACACGCACATCCACCCGCTCACGTTGTACCAAGGCGGGCAGTTCGGCCAGATCTCGGCGCTGATGATGTCCTACGGCATCACCACGGCGCTGTCGGTCGCGGGCCCGCTGCACCAGAGCATCGAGATGCGCGAGTCGCTGGAGGCCGGCAAGCTGCTCGGGCCGCGCCTCTTCGTGTCACCGCCGCTGTGGGAGGGCAACCGCCAGTTCTACAGCTTCGCGCGCACGCTTCGCACGCCGCAGGTGGCGGACATGGAGATCGCCAAGGCGGTCGCGATGGGGGCCGACTTCCTGAAGGCCTACGTGCGCGCCCCGATCCCGATCATGGTGAAGATCGCGCAAGCCGGATTGGACTACGGCGTGCCCACCGGCACGCACATGCTGTCGCCGGGCTCGGCGGCGGGGATCTGGGGCACCACGCACTTGTCGGCCACCCAGCGCATGGGCTACGGCTGGGCCAAGTCCGTCAACGGGCTGATCTCTTACCAGGACGCGGTGCAGGTGCATGCCGGCACCGACTTCCACGTCATCGACACGCTGTTCTCGTCGCTGGCGTTGACCGGCCAGGATCCGTCGATCATCACCGGCGACCGCTTCAACTTCCTGGTGCCACCCAACTTCCTGGTCGGCCTGACCAACACGGCCAACCCGACCGCGACCACGTTGGGCAACATCGATCGCGACGCGCGCCAGGCGCAGAAGGTGCAGAACGCCGGGGGCCTGGTCGCGGTCGGCACCGACTCGCCGCTGGTGGCGCCGGGCATCGCGCTGCACACGGGGCTGCGCGCCTACGGGCGCGTCGACAACAACCACCGCGCGTTGCAGAACGTGACCATCAACGCCGCGCAGATGGCCTTCATCGAACGCGACCTGGGCTCGGTGGAAGTCGGCAAGCTCGCCGACCTGGTGGTCGTGGGCGGCAACCCGCTGGACGACCTGAAGGCCGCGGCCGACGTGCGCTGGGTGGTCAAGAACGGGGTGCCGTACTCGCTCGACCAGATCACGGCGCCCTTCAAGGCGCCGGCCGTGGTGGCGGCGCGCAAGCAAGAGATCGCGGCGCTGAAGCGCCTGTGCCGCAAGGATCCGCACGGCTGCGGGCCGACCTTGCACGCGCACTGAGCGCGCCGGCGCGCAGGCTGGGCGAGGGTGGCGGCTAGCGCAAGGCGGCCGCCACCGCCTCCAGCCGGTCCTGCCCCCAGAACAACTGGTCGCCCACGAAGAAGCTGGGCGCGCCGAACACGCCGCGCGACACCGCTTCCTCGGTGTCGCGCTTGAGCTTGTCCTTGACCTGCGGGTCGGCCACCAGCGCTTCGAACGCCACGGGGTCGATGCCCGCGTCGGCGAGCACCGACGCCGCCTGCGCCGGGTCGCCCAGGTCGCGCCCGTCCACCCACATCGCCCGGAACACGGCGTCCAGGTACGGCGCCAGCGCCCGGTCGCCACGCATCGCGTAGCCGGCCGCCCCGCGCATCAGCACCATCGTGTTGATCGGAAAGTGCGGGTTCAGCCGGAACGGCACGCCGATGCGCGCGGCCTGCCGCTCCAGGTCGTGGGCGGTCCAGCGGGCCTTGGCCGGCACCACCATCGGGCTCTGGTTTCCCGTGGCCTTGAACACGCCGCCCAACAGCATCGGGCGCCAGGAAACCGTCGCGCCGGCCGCCTGCGCGATGGCGGGCAGCGCCTTGGCGGCGAGGTACGAGTAGGGGCTGCCGACGTCGAACCAGAATTCGACGACGCGCTGTCCGGCGGGGGTGTCGCTCAAGGGTGGGTCTCCGGGTGGGTGGGGCCGCGGGCATGGTCGGTGCCGTCGTGCGAGTGCGGCGTCACCACGGCTCGATCCAAGGACGCAGGTCCAGCTCGTGCGTCCAGGTGTCGCGCGGCTGGCGGTGCAGGTTCCAATAGGCCTCGGCGATATGGTCCGGGTCCAGGATGCCGGCGCGGTCCTTCAGCGCATGGCGCTCGGGGAACTGCGTGCGGATGAACTCGGTGTCGATCGCACCGTCGATCACGACGTGCGCCACGTGGATCCCTTGCGGGCCCAGCTCACGCGCCATGCTCTGCGCCAATGCCCGCAGCGCGTGCTTGGCGCCCGCGAAGGCCGAAAAGCCCGCGCCGCCGCGCAGGCTGGCCGTGGCGCCGGTGAAGACGATGGTGCCGCGGCCGCGCGGCAGCATGGCGCGCGCGGCTTCGCGGCCGGCCAGGAAGCCCGCGAAGGCCGCCATCTCCCAGACCTTGCGGTAGACGCGCGCGGTGGTCTCGGTGACAGGGAAGCGCACGTTGCCACCGATGTTGAAGACGACGACCTCGATGGGCGCCACCTCCCGCTCGATGCGCTCGAAGAGCGCCACGGTCTGGTCCTCGTCGCGGGCGTCGCAGCCGAAGGCGTGCGCCTCGCCGCCCTCGGCGCGGATGCGCTCCGCCAACGGCGACAGGCGGGCCGCTTCGCGCCGCGTCAGGCACGCGACATGGCCTTCGCGCGCGAAGCGCCGCGCGATCGCTCCACCGGTGGCGTCGCCCGCACCGATCACGACGACCGCCTTTCGGGCGGCGGTGGCTGGGGAGTCCGCTGTCTGCATCGGGCGTGGCCGGAAAAAGGAGTCGTTCGATCGTGCGCGAGGCCGCGCCGGCGGTCAACCTCGGGCAGGGCTAGCCGAAGGCGATCCAGGCGAGCCCACCCATCAATGCGCTCAACACGAGCGCCGAGGCCGCGCGCACGCCGCGGCGCCGTCCCGCGCGCCACGCCGTCTGGCGGCCCGCCGCCAGCCACGCGCCGACCGCGGCGTGCGCGATCAGCGTGGCCCACGCAGCCGCCACCAGCGGCTTCGGCGGCGGCCCCCAGGCCGGCAACGCGAGCAGCGCGGTGGTCAAGGCCGCCGCCCCCAGCGCCGGGAGCGAACGCCGCGCGGCACTGCCAGCGGGCCAGGGGCCGTGGATCGCCAGCCCCACGAAGCCGTGCGCGAACATGAAGGCCACCATCAACGACTCGACCGCCCCGGTGAAGCTGGCGACCGCCGGCGGTGGCGACGCCGGCCACCATGCCATGCAGGCCAGGTACGCGACCAGCAGCGACGCCACGGCCCAGGCCGCACGCCGGTTCCAGCGCGCCAGCGACGCGAGCGGCGCGGGATCGCTCATGGGGCGTCGCGCTGCTCGTCGAGCCAGCGGCGCAACGCTTGCAACTGCGGGACCATCGCCGCCAGCCGCGCTTGGCCCAGTGCCGACTCGATGGCCGCGATGTCCGGCCCCAGCGCGGCGATCGCGCGGTCGCGGGCGGCCAGCCCCGCCGACGTCACGCTGACCCGCTTGCTGCGCCCGTCGTGCGGATCGTCGGCCACCTCGATCAGCCCCTTGGCGGCCAGCCGCTGCGCGGTGTTGGTGATCGCGCCCTTGGACAGCTGGAACGCGCGCGCCAGCTCCACCAGCGTCCGGGTGCCGGGCAGGCGCGCGAAGTGGTTCAGCACGGTGAACTGCGCCAGGTTCAAGTCGAGCGGCGCCAGGCGCCGCTCGAATCGGTTGCCGGCCAGCTGGCTCACGATGCCGATCTCGTTCAGCACGATGAAGGCGGCGGGCGGATCGGCGGTTCGGGTCGGCGGTCTGCGGGCGGGCATCTCGCGGGAGGGAAGCGTGCTCAGCGCAGCAGCGCCTGCGGGTCGCGCCGCGGCTTGGGCGCCACGGTCGGCCCGTATCCTAACCGCACGAGCATCTGCACCGTGCGCCCGTCGCCCGGGGCGAGCCGCTCGATGGCCTCGCGCCGCAACGGGTCCATCTCCGGGTACTCCTGCAGCGCCTGGCTCCACGGGTGCATCGCGACGCCGAGCGCGGTGGTCTGCAGGTTCATGCGCAGGTAGGCGCGGCCCGCGGCCAACTGCGCCACCCGGGCATCGCCCCGCGTGGACAGCCACGCGAAGCCCATGGCGCTGGAGGCCAGCGCCCGGTAACGGTCCATGCCGGCGCCGAACGCCTTCGAGTTCGGGTCCGCGAGCGCTTCCCGGTCGATCATCCCTAGGCGCCGACCAACCTCGATCATCGGGCCGGAAAGCGAGATGCCATCGCGGTGCCGCTCGATCTCGGCGCGGCCGATGCGCATCAGCCGGACGCTCTCCATGTGCGTGGCCGGCGTCGTCGCCTCGCGCTCGTGCGCCCGCCAGGTCAGCGAGCGTAGCGCCTCGACCGAGGCCGGTGCTACAGTCGAGGCGCCCGACACGCCGGCGGCGGACGCCCAGCGATCGTCGGGCAACGCCGCGCGCGCGATGGCATCGGCCACTTCCGGCTGGAGCGGGCGGGTCGTGTCGTAGGGCTCCTTGTTGGAGCGGCGTGCGCGCGTGTGGGCGAAAAGCGGGTCCGGCGCGATTCCCGGCGCGGCTTCCAGCCGCACGCGGGCGACCGGCCGGTCGTCCAGGGCTTCGGACGACGGCGCCCCCGTCGGGAAGGCCTCGATCCGCGCCCGCAGGCCGTGATGCGTCGCCGCCATCGCCAGCAACTCCAGGAAGCAGCCATGGCCGATCAGGATCTGGCGGCCGAACGGGTCGGTCCGGGGCAGCAGCCGCTCGCGGTCCACGTGCAGCAGCAGTTCGCCCGGATCGCGCAGATCGATCAGCCAGGGCTGCAGGTTGTGGGGGTTCGGCGCCAGCACGGCCCATGACAGGAGCGTGCGACGGATGTCGGCGTGCGGCGCGCCTGCGTCACGCCACGGCGTGACGGCTGCGTTCGGTGTCCCGCAGCCGGAAAGGCCGGCGGCGGCGGCCACCGTGGCGCCAGTGCCCATCAAGCGGATGAAATCGCGGCGATGCATCTGCGGACCTCCCGTCGCGGCGACCGGCCGCAGAAATAGTTGAACGTTGAACTACAAGTTCGACGTTGAACCACGTTGGCGCGCGAGTCAAGCCTGATCGACCCTCCGACCCATACCCGAGCGCGACAAGGTTGTTCTATTGACGGCACAAGCGGACAGCGTTTACCGTCCGGACGATGAAAGCGGATGCCGTCCATCGCGCCGCCGCGCTCGCGGACCCGGCCTCGATCGTGCCCCTGTACCACCAGGTGTACGCGGTGCTGCGCGAGCAGATCCTGGAAGGCCGCTTCGACGGCACGCCCATCCCCGGCGAGACCACGCTCGCCGCGGACTTCGGCGTCGCCCGCGTCACGGTTCGCCGCGCCATGCAGCAACTGGCCGCCGAAGGCCTGGTCGCGCGCGAGCGCGGACGCGGCACCTTCGCGCGGCGCCCGCAGCGGCGGCGCGCGCGGCCGGCCAAGGCCGACCTGTCCGGCCTGCTCGAGAACCTGGTGTCGATGGGCCTGAAGACCGACGTGCGCGTGCTGGATCTGGCGACCGTCGGGGCCACCGAGGAAGTGGCGGCCGAACTGTCGGTAGCGCCCGGCGCTCTGGTTCAGAAGGCCGTGCGGGTGCGCAGCTACGAAGGCGAGCCGCTGTCGCACATCACCACCTTCGTGCCCGACGAGATCGCCCGCCACTTCGGCGCCAAGGAGTTGTCCACCGTGCCGATCCTCACGCTCATCGAGCGCGCCGGCACCCGCATCGGCGGCGCTCGGCAGCGCGTGTCGGCCACGTTGGCCGACGCGGCGGTGTCGCGCCACCTCGCGGTGCCGGTGGGCAGCGCGTTGCTGTCCGTGACGCGCCGCGTCGTCGACGCACGCGGCCGGCCGGTGCAATGGCTGCGGGGGCTGTACCGGCCCGACCGCTACGAATACGAGATGGAGCTCACCCGCGTGGGACGCGACAGCGCACGCGTGTGGGTCGACAAGACGCTGTCCGCCCACTTCAAATGACCCGCCCCGCGCGAGGAGCCCGCCCCATGGATGCACCGAACCGCATCGAATCCGCCGTTGCCGCCTCGCGCCGCCGCTTCCTGGGCGCCACCGCCGCCCTCGGCTCTGCGCTGGCCGCGACGCCCCTGGTCGGCCGCGCGCAGCCCGCGCCGATCAAGATCGGCGTGCTGCACCCCGTCACCGGCGCGCTGGCCTTCTCCGGCCAGCAGTGCCGCGAGGGCGCGCTGATGGCCATCGAGGACATCAACGCCGCGGGCGGCATCAAGGCGCTGGGCGGCGCCAAGCTGCAGGCGGTGCTGGGCGACGCGCAGAGCCAGCCGCAGATCGGCGCCAGCGAGATCGAGAAGCTCAACGAGCAGGGCGTGGCCGCCGTGGTCGGCGCCTTCGCGTCGGCCATCTGCCTGGCCACCACGCAGGCGGCGGCCAAGCACAACCTGCCGCACGTGGTGGACGTGGGCGTGGCCGACCAGATCGTCGATCGCGGGCTCAAGAACACCTTCCGCTTCGGCCCGGGCTACGGCACGTGCTCGCGCGTGGCGGTCAACAACCTGCACATCATGAACACGCTGGCGCGCAAGCCCGCCCGCACCGTCATGATCGTGCACGAGGAGTCGCTCTTCGGCACCGGCACCGCGCAACTGCTGGCGCGAGACCTGCCGCCCTTGGGCTACGAGGTGGTCGAGGTCATCAAGCACGCCAACCCCACGCGCGACTTCAACAACATCGTGCTGCGCATGAAGGCCGCCAACCCCGACATCGTCGTGCCGGCCAACTACTACAACGAGTACGCGCTGCTGGTGCGCGCCATGAAGCAGCAGAACGTGGTGCCCAAGGCGATCTACTCGGTGCTGGGCGGCGCGGCGTCGAACACCAAGTTCGTCAAGGAGTTCCCGGACGCGGCCAACGGCATCATCGACTGCAACCACTGGGTCAACCCCAAGGACAAGCGCGCGCAGGCGCTGCGCAAGCGGGTCGAGGGCAAGGGCCTGTTCTTCACCTACGAGCTCTTCAACACCTACACGGCCACGATGTGGCTGGCCGATGCGATCGAGCGCGGCCGCTCGGCCAAGCGCGAGGACATCATCGCCGCGCTGTCCAGCAGCACCTGGTCGGACCACTTCATGCCGTACGGCCCCACCAAGGTGGTCAATGGCCAGAACACCGGTGCGCAGCCGCTGATGACGCAGGTGCTGAAGAACGACATCCGCGTCATCCTGCCGAACACCTTCGCCGAAGCCGAGCCGGTGTTCCCCTGGAAGGCCGCCTGAGCCGCCGGGGCCGCACCAGATGCCGATCGAGATCCTCTGGCCGTCGCTGCTCAACGGCCTGCTCACGGGCGGCATCTACGCGCTCGTGGCGCTGGGCCTGACGCTGATCTACGGCGTGCTGCACATCATCAACTTCGCCCACGGCGCGTTGCTGATGGCGGCGCTCTACGGCGTGTATTTCCTGTTCGCCCGGGTGGGGCTGGACCCGTACGTCGCGCTGCTGGTGATGGTGCCGGCGATGTTCGCGATCGGCTACGCGCTGCAGCGCTTCGTGATCGGGCGCGCCTCGCACGGCAAGGACGAGAACATCCTGCTCGTCACGCTCGGCGTGGCGATCATCATCGAGAACCTCGCGCTGTACTTCTTCCGCTCCGATACGCGCACGATCGACACGCCCTACGCGCTGGCGACGGTCGACCTGCTGGGCGCCACCATCTCGCTCACCAAGCTGCTGGCCTTCGGCGGCGCGTTGGCCACCGCCGCGCTGCTTTGGCTGCTGATGGCGCGCACGGACCTCGGCCGTGCCATCCGCGCGTGCGCCAAGGAGCGCCAGGGCGCGCGGCTGGTCGGCATCGACGTCGACCACGTCTTCGCCATGAGCTTCGGCATCGGCCTGGCCTGCCTGGGCGCGGCGGCCTGCTTCCTGATGCCGGCCTATTACGTCAATCCGCAGGTCGGCTCGGGCTTCGTGCTGGTGGCCTTCACGGTGGTGGTGCTGGGCGGCATGGGCAGCTTCGCGGGTGCCCTGGTGGGCGGGATCCTGATCGGCGCGGTCGAATCGGTGGGCGGCCTCTGGCTGGGCGAAAGCCTGGGCCAGATCGCGATCTTCGTGATCTTCCTGGCGGTGCTGCTGCTGCGCCCGCAAGGGCTCTTCGGGGCACGGGCGTGATGAACACCCGCTCGATTCCCCTGTCGGGGGCGCCCGCTGCGCCAGCGGCCAGCGCGGCCGCGCTGCGGCTGCGCCGGGACGTCTTGCGGCACGGCGTCGGCATCGTGCTGCTGCTGGCGGTCGCGTGGGCGCTGCCGCTGTTCGTCACTTCGGGCTTCACGCTCAATGCCGTGACGATGACCCTGTACGCCGCGCTGCTGGCGCAAGCCTGGAACATTTTGGGCGGCTTCGGCGGACAGTTCTCCTTCGGGCACGCGGTGTTCTTCGGCACCGGCGCCTATGCGATGGCGGTGCTGCAGGTGCGCTACGGCATCCATCCGTGGGCGGCGATGGGCATCGCATTGGCGCTGGGCGCGCTGGTGGGCTTGGTCATCGGCTGGTTGTCGTTCCGCTACGGCCTGCGCGGCTCGTACTTCGCGCTGGCCACGCTCGCCTTCGCCGAGAGCTTCCGGATCCTCGCGAACAACCTGGACTTCACCGGCGCCGGCGTCGGCATGCAGTTGCCGCTGGGCGAGGGCCTGGCGCAACTGCAATTCGACAAGGCGGGCGCGTTGCGCTTCATGGCGACCCTGGTCGCCGTGGGGCTCGCCGTCCACGTCTGGCTGCGCGCCGGGCGATTCGGCGCATGGCTGACCGCGATCCGCGACAACGAGGACGCCGCCCGCGCGCTGGGCGTTCCGGTGCTGCCGGTCAAGCTCGGGGCCATCGCGTTGTCGGGCGCGCTGATGTCGGCAGGCGGCGTCTTCTACGTGCAGGCCTTCCACTACATCGACCCGCACCTCGCCTACGGCCCGGCCGTGTCGGTCGAGGCGCTGGTGGGCGCCATCGTGGGCGGCATGGGCACGGTCTGGGGGCCGCTGGCCGGGGCCGCCGTGCTGCACCTGCTGGGCGAAACCACCCGCAACTTGTTCGGCGGCGCACCCGGCATCAACCTGGTCATCTATGGCGTGCTGCTGGTGCTGATGGTCACCTTCGCGCCGCGCGGCTTGATGGGGATCTTCGGTGGGGGCCGGAAATGAGCGACGCCACGACGGGCCGTGTGCTCCTGGAAGTCGAGGGCCTGTCCAAGCGCTTCGGCGGCCTGCAGGCGGTCGATGGCGTGTCGCTGGCCGCGCGCGAGGGTGCGATCACCGCGCTGATCGGCCCCAACGGCGCCGGCAAGACCACCGTCTTCGCGCTGGTCAGCGGCTTCCTGCGGCCCGACGCGGGGCAGGTGCGCTTCGACGGGCGCGACATCCTCGGCATGGCGCCGCACGTGGTCGCGCGGCTGGGCATGACCCGGACCTTCCAGATCGTGCAGCCCTTCGCCGGGCAGACGGTGGCCGAGAACATCGCCATCGGCGCGCACCTGCACGTGCGCTCGCGCCGCGAGGCGCTGGAGCGCGCGCACGAGGTCGCCGAGCGGCTGGGCTTGGGCGACCAACTCGGCAAGGACGCGGCCAGCCTCACGATCGCCGGCCGCAAGCGGTTGGAGATGGCCAAGGCGCTGGCGACGCGGCCCCGCCTGCTGCTGCTGGACGAAGTGCTGGCGGGCCTGAACCCCGGCGAGGTCGAGCGCATGCTGCCGGTGGTCCGGGACCTGGCCGCCTCGGGTGTGACGATCCTGATGATCGAGCACGTGATGCAGGCGGTCATGAGCCTGGCCGACGACATCTACGTGATTGCCAATGGCCGCCCGATCGCGCACGGCGCGCCGGCCGCCATCGCCCGCGACGAGCGCGTCATCGAGTCCTATCTGGGGCACGGCACTGCTGCGCGCCTGGCCGCGCGCGAGGCGGCCCCGGCGGTGGAGACCGCGCGATGACCCGTTGTCCCGAGATGAGCACATGAGCGCGATGCCGACACCCCGAACGGTCGTCGCGCCATTGCTGGAGGTGCGCGACCTGCGCGCGGGCTATGGCGCGGTCGAGGTGCTGCGCGGCGTGTCGCTGGCCGTGGGCGCGGGCGAGATCGTCGCGCTGCTGGGCGCCAACGGCGCGGGCAAGTCGACGCTGGCCAACACGCTGTCGGGCCTGGTGCGGCGCTTCGGTGGCGCGGTGCGCTTCGACGGGCGCGACCTGTCCGACGCGGCGGCGGCCTCGGTGGTCGACGCGGGGCTGGTGCAGGTGCCCGAAGGCCGGCGCGTCTTCCCGAACCTGTCGGTGCGCGAGAACCTGCTGCTGGGCGCCTACCGCCGCGGCCGCGCGCGGCGCGACGCGAACTACGAGCGCGTGCTGGGGCTGTTCCCCCGCCTGCGCGAGCGGCTCGCGCAGGCGGCCGGCACGCTGTCGGGCGGCGAGCAACAGATGCTCGCGATCGGCCGCGGGCTGATGGCCGAGCCGCGCCTGCTGGTGCTGGACGAGCCCTCGCTGGGGCTGGCGCCGGTGATCGTCGACGAGATGTTCGCGCTGATCCGCGCGCTCAACGCCGAGGGCACGGGCATCCTGCTGGTCGAGCAGAACGTCGCGCAGTCGCTGGAGATCGCGCATCGCGCGTACGTGCTGGAGCAGGGCGCCGTGCGCTTCGAGGGCCTGCCCGACGCGCTGCTGGCCAATCCCGACCTCAAGCGCGCCTACCTGGGGCTCTGACGCGTGGCTGCCCAGTCCCCCAGCCCCGCCCGCGCCTGCGCTCGCGGCCAGACCCTCGCACAGAAGCTCGTCGCGCGCGCCGCGGGCCGCGCCGTCGTGACGCCGGGCGAGATCGTCACCTGCCGCGTCGACCTGGCGATGTTCCATGATTCCAGCGGGCCGCGGCGCCTGGCGCCGATGCTGCGGGAGCTGGGCGCCAAGCCTTGGGACCCGGAACGCATCGTCGTGATCACCGACCATTACGTGCCGGCCGACGACGACGACAGCCGCGCGATCCTGCGCTTCACGCGGGACTGGGTGCGCGAGCACGGCATCGCGCGCTTCCACGATGGCGAAGGCATCTGCCACGTGGTGCTGCCGCAGAAGGGGCATCTGCGCCCCGGCATGTTCGTCGTCGGTGGCGATTCGCACTCGCCCACGGGCGGCGCTTTCGGCGCCTACATGTTCGGCATCGGCGCCACCGAGATGCTGGGCGTCCTGGTCACCGGCGAGATCTGGCTGCGCGTGCCGCAGACCCTGCGCATCGAGATCGACGCGCCGCTGCCCGACCGCGTGGTCGCCAAGGACGTGATGCTGCACCTGATCGGCACGATGGGTTCGGACGGCGGGCGCTACCGCGCGGTGGAATACGCCGGTGCCGGCATCGATGCGCTGCCGATGCAGGAGCGGATGACGCTGTCCAACATGACCGCGGAACTGGGCGGCCAGACCGGGCTGATCGCGTCCGACCACGTCACGCTGGCCGCGCTGCGCGAGGCGGGGGTGGACGTGTCGTCGATCGATGCGTCGTCCTGGCGCAGCGATGTGGACGCCGACGTCGACGAACGCGTGGTGCTGGACGCGGCTGCGCTCGCGCCGATGGTGGCGGCGCCGCATTCGCCGGCCAACGCGCACCCGGTGGGGGCGCTGGCGGGCGAGCGGATCAACGTGGCCTACATCGGTGCCTGCACCGGCGCCAAGCTGGCCGATCTGCGGATGGCCGCCGCCGTGCTGCGGGGTGGCCGCGTCGCGCCTGGGGTCGACCTGCAGGTGGCGCCGGCCTCGGTGCAGGACCAGCAGGCGGCCGAGCGCGAGGGCACGCTGGGCGTGCTGCTGGCGGCGGGTGCGCGGCTGCTGCCCACCGCGTGCGGCGCGTGCGCCGGCTATGGCAGCCACCGCTTCGGGCCCGACGTGCGCGCCATCGCCACCACGGCGCGCAATTTCCGGGGCCGCATGGGCGACGCCGGCAGCGAAGTGTTCCTGGCCTCGCCCTACACCGTCGCGGCCAGCGCGCTGACCGGCCGCGTGACGGACCCGCGGGAGATCGCGTGACGCAGCGCATGACGCAGCACGCGGCGGGCTCTGCGGCGCCACGCACGGCGGGCCGTGTCTGGGCGCTCGGCCACGACGTCGACACCGACCAGCTCGCGCCGGGCCGCCACATGAAGCTGCCCGTGCCGGAGCTCGCCCGCCATTGCCTGGAAGACTTCCTGCCCGGTTTTGCCGCGCAGGTCGCGCCCGGCGACGTGCTGGTGGCGGGCCGCAATTTCGGCTGCGGGTCCTCGCGCGAGCAGGCGCCTGCCGCGCTGCATGCGCTCGGCGTGGCGGCGGTCGTCGCCGAGTCCTTCGCCGGGCTCTTCTACCGCAACGCGATCAACCTGGGGCTGCCGGTGGTGGTGTGCAGCGACGCGGCCCGCGTGGCCGCGAGCCCGTGGGCGCGCGTGGACGCCGAGGGCGGCACGATCGAGATCGAAGGCGGCCATGTCGCGTGCGAGCCGATCCCCGCGTTCCTCATGGACCTGCTGCGCGCCGGCGGGCTGCTGCCCCACTTGAAGGCGCGCCTTGCCGCGTCCGCCCCGAAGACACAGGAACCGTCGTGAACCCGCCTGACGTGACTTTGCCCGCCGCGACGCCTTCGGCCGCGGCGCCGCTGGACCCCGTGCTGCTGGCCGTCCTGGAGGGGCGCCTGGAGCAGATCGCCGACGAGATGGACGCGACGTTGTACCGGGCCGCCTTCAACCCGATCATCGCCGAGGCGCACGACGCCTGCCACGGCCTGTACGACGCCGACAGCGGCGACACCCTGGTGCAGGGCAAGTCGGGGCTGCCGGTGTTCGTGGGCGCGATGGCCTTCGCCGTGCGTGCCGCCATGCGCGTGGCGCGCGAGCGCGGCGGGTTGGTCGACGGCGACGTGTGGATCTTCAACGATCCCTACGAGGGCGGCACGCACGCCAACGACTTCAAGCTGGTGCGCCCCTTCTTCCGCGCCGGCAGGCTCTTCTGCTTCCTGGCCTCGGCCGGCCACTGGCACGACGTGGGCGGCGCGGTGCCCGGCAACTACAACCCGGCGGCCACCGAATGCTGGCAGGAGGCGGTGCAGATCCCGCCGGTGCGCGTGGTCCGCGGCGGGCGCCTGGACGACGACACCGTGTCGATCCTGATGGCGAACTCTCGCCTGCCGGGCAGCGTGTGGGGCGATCTCAACGGACAGCTGGCCGCGTTGGAGCTCGGCGCCAAGCGCATGGACGCGCTGCTCGACGACGTCGGCGACGACACGGTGCGCACCGCCTTCGCCGAGCTGCGCCGGCGCGCATCGATGCGCATGCGCGCGCACCTGTCCAAGTTGCCGCCCGGGCGCTACGCCTGCGACGACTTCCTCGACAACGACGGCATCACCGACACGCCGCTGCCGATCGCGCTGGACCTGACCATCGCGCCGGACTCGGTGACGTTGGACTTCTCGCGCACCGCGCCCGCCTGCATGGGGCCGGTCAACATCTCGCGCGCCACCGCGGTGGCCGCCTGCTACGTCGGGCTCAAGCACCTGTTTCCCGACGTGCCGGCCAACGCCGGCGTGCTGGACGCGGTGCGCATCCAGATTCCGGAAGGCTCGCTGATCTCGGCCGGGCACCCGCGCCCGGTGGGCGGCTACACCGAGACCATCCTGCGCATGATCGACGTGATCTTCGGCGCCTTCGCCAAGGCCGACCCGACCCTCGCCCCGGCGATGGCCTACGGCACCATCAACGCGCTGTCCATCGCTGGCCTGCGCAGCGACCCCGCCCGCCGGGGCCAGCGCTGGGTGATGTTCAGTTTCTTCGGCGGCGGCCATGGGGCCCACTCGGCCGGCGACGGCCTGTCGCATGGCAACGCGCCCATCTCCACCGCCACCATCCCGCCGCTGGAGATCCTGGAGGCCGCCTACCCGGTGCGGTTCACGCAGTGGGCCTTGCGCGAGGGCTCGGGCGGGCCGGGCCAGTACCGCGGCGGCCTGGGCGCCGTCTACGAGATCGAGCTGCTGGAGCAATCGGCCGAGGCCTTCGTCTTCGGCGAGCGCTCGCGTCACGCGCCGCAGGGCGTGGCGGGCGGCGGCGAGGCCGCCGCGAACCGCTTCTCGTGGCGAGCCGACGGCCAGTGGCACGTGCCGCCCATGGGCGCGAAGATGGTCGGCATCCGGCTGGCACGCGGCGATCGCGTGCGGCTGGAAACCCCCGGCGGGGGCGGCTGGGGCGACGCTGCGCGGCGGTCGGCCGAGGCGGCGGCGCGCGATGCGCGGCTCGGGGTCGCGCCGGCCACGTCGCCCGCGCCGGAGGCGACGCGATGAGCCTCGTGATCGGCGTCGACGTCGGCGGCACGTTCACCGACCTCTTCGTGCTGGACGAAGCGGCGCAGCGCGTGTCGGTGGTCAAGGTGCCGTCCACCCGTGGCGAGGAAGCGCGCGGCTTCCTGGCCGGCGTGCGGCGCGCGGTCGAGCACCTGGGCGACGTGTCGACCATCGTCCACGGGACCACGGTCGGCACCAACGCGCTGCTGGAGCGGCGCGTCGCGCGCACCGGCATCATCACGACGCGCGGCTTCAGGGACGTCCTGGAGATGCGCCGCCGCGACCGCCCGCGCACCTGGGGCCTGACCGGCGGCTTCGAGCCGATCGTGCCGCGCGACCTGCGGCTGGAGGTGGACGAGCGCACGTTGGCCGACGGCATGGTGCTGCAGCCGGTCGACCCGGAACAAGTCCTCCAGGCGGCACGCGCACTGCTGGCCGCGGGCTGCGAGGCGGCCTGCGTCTTCTTCGTCAATGCGCACGCCAACCCCGAGAACGAGCGCGCCGCCGTCGAGGCGCTGCGAGCGGCATGGCCCAACGCGCATGTCACCGCCTCGCACGAAGTGCTGCCCGAGATCCGCGAGTTCGAGCGCTGCTCCACCGCCACGCTCAACGCCTGCCTGCAGCCGGTGGTGGGCGAATACCTCGCGCGGCTGGAGCGCGACCTGGCCGCCGACGGTTGCACGGCCGATCTGCTGATCGTGCAGTCCAACGGCGGCGTCATGTCGCGCGCGACCGCCTCGGACTTCCCGGTGCGCACGGCGCTGTCCGGGCCGGCCGCCGGCGTGATCGCGTGCGCCCGCATCGGCGAGGCGGCTGGTTTTCCAGACCTGATCACCGGCGACATGGGCGGCACCTCGTTCGACGTGTCGCTGGTCGCCGGCGGACGGGCCGCGCTGGCCGCGCAGACCGCGATCGACTTCGGCATGGTGGTGCGCACGCCGATGATCCAGATTGAGACCATCGGCGCCGGGGGCGGCTCGATCGCCTCGGTCGACGCGGGCGGCCTGCTGCGGGTGGGGCCGGGCTCTGCCGGCAGCGTGCCGGGGCCGGCCTGCTACGGACGCGGCGGCACGCGTCCCACCGTGACGGACGCCAACGTGCTGCTGGGCCGCATCGACGCGCGCCGTCCGATCGGCGGCGGGCTGCTGCCTGCGCTGGACGTCGAGCGCGCGCGCGCGGCGATCGCCGAGCACGTCGGCGAGCCGCTGGGGCTCGCCCCGCTTGCCGCCGCCGAGGCGATCCTGACGGTGGCCAACGCGAAGATGGCCGGCGCGATCCGGCTGGTGTCGATCGAGCGCGGCCACGACCCGCGCCGCTTCGCGTACATGCCCTTCGGCGGCGGGGGCGCGCTGCACGCCTGCGCGATGATGCGCGAAGTGGGTGTCGCCACCAGCCTCGTGCCGCGCCATCCGGGCGTGACCAGCGCGCTGGGCTGCGTGATCGCCGATCTGCGGCACGACGCGGTGCGCACGATCAACCGGGCGCTCGCCGACCTGGAAGGCGGGCAGATCGCCGAGGAAGTCGACGCGCTGGCGGCCACCTGCCGTGCGCGCATCGCCGGCGCACGCATGCAGTTGTCGGACACGCGAGAGCGGATCGAGCTCGACATGCTCTACGCCGGCCAGACGCACACGGTGGCGGTGCCGGTGACGCGCGCGCAACTGGAGCGCGGGGCGCTGGCCGCCGCCTTCGCCGACGCCTACCGCGCCGCCTTCGGGCGCACGCTGGACGGGCTGCCCGTGCGCGTGATGAACCTGCGGTACGCGCTGATCGGTCTGCGGCCCGCGGTCGATCTGGCGCTGCTGGCGCCGGCCGATGGACCGATGCCGGCGCCGCGCGAGCATCGCCCCGTGTACCACGCCGGTGCCTGGCACGAGGTGCCGGTGTTCGAGCGGCTGTCGCTGCCACCGGCGGCCCGCATCGCCGGGCCGGCGGTGCTCGACCAGCCCGACACCACGATCTGGCTGGAGCCGGGCTTCGAGGCCCGCGTGGACGAGCTGGGCAACCTGGTGATCGCGAGGCTGGCGTCGTGACGGGCGGCCAACCCTCTCCCGGAGCGCCGGCGCATTCCCCGCCGGCTGCCCCGGCTGCCTCACCGGCCCTGCCTGCGCTCGATCCCCGTACCACCGCACTGGTGATCGTCGACCTCCAGAACGACTTCCTCGCGCCCGACGGCGCCTACGCGCGCGGCGGTGCGGCCCGTGGTCCGGCGGCCGAGGCGATGGGGGCGCTGCCCGCGCGGCTCGCCCCGCTGGCGGCGGCGCTCGCCGTGGCCGGTGGCTGCGTCGCGGCGTCGCGCTTCACGCTGTGGCCCGGCGCAGCCGGGACGCCGATCGTCTCGCCGCACCTGGCGCGGCTGCGGCCCTTCCTTCGGGCCGGCGACTTCGCGCCCGGTTCGCGCGGGCAGGCGGTGGTGGACGCGCTCGCGCCGCACGTGCAGTTCTGCGTCGACAAGGTGGCGTATTCGGCGTTCTTCCACACGCAGCTGGAGTGGGTGCTGCGAAAGCGCGGCATCGCCACGGTGGCGGTCGCCGGGATCGTCACCAACGGCGGCGTGAGCAGCACCGTGCGCGACGCCTTCGTGCGCGACTTCGACACGATCGTGCTGGCCGACGCCTGCGGCGCGTTCTCGGCGTCCGCCCACGACACCGCGCTGGCCGACATGGCCGGGGTCGCACGGGTGGCCGACTGCGCCGCGCTGGCCACGGCGCTCGGCTCGGCCTGAGAAGGCGTCCCGCGATGTCTGCTCAGCAGCCGCATTCCGCCACCTCCGAGCCGAAGGCGGGGGCCGCCACCAAAGCGCCCGCCTCCGCGCGGGTGCGCGTCGAACCGTCGATGCGGTTCGCCGTCACCGTTCCGCTGGCGATCATCGGGGCGGGCGCCTGCGGCGTCACCGCGGCGCTGGCGGCGCGGGCGGGCGGCATCGAGCCGCTCGTGCTCGAGCGCGATCCGCTTCCGCGCGGCTCGACGGCGATGTCGTCCGGCTTCGTGCCGGCGCCGGGCAGCCGAGCGCAGCGCGCCCGCGGCATCGACGACTCGCCCGCGCGCTTCATGGCCGACGTGCAGGCCAAGGCCGCCGGCCGCGCCGACCCCGTGCTGGCGCAGGCGTATGCGGACGCCGCAGGGCCCGCGATCGACTGGTTGTCTGACGCGCACGGCGTTCCCTTCGACCTGCTGGAGGGCTTCCTGTACCCCGGGCATTCGGTGGCGAGGATGCATGCCGTGCCGGAGCGCACCGGCGAGGCGCTGCTGGGCCGCTTGTGGCGCGCGGCCGAAGCGGACGGCATCGCGCTGATGACGGATGCGGCCGTCGTCGAGCTGGTGACGGACGGCTACGGGACGATCCTCGGGTTGGTGGCGGAGCGTCCGGACGGCAGCCGCGAAGCGATCGGCACGCAGGCCGTGCTGCTGGCCTGCAACGGCTACGGCGGCGATCCATCGCTGGTCGCGCGCTGGATCCCGGCGCTGGCGGGCGCCCGGTACTTCGGGCATGCGGGCAACCGGGGCGACGCGGTCCGTTGGGGCGAATCCCTGGGTGCCGGCCTGGCCGACTTGTCGGCCTGCCAGGGGCACGGCTCCTTGGCCGAGCCGCACGGCATCCTGATCACCTGGGCGCTGATGACCGAAGGCGGCGTGCAGGTGGACGCCGAAGGCCGCCGCTTCTGGAACGAGCACGAGGGCTACTCGGAGGCCGCGTTGGCCGTGCTGGCGCGGCCTGGCAACGTGGCGTGGGACGTGTACGACGCGCGCCTGCACGCGCTCGGCATGACGTTTCCCGATTACCGCCAGGCCTACGAGGCTGGCGCGGTGCGCGAAGGCCGGGATGCCGCGGCCCTGGCCGCCGCCACCGGCTTGCCCGCGGCGGCGCTGGAGGCGACGCTGGCCGAGATCGACGCGTTGGGCAGGCAAGGCGCCACCGACCGCTTCGGCCGGCGCTTCGATGCGCCCCGGCGGCTCGCGCCGCCGTACTTCGCGGTGAAGGTCACCGGAGCGCTCTTCCACACGCAGGGCGGGCTCACCGTCGACGCGCGCATGCGGGTGTTGCGCCGCAACGGCCGCCCGCTGCCGAACCTGTGGGCCGCCGGCGGCGCGGCGCGCGGCGTCTCGGGCGACGCGCTGTCGGGGTACCTGTCAGGCAACGGATTGCTGTCGGCGATCGCGGGTGGCTGGCTGGCCGGCAATGCGGCCGCGGCTGCGTCGAGCGCTTCGGGCATCTGAGCCGTCCGGCCGATCCGGACGGCCGAAGCGCCGTTCGTCCGTCGGGCGGTGGGCGACGGTGGGCCGCACCGTTTAGCATCCTCGTCACTCCGATGAGCCCGCCCGACTCCATCCGTTCTGTCAATCGCGGCCGACCCCGCCTGCCTTCCCTGCTGGCGGCGACGGCCGTGCTGGCCGCGCTCGCCATAGCGCCGCAGGCACACGCGGGCGCGCAGCGCGAAGAACACCTGTCGAACGCCGTGCGCACGGCGCTGGCCGCTGCCGTGGCCGAGGACCGCTCGCCGCCGGAGCCGCGCTTCCAGAGCGTGGTGCACAAGGTCGACTGGCTGTCGCGCATGGCGGACCGCCTGCCGCGGCGCCAGCAGCCGGACCTGCAGACGCGCGTCGAGTTCCTGAAGACGGTCCACTACGAGGCGACGCGCGCCGGGCTGGATCCGCAGCTGGTGCTGGGCCTGATCGAAGTCGAGAGCGCTTTCCGCAAGTACGCGGTGTCGTCGGTGGGCGCGCGCGGCTACATGCAGGTGATGCCCTTCTGGTCACGCACGATCGGTGACGGCGACGCCGCCAAGCTGTTCGACATGCGCGCCAACCTGCGCTTCGGCTGCAACATCCTGCGCCACTACATCGACATCGAGCGCGGCGACCTCTATCGCGCGCTGGGGCGCTACAACGGCAGCCTGGGCCGACCCGAATACCCGACCGCCGTGATGCGCGCAGCGGCCAAGTGGGCATGGACGCCGCCCGCGCCGCTGGTGGCGCAGCCTTCGATGCCCGGGCCCTCGCCGGCGGCACCGAGCGCGTCGACGGCGTCGCCCCTGCAGACGCGTCTCAGCCCCCGGGCGGGCGCGCCAGCACCGACATCGTGATGCGCGAGGTGCACACGAGCCGTCCGCGCTCGTCCCGCACCTCGATCTGCCAGACGTGCGTGCTGCGCCCGACATGGATCGGCGTGACGCGGCCGGTCACCCATCCTTCGCGGGCGGCCCGCACGTGGTTGGCGTTCACCTCCAGGCCCACGGCCACTTGGTCGGGCGGCAGGCACAGGATCGCGGCGACGCTGCCCAGCGTTTCGGCCAGCACGACCGACGCGCCGCCGTGCAGGATGCCGTAGGGCTGCCGGGTGCGCGCGTCCACCGGCATGCGCGCCGACAGGTGCTGGTGGCCGACCTCGGTGAACTCGATGCCCAGGTGCTCGACCACCGTGCCGACGTGCAGTTCCTGCAGCGCTTGCGTCGTGGTGTCGCGCAGCCAGCGGCGTGCGGGGTCCCCGGGCTCGGTGGATGAGGGCGGGGAGGGTCGGTCGGTGGCGGACATGCGGCTCGCGGCTCGTCGAAGGGCGGGCCGCCATGATAGTCAAGGGCGCACGACGATCTTCCCGAGCAGCATGGCCAATTGCATGCGCTCTTTCGGGTCCAGCCGCTCGGCCAGCGTCGCGTCCTGCCGCGACAGCCGCCGCCGCAGGCCGGCCACCGCACGCCGGCCCGCGGGCGTGATCCGCAAGGCTTTCTCACGTCTGTTGGCGCCCGCTTCCAGCAGGACCCACCCCTGCGCCTGCAGCGTGCGCAGCAGCCCGACCAGGTTCGATCGCTCGACCGCCATCGCGGTCGCCAGCGCAACCGGCTTGATGCCCGGGTTCCGTGCGATCAATTCCAGGGCGGTCAGCCGCGCGGGGGTCACGCCGGTGCCGGCGAACGCCCGCGCGAAGCCTTGCATGTTCGCGAGTTCCGCGAGGTGGATCAGGTATCCCATCGAGTCGCGCAGCACGCCGTAGTCGGGCGCGTCGGATGCGCGGGATGTGGCGGGGTTGGCGGGCGGCATCGGTCCTCGCAGCGTTGCGCCTGGCTGGGCGAATCGTTATAACGCATAGCATTCCGCCGCGGCAACGGGCCTTGGTCGCCCGGGGCCGGCGCGACAGGAGGAGACCCCGCATGAACATCGCCGATCGGCTCGAGCATTGGGCCCGCACCACGCCGGACCATCCCGCCATCCTGTTCGAGGGCAGCCGCATCACCTACACTGAACTCGAAGCGCGCGCGCGCCGCGTGGCCTCCGCGCTGGCCGCGTGCGGCATCGCACCCGGCGACCGGGTGGCGCTCTTCCTGCCCAACGTGCCGGAGTTCGCCATCGCCTACTACGGCGCGCAGATGGCGGGCGCCGTGCCGGTGTCGATCAACGCGATCTTCAAGGCGGCCGAGGTCCAGTACCTGGTCGAGGATTCCGGCGCGCGGCTGCTCTTCACCACGGCGGAACTCGCGGCACAGGTGCCGCGCGAGCGCTGCCCGGCGCTGCAGGACGTGGTGGTGGTCGATGGCCCGGGCGACGGTGCCGGGACCACCGCAGGCGACACCGGCGCCGGCCTGGCTGCCTGGGAAGTCGACGCGCCGCAGGGCTTCGAGACGGTGCAGCGGGCCGCCGAAGACCCGGCCGCGTTGCTGTATTCGTCGGGCACCACGGGCTTCCCCAAGGGCGTGACGCTGACGCAGGCCAACGTGTCCAGCAACGTGGCCACCGCCGCCGACTGCTCGGGCTTCGCGCGCGACGACCGGTTGGTGGCCTTCCTGCCGCTCTTCCATGTCTACGGCCAGAACTACATCTTGAATGGCGCCGTGCACGCGGGCGCCACCGTCGCGCTGTTCCGCCGCTTCGTGCCGGACGTGGTGCTGGGCGCGATCGCGCGGGACCGCCTCACCATGTTCTTCGGCGTGCCCACCATCTTCATCAACCTGCTGGCGATGGACCTGTCGGCCTGGGACCTGTCCTCGATCCGCTACGAGATGAGTGCCGCCGCCACCATGCCGGAAGAGATCTCGCGGCGCTGGTTCGACCGCTTCGGGCGGCGGGTCTACGAAGGCTACGGACTGACCGAATGCAGCCCCTTCGCCTGCTACAACGACTTGGTCGAGCACCGCTTCGGCTCGGTGGGACGCGCGGTCGAAGGCTTCACGCTGGCCATCTTCGACGAGCAGGACAAGGAGCTCCCACGCGGCCAGTGGGGCGAGATCGCGATCCGCGGGCCGGGCGTCATGGCGGGGTACTGGAACCGGCCCGAGGACACGGCCGCGGCGTTGCGCAACGGCTGGCTGCATTCGGGCGACATCGGCCGCATGAACGACGACGGCTACGTCTACATCGTCGACCGCGTGAAGGACATGATCAACGTGTCCGGCTTCAAGGTGTGGCCCGCCGAAGTGGAGCAGTACCTGTACAAGCTGCCCGCGGTGCGCGAAGTGGCGGTCTACGGCGTGGCCGACCCGGTCAAGGGCGAGCAGGTGGTGGCAGCCATCGTGCCGCGGCCGGGCGCCGCGTTGTCGCCGCAGCAAGTGATCGACTGGTGCCGCGAGAACATCGCGTCCTACAAGGTGCCGGCCCGCGTGGACGTCGTGGGCGAGCTGCCCAAGAGCGCCACCGGCAAGGTGCTCAAGCGGGTGCTGCGCGAGCAGGGCTGATGGTGATGGCGATGGCGGCCTCAACCCTGCTCTGGCGTCCGGCGGCCATGGTTGGCGCGCTCGTCGCGCGCGGCGAGTTCGGCGGTTTCTGCCACCCGCTTCGCGCGCGTCTCCGGTCGCTTGGCGGCCTCGATCCATTCGAGGATGCCGCGCCGGGCCGATGGCGGGAAGGCTCCGAAGCGTAGCGCTGCCGGGGCGCGCGACGCGAGCGCCTCGGCCAGATCGGTGGGGACGACGAGCGCATGCGCCGCATCGAGCGCGGCGATCCGCTCCTTGTTGACGCGCGACCAGCCGCTGCCGGATTTGCGCGGACTCAACAGGAGCATGGTGCGCTGCGCATCGAGCTTGGCCGGCCGGCTGTCGATCCAGCCGAAGCACAGCGCTTCGTCGCGCACGTCTGCATAGGGCACGTGCCGCGCGTCGCCTCTTTTGCAAGCGACGACCCAGACGCCTTCGCCCTGGCCGTGGTGTTCCTCGAGCCAGCGCCGCCACTCCGCACGGCTTTCGACCTCGACACGCTCCAGCGCGTCGATCCCGCGCCCGTTGCTTGGGCGGCTCACCATGGGAGGAAGTGCGACAGCAGTAGACGCACGATGCTTCGAGCTCCTGACGCCATGTCCAAGGAGCGCCTAGACTAGGCGGTTCCGACCCGTACGCACAGCGCCCATGGACACGACGACCCACGCCTTTTTATCTCGATCCGCAACGCGGCGGACCCGCCCCGCGAGTCCCGGGCGCCGGGCGTTGCTCGCCGTCGCGGTCATCGGCGCGATCGGGGCCGCGATCGCCGCACCCTCCGTCGCGTTGGCCGCGCCGCTGCCGGGCCAACCCGCCCCGGACTTCTCCTTGCGCGACCTGGAAGGCCGCACGGTCCGCCTCGCCGACCTGCGGGGCAAGACCGTCGTGCTGGAATGGCACAACCCCGGCTGCCCCTTCGTGCAGAAGCATTATCGAAGCGGGAACCTGCCGGGCCTGCAGAAGCGCTATGCGCGTGCCGACACCGCTTGGCTGGTGGTCAACTCGACCCACGCCGGCCACCCGGACCACCTGGATGCGGCGGCGTTGGGCGAGCACCTGAAGGCCACCAACGCGGCGCCCACGGCTTACCTGCTCGACGCCGACGGCCGCGCGGGCCGCGCCTACGGAGCGCGCACGACGCCGCAACTCTTCGTCATCGACCCGGCCGGCAAGGTGGCCTATGCCGGGGCGATCGACAGCATCCGGTCGGCGAGCACCGAGGACATCCCGAAGGCGCGCAACCACGTGGCGGCCGCGCTCGACGAACTGCGCGCCGGCAAGCCGGTGTCGGTGGCGACGTCCACGCCGTACGGCTGCAACGTCAAGTACGCGCCGGACTGATCACGCCAGCGCTGTGTCCAGCAGCATCATGGTCACGAAGCCCAGCATCAGCCCGGTGGTGGCCCAGCGCTCGTGCCCTTGGCGGTGCGATTCCGGGATGATCTCGTGGCTGATGACGAAGAGCATCGCGCCCGCCGCGGCGGCCAGCCCCCAGGGCAGCAACCCGGCCGACAACCCCACCAGCGCGACGCCGGCCAACGCCGCCACCGGCTCGACCAGCCCCGATGCCGCGCCCAGCGCGCACGACGCCCAGCGCGAATACCCCACCCCGCGCAGCGCGACCGCCACCACCAGCCCTTCGGGGACGTCCTGGATGGCGATGCCGGTGGAGAGCGCCTGCGCGCCGATGGCGTCCGGCCCGGCGAAAGCCACGCCGATCGCCAACCCCTCCGGCAGGTTGTGCAACGCCACCGCGGTCACGAACAGCCACGTGCGACGCAGCGCGCGCGCCTGGGGGCCTTCCAGTCCCTTGACGAAGTGCTCGTGCGGCAGCAGGCGGTCCAAGGCCATCAGCAACGCCGCGCCCAGCAGCATGGCCACGCCCGCGGTCGCGCTCGCGCCCCACGCGGTGGCGCCGGCCTGGCGTGCCGCCGCGATCGAAGGGATCAGCAGCGAGAACACGCTGGCCGCCAGCATCACGCCGGCACCGAAGCCCAGCATCGTGTCGTAGGCGCGCTGGGAGAAGCGCTGCGACATCAGCACGGGCAGCGTACCGAGCGCGGTGGCGAGCGCGGCGATCGAGCCGCCGGCCAGCGCGCCTGCCGTGCGAGGGTCCAGCATGCCCACCCAGCGCCAGAGCTCGCCGGCCCACACGGCCACGCCGAGCAGCACGATCGACCAGCCGATGGCACGCCGCACCACGCGACGCGGGACAGCGGAAGGATCGATCGGGCTGAGAGGCGTCATGTCGGAGGATCGGGGAAAGCGGCCGTCGTCCGCCGGCCCGGAGTGGGCTCGGCTGAACGGGGCAAGGAGCGCGCCCGGCATTGGATGGCCCGCATGCCGATCCCATAGAATCCAGCGATGTCCAAGAAGATGCTCCTGACCGTCGTGCTGCTCGTCGTCGCCCTGGCCGGCGGCGGCGCCGCGTGGTGGTGGACGCGCGGCCAGGCCGCCGACGAGCAGCCCTGGCGCACCGCCAAGATCGCACGCGGCAACATCACCGCGGCGGTGGCCGCCAGCGGCACCATCAACCCGGTGGCCAGCGTGATCGTGGGGTCGCAAGTGTCCGGCCAACTGGCCGAGGTGCTGGTGGACTTCAACAGCCCCGTCAAGGCGGGGCAGGTGGTCGCGCGCCTGGACCCCCAGACCTTCGAGCAGGCGGTGCGGCAGGCCCAGGCCGACCTGGACGCGGCCCGTGCCCAGGTGGCCGTCCAGCAGGCGCAGGTCGATGCGCGCCGCGCCGACATCTCGCGCGCCGAGGTGAACCTGGCCGAGGCCCAGCTGGACCTGTCCCGCAAGGAGCAGCTGGTCGAGCGCGGCTTCATCTCGTCGGCCGAGCGCGACAAGGCCCGCGCCGTGGCGCGCGCCATCGAGCAAGACCTGAACGCGGCGCGCGCCACGCTGCAGGTGGCGCAGGCCCAGGTGCGCAACGCCGAGGCCACGGCCTCGCAGCGCGAGGCGGCGCTGGCGTCCTCGCGCATTGCCTTGGCGCGCACGATCATCCGCAGCCCGGTCAATGGCGTGGTGATCAAGCGCGCGGTCGAGCCGGGCCAGACCGTCGCGGCCAGCCTGCAGGCGCCCGAGCTCTTCGTCATCGCGCAGAACCTTCGCGACATGCAGGTCGACACCGCGATCGACGAGAGCGACGTGGGCCGCATGCGCCAGGGCCAGCGCGCCACGTTCACGGTCGACGCCTTTCCGGGCCGCACCTTCGAGGGCGTGGTCGAGCAGGTGCGCAAGGCGGCCACCAACGTGCAGAACGTGGTGACCTACAACGTCGTGGTCACCTTCCAGAACCCGGGCGGGCAACTGCTGCCCGGCATGACCGCCAACGTGCGGATCGCCACGGAAACGCGTGAAGGCGTGCTGATGGTGCCCAACGCGGCGCTGCGCTTCCGGCCGCCCGCCGACGTGGCGGTCGCCTCGGGCCCGCGGACGGCCGGTGCGCTGGACAAGGGCGGTGCCGGAGGCGCCGGCGCCGTGGCGGCAGGCGAAGCGGGCGCGCCCGTCGCATCCGGCGCCTCCGGCGGCCCTGGCGGCGCGCAGATGGCCGCGTTCCGCGAACGACTTGAGCGAGAGCTGGAGCTGACCCCGGCCCAGCGCGAACGCATCGGCGCCATCTTCACCGGCATGCGCGAAAGCTTCGCCGGGATCCGCGGGCTGCCGGAGGACCAGCGGGCACGCGCGGGCCAAGCCGCGCGTGCCGAGCTGCGCGCCAAGATCGCCGAGGTGCTGACGCCGGCGCAGCGGCCGAAGTACGACGCCATCGTCGCCGAGAGCGCCGGCCGCGCGGGCGGCGCCGCGGGTGGGCGCGGGCGCATCCACCTGGTGGTGGAGGAGGGACTGCGCGCCGTGGAGGTGCGCACCGGAGCCACCGACGGTGTCAACACGGAGATCATGGGCACGGGCCTCGCGGAGGGGCAGGACGCGGTGCTGGGTCGCGTGGGCGGCAACGCGCCGGCCCGGCCGCCCGGTCCGCCGCGGCTCTTCTGACGCGCGCCGACGCCATGCCGCTCGTCGACACCCGGGACCTGCACAAGATCTACACGATGGGCGAGTCGCGCGTGGCCGCGCTGGACGGCGTCACGCTGGCCATCGAGGAAGGCGAGCTGGTGGCCATCATGGGGCCGTCGGGCTCCGGCAAGTCCACCTTCATGAACGTGGTGGGCTGCCTGGATTCCCCCACGTCCGGCAGCTATCGCCTGGCCGGGGAAGAAGTGTCAGGCATGTCGCCCGATGCGCTGGCCGCGGTGCGCAACCGCCGCATCGGCTTCGTGTTCCAGCAGTTCAACCTGTTGCCGCGCACCAGCGCGCTGGACAACGTGATCCTGCCGCTGCTGTACGGCGGCGTGGACAAGGCGCGGCGCAACGCGCGCGCGCGGCAGCGGCTGGCCCAGGTGGGGCTCGCGCAGCGGCTGGACCACACGCCGGCGCAGCTGTCGGGCGGGCAGCAGCAGCGCGTCGCCATCGCGCGGGCGTTGGTGAACGACCCCGTGCTGCTGCTGGCCGACGAGCCGACCGGCGCGCTCGATTCGCGCACTTCGCTGGAAGTGATGGCGCTCTTCCAGCGACTCAACCGCGAGGAGGGGCAGACCATCGTGATGGTCACGCACGAGGCCGACGTGGCGGCCTTCGCCAGCCGCATCGTGGGCTTCCTGGACGGGCGCGTGGTGCAGGACGCGCGTCGCGTGCCGGACGACGCGGCGGCGCGTCTCGAGGCGATGGCGCGATGAGCTTCCTGTCGGTGGTGCGGATCGCCCTAGGGGCGTTGGCTCGCAACAAGATGCGCAGCGCGCTCACCATGCTGGGCATCGTGATCGGCGTGGCCGCGGTCATCGCCATGATCGCGGTCGGGCGCGGCGCGCAGGCCCGCGTCGAGGAGCAGATCAAGGGGCTGGGCTCCAACAGCATCCTGGTCCTGCCGGGCACGGCCACGGCGTCCGGCGTTCGGCTGGGCACGCAGACCGCGCAGTCGCTGACCGAGGACGACGCGGCCGCCCTGGTGCGCGACGTGCCCGAGGTGGAAGCCGCCGGGCCCAGCCTGCGCGCAGGCGTGCAACTGGTGGCGGGCGGCATGAACTGGGGCACCAGCGCGTTCGGCGTCAACAACGACTATTTCGCCGCGCGCGAATGGCCGCTGGCGTCCGGTCGCGCCTTCGAGCCCGCGGAAAGCACCGGCAGCGCCAAGGTCGCCATCCTGGGGCAGACCGTGGCGCAGCAGCTCTTCGGCGAGGACGACCCGCTGGACCAGCAGATCCGCGTGCGCCACGTGCCGATGACCGTGATCGGCGTGCTGGAGCGCAAGGGCCAGAACTCCTTCGGCCAGGACCAGGACGACGTGGTCTTCGTGCCGATCTCGACCATGCGTCACCGCATCCACGGGCAGGCGCCGGGGCGTCTGAAGCGCGTCAACGTGATCAACGTGAAGGTGCGCGACGGCATGTCGATGGACGCGGCCGAAGAAGGCATGCGCGACGTGCTGCGCCAGCGCCACCGGCTGCAGCCCGGCCAGGACGACGACTTCACCATCCGCAACATGACCGAGGTGCTGGAGGCGCAGGAAGCGTCGTCCAAGGTGCTGACCTACCTGCTGGCCGCGGTGGCCAGCGTGAGCCTGCTGGTGGGCGGCATCGGCATCATGAACATCATGCTGGTGAGCGTGACCGAGCGCACCCGCGAGATCGGCCTGCGCATGGCGGTGGGCGCGCGCGGCCGCGACATCCTGCGCCAGTTCCTGGTGGAGGCCACCACGTTGGCGTTGATCGGCGGGCTGATCGGCGTGGCGCTGGGCATCGGTGCGGCCTACGCCGTGGCGAACCTGGCCGGCTGGCAGACCCGCCTGTCGCCGGAGTCGATCGTGCTGGCGGTGGGCTTCGCGGCGGTCATCGGGATCTTCTTCGGCTGGTATCCGGCCCGCAAGGCGGCCAGCCTCCAGCCGATCGACGCGTTGCGGCACGAGTAGCCCCACGCCTGCACGCCGACCGCCAGGGCGCCGTTCCGTCAGGCGCTTCGCAACACCAGCACCGCGTTGGTCCCGCCGAAGGCGAAGGAGCTGGAGATCGCCGCGCGCATCGTCACGTCGTGGCGGGCCGCGTTCGGCACGCAGTCCAGGTCGCATGCGGGGTCGGGCGCGCGCAGATTGGCCGTGGGCGGCACCATGCGCGCGCGCATCGCCACCACGCAGACGGCCAACTCGAGGGCGCCGGCCGCGCCCAGCAGGTGCCCATGCATGGCCTTGGTGGAACTGACCTGCAGCCGCTCGGCCCACGCACCGAACACCTCGCGAATGGCCGCGCATTCGACGCCGTCGTTGGCGGGGGTGCCGGTGCCGTGCGCATTCACGTAGTCGATGGCGTCCGGCGGCAGCTGCGCGCTGGACAGCGCCGCGCGCATCGCGCGCGCCTGGCCCTGCACGGACGGCCGAGTCAGGTGCGCGATGTCGGTCGCCAAGCCGTAGCCCGCCAATTCGGCCAGGATCGGCGCGCCGCGCGCACGTGCCGTGTCCCAATCCTCGAGCACCAGCATCGCGGCGCCTTCGCCCAGCACCAGGCCACTGCGGTCGCGCGAGAACGGCCTGCAGGACGCGGCCGGGTCGTCGCCGTCCACCGTGGCCACGGTGCGCAACGCCTCCCACGCCTGCATGGTGCCCAGCGTCAGCGGCGCCTCGGCGCCACCGGCCACGGCCATGTCGATCTCGCCGCCGCGCAGCCGGCGCCACGCTTCGCCGATCGCCACCGACGACGACGAGCACGCGGTCGAATAGGTCAGGCTAGGGCCGGTGATTGCATGGTCCAGCGCGATCCAAGCCGCGGGCGCCCCGGCCATCGCGGTCAGCACGCTGAAGGGCTTCATGCGGTCGGATTGGTCGCCGTAGAGCGTCTTGTAGCCGTCGTCCAGCGTCTGCGCGCCCCCCATGCCGGTGCCCACGAACACGCCCACGCGGTCCGGGTCGGCGCCGGGCAGCGTAAGGCCCGCCGAAGCGATCGCGTCTTGCGCCGCCGCCAGCCCGAACTGCCCGACGCGGTCGAGCATGCGCTGCTTCTGGCCGGGAAAGCGCGCTTCGGCATCGATGGCCGCGCGTGCCGCCACGGGCGACGCCAAGCGTGACGCGAAGGGCGCATCCAGGCGCGCGACCGCGGGACGGCCGGCGGACAGCGCGGCCAACAGCGCCGCGGCATCGTTGCCCAGCGGGCTCGCCAGCCCCAGGCCGGTGATCGCGACGCGCCTCATGGCCCGCTGGTGGCGACCGTCGCCGGTGCTTGCTCGCCGCCGCGCTGCTGCGCCACCAGCGAATCCACCCAGGCCACCACGTCGCCCACGGTCGAAAGCGTCGCGCGCTCCGACGGCACCTTGATGCCGAAGGCGTCCTCCAGGTCGAACACCAGCTCCATCAGGCCCAGCGAGTCGATGCCCAGGGATTCCAGCGATGCCTCGGGCGCCAGCGTCTCGGGCGGCAGCTTCTGGGTGCGGGCGATGAGGCCCTGCAGGGTTTCCAGCGTGGTGCTCATCGAAGCGATTCTCCTGGAGTGCGGATGGCCGGCTCGGTGGCGGGCAGGGCCTGCGGCGTCACCGCGCAACGCGCCTTGCCCGCGACCCGAGCGGCCAGCGTCATCAAGGCCGGTCGCGCCCGCAGCAGCGGCAGCAGCGGCCGCGCCAGCCACGGCCGCATCGCCAGGTGCGAAAGCACGGCGGCCAGCCGCAGGCGCGGCGCGAAGGCGGAACGCCACGCGTCGGCATGGCCGATGGCGATGGCCCGCAAGGCGGCCGCGTCGCGCACCGGGCCGCCATCGTCGGCCAGCAGCCGCTCGGCCAGCATGAAGGCCGACTGCATCGCCATGCTGATGCCTTCGCCGATGATGGGGTGCGTCTCGCCCGCCGCGTTGCCGATGGCGAAGGGCGCGTCGGGCGCCCGGCCGATGCGGATGCCTGGGCGGATCGGACCCACCGACAGCCAGGCGGCGCTGCGGCGCGCGCCGCGCAGCGCGTCGGCCACGCCTGCGCAGGCGTCGCGCAGATGCGCATCGACCGCCTCGGCCGCGCTCACCCCGGGTGCTGCCTTGCGGATCGCCTGCAGCGCGTCGCGCCGGATGCAGCAGGCCAGCGTGACGATGCCGTGGTCGCCCAGCACGATGCCGCCATAGCCGCCCGGAAAGGACAGCACGGGCAGCAATCCCGGCGCCAGCCGCGCGTCGCGCCAACTCGACTTGAAGGCGAAGAGATCGCCGGGGCGTTTGGGCGGGTCCGGGTCCGGGTCGGGGCCGGCGCACGCCTCCAGCAGCCCCTTGGGCTGCGGATCCCAGGATCCGTGCGCGCTGACCAGCACCGGGGCGCGCAACAGGCGGGCGCCGTCCGAGGGGCCCGCGGCTTCGGCCGGCACGACCTCGCAACGCCAGTCGCCGTGCGTGCCGGCCACCGCGCGCACGGTGCAGGGCTGCAGCAGCGTCGCGCCCAGCGCGCGCGCCCGCGCGGCCAGCATCGTGTCCAGGTGCTCGCGGCCCAATGCGCGGCCGAAGCGGTGCGGTCCGTCGGCCAGCGCGGGCATCGGCGCGACGAGCGTGTCGCGTCCCGCCATCAACGCGACGCGCGACAGCGGCGGACCCGCGATCGCCGCGAATTGCGCACCCAACCCCAGCGCGTCGAGCAGCCCCAGGTTGCTGGCCGCGATGCATTCGCCGCAGACCTTTCGGCGCGGGAACTCGCGCTTCTCCACCAGGGCGACCGACCAGCCCGCGCGTGCCAGCAGGATGGCGGCCGTGGCGCCGGCCGGCCCGGCTCCGATCACGATCGCGTCGAAGCGGTCGTGCGTGCTCCGGTCGTGCGTGCTCATGCGCGGGTCGCCACCAGGCAGTGGGAAAAAGGCAGGGCCAGTCCTTCCTGCAAGCGCCATGATGCCGGATCCGGCCAGGCGGCCGACAATTCCCGCCCACGGAAGCCAGCGCGCACGCTCAGCACGGCATCGCCCCGGGTGACCGCGTTGACGCCGAGCAGGCCGATCAACCGGCTGGCCGCCAGCGGCACCGCGCCGCGCCGGGGCTCGTTGGCGACGAAGGCGTCGCAACGCGCCGCCACGCCGCGCAGCAAGGCTGCGAGCGCGGGCGCATCGAAGTGATGCACGAAGAGGTTGGCGATCACCAGGTCGATACGCTCGTCCGAGGCGCCGTCCGCGGTGCTCGCTCCATGCGCGCCTTGCGTGTCCTGTGTGTCATGCGCGCCCGCGCTCCATCGCAGCGCGTCGACCTGCAGCAAGTCGGCCTGCCAACCCATGCGCTGGAACGCGGCCAGCGTTCGCGCATCGACCACGCGCTGGCGGTCCAGCAGCGACACGCGCACGCCCGGCCAACGCGGCGCCAGGCGCTGCGCCAGGGCCAGCATCAAGCTGCCGTCGCCCGCGCCCAGCTCCACGATGCGACGCGGCGCGGGGCGGTCGGCGAAGGCCCTGTCGATCGCGCCGAGCAGGATGGATCGCGCGCGCATCACGCGATTGACGCGCTGGAGGTCGCGCCGCGAGCGGATCGCGGCCGGCGCGTCCTCGGGCAGGTCGTCCAGCGTTTCGGGCAGGACAGTGCGGGCCAATGCCATCGGGGGTCCCGTGGAGGCCGGGTCGGGGCTATTCGACCTCGAGCAGCGCGCCGTGGCACGCGAAGCCCGCGCCGAACGAGGTCATCCACCATGCGCCGCCCGGCGCCTGCGCCCGCAAGGCCTCTTGCAGCACGAAGTACACGAAGGCGCTGCTCAGGTTGCCGTATTCGCGCAGCATGGCCGCGCTGTGGGCCAGCGCCGGCTCGGGCAGCGCGAAGCGCTCGCGCACCGCGGCCAGCACGTCGCGGCCGCCCGCATGCACGATCCACGCGGCCACCTCGGCCGGGTCGCGGCCGGCGCGGCCCAGCACGTCCCGCATCAAGGCATGCGCATGCTCGGCCGCCAGCCGCGGCACGGCGCGCGTGAGGATGTTGCGCAAGAGGCCCGCGCGATGCTCGAAGCGCAGGGCCTCGCGTTCGCCGGGGTCCATCACCGATGCGCTGGCCGCCCAGCGCACGCGGCGCCGATCGGCGGGCGCCTCGCGCGACAGCACCGCCGCGCCCGCGCCGTCGCCGAAGAGGCACGCGCTGATCAGCACGCCGGGGTCGTTGTCCAGATACATGGCGGCGCTGCACACTTCCACGCAAACGGACAGCACGTGGTCGTGCCGCCCCGAAGCGATCAGCGCGTCGGCCAACTGCCAGTTGGGCAGCGCCGCCGCGCAGCCCTGGCCCACCAGGTCGAAGCACTGCACATGGGCCGGTAGCCCGAGCCGCTCGACCAGGTAGCCGCTGAGCGCCGGGCACAGGTAGCCGGTGCAGGTGCTGACCACGACGGCGCCGATGCTCGAGGCGTCGATGCCGGCATCGGCGAGCGCACCGGCCGCCGCCTCGGTGCCCAGCGCGGGCGCGTGCCGCGTGAAGCGGGCCTGCAGCGTGTCGGGGTCGATCGCGAAGACTTCGTCCAGCGAATCGATGGCCAGGCGCCGCGCCTCGATGCCGTTGTCGCGCCCCAGCACGGCCTGCACCACGAAGCGTGCGCGCGGCTCGAGCCGCTCGAACCATGCCGAGCGCGTGAACGCGTCCCAGCAGTCGGCCTTGGTGTAGCGGCGCGGGGGCGTGGCGGTGGACAGGCCGGAAAGGAACATTGGCATGCGGGTGGCAAGACGCATGCCCAGGCTACGCCGCACGTGCGGCGGCCACGCGCGGGCCTAGCGCGGCCCGAAGCCGCCCGGCATCGCGCCCTTCATGCCCCGCATCATCTTGGCCAGGCCGCCCTTCTGCATCTTCTTCATCATGCCGGCCATCTGCTCGTACTGGGACAGCAGCCGGTTGACCTCCTGCACCGTGACGCCCGAGCCCGCCGCGATGCGCCGCTTGCGGGTGGCCTTCAGCAACTCGGGCTTGGCGCGCTCGGCGGGCGTCATCGAATGGATGATGCCCTGCATGCGGCGGATCTCGCGCTCGGCCTTGCTCATGTCGGTGCCGGCGGCGGCCTGCTGGAACTGCGCGGGCAGCTTGTCCATCAGCGACGACAACCCGCCCATCTTCTGCATCTGCGAGATCTGCTGCAGGAAGTCGGTGAGGTCGAAGCGGTTGCCGCTCTTGAGCTTGGCGGCGAGATCCGCGGCGGCCTTCTGGTCCAGCCCCTTCTGCGCTTCCTCGACCAGCGACACGATGTCGCCCATGCCGAGGATGCGGTTGGCCATGCGTTCCGGGTGGAAGGCGTCCAGCCCGTTGAGCTTCTCGCCCACGCCCACGAACTTGATCGGCCGGCCCGTGATGGCCTTGACCGACAGCGCCGCGCCACCGCGCGCGTCGCCGTCGAGCTTGGTGAGCACGACGCCCGTCAGTGGCAGCGCCTCGTTGAAGGCGCGCGCGGTGTTGACCGCGTCCTGCCCCTGCATGGCGTCGACGACGAAGAGGGTCTCGATGGGCTTCAACGCCGCGTGCAGCGCGGCGATCTCGCGCATCATGGCTTCGTCGATGCCCAGGCGGCCGGCGGTGTCGACCAGCAGCACGTCGTGGAAGTGCGAGCGGGCCCATTGCATGGCCGCACGCGCGATGTCCTCGGGCTTCTGGTCGGGCGTGGAGGGGAAGAAGTCGGCGCCGGCCTGCTCGGTGACGGTCTTGAGCTGGTCGATGGCGGCCGGGCGATACACGTCGCACGAGACCGTCAGCACCTTCTTCTTCTTGTTCTCGCGCAGCCACTTGGCGAGCTTGCCGACCGTGGTGGTCTTGCCCGCGCCCTGCAGGCCCGCCATCAGCACGATGGCCGGCGGCTGGGTGGCCAGGTCCAGCTCGCTGCTGGCGCCTCCCATCAGGTCCGTGAGCTCGCGGTGCACCACGCCCACCAGCGCCTGGCCCGGCGTCAGGCTCTGCAGCACCTCCTGGCCCACCGCCTTTTCGCGCACCTTCGCGACGAAGTCGCGCACCACGGGCAGCGCGACGTCGGCTTCCAGCAGCGCCAACCGGATCTCGCGCAGCATTTCCTGCGTGTTCGCCTCGGTGAGGCGGGCTTCGCCGCGCAGGGTCTTGACGACGCGCGCGAGCCGTTGCGACAGGTTTTCCAGCATGGGGCCGTGAGTTAAACTGCTCGGATGCCCATTCTAATGTACGGGTTCTCTTCGGCCGCGTACGCGGCGGCGTGGGCATTGTCCTGGCAGCGCGTGTCCGGCAGCGCCGCCGAGCGTGCGGCGTCTTCCGTCGGTGGGGCAGCGCGCACCCGCGTGACCGGGCCGGCGCAGTGGGCGCTCGGCGCCGCGATGCTGCTGCACGGGCTCGCGCTCTTCGTGCCGCTGTCCGACACCGGGCCGGACTTCCGCTTCGGCTTCGCGCAGGCGCTGTCGGCTGCGCTGTGGCTGGGCGTGTCGTTGCTCTGGATCGAGGGCTTCACGGTCCGGGTCGACGCGCTCCGGCTCCTGGTGCTGCCGGTCGCGGCGCTGGCCGCCTGGCTGCCGGCCTTCTTCCCCGGCAGCGACGTCAGCCGCCTGACCGACCGCCCGCTCTTCTTGCCGCACCTCACGGCCGCCATGCTGGGCTACTCGGTGCTGACGCTGGCCGCGCTGCACGCCGTGCTGATGGCGTTCGCCGAACGCGGGCTGCACCCTGCCGCCCGGATCGCGCCGTGGCTGAGGCGCTGGCTCGATTCGCTGCCGCCGTTGCTGGTACTGGAGCGCATGTTGTTCCGGCTGATCACGATCGGCTTCGTGCTGCTGTCGCTCACCGTGCTCACGGGCGTCGTCTTCAGCGAAGCGGTCTTCGGGAAGGCGCTGCGCTGGGACCACAAGACCATGTTCAGCCTGATCGCGTGGGCGTTGTTCGCCACGCTGCTCCTGGGGCGGTGGTTGCGGGGCTGGCGCGGGCGCACCGCGCTGCGCTTCACCTTGGGCGGGTTCGCGCTGCTGCTGATGTCCTACGCCGGCACGCGCTTCGTGCTCGAAGTGGTCCTGGACCGGGCCGTCTAGGCGGGCGCATGGGCAAGATCCTCTTCTGGGTGCTGTTGGGCGTGGCCGCATGGTTCGCGTGGCAGGCTTGGCAGCGCGCCGATCGCGCGCGGCTGGCGCGCGAGGCGCGCGAAGCCGAGGAGCTCGAACGTCGCGAGCGCGACGCGGCGGCGACCGCGCAGGTCGCCGGCCCCGAAGCCATGGTGCGCTGCGCCCGATGCGGCGTGCACTTGCCGCGATCGGAAGCGGTCGCCGACGGCGGCGAGCTCTACTGTGGCGCGGCGCATCGGCAGGCCGCGCGCGACGCCGCCGGCCCCGGCTCCGGCCCAGACGGCCTGGCGTGAGCGTCGCGGTGCCCGGGCGGCCGACACCGGCGCGCCCCGCGGAGCTCGACCCGCTGGCCGGCAGCCTCTGGATCTCGCTGCGTTACCTGTCGATCAGCCGCCTGTTGATCGCGGGCGTGTTGGCGCTGCTGGTGCCGCTGTCGCAGGGGGCCGATGCGGACGCGAGCGCTGGCGGACTCGATCGTCCGCTCTTCCAGGCGGTCGCGCTCGTCTACCTGCTGTTGTCGGCCGCCTTCTTGGCGGCGATCGAGCCGCTCCGCCCGCGGTTCCAGTTGCAGCTGCTCGTCCAGGTGCTGGTGGATCTGGTGGCGTTGTCGCTGCTGATCCATGCTGGTGGCGGATTGCGCAGCGGCTTCGGCGTGCTGCTGATCGCCCCGGTGGCCGGCGCCGCCATCTTGTCGACGCCGCTGCGTGCGGGCTTCTTCGCGGCGGTCGCGGCCATCCTGTTGCTGGCCCAAGCGGCCTTCCGCGCCCTGGCCGACGCGTCCGGGGGCAACGCCGAGTTCGTGCAGGCCGGCCTGACGGGTGCGGCTTGCTTCGCCGCAGCACTGCTGGTCAATCGCCTGGCGCAGCGCCTGGGCACGCAGGAAGCGCTCGCGCGGCGCCGCGGCGAAGACCTGCGCAGCCAGTTGGCGATCAATCAGTTGGTGATCGCCGACCTGCCCGATGGCGTGGTGGTCATGTCGCGCAGCGGCGAAGCGCGCACCATGAACCGATCGGCTCGCGCGCTGTTGGGGCCAGCGGCCACCGCTCGGGCCGCCGCCGGGCCCCGCGCGCCGGGGCTGCTGTGGTCGCGGCTGGCGGCCGAGCATGCGGCCTGGCGCGGTGCGGGCTGCCCGCCAGGCCGCGCGGTCGACCTGCCGCTCGACGACGGGCCGGTGGGCGGCGCGGCGCGGGCCGGCGCGCCGCCCAGGCGCGTGCGGCTGCGTTTCCTGGGGCCGCCGCAGGTCGACGGTGACTGCGTGGTGCTGGTCGAGGACCTCGATCGGGTCGACGAGCGCGCGCAGCAGCTCAAGCTCGCCTCGATGGGACGGCTGTCCGCGTCCATCGCCCACGAGATCCGCAACCCGCTGGGCGCGATCCGGCACGCCAACGGCCTCTTGGCGGAGCGCCTGCAGGACGCCCAGCAGCGCCGACTCGCCGCCATCGTCGAGGACAACTCCGTGCGCATCAACCAGGTCGTCGAGCATGTGCTCTCGATCGCCCGGCGCGAGCGCGCGGCCACCGAGCCGATCGACCTCGGCGCGTTCCTGCCCGGCTTCGTCGAAGAGTACGTCGTCCAGCACGGGGTCGAGGCGGCGCGCATCGCATTGGCCGTCGAGTCGCCGGAGCCGCTGCCCTTCGACCGCGAGCACTTGCGCCAGGTGCTGGTGAACCTGGTCGGCAACGCGCTGCGCTACGCGACGCAAGCCCCGGGCGCGGTCCGGATCGCCTGGCGGTCGGCCGGTGCCGATCGGCTAGAATTGGTCGTCGCGGACGACGGCCCTGGCCTGTCCAACGAACAGGCGCAGCACGTGTTCGAACCCTTCTTCACCACCGAGTCGCGCGGCACGGGCCTCGGGCTGTACCTGGTTCGCGAGCTGTGCGGCTCCAACGGCGCGGCCATCCGCTACGAGCGCTTCGCGCCCGGCCCACTCCACTCCGGCGGCTTCGTGATCTCCATCCAGCGGGCCGAACGATGAGCCGCGCGGCCCCCGCCGCCGCGGACGCTTCCGCGCAGCGCCCTCGCGTGCCGCGCGTCCTGGTGGTCGACGACGAAGCCGACCTGCGCGAGCTGCTCGAGCTCACCATGATCGGCATGGGCCTGGACGTGGATTGCGCCGCCGACCTGGCCGAAGCCAGGGCCTTGCTGGCGCGCCACGACTACGCGCTGTGCCTGACCGACATGCGGCTGCCCGACGGCGAGGGCCTCGACTTGGTCGCGCAGCTCTCGGGCGCGCGGCCGGACACGCCGGTGGCGGTCATCACGGCGTACGGCAGCGCCGAGAACGCGGTGGCCGCGCTGAAGGCCGGTGCCTTCGACTATCTCTCCAAGCCGGTGGCGCTCGACGCGCTGCGGGCGCTGGTGCGCGCCGCGCTCCAATTGCCGCCGCCCGCCGCGGCTGCGGCCGATGCCAGCGCCGCGGCGGCTGCCGACCCCTCGAAGGCGGCCGACGCGGCCGTGGCGCAGATGCTGGGCACGTCCGCGGCGGTGCAAGCGGTCCGCGCGTCCATCCTGCGGCTGGCGCGCTCGATGGCGCCCGTGGCGATCACCGGCGAGTCCGGAACGGGCAAGGAGCTGGCCGCGCGACTGGTGCACGCCACGGGGCCGCGTGCGGCGCGCCCCTTCGTCGCGGTCAACTGCGGCGCGATTCCCGAGATGCTCATGGAGTCCGAGTTCTTCGGCCATCGCAAGGGCGCTTTCACCGGGGCCGACGCGGAGCGTCAGGGCTTCTTCCAGGCCGCCGATGGAGGAACGCTCTTCCTGGACGAAGTGGCCGACCTGCCGTTGGCGATGCAGGTGAAGCTGCTGCGGGCCATCCAGGAAAAGCGCGTGCGCAAGGTGGGCGCCACCACCGAGGATCCCGTGGACGTGCGCATCGTCAGCGCCACCCACCAGGACCTGGCGGCCTGCGTGTCCGCCGGCCGCTTCCGCCAGGACCTGTACTACCGGCTCAACGTCATCGAGCTGAAGCTGCCGCCGTTGCGTGACCGCCGCGACGACATCCCGGTGCTGGCCGATGCCATCTTGGAGAGGCACGCGGCGCGCTCCGGGCTGGCCGCGGCGCCGAGGCTGGCGTCCGTCACGCTCAAGTACCTGCAGAGCTACGCGTTCCCGGGCAATGTCCGCGAGCTGGAGAACATCCTCGAGCGCGCGCTCGCCTTCGCCACCGGCGACACGATCAACGTCGAGGACCTCGCGCTGCGCCCGGCCATCGCCGACGCCACGCCCAACGAGCGCGCCGATGGCGATCTCGGGGTCCCGCAGGGCGCGGGGGGCGCAACGGGCTCCGTGAGTGGCGCCGGCGCCACGTCCGGCCTGCCGCTGGTCGGTCGGGAGCCGCGCGTGTCGGAAGACGGCGTGCCTGAATCGCTCCCCGACTACCTGGACCAGGTCGAGCGCGACGCGATCACGCGTGCGCTCGAGAAGACCCGCTACAACCGCACCGCCGCCGCCCGCCTGCTCGGCATCAGCTTCCGCGCGCTGCGCCACCGGATGCAGCGGCTCGGCATCCAGTGATCCGCCGCAGCCGTCGCATCGCGCAGGTCGACCCGCATGGCTGGCTGGCCGGCGCGCGACGCATCGAGTCCCCGAACCACGACGCGCGCCCCGCGGGCACGGCGGTCGACCTGCTGGTGGTGCACCACGTCAGCCTGCCACCGGGCCGCTTCTCGGGCGATGCGGTGGAGCGTTTCTTCACCAACACGCTGGACCCCGCCGCGCATCCGTACTTCGCGGGCATCGCGCACCTGCGGGTGTCGGCGCACTTCCTGGTGCGTCGCCGCGGCGAACTGACGCAGTTCGTGTCCTGCGACGCGCGCGCATGGCATGCGGGCGCGTCGAGCTTCATGGGCCGCGAGCGCTGCAACGACTTCTCGATCGGGATCGAGTTGGAAGGCACCGGCGACGTGCCTTACACGGACGCGCAATATCGGGTGTTGGCGCGCGTGGCGCTTGCGCTGTCCCGGCGTCATCCGCTGCGCTGGGTGGCCGGACACGAGGACATCGCGCCGGGCCGCAAGGCCGATCCGGGCCCGTCCTTCGATTGGCCGCGCGCACTCGCCGCGCTAGCGCCGGCGCGGCTTTCGCGCCCATTCGGTCCGCGAGACTGCGACGCCGCGGGCCGCGCTGACTGAAGTCGTTGCACGGCGCGGTCTTCGCGCCGCCTGTCGCCGCTTCGCCGCGCTCCTCGCGCGCTCCTCCATGCACGCGCGATGTGGCGGCCCGTGCCGGGGTGTGCACGGATCTTGCAACCGCGTCACGCGGGAAATGCCTTCGCGTCGTGTGGTTGGTTGTTGCGACGGGACGGGTCGACCACTAGAATTAGGTCCATCGGGGGCTCTCACCCCCATATCTAGTGGTCGCCACGCCATCCGTCGCCCGCCACCGATCCGGTGCGGCGGCATTGAAGACGGTCTCGACGGATCTCGCCGATCCGTGCGGCACCGTCCAGAATCCTCTGGAGGACGCATCGCATGCAGTGGGTCGCCAACGACGCTCAACGCGCGCCGAGCACGCACGTTTCACCGCCCGTCACGGGCGCTGCCGGGGCCGCGGACGCCGCGCGCTACGCCGACTTCAAGATCATCCGGCGCAATGGCGCGGTGGTGGGCTTCGAGCCGGGCAAGATCTCCATCGCCATGACCAAGGCGTTCCTGGCCGTCTCGCACGGGCCCGGCGCATCCAGCGCCCGCGTGCGCGAGCTGGTCGAGCGCCTCACGTCGCAGGTCGTGGGCGCGCTCGTGCGCGGCAAGCCGGCCGGCGGCACCTTCCACATCGAGGACATCCAGGACCAGGTCGAGCTGGCCCTGATGCGTTCCGGCGAGCACGAGGTGGCGCGCGCCTACGTCCTCTACCGCGAGAAGCGCGCGCAGCAGCGCGCCGCCAAGGCCGCCGCGGACAGCGCCGCCGGTGTCGCGCAGCCGGTCCTCCATGTCATGGACCGCGGCGTGTCGCGCCCGCTGGACCAGGCCGAATTGCGCGCGCTGATCGAGGCCGCCTGCCAGGGGCTGGGCGACGCGGTCAGCGTCGAGGCGGTCTTCGCCGAGACGGTCAAGAACATCTATGACGGCGTGCCGATCGAGGAGGTCCACAAGTCGGCCATCCTCTCGGCGCGCGCGATGATCGAGAACGATCCGTCGTACACGCAGGTCACGGCGCGGCTGCTGCTGCATTCCATCCGCCGCGAGGTGCTGGGCGAAGAGGTGTCGCAGGCGCAGATGGCCACGCGCTACGCCGACTACTTCCCCCGGTTCCTCAAGCGTGGCGTCGAGGCGGGCCTCTTGAATCCCGACCTGCTGCAGTTCGACACGCAGCGGCTGGGCGAGGCCCTCAAGCCCGAGCGCGACCTGCAGTTCACCTACCTGGGGCTGCAGACGCTGTACGACCGCTACTTCCTGCACGTGCGCGACACGCGCATCGAGCTGCCGCAGGCCTTCTTCATGCGCGTGGCGATGGGCCTGGCGCTGGGCGAGATCGACCGCGAGGCGCGCGCGATCGAGTTCTACGAGCTGCTGTCCTCCTTCGACTTCATGTCGAGCACGCCCACGCTGTTCAACTCGGGCACGCACCGCTCGCAGCTGTCCTCGTGCTACCTGACGACGGTGTCGGACGACCTGGACGGCATCTACGAGGCCATCAAGGAGAACGCGCTGCTGTCGAAGTTCGCCGGCGGCCTGGGCAACGACTGGACCCAGGTGCGAGCGCTGGGCAGCCACATCAAGGGCACCAACGGCAAGAGCCAGGGCGTGGTGCCCTTCCTCAAGGTGGTCAACGACACGGCGGTCGCGGTCAACCAGGGCGGGCGTCGCAAGGGCGCGGTCTGCGCGTACCTGGAGACGTGGCACCTGGACATCGAGGAGTTCCTGGAGCTGCGCAAGAACACCGGCGACGACCGGCGGCGCACGCACGACATGAACACGGCCAACTGGATCCCGGACCTGTTCATGCGCCGGGTGATGGAAGGCGGGGACTGGACCTTGTTCAGCCCTTCGGACTGCCCGGACCTGCACGACAAGGTGGGCACCGAGTTCGAGCGCGCCTACGTCGCCTACGAGCAGAAGGCCGCCGCCGGCGAGATCAAGGTGCACAAGACGCTGCCGGCGGTCCAGCTGTGGCGGCGCATGCTCTCGATGCTCTTCGAGACGGGCCACCCCTGGATCACGTTCAAGGACCCGTGCAACCTGCGCAGCCCGCAGCAGCACGCGGGCGTGGTGCACAGCAGCAACCTGTGCACCGAGATCACGCTGAACACCAACGAGTCCGAGATCGCGGTGTGCAATCTCGGCTCCGTCAACCTGCTGGCGCACCTGCGCCAGGACGGCGAGGGCCGCCTCTCGCTGGACCAGGACAAGCTGCGCCGCACCGTCCGCACCGCGATGCGGATGCTCGACAACGTCATCGACATCAACTACTACGCGGTCAAGAAGGCGCGCGACGCCAACGTGCGGCACCGCCCGGTGGGGCTGGGCATCATGGGATTCCAGGACTGCCTGCACGAGATGCGGGTGCCCTACGCGTCGCCCGACGCGATGGAGTTCGCCGACCGCTCGATGGAGGCCGTCTGCTACTACGCTTACTGGGCATCCACCGAGCTGGCCGAGGAGCGCGGGCGTTACTCCAGCTTCAAGGGATCGCTGTGGGACCGCGGGATCCTGCCGCACGACTCGCTCAAGATCCTGGCCGAGCAGCGCGGTGGCTACCTGGAGGTGGACGCCAGCGAGACCATGGACTGGCAGGCGCTGCGCGCCCGCATCGCCCAGCACGGCATGCGCAACTCCAACTGCGTCGCGATCGCGCCCACGGCCACCATCTCGAACATCATCGGCGTGTCGGCCTGCATCGAGCCCACCTACCAGAACCTCTACGTGAAGTCGAACCTGTCGGGCGAGTTCACGGTGGTCAACGACTTCATGGTGCGGGAGCTCAAGCGCCTGGGCTTGTGGGACGAAGTCATGGTGGCGGACCTGAAGTTCTTCGACGGTTCGCTGGCCCGCGTGGACCGCGTCCCCCAGGAGTTGCGCACGCTGTACGCCACCGCGTTCGAGGTGGACGCCACGTGGCTCGTCGAGGCGGCCAGCCGCCGCCAGAAGTGGATCGACCAGGCGCAGTCGCTGAACATCTACCTGGCGGGCGCGTCGGGCAAGAAGCTCGACGAGATCTACAAGCTGGCCTGGGTGCGAGGCCTGAAGACGACGTACTACCTGCGCACCTTGGGCGCGACCAGCGCCGAGAAGTCGACCACCGACAAGGTGGGGCAGCTCAACGCCGTGGCCGCGGGGCCGGACGGATCGGCGGGCTTCGCCTACGGCGCCGCGGGCAGCGGCGGCAGCGGCGGCAATGGCCATGGCAATGGCGCGGCGGCCGCAGCCGCGGTCGGCCCCGCACCCACCGAGGACCCGATCAAGTTCTGCGCGATCGACGATCCGGACTGCGAGGCATGCCAGTGATCCGCCCGCGACCGATGGTGGACGCCGGGCGATGAACGAGCACCGCGACACGACGACGTCGCGAGCGATGAAGACGCGATGGATCGCATCGGGTGCGGGAAGGTCTCGCGGCCTGTTGCGCCCTGCACCAACACGCGTTCTTTTTCCTCGTGACCGTTGCGTCGCGACAAACGTGGCGCGTAAGATCCGGCTTGTGAATAACAGCCGAATCTCGCGTTGGGACAAAGGGTTAGACGCCCTCTTCGAAGCGAGACTCTGAATGCTGGTCTGGGAAGACTCCGACACCGGTCGCACCGCGGCGCACGCCGCCCGCGCGGCCACCCCGGCGATGCAGCCGGAACCGATCCGAAGCGCGGCCCCCGCGGCCGCACGGCCCCCGTTCCCCGCGACGCCGCAGGCCGCCTTCGCCACGGCGGCCGCGTCCGTCGCTCCGTCCGCCGTACGCGAACCGGCGGTTGTCCCCGCCGATGCCCGCCGCGTGCGGGTCGAGGACAAGCGCGTGATCAACGGCGCGGCCGACGTCAACCAGCTGGTGCCGTTCAAGTACAAGTGGGCGTGGGAGAAGTACCTCGCCACCTGCGCCAACCACTGGATGCCGCAGGAGATCAACATGAGCCGCGACATCGCGCTCTGGAAGGATCCCAACGGCCTGACCGATGACGAGCGGCGCCTGGTCAAGCGCAACCTCGGCTTCTTCGTGACCGCCGACAGCCTGGCGGCCAACAACATCGTGCTGGGCAGCTATCGCCACATCACGGCGCCCGAATGCCGGCAGTTCCTGCTGCGCCAGGCCTTCGAAGAAGCGATCCACACGCACGCCTACCAGTACATCACCGAATCCCTGGGACTGGACGAGGGCGAGATCTTCAACGCCTACCGCGAAGTCCAATCGATCCGGGACAAGGACGAGTTCCTGATCCCCTTCATCGAGACCCTGACCGACCCCAACTTCACGACCGGTACGCCGGAGAACGACCAGAAGCTGCTCGAAAGCCTGATCGTGTTCGCCTGCCTGATGGAAGGCCTCTTCTTCTACGTCGGCTTCGTGCAGATCCTGGCGCTGGGTCGCCAGAACAAGATGACGGGCGCCGCCGAGCAGTACCAGTACATCCTCAGGGACGAGTCGATGCACTGCAACTTCGGCATCGACCTGATCAACACGATCAAGCTCGAGAACCCGCACCTGTGGACGCCGCAATTCAAGGACAAGCTCAAGGGCTTGTTCCTGCGCGCGGTGGACCTGGAATACCGCTACGCGGAGGACACCATGCCGCGCGGCGTGCTGGGCCTGAACGCGCCGATGTTCAAGGAGTACCTGCGGTTCATCGCGAACCGCCGTGCCACGCAGATCGGGCTGGACGCCATGTTCCCCGGCGCCGAGAACCCGTTTCCGTGGATGAGCGAGATGATCGACCTGAAGAAGGAGCGCAACTTCTTCGAGACCCGCGTGATCGAGTACCAGACGGGCGGAGCGCTCAGCTGGGATTGAAGGGCTTACGACGTGAAAGCGGCGCGGTGCGCCGTTGCAGTAGATCGACGTTGTTGACCGGATTCATTAGCGTAGGAAGGCAGTGCTGTCTTGCGCCGATGAATGGCCCGGGCGGGTGATCGCTCGGGTCTCCATGTTCGCAAACTTGTCTTGAGGAGAACTGCAATGGCGACCAAGAAAGCAGCGGCCAAGAAGCCCGCGGCGGCAACGGCGGCGAAGAAAGCCGCAGCGAAGAAGCCGGCGGCGAAGAAGGCGGCGGCGAAGAAGCCTGCGGCGAAGAAGGCGGCAGCGAAGAAGCCGGCAGCCAAGAAAGCGGCGGCGAAGAAGCCGGCAGCCCGGAAAGCGGCAGCGAAGAAGCCCGCGGCCAAGAAGGCGGCAGCGAAGAAGCCGGCAGCCAAGAAAGCGGCAGCGAAGAAGCCGGCGGCCAAGAAGGCGGCGGCGAAGAAGCCCGCGGCCAAGAAAGCGGCAGCGAAGAAGCCGGCAGCCAAGAAATCGGCCGCCAAGAAGCCAGCGGCCAAGAAGTCGGCGGCGAAGAAGCCTGCGGCGAAGAAAGCCGCAGCCAAGAAGCCTGCGGCCAAGAAAGCGTCCGCGAAGAAAGCGGGCGCCAAGAAACCCGCCCGCAAGGAGGCGTCCTCGGCGAGCGCTTCCGGCACGCCTGCCGCCACCACGGAACCCGAGGCGGGCAGCGCTTCGGACGACGGCGGCAAGGCCGGCACCCCGGCTGCGGCCTGGCCGTTTCCGACCGGCAACAAGCCCTGATCGCGTTACGCGTGGCCGGTCGGCCACGCGTACCGTGCCGATCCCGCACTACGGCGGTCGCGTCGTGGTGCGGGATTTTTTTCGTGCGAGAATGATTCGATGTCCCGAGCGTTGTGGATGCTGATCGAGACCGCGGGCAGCCTGCTGGTCACGGCTTGCGTGCTGCGTGCCTACGCGCAGGCGGTGCGTGCGCATCCGCGCAATCCGCTGGTGCACTTCGTCGTCGCGGTGACCGACTGGCTGGTGCGACCGCTGCGCCGCGTGCTGCCGTCCCAGGGCAGCATGGACTGGCCGAGCATCGCCGCGGCCCTGCTGGTGGCCGTGTTGTTGGCGGTGGCCTTCGTCTTCTTCTTCGCGGGGCCGCTCGCCGCGGCCGGACGCGTCCCCGATTTCGGCGCCGTCGTGCTGCTGGCCGTGGGCTGGACCATCCGCTGGTCGCTCTACGCGCTGATGGGGCTGGTGCTCCTGCAGGCGGTGTTGTCTTGGGTGAACCCGGACGCCCCGTTGGCCCCTGCGGTCGACCAGTTGACCCGGCCCTTCCTGGCGCCCATCCGGCGCATCATTCCGCTGGTGGGCGGCTTCGACTTGTCGCCGCTGGCGCTCTTCGTGGTGATCCAGGTGCTGCTGGCGCTGATCGACCCGATCGCGCTGGCGTTCTGAGGACACACCACCGTGACGCCACGGCGACACGCGGCCGCCGTGCCGGTTCACCAGGGGCTGGTGCCGTAGGCCTCGCGGTGGCGGCGGGCGATCTCGTCGCGGGTGGGGCTGTGGTTCTGCGCGCCGGCGTGCTCGATCTTGATCGCGCCCATCACGCTGCCCAAGCGCGCCGCGTCCGTCCAGCCGCGGCCCAGAGCCAACGCGTGCAGCAGGCCGCCGCGATAGGCGTCGCCGCAGCCGGTCGGGTCGACCGCGCGCGAGATCGCTGCGGCGGGCACCGATTGGCGCTCGCCGGCGGTCCACACCAGCGAGCCTTCGCCGCCGCGCGTCACCACCAGCGCATCCACCTTCGATGCGATCTCGTCCTCGCTCCAGCCGGTGCGCTGCACCAGCATCCCGCATTCGTAGTCGTTGACCGCGACGGCGGTCGCTGACTCGATGAAGGCGCGCAGGTCGGCGCCGTCGAACATCGGCAGGCCCTGGCCAGGATCGAAGATCCACGGCAGCCCCGCTTCCGAGAATTGGCGCGCGTGGTCCAGCATGGCCTGCCGGCCGTTGGGCGAGACGATGCCCCAAGCGCCCGGCAACGCGTCGCTGACACGGACCGTGTGGGCCTCGCCCATGGCGCCGGGGTGGAACGCGGTGATCTGGTTGTCGGCCAGGTCGGTGGTGATGAAGGCTTGCGCGCTCCACTGGTCGTCCAGCTGCCGCACGGCTTGCACGTCCACGCCGAGCCCGGCCAGGCGCTGCACGTACTCCGCGCCGTCGCGCCCGACGGTCGCCAGCACCGCCGGTGCAGCGCCCAGCAGCGCCGCGTTGTACGCGATGTTGGCGGCCGTGCCGCCGAACTCGCGCTTGAGCTGCGGCACCAGGAAGGCGACGTTCAGCATGTGCACGCGGTCGGGCAGGATGTGGTCCTTGAAGTGCCCGTCGAACACCATGATGCTGTCGTAGGCGATCGAACCGCTGATCAGCAGGCGTGCGGCCATCGTTGTCGTCCGTTGCGTGAGGGGTTGATCAGGGATAGAACAGGTTGACCGTGTAGCCGGTGGGCACGCCGACGGGGCCTTGCAACGCCAGGCGCAGCGGCACTTCGGTGCCGGCCGCGATGCCGGCGTCCAGGCGTGCCGAGGTGCCGCGCAAGTAGTCGGCGGGCAGCAAGGCCTTGCGCACCACCACCTCGCCCGTGGTGTCGGTGAGGGTGATTTCCATGGCCGGCCACTGCAGCGGCAGCGTGCCCGTGTTGCGCAGCACCGCGGTCATCGCCAACTGCGAGCTGCCGGGCACGGCCTGCAGGTCGAAGCCTTCGATGGTGAGTCGCGACAGGCCGCGCGGCAGCCCGACCGTCAGCCCGAAGGCGGCGGACAGCGACGACACCGCCGGCGCGAGTCCCGGGTAACGGGCCGCAAGCGTGTCGCGCGTCAGCAGCGTGGCTTGCAGCGCGGCGGCCAGCGCCAGCAGCAGCACCACTGCCGCACCGGTCGACGTGGCGGCACGACTGCGCCGGGGGGTGCCCGCCGACGCGAAGAGCGCGTCCTCGCTCCGCGGCGGCGGGTCTTCCCCACGCAACGACGGCGCCGCATGCGCAGGCGAGGCGGCCTGCGAGGCGGCCTGCGCGCGGTCCCGCTTCGGAAGGGGGGCAGGCGGCGGTGCGAAGGTCGCACCGCCGCCGGGCCCGGGTGTGTCGTCCGAGGCCAGGCGCTTGCCGGCATCGAGCCGACCGATCGCGTCGTCGGCGAAGGCGTCGTCGACGGAACCGGCGGGCGCGCTGGGCGCGCCGGGGGCGTCGGGCGCGGGGAGCGGGCCGAAAGGAATGGAGGAATGGAAGTCGTCCTCCAACGCACGCGCTTGGGGCGCCAGCGGACGCGCGAAGGGGTCGGGAACGTCTCCAGGCAGGCCGCGGTCGAGCTCCAGCAGCCGGCCCGCTGCCGCGACGACGACCGGGTCGTCCGGGGGCGGCGGTGCCGGCTGGGGCGGCGTGTCGTCGAAGGCGGGTACCGACAGCTCGAATTCACCTTCCGAAGGCGGACGCGCATCCGCCTTGGGTGCCGGTGCGGCGGAATGATCGTCGGCGTTCGGCGCAGGAGGCTGCGACGGCGGCTGCGCGGGGTCTTCTTGGGCCGGGCCCCCCTCGAGGGCGCGCAACGCGTCCAGCGCGCGGAACACGTGCTTGCACACGCCGCAGCGGACCATGCCGCCCCGCACCGCCAGCTGCTCGCTGCGGACACGGAAGGTGGTGCCGCACTGCGGGCAGGCAGTGGCCAGCGTCATGCCGCCGCCTCGCGCCGCGCGGCCAGGCAGACCCAGCCTTCGCGCACGCCCGCCACTGACAACCGCAGCCAGGGCGCGTAGGCGGCGGCGACCTCGTCGGCCTGGCGCTCCAGCACGCCGGACAGCACCAGCGCACCGCCCGGTGCGACCAGCGACGACAGCATGGGCGCCAGCAGCTTCAACGGGTTGGACAGGATGTTGGCGACCACGATGTCGACCGGCGCGAGCGGGGCGGACGTCGGGTCGTCCGCGGCGCGCACCGTGAGCGAGACGGCGTTGCGGCGGGCATTCTCGCGGGTGGCCGCGAGCGCCTGCGGGTCGATGTCGATGGCGACCACCTCCGCCGCGCCCAACCGCAAGGCGGCGATCGCCAGGATGCCCGATCCGCAGCCGTAGTCGATCACGCGCTCGCCGCCCGCCACCTGCGCGTCCAGCCACTCCAGGCACAGCCGCGTGGTCGGATGGCTGCCGGTGCCGAAAGCCAGGCCCGGGTCCATCTCGATCGCCCGGCGCGCGCTGCCCGGCTGCGGGTGCCAGGACGGCGCGATCAGGAGCCGCGTCCCCACTTCGATCGGCTCGAACTGCGCCTGCGTGGCCCGTACCCAGTCCTGGTCGGGCAGGGCGCGCATCCGCCAGTCGCCCGCGGCCGGGGCCGGCACGCCGATGGCGTCCGCCGCGTCGGCCAGCAGCCGTGCCGCCGCCGCGTCGTCGACCTCGTCGCCGACCATGGCGGCCAGCACCGTGCGGTCCCAGGCCAGCGCGGCCGGCTCGTGGCCGGGCTCGCCGTACAGCGGCTGCTCGTCGGGCGAATCCGCGTCGGCGTCCTCGGCCTGCACGGCCAGCGCGCCCGCCTCCAGCAGCGCGTCGCACCACGGCTCCACGGCATCGCGCCGCACTTGGAGGACGATTTCGCGCATCGCGAAGCGGGGCGGGCCTGCCGCGGGGCCGCGCTCAGGCCAGGCGCTTGCGCGCCAGCCGTTGCTCGAGATAGTGGATGGACGTGCCGCCGGCGATGAAGCTGGAGTCGTTCAGCAGCTCGCGGTGCAGCGCCAGGTTGGTCTGGATGCCCTCGACCACCATCTCCGACAGCGCGATCCGCATGCGCGCCAGGGCTTGTTCGCGCGTGTCGCCGTAGGCCAGCACCTTGGCGATCATCGAGTCGTAGTTGGGCGGCACGAAATAGTTGTGGTACGCGTGCGAATCGACGCGGATGCCAGGGCCGCCGGGCGGGTGCCAGGACGTGATGCGCCCGGGGCTGGGCGTGAACTTGAACGGGTCTTCCGCGTTGATGCGGCACTCGATCGCGTGGCCCTTGATCTGCACCTCGCGCTGGCGGAACCGCAGCCGCTCGCCCGCGGCGATGCGGATCTGCTCCTGGACGATGTCAATGCCGGTGATGAGCTCCGTGACCGGATGCTCGACCTGCACGCGCGTGTTCATCTCGATGAAGTAGAACTCGCCGTTCTCGTAGAGGAACTCGAAGGTGCCGGCGCCGCGGTAGCCGATCTTCTTGCACGCGTCGGCGCAGCGCATGCCGATGCGGTCGATGACGCGACGCGCGATTCCCGGGGCGGGGCCTTCCTCCATCACCTTCTGGTGGCGGCGCTGCATGGAGCAGTCGCGCTCGCCCAGGTAGATGGCGTTGCGGTGCTCGTCGGCCAGCACCTGGATCTCGATGTGGCGCGGGTTCTCGAGGAACTTCTCCATGTACACGGACGGATTGCCGAAGGCGGCGCCGGCCTCGTTGCGCGTGGTGTTGACGGCCGCGATCAGCGCGGCCTCGGTGTGGACCACGCGCATGCCGCGCCCGCCGCCGCCGCCGGCGGCCTTGATGATCACCGGGTAGCCCACGGCGCGGGCGATGCGCACGATCTCCTTGGGGTCCTCGGGCAGCGCGCCCTCGGAGCCGGGCACCACGGGCACGCCGGCGCGCTTCATCGCGTCCTTGGCGCTGACCTTGTCGCCCATCATGCGGATGGCGTCGGGGCGCGGGCCGATGAAGACGAAGCCGCTCTTCTCGACGCGCTCGGCGAAGTCGGCGTTCTCGGACAGGAAGCCGTAGCCGGGGTGGATGGCCTCGGCGTCGGTCACCTCGGCCGCGCTGATGATGGCCGGCACGTTGAGGTAGCTGTCGCGCGAGGGCGCCGGCCCGATGCAGACGGATTCGTCGGCGAGCTTGACGTACTTGGCGTCGGTGTCGGCCTCGGAGTGCACCACCACCGTCTTGATGCCGAGCTCGCGGCAGGCGCGCTGCACCCGCAGCGCGATCTCGCCACGATTGGCGATCAGGATCTTCTCGAACATGGGTCGTGCTTCAGCCGATCAGGAACAACGGCTGGCCGTACTCGACCGGCTGGCCGTTCTCGACGAGGATCTCCAGCACCGTGCCCGTCTTGTCGGACTCGATCTCGTTGAGCAGCTTCATCGCCTCGATGATGCACAGCGTGTCGCCTTCCTTGACCTGCGCGCCCACCTCGACGAACACCGCCGCGCCCGGTGACGGCGCGCGATAGAAGGTGCCGACCATGGGCGACTTGACTGCGTGGCCGGCCGGGACCGGCGCCTCGACCGGGGCGGCGGGCGCCGACGCCGCGGCGGGCGTGGCGGCCGCAGGGGCGGCGGGCGGCTGCTGCATCATGTGGGGGTGCATCTGCATCATCGGCATGCCCATCTGCGGGTACGCCATGCCGGTGGGGCCCTTGACGATGCGCACCTTGCCCTCGCCCTCGGTGATCTCCAGTTCGGAGATCCCGGACTCGGCCACCAGGTCGATCAGCGTCTTCAGCTTTCTGAGGTCCATGCGTGTCTTGCTCCGTGCGCGGCGCGTCGGCGGCCCGAGGGTCAGCCCGCGGACGCCGCGATTGAATCGAGTGCGAATTGCATCGCGAGGCGATAGCCCGCGGGCCCGAGCCCGACGATGGTCCCGACCGCGATGTCGGAAAGGTAGGAGTGGTGCCGGAACGGCTCCCGGCGGTGCACGTTCGACAGGTGCACCTCGACGAAGGGGATGGCGACCGCCGCGAGCGCGTCGCGCAACGCGACGCTGGTGTGCGTGAATGCCGCCGGATTGATCACGATGAAGCGCACGTCGGCGGCGGGCGCGGCCTGCACCCGATCGACGAGGGCGCCCTCGTGGTTGGATTGGAAGCACTCGACGGCGACGCCGCGGGCCGAGCCGGCCGCCCGCAATCCGTGGTCGATGTCGGCCAGCGTGGTCGTGCCGTAGATCCCGGGTTCGCGCGTGCCCAGAAGATTCAGGTTCGGGCCGTGCAGAACCCAGACGGTTCCTGCCATCGAGTGGGCCGTTCGTGGAAGATGGCCGCGATTGTCGTCAATGTCACCGCAGTTGTCCAACTGCAGCCGTCCGGCGGACCGACGTGCGTCAGGACGCGCCAGCCGTGCGGAGCGCGGCACGCAGGTCGTCGGGCGAAACCAGCCCCATGTGGCGCCAAGCGACCCGGCCGTCCCGTCCGATCAGCACCGTGTACGGCAGGGCCCCGCTCGGATTGCCGAAGCGGCGCACCAGTTCGGTCCCGCCCATGCCGCCGATCACCAGGGGGTAGCTGACCGGCTTGCGGACGGCGAATTCGCGCACGGCGGATGGAGAATCGATGGCGATACCGACGATCTCGGTGCCCTTGGGCGCGAATTCGTCGCGGATCTTGGAAAGCTCCGGCATCTCCTGGACGCAGGGCGGGCACCACGTCGCCCAGAAGTTCACCACCAGCGGCTTGCCGCGCCAGCGCTCGAACGCCACCGGCTGGCCGGCGGGATCGTTCAGGCTCAGCGACAGCAACAGGGCGGCCGCGTCGCCTTCGGGCTCGGCCAGCCGGGTGCGCCACAGGGCCAGTCCAGCGCCGGTCGCCGCCGCCGCCACGGCGACGCCGCCCAGCAGCCAGCGGCGACGCGACTTGACGGGAGGCGCCGAGCTCATCGCTCGGCTCCTTGGGTGCCCTGGCCGGAATCCGCCTGCATCCGCGCCTGCAGCTGGCTGCGCCCGCCACGGTCCGCCTCGCCGCCGCGCGCGGCCTTGAGGGCGCCGCGAAACTCGTCGCGGTCGTACAGCGACAGGAGCACGGGCAGGCCGCGCCATTCGAAGTTCAGGGCCTCCACGGTGCTGCCCGGGCTTCGGAAGTGCGGCGCTTCGGTGGCTTCGGGCTCGATGCCCTGGTTGAGGAGGTGGATGGCGACTTCCTTGCCGCTGTCGGAAAAGAGCTGCAAGTGCAGCGTCGCGTGCTCGGCCACGATGCCTTTCCAGGCCGCGCCGGTGACGTAGGGGTCGAACTCGGCCAGCTGGTCCATGAGTTCCAGGGCGGCGGCACGCATGGCGGCCACGCGCCCGGGGTGCCGTTCGGCGTCGAAGAGATCCAGGTGCTCGCGCAGCGCCTCGTCGATCTCGTCGTTGTCGGGCATGGCCGAGCGCGGCACGCCGGAGCCGAAGAGGTCGCGCGCAGCCCGGCGCTTGGCCTCGCCGTAGTCCATCGCGCTGTCGGCCACCAGCTGGGCGGCATGGGCGGCGATCTCGCGCCGCGCCTGGGGATCGGCGCTCATGGGTTGCGTGCCGCGGCACCGGAAGGGGAAGGGCGCGAGTTTACAATCCCGCGCCATGCACATTCATATCCTGGGTGCTTGCGGCACCTTCATGGGCGGCATCGCCGCGATCGCCCAGCAGGCGGGCCATCGCGTCACGGGCTGCGACGCCAACGTCTATCCCCCGATGAGCGACCAGCTGCGCGCGCTGGGCATCGACTTGGTCGAGGGCTTCGACGCGGCGCAGATGGCGTTCGCGCCCGACCTCTGGGTGGTGGGCAACGTCGTGTCGCGCGGCAACCCGCTGATGGAAGCGATCCTGGACGCGCGCCAGCCCTATGTGTCCGGGCCGCAATGGCTGGCCGAGCACGTGCTGGCCGGCCGCCACGTGCTGGCCGTGGCGGGCACCCACGGCAAGACGACCACCACCTCGATACTGGCCTGGATCCTGGAGGCCACGGGCCGTGCGCCGGGCTTCCTGATCGGCGGCGTGGCCAACGATTTCGGCGTGTCGGCGCGGCTGTCGGATTCGGAGCTCTTCGTCATCGAAGCCGACGAGTACGACACGGCCTTCTTCGACAAGCGCTCCAAGTTCGTGCACTACCGGCCCACGACCGCCATCCTGAACAACCTGGAGTTCGACCACGCCGACATCTTCCCGGACGTGGCCGCCATCCAGACGCAGTTCCATCACCTGGTGCGCACGGTGCCCCGCCGCGGGCTGATCGTGGCCAACGGCGCGCAGCCCGCGATCGACGAGGTGCTGGCGCGCGGCTGCTGGAGCGCGCTGGAGCGATTCGACGACGCGCAAGGCTGGACCGCGCGGGTCACGGAAGAAGGCGCCGACCGCTCCACCTTCGAAGTGGCCTTCGCGGGCGAGTCGGTGGGCACGTGCCGATCGCCGTTGGCGGGCGCGCACAACCGGGCCAACGTGCTGGCGGCGATCGCCGCGGCGCGGCATGCCGGCGTGCCGCCCGCGGATGCCATCTCCGCGGTCGAGCGCTTCGGCGGCATCAAGCGCCGGCTGGAGCTGCGGGGCACGGTGCGCGGCATCGAGGTCTACGACGACTTCGCGCACCACCCCACCGCCATCGCCACCACCATCGACGGGCTGGCGGCGCGGATCGCGGGGACGGGCGGCGGTCAGCGTGGTCGGATCCTGGCCGTGCTCGAGCCGCGCTCCAACACCATGAAGCTGGGGGCGATGAAGGCGCTGTTGCCCGGCAGCCTGGAGGGCGCGGCCAAGTCCTTCTGCTACGCGGCCAACCTGGGCTGGGACGCGGGCGAGGCGCTGGGCCCGCTCGGCGAGCGTGCGGAGGTGCACGAGGACCTGGACGAGCTGGTGGCGGCGGTGGTGCGCGACGCGCGGCCCGGCGACCGCGTGCTGGTGATGAGCAACGGCGGCTTCGGCGGCGTGCACGGCAAGCTGCTGGCGGCGCTGGGCGCGTGACCCTGCGACCGCGCGCATGACCACGTCCATGCGCGCATGATTCTTTACCTGCACGGTTTCCGGTCCTCGCCCCAGTCCACCAAGGCGCGCATGCTCGCCGACCGGATGGCGGCGCTGGGGCGTGCCCATGCGTACGCCTGCCCGCAACTGCCCGCATCGCCTGCCGGCGCCATGGCGCTGGTGCACGAGCAGTATCCGCGGCTGGGCGAGCAGGATTGCCTCATCGGATCGTCCCTGGGCGGGTTCTACGCGACTCACCTGGCCGAGCGCCACGGCTGCCGCACGGTGCTGCTCAACCCGGCCACGCGCCCCTACGAGAAGCTCGCCGACCGGGTCGGCACGCACGAGCCCTGGCATGGCGGCGAGCCCTTCGAGTTCCGCGCCGAGTACCTGGACGAGCTGCGCGCGCTGGAACCGGCAGGCGGCCCCGGCGCCATCACCCGGCCCGAGCGCTACCTGCTGGTGGCCGCCACCGGTGACGAGGTGCTGGACTGGCGCGAGATGGTGGCGGCGTACCCCGGCGCGCAGCAGCGCATCATCCAGGGCAGCGACCATGGCATTGCGGACTTCGCCGAGCACATGGACGCGGTGCTGGCGTTTTGCGGAGTGACGGGCACGGCCACGGGTCCTTGAGCTGCGTCACGGCCGCGCCGCGCACGGCCACTACAATCGGCCGCACCGCGCGCCCGCCGGGCACGCCCCGACGCCCTGAGCAGGCCATCTCATGCGACTGAACGGCAAGACCACCATCATCACAGGCGCCGCCGGCGGCATCGGCCTGGCGACCGCCCACAAGTTCTGCGCCGAGGGCGCCTTCGTCGCCGTGGCCGATATCTCGCGCGAGCGCGTCGACGCGGCCGTGGCGGCGCTCCGCGCGGCCGGCGGCCAGGCCGAGGGCTTCGAGGTCGACGTCACCCACCGCCCGCAGGTCGACGCGATGGTGTCGCGCCTGCTGGAGACGCGCGGCCGCATCGACGTGCTGGTCAACAACGCCGGCATCACCAAGGACGCGCGCCTGGTCAAGATGACCGAGGCGCAGTTCGACGCGGTGATCGAAGTGAACCTGAAGGGCGTGTTCCACTGCACGCAGGCCGTGGCCGGCCCGATGACCGAGCAGGGCGCGGGCTCGATCATGATCGCGTCTTCCGTGGTGGGGCTGTACGGCAACTTCGGCCAGACGAACTACGCGGCCACCAAGGCGGGCGTCATCGGCTTCGCCAAGACCTGGGCGCGCGAGCTCGGCCCCAAGGGCGTGCGCGTCAACGCGGTGTGCCCGGGCTTCATCCGCACGCCCATCCTGGACTCCATCCCGCAGCCGGTGCTCGACAAGATGATCGCCAAGGTGCCGCTGGGGCGCCTGGGCACGCCCGACGAGATCGCCAACGTCTACGCGTTCCTCGCGTCGGACGAGTCTTCGTACATCAACGGCACGGTGATCGAGGTGTCGGGAGGCATCCAGCTGTGAGCGACGCGAGCCGCCGGGAGGCGGATGCCGCCGAGGCGCCGCGCGCGGCCAGCGCGCAGCGCGTGCAGGCGGCATTGGACGCGCTGGGCCTGGCGGACAGCCGCGTGCGCGAGTTGCCCGGTTCGGCGCGCACCGCGCAGCAGGCCGCCGACGCGCTCGGCGTCGCGTTGGGGCAGATCGCCAAGTCGCTGGTGTTCAGGGCCGCGCGCAGCGGCCGTGCGGTGCTGGTGGTCGCTGCGGGCGACCGGCGGGTCTCGGAGCGGAAGGTCGAGGCGCTGCTGGGCGAGCCGATCGAGCGCGCCGACCCGGTGTTCGTGCGCGAGGCGACCGGGTACGCGATCGGCGGCATCCCCCCGCTGGCGCACGCGACGTCGCCGGTGCGCTTCGTCGACCAGAGCCTGGCGCGCTTCGACACCGTGTGGGCCGCGGGCGGCACGCCGCACGCGGTGTTCCCGATCGCGCCGCGCGCTCTGTTCGAAGCCGTCGGCGGGGCGGTGGAAGACATCGCTCAGTAAGCCGACCGCAGCGGCGACCCAGGCGGGCGTCGACTCAGGCGGGCGGCAGGATCACCCGGTCGATCACGTGCACCACGCCATTGGTGGCGAGCACATCGGTCGCGACGATGCGCGCGGTTCGCGCGCGCGCATCGGTGATGGTCAGCACGCCGCCCGGGGCCGTGATGGTGAACGTGGCCGGACCGGGCAGCACGGGGTCGATCGGCGTGTTCAGCGGCACCTGCGCGCGCGGCACCGCGGCACCGAGCACGTGGTACAGCAGCACCGAGCGCACCAGCGCCTGGTTCGCGGGCACCAGGATGTTCGCCGCGGTCGCCTGCGCGTTGCCGGTCAGCTCGCGGGCGAGCGCGTCGAACGCGTCGTTGGTCGGCGCGAACACCGTGAACGGCCCGGGGCCGGACAGCTGCGCGACCAGATCGCCGTTCGTGCTCGCGAACTGCAGCGCCGCGACCAGGCTCGACAGGTTGGCGTTGCCTTGCGCGATCTGGACGATGTTCCGGTCCGGCGTCGCCGCCGGCGGCAAGATCACCCGGTCGATCACGTGGATCACGCCGTTGGACGCGGCCACGTCGGTCTGGACGATCCGCGAGGTGCGGAAGCGTGCGTCCGTGATCAGCAGCGCGCCGCCGGCGCTGGCGTCGATCCGGAAGGTGGCCGGGCCGGCCAGCACCGGGTCGATCGGGGTGCCCAGCGGGACCTGCGCGCGTGGCACGCGGCCGGCGAGCACGTGGTATTCGAGGATCGAGCGCACCAGCGCACGGTTGGCCGGCACGAGCAGCGCTGCCGCGGTCGCCTGCGGGTTGCCGGTCAACTCGCGCGCGAGCGCATCGAAGGCATCGTTCGTCGGGGCGAAGACCGTGAAGTCGCCGGGCGCCGACAGCAGGTTGACCAGGTCGTTGTTGGTGCTCGCGAAGCCCAGCGCCGCGACCAGGCTCGAGAACTGCGGCAGGGACTGCGCGACGCCCACGATGCTCGGCGTCGGTGCCGGCGTGTCGTCGTCGTCATCGCTGCCACAGGCGGCAAGCAACCCGACAGCGAACGGTGCGGCGAGCAGGTGCAGGCGCTGGCGCTTTACAGAGGTCATCGACAAATCTCCTGGCACCCGGTGTGGACCGGGATGGCCACCGAACGTCCGAGCGCCGACACATCCTAGAGATTGCCGATCAGCGGCCGGGAAATGACCCCGCGTTTGCTTGGGGTTCGGGCGGATCGCCTCCTTCCCGGTCCACCACGCGCACCAATCCCATCACCGCCACCATCAGCACGAGCGACGCTGCCGGTAGCCATCCCCATCCGGCCGTGGCCACCACGGCGCCCCCGATCACCGCGCCTGCTGCCGTGCCGAGGTAGACCATCGATGAATTCAATGCGAGCAACGCCGTCGCCTCGGCCGGCGCCATCGCGATCAGCCGCGCCTGCTGCGCGGCCATGAACGAGAAGCCCACCGCGCCCCAGCAGACGAACACCACCGCGATCGCGGCCGGTTGCTCGGCCAGCATCAGCAGCGCGACGAACACCGCGCACATCGCGCCGCAGGTCAGCAGCACCGAGCGTTTCGCGCCCAGCGCATCGACGATCCGTCCGCTGGCCAAGGTACCCGCGAAGGCCGACACCCCGAAGGCCACCAGCAGGCCCGACAGGGCCTCCGGCGTGACCTGCGCGACCGTGCGCAGCCACGGCCCGACATAGTTGAACAGGCTGAAGATGCCGGCGAAGTACAGCACCGTCGCGCTCATCGCCACCATCAGCCGCCCCGATCGCAGCACGCGGCCGAAGGCGCCCAGGCCAGCGGGCGCCGCGTCGATGCGGGCCGGAAGCAGGCGCGCCAGTGCCACCACCAGGCCCACCGTCACGGCCGCGATCGCCCAGAACGCCACGGGCCAACCCCATCGGTAGGCGGCCCAGGTGCCCAGTGGCACGCCCACCACGTAGGACAGGCTCATGCCGGAAAACGCGATCGACAACGCGCGCCCGCGCAACGCGGCGGGCACCGACGCCACCGCGACCGCCGCGGCCGCCGGTGTGAAGACGCCGCCCGCCGCGGCCATCAACACTCGCGCAGCGGCCAACGACGCGAAATCGCGCGCTGCCGCCGACCATGCGCCCGCGACCGCCAGCGCGACCGCCGCGCCCAGCAGCACCGCGCGACGCGAGACGTGCCCGCTGGCCGCGACCAGCAGCGGCCCGGCCACCGCGTTTGCCACCGCGTACACCGTCATCAGTTGCCCGGCCTTCACCACCGATACGCCCAACGAGTCGGCCAGTGGCTCCAGCAGGCCTCCCACCACGAAAGCTCCGGTGCCGACGACCAGGTTTCCCAACGCAATCAGGTAAAGGACGGGTGGCACCGGGTCAGGGGTCCTTGATCTGTCGATGGCTCCGCGGTGGCGCGCAGAGACGAAAGCGAGCATTGTGCAGGAGGCGGCGGCGGCCTGGCGGGCTTGGCGGGCCTGCCCGAACCGCCGGGCTGGCTCAACTGGGAGTGCCGCATGCCTGACTTCGATTTCCGTGATCGGTGGAGGGCGGCCAAGACGGCGGCTGCACGGTTCAACGACGGCCGTCGGATCGACATCGACAAGCAGATCCCGGGCTTCAACCTCGGCCCCAGGCTCGACGCTTGGGAGCAGGCGGCCGAGGTGCTCGACGAAGCCAAGCGCACGGACCGCGAGGCCGCCGCGCTGGCGGACTTCCACGCCGCCGACCGCGCGGCCGCCGAGACCCTCGCCGTCTACACGAAGTGGCTGACCGGCAGCGAAGTCGCGCGTCGGAGCATCAACGCCCATGCGCGCGACGAGCTGTTGGCTGCGTTGACGGCCATCGCCGGGTCGATCATCCCCGAACGCAAGCGCCTGGATCCACAGACGCCACCGTGGGAGCCCGATCCACCGATCGACCCGCCGGTCGAAGTGCCGGTCGAGCCGGATCCGTCGCACGATCCGTCGCTCGACCCTCCTCTCGAGCCGGATCCCGATCCCGAGCCGCCGCACGAGACTCCTCCTGATCCGCCCCACGAAGGGAGTGGGCATGGCGGCGGACATGGCGGCGGACGGGGCGGAGCATGAGCCTGCTCGACAACCTCAATCCGGACTTCTACAGGACCACGACCAAGGACCCGGTCACCGGGCGATACGTCCAGCTGATCTACTCGACCCTCGACGACCTGGCGATCTGCGCGGCGAGCGACCCGGTCGAGGGCGCGCTGCCCATCGCCCCCGACAAGGACCTCGTGATCTTCGCCTGGGCGCTGACCATCCTCGGCACGGTGTCCGTTCCGGGCGGCGACATCCACATCACGGCGCGCACGCTGAACGCACCGGACCTCGCGCGGCTGGACATCTCCATCGCGCCGTCCTTGGCCGCTGACGACGTCACGCGGCCGACGCCGGCTTCCGGCGGCACGGTCCCCGTGGCAACGCCTGCTGCAGCGCCCTATCCGACCACGTTGCCGATGCCTCCTGCCCCGACTGGCGCTGCGGGAGCGCGGGGCGCCGACGGTGCGCTCGGCGCTGACAACCAAGGCGCGCTGCGGCTCATGTTCGAACGCTCGGACGGGCCGCTCAACGCAGCCGGGCATGCGCTGGTCCTTCTCGAACTGCACGCCCGAGGTGGCGATGGAAGCCCGGGGCACGGTGGACAGAACGGCTCGGCCGGAGCCCGAGGGCGCGATGGACGGGTGCAGAAGTTCTTCGTTTCCACCGACGGCTCGATCGAGGGTCAAGTTGTCGATGGGAACGGTTCGCTCGCGGATTCAAATGGGCTTCTGGAACGATTCACCAATGGCGCCTATTCCGCCAATTTTCTTCGGCCGTGGGACGGGAGCGACCCGGCTTGGGCGCAAACCGGGGGCCATGGCGGGCGTGGCGGCGACGCAGGCCGCGGCGGGGCCGGCGGGGCCGGCGGCGATCTGCGGTACTTCCTGCCGACCGCCATCTACGGCATGGGAGTGTCCAACCCCGGCGGCGAGCACGGCGCCGACGGCGAGCCCGGCAGCGGCGGTGCGCCCGGCAGTGGCGGCGTGCAGACGATCGTCGAGACATGGCCGTGGTACGACCCGGCGAGCGGGAGGTACCCCCCTTTCTTCTTGTCCGATGCATCCAGCCAGGACTTCGGTCAGGAAACGACCGTCAAGCTGGCCGATGGCACCAAGGGGGACGACGGGGCCCGGCAGGACCGCCGGCCGGTCGGCATCAACCAGGACCCCTGGCGAGGCGCGCTCGGCGAGTCCCAACATGGCGAAGTGACCCCTGCGATGCTGGGCGCCGAGTTCGACTCGACTTTCCTGGCGAAGCTGCTGGCGCGCGCGCAGAACCTGTTCCTGATGGCCGCGCCGCTCGGCCGGCACGACGATCCGACGAAGACGCCGGCCTATCGGATGCTCGACTGGATGGTCGGCATCCTCGAGCCCCAGCCCGCGAGCGACGACCCGGAGTCGAGGCGCAAGCAGGCACTGCTGGTGCAGGCCCGGATGCTGCGGCGGCGCTGCGCCGACGGCCGCAACCTGTTCGGCCGCGCGCCGGACTGGGTTCCGCGTCGCTCGATCGACGAGCACGCCAAGGACATGCAGGCGCTGGCGGGTCCGTTGTCCGAGCTCGAGAGCCGCTTCACGACCATGATGAAAGACGCCGACGACATCGAGAGGATCGACGCGCACCTGTCCGATGCGATGCAGGACATGAGCTTGGCGCAGCAAAGCCTGTCGGCGCGGATCGATCGACTCACGCCACAGCTGCGCGCCGGGGTCGGCGAGATCGACACGCTCACCGCCGATGTCGGCTCGGTGAGGGTCCAGCTGCAGAACGTGCTGTCGCAATACCGGCTCGACGTCGCCACTTACCGCCAGGGTTGCAGCCTCGCGAGTCTCTTCAAGTCGTTGGAGATGATCGCCTTCGAGCCGACCAATCTGGCGATGGTGGCGGTTCAAGGGCTGGAGCTCGGCGTGTCCGCGGGCGAACTCGCCGACGGCGTGGACCGGGCCGACGTGATCCAGCATCTCGATCGCCTGCAGCGGGACGCGGGCGGCGGGATGGGCAGCGCCTTGGCCGAGAAGTTCCAATCGCTGGTGCAGACGGGCCCCGATGGCGCGCTGACCTACAAGGACGACCGAACGCCGCTCCTGCTGACCGAAGTCGAGGCGTTCGAGCAGGAGATGAAGCGCTTTTCGGCCGCGTTCCTGGACCACGGCGACGCGTTGGCAGCGGTGACGTGGAACCTCAAGGACACGATTCGTCGTCGCGGCGAGGCCTTGCTCCAGTACAACGCGCTCCTGGGGCAGGCGGTGCAGCTGAACGCGCAGAGAACCGCGCTGGCCGAGCGCCAGGCCACGGTCGCGGGCAAACTCTACGCGCACGCCGACCCGACACGCGCCGGCTGCGTGTCGCACTTGGCAGCGCTCTACCAGGATGCGCGAACGCAGGCCATGGAACTCGTCTACACGGCCGACCGTGCCCTGGCCTACTGGTCGGGCGGCATGGCGCGGGCGCAGTGCGGTTTCGCGAATTTCCAGGCGCAGGCGCAGTGGTCCGACGGGCCGTCGCCGTCGCAGTTCACGGCGCCCGACCTCCTGGCGGCCGTGGCGGACATGAGCGTGCAGATGCGGGCGCAGCAGGAGCGGTTCGCAGGCCCCGAGATGCGCTTCCCGAGCGACCCGCGGTTCCAGAGCGAGATCGTCCTGTCCATCACCGACAAGGCCGCGCTCGCTGCGTTCGGCGCGCAGCGCCGGCTGGACTTCGACACGTCGTTGACGCCGCCCGCTGGCCTGCACGGCAAGCTCGACCTGCGCGTCTGGTACGTCCGCCCCCGGCTGCGCGGCGCCAAAGCGCCCCCGGGCGCGGCGGTCGAAATCGACGTCGTCCAGCTGGGCTGCGATGCAGTGCAGCCGCAGGGGGGCGTGTCGGTCGAGTTCACGCATGACCCGGTGGCGAGCCAGTTCAGCTACCGCCCCGATACGCCGGCCGGCCAACAGGACTATGGCGCCGGTGGCGATGGCCGCTTCTACCAGGGTGCCGACGACGGCTACGCGCCGCTCGGGTTGCTGGGGCGCTGGGCGCTGCGCATCGACCCCGGGGCCAACCCCGGCCTCGACCTGGCAGGGCTGACCGCCGTCGACATCGAGTTCGGTTGCCTGGCCCATGTCGCCGCGCAGGGCGCGAGCGCCTAGCCGCGCATCACGCGTTCGTCGCGACTCACTCGTCGTCCCCGCCCAGGATCCCGCCCAGGCCGATGCCGGCCAGGCCCCCGGCGGCCAGCCCGCCGATTCCGCCTTCCTCCCGCCGCCCCATGCCTTGCGGCGCCGCGGCGAACACGCGCGAGGCCAGCCGCGAAAAGGGCAGCGACTGCAGCCACACCGTACCGGGCCCGCGCACCGTGGCGAAGAAGAGGCCTTCGCCGCCGAACAGCGCGGTCTTGACCTTGCCGACGTACTGGATGTCGAAGTCCACGCCGCCCGCCATCGCGACCAGGCACCCGGTGTCGACCCGCAGCAGCTCGCCCGGCGCCAGGTCGCGGCGCAGTGTGGTGCCGCCGGTGTGCACGAAGGCCAGGCCGTCGCCTTCGAGCTTCTGCATGATGAAGCCCTCGCCACCGAAGAAACCCACCGACAGCTTCTGCTGGAAGGCGATGGACAGCGACACGCCGCGCGCGGCGCACAAGAAGGAATCGCGCTGGCAGATCAGCTGGCCGCCGTACTGGCGCAGGTCGATCGGCAGGATCTTGCCGGGGTAGGGCGCACCGAACGCCACCTTGCGCTTGACGGGCGCGTTGTTGCTGTAGACGGTGGTGAAGAGCGATTCGCCCGTCAGCAGGCGCTTGCCCGCGCCCATCAGCTTGCCGAAGAGGCCGCCCTGGTTGGCGCGGCCGTCGCCGAAGACGGTGTCCAGCGCAATGCCGTCTTCCATGTACATCATGCTGCCGGCCTCGCCGACCATCGCCTCGCCGGGGTCCAGCTCGCATTCGACGAACTGCATCTCGGCGCCGACGATGTTGTAGTCGATCACGTCCATGGCCATGGCGTCTACGCTCCCGGGGTCTCTGTGGGCAAGGGTCGGGCGGCGATTCTAGCCGCAGGGCCGGCCCGTATAATTCCCGACCTTTCGCCCAACGCCCCGCGATGCACGTCCTGTTCGAGGAAGACGGCACCTTTCGTGCCGGCACGGTGCTCGCCGACGCGGGCACGACGCTGCAGGTCGAGCTGCCCACCGGCAAGCGCTCCAAGATCAAGAGCGCGCAGGTGATGCTGCGCTTCGCCGAGCCCTCGCCCGCGGATTTCATGCACGACGCGCAGCAGGTGGCCGAAGGCATCGACCTCGATTTCCTGTGGGAATGCGCGCCGCAGGACGAGTTCGGCTTCACCGACTTGGCCGCCGAGTACTTCGGCGCCCAGCCCCGGCCGATCGACGCCGGGGGCCTCTTGATGCGGGTGCACGCCTCGCCCGTGTACTTCCATCGCAAGGGCAAGGGCCGTTATCGGCCCGCGCCGCCCGACATCCTCAAGGCCGCGCTCAACGCGGTGGAGAAGCGCCGCCAGCAGGCGCTGGCCATCGAGGAATGGGCCCAGGCGCTGGTGGAGCGCCGGTTGCCCGAGCCCATCGCGGCCAAGGCGGCCGAGCTGCTGGTGCGCCCGGACAAGAACACGGTGGAATGGAAGGCGCTGGAGCGCGCCTGCCAGATCGCGCACGCCGCGCCGCAGCCGTTGCTGCTCGCTGCCGGCGCCTTCGGCTCGCCACGGGGGCTGCACGTCGAGAAGTTCCGTGTCGAGCACTTCCCCGCGGGCTTCGGGTTCGGGCCGCACGTGACCGAGGTCGCCGCGGCCGCCGGCCAGGCCTGGCAGGAAGCCATCGAGGCGCTGCCGTTGTCGGACGCGGTGACGTTCTCCATCGACGATTCCACCACCACCGAGATCGACGACTGCCTGTCGATGACCGTGCTGGAGGGCGGGCGGCTGCGCATGGGCATCCACATCGCCTGCCCGGGGCTGGCGATCCAGCCGGGCGACGCGCTGGACCGCGTCGGCCGCCACCGCATGTCCACGGTGTACATGCCCGGCCAGAAGATCACGATGCTGCCCGACGAGGCGGTGTCGCGCTTCTCGCTGGACGCCGGCCGCGAGGTGCCGGCGCTGTCGTTGTACCTGGACGTGGCCGAGGACGGCACCACGATCGTGGCCGAGGACAGCCGCGTCGAGCGCATCCGCGTGGCGGACAACCTGCGCCATGACACGCTGGACGGCGTGGTGACCGAGGGTGCGCTGGACGGCACGGACCCGGCCGCGGCGGCCGCACTGGACGCGGCGCTGCCGCACGCGGCGGCGTTGCGCGCGTTGTGGCGCGTGACGCTGGCGCTGACCGCCGAGCGCGAGCGCGTTCGCGGCAAGCCCGAGCCGCGCGGCCGGGCCGACTTCAGCTTCTACATCGACGCGGCTGGCGAGGACGAAGGCCATGGCGGCCCGGCCGGCGAGCGCGTGCGCATCGTCGAGCGCCGCCGTGACGCGCCGCTGGACCGCATCGTGGCCGAGGCCGCGATCCTGGCCAACAGCCGCTGGGGAAAGCTGCTGGCCGACCGGGGCGCCGCCGGCATCTACCGTTCGCAGCAGGCCATGGGGCGGGTGCGCATGGGGACGCACGCGCTGCCGCACCAGGGGCTGGGGGTGGCGCAATACGCGTGGTCCACGTCGCCGCTGCGCCGCTACGTGGACCTGGTCAACCAGCGCCAGCTGCTGGCGGTGCTGGCGCAGCGCACAGCGCCTTTCGCGCCCCAGGATGCCGACCTCTTCGCCGTGATCGGCGCTTTCGACGCCCGGTACGCGGCGTACGCCGAGTTCCAGCAGCGCATGGAACGCTACTGGTGCCTGCGCTGGATCGTGCAGGAAGGCTTCACGCGCCTGGAAGCCGTGGTGATCCGCGAAGATCTCCTGCGGCTGGCCCACGCCCCGTTCTTCTTCCGGCTGGCGGGCGTGCCCGCGCTGGCGCCGGGGCGTCGGGTCTGGGTGGACGTGCTGGACACCGACGAGATCGAGCTGGAGCTGTCGGCCCGGTTCGTGGGGACGGTGGAAGGCGTGCCGGCCGATGTCGCTGCGGCGGAGGCGGCCGAGGCGGCCGCCTCCGCCTTCGACGCCGAGGCGCTGGCGGCCGTGATCGACGCCGAGGGCGGCTCCGCCGCGCCGCTGGAAGTGGCCGGCGATCCGGACGATCCGACCGGTGCGCCGTCGCTTCTGGATCCGACCGGGGCGCTGGACGATCCTGACGCAGCGACGACGGTCGCGGGCGATCCCGCCGCACCGGCCCCCACGGCCGGCTCCTGACGCCTTCCTCTTTCCCGATGGCTGCAGTCCTGACTTCCCTCCCGCCGCCCAAGCGCCTGGCGCTGCCGCGCAACCGGCTCGGCCTGGCGATCGCGCTGTCACTGGCCGTCCACGCGGTGCTGCTGGCGGTGCGCTTCGTGCCGCCGCTCACGCCGCTCGCCTCGCCCGCCGATTCGCAGCTCGAAGTCGTGCTGCTCAACGCCACCAATGGCGTCGCGCCGATCAAGGCGGACGTGCTGGCGCAGGTGTCCAGCGAAGCGGGCGGCGACCGCGAGACGGGCCGCGCGAAGTCGCCGCTGCCGGCCGACGCGCGCGCCACCGACGGTGATGCGCTGATCGAACAGCGCGCCCGCGTCGAGGAGCTGGAAGCCCAGCAGCGCCGGCTGCTCGCGCTGGTGCCGCGCCCCGAGCGCGTGCTGGACGCGGTCGGCCAGGCAGACGCCAGCGGCGACACCAGCGCCGAGGCGCGCGACGAGCAGATCGCCATCCGGCGCATGCAGGCGCAGATCGACCGCAACGTCGAGGACTACAACAAGCGGCCCAAGCGGCTGACCTATGGCATCAACGCGCTGGGCGTGTCCTACGCGCGCTACGTGGACGCGTGGGCCGCCCGGATCGAGCGCATCGGCACCGAACGCTTCCCGCCCGAGGCCCGCGGCAAGCAGTACGACACGCTGGTCGTGCTGGCCGAGATCGACAAGCACGGCAACGTGGTCGACGTGCGCATCCCGCAGAAGTCCAAGTACCCGGCGTTGAACCGCGCCGCGCGCGAGATCGTGCTGGCCGGCCAGCCCTACGACCGCTTCACGCCCGAGATGGCCAAGTCGGGCGACATCCTGCAGATCGTGCGCACCTGGAGCTTCACCAACGGCGCGCTCGAAACCGTGGCCGCGGCCAACACCGAAGCCGCGCCCGCCGGCGTCCGATGAGCGTTCGATGAGCGCGCAGGCGCCAGACCGCTACGCGGTGATCGGCCACCCGGTGGCGCACAGCCGCTCGCCCGTCATCCACGCCCTGTTCGCCCGGCAGACCGGGCATTCGATCGACTACGGACGCCTGCCCGCGCCGCCGGACGGGTTCCTGGGGGCGGTGGAGGCGTTCCGGCGGGAGGGCGGGCGCGGGCTCAACGTCACGCTGCCCTTCAAGGCCGAAGCCTTCGCGCTGGCCGACACCCGCAGCGCCCGGGCGCAAGCCGCCGGCGCGGTGAACACCCTGGCCTTCGACGGCGAGCGCATCTTCGGCGACAACACCGACGGCGCCGGGCTGCTGCGCGACGTGTCGCGCCTCGGGCTGGACTGCGCTGGCGCACGCGTCCTGTTGCTGGGCGCAGGTGGTGCCGCGCGCGGCGTGCTGCATCCGCTGCTGGACGCGGGCGTGCGGCGCATCGTGGTCGCCAACCGCACCGCCGCGCGTGCGCAGGCGTTGGCCGACGCCTTCGGCGACGCGCGCATCACGGGCTGCGGCCTGGACGCCGTGGCGCCGGGCGGCGCCTCGGCCGGCGAGCCGTTCGAGTTGTTGGTCAACGCCACCTCGGGTGGCCTGGCCGACGAGGTGCCGCCGATCGCGCCGATGCTGCTGGCCAACGCGCGGCTGTGCTACGACATGGTCTACGCTGCACGGCCCACGGCGTTCGTGCGCGCGGCCGCCGAGGCCGGTTGCACGCGCGCCGTCGACGGGCTCGGCATGCTGGTGGAGCAGGCGGCGGAGTCGTTCTTCGTGTGGCGCGGCGTGCGGCCCGACACCGGGCCCGTGCATGCGGCGCTCCGCGCGGCGCTGGATGCCGAAGCGGCCAACGTCGCATGAGCTCGCGGGCGAAGTCCCGGTCGCTCGGCGGCCGGGTGGCGCGTGCAGCCGGCTGGGTGGCGCTGGTCGCCGTGGCGGGCGTCCTGCTGCTGCAGGCTTGGTACTTCGCGCAGGTGCTGTGGTACACGCGCTTCGACCCGGGCATGACCAGCTTCATGGAGATCCAGTTGCAGCGGCTGCGCGAGAAGGACCCCAAGGCGCAGCTGTCGCACACCTGGGTGCCCTACGAGCGCATCTCGCCGCATCTCAAGCGCGCCGTGATCGCCGCCGAGGACGCCAATTTCACCGACCACGACGGCGTCGACTGGGATGCGATCGAGAAGGCCTACGAGCGCAACCTGACCCGCGGGAAGATCGTGCGCGGCGGCTCGACCATCACCATGCAGCTCGCCAAGAACCTCTTCCTGTCGGGTGACCGCAGCTACCTGCGCAAGGCGCAAGAGTTGGCCATCACCTACATGATCGAGGTGACGATGGACAAGCGGCGCATCCTCGAGATCTACCTCAACGTGGCCGAGTGGGGCGTGGGTGTTTTCGGCGCCGAAGCGGCGGCCCGGCGTCACTTCGGCACCACCGCCGCGAAGCTCGGACCCGGCGAAGCCGCACGCATGGCGGCCATGCTGCCGCGACCGCGGTTCTACGACAGCAACCGCGGCGCCCCGGGCCTGGCGCGCCGTGCGGGCATGATCCAACGGGGCATGGGCGCGGTCGAAATCCCCTGAGAATCGCGCCGCGCCGTGCGTCCTCCACGGCGGCGGTGTGAACGATTTCCGTAGCAAAAACAACGCGCCGCCACCGGTCGGCGCAGGGCGCCGCGCGGGCGGCGGGGGGTATCGTGCCAGGCGCGGCGCCCCGAAGATTCCCCGATGATCAAGACCGATGCCAACGGCAGCACGCACGCATGATCGATGCGGGCCTCCTGCCGGTGCTGGTCACCGCAGGCGTCGTGGGCAGCTTCGGGCTGGCCTGGCACGCCAGCGTGCGACGCACCGCCCACCGCCATCAGCTGCGCCATGCGCGCGCTTGCGAGCGCGGCTGGCGCTACGCCGCGATGCCTCACGGATTCACGGTGTCGGGCCGCACCCTCACCTGTGGCTGGAGCCTTCGCAGCGACGCGCATGCGGGCGCCAGCGTGGCGAGCTTCTCGCTCGGCGCGCCGGACGAGCGCCAGGCGATCGCCGCCTTCGGCACCGGCAGCGCACCGGGCGCGCTCGCGCATTCGCAGGGCTGGCCGCGGCACCCGTCGGTGCGCAACGCGCACACGCGCGGGTTGTGGATCGAGGCGGCCGCCATCGAGGACGTGCTGCGCATCGCCGACCCCGAAGTCGCGCGCCTGGTGCATGACTTCGTCGCGTTGACCGGACCGGGCGGCGGCCTGCGCGCATGGCTCAGCCCGCACGGGGTGGAGATCCGCTGCGCGCATCCGCTGCACGGGTGGGCCGAGATCGAGGCGTTGGCCCGCCTGGGCGTTGCCCTGGGCCGGCGGGCGGGGCTGGCTTGACGGCGCGTCCGGTCGTGGGCCGGGCGGCCATTGGCCGTCCCACCGAAAGACCCTAGAATCCGCCGGTTCCAGGCCCGTCCTGCAAGCGCGGCCCGGCCTCCCGAGTCCCTCTCTCCCAATCCTTCGCAGGCCCGGCAGCGCGCGGGCGGCGCGCCATGGCCGAGCACTCCGAACTCAGCGCCTCCGAGGCGCACGACGACGACGTTCTTCCGCGCGACCCGGAGGAGGCGCAGCGCTCGCTCGCCGAAGTGCAAGACCTGCTGCGCCGGCATGCGCTGGTCATGTCGATCGCCCAAAAGGAGGCCGCGCACGGGGAGGACGCCGAGCACCACGCGCTGGCCAAGCGGATCGCGGACCGCCAACACCTGGCCCGCCTGCAGGAGCGCATCGCCGACCTGCACCCGGCCGACGCGGCCTACATCCTCGAAGCGCTGCCGCTGGACGAGCGGCTGCTGGTGTGGGACCTGATCAAGTCGGCCGAGCGCGACGGCGAGATCCTGGTCGAGGTGTCGGAGTCGGTGCGCGAGTCGCTGATCCGCTCCATGGATCGCGACGAGCTGGTGGCCGCGGTCGGCACCCTGGACACCGACGACCTGGCGGACCTGGCGCACGACCTGCCGCAGGACGTCGTCGAAGAGGTGCGCCGGGGGCTGACGCCGGAAGAGCGCGAACAGTTGCGCGCCGCGATGTCCTACCCCGAGGAGTCGGTGGGCGCGTGGATGGACTTCGACATGGTCTCGATCCGGGCCGACGTGCCGCTGGCCGTGGTGCTGGCGGACCTGCGCCGCTACGAGGAGCTGCCGGACCATACCGACCAGATCTTCGTGGTCGACGAGTCCGACGTCTTCGTGGGCGTGCTGCCGATCCACCGGCTGCTGGTGAACCAGCCGGAGATGATGGTCGAGGACCTGATGGTGAGCGAGACGCTCACGCTCCAGGCGATCGACGACATCCTGGACGCCGCGCAGGCCTTCGAGCGCTACGACCTGGTGAGCGCGCCGGTGGTCGATCCGCACGGCCGGCTCATCGGCCGGCTGACCGTGGACGTGGTGGTGGACGTGATCCGCGAGCAGGGCGAATCCGAGCGGCTGGGGCAGGCGGGCCTGCGCGAAGAAGAAGACCTCTTCGCCAGCGTCTGGGCCAGCGCCAAGAACCGCTGGCTGTGGCTGGCGGTGAACCTGTGCACGGCGTTCTTCGCCTCGCGCGTGATCGGCGCCTTCGAGGGCACCATCGAGAAGGTGGTGGCGCTGGCCACCTTGATGCCGATCGTGGCGGGCATCGCGGGCAACTCCGGCAACCAGACCATGACGCTTTTCATCCGCTCGCTGGCGCTGGGGCAGGCCAACGAATCCAACGCGCCGCGGCTGGTGCTGAAGGAGATGGCGATCGCCGGGCTCAACGGGCTGGTGTGGGGCGGGATCGCCGGGATCTTCTCCTTGCTGCTCTACCGCGATTCGCCCAACGGCTGGCTGCTGGGCGTGACCATGACCCTGGCGATGATCCTGAACCTGCTGCTGGCCGCGCTGGTGGGCATGGCGGTGCCGCTGGTCCTGCAGCGGCTGGGCCGCGACCCGGCGCTGGGTTCTTCGGTGCTGCTGACCTTCAGCACCGACAGCATGGGCTTCTTCATCTTCCTGGGGCTGGCGACGCTGTTCTTCATGTGAGGCGCGAAGGCCTCAGCGCGCCGGTTGCTGACGGCAGTCGCGTGCCAGCAATTTTCCCGTCGTGGCGTCCCGCAAGGTCATGGTGCCGCCACGCCGGCCGAACCACTCGGTGGCCTCGTCGGCGCTGCGCCAGCGCTCCACCTCGGGCGCCGTCGCGCGCACCTGGGCCGGCAGCAGCGTGACGACGGGCGTGCCGGGGCCGGTGCGCACCCGGATCGGCGTGCCCACCATGTTGCCGGCGGCGGTGCCCGACTGCGCGATATGGCCGGCCAGTTCGGGCAGGGCGGGGGGCATGGGCTGCACCTCGACGCGCGTGCCGTCCGCGCAGGCGAAGGTCTGCATGTTCGCGTCGCCGAAGCGGGCGGCGGCATCCGCCGTGGCGCGTCCGCCGGCGGCGCAGCCCGCCACGAGGACGACGCCGGCGGCTGCGGCTGCGAGCGCGACTGGACGGGGGATGGAGGGCGTGCGGCGTGGTGTCTGGAGCATGCGCGATGGGGCCATGGTCGCTCGGAAAGCCGACACTCTATGCGATGCGCCGCGAACGCCGCCGCGGGTGCCGCTGCCGACCTGCGTCGGGCATGCCTCCTGCCCGCATTCCGGTTCCTGACGCACTGCCGGAGACCCCCATGAAACGCAAGGGAAGCGACACCACCAAGCCCAGCAGCAACCAGGGCACGCCCGAGATCGCGCGAGACCGTGCGCACGAAGCGCCGACGGCCAGCGGGGGCAGCGAGAAGCTGTCCAACCATGACGACACGACGCCGGTGGGCGTGGGCAAGCAGGGCGAGCAGGTCGACACCGGCCGCGGCGAGCCGGACCACCACCAGGGCAACCATGGGCGGCGCGGGCGCTGAGCGCGGGGCCGCCCGTCGCGTCACGCAGCGGTCCATGGCCCCTGACGAGACGCGCGCCCATGCGGTGCCATGGAGCCGCGACGCGGTGGAGGCCGGCGTGCGCCGCGGCGAGGACTTGGCCGGCGCGGCGCTGGCGGGCCTGGACCTGAGTTGGACCGAGTTGCGCGAGGCGCGACTGGCCGGCGCGGACCTTTCCGGCGCGAACCTCTTCGAGGCCGATCTGCGGGACGCCGACCTGCATGCGGCGAAGCTCGTGGGCGCGGACCTGGCGCGCGCTGATCTGCGCGGCGCCGACCTGTCGGAGGCGGACCTGAGCGGGGCGTCGCTGGGTGGCGCGCGCCTGGAGGGTGCGCGACTGGAAGGACCGGTGAGGGAGGCCTAGGCGGCCGGTGCCTCGTCCCGCGCCTCGTCCCGCGCCCAGTCGCCCGACTTGCCGCCGCGCTTCTCTTCGACGCGCACGTCGGTGATCGTCATGCCGCGGTCCACCGCCTTGCACATGTCGTAGACGGTCAAGAGGCCCACCTGCACGGCGGTGAGCGCTTCCATTTCCACCCCGGTCTTGCCGTGGCATTCGACGCGCGCCTCGCAGCGCACTTCGCTGGCCTGCGCGTCGACGTCGAAGTCGACCGCGATGCGCGTGAGCGCGATCGGATGGCAAAGCGGAATCAGGTCCGAGGTGCGCTTTGCGCCCTGGATGGCGGCGATGCGCGCCACCCCGATCACGTCCCCTTTCTTCGCCTTGCCTTCGGTGATCAGCGCCAGCGTCTCGGGCCGCATGCGGATGGTGCCGCGCGCCACCGCGACGCGGTGCGTATCGTCCTTGGCTCCGACGTCGACCATGTGCGCGCGGCCGGCGTCGTCGAAATGGGTCAGCTTGGGTTCGGTCATGGCGAACTATGATAGCGCCATGCATCGCGCCTTCCCCCGGACCGCCGCGCCCCGCGGCACGCGCCCGCGCGGCCGCGTCCTGCGCCGCGCGGCGTCCGCATTGCTCGCCGTGCTGCTGGGCTTGTCGCACGTGGCGCCCGCGCACGCGCAGGGCATCGACGATCTGCCGCGGCTGGGCAGCGCCGGCGGCGACGAGTTGACGCCGGCGGCCGAGCGCAAGCTGGGCGAACGCGTCATGCGTGAGTTGCGCTCGGCGGGCGTCGTGCACGACGACGCCGAGCTCACGGATTGGCTGGGCGGCTTCGCCTCGACGCTCGCCGCCACGCGCACCGCCTCGGGCGCGGACCTGGAGTTCTTCCTGGTGCAGGACGGGTCGATCAACGCCTTCGCGCTGCCGGGCGGCTGGATCGGCGTGCACACCGGGCTGGTCGTGGCCGCGCAGACCGAATCGCAGCTGGCCTCGGTGCTGGCCCACGAGATCGGCCACGTCACGCAGCGCCACATCGCGCGGATGCTGGCGCAGCAACGGCAGGGCTCGCTGCTCGCGCTGGCGGGCCTGGTGCTGGGCGCCCTGGCGGCACGCAGCAGCCCGGACGCCTTCATCGGCATCGCCACGCTGGGGCAGTCGCTGGCGATGCAGCGCGCGCTGTCGTTCTCGCGGGATGCCGAGCGCGAAGCCGACCGCATCGGCTTCGAGATGCTGGGCGAAGGCGGCTTCGACCCCAATGGCGCGGTCGAGTTCTTCGGCCGCCTGCAGCAGGCCAACCGCATCCAGGAGAGCAGCGCGCCGGTCTACCTGCGCACGCACCCGCTGACCGCCGACCGGATCGCCGACATGCAGTCGCGCATCCGCGAGCAACGCTACCGCCAGCGCCCCGACCGCCTGGAGTTTCGGCTGGTGCGCGCCAAGCTGCGCGCGCTGCAGGACACCAGCGTCGACGGGCTGCGCGGCGCGCGCACCTATTTCGATCAATTGCAGCGTGGCGTGGGCGCTGCCGACCCGGTGCCGTGGTTCGGCGTGGCCACGGCGGCGCTGGCGCAACGCGATTTCGACGCGGCGCGCCGGGCGCTGGGCGAGGCGCGCACGCGCGTTCCGGGCGGCTCGCATCCGTTCCTCGAACGGCTGGGGGTGGACCTGGCGATGGCTTCGCAGGACGCGGCCGCGGCGCTGGCGGCGGCCAAGGCCGCGCGCGCCCGCTATCCCGATGCGCGCTCGATCGCCCGGCTGCATGCCAGGGCGCTGTTGAACGCGGGCGATGCGCGGGCCGCGGTGTCGGCGTTGCGGGACCAGCTGGCGCTGCGCCCGGGCGACGCGACGATGTGGCGGATGCTGTCCGACGCCCACGCTTCGCTCGGCGATGCGGGACAGGCCCATCGCGCGGCGGGCGAAGGCTTCGCGTTGTCCGGGGCCCTGGCCGGCGCGATCGAGCAGTTCCAGTTGGCGCAACGCGCAGGCGGCCTGGATTTCATCACCGCGTCGCTCGTCGACACGCGGCTGCGGGTGCTGCGCGAGCAGTTCGCCGAGGACGAGAAGGAACGGCGCCGCTGAGCCGGCCCCGCCGCGTCGGCCGGGCCGAGGCGGCTCGACGGGGGGCCGCGCGGCTCAAGCGCGCGGCCGCCGCACGAAGCCCAGGGCCTGCTCGGCGGGCTGCTCCAGGGGCCGCAGCAGCATCGGGCCGGTCGCCAGCATCGCCCGCATCGCCTGCGACCCTTCGTCGGGAGCCGGCTCGAACTCCAGCGCGGCCAGGTCGCCGTCATGCACCACCCCGGGCCCCAAGTCGGTTTCGACATAGACCGTACCCGCTTCGTCCAGGAAGCCGCGCGTGACCCGGCCCACCGGCTGGCCGGTGTGCGCGACCAGCGCCGGCGGCCCGGCGGCCGTGTCGAAGACCCGCAGCACCAGCGGCGCCAATTCCACGTCGACGAACACGCGTTGCGGGCCGTTCTGGAAGTACCAGCGGCCCGCGTCGTCGGCCACGTAGTTGCGCGCGATGAAATCGGCGAACGCCGCATGCTCGATGCGGCTGCCGGCATCGGGCGCGGTCTCGTCGAAGCCCGGCGCGTTGCGGTCGACCAGGTGCCAGCCGCCGCGGCGGTCCAGCCGCAGCCAGCCCCAGGCCGCCGGCACGTCGGGCCACTTGGCCATCGCTTGCAGAACCATGTCGTCCATTCGGAATCCTTTCGCTCATGCCTGGGAAGACGCGCCCGCCCCCAACGCGTCGAAGAAGCCGAACACCGCCGCCGGCAGCCAATCCAGTCGACCAGGAGGCGCGCCGGTGGCGAAGCCGACATGCCCGCCTTCGTCCGGGTAGCACAGCGCCACCGCCGACGACACTTCCGTCGGCCCGGCCAGCGCCGAGGCGGGCAGGAACGGATCGTTGCGCGCGTTGACCACCAGCGTCGGCACGGTGATGCCCGGCAAGTACTGCTTGCACGAAGCGCGCCGGTAGTAGTCGCGCGCGTCGCTGAAACCATGCAGCGGGGCGGTGACCGCGTCGTCGAACTCGGCCAACGTGCGCGCGGCCGCGACGCGGTCGGCATCGACCAGACCCGGGTGGCGCTCCAGCATCCCCAGGCTCTTGCGCTTGAGCGTGGCGAGGAAATTATGGGTGTACACGCGGTTGAAGCCGCAGGCCAGCGCGTCGGCGCCCGCCTGCAGGTCCTGGGGCGGCGAGACGGCCACCGCGGCCCGCACATGCGATGCCGCCGGTCCGCGCTCGCCCAGCCACTTCAGCAACACGTTGCCGCCCAGCGACACGCCCACGACGTAGAGCGGCGCACCGCGGGCATGCGTGTCGCGCATGCGCGCCAGCACCCAGTCGATCTCGTCGCTGTCGCCGGAGTGGTAGGCGCGCGGCGCGCGGTTCGGTGAGCCGCCGCAGCCGCGGAAGTGCACCACGGCTGCACGCCAGCCGCTTGAAAGCGCCGCGGCCGACAGCGCCCGGGCGTAGTGGCTGCGCGAGCCGCCTTCGAGCCCATGGAAGAGCACGAGCAGCGGCGAGCCGGCGTCGGCCGGGCCGGCGCCCACGGCTTCGTCGATTTCGACGAAGTCGCCATCGGGCGTGTCCCACGTGCTGCGCTCGAACGGCACCGATGGCCGGGGGGCGAAGAGCGCCGGCCAGATGGTCTGGGCGTGCGGGCCGGGCAGCCAGCGGGGCGCGCGGTACGGCGGCACCGCCAGAACCGGGGGCTCGGCCAACGCGCAGGGCTAGTGCAACAGGCCCGACGACGCTTCCGCCGACGCGCCCGCCTGCGCGGACTCGGTCTCGGCGGCGGCCGCCTGGTGCATCACGATCTGCCAGCCGATCGGCCCCTTGAGGTACACGTTGGTGGCATGCACGCGCACCACCTCGGCGCCCAGGCGCCCGGCCACCACCATCTGCTCGACCACGGCATGCACGGCCACCGTGCCGCTGGTCCACGTCTTGGCCTCGGTGGGGCGCACGTGCAGGCCGCCGCCGCGGAAGATCTCCTCCCAGGCGGCGCGGATGGCCGGCAGGCCGACCAGCCGGGGGCCACCCGGATGCACGCACACCGCGTCCTCGTCATCGGCCCACAGCGCCATCATCGCGTCCACGTCGGCGCGTTCCAGCGCGTCGTAGAACGCTTCCTCGGCAGCCTCGGCGGAGGTGAAGAGCGGGGTTCTGCGCATGGGGAGTCGACGCCGCGCGGCGCGGTGGGTCCGGGACGGCGAAGTGTAGGGCATGGGCGCGCACGCGCGCCTGCGGCCACGCCCGGCCGCTGCGCCGGCCGCCACGCCCGCCAAGGGGGCGGTCAGCGACGTGCCGCGGTCTCCAGCTGCATGGTCTGGCGCAGCGCCGAAAAGGCGCCGGCCGGGGCCAGGTCGTTGAGGCAATTGGTGTGGCCCAGCGGGCAGTCCCGGGCGAAGCACGGACTGCACTCCAGGTGCAGCCACTGCACCCGGGCGCGCGTCGAGCGCGGCGGGGTGTGGCGCGGGTCGGTCGAGCCGAACAGCGCCACCTGCGGACGGCCCAGCGCCGCCGCCACGTGCATGAGCCCCGAGTCGTTGGACACTACGCCGGCGGCATGCGAGATCAGCGCGATCGCCTCGTCCAGGGAAGTCTCGCCGCACAGGTTGCGCAGCGGCAGTCCCGACAGCGCGGCGATCTCGGTGGCCAGGCAACGCTCCTTGGCCGACCCCAGCAGCACGATCGCGGCCTCGGGCCATTCGTCGGCCACCATGTTGGCCAGCGCGGCGAAGTGGCGCGCCGGCCAACGCTTGGCCGGCCCGTATTCGGCGCCGGGCGCGAGCACCACCAGCGGGGCGTCTTCCAGCCCTAGCCGCGCGAGCGTGTCGCGCACCCGCCGCGGCTCGATGCGCAGCGACGGATTGGGCAGCGGGCCGGGCAGGGAGCGGCCCGGCGGCATGGCCAACTGCGCGTAGTGCTCGACCATGGGCGGGCGTTGCTTGCCGGCTTCGCGGTCGTCGTGCAGCACGTTCAGCAGCAGGTGGCGCGCCTCTCCACGCCAACCGATGCGTTGCCGGATGCCGGCCAGGAAGGGAACGATGGCCGACTTGAGGGAGTTGGGCAGCACGAACGCGCGGTCATGGCGCTGCGCGGCCAGTCGCCGTGCGATGCGCCAGCGGCCGGACATGTCCAGGCGGCCGTGCTGGTTGGCGAACTCGATGACTTCGCGGATGCCGGGCATCGCGCGCAGCACCGGGGCGATGTGCGGCGGCGCGAGCGCGTCGATGGTGCCGTCGGGGTCGGAGCGCGAAAGCAGCGCGACGAGCGGCTGCGCCATGACGGCGTCGCCGATCCAATTCGGGGCGACGATGAGCGTGCGCATGAGCCCGGCTGTAGTTCTGTCATGTCGGTGAACCTTGGATCCTACGCCGGTTCGGCGCGGCCCCGCGGCGATTTCGTCACGACCCGGCCATGGCAGGTGCAGGACCGGGCCCGACACCCCCGAGCATGCAGGCCTCATGCCCGCGCGGGCGCGATGGCCCGCGCTCGGCGCGGCCGTGCGAGGCTCAGTGCGAGTGCGGCTTGGCGCCCGGGCGCAGCGCGTAACGTGTGCCGCAATACGGGCAGGATTGGGCCGACGCCGGCGTGACCGCCAGGTACACCCGCGGGTGCCCGCTCCAGATGGGCATGCGCGGGTTGGGGCAGAAGACGGGGAGGTCTTCCGCGTCGAGCAGGACGTCGGCCTGCGCCGCGGCCTGCCCGGGTTGCTGCGGGTCGGTCATCGTGCTCAGACCTGCGCCAGCCAGTGGCGGTACTTCTCGCTCTTGCCCGCCACCACGTCGAAGAACAGCGCCTGCAGCTCGCTGGTGATCGGGCCGCGGCGGCCGTCGCCGATGGGGCGGTCGTCCAGCTCGCGGATCGGCGTGAGCTCGGCCGCGGTGCCGGTGAAGAAGGCTTCGTCGGCGCAGTACATCTCGTCGCGCGTGATGCGCTTCTCGATGACCGCCAGCCCCATGTCGCGCGCCATGGTCATGACCGCGTCGCGCGTGATGCCGTCCAGGCACGAGGCGAGGTCGGGCGTGTAGAGCTTGCCGTCCCGGACGATGAAGACGTTCTCGCCGCTGCCTTCGGACACGTAGCCGTCGGTGTCGAGCAGCAGCGCCTCGTCGTAGCCGTGCGCGGTGACTTCCTGGTTGGCCAGGATGGAGTTGATGTAGTAGCCGCTCGCCTTGGCGCGCACCAGCGAAACGTTGACGTGGTGCCGCGCGAAGGACGAGGTCTTGACCCGGATGCCCTTGTTCAGGCCGTCTTCGCCCAGGTAGGCACCCCAGGGCCAGGCGGCGATGGCCACGTGCACCGTGTTGCCCCGGGCCGCCACGCCCAGCTTCTCCGACCCGATCCAGGCGATCGGCCGCAGGTAGCAGCTCTCCAGCGCGTTGGCCCGCACTACTTCCTTCTGCGCTTCCAGGATCTGCTCGGCCGGAAACGGCATCTGCATCTGGAAGATCTTGGCCGAATTGAAGAAGCGCTTGGTGTGCTCGGCCAGCCGGAAGATGGCGGTGCCGGACGCGGTCTTGTAGGCGCGGACGCCCTCGAACACGGCCATGCCGTAGTGCAGCGAGTGCGTGAGCACGTGGATGTTGGCATCGCGCCAGTCGACGAGCTTGCCGTCGAACCAGATCTTGCCGTCGCGGTCGGCCATCGACATCGGAGGTCTCCTTCGGGTGCGTGGGCGGGATTCTAGCGAACTCGCCGCCGTTCGCGCCCGGTACGGCGCCGGCCCCGGGCAGCGCCACCGTACCGGCGCGCGGTCCGGGCCGGTACGGTCGATGCCCCGGTCCCCGGTTGCTACACTGCGGCCGGTCCGGCGCCGCGGCGTCTACGGGATTCCCTGCAAGGAGAGCGGCGCGTGCTGTCGTCGTTGCGGTTCCAGGTGGGCCTGCTCACGACGCTGCAGGCGCTGCTGCTCACCAACAACGTCACGCTGATCGCGGTCAACGCGCTGGTGGGGCAGCGGCTGTCGCCCGACCCGGCGCTGGCCACGCTGCCGGTGACGGGCTACGTGCTGGGCGCGGCGCTGGCCTCGGTGCCGGCGGCGACCGTGATGCGCCGGCTGGGGCGCAGGGCCGGCTACACGCTGGGTTCGGTCGCCGGCATCGTCGGCAGCCTGGTGTGCGGCTGGGGCGCCTGGGCCGGAAGCCTGTGGCTGCTGTGCGCCGGCACCTTCGTCTGCGGCCTGTACAACGCCTTCGGCACCAGCTACCGCTTCGCCGCCGCCGACGTGGCCGACGCGTACGGGCCGGACTTCAAGGCCCGCGCGATCTCCCTGGTGCTGACCGGCGGCATCGCCGGCGGCGTGGTCGGGCCGGAGCTGTCCAAGATCACGCGGGTGGCGCTGCCGGTGGACTTCGCGGCCACGTACCTGTCCCTGTCGGCCTTCGCGGTCGCCTCGCTGCTGCTGGCGCAATGGCTGCGGCTGCCCCGCGCGCCGGCCGTGTCCGCCGCCGCGCCGGCGCGGCCCCTGTCGGCCATCCTGGCGCAGCCGCGCTGCTGGATCGCGATCGCCACGGCGTCGCTGGCCTACGGCGTCATGAACCTGCTGATGGTGGCCACGCCGCTGGCGATGGCCGTCTGCTCGCACCCGTACGCGGCCGCCGCGCTGGTGCTGCAGTGGCACGTCGTCGGCATGTTCCTGCCGGGTCTTTTCACCGGCCGGCTGATCGCGCGGTTCGGATCGTTGCCGGTGATCGCGGCAGGCGGCGTGCTGATGCTGGCGTGCGCGGGCATCGCGTTGGCGGGCGTGGACGTGCCGAACTTCCTGGCCGCGCTGCTGTTGCTCGGGGTGGGCTGGAACTTCATGTACACCGGGGCCACCACGCTGCTCACCACCGCCTACCTGCCGCAGGAGAAGAACCTGGTGCAGGGCTTCAACGACGCCTGCGTCTTCGCCACCATGATCACGTCGTCGTTGTCGGCCGGCGTGCTGATGTTCTCCAACGGCTGGTCGCTGCTCAACCTGCTGGCCGTGCCGATCGTGGTGGCGGTGCTGGGCGGCTGCGCGTGGCTGGCGTCCCGCGAGGGCTGGCGGCCGCCGATCGGGGCACCGGCCGTGCCGGTGTTGGCCGCGAGCGGCGCGCCCACGACGCGCGGGGTGCCTCGGCCATGAACGCGCCGGTCAGGCGCGCGCGGTGCTGGTGACCTCGGCGGCCCGCGTCACGCGCCGCGCGCGCCTTGCGCGTCTGCTGCGCTCGTCCGGGTTCGCGCGCGGCGCTCGCGAGGTCTCGCCAGGCGCCACCGGCGTGGCCATCTGGGGCCTGATCACCGGGATCACGATGGTCAAGGCGGGGTTGACCGTGCCGCAGGCGCTCGGCATGACCGTCTTCGTGTACTCGGGCACCTCGCAGCTGGCGACCCTGCCCATGCTGGTGGCCGGCGCGCCTTTCTGGCTGGTGATGGGCACCGCGGTGCTGGTGAGCCTGCGCTTCGTCGTGTATTCCGCCGCCGTGGCGGTCGACTTCGGAAAGCTGGGTCCGCGGCATCGGCTGCTGGTGGGCTACCTCACGATCGACGCGGGGCTGGCGCTGTACCAGTCGAGGCGCGGCGCCATGCCCCGCTTCGCGCAGCGCTACGCCTATTTCATGGGATCGAACCTGCTGGTGTGGGCCTGCTGGCAGGTGTCTTCGATCGCAGGCATCTTCCTGGCGGCATTGCTGCCGGGCTCGGCCGGGAGCCTGTCGTACCTGGGTTCGCTCGCCGTCGGCGCGTTGGTGGTGCCGCTCTTGCGCTCCGCGCCGACGCTGGGCTGCGCGCTCGCGGCCGCCGCCGTCGCGGTGGCGCTGGCGCACCTGCCTTACAAGCTGGGGCTCTTCGCGGGCGTGGTCGCGGGGACGGCCGTGGCGGTCGCGATGTCGCGTCGCGCCGGGGTGGAGGCCGCAGCGCGGTGAGCGGCCACGACGCGTACGTCTGGGCGTCGGTGGTCGGCCTCACGCTGATCTGCCTGCTGACGCGCAGCGCCTTCCTCATCCTGCCGCCGTCGCTGCGGCCGGGTCAGGCCGCCGAGCCTTGGCTGCGCTTCGCGCCGTTGGCGGCACTGGCGGCGCTGGTGGCGCCGGACGCCGTGCTGCCGGCGCTGGGCCTGATGGCGGGCGAGGGTCTGCCGGCCACGGCCGGCTGGGGGCAGCGCCTGCACGCGGTGCTGCTCGATGCCCGCGCCCCCAGCGCGGTCGCCCTCGTCGCGGTGGGCGTGTGGCGCCGCTCGGCGTTGCCGGCCATGCTGGCGGGCGTGGGGTGCTACCTGGCGCTTCGTTCGCTCGCGGGCGCCTGACGACGACGCGTCGCGCTCAGCGCTCCGGCTGGGCCACTTCGAACAACGCGCGCCACAGCGCGCGCACGGCCTCGCGCTCGGCCGACACGTCCTGCGGCGACACCCGCACGAATCGCGCGTCGTTCAGCCGCATCGCGTGCTGGATCCTGCGGTAGCGCCGATACGCGTCCGCGCAGCGTGACGCCAGCGTCCCGTCCAGCAGGCCGGCGCGCGCGGCACGGTGCAGCAACGCGATGTTGCCGGCGTTGTCCAGCAGCGCCGGATGCGCGGCCGCGTGCGCCAGCACCAGGAATTGCACCGCGAACTCGATGTCGACCATCCCGCCCGGGTCGTGCTTCAAGTCGAAGTCCGCGCTGCTGTTGGGATGGCCCGCGTGCATCTTCTCGCGCATGGCCACCACTTCGCGCGCCAGGCGCTCCGTGTCGCGCGGCAGCGCGAGCAGCTCGCGACGCATCGCTTCGAAGCGCGCGCCGATGGCGGCATCGCCCGCGGCGAAGCGCGCGCGCGTCAACGCCTGGTGCTCCCAGACCCAGGCGGATTCGCGCTGGTAGGCGTCGAAGGCGGCCAGCGTCGACACCAGCAGGCCCGCGTTGCCATTGGGCCGCAGCCGCGTGTCGATCTCGAAGAGGATGCCGGCGGCGGTGTTGGTGGACAGCCAGCCGGACAGGCGCTGCGCCAGCCGTGCGTAGGGCTCGACGGCGGTCGGGTCGTCGTCCTCGTAGAGGTACACCAGGTCCAGGTCGGAGGCGTAGCCCAGCTCCTTGCCGCCGAGCTTTCCATACGCGATCACCGCGAACGCGGGGGCGTCGCGGTGGCGGCCGCGGATCTGCGGCCACAGCGCGTCGATGGAGAGCTGAAGCACGCGGTCGGCCAACTCGGACAGCTGGTCCGACAACGCCTCCACGGTCAGCCGTCCGCCCAAGTCCTGGGCGAGCAGGCGGAACACTTGCGCGTGGTGCGCCTCGCGCAGCAGGTCCATCTGGCGCTCGACGTCCCAGCCGTCGCCCAGGCGCAGGTCGAGAAGTTGCGTGCGCAGCGCGTCGGCCCACGCGGCCCAGTCGGTGGGCTCCAGCACCTGCCCGTCGAGCAACTCGTCCAGCACGATCGGGTGGCGCATCAGGTAGTCGGCCGCCCATTGCGCACGCCCCAGCATCTCCAGCACGTGCGTGAACGCGGCGGGGTGCCGGTCCATGAGACCCAGGTAGCCGGGGCGGCCCAGCACCCGCTCGAAGAGATCGGTCAGCCGCGCGAGGGCGCGCTCACGATCGGCCACGGGCCAGCCCCGGACGCTGCGGCGCGCGCGCCGCACCAGCCGATCCACCGCGTCGCGGGTTTCGGGCCGGGCGTCGCGCCAGCGGGCGGTGCCGCGGATCGCGTCCAGCCGCTCGGCCATCGGGTCCGGCCGGCGACGGCGCGCGCCGCTGCCGGGCCCGGCAAGATGACCCGTGATCGGGTCGGCCGGGTCTTCCTCGTCGCCCGGGTCGTCGTCGGCGGGTTCGTCGGCATCGATGCCGGTGTCTTCGTCGTCGCCTTCTTCGTCGTCGCCGGAGCGTCCCTCCGGCATCGGCTGGTCCGCGGGTTCTTCCAGCAGGCGGTCGAACTCGCCTTCGACCAGGGCGCGCACCTCGCCCAGGCGCGCCAGCATCGCGTCGACCGGCACGCCCAGCAGGCCGGCCACCTCCTCGCGTGCGGCCGGATCCTCGGGCAGCGTGTGGGTTTGGGCGTCGTCCCGGTACTGCAGCGCGTGCTCGACGCGGCGCAGCCAGGCGTAGGCGTCTGCCAGCGCCGCGCAGGTGTCGGCCGCCAGCAGCCCGCGCTCGGGCAGCGCGGCCAGGGTGGCCAGCGTGGCCGGGTCGCGCAGGCCGGGATCGCGTCCGCCGCGGGCGACCTGGAACAGCTGCGCGATGAACTCGATCTCGCGGATGCCGCCGCGTCCCAGCTTCACGTCGATCGCGCCGCCGCGCCTCGCCTCGCGCTTGCGGGCCTCGGCCCGGATGCGCCCGTGCAGGTCGCGCAGCGCGTGGAAGGCGCCGTAGTCCAGGTAGCGGCGATAGACGAACGGCCGCACCAACTGGTCCAGCAGCTCCAAGTCGGCGCGCGTGCCGGCCGTGCCCAGTCCGCCGCCGCTGGCCGCGATCGGGCGGGACTTCAGCCAGGCGAAGCGCTCCCATTCGCGCCCCTGCGTGTAGAAGTAGCCCTCCAGCATCGGCAGCGTGCACACCAGCGGGCCGGCGTCTCCGTCGGGCCGCAAGCGCGTGTCGACGCGGAACACGAAGCCGTCCTCCGTGACGTCGGCCAGCAGCCGCGTGACTTCCCGCGCCAGCCGGGCCAGATAGTCCACCGACGCGATCGCGCCGCGGCCTTCCGCGTTGCCTGCGGTCTGGCCCTGGTCGCGTGCCACGAAGACCAGATCGATGTCGGACGACACGTTGAGCTCGCGCGCGCCGAGCTTGCCCATGCCCACCACGACCAGCGCCTGCGGCCGGCCGTCCGGGTCGAGCGGCGCGCCATGGCGGTCGGCGAGTTGCGCGTCGGCATGGTCCAGCGCCGCCTGCACGGCGATCTCGGCGAAGACAGTCATCGCCTCGCAGACTTCGGCCAGCGACGCGGCGCCGCGCGAGTCCCGGTCGATGAGCGCCAGCACGACCACTTGGCGCAACTGGCGCAGCGCGGCCTCCAGCGAGGCGCCCTCGGCGGCCCGCAACACGCCCAGCGCGTCGGCCACGGTGGCCGCGTCGACGGGAGCGGCGGCCAGCCGTCGGAACAGCGCTTCCAGCCCCGGTGCGCGCCGCGACCACGCGTCGCGCGTGCGCCGGAAATGGCCCGACCACCGGGCCGCGGGGAGATCGTCGTCCATCAGGAGTCGGCAGGGACGGCAGGCTTGGCGGAAGCACGCATGCTACAGTGCAGCGATCATCCTCGTGCCGTCCGCGGCAGTGCGCTCGCGGCCTGCTGCGTGCGGCGCGCGACGGCAACCCGTCGCCGCTCATCGTCCCAATGTCAGGCCAGCATCGCGCAGCTCAGTGGATCCGGCAGGCCATCGGCGTGCTGCTGCTGTCCACGTTCTTCGTGGCGGCGTGCGGCTACCTCGTGGTGCGCCACCTGCTGTGGCCGGGGCTGGACGAATGGCGGCCCCGCATCGTCGCCCTGGCCAGCCAGGCGTTGGGCCGTCCGGTCGCCATCGGCTCGATCGAGACGGGCTGGAGCGGGCTGCACCCCGAGCTGACCCTGCGCGACGTCGTGCTGTCCCCCAGTCCCGTCCGCTGGAGCGGCCCGGGCCATTCGGTGAGCGCCGACGCGGCATCGTCGGCCACGCTCGGGCCGCGCCCGATGAGCGACGCCGCCGGTGCGGCGCCCGTCCTCGGGCTGCCGCCCCGCGCGTCCTCCGCCAACGCCGCGGGTGCGGACGAGCCGCCCCTGGCGCTTCCCGAAGTGTCGGCGGTGCTGTCCTGGCGGTCGCTGCTGATCGGGCAGCCGCGCTTCGCATCGCTGCGCCTGGTGGGCGCACGCCTGGAGGCCGAGCGCGGCGCCGACGGCACCTGGTCGGTCGCTGGCTTCTCGATGCGCAAGAAGGATCCGGCCGACCGCAGCGGCTTGCGTTGGCTGCTCGCGCAGCGCCGCATTGAGCTGGTCGACAGCCGGCTGGAGCTGCGCGATGCCTCGGCTGGGCCGCCGATGGTGTTCGAGGGGGCGGCCGGCTTGCTGCAGAACATCGGTCGGACGCATCGCTTCGCGGTCCGGGCCGACCGGGTGGTGGACGGCGCGCGCGTGGTCGGACGTTCGCTCGATCTGCGGGGCGACTTCGTCCACCCGGCCTACGTGCCGGCATCCAGCATCGAGCGGTGGCGGGGGCAGGCCTACCTGGCGGCGCAGTCGCTCGAGGCCGGCGTCCTGGCTGCCCGGCTGCCGGCCTTGCGCGCGCTGCTGCCGGCCTCGGCCACGCCCTGGCTGCCGTCGCGAGGCACGCTCGATTCGGTCGCGGCCTGGATCGACGCCGACGGCGGGCAGGTCCGGTCGGCCGCGCTCAAGGCAGCCGGACGGAACCTGGTCCTCACGCCCAAGCGAGAGCCCATCGCGCTGGCGGCGTTGCGCGTGGACCTGCGCCTCGCGCGCGACGACGACGGCTATCGCGTCGAGGTCCGTCAAGCGGCGCTGCGCGAGGCCGATGGCGTCTCGGCCAAGGGGTTGCGGCTGGCCACTTCCAGCCGCCCGTTGCACGGCCGCTTGGACTTGCAGGGCGCGCCGCGCGAGTTCTCCGTCCGGCTGGACGAGCTGGAGCTGTCCCCGCTGCTCGCGCTGGCCCACCGGTTGCCCCTGCCCCCCGAGCTGGAGGCGCGCTTGCCGGCCCGTGACGCCGCGGCCGGGCGCCTGCAACGGGTGAAGATGGACTGGAGCGCGCCCGTGCGCGCGGCCGAGGCGCCGCGCCTGGCGATCGAAGCCGATTTCGACCAGCTGAGGCTCGCCGCGCACGAGCCCGCGCCGGGTCGGCGCCTGGGCCTGCCCGGCGTCACCGGCATGGCCGGGCGGGTCGAGGCGACGCGGGACGACGGCCGGGTGCAGCTGGACGCCCGGCGCTCCAGCGCCACCTTCCCGGGCCTGTTCGAGGAACCGACCGTGCCCTTGGACCGGGTCGCGGGCACGTTGCGCTGGCGCATCGACCGCAGCGGCGACCACCCGGTGCTTCAGGTCGACACCGAGCGCCTGGCCTTTTCCAACGCCGACGCCACCGGCGAACTGACCGGCATGTGGGCGTCCAGCCCGCACGGACCCGGGCGCGTGGATCTACAAGGACGGCTGGCCGACGCCGATGCGGTCCGCACCGCGCGCTACCTGCCCGTGTGGCTGGCCAAGCCCGTGCGCGACTGGGTCGGCAACGCGGTGCTGGCTGGCCGCGCCGACCGTGTCGACCTGCGCCTGCGCGGCGACTTGGCCGACTTCCCGTTCCGCGATCCGGCCACGGGCGAGTTCCGCGTGGCCGCGCGCCTGGGCGACGGCGTGCTCTGGTACGGCCAGGACTGGCCGGCGATCGAGGGCATCCAGGGCGAGCTGGTCTTCGAGCGCGCCGGCATGAGCCTGTCGGCGCCGAACGCCCGAATCTACGGCGTGCGGCTGGCCAACGTGCGGGCCACCATCGACGACTTCGTCGCGCCGTTGCTGCGCATCGACGGGGCCGGCACCGGCCCGGCGCAGGACATGGTCCGCTTCGTCAACGAGACGCCGCTGCGCACGCGCATCGATGATTTCACGGTCGACGTGCGTGCCGCCGGAGAGGCCAAGCTGTCGTTGGCGCTCGTGATGCCGTTGGCGGCCGTGGGCGCCACCCGGGTCGAGGGCGCGGTGCAGTTCACCGGAAACGACCTCGTGCTGGATCGCACGTTGCCCCCCTTCGATGCCGTTTCGGGTCGCTTCGAATTCACCGAGACGGGGTTCGGGTTGCGCGACATCCAGGCGACCTTCCTGGGCGGGCCGCTGCGGGTGTCCGGCTCCACCACCGGGCAGGGCCGGATGCGGATCCGCGGCGAGGGCACCGTGGGCGTCGACGGCATGCGCAGCCTGATCGACAACGCGCTGACGCGGCGCCTGTCGGGCCGCATGAACTACGTGGCCACCGTGGACGTGCAGCGGCGCGCGTCGGCCGTGCGGCTGGAGTCGGACCTGATCGGCCTGGCGGTGGACATGCCGGCCCCGTTCGGCAAGGCCGCCGCCGATGCCTGGCCGCTGCGGGTCGAGAACGTGCCGGCCCCGCCGGTCGGCAGCAACGACCGCCCGGGGGGCGACGTCGTCAGCGCGCAGCTGGGCGAATCCGTGCGGGTGGCCTTCGAGCGCAGCCGCGGAGCGGACGACAAGCTGCGCATCCGGCGCGGCGCTTTCGCGGTCAACGGCGAAACCGTGCTGCCCGACGCCGGCTTCGCCGTGCTCGTGGCCTTGCCCCAGCTGGACCTGGACGCCTGGCACGCGCTGCTCGCCGATGGCGACCTCGCGCGCGCGGCCCAGCCCAGCGACGAGTTCGCCGACGGCTTCACCCTGCTGCCGTCGACCGTGTCGGTGGTGTCGGAGAACCTGCGGGTGGCGGGCAAGGACCTGCACCGCGTGGTGCTGGGCGCATCGCGCGTGGACGGCTTCTGGCGCGCCAACGTCAGCTCGCGCGAGGTGGACGGCTTCTTCAACTGGCGCGAGGCCGGGACCGGGCAGGGCCTGGGCCTGCTGACGGCGCGCTTCGCGCGGCTGGCCATCCCGCCGTCACGGGCGGCGGAGATGGAGTCCCTGCTCGACAGCGCGCCCGACCAACTGCCCGCGCTGGACATCGCGGCCCAGGAGTTCGTCCTGGGCGACCGCTCGCTGGGCAGCCTGGCACTGCGGGCCACCAACGGCGGGACGCCCGCCAACCCGGTCTGGACCCTTGAGAAGCTGGAGCTGGACGCGCCGGACGCCAAGCTCGTGGCGTCGGGCCGCTGGGCGCGCGCGCCCGGCAGCCGCGCACGCGCCACCGACCTGGAGTTCGAACTCACCGTGGCCGACTCGGGATCGCTGCTGTCCCGCTTCGGCGTGAACGACGCGATCCGTGGCGGCCAAGGCGTGCTGGGCGGGGAGTTGTCCTGGCGCGGCTCGCCCCTGTCCATCGACTACCCCAGCCTGTCGGGCCTGATGCGCCTGGAAGTGGGCAAGGGCCAGTTCATGAAGGTGGACCCCGGCATCGCCAAACTGATCGGGGTGATCAACCTGCAATCGATCCCACGTCGCCTGGCGCTGGATTTCCGCGATGTCTTTTCCGAGGGCTTCGCGTTCGACCGCATCGATGCCGACGTGCGGATCGAACGCGGCATCGCGCAGACCGACAATTTCCGGATGCGCGGGTTGCAAGCCGCGGTGCGCATCCGCGGCACGGCCGACCTGGCGCGCGAGACGCAAGACCTGCACGTGCGCGTCGTGCCCGAGATCAACGCCGGGCTGCCGGCGCTGGCGTACGCCGCGGTGGTCAACCCCGCCATCGGGCTGGGGGCGTTCGTGGCGCAGTGGGCGCTGCGCCGCCCGCTGTCCGAGGCCTTCGCCTACGAAGTCGATGTGCGCGGCGCGTGGGACGACCCGCAGGTGACGGCCCGGCAGCGCGCGTCGCCCCAGCCGCAGGCGTCGCCTTGAAAGGCGCCACCGCGCTCGTCCTCTCGACCGCGCCCGGCCGCGCCCGTGGAATCGGCATCGCCGCCGCGATCGCCACCATCCTGCTCTGGACCGCGTTCATCGTCATCGCCCGCGCGATGGCGCTGCGCTCGCTCACGCCCTTCGACATCCTCGCCTGCCGGATCGCCGGTGCCGCGCTGGTGCTGCTCCCCTGGGGTGTCTGGATCGTCAGGCGCCGCCGCGCCGCTGGCGGCGAAGCGCCTTCATGGCTGGGGGTCTCGCCGCTGTCGGCCCGCACCACGCTCGTCTGTGGCCTCCTGGGCGGCGTCGGCTATGGCGTGTTCGCCTATGCGGGCTTCGTCTTCGCGCCGGCCGCGCACGGCTCGGTGCTGCTGCCCGGCATGCTGCCGCTGTGGACCGCGCTGCTGGCGGTCGCGCTGCTGGGCGAGCGATTGCGACCGGCACGCCTGGGCGCGCTCGCGCTGATCGTGGTCGGTGCGGCGGTGGTGGGCGGCGCGTCTCTCCTGGCGGCGTTCGACGGCGGGGACGTCTGGAAGGGCGATCTCTGCTTCCTCGCCGGCTCGGCCTGCTGGTCCGCGTACACGGTGCTCATGCGCCGCGAGCGGCTGGATCCGGTCGAGGCCACGGTCGCGATCACGGTGTGCGCCGCGTTCGTCTGGTTGCCCTTGTGGGCGGTGCTGGTCGCCAGCGGCGTGGTCGAGAGCCGGCTCGCCCATGCGCCCTGGGGCGAGATCGCCTTCCAGGCCGCATGGCAGGGCATCGCGTCGGTGGTGGTGTCGGGCATCACGTTCGCGACGATGGTGCGCAGCTTCGGCCCGGTGCGCAGCACCATGTTGACCGCGCTGGTGCCGGGCCTGTCGGCGCTGTCGGCCGTGGCGCTGCTCGGCGAGCCGCTGGACTGGCACCTCGTCGCGGGGCTGCTGCTGGTGAGTGCCGGGATCGTGCTCGGCGTGCGGGCGGCGGCGGCCGGCGATCGAAGCCCGCTCGCTGCGTCGGTCGTCGAGTCGGACGCGCCGCGCCGGCGCCCCCCGGACTGATCCCGCGCGCCAGGAGCGCTCCCGCATGAACCCCTCGTCCACGATGCCCGCGATGTCCACTGCACCCGCCCCTGCCATAACACCCACCCGCGTCGCCGCCGTCCAGATGGTGTCCGGCCCGGACGTGGCCGCCAACCTCGCGCGCGCGTCGGAACTGATCGCGCGGGCCGCTGGCGACGGCGCCCGGCTGGTCGCGCTGCCGGAATACTTCTGCCTGATGGGCTTGGCCGACACCGACAAGGTGCGGGTGCGCGAGCCCGATGGCGACGGTCCCATCCAAGCCTTCCTGGCGCAAACCGCCGCGCGCTACGGCATCTGGCTGGTGGGCGGCACCGTGCCGCTGGCCGCGCCGCAGCCGGATCGCGTCTTCAATGCCTGCCTGGTGCACGGGCCCGACGGCGCGCGCGTGGCCCGCTACGACAAGATCCACCTCTTCGGCTTCACGCGCGGCGACGAGCGCTTCGACGAGTCCACCACCATCGTGCCGGGCACGCAGCCGGTGGCCTTCGACACGCCCTTCGCCCGGGTGGGGCTGTCCATCTGCTACGACCTGCGCTTCCCCGAGCTCTACCGGGCGCTGGGCACGGTGGACCTGCTGCTGGTGCCGTCGGCCTTCACGCACACCACGGGCCAAGCGCATTGGCATGCGCTGCTGGCCGCCCGCGCGATCGAGAACCAGTGCTACGTGCTGGCGCCGGCCCAAGGCGGGCGCCACTCGAGCGGGCGGCGCACCTTCGGCCACACGCTGCTGCTGGACCCGTGGGGCGAGCGGCTGGCCGAGCTGGCCGAAGGCGAAGGCGTGGCGGCGGGCACGCTGGACCCCGCCCGCATCGCGCAGGTCAGGGCCATGCTGCCGGCGTTGGCGCACCGCACCCTGCAGCCCCGCACGCTATAGTTCCCGGATGAACGCCGTCCTTTCCCCGTCCTTCGCCGCGCCTGCCGCGGCGCCCGCCGCCGACGAGCGGCTCGCCATCGCACGCAAGGTGCTGCTGGCGCCCTATGGCCTCGACGACGACGCCTTGCTGCGATCGCTGGGCGCGGTCTTCGAGCACAAGGTCGACTACGCCGACCTCTATTTCCAGCTCACCCGCAGCGAGGGTTGGAGCCTGGAAGAGGGCATCGTCAAGTCCGGCAGCTTCAGCATCGAGCAAGGGGTGGGCGTGCGCGCCGTGTCCGGCGAGAAGACCGCCTTCGCCTATTCCGACGACATCTCGCCGCAAGCCCTGATGGACGCGGCCGCCGCCACCCGCACCATCGCCAAGCGCGGCGCCGGGCGGGTCAAGGTGGCCTCGCGGCTGTCCGCGGGCCAAGGCCGCGCGCTCTACGCGCCGCTGGACCCCATTCCGACGCTGGACGCCGCCGCCAAGGTGGCGCTGCTGGAAAAAGCCGAGAAGATGGCCCGCGCCAAGGACCCGCGCGTCAAGCAGGTGATGGCGGGGCTGGCGGCCGAGTACGACGTGGTGCTGGTGGCGCGCTCGGACGGGCACGTGGCCGGCGACGTGCGACCGTTGGTGCGGCTGTCGGTGACGGTCATCGCCGAGCAGGACGGCCGGCGCGAGCAGGGCCATTCGGGCGGCGGCGGGCGCTTCGACCTGTCGGCCTTCGACGACGCGCTGATCTCGCGCTACGTGGACGAGGCGGTGGCTTCGGCGCTCACCAACCTTGAAGCGCGCCCGGCGCCCGCCGGCACGATGACCGTGGTGCTGGGGCCGGGCTGGCCCGGCGTGCTGCTGCACGAGGCCATCGGCCACGGGCTGGAAGGCGACTTCAACCGCAAGGGCAGCAGCGCCTTCGCTGGCCGCATCGGCGAGCGCGTCGCCGCGCCCGGCGTGACGGTGGTGGACGACGGCACCCTGGAAGGCCGCCGCGGCTCGCTGAACGTCGACGACGAGGGCAACCCCAGCCAGTGCAACGTCCTGATCGAGGACGGCGTGTTGAAGGGCTACATCCAGGACACGCTGAATGCGCGCCTGATGAAGGTGCCGGTGACCGGCAACGGCCGGCGCGAGTCCTTCGCCCACCTGCCCATGCCGCGCATGACCAACACCTACATGCTGGGTGGCGACAAGGACCCGGGCGAGATCGTCGAGAGCATCGACCGCGGCCTGTACGCGGTGAACTTCGGCGGCGGCCAGGTCGACATCACCAGCGGCAAGTTCGTGTTCTCGGCCTCCGAGGCGTACTGGGTGGAGAACGGCAAGATCCAGTACCCGGTCAAGGGCGCCACCATCATCGGCAACGGGCCGGATGCGCTCACCCGCGTCACCATGATCGGCAACGACATGCGGCTGGATGCTGGCGTGGGTGTGTGCGGCAAGGAAGGGCAGAGCGTGCCGGTGGGCGTGGGCCAGCCGACCCTGCGGCTGGAGGGGCTGACGGTGGGCGGCACCGCCTGAACCCGGGTCGCGCGGCCCCGGCCCGCTGCCCGAGTTGCCTCGGCGCGACGAACGGCGTTTGACGCGCCGCGGCGGGCGCTGCTAGATTTCGACCCATGGCTTCCGTTCGCGCGTTCTACTTTTGGTTCTCCTACGGCTTTACCTGCCTCTGGCGGGTCGAGTCGGGAGCGCGCACGCCGCGGTAAGCGGCCCCCAGCGAAACGCCCCCCGACAAGAACCGCCAGCGCGAAAGCCTGGCGGTTTTTTTTTGCCGCCTCCAGACTCCTCGACCCACCATGCAGACCATCACCGACGACACCCGGATCCGCGGCTACAAGGAACTCGCGCCGCCCGCCCACCTGATCCGCGAATTCGCGTGCAGCGAGGGCGCCTTGCGCACCATCGGCGACGCGCGGCAAGCCATCCACCAGATCCTGCACGGCATGGACGACCGGCTGCTGGTGGTCATCGGGCCCTGCTCGATCCACGACCCGAGCGCGGCCCTGGAGTACGCGCGCCGGCTGATGGCCGAGCGCGAGCGCCATGCCGGCGAGCTGGAGATCGTGATGCGGGTGTATTTCGAGAAGCCGCGCACCACGGTGGGCTGGAAGGGGCTCATCAACGACCCGCAGTTGGACGGCAGCTTCGACATCAACCGTGGCCTGCGCGTCGCGCGCGAGCTGCTGCTGGACGTCGCCGAACTGGGGCTGCCCGCCGGCACCGAGTTCCTCGACATGATCACGCCGCAGTACATCGCAGACTTGGTGTCCTGGGGCGCGATCGGCGCCCGCACCACCGAAAGCCAGGTGCACCGGGAACTCGCCAGCGGGATGTCCTGCCCGATCGGCTTCAAGAACGGCACCGACGGCAACCTGCGCATCGCGCTGGACGCGATCAAGGCCGCCAGCCAGCCGCACCACTTCCTGTCGGTGACCAAGGGCGGGCATTCGGCGATCGTGGCCACCAACGGCAACGAGGACTGCCACATGATCCTGCGTGGCGGCCGCGAGCCGAACTTCGACGCCCGCAGCGTCCACGAGGCCTGCCAGGAGGCAGCCGCCGCCAACTTGGCCTGCCGCCTGATGATCGATGCCAGCCACGGCAACAGCCGCAAGAAGGCCGAGAACCAGATCGGCGTGGTGGACGACGTGGCCGTGCAAGTGGCCGGCGGCGAGCAGCGCATCTTCGGCCTGATGATCGAGAGCCACCTGGTGGCGGGGCGCCAGGACCTGGTGCCGGGCCGCCCGCTCACCAGCGGCCAGTCCATCACCGACGCGTGCCTGGGCTGGGACGACAGCGTCGGCGTGCTGGATCGCCTGGCCGACGCCGTGCGCGAGCGCCGGTTGTCCGACTCCGAGTAAGCGGGGCGCGGGCGCCTTCCGCCCCGTCCGCCAGCGCTGCGCCACCCATCGGGGCGCCGCCGCCGCTCGGTCCGCCACCGCCATCGACGGCCTCAAGGCCGCGCCCTAGCGGGCCGATCTCCGTGAACCAGGGCCGCCGCGTGCGCCCGCCGAAGCTTGGCGGGCGCACGCGGCGGCCGATCGATTCCACCGGAGATCACGATGGTCGAGAAGACTGCCCCCCCGATCGCCGCCGCCGCCGGGGCCGCCGCCACGGCAGCGGCCGGCGCGCTGCGCTCGACCGCCCACGAGCGCCTACTGGCGCTGGGGCTGCGCCCGTCCGGCCGGGCCAGCCAGTTCGCGGGCGAGATCCACGACTTGATGACGCGCACGCCGCTCTTCTCCGAACTGAAGGTGGACGAGACGCGGCGCCTGGGCGCCTTCATGTACGTCTACGACGTGCCCGCCGGCGTCACGCTCATCAAGGAAGGCGAAAGCGGCGACTTCATGCTGCTGCTGATGAACGGCATGGTCGACGTGCTGCGCCGCAACCGCTACAACTACCCTTCCCGGATCGCCGTGGCCAATGCGGGCCATGCGCTGGGCGAGATGTCGATGTTCGATGGCGAGCCGCGCTTCGCCTCGTGCGTCACGCTGGAATCCAGCCGCATCGCGGTGCTGACGCGCGACTCGCTGCTGCTGGTGCTGCAGGAAGAGCCGCGCCTGGGCAACAAGATCCTGCTCAAGCTGGTGCAACTGCTGTCCGACCGCCTGCGCCAGACCAGCGCCAAGCTGGTCAGCTACATCGAGGCGGCGCGCGAGGCCTGACCGGCCGGCTTGCGGGCGATGGTGACGAATTCGTTGTAGCGGAACCACCGGCCCAGCGGCCGGCGCAGCGGAAAGGAGTATTGGCTCAAGAGTTCCAGCCCCGCGTCGTGAGCCAGCGAGGCCGACTCCTCGAAATCGACGAAGTGCACGTGCGTGGCGTCCGATGCGAAACCGCGTTCCTGCGGGGTGATCAGCACCACGCGCCCGCCCGGCCGCACGAAGCGCAGGTAGTCGGCCAGCAGCGCCCGGGCTTGCGGCGGTTGCATGTGCTCGGCGACGTGGGACAGCAGCAAGGCGTCGAAGGCGTCGGTGCGGGCGTGTCGGGAGGCGAGGAAGCGCTCCACCGTGTGGGCCTCCACCCCGCGCGCGCGCGCGATCTCGACCGCGTGTGCGTTGTGGTCCACGCCGACGCCACCGCCAGGCCCCAGGTGCAGCAAGTTGCGGCCCACGCCGCAGCCCACCTCCAGGACGAACCCCAGGTCCAGTCCCTGCAGGTGGCGGCGGTACGGCCGCTGCACGTCGACGAAGCGCTTGATGCCCGACCGCTCGAGCGCCAGGAGACGCTCGGCGTAGCGGGCGTCCTCCGTCTTCACCGCGTCACCCGGGCCGGTGTCCGGTGGCGCGGCGGCCGCGACTGCCCCGGCGCCGAGGCTACGCGCCGTCTGCGGCCTGCGTCTTGCGCTGCTGCCACTGGACGTCGCTGCCGCCGGCATGGCGGTTCAGCACGCGGGCCAGGACGAAGAGCAGGTCCGACAGCCGGTTGAGATAGTGGCGGCAGGCCGGCCGCACCGCCTCGGCCCGGCCCAGCGCCACCACGGAGCGCTCGGCGCGGCGGCAGACCGTGCGGGCGATGTGCGCAAGTGCGGCGGCGCGCGATCCGCCCGGCAGGATGAACTCCGCCAGCCGGGGCAGGGTGGCGTTGTGCGTGGCCAGCAGCGCGTCTAGGCGGGCCACCTGGGACTCGGCCAGGTTCTCCCAACCGGGGATGCAGAGTTCCCCGCCGAGGTCGAAGAGGTCGTGCTGGATGTCCGACAGCGCGTCCCGCACGGCGTCGGGCATCGGCTCGGTCAGCAGCAGGCCGATCGTCGAATTGAGCTCGTCCACGTCGCCCAATGCCACGACGCGAAGGCTGTCCTTGTCCGTGCGGCTGCCGTCGCCGAGCCCGGTGGTGCCGTCGTCGCCGGTGCGGGTGGCGATGGCTGAGAGTCGATTGGACATGCGGTGGGTGCTCCTGGGGTGCAGGCGGGATTATCGGGCAAGTGGGGCCTCGCGCCGACGGTACTCGACAACGTCAGGCGCTCGAAGACGCAGCCAGCATGCGCCGCACGCATTCGGCGACATCGTCCTGCCACTGCGGCCACGCGATGCCGAAGACGCGCTCGAGCTTGCCGCAGTCCAGCAGCGAATTGGCGGGCCGCGCCGCCGGCGTCGGGAACGCCGCGGTGGGGATCGGCTCGATCGCCTCGGCGCGCACGCGCAGGCGCGCGGAGAAGGCGGGCTCTCGAGTCGCCGTGGCGATGACGTGCTGCGCATACCCGTGCCACGTCGTCGCCCCGGCGGGCGCCGCATGGTAGACGCCGGCGCGCTCGGCGAACCAGCGTGCGAAAGCGGCTGGCTCCGCCGCGTCTGCCGCTGCATCCGCCATGCTCGCCACCGTGTCGGCGAGGCGAGCCGTCCAGGTCGGCACGCCGTGCTGGTCCGCCACCACGCGCAGGGTGTCGCGTTCGGTGGCCAGTCGCAGCATGGTGCGCGCGAAATTGCCGCCGTGCTCGCCGAAGACCCAGCTGGTGCGCAGCACCACGGCGGCCGCGCCGGCGGCGGCGATCGCGCGCTCGCCTTCGAGCTTGCTGGCGCCGTAGACGTTGAGCGGACCGCAGGAGTCGTTCTCGGTCCACCGGCCGGGCTTGGTGCCGTCGAACACGTAGTCGGTCGAGAAATGCACGAGCGCCGCGCCGATCCGTGCGCAGGCGGTGGCGATCTCGCCGGGCGCATCGGCGTTCACGCGCATGGCCAGGTCCGGCTCGGCCTGCGCGCGGTCCACGGCGGTGTAAGCCGCGGCATTCACCACCAGCGCCGGCCGATGGCGCTCGATGCACGGTGCGATGGCCGCAGTGTCACCCAGATCCAACTCGGCACGCCCCAGCGCGACGACCTCGTACGGGCCGGCAGATAGACGCCGCTCGAGCTCCCAGCCGAGTTGGCCGTTGCGGCCGGTGATCAGGATCTTCATGGATAGGGCGGACGCTATCATGCACGCCCCGTTGCCAGGAAGCCGTCCGGCGTCATCCCCGTCCTCGACCTTTCCCGGACCCACGCGCCGATCGCCGAAGGCCTCGAGCGCGCCCTGGTCGCGACCGTGGACGCCGGCCAGTTCTTGAAGGGACCGGCCACGCGCACCTTCGAGCAGGCCTGGGCGGACGACTGCGGCGCCGCCCATTGCCTGTCGGTGGCCAACGGAACCGACGCGATCGAGTTGGTGCTGCGCGCGCTGGGTGCAACCGGGGGCGAGGTGATCACCGCGGCCAACGCCGGTGGCTGCACCACGACTGCAGCGCGCCTGGCAGGCGCGGTGCCGGTGCATTTCGACATCGACCCGCGCACCCACTGCGGGTCGGCGGCCGCCGCATTGGCGCTGGTCGGGCCGCGCACGCGGGTGGTGGTCGCCACGCACCTGTACGGCAACCTGGCCGGCGTGGCCGCCATCCGCGCGGGCCTTGCCGCAATGGGCCGCAACGACGTGCGCGTCGTCGAGGACTGCGCGCAGGCGCATGGGCCGCGCGCCGCCGACGGCCCGGTGGGCAGCCTGGCCGCCGCCGCCGCGTTCAGCTTCCATCCCTCCAAGAACCTGGGTGCCCCGGGCGACGCGGGCGCCATCACCTGCGGTGACGAAAGCCTGCACCGGGAACTGGTCGCGCTGCACCAGTACGGCTGGACGCGGCGCTATGCGGCCGAGCGCCCTGGCGGCCGCAACAGCCGCATGGACGAGCTGCAGGCCACGGTGCCGCTGGTGAAGCTGCCGCACCTGGCCGACTGGACCGCGCAGCGCCAGGCGATCGTGAAGGCGTATGCGGACGCGGCGCCGTCCGCGCTGCGACCCGTGACCGGCCAGGGGCCGACCGTGGCGCACCTGGCTGCGAGACGAAGCAGGTCGGCGCCGGCACGCGCATCGCAAATCCCGACTCCCGCAGCTACGACGAGTTCCTGGCCAGCGGCGGCGGGTCGTAGGCGCCCGCGCACGCCTTCAGCAAGATGGCCAGCACCCGCAGGTTGCCGCGCAGGCCGCCGATCTTGGTAGGCACTTCGCCCTTGGGGTAGCGGCGCGCCGTGGGCAACTCCAGGCACCGGAAGCCCAGGCGCGGCACCCGGTACGACAGGTAGGCCAGCAGCTCGTAGCTCGTGAACACGTCCCGAAAGGGCGCCACCCGCGCATCCAGCAGCATGCGGCGGCCGTAGCCGCGAAAGCCCTGCGTGGTGTCGGTCCAGGGAAAGCCCGACCGCAAGGCCAGCAGCGGCGCATGCACCAGCCGGATCGCCAGGTCGCGGCTGGCCGGCGTGTTCTCCGCCACGCCGCCCGGCAGGAAGCGCGAGGCCTGCACGAAGTCGACGCCATCGTCCAAGGCGGACAGGAAGCGCGGGATGGCGGCCGGATCGTCCTTGTCGTTGCCGTCGATGGTGACGATGCCTTCGTAGCCGGCATCCAGCGCGAAGGCGTAGGCGCAGCGCAGTTGCGCGCTCAGCTTGCCCGGCCCGGTCTTGACCAGCAGCCCGCGCACGCCATGGGCCTGCAGCCGGTCCAGCGCCAACGATCCGTCGTGGCTGCCGCCATCGACCAGCAGCACGTCGGCCGCTTCGGGGATGCGCAACGCGGCCATGCGCGCCAGCAACCGGCCGATGCGCCCGCCTTCGTTGATCACCGGCACCACCACGCAATGGCGGTGCTGCCGGCCTAGCCACAGTAGCGTGTCGAAGGCCGGCAACTGCCAATCCTCCCGCCTCATGCCACGCGCGCCGTGATCAGCGCCACGCCCGCCATGACCAGCCCGATGCCGACCAGCGTCGTCCACTGGAAGGGTTCACGCAGCACCAGCCCGGACACCAGCGCGACCATCGCCACCGCGCCGCAGGTCATGACGGGGTGGGCCACGTTCATGGGCAGGCGGGCCAATGATGCCGCGTACAGCAGGAACGCCATGCCGTAGAGCGCCAGCCCGCCCCAGAACGGCCAGTTGCGGAGGGCCGCGCCCGGGTTGCCCAGCGATGGGAAAACGAAGGGCGGCGTCGTCGCCAGCTTGACCAGCAGGCTGGCACCGGCGTTGGACACGATGCCTGCCAGGACGATGAGCCATGTCATCACCCCGTCCTCCCGGTCGAACGGCCGTTGTGATCGGGCCCGTAATGTCGCAGGGCGACCCGCAGCGCCCGTTCGATCGACGTCACGTGCGACTCGCCTCCGGTCGCCACCATCTCGACCGACACGATGTGGCCCGGCAGGTAGCGGCGCAGCGCGGTGGCCATCGCGTCGTGCCGCGCGCCCGCCTCTCCGGCGTCGCCCAACGGAACCAGCCCCGGCTCGCTGGCGTGGACGTGGCCGACCAGCGCAGCGTGGGCCTGCAAGGCTGCCTCCGGGTCGTCGGCATCGGTCGCCACGGTGCCGGTGTCGAACTGCAGACGGATGAAGGGGTGGCCGACCGAACGCACCACTTCGGCGGCCTGGTCCGTGGTGAGCATGAAGTTGGTGCCGAAGACGGCCGGGTTGGCTTCCAGGCAGACCTGCACGCCGTGCGAACCGGCCACGTCGCCTAGGCGCCGGAAGAACGCGACGGCCGTCTCCAGCGCCGCGGCATCGGACAGCGCACTCCGGTCGCGGTTCCTGGGCGAACCGAACACGAGGCGCGGCGCACCCAAGCCGGCACCGATGCGGCAAACGGCGGACAGGTGCTCGATCATCGCGTCTTGCACGACGGGCGCGCCGAAGAGGTTCAGCCCCTGCGTGCCGAAGAGCAGCGATTGCATGCCCACGACCTCGATGCCGCGATCGGCCCACCAGCGCCGCACGCGGGCGATGCCGGCGTCGCTGGCCGTCGCCGGCTGCGGGAAGTACTTGGCGGGCGCCACGTCGATCGCGTCGACGCCGAACCGTCCCAGGAGCGCCGCGACCGCCTCGTCTTCCGCCACGTCCCAGGCGATGTTGGAAATGGACAGCCTCATGCGGCGGCCCCCCGCGGGCCGTCTGCCTGCACCGCCGCCGGCGTGCGCGGCTCGGACTGCGCGTAGGCGCGCACGGCCTGCAGCGATTCGCGCCGTGAATACGCGTAATGTCCCGCGCCACCGAAGACGTCGGCGTGCCGGCTCCGCAGGTCGTAGCGCGCAGGCGGGCCCGCCAGCACTTGATCGAAGCGCCGGCCGAAGCCGTGCTCCGCGATGTGCGCCACGGACACCGGCTCGGCCGCCAGGTGCACCAACCGCAGGCCCGCGCGCTGCGCGGCCTTCAGGTCGAACCACAGGTTCACCATCGGATAGAACTGGAACACGCCGCGGCTGTCGATGGCGTGCAGGTTGTTGTCGTTGAGGAGATCGAACACCGCGTTCTTGCGCAGGCCAGGGCCCACCAGCCCCGGCAGCCGCACGATCAGGTGGTCCGCGAAGGTCTGCTGGACGAAGCCTTCCAGCAGGCGCCGGTGCAGGCCGTAGGCGTGCAGGCCGGACTCGACCACCGGCGTGTCCTCGTCGACTTCCAGCGGCTGCGCGAACACGTCGACCGTGCTGATCAGCACGAAGCGCCTGCAACGCACCCGGGACAAATGCCCGATCAGCCGATCGATGTTGGCACGGTCGGCCTGCGGCTCGCGGTTGGCGATCCACTTCTGCGCCGGGGCGCCCGCGCACACGACCGTGTCGAAGGCGGCACCCTCGATCCGGTGGATGTCGGTGGAGCGGAAGCAGGCCGAGAAGCGCGCCTGGCGCAGCAAGGTGCCGCCCACGAAGCCCGTGTGGCCGATCAGCGCATCGTCGTTCGTCATCGCGTGGCCGTTCATCGCGTCGTCGTTCATCGCGTCGCGCAGGTCAGGCGTGCAAGGGCGCCGCGGCGAGCGACAGCGGCTCGGCGTCCAGGCGTTCCAGCACGTCGTAGATGTTGTCGATCTTGCCGCCCAGCACCGAGTAGCATCCCGGCAACTCGGCATGCCGCTCGAAGAGGATCGGCCGCCCGTCGTCGCCTTCGCTCTTGGCCAGCACCGTCTTCACCTCCAGCAGGGAGTCGACGTGCGTCGCGCCCTGCAGCGCCGGCAGATATCTCGCCGAGTCGCGCAGCATGCGGTCGACGCGGCTGCGGCCGTCGTAGCCGGCAAGACGCGCGTAAGGGTCCACGCCGGGCGCGTCGGCCCAGTTCAGGTGCGGCGTGTATCTCACGTGCGAAAGCGTATGCAGGCCACGCGCCGGGAAGGGCATCAGCGAGAAGAAGGGCCCGTCCATCAGCGTGATGCCCATGTCCTGCAGCGGCGCGGGCACGCGCACCAGCGCCATTTCGGTGATCTCGTGCTTGAGGCCCGTGCGCGTGCCGGGAAACGCCCCCGACAGTTGGTTGAGGCCGCTGTAGGTGCAATTGAACACGTGCCGCGCGCGCAGCGCGCCGGACGGCGCGCCACCTGAGGACTGCAGCGCGATCCGCAGCCCGCCGCCGTCCAGGGGCTGCACCGATTGCGCGGTGGTGCCCAGCAGCAGCCGCACGTTGCACTCGCGCAATTCCTGCGCGGCCCAGGCAGCCAGCCGAGTGGCGTCGAAGGCGTATTCCTGCGCCACGAACACGCGCTCCACCAGGCGCGCGTCGAAGAGCGCCGCCAGTCCCGGCCCCGCGGGCTCGAGCGGCGCGCCGATCTCTTCGCAGAAGCGCTGGAACTGGCGCGCCGTGACCTTGGAGCTGCGCCGCGCGATCGCGTAGAGCTTCACGAAGTCGCGTCGCACTGCCTGTGGCCAGTCGCGCAGGAAGCGCGGAAGGTTGACTCGGCTGCGCCAGGCGGTGATGAAGCTGCGGGGGTAGTGGTAGCCGTTGTGCACCCGGGCCTGGTTGGCGTAGGACGCACGCGAAAGCAGCGACGCTTCGCGCTCGACGAGGGCGATGCGCTCGAAGCCGCGCGTGCGCGCCAGGTGGATCGCGATCGATGCGCCGTAGAAGCCGCCGCCGATCACGACCGCGTCGTGGGTCGCGGCTGCGTCGTCCATGCGGGCGGTCAGGGCAGCGCGCCGTCGCGCACCGGTGATCGGCCGGTCGTCGATCCGCCCGCCGTCAGCCCGCCCGCTTCCGACAGCGACCCGACGGCGCCGGTCACGCCCAGCACCGCCTCGATGTTCAGCCGCTCGCGCCGCGTGAGGCGCGCGCTGGTGAACTCCTGCGCCACGTGGTAGGGCGGCCCTTCGCTGGACAGGCTCGCCATGTGCAGGATGTATTCGCCCAGCACCAGCAGCACCAGCGAAATCAGGAAGAACATGCCCGACTGCTGCAGCGAAAGGCTGACCCAGCCCGGTGCCACGTCGGTCTTCAAGAGAAACACCGCCACCACGTAGGCCGAATAGCCCAGGTTGGCGCCCGCCCCGAACAGTGACAGCGTGGTGACCAGCCGCATCGGCGCGCGCGTGGTCGACACCAGCAGCCGCATGCCATGCTCGACGCTGTCGCGCAGCCGCTTGGGGGCCGCGGCGCGCGGCGGCGCGCTGTATTCCAGGCTCGCGCGCGAAAAGCCCGCGGTCGCCGGCAAGTGGCGCCATGCCGTGGCCGGCTGCGCGTGCTGCAGGATGAAGTTGACCACGCGCCGGCTGACGATGCGGCAGCGCGGCGCCTCGCGCGCCAGCCGCAGGCCGCTGGACCAGGCGTAGATCCGGTCGAAGGCCGCCGATGCGGCGCGGTAGGCCAGCCCTTGCGCCGGGCGCTGCAGGTTGCGGGCGAAGACCACGTCGGCGCCGGTGGTCGCCTTGTCCAGCATTCGGGCCAGCACCCCCAAGTCGTCGGCCAGCGGGTCCAGCACCGCCACGAAGTCGCCGAGCGCGTTCTCCACGCCCGCCCACGCGGCGGTGTCGGCGTCCACTTCCTTGGTCAGCGCGTACACCTGCAGGTTCGCCAAGCCATGCTCGCCAGTCAGCGCCTTGAGCACCGTGACGCTGTCATCGCTGGAAGCGTTGTCGACCACGATCAGCTCGTGGTCTGCCACCAGGCCCGCCAGTCGACCGGAAGCTTCAGACAGCATTTGGGCGAGTTGCGGCGACTGGTCGCGCAGGACGAGCACGACCGACAGGAAAGCCGGGACGACGGCCATGGGGCGGGTGTTCTCGGTTGGCGGCAAGCTGCGAACCGCGGGCGACGTCGGACGGCGGCGCCCGCGAAAAGGTGCGCGGGCAGTGTAAACGCCCGCAAAGGGAGTTCCAACGGACCAGGCGCCTTGTCGGACGACACGTGGCGAGGCGCATCCGTCGGACGGCGGCAGCCGCCGGGGGCAGCGGCGGGCGGCCGGGAGCAGCGCCCGGCGGGCGCGCCCGGAAGGCTAGAATCCGGGGTTCCCGCCGACCGTTTCCGGAGCGCGCCGCCATGAATCATCCCCACGCCGTGCTCGGCGCCCTCAAGCGTCCCCTGCCCGAGGCGCTGGCCGCGACGCTCGCCGCGCGCTTCGGCGACCGCTTCAGCGTCGCCACCAGCGTGCGCGACCACCACGGCCGCGACGAGAGCGCCTTCCCGCCCACCCCGCCGGACGCCGTGGTGTTCGCCCGGAGCACCGAGGAAGTGGTGGCGGTGGTGAACGCCTGCGCCGAGCATCGCTTCCCGCTGATCCCCTACGGCGCGGGCAGTTCCATCGAGGGCCACGTGCTGGCGGTGCAGGGCGGCGTCACGCTGGACCTGTCGCAGATGGACAAGGTGCTGGCCGTGCAGCCCGAGGACCTCACCGCCACGGTGCAGGCCGGCGTCACCCGCAAGCAGCTCAACACGGAGCTGTCCGGCACGGGCCTCTTCTTTCCCATCGACCCCGGTGCCGATGCCAGCCTGGGCGGCATGAGCGCCACCCGCGCCTCCGGCACCAACGCCGTCCGTTACGGCACCATGCGCGAAAACGTGCTGGGCTTGACGGTGGTGACCGCCGACGGCCGCGTGATCCGCACCGCGGGCCGCGCGCGCAAGTCCAGCGCCGGCTACGACCTCACGCGGCTCTTCGTGGGCAGCGAAGGGACGCTGGGCGTCATCACCGAAGTCACCGTGCGGCTCTACCCGCAGCCCGAGGCCGTGTCGGCCGCGATCTGCAACTTCGCCACCAGCCACGACGCGGTCAACGCGGTCATCCAGACCATCCAGTTGGGCGTGCCCATCGCCCGCTCCGAGTACCTGGACGCCGCCACCATCCGCGCGGTGAACCGCTACAGCAAGCTGACCATGCGCGAGGCGCCCACGCTCTTCTTCGAGTTCCACGGCACGCCGGCCAGCGTGGCCGAGCAGGCCGAGACCGTGCAGGCCATCGCGCGCGATCACGGTGGCCAGGACTTCGAATGGGTGACGCGCACCGAGGACCGCAACCGGCTTTGGACGGCGCGGCACAACGCTTACTTCGCCTGCCTGACCAGCCGGGCCGGTTGCCGCGTGCTGACGACCGACACCTGCGTGCCGATCTCGCGGCTGGCCGATTCCATCGAAGGCACCCGCAAGCTGATGGACGCGAGTCCCTTGCAGTGCATGATCCTGGGGCACGTGGGCGACGGGAACTTCCACGGCGTGGTGCTGGTCGACCCGGATTCGCCTCAGGAGATCGAGGCCGCCGAGCGCCTCAGCGACGCGATCGTGGACTTGGCGCTGTCCATGGACGGCACCTGCACCGGCGAGCACGGCATCGGCCTGCACAAGATGGATTTCCTGGTGCAAGAAGCCGGCCAGGACGCGGTGGACCTGATGCGTGCGATCAAGCGCAGCTTCGACCCGCACAACATCATGAATCCCGGAAAGATCGTCCGACTGTGACGGGCTTCGCGTCGCCGCGACGCTCGATCGGCCACACTGCGCGCCCATGAACAGAATCCTCGTCACCGGCGCGGCCGGCTTCATCGGCGCCAACTTCGTGCACGCCTGGTTGGCGGCCGAGCCGGACACGCGCGTCGTCAGCCTGGACGCGCTGACTTACGCGGGCAACCTGGCCAATCTGGCGGCGTTGCGAGGCGATGCGCGCCATGCCTTCGTGCATGGCGACATCTGCGACCGTGACCTGGTCGCCCGGCTGCTGGCCGAGCATCGGCCGCAGGCCTTGGTCCACTTCGCGGCCGAAAGCCACGTGGACCGTTCCATCCACGGGCCCGCCGACTTCGTTCGCACCAACGTCGTTGGCACCTTCACGCTGCTGGACGCGGCGCTGGCGCACTGGCGCGAGTTGCCGGCTGCCGACCGCGAGGCCTTCCGCTTCCTGCACGTCTCCACCGACGAGGTCTACGGGTCGCTCGGGCCGCAGGACCCGCCCTTCGCCGAGACCAAGACCTACGAGCCCAACAGTCCGTATTCGGCGTCCAAGGCCGGTTCGGACCACTTGGTGCGCGCGTGGCACCACACCTACGGGTTGCCCACGCTGACCACCAACTGCTCGAACAACTACGGCCCGTACCAGTTCCCCGAAAAGCTGATCCCGCTGGTGATCGCCAACGCGCTGGCCGGCAAGCCGCTGCCCATCTACGGCGACGGCAGCAACGTGCGCGACTGGCTCTACGTGGGCGACCACTGCGAGGCCGTGCGGCAGGTGCTGGCGCGCGGCACGCCCGGCGAGACCTACAACGTGGGCGGCTGGAACGAGATGAGCAACCTGGAGGTGGTCAGCGCCATCTGCCGGCTGCTGGACGAATTGCGCCCCGATGCGGCCGGCCCGCACGAGCGGCTCGTCACCTTCGTCAAGGACCGCCCGGGGCACGACCGCCGCTACGCGATCGACGCCCGCAAGATCGAGCGCGAGATCGGCTGGCGGCCGGCGCGCACCTTCCAGGACGGCATCCGCGAGACCGTGCGCTGGTACCTGGACCACCAGGACTGGGTGCGCGACGTGGCCAGCGGCGAGTACCGCCACTGGATCGAGCGCAACTACCAGGCACGCTGACCCGGACACCTCACATGGCACGCAAGGGCATCATCCTCGCCGGCGGCTCGGGCACGCGCCTGTACCCGGTCACCCAGGCCGTCTCCAAGCAACTGCTGCCGGTCTACGACAAGCCGATGGTGTATTACCCGCTGTCGGTGCTCATGCTGGCCGGCATCCGCGAGATCCTGCTGATCAGCACGCCCCAAGACACGCCGCGCTTCGCGGAACTCCTGGGCGACGGCAGCCGCTGGGGCCTGTCGATCTCGTACTGCGTGCAGCCCAGCCCCGATGGCCTGGCGCAGGCTTTCGTGCTGGGGCGCGACTTCGTGGGCGATGCGCCTTCCGCGCTGATCCTGGGCGACAACATCTTCTACGGCCACGACCTGGGCTCGATGGTGCAGCGCGCGGGCCTGCGCACCGAGGGCGCCACCGTCTTCGCCTACCACGTCAACGATCCGGAACGCTACGGCGTGGTCGAGTTCGACGGCGGGGGCAAGGCGGTCAGCCTCGAAGAGAAGCCCGCCAGCCCGAAGTCCTCCTACGCCGTCACGGGCCTGTACTTCTACGACGCCCAAGTGGTGGACATCGCCGCCGGCATCCGGCCGTCCGCGCGTGGCGAGCTCGAGATCACCGATGTCAACCTGGAGTACCTGCGTCGGGGCGCCCTGGAGGTCGAGACCCTGGGCCGCGGCTACGCATGGTTGGACACCGGCACCCACGAGTCGCTCCTGCAGGCGTCCAGCTTCATCGAGACCATCGAATCCCGGCAAGGTCTGAAGGTGGCCTGCCCGGAGGAGATCGCCTACCGGGCCGGCTGGATCGACGCCGCCCAGCTCGAGGCGCTGGCCGCGCCGCTGTCCAAGAACGCCTATGGCCGCTACCTGCAGCGCGTGCTGCGGGAACGCGTGTTCTGAGGACGGCTGCGCGATGAGAGGTGTTCGATGAAGGTCACCGAGACTTCGCTTCCGGGCGTGCTGATCCTGGAGCCGCGCGTGTTCGAGGACGAGCGCGGTTTTTTCCTGGAGAGCTGGAACGCGCGCACCTTCCATGAGGCCACCGGGCTGGACGTGCGCTTCGTGCAGGACAACCATTCGCGCTCCAAGCGGGGCGTGCTGCGCGGGCTGCACTACCAGATCGAGCACGCGCAGGGCAAGCTGGTGCGCGTCACGCACGGCGAGGTGCTGGACGTCGCGGTCGACCTGCGGCGGTCGTCACCGCACTTCGGCAAGTGGACCGCCGCGGTGCTGTCGGCCCAGAACCACCGGCAGATGTGGGTGCCGGCGGGCTTCGCGCACGGGTTCCTGGTGCGCAGCGAGTGGGCGGACTTCATGTACAAGACCACGGACCATCGCCAAGCCGAAGCCGAGCGGTCCCTTCGCTGGGACGACCCGGGGCTGGGCGTGGATTGGCAGCTGGCGGGTGGGCGGCCGTTGCTGGCGTCCAAGGACGCCGAGGCCCCGACGATCGCCGAGGCCGACACCTACGCTTGAACCAGCCCGGCGCGGCGCTGGGCGACGGCCGGCTCCCTGGCGCGCCTCGCCTGCCGGGACGCGCAGACCGCGCCCGTTAGAATCCCGCCTTTCCCACGCCTCAACCTGCCGTCTCCACGGCGTCCCCGATCCATGGCCATCCATCCCGTCATCCTGTCCGGCGGCTCCGGCACGCGTCTGTGGCCGTTGTCGCGCACGACGCTTCCGAAGCAGTTCATCCCGTTGGACGACGGCCGCTCGCTGTTCCAGGGGGCCGTGGCGCGCGCGCGCCGCGTGGCCGGGGTGTCGGTTCCGCCCATCGTCGTGGCCAATGCCGAGCAGCGCTTCCTCGTGGCCGAGCAGTTGCGCGAGGTGGGTGTCGCCAAGTCCACGATCCTGCTGGAGCCCGCCCCACGCAACACGGCGCCCGCCGTGGCGGCCGCCGCGGTGCATGCGCTGGCCAGCGACCCGGACGCCGTGCTGTTGGTGCTTGCGTCCGACCATTTGATCGACGGAGAAGCGGGTTTCTCGGCCGCCGTCGCCGTGGGCCTTCCGCATGCCCGTGACGGCGCGATGGTGCTCTTCGGCATCCCGCCCACGCGGCCCGACACGGGTTTCGGTTACATCCGGCGGGGCGCTTCGCTGCCCATCTCGCCTAACCCGGCGGCCGAAGCGGTGCCCGCGGGGGCGGGCATGTCTGCCGCGCCCACCGCGTATGCGGTGGACCGCTTCCTCGAAAAACCTGAGCGGGCGATCGCCGAGGAGTACCTCAAGGCCGGCGACACCTACTGGAACAGCGGCATGTTCCTGCTGTCGGCCGCCGAGTACCTCGCGCAGCTCGACCGCTTCGTGCCCGAGATGGTCGTGGCCGTGCGTGCCGCGCACGCGGCGCGCACCGAGGACCTGGATTTCGTGCGCCTGGACGCCGAAGCGTTCGCACGCAGCCCCTCGGACTCCATCGACTACGCCGTCATTGAGCGCACCGACCGCGCGGTGGTGGTGGCGGCGCCCTTCGCCTGGAGCGACGTCGGCAACTGGCATGCCTTCTGGGAGGCGCGCCCCAAGGACGCCCAGGGCAACGCGCTCAGCGGCGACGCGCTGGTCGAGGACACCAGCGGCTGCCTGGTGCACGCCACCTCCCGCATGGTGGCGGTGCTGGGCATGCGCGACGTGGCCATCGTCGAGACGGCCGACGCCGTGTTCGTCGCGCCGCGCGACCGCGCGCAGGACGTGCGGCGCGTGGTCGCGCGGCTGGAGGCCGAAGGGCGCAGCGAGAAGGACTTCCATACCCGCGTTTACCGGCCCTGGGGTTGGTACGAGGGGGTGGACGCGGGCGAACGCTTCCAGGTCAAGCGCATCATGGTCAAGCCGGGCGAATCGTTGTCGCTGCAAATGCATCACCACCGCGCCGAGCACTGGATCGTGGTGCAAGGGACGGCGCGGGTCAGCTGCGCGGACAAGACCTTCCTCTTGGCCGAGAACGAGTCGACCTACATTCCCTTGGGCTCCACGCATAGGCTGGAGAACCCGGGCAAGGTGCCGCTGCACCTGGTGGAGGTGCAGTCGGGGAGCTACCTGGGGGAGGACGACATCGTGCGATTCGAGGACAAGTACCGGCGTTGAGCCCAGAACTTCGCCCAGGGCGTCCGACTCGGAACCGATCGAAGTGCACGTCCTCCTGAACGTCGAGTCGCTGCGTCCGCCGCTGACCGGCATCGGTCGCTACACGGCCAACCTGCTGGCAGGCTTGCTGGCGCGAGCCGACATCGAGCGCGTGAGTGCATTCGCCGGCATGGGCCCGGTCGATGCGCGGGCCACGCTGCAGGCGGCGCTCGCCGGCAACGGAGCGATGGCGCGCAAAGACGGTGAAGACAGCGGCCGTGCCCGGTTCACGCGCCTGCCCTCAGGGCGGCTGCGTTCGACCATCCGGGCGATCCCGGGCGCGTACCGCCTGCGCAGCGGCTTGGCCGAAATCAGCCTCCGCACGAAGCTGAGCCGCATCACCGGGGCGGTGTATCACGAGCCCAACTTCATCCTGCGCGGCTATCGCGGGCCCAGCGTCGCGACCATCCACGATTTGTCCTTCGTGCACTACCCGCAGTTCCATCCGCGTGAGCGCGTGCGCTACATGATGCGCAGCCTGCCAGCCACGTTGGCGCGGGCAGATCGGATCGTGACCGATTGCGAGTTCGTCCGCGAGGAGATCGTCGCCTTGTATGGCGTCGACCGCGCACGCATCCACTCGGTCCCGCTCGGTGCCGACCCGTCGTTCCGGCCGCGGGATCACGAGGCGTTGCGCGCGCCGTTGGCGCGTTTCGGACTCGAGCCGGGACGCTACCTGCTGTCGGTCGCGACCTTCGAGCCGCGCAAGAACCTGGTGGGCCTGGTGCGCGCGTTCATGCGCCTGCCTGCCTCGCTGCGTCGGCATTGGCCGCTGGCGTTGGTCGGCGCGCCGGGCTGGCACGGCGGCGAGCTCACTCGCTTGCTGGATTCGGCCGAGCAGGAAGGAAGCGTGCGTCGCATCGGTTGGGTCGACGACGCGACGCTGCCGCTGGTGTACGCGGGCGCGGCGCTTTTCGCCTTTCCCTCCATCTACGAGGGGTTCGGGCTGCCTCTGCTCGAGGCGATGGCCTGCGGCGTGCCGGTCGTGTCCTCGCGCAGTTCGTCGCTGCCTGAGATCGTCGGCGACACCGGTCTCTCGGTGGACGCGCAGGACGAAGACGCGCTGGTCGAGGCGCTGGCACGGGGGTTGCAGGACGAGGCGTGGCGGGCGCAGGCCGGCCCGCGCGTGCTCGAGCGCGCCGCCGGCTTCACCTGGGCCGCGTGCGTCGACCGTACCATCGCCGTGTACCGACTGGCGCAGGGCGGCTGAGTGCGCGTGCTGCATGTCTACCGGACCTACTTTCCGGACACGCAAGGTGGACTGGAGGAGGCGATCCGACAGATCTGCTGCTCCACCATGCCGCACGGGGTGCGCAACACGGTCTTCACATTGAGCGACCGCCCGCGGCCCGCCGAGATCGTCTTCCCCGAGGCGCGGGTGGTGCGCGTGCGCAAGGCTTTCGAGATCGCTTCATGCGGCTTCGCCACGCCGGCGGGCGTCGCGCGTTTCCGTCGCGAGGCGCAGACGCACGACCTCATCCACTATCACTTCCCGTGGCCTTTCGCCGACATGCTGCACTTGGGCTGCCGGACGCGCACGCCTGCCATCGCGACGTACCATTCCGACGTGGTGCGTCAGCGCGTGCTGGGGGCGTTCTATCGCCCGTTGATGAACCGCTTCCTTTCGGGCCTGCATCGGATCGTCGCGACATCGCCGCAGTACGCACGGACGAGCGAAGTGCTGGCTCCGCTCGCCGACAAGGTCTCGGTCATCCCGCTCACGATCGATCCGTCGAGCTATCCGCCGCCCGACCCAACGCGGGTGCAGCGCTGGCGCGAGCGCCTGGGGGAACCCTACTTCGCCTTCGTGGGCGTGCTGCGGTACTACAAGGGACTCGACTGGCTGCTGGAAGCCGCGGCCGGCCTTCCGGTCGCGATCGCGATCGCCGGCCAGGGGCCGGAGGGCGAGCGCCTGCGCCGGGTCGCGCAGATGCGCGGGTTGTCCAACGTGCACTTCCTGGGGCACATCAACGATGCGGACAAGATGGCGCTGCTGTCGGGTGCGCGCGCGGTCGTGTTCCCGTCGCACCTGCGCTCGGAAGCGTTCGGGGTGACGCTGCTGGAGGGCGCGATGCTGTCAAAAGCGCTGATCAGCTGCGAGATCGGCACCGGGACCAGCCACGTGAACGTCGACAGGGAGACCGGGATCGTGGTCGCGCCGGCAGATGCGGACGCGTTGAGGGGTGCGATGCGGCAACTCGCCGCAGACGCGGCCCGCTCGATTCGCCTTGGCGCCGGTGCGCGGGCGCGATTCGAGCGTCGATTCGCCGCTGCCGCCACGGGGACGTCGTACGTCGAGGTGTACCGCGCGGCCGCGATGGCGACTTCGGTGCGCGTGGCGGCCTGATCCGCCGGCTCCAGGGCTTAGTGACATGTTGAGACTTCCAGGCAGTGGGGGCGGGGTGGTCGCCCCGGCCGCCTTCCTGACCGGGCTGCTGCTGATGGCGATCTGGCTGCCCTTCGGGTTTCGCATGGGTGCGCTGATCGAGGACTGGAGCATCCTTGCGCTGTTCGACCAGCATGGCCCGATGTACTTCGTGGGCGCGGAGGGCCCGCTGGCCCCCCATCGCATGCGGCCGTTCACGGTTCTGCCGCAGGCGGTGGCCTACGCGCTCGACCCGGACAGCTTTGGGTGGTGGCACGTCATCTTGATCTTGTCGTTGCTGGTGCGCGGCGTGGCGGGCGCTTGGCTGGTCCGATGGGTGACGGGATCCACGACTGCCGGACTCGTCTTCGGGCTGCTCGTCGTGATCTATCCCGCCGACACCATGCAGCTCGCCTTTCGGGGCATGCACATCGTGGGGTCGCTGGCATTGTTCCTGGCGGCCGTCGCAGTGCAATTGCACGCCGCGGATCGCGCGTCGTCTCCCGTGCGGGTCGGTCTGTGCGTGGTGGCCGCGCTCCTGACGATCGTCGCGATCGGGATGTACGAAGCCGCGCTCGCGCTCACGCCGATGCCGCTGCTGCTGGTCTACGCGCGTTTCGGCTGGACCGATGGCATCGCCTGGATGAAGGCCCGCTGGCCGACGTTGCTCGGTTACGGCCTGGGCGTCGCGACCTGCGTCGTGTATATCGCCTACGTGCTCTCAGGGGGGCAGACCTACCAGGCAACGCTCGCCGACACCGGTGGCCGCGATTCGTGGGCCGTCGTGGTGGAGCGGATCCGGATCGTCGCGACGGTCGTACTGCCGCGCTCCATCCTGGGCGGATGGCTCGATGCGGCTGACATGCTACGCGACGAATTCGTTCATCGCGCGTACGTGCTGTTGGCCTGCGCCGTGCTGTTGGCCTGCCTGGCCATCACGCGGGTGGGCGCCCGGACCGTCACGGCGGGCGGTCGCGCTGCTTCGGGCTGGCGCCTCGTCGCGTGCGCCGTGCTGCTGATGCTGCTGGGGCACTTGCCCTTCACGAGTTCGATCTCGCACTTGCACATCACGCAACGGGCGTACCTTTTCGCCACGCCAGGCGCGGCGTTGCTATGGGTCAGCCTGCTGCTGGTCGCTTGGCGCATGAGCCGGGTGGCGGCCTTGACGCTCGGCGTCGCTCTGCTTCCGCTCGGCGTGGGCATGCAGCTCTACCAGTTCGAGCACTATTCCCGCATCCACGACCTCCAGCGCAGCATCTTGTCGCGTCTCGTGCCCGTTCTCTCGGACGCGCCGCAGGGCAGGACGCTGCTCATACGCGACGCGTCCGCCACCCTCAACGGCACTTGGAGCCTGTTGCCGGTGATCGCCAACGCGCTGTCCTACCTGCTGGCCCATCCGGTCAAGACGGTCCATGTCTGCCTGGAACCAGGCGGCCATTGGCAGGGTTTCGACCCGACGGCACGCCCAGGCAGCTGCGTCGAAGGTCCGACCGGCTGGACGCTGCGACCCCCAGGTCCGCTTCGGCCGGTCGACGGCCCGCCCGGCGTGGCCGGCGTGGCCGGCCCTGCCGAGATTCATATCCCGAAGTCCGATCTGGTCGTGGTCGACATCGATCGGGCGGGGCAGGTCAGTCGCACGACCGATCCGCTGTCAGGGGTCGCCGCTCCGCCCGGCACGGTCGAGCCGCACGCGCGGCGGCGCTGGCGGCATGTCCTTTCCGAACGTCCATGGCCCTTGGGCTTCGGCCTGTTTCCTCGGGGTCCCGCCAGCGATTTTCGTTGGGATGCGGGACGCTGGTGGAACATGGACATGCCGCAGCAGGGCAGCGGCTGGCGCGAGGCGGACTGGACCCTGCGGCCGCTGTCGCAGACATCCACCGTATGGAAGAACCTTCGCGTGTCGACGGTGCTGTTCGACCTGTCGCCGATCAATGCTCCCTACGTGCTGGAAGGCCGCTTCGTGAACTTCGCGAACGACCGTGTCGCCGCGGAGTTGCGGGTGCTGCTGAACGGAAGCGAGATCGCCTACCAATGGACCGGCGACGGCCGTTTCATCGCGCAAGTGCCCCGTCTGGCATTGAAGGCTGGCGAGAACGAACTCGCGTTCGATGCGCCCGGCGATCCTGCCTACTTCGGCCTGAGCATGGCGCTCGACTGGGTGACACTGCATGCGCCCCGATGAGTTACTGACCGCGCGAGACAATGGCGCCCATGCCGCCGCACGCGCCCCTTGGCGGTGGCGATTTCCGCTGCTGCTGCTGGTGCTCGTGGCCTGTTGGGGCAGCCATCGTTACCAAGTCGCCCATCCTGGCTGCTGCGACATGGTTGGCTACCAGGCGATGGCGGACCTTTTCGCCCGGGCGGAGGGCGTCGTGGCCACGCCGTACTCGGATCGGCGCACTTATGGTTATCCGATATTCGTGTCCTGGGTGATGCGCTTCGGCCCCACCCATTGGTTGCCGATCGCGTCGCTCCTGTCACTGGCGCAAACCCTCCTGTACGTGGGCGTTGCGTTCGGGTTCGCCCGAGCGGTCGGACGCATCGCTTCCGCCCCGGTCGCGAGCCTGGTGCTGGTGGCGTCCTGGGGCAACGTCTTCGCCTACCCGTACTTGACCATCGGCCTGACCGATGGCTTCTCGTTGACCGTGCAGATGGCGCTGGCGTGGTCGCTGCTCGAGGTCTTCGCTGCTGGAGCCCGACCTGCTCCGGCGCTCGGTCGCCTGCTGATCGCGGGTGCCGCGGCCGGATTCCTGTGGGGTTTCTCGGTGATGGTCCGGCCGGGCAACCTGCATCTGGCAGCGCCCGTATGCGTCGCCTTCGCGCTGACGGCGTTCGGGCTGCGCCGCCAAGAACGGCCATCGGCATGGCTCGCATGGCTGCTCGCCGCGACCGCCGGCGGTTTCTCGGTGGCAGTGCTGCCCCAGGTCCTCTCGAACATCGAGCTGTTCGGACGGTTCACGTTCCTGCCGGTGTTCGACTTCGGTGGCATGCAGACGAAATTCGGGCAGGAGTACCTGAAGTACGCGACGCACATGGTCGGGGGCGCCGGCGCTCCACTCCCGTACCTGAGCCCGTGGGCCGCGTCCGCGGACGGCACGTTGGGATGGTATCTGCGGCAACCGGTCGCCGGCCTGGTGACGCTCGCAGCGCACGTGTTCGGCGCATTGGACTTCGACTATTACTTTCCCTACATCCACGACCCCGAGCCCGCGACCCGCTGGCTCCTGTTCTTGGGTTCGGCGACGGTGGTCTATTGGGGCTGCGTCGGGTCGATCGCCCTGGTGCGGCGCGCACGCGTGGACGGGCCGGCCAGCCTGTCGATGTTCGTCGTCCTCGTCGCTGGCGCTCACGTCGTGGGTTGGCTGGCGGTGCACGCGGTGACCGCGGTGGAGAACCGATTCGCCCTTCCCGTCATGGGGCTCGCGCTTCCATTCGCGCTCGTCGCGCTCCGCGATGCCGTGTCGGACGGCTGGCGTGCCCGTGCCTGGTCGTGGAGCGGATGGTTACTCTATCTGGCGCTTGCGGCTTCAGCCTCGTCATGGCTGTGGTCACTGAGGGAGTTCCGATGAGCGACGCGAGCACGAAACAGCCCTGCGGATCCCGCAGCGGCCTTTGGAGCCCATTCAGGGAACGGGCAAGGCACCCGAGCTCGCCGGTCCTCGCACATGGATGCTGGCGGTCCAGGCGGTCGTGCGCAACGTGTCGGTCGGAACGTATTCGTCCAGCAGCGCGAGGGCCGCACCAGAGGGTGCGCGGGTCCAAGGGTCGGACACGACGACCAGCAGATCGGGTCGTCCGGCCGAAGCCGAGTGGAATTGCCGGATCAGGGCGTCCATGGCGGGTGGGGCGCCGTTTTGTTGCCCGAAGTCCCAAGTGGACATCGTCACGGGCCGAGCCGCGGTGAGGAGGTAGATTCCAGGCAGGCGGCCCAGCACCGTCATGGAATCGCCGGGCTGGCGCTCGAGAAAGCTCGTGGTTCGGGCAATGGCATCAGCCTTGTCCGGCGTGGTGGCGAGTCCGGCGAAGACGCCGTGCCTGATCCGGACAGGCTGGTCGATCCAAGGGTTCGGCCCTTCGCCATACACGAAAACCGCCGCGTCCCGAAGCAGCAATGCGGTCATCAGGCCCAGCAGCACGGCTTGCGATGCGGGCACGCGCTTCCCGGTCGCCTCCGCCGGCAGGGCCGCCAGTACGAAGAACGCCCCCGCCACGAAGCCGCCCACGGCGAAGTTGACCAAGCCATTGGTGGCCGTGAACGCGGTGACGAGTCCCGCCAGCAGACCAAGCGCCGTCATGCCGTCCAGAAGCCCCTGGGCATGATCGGCGTTGCGCCGTACGAGGCGGCCTGCGGCCAGGAACGCGGCAGCTGTCAGGCCGAGCAGCAGCACGGCGTCGTGGGCACTCGCATACAGTACAGGCCCTGTGATGCGGGCGGCGGCGTGCAGCGCCACGAGCGCCGTCACCAGCAAGCCGTCGACGACCAGTCGGCGCCCCCCTGACACTCGCCATGTCGCGCCGAGCACCACGCTTGCCGCACAGAGGAACATGAAGCTCGGGTGCGTCCGTACAGTCGCCAGCGAGCGTCCCAGGCGCACCAGCAGGCCGTCCGTCACCTGGAGCGAGGCATTCGTGAACGCCAGCATGGCCTGCAGCCGTTCCGCCCCATACACGCCGAGCAGCAGCAAGGCACCCGTTGCCTGCAATGCGATGCAGGCCAGCACGTACCGGCGCGCGGCCGGGTCGGCACGCAGGGGCCGCGAGAACAGGCAGGCAGCCAGGAGCACCGCCAGCACGGCGCCCAGCGTGGGATAGGCCACGGTGGCCACCATCCAGGCGAAGGCGGAGAGCCAAGCCCAGCGCATGGCCTCCGTGCGCGCGTACACGCCGAAGGTGGAAAGGGCCGCGATCAACCCGTGCATGCCGAGCGTGTTGTAGGACGGTGCAGGCAGGCTGAACGGAATGAAGGACACGACGAACACGGCGGCCATCACCGACACGGTCCGACCGCGCACCCTGCGGGCGAACGCGAAGAACGACAGCCCGGCCAACGCGCTCGCCATCAAGTAGACGCCGCGCATGAACAGTGCGAGTCCATCCGTCCCGCCGGCCAAGGCCGCATAGATCCGCGCGAGGGGATAGGCCAGCAAGGCCGCCGTCTGGTGCAGCGCCAGGGCCTGGCCGTCTCGGATGCCGGTCTTGAGCCAGCCGTCGATGAAGCTCAGGTAATAGGACTCGTCGGACAGGTCCACGCCCAACGTCATCCGCCAGCCCAGGAAGACGGCCACGGCAGCCACCAGCATGGCGAGGCAAAGACGGGCCAATGCGTCGTTCGGCGAGGCGGTTCTCACGGCCCATCGCAAGAACAGGTAGTTCGACACGGTGGACACCCCGATGGCGCCGAACACGCCGAGCCGGGGCGACAGCGGCGTGAACGCCGTCAAGCCTTGCAGCGCCAGCGCCGACAGTCCGTATGAAAGCAGGTACGACAGCACGATCAGGCCGCCGCTCCGGGCACCGACCCGGGGCACGCGAAAGACCCAACGCGGGTACACCACCACGACCAGCACGATGCCGAGCAGCCAACTGGTCAAGTACGCGACCTGGGGATGCGCGAACCAGAGGAGTCCTTGATAGACCCCCAGCGTCAAGAGCGTGTTGACCGCACCGGCACCCAGGAAACGGACGATCTCGGCGAGCAGGCCGCGCCGATCGCCGTCCCGCAATGGTGCTTCACCGGTCAACGCTCGCCTTTCGAAGCGAGGAACTCGTCGTAGTTGCGGATGTAGTCCTCCGCCTCGTAGCCGTGCGACGCGTACACGGCGAGCACCGTGCCGGGATGGAACTTGTACTGCACGCCCCACACGCCGGGCGGAATCAGCAGGCCGATGTCGGGCCGGTCCAGCCGCACTTCGTCGGCGATGCGCCCGTCGTCGACGACCACGCTGAGCTGCCCCGCGATGGCCACGAGGAACTGCGCGCAAGCCTTGTGCGAGTGCTCGCCGCGGACGCGCTCGTTGGGCACCTCGTAGACGAAGAAGATGCGCCGAGGCACGAAGGGCAAATCCTTGTCGAATTCGACCGGCGAAAGCGCGCCTCGCATGTCGCTGAAGGTCTTCATGCGCCGCAACTCGCAGCCGGGCACGCGCAGCGCGGTCACCACGCCGGCGTCGGCGACTGCCGGCGCGGCCGAACGTGGCGAACTCCGGTCGGTATGGACATAGTCGACGATGCGCGCCGGATTGCCGACCACGATCGCCCGTGGCGGCACGTCGCGCGTGACGACCGCGCCTGCGCCGACCATGGCGCCTCGACCGATGCGCAGTCCCGGCAGGATGGTGGCGTTCGCGCCGATCGACGCGCCCGACTCGACCACCGTCCGCGCGAAGCTCGCGGGCACCTGCTTCGAGCGTGGCATCGGGTCGTTCGTGAACGTGGCGTTGGGCCCCACGAAGACGTCGTCCTCGAGGCGCACTCCATCCCACAGCTGCACGCCGCACTTGACCGTGACGCGGTCGCCGACCACCACGTCGTTCTCAATGAAGACACCGTCGCACACGTTGCAGTCGCGCCCGATGCGGGCCCCTGGAAGGACGTGGGCGAAGGCCCAGACGCGGGTGTCCGGGCCGATGTCGCTGCTTTCGCAAAGCGCTTGCGGGTGGACGAAATAGGGGAGCGGCGCGTTCATGGCGGTGGTGTCGTCTGCGATGGCGGTTGGTCGGGCGCGTAGTCCAGGCGCTGGGCGACGATCGCGAGCGGACGCGCCTTGGTGTTCTCGAAGGTGCGCCAGGTGTAGAGGCCCAGCGTGCCCTGGATGAGCAGGTTGAGCGAGCCGAAGAACGCGAGCATCAGGACGATCGTCGTGTAGCCGGTCACCTCGATCCATCCGAGGGTCTTGCCGATGACCGTCAGCAACGCCATCACGATCGAGACCGCGAATCCGATGGCGCCCGCCCAGGCGACCAGCTTGATCGGCAGGTCGGTGAACGCGAACACGCTGTCGAGCATGTAGCCGACTCGTTTTCGCAGCGTCCACGCGCTCGTGCCGTGGACGCGCGCGCGGCGCTCGTAGGGCAAGAAGGCGCGGTGGTAGCCGACCCAGAACAGCTGCGCGACCAATGAGCTGTGGTGCTCGCGCAGCTGGAGCAGGGTCGCCGCCACGTCGCGGGTGCAGCCGAAGATGTCGACTCCGCCGGGCGGCACGTCCCGCACCACGAAGCGGCGGTAGAGGCCCCAGAACGCGCGCGAGCTGAGATCCGTGAACCAGTGGTCGTGCCGGGCCACGCGTTGTCCGAAGACGACGTCGGCGTCGCCTGCCCGCAGGCGTGCGAACATCTCGAGCACGAGCTCGGGCGGTTCCTGGAGGTCGGCCGCCATCACCGCGATCGCTCGGCCACGCGCGTGCTCCAGCCCCACTCGGATCGCCGCGAAGGAGCCGAAGTTGCGCGCGAGCGCGATCAGCCGTGCGCGAAAGGCCGCGTGACGCAGGGCATCACGCAGCATCGGCAGGCTGCGGTCGGGCGATCCGTCGACGACGAACACGGCCTCGAAGCGGTCCGGTCCGACCTGACGGGCGATCATGTCGATCGCCGCGAGCAACGAGGGCACGTTCTGCTCGTTCCGGTAGATCGGAACGACCAGCGTGCATTCCGGCGCGTCGGCCGTCTGCGGCTCTCGATCGGCCGGCCAGGTCTCGCTACTGCCCATCGCCGCCAGCGCCACGCTGTGGTTCATGCGAGCGCGTCGCCCAAGGCGGCAAGGACATGGCGGACCTCGGCCGTGGTCATGCCGGGAAAGCACGGCAGCGTCAGCAGGCGGGGCACGGCCCGCCTGCTGCACGCCAGGCTGTCGGCGCGCGACGCCCGGCCAGCCTGCGCGGGCTGCTCCGGATCGAGGGTCGGATAGTGGACGTCCGACGCCACGCCGGCTTCTCTCAGGCGGGCCTGCAGCCTGTCGCGCCCGGCGGCCTCGAGCACCGCCAGGTGAGCCACCGTGGGTCCGGTGCCGGTGACCCAGCGCACGCCGGGCAGTGTCGCGCCGCGGTAGGCATGCACCACCGCCCGGCGTTCCTCTGTCCAGCGCGCCAGATGCGGCAGCTTGACCAGCAACACCGCCGCCTGCATTTCGTCCATGCGGCTGTTGCGCCCCAGCGGGCGTTCGGCCGCATAGCGCCGGGTCCAGCCGTACTGGTGCAGCGCGACGAGCTCGGCGTGCAGCGATGCGTCGTTGCAGGTGATAGCGCCGGCGTCGCCCAGCGCTCCGAGGTTCTTCGACGGATAGAAGCTGAACGTGGCCGCATCGCCCAGCCCGCCCACGCGTCCCGCACCGCCGTCGAGATCGTGCGCCTGGGCGCAGTCCTCGATGATCCGCACGTCCGTACGTCCCATTGCGAGCAAGGCCGCCCGGAGCGCCGGCACGTCGACGTAGTTGCCGTAGAGGTGCGTCGCCACGATGACGGCCGTGGCCGGTCCCACCATCCGCAGCGCGGCTTGCACGTCGACGACGTGGGTGTCCGGGTCGATGTCCGCGTAGGCGGGCGTGGCGCCGACGATCCGCGCGGCGGTCGTGGTGTAGCCACCGGCATTGGCGGCGACGACGACCTCGCGGTTCTCGGCGCCGAAGGCGCGAAGCGTCAACTCGAGCGCATCGGTGCCGTTGGCGACCGACAGGCAGTGGCGGGCGCCGCACCGGTCCGCCCAGGCCTGCTCGAACTCAGCCGTGGCGCGGCCCTTGAGGAAGTGCCCGCTGTCCACGGTGGCGACGACGGCACGACGCAGTTCGTCGGCGATCGGGTCGTGGGTGCGCTTGAGATCGAGAACGGGGATCATGCGATGGAAGCTCCTCGTTGGGCGCGGCGGGTGGCCACGAAGATCCCGCGGTTTCGGCGGGCGTCCGGGGTCGGTTCGAACCGCACCGAAGTGAATCCGAGCGAGTTCAACGCTCCGACGACGAACTGCCGGTTGAATCCCCAGCCTGTCTCGGGTAGGCCTTCGCGACGTTCTGCGCCGTAATAGACGCTGACTGGCCGGTCGCATTCATGGAGGTCGAGCATCGCTTCCACGATCACCACCCGCTTGGCGGCCTTCGCCGCGCTCTGGAGCAAGAGCAACGGCGCGTCGACCTGGTTCAGCACGCTGCGCAGCAGCACGCAGTCGAACCCCGTGTCGCGAATCCCCTCGATCATGTAGACGTTCGCGCTCACTTCCTTGACGTTCGAACGGCGCGCATGTTTGGCGAAACGAAATGCATCGCGGTTCATCAGGCTCAAGAACGATACATCGTTCAAGCCGCGCCGCTCGGCCTCGAAAGCATAAAAACCCTCGCCCTCGCCCACATCGAGCAGGGACTCCGAAGGATCGACGGACCCCAGGAAGACGTCCGCCCGCCCCAGGAACACGTCGGGTGGGGCGGCGCCTGGCGTCACCGTGCCGTTGCCCAGGTCGATCGGATCGAACCATGCGAGCGACTCGTAAGGCGCCAGCGGCACCGCCTTCTGCTCGCCCGGCACCGAAAGCGCATCCGGGGGCGGATCGTTCGGCGCGATCGGCGCCGAGACGAGACCCAGACGCTTGCGGTAGCGCAGGCTGCGCGTCGCTTCGCGTCCGAGCGATCCGATCCAGGATTCCCGGCGCAACGCCGCACCCCATGGGCCGGTGTCGGCGGCCGCACGCCACGCCGCCATGCAGTGTTCGTCGGAAAAGTGGTTCCCGATCGAGCGCTGGTCTTCCCGCAAGCTGCCGATGGTCCGGGCGTCGCCGTTCACGAGCTTTTCGAGGAGGGTGTACGCCTCTTCGGCGGTGGCGACGGCCCCTTGCATGCGGTGCCCGACCAGGCGGGCCAGCAGGCAGTCATCGTAGAACACGATCGGCGTGCCGACGATCGCCGCTTCGATCGGGGAATAGTGGAGGTGCCGCTTCTCGCGCGAATGGTAGAAGAGCGCCGCGCATTGCCGGTAAAGCTCGTCGAGCTGGTCGTCGCTGACGTAGCCGAGCATATGAGGATCGTCGACCGGCACGTCCTGGGCCCCGACGATCACGTGCGGCAGGTCACCGAAGGCGGCCTTGAACTCGCGATAGATCTGCGCGTAGTACGGGTTGCTGACGACGTTCGGACAGACGAACAGGATCTCGCGCCGCTCCCCAGTCCAGCGATCCTTGGAACGCCAGAATGCGTCGGGCAAGCCCAGTGGCGTGTAGAGCGCACGGTCGGCGATGAGCGGCGGCTCGCATTCGGCGAGCTGCTCGTACCCTTGCGCGAACCAGAACCGGTCGCCGGCAGCGTGGATCCATGCGAAGGCCTGGCTTCCAGCGATGATCCGCAGCGCCTTCTCGTAGGTCATCGTGTTGTCGAGGCCGAAGGCGCGGAGCAGGATCTGGCCCTCGAACTTCGTCATCACTTCCTGGAAGCAGCCGTTGATCGGAGCGACGAACGCCGATCCGAAATACCGGTTCAGGTTGAACGTGATGTCGCTGGGCCATGGGCTCGAGTAGAAGTCGAACCCATTGAAGAGCTTCAGCACGTCCGGCGGGATGGTCAGCCGGGCGTCGCTGGCGTAGTCGACCGCGCCGCTGCGGAACCATGCCGCGTTCGGGATGATCTTCGGCGTGAACACTTCGAAGCCCAGCCGCTCGAGCAAGCGAGTCTCGTAGGGCATGAGCGTCTTGTGGTTAAGCAGCCAGAAGACGCGCTTGTTCTTTCTGAGCATCTGACGGTATCGGTCGGTAAGGTCAGTCGCGGCGGGGCGCGCGCGTCAGGTGCCCGCGCACATCCAGGCCAGCGTTTCTTCGAAGTCCGCGTGAGGAAGGCTTCCCACGGCTGCGTGCAGCCGGCCCGGATCTCCCGCCAGGCTGACGACCTCGTTGCGCCGCACGAGTCCCGGATCGACCCGCACCGCGGGTCGATGGCCGGTCAACCGTGCCATCGCGTCGAGCACCGACTGCAATGTGCGCGCGATGCCCGAGCACACGTTGACGGTTTGCCCAGCCACGTCCGCTTCGAGCAGCCGGCAATAGGCTTCGGCCACCATCCGCACATCGGAGAAATCCCGTGCGACATGGGTGTTGCCCAGCACGATCTCGGGTTCGCGCCGCACGTAGTGGCCCACGATCTTGGGGATCAGGAACGCCTCGGACTGGCCCGGCCCCGTGTAGTTGAAGGCCCGGGCCACGACGACCGGCAGGCGATCGACGCGCGCCAGCGCCAGCTGCTCCATCGCCAGCTTGCTGCAGCCATAGTGGTTCACCGGGCGAGGCACGACCGCCTCGTCGATGCGCTGCACCGACACGTTGCCGTAGACGTTGGCGCTGCTCGCCAACAGGATGCGGCGCACGGAGCGGCCCGAGCGCTCGATCGCGTCCAGCAGGTTCGTCGTGCCGATCGTGTTGACCCGGTACATCGCCAACGGGTCCGGATGGGCCACGTGGCTGATGCCGGCGAGGTGCACGATCAAATCCGGGCGGCTCGCGGCCAGTTCGGCGTCGATCGAGGCCGCATCGCTCAAGTCGAACGCGGCAGACGCCGGATGGACATCCCACCCGCGCGCGCGCGCCGCCGCGATCAAGTAAGGACCGGTGAAGCCGCTGCTGCCCGTGACGAGCAGCCGGGCGTCAGAAAGAGAAGCCACGTTCGTTGCGCTGCAGGTCGGCCTTCACCATCATCTGGCACAGCTCTTCCAGCGTCGTGCGCGGCGCCCATCCCAGCTTGCGCTGCGCGTAAGAAGGGTCGCCGATCAGCAGCTCGACCTCGGCGGGCCGGTAGAAACGCGGGTTGACCCGCACCAGGGTCTTGCCGGTGGCCCGGTCCTTGCCGACCTCGGCCTCGTGGGCGCCAGACCAGGCGATGTCGACCTGCACCGCCCGGAACGCCATCGAGACGAAGTCGCGCACGGTCTCCGTCCGGTTGGTCGCCAGCACGAAGGTGTCGGGTTCGTCGGCCTGCAGCATCAGGTGCATGCCCTCGACGTACTCCTTGGCGAAGCCCCAATCGCGCTTGGCGTCGAGGTTGCCCAGCTCGATGCACTCGAGTTGGCCGAGCGCGATCTTGGCCACCGAGTCGGTGATCTTCCGCGTGACGAACTCGCGCCCGCGCAGCGGCGACTCGTGGTTGAAGAGGATGCCGCTGCAGCCGAAGATGTCGTAGGACTCGCGGTAGTTGACCGTGATCCAGTGCGCGTACAGCTTCGCCACGCCGTACGGACTGCGCGGATAGAAGGGTGTCTGCTCGTTCTGCGGAACCGCCTGCACCTTCCCGAACATCTCCGACGTCGACGCCTGGTAGAAGCGGATCCGGGGATTCAGCAGCCGGATCGCCTCGAGCAGGTTCAATGCGCCGACACCCGTGATCTGCGCGGTCGTGGTCGGCTGGTCGAACGACACCGCCACGAAGCTCTGGGCGGCGAGGTTGTAGATCTCGTCGGGTTCGACCCGCTGGATCAAGTGAATGCTGGAACCCAGGTCCGTAAGGTCGTGCTCGACCAACTCCAGGTTGGGATGGCCGACGACGCCCAGCTCTTCCATCCGCCAGAAGTTGACGGAGCTGGTCCGGCGGAACGTTCCGTAGACCTTGTATCCCTTGTCGAGCAGCAGTTGCGCCAGGTACGCGCCGTCCTGACCCGAGATGCCGGTGACGATTGCCTTCTTCATGGTGTGCTCTCGATCCCGGGCGGCGCTCAGCGCCCGTAGTGTTGGCGGATGGCGCTGATGACGATGTCGACATCCTCGTCGGTGAGGGCGGGCGAGCTGGGCAGGTTCAAGCCAGCCGACGCCAGCCGCACGGCGACCGGGTACTCGCCCGCGGCGTAAGCCGAGTACATCGGCATGGTGTGCGCCGGATAGAAGGCAGGGCGCGTCTCGATCCCAGCCGCGGCCAAGTGGTGGCGCAACGCGTCACGGCTTTCGGCGTCGTCGACGGCGATGCAATTCATCCAATAGGAGCTGGTCGTGCCCGGCATTTCCCAGAAGAAGCGCACGGGTGCGCCCGCCAGGCCGTCACGGTAGCGCGCGGCGATGTCCCGCTTGCGGGCCATGAACTGGTCGGCCATCGACAGCTGTCCCAGGCCGATCGCCGCGCAGATGTTGGTCATTCGGTAGTTGTAGCCGATCTCGTCATGCCAGTATTCGCGGGTGCCGGCCAAGCCTTGGCCCTTGAGCTTGCGCACGCGAGCGTCGATCGCGGGGTCCAGGCTCACCACCATGCCGCCTTCTCCGGTGGTGACCGTCTTGTTGCCGAAGAAGCTGTAGGTCGAGACGTCGCCCCAGGTGCCGACGTGGCGTTCCCCGATCAGGCTGCCGAACGCTTCCGCGCAGTCCTCGATCAGCCGCAGGTCGTGGCGTCGTGCGATCTCGGCGAGGCGAGGCATGTCGGCCGGCTGCCCGTATAGGTGCACGACCATGATCGCGCGCGTGCGCGGCGTGATCTTGCGCTCGACATCGGCGGGGTCGAGTTGCCAGCTGTCCTCGAGCGAATCCACGAACACGGGGGTGGCGCCCTCGTAGCGGATGGCGTTGACCGATGCGATGTAGGTGAAGGTCGGAACGATCACCTCGTCGCCGGCACCAATGCCCAGCGCGAGCATCGCGAGGTGCAATGCGACGGTGCCGTTGGAGACGCTCGCGGCATGCGGGACACCGGTGAGCTTCGCGAACTCGGCTTCGAAGCGCTCGATGAAGGCGCCGCGCGAGGAAATCCAGTTGGTGTCGATGCACTCGAGCACGTTCGCACGGACCTCCGGGCCCAGCACCGGCTCATAGACTGGAATGCGCTTGACCATTGCTGATCTTCCTCATGAATTGAAGGTAACGATGGGCCATCTCCGGATAGCCGTACGCGGACAGCCGAGACAGGAGGCGCGTCTGCTGCGCGAGCAGCGGTGCGCCGTCGTCGAGCACCGTGGCGATGCGCCGGGCGAGCGCGCGATCGTCGAAGGGGTCGAACAGCGTCTGCGCGAAATCTGGCCTGTCGAACCCGGCTCGCTCGAACATCTCGCGCACGACCGGGATGTCGGCGAGCAGCGCGGGCGTGCCGTTGCTCACTGCGCGGGAGAAATTGAAGACGTCGCCGCCTTCGGCGAGGCTGGGGTGGACGACGACGGTCGCCGCGGCACACAGGTCGTCGAGCACGTCGCCCGGGACGCTCGGCATGAACAGCACGTCGTAGTGCAGCCGCTCGCGCACGATGAACTCGTGCGCCTCGGGCATCGCCTGGGGCGTGGTGAGGACCAGCTTGACGTTGCGGTGCTCGGCGCGCAGCAACCGCGCGCACGCCCGCACCAGCGTCAGCACGTTCTTGTGCTGGCGATCGATGGTCGGGTAGAGCACGAAGTCGAAGCTGCCGAACTGCGGGACGGGCCGATTGCGGAGCAACTCGGGAAAGACGTTGGCGATCCGGTCGCGCTGTGCGTTGAGGCGCGCCGTGGCTGCGGCGCGGCGGGCTGCCCGATCGCCGCTGCGTGCCGGGAAGTAGCCTTGCGGGATGACCGCCACGGGCTTGCGCGAGGCTGCCTCGGGATACAGGCGCGCGAGCTGCCGGTCGCGCACGAACTCGGAATAGCACACGATGCCAGCGGCGTGCTCGACGGCCATGCGCATCTGGCGCAGCGTTTCGGTGCTCACCGCATCCGAGAAGCGGGTCGGGAAGTGCATCGGGACCGCATCGGGGAAGACGATCACGCTGGGACGCTTCAACGCGCGCACCAGCTCCCCTTCGAAAGCGGAGAACAAGAAGAAGACGTCGACCCCACGGGCGCGGTTGAGCGCCCGGGCTAGACGGATCTGCTCGCGACGATACAACTCGTCGTCCACGTCGCGCCGGATGCCGGAGGCGAACGCCTTGAGGCGCGTCGTGAGCAGGCGCAACTCCGCCGGATAGCGGTGGGCCGGCACGACGCGGCGGCCGACCCGCGGCAGGCGGCGAGCCACGGCGAGACCGGCGACCAGCAGGAAACCGATCACGGCCGCGGCCAGCGCCGGGATCACGAGCAACACCAGCGCCAGAGCCGTGAGCGGCACCACCAGCGCGCGCTGGAACACGTTGCCCAGGCCGATGTCCTGGTTCCAGAGCAGGAGCGTGCGCGCCGCGCTGGCGACCGCACGGGCGCCGCGCCCGAGGAATGCCACCAACGGCCCTCGGCCGCGCTCGCGTTTGCGCTGCGGCCCGGCCGAGCGGTTCAGGCCGGCGGATCCGACCGCGTAGGCGCGAAGCTCGACCGCGGACGGCTCGATGCCGTTCATGGCCAGGGCCTTGCGCAGGAAGGGCTCGTGCCGGTCGGTCGTATGCACGACGACCTTGGTGTCGAGCACCGCGAGGTTGCGCATGAGGTCGCACAGCAACACGATCAGCCCCTCGTTGGGCACGTAGGACGACGCGCGGCCGCCGAAGACGAGGTCGAAGCGGTTCATGCGGGTGGGCGCTGCGCGTCGAGCACGGCGTCACGGAAAGCAGACCAGTAACCGGGCGCGGTCGCCTCGAAGGAATGCCGCCGAAGCCGCTCGCGTCCCGGAAGCCGTGCGCGCGCCACGTCTGGCGCTTCCAGCATGCGCGCGAGCGCCGCCGCCAGCGTGTCGGGATCCGTGGCCTCGAAGTACTCGAGCGGCACGCCGAAGCGGGATTCGATCTCGCGCATGGCCGGATAGTCGCTGGAGACCGACGGCACCCCGAACCAGGCGGCCTCGACGACGGAAAAGGTCCCGTTGTCGTAGAGCGCGCCATGCACCAGCACGTCGGCCCGCGCCAGCTGGTCGACGTACGACCCGTCCGGGATGTTGCCCAGGATGCGCAGGCGTCGCTTGACGGCTTCGCACTCCTCGATCTTCGCCCGCACGCGCTTGATGTACGGGTCGTCGAAGTGGGGCTCGCCTTTGGAAGATTCGTCGAACAGGTGCGTGAGCACGCCACTCATCTTCAACTCGTGCGGCAGGTCCGGGCGGCGCCGGAAGAGCCGCTCCATCCCCTCGAGCACATTGAGATGGTTCTTGTGGTGCGTCGAGTTGGTCGTCCAGAGCAGATACGGGCGCGCGTCGGCGTCCGGCGGAGCCGCATCGTCGGACAACGGGTCGAACTCCATCGGGAACAGGCGGACGCGCTCCGGATCGGCGCCGACGTAGCCGATGCAGTCAGAGCGGGTCTGCTGCGTCGTGCAGACGACGAAGTCCGCGCGGCGCGCGGCCTCGGCGTAGGCCTCGAATTGCATCCAGATGGCCGTGCGGTCGGCGGTCTGGCCGAAGATGGCAGGCACGTAGCGCTGGATGTAGTCGTAGACGACGATCGCATAGCGCCGGTGGGCGGGCAACGCGACATTGAGCCGATCCGAGATGATCAGCCAGAAGTCGGCGTCCTCGAAATTGCTCACGCCGTCGTTGAAGACCAGGTATTCGGGCGCCCGACGGCGTTCGGGCACCTCCACCCATTCCCCGTACAGCGAAGCGAGCGACGCGGCGGAGACCACCTGTGGCCTGAATGGACGGATCCGCACGCCCAACTCGCGCAATTCTTCGAAGTCCGAATCCAGGTACAGGGACGGGTCGTCCAGGTGTCCGAAGCTCAGCGTGACATGGTCACCGCACGCCGCCGCGCCGAGGGCGAGCATGCGGGTGGCGTTCAGCGCCCCCCGCAGCGTGCCGCCCCGGTACCCCGCCGGCAGGATGACCGCGATGTCCAAGTGCATCAGGCGGCCTGCTGTTCGATCGGACGGTCGGCCACGATGCGACCGTGCGACAGCTCGATGAGCCGCGTGCAGACCGACGCGACGAAATCGGGCGCGTGCGAGGCCAGCACCAAAATGGGCGTGCGGTCCACGAGCCGCTTGAGCCGCTCGGTGGCGCGCTCCTGGAAGTCGGCATCCCCCACCGACAGCCACTCGTCCATGAGCAGGATGTCGGCGTCGACGCAGGTCGACACGGCGAAGGCCAGGCGCATCTGCATCCCGGACGAATACGTGCGCAGCGGCATCGACAGGTAGTCGCCGAGGTCCGTGAACTCGGCGATCTCGTTCGCCTTGGCCGCGACTTCGCGCGGCGTCATGCCCATCATGATGCCGCGCAGGAGGATGTTCTCGTGGCCGGTTGCGTCCGGATCCAAGCCCAGCGAGATGTCGAGCAGGGACGTCACGCGCCCTTTCACCGTCAGGTCGCCGCCGGTGGGCGTGTACACGCCCGACAGGGCGCGCAGCAGCGTGGTCTTGCCCGAGCCGTTGTGGCCCACGAGCCCCACGCGCTCGCCGGCGGCGAAGCTGAAGTTCAGATGGTCGAGCGAACGCACGTGCACGTGTCGACCGGAATCGGAAGCGATCTGGCCGCCGGTGGTGGCCCGCAGCACCGTGTTCTTGAAGGACCGGTTCAGCGAGTTGTAGACCGGGAAGTCCAGCACGACGTCGCGCGCGATGATGTGACCCAAGACCGCTCCTAGAGCCAGAACGCGATGCGCGTTCGGAAGCGCGCGAAGAACAACGAAGCGATCAGCAGCAGCGCGGCCGTCATGCCGCAAGCGGCCATCCACGAAGAAGGCGGCGCGGTTTGACCCAGCAGTGGCGCCCGAAGGATCTCGAGGTAGTGGTACAGGGGATTGCCGGCCAGCAGGATCGGACGCTCCTTGAGCAGGTCCGGAGTCCAGATGACAGGCGTCACGTAGAAGAGCACCTGCATCAGGCTGCCCACGATCGGCGGGATGTCCCGGAAACGCGCCGACAGCGTTCCCAGGAGGTAGCCCAGCGACAATGCCGTCACCAACGCCAGGATCAGTCCAGGCACGACGAGCAATCCGTTCCAGCCCGGGTTGACGCCCATCAGCGCGAGGATGACCACCAGCGCCACGCTGTTGTGCGCGAGGACGATGAGATTGCGCCACGCCATGCGCATCACGTGGACGCCGAAGGGCAGGTTGATCTGCTTGATGATCCCCTCGGACGACGTGAACACGCCGCACGACTCGACGATCAGCGACGACAGGAATCCCCAGAGGATGAAGCCGGTCGAGATGAACGGCAGGTAGCGCTCGATGGGGATCTTGAAGATGTGCGTGTAGACCAGCGCGAGCGCGCCGATCGACACCAAGGCGCTCAGCGTGAACCAGAACGGGCCCAGCATGGACCGGCGGTAGCGCTGCCGGATGTCCTGAACGGCCAGCAGGTTCCACACGCGCCATGAGCGGAGGGTGCCGGCCGTGTCGGCGAAGGTGCCGGCCATGAGCCCCGCCGTCACGATCGGCGCTCCATGACGCGCGCAGGGACGCCGACCATGCGCACGCCGGGCGTCCCGATGTCGGCGACCACGGTCGCGCCGGCGCCGACGAACACGTCCGCCGCTATCGAGATGCCCTCGATGACCACCGCGCCGGCGCCGATCCAGGTCCGGTCCCCGATGCGCACGCTGCCGCAGACCGTCGAGCCGGGAGCGACGTGCACCGCCTCGCCGACCATGCAGTCGTGGTCGATCGTGGCGCCGGTGTTGACGATGGCGAGCGCCCCGATCGAAGCACCCGCCTGGATCACCGCGCCCGCCATCACGACGACGCCGCGGCCCAACTGGGCGTGCCGGGACACGGAGGCGGCGGGGCTGACGATCGTCACGAGTTCGAATCCCAGGGCTTCCGCGTGCGCCGCGACGCGCTGGCGAATCCGGTTCTCGCCGATCGCCACGACCGCATACCGAATCCCCTGCCGCAACAGTTGCTCGGCCTGGGGCTCTTCATGCACCGGCACGCCGAGCACCGCGCTGCCCGGTTCCTTCGACAGGCAGGCGAGCGGCTCGAAGCGGCCATGCATCATGCACGCGTCGATCACCACGCGGGCATGCCCGCCCGCGCCGAAGACGACGATCGGATCGCTCACGCTCGATCGCCCGCCAGGCGCGGCTGTGGACGAAAAGCCGCACCCTGCGCCGATGGCAGGGATCCGCCTGTGGCGGCGCGAGGCGACCTCGTGGGAAGGGGCGATCGTGTAAAGGGCATGGGGTCGATGAAGGCGCCTGCGGGGATGTCGGCCCGGGAAGTGTTCCGGGGGCCCACATCCGCGAATACAATCCGCGGTCCGCATTGCAGGCCGCAACGCGAATGCCTGATCCGGCCCGCGACGGCGTGCCGCGTGTGGGTGCTGTCTGCGACGCAAACCTCCTATTCTACTGCTGCGATGACCTCGAGCCAATGCGCGCAGAGCCGCGCGTTGCAGCGCGCGCGATCTGCTCGATGATTCGCGTCCTTTCGAACCCGTCGGACCATGCGGGCGCAGCCTCGGCCCTGCATGTGACGGGCGCGGGCGGCTGGATCGGCGCCGCCGTGCTTCGCGCGGCCCATCTCCGGGGGCGCGCCGCGACCGGCTTGGCATGCCGGGCTCCCGACGGGATCGCCGACGACTGGATCAGCCCGCCCCGCGCGACGGTGGTGCATCTTGCGGCCATTGCACACCGGGCTGCGGGCACGGTCGATTCGCAGGAGTATCGGAGGGTCAACCGCGATCTCGCGGTCGCCGCCGGGCGGGCGGCGTCGCGAGCCGGGGCCCGTCGGTTCGTCTTCGTCAGCAGCGCGGCCGTGATGGGCGCGACCTCGGGGCGCCCTTGGCGGGAGGACGACCTGCCAAGGCCTTGCGACGCGTATGCCCAGGCGAAGCTGGAGGCTGAACAAGGCTTGGCCAGCCTGCACGAGCCCGGTCGCTTCGACGTCGTCGTGCTCCGCCCACCGCTGGTCTGGGGGCCGGGCGTGCGGGCCAACTTCCGGGCGCTGCTGGAGGTGGCGTCGACGCCCTGGCCCCTGCCGTTGGCGGGCGCGACCGCGCCGCGCAGCATGGTCCACCTGGACAACGTCGTCGACGCGATCATCCACTTGGCCGATGCGCCGGGCGTGGGGGGACGCACCTATTTCGTTTCGGACGACGACGACCGCTCGGTGGCCGAATGGATCCGCGGCATTCGACGCGTTCGCGGCCGACCGGCGCGGCTGTTCGAGTTCCCGTCCGCGCTCGCGGGCCGGTTGCTGGACCTCTGCGGGCGTTCCCATGTCTACGAGCGCCTGTTCCTGCCGGCTCGACTGGACATCTCGGCGCTTCGGGCGACCGGCTGGCGCCCGGTCGTCGACGTCGAGACCGGCCTGCGCCGGCTGGTCGCGCAGCACGCAGGCGCATGAGGCCGCGATGCCGATGATCATGTCGGTTTGGGCATTGGCCGCCGTGCTGTCCGGCTTGGGATTGCGTTGGCTGCTCGCACGCGCGCTCGATGCCTGGCTGGATGCGCCGAACCATCGGTCGCTGCACGCCCGGCCGGTGCCGCGGGTTGGCGGATTCGCCCTTCATTCGGCCTGGTTGGCCGCCATGCTCGCGGCGCTGGCGTGGATCGCCGTGTCAGCTGCGCCGTCGTCTCCGGGCATCGGTGCCTGGGGCGTGCCGTCCTTCGGACCCTGGTTGTCGGCGGCTGGCGGGCTGGCGCTCGCCTTCGCGGTGTCGGCGACCGACGATCGCCGCTCGCTGCGGGCTTCCGCCCGCTTCGCCGTGCAGTCCGCCGCCGCGCTCATGCTGGCCGGGTCGTTCGGCGGAGACGTGCTCTTGCGGTGGCCGCCAGCGCTGGGCGGACCGGTGACGGACGGCCCGCTCCTGGCCGTCGGCGTCGCCGTGCTCCTCCTGGCGATCCTCTGGGCGATGAATCTGTTCAACTTCATGGACGGGGCAGACGGCCTGGCGGGTGGGATGGCGCTTTTCGGCTTCGCGACATACGCGGTCGTCGCCTGGCCCGTTTCGCCATTCCTCGCCGTGGGCGCCGCCGCCGTCTCCGGCGCGGCAGCCGGCTTCCTGATGTTCAACTTCCCTCCGGCGCGCGTGTTCATGGGCGACGCAGGCTCGGTGCCGTTGGGATACCTGGCCGCGGCGTTCGGATTGGCTGGCATCGCCGAGGGCGCTTGGGGCTGGTGGCTCCCCCCCCTGGCTTTCCTGCCTTTCATCCTGGATGCGACGGTCACGCTGCTGCGGCGGGCCGCCCGACGCGAGCGCGTCTGGGAGGCGCATCGCCAGCACGCCTATCAGCGGCTGATCCTGCTCGGCTGGACTCACCGACGCAGCGCCCTGGCCTGGTGGGGCGCCATGGCAATGTGTTCGATCGCCTGCATCCTGCTGAGCGATCAAAAGGCGCCGGTACAATGGGTGGGCGTCGTGGCGGCCACGGTCTTGCACTTGGCGGCTTTCCAGGCGGTCGATGCGGCATGGCGGCGCCACGATCGCAGCCACCGAACCGATCAGGCTCCCGCAGGACGCGAACCTTGAAGACCGAGTTCCTCGGAAACCGCTTGTCGCCACGCACCCTCGTGGCGATGGCCTACGACATCCTGGTCGCCGCCACGATCTGGATGGTCGGTCTCGTCTTGCGCTACGAGTTCGAGCGTGTCGCCGCCGAGCCCGGCCTGCTGTTGCAGACCACCCCCCTCGTCGTCGTCGTCCAACTCGCCTGCTTCCTGGGATTCGGCCTCTACCGCGGCTTCTGGCGCTACGCCTCGGTCCACGACGTCAAGCAGATCATCAAGGCCGTGACGTTGGCCGCCTTGCTGGTGCCCACCGCCTTGGTGCTGCTGCGCCACGCCCAGGGCATTCCCCGCACGCTCTTCATCCTCGACCCGCTGCTGCTGATCTTCTTCATGGCCGGCGGCCGGATCGGCTACCGCTGGTGGAAGGAGCACCGCCCCTACGGGCTGCTGCGGGAGCAGGGCAAGCCGCTCCTGATCCTGGGCGCCGGCGAGCGCGCGCTCAAGCTGGTCGAGGAACTGGGCCGCAGCGCGGCCTGGTACCCGGTCGGCGTGCTGGACGACGACCGCGCCAAGATCGGCCGCAACCTGGCGGGCATCGCGGTGCTGGGGCGCTGGGACGACCTGGCCGACATCGCCGAGCGCACCGGCGCGGGCCACGCCATCCTGGCCGCCAGCGGCGAAGACCACAACGTGCGCCGCCGCGCCTTCCAGCTGTGCGAGAACGCGCGCGTCAAGCTGCTGGTGCTGCCCGGCGTGGACGACCTGATCTCGGGTCGGGTGCAGACTTCCACGCAGCTGCGGCAGGTGGAGCTCGACGACTTGCTGGGCCGCGACCCGGTGCGGCTGGACACGCAGGGCCTGTCGCACTGGATCGCCGGCAAGACGGTGCTGGTGACCGGCGCGGGCGGCTCCATCGGCTCGGAGTTGTGCCGCCAGATCGCCCGCTTCGCGCCCGGCCGGCTGGTGCTGTTCGACCACGACGAATACGCGATGTACCGCATCACCGAGCGCTTCCTGGAAGACCGGCCGGACGTGCCCATCGCGTCGGTGATCGGCGACGTGAAGGACGCCGGCCGGCTGGACGCGGTGTTCTCGCAGCACAAGCCGCAGCTCGTCTTCCATGCTGCGGCCTACAAGCACGTGCCGCTGATGGAGACCGACAACGCCGCCCAGGCGGTGCTCAACAACGTGGTGGGCACCTTGCGGGTGGCGCTGGCGTGCCTAGCGCACGGCACCGAGAAATTCGTCTTCGTGTCCACCGACAAGGCGGTCAACCCGACCAACGTGATGGGCGCGACCAAGCGGCTGGCCGAAATGCTGCTGCAGCACCTGCACGAGCGCGAGCAACTCCCGGCGGTGATGGTGCGCTTCGGCAACGTGCTGGGCTCCACCGGCAGCGTGATCCCGAAGTTCCGCTGGCAGATCGCCCGCGGCGGCCCGATCACCATCACGCACCCCGACATGCAGCGCTACTTCATGTCGATCCCCGAGGCCGCGCAGCTGGTGCTGCAGGCCGGCCTGATGGGCGAGGGCGGCGAGGTCTTCGTGCTGGACATGGGCGAACCGGTCAAGATCGTCGATCTGGCGCGCGACATGATCCGGCTGTCGGGGCTGACCGAGAACGAGGTGAAGATCGTCTTCACGGGCCTGCGCCCCGGCGAGAAGCTCTTCGAGGAACTGCTGGCCGACGGCGAGACCACCCTGCCCACGCCGCATCCCAAGCTGCGGGTGCAGCGATCGGTGGCACCGCCGGGGCCGTCCTGGGAGCGCATGGCGCGCGAATGGCTGGACCAGTCAGCCGATCTGTCGGACGTGGAAGTGCGTTCGGGGCTGGTGCGCTTCGTGCCGGATTACAAGCCGCGGCCGGCGGGAAACGAAGGCGCGCCGCAGTTGGCGCTCGAACCAGCGCCGGCGACTGAAGTGGCGGCGCGGTTCGGTCGGTCGACGCGCGGGAGCGGTGGGGAAGGCTGACGGGCGTCGTGCAAGGCACCGGCCCGGCGCCGGCGGCCGTTGTCCCCGGCCGAGCCTTCCGGCCAAGTAGAATCCCGGCGCCGGCATGCCTGGGCGCCAGGGGCGGCGCTCGGCTCGTTCGCCATAGTCCCCGCCCTACGGCCCCGGCGTGATGTCGGCGCCCAAGGCCAGGAGTCCTCTCCTTGGAAGCCTTCCTCCTGTCCACCGGCATCGTCGCCCTCGCCGAGATGGGCGACAAGACGCAGTTGCTGTCGCTGATCCTGTCGGCGCGCTTCAAGCGGCCCCTGCCGATCGTGCTGGGCATCCTGGTGGCCACGCTGGTCAACCACGCGCTGGCCGGTGCCGTCGGCGCCTGGATCACCCAGCTGCTGGGGCCGGAGATGTTGCGCTGGGTGCTGGGCCTGTCCTTCCTGGGCATGGCGGTGTGGATGCTGATCCCGGACAAGCTCGACGACACGGACGCCACGCCCGGGCGCTTCGGCGTCTTCGGCACCACGCTCGTCACCTTCTTCCTGGCCGAGATGGGCGACAAGACGCAGATCGCCACGGTGGCGCTGTCGGCCCGCTTCGCCGCAGACTTCCTGCCGGTGGTGGCCGGCACCACCGCCGGCATGATGATTGCCAACGTGCCTGCCGTGCTGCTGGGTGAGCGGGTCGCCAAGGTGGTGCCGATCCGGGCGGTGCACGTGATCACCGCGGTGATCTTCGCCGCGCTGGGGGTGCTGGCGATCTTCAACGTGGGCGAGTTGCTCTGATCACGACCGGGCCCTGGGCGATGACGCGCCTGGAGCGATCACGGGCTGTCGAGCGAATTGACACTCCGAGTCGCTGAGCGGCCTCCGGCGGTCCTGGGATCGACACGATTCGTCGATGGCCGGGGCCTGCAGCCGCATGGTATGTCGCTTGCGTGAGCGCCGCCGACGGCTGACGCGATCCCGCGTGGCCCAATCCAAGGAGTCGCCCCGATGACAAATCACCTCAAGCATGCGGCTGTCGCCACGCTCGCCTGGCTCCCGGTCCTCGCGTACGCCGGCGCCGCGCCGCCGATCGGCAAGGTTCCCGTTCCCGGCGTGCTCGGGCTGCTGGCCGTGGGCGGCGTGGCTGCGGTCGTGGCCTACCGCAACCGTCGCAAGTGAGCGCCATGGCCGACTGGCTGCACTGGCTGCCGGTCGGCGTCTTCCTGGCCGTGGCGCTGGCCGAGGGCTGGCGGCCGCGGCGCGGCACGGGCCGCATCGCACTGGGCCGTTGGGCGACCAACGCGCTGCTGTTCTTCGGCGGTATCGGCTTGGTCCGGCTCGTGCAGTGGGCCGCGGGCGCGGCCGCGGGCAGCGCGCTGGGTCCTTCGCCGCTGGCCGGGCTAATGCCCGCCGGCGTCGCGGCGCCCGCTTGGCTGGGGGTCGCGGCCGGCGTGGTGGCGCTGGACGCGATGCAGTACGGCCTGCACCGCGCTTTCCACGTCGCCGGGCCGTGGCGGCTGCACGCGCTGCACCATTCGGACGTGGCGCTGGACGCCTCGACCGCGGTCCGCCACCACCCGCTCGAAGCGCTCGCCGCCACGTTGGCCGTGGCGGGGGCCGTGTGGCTTCTGGCGATTCCCTTGGCCGCGCTCGCGTCGTACGGCGTGTTCGCCCTGTCCTGGGCGATCGCCACGCACGCGGATGTCGACTGGCGGGGTGACCAGCCTGGCGGGCGGCTGGCGCGTTGGCTGATCACGCCGCGGCTGCATGCGGTCCATCATTCGATCGATCCGGCGCAAGCCGGCGCCAATTACGGCACGGTCCTGGCCGTGTGGGACCGCCTGTTCGGGACATGGCGCGACGTGGCGGCGCCCGCGCAAGTGGGGCTGCCGGCGTCCGAATTACCGACGGTGCTCGGGCGCGAGCGCGCCAGGGAACTTCAGCGCTTGTAGCGCTTGGGCACGAAGGGCAGCGGCGTCACCTCCACGGGCGGGCGCTGCTGCCGGACCGCGGCGACCAGCGGCGCCTTCGCCTCCAGCGCGGCCCGGTCCACGTGAGCCAGCATGATCGGCCGGCCCAGCGTCGGCGACACCGTGCCGCTGGTGACCCGCCCGACGACGCGCCCATCGTCGGCCGCCAAGACTTCCGCCCCCGCGCGGATCGGCACCGGCGCCGACGAGACCAGCCCGACGAGCCGCCGCGTCGGTGGACGCTCGGGCGGCGCGCCGTCCGACGACTGCAACGCCGCCAGCACCGTGTCCGCGCCCGGAAATCCGCCCGCGGCGCGCCCCCCGCGGCGACGCGCCTTCGGGATCGCCCACGCCATGGCGGCCTCGGCGGGCGTGGTGTCGGGCCCGATGTCGTTGCCATGCAGCGGCAGCCCCGCTTCCAGGCGCAGCGTGTCCCGGGCGCCCAAGCCGGCCGGCGCCACGCCGTCGATCGCCAACAAGCGGCGTGCGACGCGCATCGCATCGGCCTGCGGCACCGCGATCTCCCAGCCGTCCTCGCCGGTGTAGCCCGAGCGGGTGGCGAAGCAGCGCACGCCGTCGATCGTCAACCAACCAGCGTCCATGAACGCCATGCCGGCCGCGCGCGCGTCGAGCGAAGCCAGCGCGGCCTCCGCGCCCGGCCCTTGCAGCGCGAGCAGCGCATCGGGCAGCAACTCGAAGCGCAACGCGGGGCAGAGCGCGCGCAAGCGCATCAGGTCGGCGTGCTTGTTGGACGCGTTCAGCACCATGCGGAAGCGCGGCGCCGCGGCGGCGTCCGCGTTGCCGGCTCCGGCCGCGGCAGCATCGACGCCGCCGGCCGGCTCCAGCGCCACCATCAGGTCGTCGTCGATGCCGCCCGCATCGTTCAGGAGGAACGTGTACTTCTGGCGGCCGGGCGCGAAGTCGTCGAAGTCCAGTGGCAGCGCGGCGGCCAGCGCCGTCCGCACGGCCGCCGATCGATCGGCCGCATCCCCCGACCCCGCGGGCCCCGCCGGCGGATGCACCAGCACCTGCCCCATGTGCGACACGTCGAAGAGGCCCGCCTGGTTGCGCACCTGCGCATGCTCGGCCTTCAGGCCCGCCGGATACTGGATCGGCATGTCGTAGCCGGCGAACGGCCCCATGCGCGCACCGAGCTCGCGGTGCAGCGCGTCCAGCGGCGTGTGCTCCAGGGGGGGCGCCGTGCCCGCCGTGCCCGCCGTGGCGGTCGCGCCGGTCTCGCCGTGTGCGTCACTCATCGGCGTACGCCTCCATCGGCGGGCAGGTGCACACCAGCTGCCGGTCGCCGCCGGCGTTGTCCACGCGCTTGACCGAGGGCCAGAACTTGCCGGCGCGCAGCGACGCCACCGGGTACACCGCCTCGGCGCGCGAATACGCGTGCGGCCAGTCGGTCGCCACCGCTTCCTCGGCCACGTGCGGCGCGTTCTTCAGCGGGTTGTCGGTGCGGTCCCATTCGCCGGATTCGATGCGAGACAGCTCCTGGTGGATCGCGATCATCGCGTCGCAGAAGCGGTCCAGCTCGGCGCGCGATTCGCTTTCGGTGGGCTCCACCATCAGCGTGTCGGCCACCGGGAAGGACAGCGTGGGCGCATGGAAGCCGTAGTCCATCAGCCGCTTGGCCACGTCCTCGGCGGTCACGCCCACGCGGCCCTTGAGCGGGCGCAGGTCCAGGATGCATTCGTGCGCCACGCGGCCGTTGGCGCCGGCGTACAGCACCGGGAAATGGTCGCGCAGGCGTGCGGCCACGTAGTTGGCGTTCAGGATCGCCACTTCGGTGGCGCGCCGGATGCCGCTGGCGCCCATCATGCGGATGTACATCCACGAGATCGTCAGGATCAGCGCGCTGCCCCAGGGCGCCGCCGACACCGCGCCGTTGGGGCCGCCGCCGTCCTGCGGGTCCGACGGCAGGAAGGGCGCCAGGTGCGCGGCCACCGCGATCGGCCCCATGCCCGGGCCGCCGCCGCCGTGGGGGATGCAGAAGGTCTTGTGCAGGTTCAGGTGGCACACGTCCGCGCCGATCAGGCCGGGCTTTGACAGGCCGCACTGCGCGTTCATGTTGGCGCCGTCCATGTACACCTGGCCGCCGGCGGCGTGCACCTTGGCGCAGGCCTCGCCGATGGCGTCCTCGAAGACGCCGTGGGTGGACGGGTAGGTGACCATCAGCGCCGCCACGCGGTCGCGGTGCTGCGCGATCTTGGCGTCCAGGTCGGCCAGGTCCACGTTGCCGCTGGCGTCGCAGCCCACCACCACGATGCGCATGCCCATCATCTGCGCGCTGGCCGGGTTGGTGCCGTGCGCCGACTGCGGGATCAGGCAGACGTCTCGCTCGCCCTGGCCGATCGAAGCCAGGTGGTTGCGGATCGCCAAGAGCCCGGCGTATTCGCCTTGCGCGCCGGAGTTGGGCTGGAAAGACACGGCCGAGAAGCCGGTGATCTCGGCCAGCCATTCGCCCAGCTGCGCGATCATGGCCGCGTAGCCGGCCCGTTGACCGGCGGGCGCGAACGGGTGCACATCGGCCAGCTCGGGCCACGTGACCGGCGCCATCTCGGCCGCGGCGTTCAGCTTCATGGTGCACGAGCCCAGCGGGATCATGCCGTGCACCAGCGAATAGTCCTTGTTCTCCAGGCGCTTCAGGTAGCGCATGAAGTCGGTCTCGCTGCGGTGCCGCGTGAACACGGGGTGCGTCAGCACCGCGTCCCCACGGCGCAGCGCCGCGGGCAACTGTTGCGGGTCGACCGGCATGCCGGCGGCCAGCGCCGCGCAGTCGGGTGCCTGGCCGGTGAGCGCGAACGCCACGTCGCGCACGTCGTCCAGCGTCACGGTCTCGTCGAAGGCGACGCAGACGCGGGTGGTGCCGGGCGCACCGGATGCGCCTGCCGAGGCGGATGTGCCGTCCGCACCGGCCGCGTCCTCGATCCAACGCAGGTTGATGCGCCGCGCCCGCGCCCGGGCTCGTGCGGCCTCGGCCGCCTGCGGCGCCAGATCGAACGCCACGGTGTCGAAGAAGGCGGCATGCACGGGCGCGAGCCCCCGCGTCTTCACCGCGTCGACCAGCAGCCGCGCCATGAAGCTCGCCCGCAGCGCGATGCGCGCCAGGCCCTCGGGCCCATGCCAGATGGCGTAGAAGGCCGCCATGTTGGCCAGCAGCGCCTGCGCGGTGCAGATGTTCGAGGTGGCCTTGTCGCGGCGGATGTGCTGCTCGCGGGTCTGCAGCGCCATGCGCAGCGCGGGCTTGCCCGACGCGTCCTTGGACACGCCGATGATGCGCCCCGGCATCGAGCGCACCAGCGGCTCGCGCGCCGACATGAAGGCGGCATGCGGTCCGCCGCAACCCAGCGGCACGCCGAAGCGCTGCGCGCTGCCGATGGCCACGTCGGCGCCCATCGCGCCGGGCGATTTGACCAGCAGCAGCGACAGCGGGTCGCAGCCCACCGAGGCCATGCCGCCGGCCGCGTGGATGGCGTCGATGGTGCCGGTGAGGTCGCGCACGCGGCCCTGCGTGTCGGGGTTCTGCAGGTGCGCGCCGAACAGGCCCTGCGGGTCGATGCGGCCGCTGGCGATCGCGTCCTCGGCGTCGTCGATCACCAATGCCAGCCCCGCCCAGCGCGCGCGCGTCGCCATCACCGCGATGACCTGCGGGTGGCAGTGCGCGTCGACCAGGAACTTGGCGTCGGCCTTGCCGCGCACCGAGCGGCGGATCAGCGTCATGGCTTCGGCCGCGGCCGTGGCTTCGTCCAGCAGCGACGCGTTGGCCACCGGCAGCCCGGTCAGGTCGACGACCATCTGCTGGAAGTTGAGCAGCGCCTCCAGCCGGCCCTGCGCGATCTCGGCCTGGTAGGGCGTGTAGGCGGTGTACCAGCCGGGGTTTTCCAGGACGTTGCGCCGGATGGGTTCCGGCGTGAGGGTGCCGTGGTAACCCGCGCCGATGTAGCTGCGCCAGCGCTCGTTGCGCGCCGCGATGTCACGCAGCTCGGCCAGCGCCTGGTGCTCGGTGGCCGGGCCGGGCAGGGCCAGCGGCGCGTCGATGCGGATCGACGCCGGCACCGTCTCCTCGATCAGCGCGTGCACCGAGGACGCGCCGATCGCGTCGAGCATGGCGCGCGCCTCGGCCCCGTCCGGGCCGATGTGGCGAGCGTGGAAAGCGTCGCGCGCGACGAGCGAGTCCAGGCCGTCGGCGCCCTGCAGGCGCAGCGCTTCGAAGGGATTCATGCGGCGGCCCCCTTACTGCGCGGCGACGTGTTCGGTGTAGGCCTGCGCGTCCATCAGCGCGTCGAGCTGCGACGCGTCGGACACCCGCATGCGGAAGAGCCAGCCGCTGTCGTAGGGCTCCTCGTTGACCGTCTGCGGCGCGGCGCCCAGCTCGGGGTTCACCTCGATGACTTCGCCCGACACCGGCGCGTAGACGTCGCTGGCGGCCTTGGTGGATTCGACCACGGCGCAGGCTTCGCCGGCGGCCAGCGAGCGGGGGGCCTCGGGCAACTCGACGTAGACCAGTTCGCCCAGGTGGTCCTGCGCGTATTGCGTGATGCCGACCGTGGCGGTGCCGTCTTCGTGCAGGCGCACCCACTCGTGCGTGGGGGCGAATTTGAGGTCTGAAGGGATGCTCAAGCCAGGCTCCGGGCGTGAAGAGGTGGAAGGGCGCCGCACGGGGCGCCCCTGCGGGCGCGCCAAGCATCGCCGTGGCGTGCGCCAGCCGGCGCGCCGCAACGCGTTCCCCCCTCTGTCCGTTTGCCTGAGAGATCCGACGGGCGCCGCCACCGACCGTCGGCAAGCGGAGCACACGCCTTGTTCCTTCGGCGAGGCCGCCCGCGCAACGCACCGGGCGATGCACGCGGCCTGCTCTCCAGAGAGTCGATGTCAGGGCGGTCCTTTTGCCTGAGAGTTCGCGGGGGAGCTTGCACCTTCGGCGCCAGCGCGCGCCCCGATCCGAGGCCTGCGCGCCGGTCTCTCCCGCCCGACCATGCGACTGTCGGCGAGTGTAACCCAGGGCCGCCCGTCCGCGCCGTCCGGGCGCATCTCGCCGCCGTTCGGGCCGTGCGTCCTGCCGTCGGTCCGGGCCGCCTTCGCGCCGGTGCGCGCAGGACACCCGCTCGCCGGCCCTCAACCGCTATGATGCCCGGGCTGTCCATCCATACAGCCCCTTCCGTTCCAGCCCCGCCCCGCCCATGCCTTCCGATTCCGCCGCCCCCGCCGCGTCCACGGCCGCTGGCGTCTTTCCCGCGCCATTGGCCATCGTCGACCTGGAGACCACCGGCGGCACGCCCACCACCGACCGCATCACCGAGATCGCGATCGTGCGCTGGGCCGATGGCCGCGTGGTGGACGAGTGGCGCACGCTGGTGGACCCGGGCGTCTCCATCCCTCCCGAGATCCAGCGGCTGACCGGCATCACCAACGCGATGGTGCGCGGCCAGCCCGCCTTCGAGCAGGTGGCCGACGAAGTCGCCGCGCGCCTGGAGGGGCATCTCTTCGTCGCGCACAACGCGCGCTTCGACTACGGCTTCCTGAAGAACGCCTTCGCGCGTGCGCAGCGCGCCTTCACCGCCGACGTGCTGTGCACGGTGCGCCTGTCGCGCCGGCTGGCGCCGGAAGATTCCGGCCACGGGTTGGATGCGCTCATCGAGCGCTGGTCGCTGCCGGCCGAGGAGCGCCACCGCGCGCTGGGCGACGCGCGCCTGGTGGCGCGGCTGATCGAGCGCTGGCTGGGCGAGTACCCGTCGATGATCGTGGCCGCCGCGGTCAAGAAGCTGCTGAAATTGCCCAGCCTGCCGCCGCAGTTGGCCCCCGACAGCCTGGACGGCATTCCGGACGCGCCCGGCGTCTACGTCTTCCACGGCGTCAACGACCTGCCGCTGTACGTGGGCAAGAGCATCAGCCTGCGCGAGCGCATCCGCTCGCACTTCACGTCCGACTACCGCAACGCCAACGACGCGCGGCTGTCGGCCGAGGTGCGCCGCATCGAGTGGGAGCCCACGGCGGGCGAGCTGGGCGCGCTGATGCTGGAATCGCAGTGGGTCAAGACGCGTTTCCCCCTGCTCAACCGCGCGCTGCGGGCCAACGCGGACAGCTGGCTGATCGAGGCGCCCGAGCGGGACGACGCGGCGCCGAAGCTGGTGGCGCTGTCAGCGGTGCCGCCTGCGCGCCTGCCGGGCTTCCACGGTCCCTTCAAGGACAAGCGCGCGGCCCGCAGCATGCTGCAGCGGCTGGCCGCGGACACTGGGTTGTGCTGGACCATGCTGGGACTGGAGTCGCGCAGCGGCCCGTGCTTCGCGCGGCAGGTGAGGAAGTGCGCCGGCGCCTGCATCGGACTGGAGCCGCATGCCACCCACCGCGAGCGGTTGGTGGCGGCCCTGGCGCCTTGGCGCCTGGTCGAGTGGCCGTTTCCCGGCCCGGTGGTGGTGCGCGAAGACGCGCCGGCCGAAGGCACCTGCAAGCTGCGCGGCAGCGCACCCGCCGGCGACCACCTGCACCTGATCGACCAGTGGTGCCACCTGGGCACGGTGCGCGACCATGCCGCGCTGGCCGCGCTGCTGTCCGACCCGCCCGCGCCGCAGTTCGACCCGGACGTCTATCGCCTCTTGCTGAACCGCCATCAAGCCGGCGCGCTGGGCGCGGAGGACGCGCGCGGCGTGCTGGTGCGCGCCGACCTGCTCAAGGCCTGGCCGGTGGTCGAAGCCGCAGCGTGACCACGGCCGCCACCAGGCTGGCGGCGGCGGACAGCACGATCGCCAGGTCGTAGGAGCCGCTTCGGTCGTACCACCAGCCTGCGCCCATGGGCCCGACGACGCTGCCGAAGCCCGCGGCCGTGTAGAGCAGGCCGATCAGGCCCGCCAGGTTGCGCGCGCCGAACCAGTCCATGGCGATGGATGGGAAGAGCGCCACCGACACGCCATAGGCGGTGCCGTGCACCAGCGCGAACACCGCCAGCACCGCGAAGGACCGATCGACCCACCAGGCCAGCGACGCCAGGCCCAGCACCGCGTAGGCTGCCGCGAGGGACCGCTGGCGGCCGAAGCGGTCGGCGAAGCCGCCCACCGCGAAGCGCCCGGCCATGCTGCCCGCGCCGATCAGCGCGATCAGGGTGGCGGCGCGCGCGGCCGGGATGCCGGCGTCCATCGCCGAAGGCACCAAGTGCACGAAGGGCAGGAAGGCGGTCATGCAGAAGAGGAACACGGTGAGGTAGAGCCAGCCGAAGCCCGGGCCCCGGACCGCTGCCAACAGGCCGGTGCCGCTGGATGCGGCCCGCGCCGACGAACCCGTCACCCGCGGCACGCTGACGCCGTCCGGCCCCAGCCCGTGGCGCTGAGGGCGGTTGTCCAGCAAAAGCGCCCCGATCAGCGCCGGCACGCCCAGCCCCAAGCCCATCCAGGCCAGGGCGGCGCGCCATCCTTGGGCTTCGGCCAGCCACGCCACCAAGGGCGGCACCACCAGCGTGCCGGTGCCGATGCCGGCTACGGCCAGCCCCGAGGCCAGGCCCCGGCGCCGCTGGAACCACGGCTGCACGGCGCCCACCGACGGCGCGTAGACCAGCCCCACGCCGAAGCCCAGCGCGAGGGCATACAGCCAGAGCAACTCGGTGAGCGTCTGCGCGCGGCTGGCGCCCCACAAGCCGATGCCCAGCAGCAGCGCGCCCGGGACGGCCACGGCGCGCGTGCCGAAGCGGTCCGCCGCCAACCCGGCTGGCAGCCCGACGAGGAAGTACAAGAGCCCGGCCAGCGCGAAGACGCCCGACACCTCGGCGCGGCTGGCGCCGAAGGTGGTGGAGAACGCGTTGAACAAGGGCCCGAAGGAGTAGGACGCCCCGAAGGCCGAAAACAGCACGATGAAGCAGCCGGCCACCACGGCCCAGCCCCGGTGGCGGCCCAGGAGGCCGGCGGGCGCGGGGAGGGCAGGCGCGGGCGGCTGAACGCCGGAAGCCGACGCGATCGGTTGCACTGCATCCATGCCCCGTGCGCCTTGCCGGGTGGAATCCATCGTCTCCTCCGCGCGTGGGGCTCGCAGGGCCCTCGCTTTCAAGACCGATTGTGCCGCAGCGCATGCATCCAGGTAAAAGATGCTTAGCCCCGTGCGTCCTATTCGGTGGCTCGCATGTTGGTATCCTGGGCCCGCACTCCAAAGAGCCCAGCATGAACGCCCCCCAGGTCGCCCCAGAGATCGCCGTGCCCTTCACGCTCGATCGCCAGCGTCGCGTCGTCGACGCGTTGCGCCTGACGCTGCCCGAGCACGCCGTGCTCTGGCGTGTCGAGGACACGCGGCCCTACGAATGCGACGGGCTGTCGATGTTCCGCATGCTGCCCATGATCGTGGCGCTGCCCGACACCGAGGCGCAGGTGATCGACGTGCTGCGCATCTGCCGCGAGATGCAGGTGCCGGTGGTCACGCGCGGCGCGGGCACGGGCCTGTCGGGCGGCGCGATGCCGCACGGGTCCGGCGTGCTGCTGGGCATGTCCAAGCTCAACCGCATCGTGGCCATCGATCCGCTGGCACGCACGGCCATCGTGCAGCCGGGCGTGCGCAACCTCGCCATCTCGGAAGCGGCCGCGGTCCATGGCCTCTACTACGCGCCCGACCCCTCCTCCCAGATCGCCTGCACCATCGGCGGCAACGTGGCCGAGAATTCCGGCGGCGTGCATTGCCTGAAATACGGACTCACCGTGCAGAACGTGATGCGCGTGCGCATGATCACCATCGACGGCGAAGTGGTCGAGCTGGGTTCCGGGGCGCTGGACACGCCCGGGCTGGACCTGCTGGCCGCGTTCATCGGGTCGGAAGGCATGCTGGGCGTGGTGACCGAGGCCACGGTCAAGCTCGTGCCCAAGCCCCAGCTGGCGCAGGTGGTGATGGCGTCCTTCGACGACGTCGAGACCGCCGGCCGCGCCGTGGCCGACATCATCGCGGCGGGCATCATCCCGGCCGGGCTGGAAATGATGGACAAGAAGGCCTCGCACATGGTCGAGCCCTTCTGCAACGCGGGCTACGACCTGGAGGCCGAGGCCATCCTGCTGTGCGAGTCCGACGGCACGCCCGACGAGGTGGCCGACGAAGTGGCGCGCATGCGCGCGGTGTTCGAGGCCAGCGGCGCCACGCGCCTGGCGGTGTCGGGCTCCGAGCTCGAGCGACTGCGCTTCTGGGCCGGCCGCAAGAACGCATTCCCGGCCGCCGGGCGCGTGTCGCCCGACTATTACTGCATGGACGGCACCATCCCGCGCAAGCGCCTGGGGCAGGTGCTCAACGCCATCCGCGACATGGAGGACAAGTACGGACTGCGTTGCGCCAACGTGTTCCATGCGGGCGACGGCAACCTCCACCCGCTGATCCTGTTCGACGCCAACGACGCCGATGAGCTGCGCCGCGCCGAGGACTTCGGCGCCGAGATCCTGGAGCTTTGCGTGGCGGTGGGCGGCACCGTGACCGGCGAGCACGGCGTGGGCGTCGAGAAGATCAACCAGATGTGCTCGCAGTTCGCTCGCGAGGAGCTCGACGCGTTCTTCGCGGTCAAGCGCGCCTTCGACCCGCCTGGCCTGCTCAACCCGGACAAGGCGATCCCGACGCTGCATCGCTGCGCCGAATACGGCCGCATGCGCGTGTCGGGCGGCAAGCTGCCCTTCGCCGACCTGCCGAGGTTCTGATGGGGCGTTCGGACATTCGCACGCCCGCACAAGGCGCGGCGGCGGCGGCGGTGCTGGCCGGCTTGTCGATGTTCGGTTGCGCGACGCCGGGCGCGACGACCACGGCCACCGCGCAAGCGGTCCAGGCGGACGAAGCCGCGCACGCGCTGCGCCGCCGGTGCGCCGGCCACATGTATGCCGAGCGCGCGCTGCGTGGCGGGCGCGGCCCGTTGAACCGCTTCGAGTTCGACCGCTGCATCGCGCGGGGGGCTTCGCAATGAGCGATGAACGCCTGCAGGCGCTGGCCGAGCACGTGCGCCGTGCCGACGACGACCGGGTCCCGCTGCTGTTGGCCGGTGGCGGCACCAAGGCATTCCTGCATGAGCCCGCGGCGCCAGCGCAGAGCGCTTCGGGCAACGTCGGCGCGGCCGCTGTTCGCACGCTCGATCTGCGCGGCTACGCCGGCATCGTCGACTACGAGCCCACCGAGCTCGTGGTGACGGCGCGCTGCGGCACGCCCTTGGCCGCGCTGGAGGCGGCGCTGGCCGAGCGGGGCCAGATGCTGGGCTTCGAGCCGCCGCACTTCGGCGCGCAGGCCACGGTGGGCGGCTGCGTGGCCGCCGGGCTGTCCGGGCCGCGCCGCGCCACCGCCGGCAGCTTGCGCGACTTCGTGCTGGGTGCGCGCGTGATCGATGCGCGCGGCCGGGTGCTCGCCTTCGGCGGGCAGGTGATGAAGAACGTGGCGGGCTACGACGTGTCGCGCTTGATGGCCGGCTCGATGGGCATCCTGGGCGCCATCGTCGAGGTGTCGCTCAAGGTCTTGCCTCGGCCCATCGCCGAGACCACGCTGCGCTTCGAATTGTCCCAGGCCGACGCGGTCCTGCGTTTCAACCAATGGGCCGGCCAGCCGCTGCCGATCTCGGCCACCGCCTGGAGCGACGGCGCGGCTTGGGTACGGCTGTCCGGCGCTCCGCCCGCGATCGACGCGGCCCTTCGCTCGCTGGGTGGCGAGCAGGTCGCGGCGGCGCAGGCCGACGCCTGGTGGGCCGGCCTGCGCAATCAATCGGCCGCTTTCTTCGAGCCGGCATCGCAGGGGCGCGCGAGCCTCTGGCGGCTGTCGGTCCCGGCGATCGCGGCGCCGTTGGCGCTGCCGCCGGCCCTCGCCGGGCAAGGCGCGGCCAGCCTGGTGGAATGGGGCGGCGCGCTGCGCTGGCTGAGCGTCGACGCGGGGCTGCCCGCGGAGGCCGACGCGGCCCTGCGCATCCGGGCGGCCGCGGAGGCTGCCGGCGGCACCGCCTCGCTGTTTCGGCGTGCGCCCGCGCACGGCGCGTGGGCGCCGCTGCGCACGCATCCGCTCGCCCCGGCGGTAGCGGGCATCCACCAGCGGCTCAAGCGCGAGTTCGACCCCAACGGCATCTTCAACCCGCACCATCTGGTGCCGGGTCTCTGACCACGACGCGGAACCATGGAAACCCACCTGGCCGATTGGCTCAAGGGCACGCCCGACGGCATCGAGGCCGAATCGATCCTGCGGCGCTGCGTGCACTGCGGCTTCTGCACCGCCACCTGCCCGACCTACCAACTGCTGGGCGACGAGCTCGACGGCCCGCGCGGTCGCATCTACCTGATGAAGCAGGTGATGGAAGGCGCCGAGCCCACGCACTCCACGCTCACGCACCTGGACCGGTGCCTGACCTGCCGCAACTGCGAAACGACCTGCCCGTCGGGGGTGCAGTACGGGCATCTGGTCGACATCGGGCGCAAGATCGTCGAGAGCAAGGTCGAGCGGCCGCTGCGCGAGCGCGTGCTGCGCCGCGCGTTGCGCGAGACCTTGCCGCGCAAGCGCCTGTTCGGCACGGCCATGCGCGTGGGCCAGGCGATGCGGCCGCTGGTGCCGGCGATGCTCCGCGAGAAAGTCCCGGAGCGGCGCGCCGCCGGCGCCTGGCCGACCCGTGCACATGCGCGCAAGGCCATCCTGCTCGACGGCTGCGTGCAGCCCGCCATGCTGCCGTCCATCGACGCGGCCACCGCGCGCGTGCTGGACGCCATCGGCGTGCAGGCCGTGGTGGCGCCGCGTTCGGGCTGTTGCGGCGCGATCCGCTACCACCTCAACGACCATGACGGCGGCCTGGACGACATGCGTCGCAACATCGACGCCTGGTGGCCGCTGGTGTCGGATCCGGCCGGCGGCGTCGAGGCCATCGTGGTCAACGCGTCGGGCTGCGGCGCGATGGTGAAGGACTACGGCCACCTGCTGCGCGACGATCCGGTCTACGCCGAGCGTGCCGCGCGCATCGCGGCACTGGCCAAGGACCCGGTCGAGTTCCTCGCCCCGCACGCGGCCCAATTGGCCGAGCGGGTGCAGCCGGCCGGCCGTGCGAACGGCGCCGCGCCGCCCAAGGTCGCCTTCCACCCGCCCTGCACGCTGCAGCACGGCCAGCAGATCCGCGGCGACACCGAGCGGCTGCTGGCGGCGCTGGGCGCGCAGCTGGTGCCTTTCGCCGATCCGCACCTGTGCTGCGGCTCCGCCGGCACGTACTCGGTGACGCAACCCGTGTTGTCCAAGCGGCTGCGCGAGCGCAAGCTGGAGACCATCCAGGCCGGGGCGCCCGCGCAGATCCTGTCGTCCAACATCGGCTGCATCACCCACTTGCAGTCGGGCACCGCCACCCCGGTGCGCCATTGGATCGAATGGCTGGACGCCGCGATGGCGCCCACGGCGGCGAAGTCGACGGGCACCGAAGCGGCGACCGCGGTTTCCCGGTGATCCGAGCGCTCGCCACGCTGCTGCTCTTCCAGGCCCTGGGCGAAACCCTGCGGGTCGCTTTCGCCCTGCCCGTGCCCGGGCCGGTGATCGGAATGGCGCTGCTGGCGGCGTGGCTGCTGCTGCGGCCTGCCGAGGCGGCCGCTTTGCGGGACACCTCGCAAGGCCTGCTGCGGCACCTGTCGCTGCTCTTCGTGCCGGCGGGCGTGGGCGTGATGCTGCACGCCGGGCGCTTGGCCGACGAAGGCCTGGCGATCGCGGCCGCGCTGGTGGTCAGCACCGTCGCGTCGATCGCCGCCACCGCGCTCACGGTCAGGTGGGTGCGGCGTGCGCTCGGTGACTGACGCAAAACGCGCTCACCGCCCGCCGCGTCCAAAACCCGAATGACGACCCACCCGGCTGAAGGATGACGCCCCGCCTGGCCGAAGTCTGGGTCTACCTGTCCGCCTCGCCGCTGGCCGGCCTGACGGCGACGCTCCTGGCCTACCAGGGCGCCTACGCGTTGCATCGCGCCAGCGGCTTGCACCCGTTGACCAACCCGGTGCCGATCGCGGTGGCGGTGCTGGTCGCGCTGCTGTGGGCGAGCGGCACGCCCTACGCCACGTATTTCGAAGGGGCGCAATTCGTCCATTTCCTGCTGGGCCCGGCGACAGTGGCGCTGGCGGTGCCGCTCTACGAGCAGCGGGCGCAGGTGCGGCGCTTGTGGTTGCCGCTGACGGCCGGCCTGCTGGTGGGGGTGCCGGTGGCCGTCGGCAGCGCGTTGGTGGTGGCGCGCCTCCTGGGCGCCAGCCGCGAGACGCTGTTGTCGCTGGCGCCCAAGTCGGTCACCACGCCCGTGGCGATGGGCATCGCCGAACGGATCGGCGGCCTGCCCAGCCTGACGGCGGCGCTGGTGATCGCCACCGGAATGCTCGGCGCGATGATCGCCACGCCGCTGCTCGACGCGCTGCGCGTGCGCGACCCGGCTGCGCGGGGATTCGCCGTCGGCGTCGCGGCCCACGGCATCGGCACGGCGCGCGCCTTCCAGGTGGGCGAGGAGAACGGCGCCTTCGCGGGCCTGGCGATGGGGCTGTCGGCGTTGCTGGCCGCGCTGGTCGTGCCGACGCTGGCGCGCTGGCTGGTCGGACCTTAGGGGCCGGCGGCGTCCTGCCGCCGACCGCGGAAGTCGGCCAAGGGCGGCCTCGTGTTCACGTGCGCGCCGGCGCGTACTCCGCCAGTTCCCACACGATCCATTCCTCCCGCAGCGGCGCGCCGCGCCGCATGCCGGCCCAGCGGTACTCGCCGCTCCACTCGCGCCGCACCCAGCGGTTCACCGCGGGCGCGTACCACGCCAAGTCCCAGCGGTACGGATAGAGACGCCAACGGTCCACGTGCGAGAACCAGATCCGCCGCGTCACCAGCAGCGTGTCGAACTCGCCCGCCGGCACGCGCAGCCGTTGCCAGCCCCGGGCGTCCAGGTACTGCTGCCAGCCGAAGCGGCTGCTCGCGTCCGGCACCCGGTAGGCGGTCGTGATGCGCGACTGCGCGCCGGCGGCGAGCACCTCGGGCAGGATCGGCACTGGCGTCTCGAAGGTCTGCGGATAGTCGTAGAAGGGTTCGACCACGACCTGCCACGGCTCGGTGTAGACCTCGTCGGCCCGGGCGCGACCACGCGAGTCGGTCAACTGGATCCGCACCCGTGGCGCCACCTCCATGGCTTCGCAGGTCACCTCGGCGATCCGCTCGCCGTTGAAACCGTTGATCTCCGAGTAACGCCAGCGGTCGCCGACGCGCACGCGCGGTACCGGAGGCTGCTGCGTGGGCGGCGCCGTCGGCGTGGCGATCGGCGGGGCCGACACGGCGCAGCCACCCAGTGCATAGGCCATCGGCGCCGCGCCCAGTGCGAGAGCGAAGCGTCGGCGGGCGGGATCGGGTCGGTGGGCCATGGGTCTGACTCCTCTCGGCAGGCCGTGGACGATGCAACGGCCGCGCCTGCGGCTGAATCCGCACCCGCATCCGCACCTGCTTTCCCGCTCAGGTCGGCGAGGGCAGGTGCTCGATCAGTTCGTGGATGATCCAGTCTTCGCGCATCAGCGCGCCGCGCCGGCCGGAAGCGCGGTATTCGCCGCTCCATTCGCGGCGCACCCAGCGGTTCACGGCCGGTGCGTACCAGGCCAGGTCCCAGCGATGCGGATAGCGACGCCAGCGATCCGGGTGGTCGAACCAGATCCGCCGTTGCACCAGCAGCGTGTCGAACTCGCCTGCCGGCACGCGGATCCGCTGCCAGCGGCGCGCCTCGAGCCGCTGCTGCCAACCGTAGCGGCCCGACGAGCCGGGCACCGTGTAGGCGGTGTCGGTGCGCGAGCGTGCGCCGGGCACGAGGGTCTCGGGAAGGATCGGCACCGGCGATTCGAAGAACTGCGGCTGGTCGTACATGGGCTCGACGACGACGCGCCAAGGTTCGGCGTAGACCTCCTCGCCGCGAGGCCGCCCGCGCGAGTCCTCCAGCCGGATGCGCAGGCGCGGGCCGGCTTCGATCGCCTCGGCCGCCACGTCCGCGACGCGCTCGCCGTTGAAGCCGTTGATCTCGACGTAGCGCCAGCGGTCGCCGGCACGCACCCGCGGGGCGTCGACCGGAGCGCCCGCTCCAGTCACTAACGCCGCCCGGGGCGGTGCGGCCACGCAACCAGCCAGGGCCAGCCCCGTCGGTAGGGCCAGGAGCCCGAGCGCCAAGCGCCGGCGCGCCATGCTCGCCGGGACGGGGCCCCCGCCTGCGGGCAACAGGGGTGGTGCGGCGATCGGAGAAGGGTCGTGGTCGGCCACCATGGCGTCGCATCCTCGCCGCGCTGCGGCGCGCGTCATTGGAGCCGCGTGGTCGCGGCGGGCGGCACGGCGCTTACGCCGCACGCGCCCTGGTCAGGCGATCGCCCGGCCTTCGTTCAGCCGCAGCACGCCCTTGATCATCCGGTACAGGAACCAGACGAAGGGGATGACGAACAGGAAGGACAGCAGCCCGAAGGAGACGATGCTGAGCAGCAGCGACGGCAGGAACGACACCACCACCCAGAACAGCGTCCACCAGAACGTGCGGATCATCCAGTTCATGTGGCTTTCGTAGATGGTGCCGCGGGCGTCGTCGCGCTTGATGTAGTTCACGATCAAGGCGACCACCGACAGCAGCCCCATCGAGAAGAGCAGCCCGACGATGTGCAGGCC
>ERZ1066118.15-NODE-15-length-243028-cov-16.385117_pt1 | contig 243028 bp, 220 predicted proteins | sample MGYA00382765_ERZ1066118 | MGnify/ENA primary metagenome ERZ1066118 (study PRJEB33369, sample SAMEA5778348) | biofilm metagenome | biome: Industrial cooling water; feature: Water cooling tower basin; material: Biofilm | place: United Arab Emirates | collected... | reverse complement strand
TGATGATCACTCGATCATGCAGGGGACGAAGTTTCATAAGTTCAGGCTCCTACCTTTGCGTGAGTCTTCAACTTGCGTTGGGGGATCTGTCTGTTCTCTGCGGGTGCGTCGCGCACGCGGGGCGGGCCCAAGGGGTCACCGGTGCTGCGCGCGGCAAACACGGGCCTGCGACGGCGGCAAGGGTCGCCGTCGTTAGCACTCGTCGTCTGCGAGTGCTAATGGTAGGCCATCCCCGTGAAGTTTTCAAGACAGGCGAGCGCGGGCCGCGGGCAGGGCCCGGCCGCCCCAACGGCTCGTCCCCTACGCGAGGCTCACGCCGTAACCGAGGAAGCCGACGACCAGCACGAAGCTCGACCCGATGCCGGTTTCCGTCTCAGCCCTCGGCTGCCGGCTGCAACGCGATCATGGCCATCCCGGTCAACGCGACGACCGCCCCCGCGAGGTCCCAGCGGGTCAGCGCGACCCCGTCGACGACGCGCAGCCAGACGAGCGCCACCGCGATGTATGTGCCGCCATACGCGGCATAGGTCCGTCCGGCCGCGGTCGGATGCAGCGTCAACAGCCAGGCGAACAAGGCCAGCGACAGGCCGGCGGGCAGCAGCAGCCACGCGCTCTTTCCTTGCCTCAGCACGAGCCACGGCAGGTAGCACCCGATGATCTCGGCGAGGGCCGTGACGACGAAAAGGGCGGTGAGCTTCGCAAGTTCCAAGGCACGACGACGACGAGAGGGGCGGCGGCATCATACGTCAGCTGTCCTCGCCGGCCGGGTCGGCCCCCGCTTGGCGTTGGCCGCGTGGCCTCGGGGGCCGGCGGCGCCGCCTAGCGCATGGGCGGCGCGGCCTGTTCCGGCAGGACGATGTTGATGGCCAGCAGCTCGAGATTGTCGCTGCGCTCCATGTCGACCTTGACCGAGTCCGGGTCGACCTTGACGTACTTGGCGATCACGGCCAGCAGTTCCTGCTGCATCTGCGGCAGGAAGTCGGCGGCCGAGGCGCCGTCGGCGCGCTCGCGCGTGATGATCAGCTGCAGGCGATCCTTGGCCACCGAGGCCGAGCTGCGCTGTTTGGTTCCGAACAGGGTCCGCAGCAGCGACATCACTTGCCTCCGAAGATGCGCTTGAGCAAGGACGGACGCTCGGCCATCGTGAAGCGCAGCATGCGCTCCTCGCCCAGGAAGCGCGCCACCGCGTCCCCGTAGGCCTCGGCCACGGGCGTGCCGTTCATGTGGATGGCGGGCGTGCCCTGGTTGGATGCCTGCAGCACGATCTCGGATTCCGGGATCACGCCCAGCAGCGGGATCTTCAACAGGTCCTGCACGTCCTGGTACGACATCATCTCGCCGGCCTCGGCGCGGCGGGGCGCGTAGCGCGTCACCAGCAGGTGCTCGCGCACCGGCTCGCCGCCGGAGCGGGCCCGGCGCGACTTGGCCTGGATGATGCCCAGGATGCGGTCGGAGTCGCGCACCGAGCTGACTTCGGGATTGGTCACGACGATGGCGTCGTCCGCGAAGGTCAAGGCCATCACGGCGCCGTGCTCGATGCCGGCGGGCGAATCGCACACGACGTAGTCGAAGCCTTGCTCGCGCAACTCGTTCAGCACCCCCTCGATGCCCTCTTCGGTCAGCGCGTCCTTGTCGCGGGTCTGCGATGCCGGCAGCACCCACAAGTTGTCGACGTGCTTGTCCTTGATCAGCGCCTGCGACAGCTTGGCCTCGCCGTGCAAGACGTTGACCAGGTCGTACACGACCCGGCGCTCGCAGCCCATGATCAGGTCGAGGTTGCGCAGGCCGACGTCGAAGTCGATGACGGCGGTCTTGTTGCCGCGCAGGGCCAGCCCGCTGGCGAAGCTCGCGCTGGTGGTGGTCTTGCCGACGCCTCCCTTGCCGGAGGTCACGACGACGATCCTGGTCATTCCGGGGTTGCCTCTCGCATGGGTGGATCCTTGTTGAGTGGGGCGCGCGCAGCGGCGTCAGTCCTGGTCGACCGGTTCAATCAGGATCGACTGGGCATCGCCTTCGCCGCGCAGGGAGATTCGCACCGCACGGTCGCGCACCGCATCGTCGATGGTCTCGAAGGTACGCCAGACGCCACCGATCGAGACCAGTTCGGCTTCGAAGCGCCCGGCGTAGATCCGGGCGTCCACGGCACCGGTGGCGCCGGCCAGCGCCCGTCCGCGTAGCGGCCCGTAGCAGTGGATGCTGCCGTCGGCGATCACTTCGGCCCCGGGGCTGACGCCAGCCAGCAGCACGAGGTCGCGGCCGCGCGCATAGACGCGCTGGCCGGAGCGCAACGGCTTGTCCACGACCAACGCGGTGACCATGCCTGTCGCCGGAGCCGGTTCCGCCGGTGCCGCCCGCCCGGCAGGCGCCGCCGCGGCGGCCGGTGGAGGGGCTGCCACGGCCGCCGATGGCGTCGCGGCCGGTCGGGCAGGGCGCCGATCCGCCGGCGCCGCCGGCGCCGAGACCAGGCCCAGGCGCGCCGCGAGCGGCGCCGCGCGGCCCGGCAGGGCGCGCACCGCCACTGGCAGCAGCCCCTGGGCGCGCAGCGATGCGGCCAACGCCTCCAGGTCGAGCGCCTCGGCATCGGCGAGCGTCAGCCGCGACAGGTCGACCACCACGGGTTCGCCGTCCAGGTAACCGGGCGCCTCGGCCAGCTTCTGGGCCAGCGCCGCGCGCAAGGCGTCCAGGTCGGGCCCGCCCACCATCAGCGCCACCGCCGACAGCGTCGTGCTTTTCAGCTCGACCGCTTCCGGCGCGTGCGGCGCGGCCGCTGGGGCGGGGGGGTGCGGGTCGGACCCAGGTTCGGGCATCGGGGCGGGATGACGGTCCATGGCTGTGCCGGCCGCGCGCCGGGCGCGGCCATCGAGCATCTCCTCGGGGGGGCGCGAAGCTATCACGAGCGGCCCCGCCCGGCAAACGGCGGTGGGCCGGGCGTACGGCGCGCCGCGATGCGCGGTGCTATAGATTGACGCCTTTTCCATTGCGCCGCACGCCTCTTGGCGCGGCCCGTGAATGAACATGCGCCTGTCCGTGCTCGACCAATCGCCTGTCATCGAGGGCCACACGCCAGCCGATGCGCTGGCCGCCACCCTGGAACTGGCCCAAGCCGCCGATGCCCTCGGCTACGAGCGCTTCTGGTGCGCCGAGCACCATGGCATGCAGGCGGTCTGCGACACATCGCCCGAGCTGATGATCGCCCGCATCGGGGCGGCCACCCGGCGCATCCGCATCGGTTCGGGGGGCGTGATGCTGCCGTATTACTCGGCCTTCAAGGTGGCCGAGCAGTTCTCGATGCTCGAGGCCCTGTACCCGGGCCGCATCGATCTCGGCGTGGGCCGCGCCCCCGGCGGCGGCATGGCGGCGGCCAGCGCCGTGTCGGGCAACGGGCTGGGCGGGCGCTACGACCCGGACATCTTCCCGATGCAGGTCGCCGAACTGGTCGACCTGTTCTCCGGGCGCACGCCGCAGCACTACTCGCGGCCGGTGCGGCTGCAGCCGGCCGCCGCGACCCGGCCGCAACTCTGGATGCTGGGCTCGAGCGACTTCGGCGGAGCGCTGGCCGCGCAACTGGGCATCCGGTTCACCTTCGCGCACTTCATCAGCGCGCACGGGGGCGAGCACGTGATGCGTGCTTTCCGCGAGGAGTTCGAGCCCGGCTTCGAGCCCGCGCCGCAAGGCGCGGTGGCGGTGTTCGTGATCTGCGCCGACACGCAGGCCGAGGCCCGGCAGCTGGCGGCCGCGGTCGACCTGCGTCGCGTGCAGATGGCGCTGGGCGTGGACGGCCCGATCCCGTCGCTGGCCACCGCGACGGCGTACGTTCCGGATGCCCGAGCGCAAGCCATCATCGAGCGCGAGCGGGCCCGCAGCATCGTGGGCACGCCTGCGCAGGTGGCCGAGCGCATGCTGGCGCTGGCCGAGTCGTTCGCCGTGGACGAGATGGTGGTTCTCACCGTCGCGGCCAGTTACGCCGCGCGGCTGCGTTCCTACGAGCTGCTGGCGCAGGCCTTCGGACTCCAGGCTACAGCAGCCCCTCCGGCGCGAGCGGTCCCAGCAGGCGGTGGATGAGCAGCCGCCCGGTGCTGGCGGCGGGCTCGGCGTCGAAGCGCCGCGGGCTGCCGTCCAGCGTCGTGGTCCAGTAGACGGTGCCCGCGCCGTCCAGCTGCGGCCGGAAGGCATTGCCCGGCGCGACGCTCTGGTCGAACAGGCGCTGGATCTGCGCCGACAAGGTCCGACTGTCGATCACGACGCCCATCTCGGTGTTCGACAGCAGCGATCGCGGGTCCAGGTTCAGCGTGCCGACCATCAGCAGCCTGCCGTCGACGACCAGCGCCTTGGCGTGCAGGCTGGCGCGCGAGGAGCCGAAGAGGCCGATCCAGCCGCGCGCCCGGGCCGGCGTGGGCGCCAGCTCGTGCAGTTCGACACCCATCTCGAGCATCGGCTTGCGGTAGCGCGTGTAGCCCGAGTGGACGATCGGCACGTCGGTGGCCGCCAGCGAGTTGGTGAGGATCCTCACCCGCACGCCGCGGGCCCGCAGCTCGCGCAACAGCTCCATGCCCCAGTCGCCCGGGACCAGGTACGGCGACACGATCAGCACGTCGCGCTTGGCGCTGCGCAACAGGCTCGCCACGTCGTCGGCGATGATCGCCTCTTCGCCCGCATCGGGGCCGAACTCGATCTTGTGCGGCTCGTCGGCCATCAGCGTGGCCGGCGCCCACACGAGGCGTTCGGCCTGCGGCCCCAATTGGGCCCGCAAGCTCCCGCCGCGCGCTTGCGCCGGCGGCGGCGCGGGGAGGGGCACGGCCGGCGGCGTGGCGGCCGGCGCAGGTCCGGACGAGACGGCACCGGGCGGGATGGCAGAGGGCGGCAAGGCGCCCGCCGGTGAGGCGACAGGCGCGATCGTCCCGGGCGCAGTGGCTCCGGTCGCCACCGGCGCATCCGGCGGGCCCGGGGGCTCGTCCGCGATCATGCCCTGCGCCCGCCGCGCTTCCGGCGCGTTGCGTGCGGCCCGCAGGAACATCTCCGCCGGATAGGCGGTCGGGCTGTTCCAGAATCGGTCGAAGCTGTCGGACATCTCGCGGGCGACCGGACCTGCGGCCAACACGTCGAGGTCGGCGAAGTTCATCACCTCGTCGCGCAGGAAATACTCGGCCCCGAGATTGCGCCCGCCGGTGATCGCCACGGCGTTGTCGGCGATGAAGGCCTTGTTGTGCATCCGCCGATTGAGCTGCCGGATGCTGCCCAGCGAGGTCAACAAGCGCGTCACCGTGTTGGTGCGTTGCCCCGGGAAGGGGTTGTAGAGCCGCAACTCGATGTTGCGATGGGCCGCCAGCGACGTCAGGGCCGCATCCAGCCCCTCGGTCTGCATGTCGTCGATCAGCACCCGCACGCGCACGCCCCGGTCCGCCGCGGCCCGAACGTCCTTGAAGAGCGCCCGGGTCGGAGCGTCGTCCCGGACGATGTAGTACTGGATGTCCAGCGTCAGCCGCGCGCGGCGCGCGAGCAGCCGGCGTGCGTCGAGGGCGTCCTCGCCCCCTTCGATCAGCCGGAAGCCCGATCGGCGCGGATCGGGCTGCGCGGCTGCCACCGCGCGCCCCAGTGGCGTCAGGAGCGGATCCGCGAGTGACAGCGACGGCGGATTGTCGGCGGGCGGTGGCAAGCTCGCGCAGCCCGATGCCAGCAGCGTCGCCAGCACGAGCGCCATGAGCCCCGCGTACCCGCGCCGGGTGGCCCGTCGCGGCATGCGTGGGCGCATGTCCGTCATGAGCGGGGGAAGCTGCTGGAGCTGCGACGTCGGAGGCATGCAAGCCGCCGGGCAAGCCGCGTGCCCAGCCCGTCTCTCCCCCGCCGCCCACGCGCGATGGCGCGGGTGCGGGCATCACGACTGGACCAGGATCAGGCCGTCCAGGGCAGCGGGTTCTTCGTCAGCGCGACCGAGACGATGTAGGCCGCCGTGCCCAGCGCGCCCACGAGCGCCACGGCCCGCACGGCCCGGCTCCGGCCGCGGCGCAGCGCGATCGTGCCGAGCACCACGTACGCCACCAGGCCCACCACCTTGGCGGTGATCCATCCGTCGACGAAAGGGTACTGTCCAGCGGCCGCCGCGAGCCAGATCGCCGAGGCGAGCAGCACGGTGTCCACCACATGCGGCGCAACCCTCACCAAGCGCGTCTGCAGCAGGCGCGAGCCCACGAGCATCCATGCGCCCCGCAGCGCGAAGAACGCCAGGCTGACCACCACGGCGGTGACGTGCAGGTGCTTGACCGCGAGATAGCTCACTGCGGGGCCACCTCGACGGTGTAGTTCAACGCCAGGCGTCCGCCATCGGCGTACACCGTCTGACCCGTCATGTAGGCGCTGTCCTCGCATGCCAGGAAGACCGCCACCCGCGCGACTTCGTCCGGCTCCCCCAGGCGGCCCATCGGCGTGCGCGACATCACCTTGCGCCGTGCGGCCTCGGAGCCCAGCACGGCGTTGCGGGCCAGCTCGGTGGCGATGGTGCCGGGGCCGATCGCGTTGACCCGGATGCCATGGGGCGCCAGCGCGATCGCCATGGTCTTGGTCATCTGGCCGATGGCCGCCTTGGAGGCGCCGTAGGCGATCAAGTCCGGCAGCGCGACCACCGCGTTGACGCTGGACATGTTCACGATGCTGCCTTGCACCGCCTGCTCGACCATGTGGCGCGCGACGGCCTGCCCGAAAAGGAAGGTCGACTTGAGATTGCTGGCGATGACGCGGTCGAAGTCCTCCTCGGCCATCGAAAGGAAGGGCGCCGAGTGCACGATCCCGGCGTTGTTGACCAGCACGTCGATGCGGGCGAAGCGCGCCAGCGACGCGGCGAGGGTCCGCTCGACGTCGGCGCGCGACGACGCATCGGCCGCCACCGCCAGCACCCGGTCGGCCGGCAGGGCCGCGCAGGCGGCCTGCAGTCCGGCCTCGTCGCGGTCGACGAGCACCACGCGCGCGCCCTCGTCGAGGAAACGCCGCGCGCACGCCAGGCCGATGCCGCGCGCGGCGCCCGTGACCAGCACCACCTTGTCCTGCATTCGCACCACGACTTGTCCTCCATCGGTTGCGCGCCGCGGGGCCTTCGCCCCACGCAGTCGGCGAATTATCGCGCGGGCTCGGCTCCCTGCGCCGGACCGGCATCGAGTGGTCCCGTTCGGCCGGTATGATCAGCGGGCCACCCTGCCACCGATTCCGGGCCGATGCCGCTCCAGTCCGTCGCTTTCGCCGCTCTCCGTGCCGTCCTGGTCGGGAGCGCGGTGCTCCTTCCCTTGGCGACGCACGCCATGCTCCCGCCGACCGTGGCGCGCGCCCTGCGGACGGCCGGCATCGCACCCCACCAAGTGGCCGTGCAAGTGGTCGCGGTCGATGGGCAGGGCGAGCCGCTCGCCAGCCATCGTGCGCACGTGCCGATGAATCCGGCGTCCACCATGAAGCTGGTGACCACCTATGCGGCGCTGTCGCAGATGGGCGCCGACTACCGGTGGCGCACGCGCTGGCTGGCCACGGGGCCGATCCGGGAGGGTGTGCTGTCGGGCCACTTGGTGCTGCGCGGTGGCGGCGATCCGAAGCTCGTGATCGAGGACCTTGCCGAGCAGGCGGCGCTCTTGAGGGCCGCGGGGCTGCAGCGCATCGACGGCGACCTGCTGCTGGACGATTCGTTGTGGCGCATGCCGCGGGACAACGACGCCTTCGACGGCGACCTTTCGCAACCCTACAACGTGCGGCCCAACGCCGCGATGATGAACTTCAAGGCGGTGCGGGTGGTGGTCGCCGCCGACGGCACGACGCGCACCGAGCCTCCACTGGCCGAGGTCCCGATCGAGAACGATGTGGCGCCGGTGGCCGGGCCGTGCCGCCCCGGCATCGCGCAGCTGTCGGTGCGCGACAGTGGCGACGACCGCACGGCGGGCATCCGGATCGGCGGGCGCGTCGCGCCGGCCTGCGGCGACCACGGCGTCACGGCCGCGGTCCTGACGCATCGGCAGTTCGTCCAGGCGCTGTTCCGCGATGCGTGGCTGCGGGCCGGTGGGCAATGGAGCGGCGCGGCGCGCTGGCTGGACCCGGCCGCCGAGGAAGCGCGTCAGGCGCGCCCGGTACTGGAATGGCTTTCGCCGCGCGACCTCTCGGACGTGGTGCGCGACGTCAACAAGTTCAGCAACAACCTGATGGCGCGCGCGCTGCTGTTGCAGTTGGCGGTGCACGGGGGCGACGTGCCGGCCACGCCGCGCCGCGGAGAGGAGCGCGTGCAGCGCTGGCTAGAGGCGATGGCGCTGCCGATGCCGGAACTGGTGATCGACAACGGCGCCGGGCTGTCGCGGCAGGCCCGCATCAGCGCGGCATCGCTGTCGGCGCTGCTGCGGCATGCGGCGGGTGGCATCCACGCGCAACGCCTGCGCGAGTCGATGCCGGTGGTGGGCGTGGACGGTACGATGGCCCGCAGATTGGTGGGTGAGCCGATCGCCGGCAGCGCGTGGATCAAGACCGGATCGTTGGCCGACGTGCGCAGCGTGGCCGGGTACGTCGACGCGCAATCAGGCCGTCGCTGGGCCGTCGTCATGTTCGTCAACGGCCCGCGCGCCGATGCCGCCGGCCCGGCCATCGACGAGATGCTGCGCTGGGTGTGGAGCGGCGGTTGAAGCGGCGCTAGATGCCGTCAGCCAGCGACGTGCCCGACTCCACGAAGCGCAGGGGCGGCAAAGCCTCTTCGCCTTCGGTGCGTTGTTCGCGCGGCGCGCCGGGGGTCAGCAACAAGAGCGCCGGCTCGTCGAACGGCAGCTCGCGTGCGGCGGGCACGTCGTTGCCGGGCTCGGGGGCCGCATCCAACTCCGCCTTGCGGACCTGCGCCGCCGGCACCGCGCGGGTGCTCACGGTCATGCGGATCGGCGGGGGATCCGCCGGCAGCGGCCGTCCCGCCGCCACGGCGGCGATGCGTTCGCGCTCGTGCAGCACCTTGGCGCCGTAGCCACCGTCGTCGTTCATCAACGCGGCGCCCACGTACCACTTCAAGGCGGCCTGGACGCTCCCGGTGCGAGCCAAGTATTCCTTGAGGATGCTGGTGCCCACGCGAATGTTGGCCATCGGATCGAACACGGCCTTGGCGCCGCCGAAGGGCTCGAACTTGTCCACGTGCACCCGGGCCAACACCTGCATCAGGCCCTTGGCGCCTTGGCTGCTCTGGGCGCGCGGATCGAAGCTCGATTCGATCGACATGACGGCCAGCACGAGCAGCGGGTCGACCCGCGCGTCGCGTGCCGCGTGGTAAGCCTCTTGCACGAAGTGCTGCGCGCTCTCGAGCGCGACGCTGTAGCGCTTCGCGATGAAGCGAACGACGTTGCCCTGCTCGCGGGTCAGACGGGCCGCTGCGGAACTCGCGGGCGCGCTCGCCGGCGGCACGGCTGCCGGGGCCGGGGTGTGGTCGGCGGCGTCGAGATCCACCGACGACAAGCTGGGGCGGCTTTCGGAAGACACTTTGCCGGTCAGGGTGTCGTCCGCGGCAAGCGCAGGAGCCGCCGCGGCGTAGACGCTTCGACCGGCGAAGGCGCCGTGCTTCAGGCCCACGTCGACATGCTGAGCGGGCCGGCCATCGACCGACATGACACCGACCGCGACGGCAGCGATCGTCAAGACAGGAGCCCATGCGGCTCCTTCGATCCGGCTCTTCGAGCCGAATGCAGCGCCTGCGGCGCGAGCGGCGCGGGAGCAATGTCCGCGCGTCGTGGCTATCCAATGCTTCGCGAGCATGGCACCTCCATGAATGGAGCGGCCGCCCCTTGCGGGCAACCATCGTCCTTGGTTGTCGGGCTCGCGACCGGGGGACCCTTCGGGCCTCTTCTGCTTGGTGTCGCGGTGATTGCCGACTGCGCCGCATGACGCATTCGACCGTGCCCGGGGAACGTCTGGGCGTGCTCTGAAGGTGCAGTCCGGGATGAGAGCGGCGAGAAGGGCCGACCGGTTGGCACCTGATGCGCGAGGGCGCTTGTTGAAGTGAGCGCAGTCTATAGACGGCGGTTCGGGACAGTCAAACGGTTGGCCGACATCGGCGTGCGAGAATCCGCATCATGAAACGCATCTCTTCGCATCATGAAATACGCTGACCTGCGGGACTTCCTCGCGCAACTCGAACGCATGGGCGAATTGAAGCGTATCGATGCCCCCCTGTCGCCCCATCTCGAAGTCACCGAACTGGCCGATCGCGTGCTTCGCGCCCAAGGTCCGGCGCTGCTCGTCCTGCGCCCGCAATCCGGCGCCAAGCGCTGGTCGATGCCGCTCCTGGCCAATCTCTTCGGTACGCCGCGGCGCGTGGCGCTCGGCATGGGCGAGGATTCCGTCGAAGCCTTGCGCGAGGTCGGGACGCTGCTGGCCTTCCTGAAAGAGCCCGAGCCGCCGCGGGGATTGCGGGACGCGTGGGACAAGCTGCCGCTGTTCAGGCAAGTGCTGAACATGGCGCCCAAAGAGGTGTCGTCCGCGCCCTGCCAGCAGGTCGTGCACGAGGGCGCCGACGTGGACCTGGACATGCTGCCGGTGCAGACCTGCTGGCCGGGCGACGCCGCGCCGCTGATCACCTGGGGCCTAGTGGTCACACGCGGGCCCGGCAAACCGAGGCAGAACCTCGGCATCTACCGGCAGCAGGTGATCGGTCCCCACAAGACCATCATGCGTTGGCTGGCCCACCGGGGCGGTGCGCTGGACTTCCGCGACCACGCTGCCCGCAGCCCAGGGACGCCCTTTCCGATCGCGGTGGCCTTGGGTGCCGACCCGGCAACGATCCTGGGGGCGGTGACGCCGGTTCCGGACACCTTGTCGGAATACCAGTTCGCCGGCTTGCTGCGCGGCTCCAGGACCGAGACGGTGCGGTGCCTCGGCAGCGACTTGCGTGTGCCCGCGAGCGCCGAAATCGTGCTCGAAGGCGCGATCCGCCCCGACCCCGACGGCAGCCTGACGCGGGCCAACGCGCGCATGGCGGGCTTCACGGGCGAGCCGCCGCCGCACGCCTTGTCCGGCTGGGAAATGGCATTGGAAGGGCCGTACGGCGACCACACGGGCTACTACAACGAACGTGAATGGTTCCCGGTGTTCGCGATCGACCGCATCACGCATCGGCGCGACCCGATCTACCACTCGACGTACACCGGCAAGCCGCCCGACGAACCGGCGATCCTGGGCGTGGCGCTCAACGAGGTCTTCGTGCCGATCCTGCGGCGCCAGTATCCGGAGATCGTGGACTTCTACCTGCCGCCCGAGGGCTGCTCGTACCGGATGGCGATCGTGTCGATCAAGAAGCAGTACGCCGGCCACGCCAAGCGCGTCATGTTCGGCGTCTGGAGCTTCCTGCGGCAGTTTATGTACACGAAATTCGTGGTGGTGGTCGACGACGACGTCGACGCGCGCGACTGGAAGGACGTGATCTGGGCGATCACCACGCGCGTCGATCCTTCGCGAGACACGCTGCTGGTGGACAACACGCCGATCGACTACCTCGACTTCGCGTCGCCGGTGTCGGGGCTTGGGTCGAAGATGGGCATCGACGCGACCAACAAGTGGCCGGGCGAGACCACGCGCGAATGGGGCACGCCGATCACGCGCGACCCGCAGGCCGTGGCGCGGATCGACGCCCTCTGGGAGGGTCTGGGCTTGTAGGCCGCACGCCGATCGGTGTGCGGCGCGCCGTCAGTCCTTGCCCAGGCCGCCGTTCTTCCCGCGGCTCACGCTTTCCGCGTCGGTTTCGCGATGGCCGGCGACCCGGTCGGTCCCGTCCGACACCCGGCCCGATCCCTTGTCGTCGTTCGCGTGGGCCGCGCCCGCGCCGTCACGGGCCTGGTCCGCCGCGTTCATGTGGCCATGCTCGCGTTGCTGGCCCGATTGCCGCCCGACGCCTGAAGTAGACGAGGACTTGTCGATGCTGGCGGCCGACAGCGCCGATCCCGGCAGGCCCTGCTCGGCGTCCTTGCCCTGCGGCTTGTCGGACGAGCGGTCTTGCGCGGCCGCGCGGGCCGGCTGTTCGGACTGCTGCGGCTTCGACGGTGATTGCGAAGGCTGGGATTGCGATTGCGACGAATCGTTCTGCTTCTGGCTCATTCGGAGTCTCCTGCTTGGTGTGGCCCCCGGTCGCGATGCGCGAGGGCAGACGGTGACTTCAGCAAGCCAGGTGCCCGCCGCCCTTGGAGGCGGGCCGCCGCTTCAAGCGCGCGGCTGCTCGTCGGGCTCCGGCCGCATCCACAGCCATCCTGCGACCGGGATCATCACGGCAGTGGCCAGGGCCGCCACCCAGGGGCGTGGCACGACGATCCACATCACGGCCACGCTCAGCGCCATGGTGCCCAGGGCGAAGCGCTTGGCCTTCCGGGACACGGCACCGTGCAGTTCCCATTCATGGATGACCGGGCCGAAACGCGGATGCGCGAGCAGCCACGCGTGCAGCCGGGCCGAGCCGCGTCCGGCGCACCATGCCGCCAGGAGCACGAAGGGCGTCGTCGGCAGCACGGGCAGCACGATGCCCACCACGCCCAGCGCCAGGAACAGCCAGGCCAGGACCAGGTAGAGCCATCGTGGCAGGCGCAAGGGCTCAGCCTCCGGCCGCGGGCCGCCCCAGGTGCGCACCCAGGCGCCGAACCGCCTCGCGCAGGTTGTCCAGGTGCGTCGCGTAGGAAAGCCGCAGCCAGCGCTTGGGGTCGTTCACGCCGAAGTCCATGCCGGGCACCACCGCGACGCCGGCCTGCTCCAGCAGCTCGATGGCGAAGCGGTCGCTGTCGTCGGTGAATCGGCTGCAGTCGGCCCAAACGTAGAAGGCGCCGTCGGGCGTCACCGGCACGTCGAAGCCCAGTTCGCGCAGGGCCGGCACCAGCCAGTCGCGTCGATCGCGGAATTCGTCGCGCCGGGCGCGGTAGATGGCCATCGACTCGGGCTCGAAGCACGCGAGCGCGGCCTTCTGCGCCAACGTGGACGCGCAGATGAAGAGGTTCTGCGCCAGCTTCTCGAAGGCCGGCACGAGCGTGGGCGGCACGACCAGCCACCCGAGCCGCCAGCCGGTCATGTGGAAGAACTTGGAGAAGCTGTTGGTGACGACCATGTCGTCGCCCAGTTCCAGCACCGTGCGCGGCCGACCGTCGTACGACAGGCCGAGGTAGATCTCGTCGACGATGGCGAAGCCGCGCCGCGCCCGCACGACGTCCAGGATGCGGCCGAGTTCGTCGAAGGGGATGGCGGTGCCGGTCGGATTGGCAGGCGTGGCGAGCAGGGTGCCGCGCACGCGCGCGCCCCAGCGGGCCTCGACCAGCGCCGCATCCAGTTGGAAGCGGGTGCCTGCACCCACCGGCACCAGGACGGGCTCGCCATCGAACGCGGCAACGAAGTGGCGGTTGCACGGGTAGCTGGGGTCGGCCAGCAGCACGCGATCGCCCGGATTCACCAGCGCGCAGCAGGCCAGCGTCAAGGCCGCGGACGCGCCGGCCGTGACGATGATGCGGGCGGGGTCCACCTCGACGCCGAAGTCGTCCGCGTAATGGCGGGCGATGGCGCGGCGCAGCGGCTCGATTCCCACGGCGGCGGTGTACTGCGTGCCGCCACCGTGCGCGACGCGCTCCAGAGCGGCCAGCACCGGCGGCGGCGCCGTGAAGTCGGGCTCGCCGATGCTCATGTGGATGATCGACCGGCCGGCGCGCTCGAGCGCGTTGGCGCGCTTGACCAGCTCCATCACGTGGAAAGGTTCGATCGCGGCGGTGCGCGACGCGAGCGCCGGCGGGAGGCTGGAAGGATTCATCGTGGGGGGCAGGGGAGCGCGTTGCGGATTCTAGTCCGCCGCGCGCTGCCGGATCCGCGGGGTCCTTCCGCCGGATCAGGACGGCTCCGCCACCGCGCCTTCTGCCAGCAACGCGTCGATCCGTGCCTCGTCGTAGCCGTGCTCGCGCAGCAGCTCGCGCGTGTGCTCGCCGAGCATCGGCGCATGCCGGGTGATGCGTGCGGGAGTGGCCGAGAACTTCACGGGCGAGCCGAGCGCCTTGGTCGGACCAGCGACCGGATGATCCAGTTCCACCACCATGTCGCGCGCCAGCGCCTGCGGATGGGTGAGGGCCTCACCGATCGTGTGCACCGGGCCGGCCGGCACGCCCGCCGCGTCGAAGGCGGCGATCCAATCGGCGGCCGGGCGCTGCGCGAGCACTTTCCCGATCGCCTGCTCCAGCGCGTCGTGGTTCGCCATGCGGGCGGTGTTGTCGGCGAAGCGCGGGTCGGTCTTCCATTCGGGGTGGCCGAGCACCTCGGTGATGCGCTCCCAATTGGACTGGTTGGCGCCGCCCAGGTTGATCCAGCCGTCGGCCGTGCGGAACGCCTGGTACGGCGAGGCCAGGATGTGCCTGGAGCCGGTCGGACCAGGCGACACGCCGGTGGCGAAGAAGATGGCCGCGTGCCAGTACGTCTGCTGCAGGCCGGCTTCCATCAGCGAGGTGTCGACCACCTGGCCCTCGCCGGTCTTCAGCCGGTGCACGTAGGCGGCCAGGATGCCGTAGGCCGCCAGGATGCCCGCGTTGATGTCGGCGATCGAGTTGCCGGTCTTGGCCGGCGGCCGCCCGGGTTCGCCGGTGACGCTCATCAGGCCCGTGAAGCCTTGCGCGATCAGGTCGAAGCCGCCCTTGTCGGCGAGCGGCCCGGTGCGGCCGTAGCCGGAAATCGCGCAGTAGATCAGGCCCGGGTTGATCTCGCGCAGCGTGTCGTAGCCCAGCCCGAGGCGTTCGAGCGTGCCGGCGCGGAAGTTCTCGGTCAGCACGTCGGCATCGCGCACCATGCGCAGCAGGACTTCGCGCCCGGACGGCTTCTTGAGATCGATCGCGATGCCGCGCTTGTTGCGGTTGAGCACCATGTAGGGCGCGGACACGCCGTTGACGCGAGGCTCCCGGTAGCCGCGCGAATCATCGCCACCGGGCAGCTTCTCGACCTTGATCACGTCGGCGCCCAGGTCGGCGAGCATCATCCCGCAGGTGGGGCCGGCCATGATCTGCGCGAGTTCCAGCACGCGCAGGCCGGCGAGCGGGCCTGGACGCGTCGTGCTCATCGCCCCACGAACTCCGGGGTCCGCTTGGCGAGGAAGGCGCGCACGCCGATGCGGAAGTCTTCCGTGTCGAAGCAGTCGAAGCAGGCGTCGCGCTCGGCGTCGGTCAGCGGGCGCGGATCGGCCAGGCGCCGCGCGAAGGCCTTGTGCCAGCGCGCCACCAGCGGTGCGCCCGCCGCGATGCGCTCGGCGGTGGCGCGCGCCTCGGCGGCCACCGCGTCGTCTGCCACCACGCGTGTCACGAGCCCGATGCGCAGCGCTTCCTGCGCATCGATGATCCGGCCTTCGAGCAGCAGCGCCAGCGCGTTGGACGCCCCCACCAGCCGCACGAGCGGCGCCATCTCGTCGTAGGCCATCACCAGGCCGAGGTTCTTGATGGGCGCGCCGAACCGGCTGGAGGCGCCCGCGATGCGCAGGTCGCAAAGCGACGCGATCTCCAGGCCGCCGCCCACGCAGATCCCGTGGACCTGGGCGACCAGCGGATGGCGACAGCGTTCCAGCGCGTGCGCGGTGGCGTGCATGTCGCGGCCGTAGTCGATCGCCTGCGCCTTGTCCGCGCGCTGGGTGGCGAACTCGCCGATGTCGTTGCCTGGCGAGAAGGCGCGCTCGCCGGCGCCACGGATCACGATGCAGCGCACCGCGTCGTCGGCCGACAGCGTGTCGACCGCGCGGCCTAGCGCCGCCCACATGCCGCGGGTCAAGGCATTGAGCTTGGCCGGGCGATTGAGCACGACGGTCGCGATCGCGCCGTCGCGCTCGACGAGCAGCTCGTCGTCCACCGTGGCGCCTCCGCTCAGTCGGCCTTGACGTTGAGCTCGCGCACGAGGCGCGCGTACTTGGCGAGCTCGGCCTTGAGGAAGCGGTCGAACTCTTCGGGCGTGCGCGCCCCGCCGAACTGGACGCCCTGGGCTTCGAGCTTGGGGCGGATGGATGGGTCGGTCATCGCCTTCTGCGCCGCGTCGTCCAGGCGGGCGACCACCTCGCGCGGCAGGCCCTTGGGCCCCATCAGCGAGTACCAGTTGGTGACGTCGAAGCCGCGAATGCCGACTTCGTTGAACGTGGGCACCTCGGGCAGTTGCGACAGGCGCTGCGGCGTCGAAATCGCCAGCGCGCGCAGCTTGCCGGAACGGGCATGCTCCAGCACCGGCGGCATGGTGTCGAAGTTCATGTTCACCTGGCCGGCCAGCAGGTCGACGATCGCCTGGCCGCTTCCCTTGTAGGGGATGTGCACGATTTGCGAGCCGGTGAGCTTGGCGAAGAGCGCGCCCGCCAGATGCTGCGTGCTGCCCACGCCGCTGGAGGCGTAGGTGTAGACGTCGGGCTTGGCCTTGGTCAGTTCCACCAGCTCCGCCACCGTGCGGGCGGGGATGGACGGGTGCACGACCAAAACGTTCGGCACGTAGCCGACGTAGGTGATCGGCGTGAAGTCGGTGGCCGCGTCGTAGGGCGTCTTCGCCAGCACGAAGGGCGCGATCGCGTTGGAGTTGGAATGCCCCATCAGCAGCGTGTAGCCGTCGGCCGGCGCCTTGGCCACCAGGTCGGCGGCGATGGTTCCGGCCGCGCCGGACCGGTTCTCCACCACGACCTGTGTGCCGAGCACCTCGGCCATGCGCGGCGCGAGGGCGCGTGCCACGATGTCGGTGCCGCCGCCGGGCGCGAAGCCCACCACCAGGCGGATGGGGCGCGCGGGCCAGGCTTGCGCCCGCACGTTCGGCGCGGCGGTGGCGGCGACGCCGCCCGCCACCGCGCCCAGGAAGTCACGACGGTCCATCGCTGCTGTCTCCTCGGGATGTGGCGCGCCGTGCCGCGGGCGATGGCGCTGCCGGTTCGGCGGCGTCGCCCCGCGTCGTGATCGACGCGGGGCGCGCGCGCTCAATGCCGCGTCTGCCTCTTCAGGCGGCGCGGTTCCGGGCCGGGGCCGATCGATCGTCGGCCGTCTCCTCCGCCCCGCGATTCTTGGCCGAGCTTTCGGCCAGGTAGTCCATCGCCGCCTGCACGCCGCCCTTGCGGTGCGGCACGCCGGCCATCGCCAGCCCCATCTCGACGCCGGCGAGCGTGCCCATCAGCGTGAGATCGTTGAAGTCACCCAAGTGGCCGATGCGGAACACCCGCCCGGCGAGCTTGGACAGACCCGTGCCGAGCGACATGTCGAAGCGCTCCAGCACGAGCCGACGGAACGCGTCGGCATCGTGGCTGCCGCCCTCCGCACGCGCGGGCATCATCACCGCGGTGAGCGAATTGCTGTAGGCGGTCGGATCCTCGCAGAGGATCTCCAGGCCCCAGCCGCGCACCGCGCGGCGCGTGGCTTCCGCATGCCGCGCATGCCGTGCGAAGACGCGGGCGAGCCCTTCCTCGTCCAGCATGTCCAGCGCCTCGGACAGGCCATAGAGCAGGTTGGTCGACGGCGTGGTCGGCCAGAAGCCGGTCTGGTTGGCCGCGAGGACGTCGTCCCACGCCCAATAGGCCTTGGGCAGCTTGGCGCCGCGCGAGGCCTCGATGGCCTTGGCGCTGACCGCGTTGAAGGACAGCCCGGGCGGCAGCATCAGGCCTTTCTGCGACCCCGCGACCGTCACGTCCACGCCCCAGGCGTCATGCAGGTATTCGATGGACCCGAGCGAGGAAATGGTGTCCACCAGCAGCAGCGCCGGGTGGCCGGCCGCGTCGATCGCGCGGCGCACGGCGGCGATGTCGGACGCGACGCCGGTGGAGGTCTCGTTGTGGACGACGCAGACGGCGCGGATCTCGTGCCCGCGGTCGGCGGCGAGCGCGTCGCCGATGGCGGCGGCATCGACCGGCCGACGCCAGTCGCCGCCCAGGAAGTCGGCGCGCAGCCCGAGGCGATCGGCCATCTTCTTCCACAGCGTTGCGAAGTGGCCGGTCTCGAACATCAGCACGCGATCGCCGGGCGACAGGGTGTTGACCAGCGCGGCCTCCCAGGCCCCGGTGCCCGAGGCCGGATAGATCACGACCGGGCCGCGCGTGCCGAAGACCGCGCCGACCTGCGCGAGCAGCTTCTTGCCGAGCGCCTGGAATTCGGGCCCGCGGTGGTCGATCGTGGGATGGTCGATCGCCCGCAGGACCCGATCCGGAACATTGGTCGGCCCGGGAATCTGGAGGAAATGGCGACCACTGGGCGCCGAGCTGAATCGCAGCATGGTGTCTCCCGCTTTTCACGGATTGTATGCAAAAATGCGTGCTGTGCAAGTGGATTATCCAAGCAACGGAAGGCTTGTCGTCGGTTGGGTGTCAGCAAGCAGAGCCCGCGTATACAAATTCGGATGATGTCGATGGATCGCGTCCAACCCTTGCCGCCATCAGGCGAAAGCGCTTCCGACGCCGCGCCAGCGGTGGACCGGGGCGTCCTGCATGCAGCGGTCGCCGACCGCCTGCGCGATCTGATCGTCGAGGGCGTGTTGGCGCCCGGCGCGCGCCTGAACGAGCGCGTGCTGTCGGCGCAGCTCGGCGTGTCGCGCACGCCGCTGCGCGAAGCCTTCAAGGTCCTGGCCGGCGAAGGACTGGTGGCGTTGCCGCCGAATCGCGGCGCGCAGGTCGCCGAGCTGGACCGGGACGATGTCGCGCATGCCTTCGAGCTGATCGCCGCGCTCGAGCGGCTCTCGGGGGAACTGGCGGCGCAGCGGGCCACCCAGGCCGAGATCGACGAGGTGCGCGCGTTGCATTACGAGATGCTCGCCGCGCACGCGCGGCGGGACTTGCCGGCGTACTACCGGGCCAACCTCGCCATCCACCGCCTGATCGCCGCCGCGGCGCGCAACCCGGTGCTGGCCGAGACCTACCGCAACGTGAACGCACGCATCCAAAGCCTGCGCTTCAAGTCGAACCTGGTGCGCGACAAGTGGGACCGCGCGGTGCAGGAGCACGGCGAGATGGTCGAAGCGCTGGCGGCGCGCGACGGCGTGCGCCTGGGCGCGGTGCTGCGCCGCCACCTGGAGAACAAGCGCGACGTGGTGCTCGCGCAGCTCGACGCGGCCCGTGCCGTGCCGGCGCCGCGCGCCACCGCGAATCCCACCAGCGCACGCCGCGCCCGTCCCGCCGGAGCCGCCACATGAACGCGCCCACGCCCCGCCGCGTCTTCCTGTCCACCGCCGGCAGCACGCTGCTGGCCCGCAGCGACTTGGCCGGCCGGCTGCGACGCTCGACGCGCGGCGAGGTGCTCTTCGACGCCTTCTCGCGCGGGCGCTACAGCACCGACGCGTCGATCTACCAGGTCGAGCCGGTGGGCGTCTTCGTGCCGCGCACCGAGCAGGACGTGCTGGACGCGATCGACATCGCCCGCGAGCTGCGCGTGCCGATCCTGCCACGCGGCGGCGGCACCTCGCAGTGCGGCCAGACGGTGGGCGAGGCGCTGGTCATCGACTGCTCGCGCCATCTGGCCGGCATCGGCGACCTCGACCTCGACGCGCGCACCGTGACGGTCCAGCCCGGCGTGGTGCTGGATGCGCTCAACGCGTTCCTCAAGCCCCACGGGTTGTGGTTCCCGGTGGACGTGTCCACTTCGGCGCAGGCCACGATCGGCGGAATGGCCGGGAACAACTCCTGCGGCTCCCGCTCGATCCACTACGGCAACATGGTGCACAACGTCGCCGGCATCGACGCGGTGCTGTCCGACGGGACGCAAGCGTACTTCGGCCGCTTCGGCGACGGCGGCGACATGGCGGTGTCGGGCCGGCGCTTGGCCGAGCTGGTGCCGACGCTCTTCACCATCGCCGCGCGCGAGCGCGACGAGATCGAGCGCCTGTGGCCCAAGGTGCTGCGCCGCGTCGGCGGCTACAACCTAGACATCTTCCATCCCCAGTCTCCCAGGCCCTACGAGCCCGACGGCTTGCCCAACCTCGCGCACCTGCTGGTGGGTTCCGAAGGCACCTTGGCCTTCGCGCGGCGGATCAAGCTGCGGCTGGCGCCCTTGCCGCGCGCCAAGTCGCTGGGCGTGGTCAGCTTCCCGACCTTCCGCGGCGCCATGGAAGCGGCGCAGCACCTCGTGACGCTGGGACCGGTGGCGGTGGAGTTGGTCGATCGCACCATGATCGACCTGGCGCTGGACAACCCGGCCTTCGCGCCGGTGGTGGCGCCGGCGCTGTCGCGGCCCGGCGGCCATGAGCCGCAGGCGGTGCTGCTGGTGGAGTTCGCCGGCGACGACCGCGCGGCGCAACTCGAGCGACTCGACCGGCTCACCGAGCTGATGGGCGACTTGGGGCTGCCCGACAGCGTCGTGCGGCTGGAGGACGAGCGGTCGCAGAAAGCGTTGTGGGAAGTGCGCAAGGCCGGCCTGAACATCATGATGTCGATGAAGGGCGACGGCAAGCCAGTGTCCTTCATCGAGGACTGCGCGGTGCCGCTTGCGCACCTGGCCGACTACACCTCCAGCCTGACCGAGGTCTTCGAGCGGCACGGCACCAAGGGCACGTGGTACGCGCACGCCTCGGTCGGCACGCTGCACGTGCGGCCGATCCTCGACATGCGACGCGGCGACGCGGCGAAGATGCGGACGATCGCCGAGGAGGCCGGCGCGCTGGTGCGCCGCTACAAGGGCGCGTTCTCCGGCGAGCACGGCGACGGGCTGGTGCGCACCGAATGGGTGGGCTGGCAGTACGGGCCGCGCCTGACGCGCGCCTTCGAGGAGATCAAGGACCTATTCGATCCGGCCGGGTTGATGAATCCGGGCAAGATCGTGCGCGGCACGCGCATGGACGACGCGTCGCTCTTTCGCTATCCGCCCGGCCATGCGCCGCAAGCGCTGGCCACCGCGCTGGACTGGTCGGCGTGGGACGTGTCGAACCTGCAACCCGGGCAGGACCCCGAGGCGACCACCCCGCCCGGCACCGGCGGCGACCCCAGCGGCGGCTTCGCTCGGGCCACCGAGATGTGCAACAACAACGGCCACTGCCGCAAGTTCGACGCCGGCACGATGTGTCCGTCCTACCGCGTCACCCGCGACGAGCAGCACCTGACACGTGGCCGCGCCAACACGCTGCGGCTGGCCCTGTCGGGGCAGCTCGGCCCCGACGCGCTGACCTCGGACGCGATGCGCGACACGATGGATCTGTGCGTGCAGTGCAAGGGTTGCAAGCGCGAATGCCCGACCGGTGTCGACATGTCGCGCATGAAGACCGAGTTCCTGCACCATTGGCGCGCCGAGCGCGGGCTGACGCTGCGCTCGACGCTGATCGCGCACCTGCCGCGCTGGGCGCCGTGGGCCGCGCGGCTGGCGCCGCTGGCGAACCTGCGGAACCGGGTGCCGCTGCTGGCGCGGCTGGGCGAGCGCTGGCTGGGGATCTCGGCCGCGCGTTCGCTGCCGCAGTGGCGGCGCGATGGTTTCCTGCGCACGCTGCGCCGTGGCGACGCAGGCGCCGCGCTGGGCACGCGCACGCGGCCCGGCGCCGCCGTCCCTGCCAACGCCACTGCCCGGGAAGTCGTCCTGCTGGTCGACACCTTCAACGACCACTTCGAGCCCGAGAACGCGCGCGCCGCGTTGCGCGTGCTGCAGGCGGCCGGCTGCACGGTGCGGGTGGCCGGCTTGGACGACGAGCGCCCGCTGTGCTGCGGACGCACCTACCTGTCGGCGGGGATGGTGGACGAGGCCCGTGCCGAGGCGGCGCGCCTGCTGCGCGCGCTGCTGCCGTACGCCGAACGTGGCGTGCCGATCGTGGGCCTGGAGCCTTCATGCCTGCTCACGCTGCGCGACGAGTTCCTGGCGTTGCGCCTGGACGAGGCGGCCGGCCGGGCGGGCGCCGCACGGATGCTCGCGGACCACGCGATGCTCCTGGAAGAGTTCCTCGCGCGAGAGCACACGGCCGGACGGCTCGCGCTGCCCCTCAAGGCGTTGCCGCAGTCGCGCGCGCTGCTGCACGGCCATTGCCACCAGAAGGCCTTCGATGCGATGGGGGCGGTGCGCACGGTGCTGGGCCTGGTGCCGGGGCTGAGCGTCGAGACGGTGGAGACGAGCTGCTGCGGTATGGCCGGCAGCTTCGGCTACGAGGCGCGCCATCAGGCGGTCTCGATGCGGATGGCCGAACTGGCGCTGCTGCCGGCGGTGCGGGCGGCCGACGCCGACACGATCGTCGTGGCCGACGGCACCAGCTGCCGTCACCAGATCGCCGATGGCGCGCAGCGCGACGCGGTGCATGTGGTCCGGGTGCTGGAGGCCGCGCTGGCCTGAACTCACTCCGGGGGCGCGTCGCGCGCCTCCCAGCGCACCCAGTCCCCATGCGGATGCGCCGTCGCGAGGCGCTCGCCGCGCAGCCCGGGCCAGCAGTCCAGCAGCAATTGCGGCGGGCCGGCGCGGTCGACGAACTCGAAACGCAGCCAGGCCAGTGGAGCGAGCGGCGTGGCACGCTCGCCCGTGGCGGCCAGCAATGCGCGGATGCGCTGGCGCGTTTCGCGCGGCAGGTATTGCCAGACGATGGTGTGCGCGACGACCGCGCAGGCGTCGGTCGCGCGGCGCGCCAAGCGACGCTGGAGCCAATCGGCCGCGTCGGAACGTTCGACCGTCACTTGCGCCGCACGCGCCACGCCGATCGCCGCATCGAGCCGGGCGAGTCGCGCCTGCTGGTCGGGCCAAACGTAGGCGCGCAGCCGCAGCTGCTGGACCGGATCGTCCAGGCCGATCGGCGCGAGGTCGCAGGCGGCCCGCGCCGCGACGGGGCAGGGCGTCTCGACCGGAGGTGGCGGGCCTTCCCAACGCGGCGCGAGCACGACCGGGCTGCGCGGGTCGCCCCAGGCGGTGTCGCCGAGCCGGTAGCGAAATCGGTCCCAGGCCTGGTTGAGTCCCGCCGAGGCGCCGATCTCCATCAATTGCAGCGGCCTCCCCATGCGCCGCGCCAGGGTGAGGTAGCCGGCCAGCAGCAGCGTCGAGCGACCGACCTCGTTGGTCTGCGGCGCGGATGCGAGCCACGCGGAGAAGAAGGGGCGATGCGCGACGATCTCGTCCTCGATGCACTGCCAGTCCGAGATCGGGTCGAAGGCGTCGGAGCGCGGAGGGAAGCGTGCCGCGAGCGCGGGGGCGCGGTCGGACAGGACCAGCGCATGCAGCGCTGCGGCGAAGCGCAGGGGCAAGGCGGCGGCTTGCGGATCGCCGTGCCAACCCCCGAGCATCTGGGCGAGGCGACCTGTCGAGGGCGCGGCGGTCGCCGCCAGCGCATCGGCGGCCCGGTCGAGCAGCGCCGCGGTGAACGGCGAGCCCAGCGCCTCGCAAGCGCGCGCCTGGGCCCGGAAAGCGTCGACGATCGCGTCCACGGGCCGACGCGCGTCAGTGTTCGAAGTCCATCACCAGGACGGCCTGGCCCTGGCGGGCAGTGGTCGAGACCCGGTCGGCGATCCGGCGCAACAGGAACCCGCCCAACCGGCGGACGCCGGCGTCGTCGGACATGATCTCGTCGTCGCTCGGGCGATGCAGGGGCAATTCGATCGGCGGCCCTTCCCAGGCGACGCGCAAGCGCACGTTGAACTCGTCGAACGAGACGCTCGCCTCGATCGGCCCGCCGATGCCGTGGTCACGCAGCGTCTCCACCGCTTGCACCACGGCGAAGCGCACGCGCTCGATCACTTCGCGGCGCGCGCCCCAAGACGCGCCCAAGCGCAGCATCCAGGCGTCGACCGCTTCACCATCGAATCCACCGGCGGCGATCCGCAACCGCTCGGTGCGCGCCACGCCGATCCGGAACACCAGGTTCAGTCCGAGCCCGACCAACGTCCCCAGCACCAGCGGCGTGCCGAACATCGCCTGGGCCGACGGCGACAGCAGCGTGCGCATCGCCGGAACCAGCTCGACCGACAGCCCCGCCACCACGCCCAGGCCGACGACCAGCGTGCGCCGCGCGTCCAGCATGCGCGACGCGGCGATCTGCAACCCGTTGACGAGCATGAAGGCCGCCGAGAACACGAGCGTCGCGCCCATCACCGCCGGCGGAAGCCGTTGCAGCCAGTATCCCAGCATGGGCACCAGCGCGATGACGGCGCAGGTCGCGGCGATCACCCAGGCGACCCGCCGGCTGTGCATCGCGGTGGCGGTCGCCAGCCCGGTGCTGATCGACGAGGAGTTGATCGCGGTGCCGCCGAGCAGGCCGGACAGCGCGGTGGCGAACCCGTCTGCCAGCACGCCGCCGCTCACTCCACCCATGTCGGCCCGCACCCAGCGCGGATCGCAGGCCTTCTGCAGGATGACGACATTGCCGGCCGTCTTGAGGGTCGCGGCCATCGCCCCGACGGCGAACGGCAGCAGCAGGGTCGCGTCGAATCGCCAGCCGAGGTGGGAGAGCGAGGGCAACGAGAGCAGGGCCGTCGGCGTGGCGCTCGCGGCCGGCTGCACCGACAGCATGCAAGCGACTCCGACGCCGGCCGCACCGCCGATCAGCACGCAGCACACCTGGGGCAGACCGCGGGTCCAGACGTTGCAGATGACGATGGTGGCCAGGGTGACCGCCGCGATCGTCACCGCGAGGCTGGCGGGCATCGACGCGTCGGCGGCGATCAGCCGCACGCCGACGGCGCCGCTGGTGATGCCGATCATCAGCACCACCACCCCGGCGAGCTCCGGCGGGAACAGTGGTCGCAGCCGCCGCATCAGGGGCGCGAGCGCGATCTCGACCAGCCCGGCGACCAGCAGCATGCCGAACACCAGTGGCAATCCGCCCGTCTTGGCCGCGGCGATCGACGGCGCCAGGTACACGATCGTGGCGTTCGGCCAGCAGAGGAAGCCCGAGCCGACCGGCCCCGCTCGGAAGGCTTGCAGCAGCGTGCCGAGCGCGCTCGCCAGCAAGGTGAGGCTGACCATCGCGGCGATGGTGTCGGCGTCCGCGCCGGCCGCCTGCCCGATGAGCACCGGGTAGGCGAGCAGGGCGGCCGACGCCGCGACATGCTGCAAGCCGGATGGCAGCACCAGCAGCCACGGCGGCGCGTCCAGCGGGCCCCACCACCGCGCCGCGAGCGCGGACGTCTCCGCCGGTCCGGTTGCCGCCTGGGAGACGTCGTCTGGGCTCGCCGTCGCGGACGTGGGCATGTGCGTGTCGGATCCTGTTTGGCCGCCGCGGTGTGGCGGGCCCTGGGTGCGGATCATCCCACGCCGGCCGTTGGCCGGGCGGCTCGAGCGGAGGCGTGCGGGGCCTTCGCCTACCGGGCCCGCAGGCCGGGCCCGCCAGCCGCCCGGTGCGGTCACGGGTGTCGTGTTCGGCGCGGGCAGGCGGCCGCCCGCCGGAGCGTCGATAATCCGCCCCTCGGCGCGCGGGCCGATCATGGGCCGCGCCGGCACGCACGGAGAACCGCACCCCCATGGATCCGCAACTTCGCAAGCAGGCGCTCGAGTACCACGAGCAGGGACGTCCCGGGAAGCTCTCGGTCACGCCCACCAAGCAACTGGTCAACCAGCGCGACCTCGCCTTGGCGTATTCGCCGGGCGTCGCGGCCGCCTGCGAGGAGATCGTGCGCGACCCGGCCAACGCCTGGCGCTACACGGCCCGCGGCAACCTGGTGGCGGTGGTCACCAACGGCACCGCGGTGCTGGGCTTGGGCGACATCGGGCCGCTGGCGTCCAAGCCGGTGATGGAAGGCAAGGCGGTGCTGTTCAAGAAATTCGCCGGCATCGACGTGTTCGACATCGAGCTGGCCGAGCACGACCTGGACAAACTGGTGGACATCGTGGCGGCGCTCGAGCCGACCTTCGGCGGGATCAACCTCGAAGACATCAAGGCGCCCGACTGCTTCTACGTCGAGCGCCGCCTGCGCGAGCGGATGAACATCCCGGTGTTCCACGACGACCAGCACGGCACGGCGATCGTGGTGGGCGCGGCGATGCTCAACGCGCTCTCGGTGGTCGGAAAGGACATCACGCGGTGCAAGCTGGTGGTGTCGGGCGCGGGCGCGGCCGCCTTGGCTTGCCTGGACCTGCTGTTGGACCTGGGCTTCCCGCTGGCCAACATCTGGGTGACCGACATCGCGGGGGTGGTCCACAAGGGCCGCGCCACGTTGATGGATCCCGAGAAGGAGCGCTTCGCGCAGGACACCGAGGCGCGCGTGCTGGCCGACGTGATCGCCGATGCCGACATCTTCCTGGGGTTGTCGGCGGGCGGCGTGCTCAAGCCCGAGATGGTGGCGAAGATGGCGCCGCGCCCGATCATCATGGCGCTGGCCAACCCCACGCCCGAAATCCTGCCGGAAGAGGTCAAGGCGGTGCGCGACGACGCGATCATCGCCACCGGCCGCTCCGACTACCCCAACCAAGTCAACAACGTCCTGGTCTTCCCCTTCATCTTCCGCGGCGCGTTGGACGTGGGCGCCACCACCATCACGCGCGCCATGGAAGTGGCCGCGGTGCATGCGGTGGCGGCGCTGGCCCGGGCCGAGCAGTCCGAGGTGGTCACCGCGGCTTACACCACCGCGCCCTTGTCCTTCGGGCCGGAGTACCTCATCCCGAAACCCTTCGACCCGCGGCTGATCGTGCGGATCGCGCCGGCGGTGGCGCGCGCCGCGATCGAGTCGGGCGTGGCCACGCGCCCGATCGCGGATTTCGACGCGTATCGCGCCCAGCTCGAGCAATTCGTCTACCACTCGGGCAACTTCATGAAGCCGATCTTCGCGTCGGCCAAGCGCGCGGAGTCGGGAAAGCGCATCGTGCTGTCCGAAGGCGAGGACGAGCGGGTGCTGCGCGCGGCGCAGGTGATCGTGGACGAGGGCATCGCGCAACCGATCCTGGTGGGGCGGCCCGCGGTGCTGGCGCGCCGCATCGAGCGCTACGGGCTGCGCATCCGGCCGGACATCGACTTCGAAGTGGTGAATACGGAGTCCGACCCGCGCTACCGCGACTACTGGATGCGTTACTGGGAGTTGACCGAGCGCGCGGGCGTGACCGCCCAGCTGGCCAAGATCGAGATGCGCCGGCGGTTGACGCTGATCGGCGCCATGATGCTGCACAAGGGCGACGCCGACGGCCTCATCTGCGGCACCACCGGCACCTTCGCCGCGCACCTGCACTTCATCGACCAGGTGATCGGCAAGCGGCCCGGCGCGACCGTGTACGCGGCGATGAACACGCTGATGCTGCCCGACCGGCAGGTAAGCATGGTCGACACGCACGTGAACGCCGACCCCACGCCCGCGCAGATCGCCGAGATCACGATGATGGCCTCGGAGGAACTGCAGCGTTTCGGCATCGGGGTGAAGGCGGCGTTGCTGTCGCACTCGAACTTCGGCGCGTCCGACCACCCGTCCGCGCTGAAGATGCGCCAGGCACTGGCCCTGTTGCGCCAACTGGCGCCCGACATGGAGGTCGACGGCGAGATGCATGGCGACGCCGCGCTGGACGGGGACTACCGGCGCCGCATCATGCCGCGCACGACGCTCGAGGGCCCGGCCAACCTGCTGGTCTGTCCCAACATCGACGCGGCCAACATCTCGTACAACCTGCTCAAGTCGGCCGCCGGCAACGGGGTCGCGATCGGGCCGGTGCTGCTGGGCGCCGCGGCGCCGGTGCACGTGCTGACGCCGTCGGCCACCGTGCGGCGCATCGTCAACATGGCGGCTTGGACGGTGGTGGATGCCAGCGCCGGGCGTCGAGCGCCGGTTGACGGTCCGCTGACGGTCTGCTGACCACCGACTGACGAGCGGGCGGAGGCAGCCGACCGGCGCGCAGGCCCGCGCGGGATCGCCGACCGCCCGTCGGGCATGGCGCCCGCCCGGCGGCGGTCGGTCGGGGATGGGTGTTCGTCACGCGGCCGAGTGTCTACGATCGGGCATGCCTACCCCTCCTCCGATCGGACGCCACGTGGATCGAACCGCCGATACGCAACGCCCCGAAGGCGGCGCGGCCCGGACGACGGCTGCCCCGGCCACCGCTCCCGCGGCGCATCGCCGCTACAAGCTGCTCGACGAGTGCCGCGAGCTGGTGGTCGCCCGCTTGGCCGAAGTCGTGGGCGACGCGCTCGCCCGGATGGGCGACCACTTGGCCGACGAAGCCTTGCGCGTTGGCAGCAGCGACCACCGCCAGGCCTTGCTCGAAGCCTTGTCCGTGGTGCGTGAACACCGGCTGGAGATCGAACGCCGCTTCAGGCGCTCGTTCAAGGACGTCTTCGAGCGGCGGATGTTCGCCCGCCGCGACCCGGACCACGCCGCCGAGCCGGCTGGCGCCCGCAAGGCTATGGCCGAATTGTCGCTGGTGTCGGACGACGAGATCGACGAGCGCCTGGCCGTGGACCGGCTGTCGCACAAGGCGCGCCGCCAGCTGGACCCGGAGGAGGTGCTGGGCATCCGCGCGCGCTTCGGCGCGCTGCTCGACCGCGACTGGTTCGACGAGAACGCGCACCCGGTGGCGCCCGACGCGATCTTCGAGGCGCTGAAGTCGGCGCTGTCCGAGCTGGCGCCGCGGCACGAGGTCAAGAACGCGCTGCTCGACGCCTTCGAGCCGCACGTGTCGGCCAGCCTCAACGACATCTACGCGCGCGTCAACGCGCGCCTGGTCGAGAACCGCATCCTGCCGATCATCCGGCCGCAGGCGCGCGTGGTCGCGCCCGGCGCGGGCGCACGTCCGCCGCACGCGGCCGGATCGGGTGACCTGGCGGCCGCTCCGCACCACGCGTCTGCGCCGTACGGCGTCGGTCCGGGCGTGGCGGGTGGCTCCGGCGCGGCGTTCCACGCGGCCGGCATGCAAGGCGCCATGAGCCTGGCCAGCGCGCTGGGCCTGCCCGGCGTGGAACCCATGAGCGCGCAGCAGGCCAGCGCCACGCTGGACTCGATGCTGGCGCGGCTCGAACAGGGGCAGGCTTCGGCACGCCTTTCGGCGGCCCGCATGCTGGGCGACCCGGACATGTTCGGCGTGGCCGACCTGCCGTTCTCGGACGTCAACGCGCCGTTGCTGGATTCGCTGTCGACGCTGCAGGCCGATGCCGGCGCCCAGGGCGCGACGGGCGCCGGCGCCCACGTGTTCCAGCAGCTCTCGGCGCATGTGCGCGACCAGGGCAGCCCGCTCGACAAGATCACGGTCGAGATCGTCTCGATCGTGTTCGATTACATCAGCGCCGATCGGCGCCTGCCGGACGCGATCAAGCACCAGCTGATGCGGCTGCAGGTGGTGGCGGTCAAGGCCGCGCTGATCGACCGCAGCTTCTTCGCGCGGCGCCAGCACCCGATGCGCCGGCTGATCGACCGCATCACCGAGATGGGCGCCGATCCGGACGCGGAGGTCGATCTCGATTCCAGCCTGATGGTGGGCGTGCGGTCGGTGATCGACCGGATCATCGCCGGCTTCGATCGAGACCTGGCCATCTTCGAGCAATCGCTGGAATGGCTGGAGGCGCTGTCGCAGACCGAGACCGAGCGTCGCGCAGGCTGGCTCGCGCAGCAGACCGCAGACGCCGAGCAGCAGGAGCGCGCGGCGCTCGCGCGCGACGAAGCGCATGCGCAGATCGCGTTGCGCCTGCCGCCGGACGCGCCCGGTTTCGTGCGCGACTTCCTGTCGCGCCGCTGGGCCGCGGTGATCGCCACGGCCCGCACTGGCGCGGGCTATGCCGGGCCGTCGCCCGACGACGCGCTGCGCGTCGTGGACGACCTGCTCTGGAGCATCGCGCCCAAGCTGCCGGGCGAGGTGGTGCAGCTCGCGCAGCGCCTGCCCAAGCTGATCCAGGCGCTGATGCAGGGCGTGCGCCAGATCGAGTACCCGGACGACGAGCAGCGCGCCTTCTTCGACGAGCTGCTGCGCGCGCACACCGCCGCGATCTCGGCGGCCAAGCTGCCCGTGCCGCCGCCGTCGCCGCGCCGTGTCCCCGAGCCGGCGGCGCGCCTGCCGGAGCCGACGCCCAGCGCGCCCGATCCGGACGACGAGCTGCTCGAGCCGCTCAAGCGCGGCGATCGCATCGAGCTGACCGAGGAGGACGGCACCCCGCAGCGCTACAAGCTGGCCTGGGTCAGCCCGATGCGCAAGCTCTTCGTGCTCAGCCGCTATCCGCACGATGCGAAGTCGCTGCCGCGCGAAGAGTTGGCCACGCTCTTCCAGCGCGGGCTGGCGCGCGTTGCGCCGGACGACGACAGCGTGCTGGATCGTGCCATCGACGCGGTCGCCCACGAGCTGCCGGAGCCGGCCCTGCGTTGAGCCGGCGCGCGGGCGGCGCACCAGCGCGCGCGGACGAGCCTTCCCATCCGGGCGGTGGCCCCTTAGCATGGGCCGCACGCGTGGTCGGGGGGCGCATCGGGCGGTCCGTCCAGCCGCGTGGGCTGCCGGAGAGCGACCCGATGAGCGCGTTCAGCAATCTCCCGCCCCAGGCCGTCCTTCCGTTGGCGGCCTATCCGCTGGACCGGCTCGCGCGCGACGCCGCGCGCGCCGACCAAGCGGTGCTGCGCGCCGACCTGGAGCCGGCCCGCGACCGCGGCGAGGTGTTGAGCATCCTGGCGCGCGAGTTCCGGCTACCCCATCACGCGGGGCGCTGCCTGGATTCGCTGCGTGATTCCCTGACCGTGATGAAACCGCCGGCCGACGCGAGCGAGCCCGGCTTCGTGGTGATCCTGCAGCACCTGCCGCAGACCCCGCAGTTCGACGCCGGCGAGCGCACGGCGCTGCTGGACGTGTTCCGGGACGCGGCGGAGCACTTCTTCGACCGACGCACCGCGTTCCGGGTGTTCTATTCGCTGTCCGCGCGCGGGAAGGCGGCCGCCGGGGACTGACGTGCCGCCTACTTCTTCGCGCCGCTTCCGCCCTGCGTCGGCCAGGTGCTGGCGGGCACGGCCGGCTTGGGCTGCTGCTTGGGCTTCTTGACTTCCTTGTTGCTGCGCTTCTGACCCTTGGCCATGACAGTCTCCCGTTGAGCTTCGCGCGGCGGCCCGCAGGATGCAGGCGGCCGGCAGCCCACCAGTCTACGCCGGCGCCGCGGCATCAGAGGTCGCCGTGCAAAGCTCCGAGCGCCGCCAGCACCGCCGGGCCGGCCGTTTCGGTGCGCAGCACGCGCGGCCCGAACCGCAACGGGACGAAGCCCGAGCGCTGCGCTGCCGCTTCCTCGTCGGGCGACAGGCCCGCTTCCGGCCCGACCAGAAGGGTGATCCGTGCAGGGGGCGGTGGGAAGGGCAGCGTGCGCAGCGACTGCTCGCCGCGCGGCGACAGCACCAGCCCCAGGCCGTCGGCGCTCGGATCGCGTGCCGCCATCCAGCCGCGCAACGGCGTGGCCGGCGCCAACTGCGGAAGCAGGTCGCGGCCGCACTGCATGCAGGCCGCCACGACGATCTCCTGCCAGCGCGCATGCCGCTTGCGGGCGCGTTCCTCGTCCAACCGGACCGTGCCGCGCTCGGACAGCAGCGGCACGATCGCCGCGACGCCCAGCTCCACGGCTTTCTCGATGGTCCAGTCCATGCGGTCGGCGGCCGACACGCACTGCGCCAAGGTCACGTGCAGCGGGGACTCGCCGGTGCCGGCTTCGGTGACCCGGATGCGTGCCAGCGCGCCAGCGCGTCCCTGGTGGACCAGCGTGGCGTGGGCGCGCGTGCCGCGCCCGTCGAAAACCACGATCGGCTCGCCGTCGCGAAGCCGCAGCACCCGCAGCGCGTGGTGCGCGTTGCGCTCGCCCAAGTCGACGGCCTGGCCCGGAGAGAGCGGCGCATCGACCAGGAAGCGATGCGAGGCCATGGTGCCCGGAGCCCTGGTCAGCCGGCGGTGGGCGCCGGCCCGACCACGTCGCGCAGCCAGTTCGGCAGCGCGAACTGCGCTCGATGCGACTGGGGGTTCCAATGGCGCAGGTCGGGCAGCGCGCGCTCGGCCAAGCGCCGCGCCAGCTCGGCCTCGTCCACGCCGAGCGGGTCCAGGGTGTCGGAGGCGCAAGCCATGCCCCAGAGCGACCCGTACAGCGGCACGTACAGGAAGTAGGGCCGCACCACGCCGAACACCCCCCGCAGATCGTCCAGCAGCCTGCGCACCCGCTGAGGCGCGTGCACCGGCGACCCGACGTGCAGGGCGAGCGCGCCGCCCGGCGCCAGCACGCGACGGCACATGGCGAAGAATTCCGGCGTGTACAGGCGCTGCGCCGGCGTGTCCGGGTCAGTGAGGTCCAGCACGACGAGGTCGAAACGCTCTTCGGTCTGCGCCACGTGCGCGAAGCCGTCGCCGATGCGGATCTCCAGGCGCGGATCGTCCAGCACGCCGCGATGCACGCCCGCCAGGTGGCGGCGCGAGACCCGCACCACTTCCTCGTCCAGCTCGGCCATCACGACGCGCCGCATGCTCGGGTGCTTGAGCAGCTCCTCGCTGGAGCCGCCGTCGCCGCCGCCGACCACCAGCGCCGAAGCCGGTGCCGCATGGGACAGCGCAGCCGGATGCACGATGTTCTCGTGATAGAAGAACTCCTCGCCCTCGGACGTCATGTAGCTGCCGTCCAGGCGGAAGAGCTTGCCGAACTGCGGCGTGTCGAAGACCTCGATGAGCTGGTGGGGCGAGCGGATCGTCTCCAGCCGCCTGTTGGCACGAAAACCGTAGGCGCTGGCGTCGTTCAGCCATTCGAGCAGGAGCTCGCCACGGCGTTCCTGCGGGTCCATGCCGCCGCGCAGCAGCCGTTGCGTGTCGCACGCGTCCGGCTGGAAGGCCACGAGCAAGTCGTCGAGCAGTTGCTCGGCCTTGCGCGAGTTGTCCGTCGTGAAGTTGCAGACATAGACGTCCAGCGTCACGCCGCCACGCTCGGGCCACGTGTGCAGCGCCAAGTGCGATTCGGCCAGCAACGCCGCCCCCGTCACGCCGCCCGGCTGACCTTCCCAGGGCGGGAAGGTGAAGAAGCGTTCGGCGACGATCGTCAGCGCTGCGGCCGCCACGGCGCGGCGGCACAACGCGGCCAGCGCCTGCTCGTCGGTGAGCAGGGCAGGGTCGCAGCGACAACCGTGCAGATCAGCGGTGAGGTGTAGTCCTTGCATTGCTGAGCGTGAACCCCCGCGGTGCCCCCGCGAGGGGGTCGCGAGTATACCCGACCCGCGTTGGCGGACGGCCGGGGCGTATTCCGGCGCTGCTAGAATCCGGGGTTTTCCCGCATCCGCCGGCGCCTTCGGCGCCCGCATTCCCCAAGCTCCGCCATGACCACCGCGAACGCGCACGCCGACCCCACCCAGATGGCCAACGCGATCCGCGCGCTCGCCATGGATGCCGTCCAGGAGGCCAACTCCGGGCACCCTGGCATGCCGATGGGCATGGCCGACATCGCGGTGGCGCTGTGGGCCCGGCACCTCAAGCACGATCCGGCCGCCCCGGGCTGGATCGACCGCGACCGCTTCGTGCTGTCCAACGGCCACGGCTCGATGCTGCTGTACGCGCTGCTGCACCTGACCGGCTACGCGCTGTCGGCGGACGACCTTCGCGCCTTCCGCAAGCTGCACTCCAAGACGCCCGGCCACCCCGAGGTGGACGTCACCCCCGGCGTCGAGACCACCACCGGGCCGCTGGGCCAGGGGCTGGCCAACGCGGTCGGCATGGCGCTGGCCGAGAAGCTGCTGGCCGCCGAGTTCAACCGGCCCGGGCTGCCGGTGGTCGACCACTTCACGTGGGTGTTCGCCGGCGACGGCTGCCTGATGGAAGGCATCTCGCACGAGTGCTGCTCGTTGGCCGGCACGCTGCAGCTGTCCAAGCTCGTGGTGCTGTACGACGACAACGGCATCTCCATCGACGGCGAAGTGTCCCACTGGTTCGGCGACGACTCCGCCAACCGCTTCCGCAGCTACGGCTGGAACGTGATCGGCGACATCGACGGCCATGACGCGGACGCGGTGGACCAGGCCCTTCACTTGGCGCGCCGCTGGGGCACCGAGGGCAACGACGGCCGCTTCGCGCCCACGCTGATCCAGTGCAAGACCCGCATCGGGCGCGGCAGCCCCAACCGCGAGAACACGGCCAAGGCCCATGGCGAAGCGCTGGGCGCGGCCGAAGTGGCGGCCACGCGATCGGCCATCGGCTGGCCGCACGCCCCCTTCGACGTTCCGCAGGACGTGCGTGCGATGTGGGACGCGCGAGAGGCGGGTGGGCAAGCGCACCGTGGCTGGCGCGAGACCATGGACCGCTACCGCGAGGCCTTCCCGAAGGAGGCGGCCGAGCTGGAGCGGCGCATGGCGGGCCGGCTTCCCGGCGACTGGCCGAAGATCCGCGAGGCGCTGCTCGCCGACGCGGCCAAGCGCACCGACGCGATCGCCACGCGCAAGGCCTCGCAGAATGCCCTCAACGTGCTGGGGCCCGCGGTGCCGGAACTGCTGGGCGGCTCGGCCGACTTGACCGGCAGCAATCTCACGGACTGGAAGGGCGTGCATCCGGTGCGCGCCGCCGGCCTGCAGCCGGTCGGCTCGCACCAGGCCGAAGGGGGCCCGTCCTTCGAGCGTGGCCGCCACATCAACTGGGGCGTGCGCGAGTTCGGCATGAGCGCCGCGCTCAACGGCATGGCGCTGCACGGCGGCTTCATCCCCTTCGGCGGCACCTTCCTCACCTTCTCCGACTACGCCCGCAACGCGCTGCGCATGGCCGCGCTGATGAAGCGGCGCGTGATCTTCGTCTACACGCACGATTCCATCGGGCTGGGCGAGGACGGCCCGACGCACCAATCGGTGGAGCATGCCGCCAGCCTCAGGATCATGCCGAACATGGACGTCTGGCGTCCCTGCGACAGCATGGAGTCCGCGGTCGCCTGGGCTTGCGCGATCGAGCGCGCCGACGGTCCGAGCTCGCTGCTCTTCTCGCGCCAGGCGTTGGCCGTCGTGGCACCGACCTCCGACGCGGCCGCCGCGAAGCAGCGGGTCGATGAGGTCGCCCGGGGCGGCTACGTGCTGCTGGACGCCGAGGGCGGGGCGCCCGACGCGGTCCTGATCGCCACGGGCTCCGAGGTGGCCCTGGCGGCGGCGGCCCGTGACCGGCTCGCCGCCGAGGGGCTGCGCGTGCGGTTGGTGTCGATGCCGTCCACCACGGTGTTCGACCGCCAGGACGCCGCCTGGCGCGCGCAGGTGCTGCCGCACGGCGTGCCGCGCGTGGCCGTCGAGGCGGGCATCACCGACTTCTGGTGGAAATATCGTGTCGACGCCGTCGTCGGCCTGGACCGCTACGGCGAATCCGCGCCGGCGCCGGACCTCTTCGCGCATTTCGGCCTGACGCCCGAGCGGGTGGCGGCCGTGGTGCACGCGGCCGTCGGCCGCTGATCGGCCTGCCGATCGCTCGTCGACCCCCAACACAGATCCATCCCGAATCCCAACCTCCGAAAGGAAACGCGTCATGGCCATCCGAGTGGGCATCAACGGCTACGGCCGCATCGGCCGAAACATCCTCCGCGCGCTGTACGAGAGCGGACGCGACGACATCGAGATCGTCGCCATCAACGACCTGGGCAACGCCGAGACCAACGCGCACCTCACGCGCTACGACACCGCGCACGGCAAGTTCGGCAAGTCCGTGGCAGTCGAAGGCGAGGACCTGGTGATCGAAGGCGACCGCATCCGCGTCTTCGCGCAGCGCAACCCGGCCGAGATCAAGTGGGGCGAGGTCGGCGTGGACGTCGTGCTGGAATGCACGGGCCTCTTCACCAGCAAGGCCAAGGCCGGTGCGCACCTGCAGGCCGGCGCCAAGAAGGTGGTCATCTCGGCCCCGGGCGACAAGGACGTCGACGCGACCATCGTGTACGGCGTCAACCACCAGACGCTGCGCGGCTCGCACACGGTGATCTCCAACGCGTCGTGCACCACCAACTGCCTGGCGCCCGTGGCCAAGGTGCTGCACGAGACGGTGGGCATCGAGAACGGCTTGATGACCACGGTGCACGCCTACACCAACGACCAGGTGCTGACCGACGTCTACCACAGCGACCTGCGCCGCGCCCGCAGCGCGACCATGTCGATGATCCCCACCAAGACGGGCGCGGCGGCCGCCGTGGGCCTGGTGCTGCCGGAACTGAACGGCAAGTTCGACGGCTACGCGATCCGGGTGCCGACCATCAACGTGTCGGTGGTGGACCTGTCCTTCGTCGCGGGCCGCGACACCTCGGTCGAAGAGATCAACGAAGCCATGCGCGCGGCCGCGGCGCGTCCGGAATGGAAGGGCGTGCTGGGCTACAACACGGCGCCGCTGGTCTCCATCGACTTCAACCACGACGCGCACTCGTCCACCTTCGACGGCACGCTCACCAAGGTGTCCGGCCGGCTGGTGAAGGTGTGCAGCTGGTACGACAACGAGTGGGGCTTCTCCAACCGGATGCTGGACACCACCGTCGCGCTGATGCAAGCGGGCTGACGCGTCGGCGCGCCGTGCGCGAGCGCGGCGCGCCTCGCCCGATGGCGCTCGAGCCGTTGCTTCCCCAGGGAGACTGACATGTCCGGCTTCAAGTACGGGCGTCCGCTGAACTTCCAGCGCTGGCTCGACGACAACGCCCACCTGCTCAAGCCGCCGGTGGGCAACCAGCAGATCTGGAAGGACGCGGACTTCATGGTCACCGTGGTCGGTGGGCCGAACCAGCGCAGCGATTTCCACGACGACCCGCTGGAAGAGTTCTTCTATCAGTTCAAGGGCGACGCCTACCTGTTGATCTGGGACCGGGGCCGCTACGAGCGCATCGACCTGAAAGAGGGCGACCTGTTCCTGATGGCGCCGCACACGCTGCACTCGCCGCAGCGCCCCGAAGCGGACAGCCGGTGCCTGGTGATCGAGCGGCAGCGGCCCTCGGGCGAGCCCGACGCTTTCCAATGGAGCTGCGCCTGCTGCGGCAACGTGGTCCAGCGCTACGAGCTGCAACTGGAGAACATCGTCACCGACCTGCCGCCCGTCTACGAGCGCTTCTATGCCACGAGCGAAGAAGAGCGCCGGTGCTCGCAGTGCGGCGAGACGCATCCCGGGCGCGACTCCGACGCGTGGCACCGCGCGCTGGCCGGTGCGGCGGCGGCCCGATGATGGCGGGCTCCGGCATGATCGACATGCATTCCCACTTCTTCCCGACGATCACCCGGGAAGAGGCGCACGCGGCGGAGCCGGGGCGGGCGCCCTGGCTGGCCGTCGAGCCGGGCGCCGACAGCGGCCAGATCATGGTCGGCGACCGCCCGTTCCGGCCGGTCTACCGTGCTCTCTGGGATCCCGACTATCGCGTCGCCGAACTCGACCGCCTGGGCGTCGATCTGCAGATCGTCTGCGCCACGCCGGTGATGTTCGGCTATGCCTGGGACCCGGCCCGCGCGGCCGACTGGGCGGCCCGGGCCAACGACCGGGCGCTGGAGTTCTGCAGCCGGCACCCGAGTCGCTTGAAAGCGCTGGCGCAGGTCCCGCTGCAGGACGTGGAACTGGCGTGCGCCGAAGCCTCGCGCAGCAAGGCGGCGGGTTGCGTCGGCGTGCAGATCGGCAACCACCTGGGCGACAAGGACCTCGACCACGAGGACCTGGTCGCCTTCCTGGTCCATTGCGCCGACCAAGGCATCGCGGTGCTCGTCCATCCGTGGGACATGATGGGCGCCGACCGGATGAAGAAGTGGATGCTGCCGTGGCTGGTGGCCATGCCTGCCGAGACGCAACTGGGCATGGTGTCGCTGATCCTGTCGGGCGCGCTGGAACGCATTCCCGAATCGCTGCGGATCTGCTTCGCGCATGGCGGCGGAAGCTTCGCGTTCCTGCTGGGGCGCGTGGACAACGCGTGGAGGCATCGAGACATCGTGCGCCAGGATTGCCCGCGGCTGCCGTCCGAGTACGCCCGCCGCTTCCATGTCGACACGGCCGTGTTCGACCAGGGCGCGCTGCGGCTGCTGGTCGACGTGATGGGGGCCGATCGCGTGATGCTGGGTGCCGACTACCCGTTCCCGCTGGGCGAGCAGCGCATCGGCGAGCTGGTCCGCGACGCCGCGTTCCTCTCCTCGGGCGACCGGGAGCGCATGCTGCACGGAAACGCGCGGTCGTTCTTCGGCCTGGACTGAAGCTCCAGGCACGCCCCGGTCAACGTGGCGACGGCACCCAGACGCTGCAATCGGAGCCCCTGCCGTCAAGGCCGCCCACCCGGCCGTCGCGCGCCTCGTAGCGCCGGCCGGCGTGGTGCACCGGCGCGAACAGGTAGGTGAAGGGCTGCCAGTCGGGATGCACGCACACCACCGCGCCGTCCGGCACCTGCGCGACGCGCGTGTCGATGCCCAGGCGCTGGATGATCTGCCGCGCCCCTGGCGCAGTGGGGTCCAGGTAGCGGCCGTGGCTCATGGTCGCCACCGCGGCCAGCGTCACCAGCACGATGCCCGCCAGCAGCCCGCGGGCGCTCGCCGCCCGGCGCCCCCGCCCGGCCAGGCTGGGCTCGAAAGCCGTGGCCAGCGCCAGCGAGACCAGCACGATCATCCAGAACATGTAGTAGCGCAACTCGTGCGAGCGCGGCATGGTGCACACGGCCAGCGTCGTGGCCGCCAGCGCGCCCAGCACGACCCAGCGGTCGCGCCGTGGCATCCGGCGCGTGCGCCATCCGACGAAGCCCGCCAGCGCCAGCACGTAGGGCACGAAGTAGCCGCCCATGTGGAAGGCGCGCCCGGCCGGGCGCCAGCAGTGCTGCCAGTCCAGCGCCGACGCGCAATAGCCCTGGTCGAAGGTCCAGGGCGTCTCGCGGTGGTCGTAGGCACCCAGTTCCAGCACCGATGCCAACCAGCGCAGCGGCACCGGCGTGGACGCCCAGTACGGCGCCATCGAGTCCAGCGCGGGGGCCGGATCGGCCGGGCCCGGCAGTTCGATCGGACCCACCTTCAGGTGCACCGGGTAGAAGGGGTTGCCGTGCTCGATCGCGTTGTCGATCGCCTTGGCCGAGGTCAGGGCCGCGACCAGGGCAATGCCCGCGGCCAGCGCCACCCAACTGCCCAGGCGACCAGGCGCCAGCGGCCCGACCTGGCGCCCCGTGGCGAAGAGGCCGATGGCGGTCGCCGCGAACGCCCCGCCCAGCAACGCTGCCGGCCCGATCAGCTGCGGTTTGCCGTTGGCTGCGGCCGCCAGGCCCGCCGCCATCAGCGCCAGGCGCGGCCAGGTCATCGCCGCCGGCGCGCGGACGAAAGCCATGAACCCCAGCACGAAGACGGCCATGCAGAGATTCACCGGCAGGTCCACCAGCGTGGCCGTGGCCTGGATCTGCACCAGCGGCACCGCCAGCAGCGCGCACACCGTCCAGGCCACGGGCACGGCGAACCAGTGGCGCAGGAAGACGCCGAACAGAACCAGGGCCGCGACGTTGACCAAGTCGACGGCCTGCGCCAGCCCCGTGACGCGCCACACCAGCCCCTGAAGCGCGTGGAAGAGCTTCGGATAGCCCTGGTAGGCGGTTTCCATGTAGTCGCCCAGCCGGTAGCAACCCTCCTGGGGGCACACGCCCCCCATCCGCCCCGCGAAGGACAGGTGGTACGACATCGCGTCGAAGTAGGGGTCGAGCGTGAGCACCGCGCGCGCGGTGACCAGCATCAGCAGCAGGGCGGCCAGTGCCGCCATGGCGCGTTCGAGGGTGCGGTCGGGCATGGGGGGCAGGCAACGGTCCGGGCGCCTCGGCGGATGACACGACGGCACGGGTGGGGCCGTGACGCGCCGTGGCCGCCGTCGGCTCAACGGCCGGTGCGGAAGGCCTCGATCGCTTCGCGCAACTCGGCGGCCTGCACCTTCAGGCTGTCGGACGCGGCCGCGCTTTGCTCGACCAAGCTCGTGCCCGCATCCACGCTGCGGGTCTTCCCCTCGATCAACGCCTTGATCTCGCGCGCCGCGGCCGCGGATCGCTGCGCCAATGCGCGCGCTTCGCCCGCCACCACGGCGAAGCCACAGTGGGTGACGGACTCCGCGCCGCGCGCGCCGCGGTCCACCAGTCCGACCTGGTGGGACAGGCGTTCGACCTGCGCCAGGTGACTGCGGACCGCCGACAGGACTTGCGCGGATCTCGCCATCATGCCGATGCCGAGCAGCGAGATCAGGGCGACCAGGACGATCGCGGCGAAGCCGATCGCGCAGCGTCGGCGCAGGTTCAGTGGAGGCATCGGCGAAGACACGGTCCGTGGGCAAAGGAACGGGGCCGGCAGTATCCGCCGATCCATGCGCCCCGATCCGGTGAACAACGCGGCTGCGGCGGCTCTTTTCGACGCGGTGGCCCCTGTTGGCCGCCGACGCGGCGCGCCGTGTCACCATCCCGCCTCGCGGCCGACTGGGCCGCTTGCCGACACGAGGCTTCACGATGAACGATGCGCCACGACGCGGCGCCCGCCCGCCGGCCGCAATCCCGCCCGGGCCCGCCGCACGCCGTGCCGTCGAGACGGCGCCCGCCGAACCGCCGCTCGTTCTTCCCGTCGCTGCCGCCCCGTCGGCCGGCGCCGTGCGCGGAAAGCGCGGTGCGTCCGCCACCGGCGAGGCCCAGGCCGGCGCCACGCGCCGCACGCGGGTGGCGATCGCCTGCCAGGGCGGCGGCAGCCAGACCGCGTTCACCGCGGGTGCACTGCGCGCGCTGCTCGAAGCGGGCGTGCACGAGCGTTTCGAGATCGTGAGCCTGTCGGGTGCCTCTGGCGGGGCGATCTGCGCCGCGCTGGCCTGGGTCGCGCTGCGCGCGGGCGACCGGGAGCCGTGGGCGCGCATCGAGGCTTTCTGGCGAGACAACGCCGCCCGCACGCCCGGCGAACTGGCCTTCAACGACCTGGTCGTCGGGTCGGCGCGCCTGACCGGGCAGGGCCTCACGCCCAGCTTCGCGTGGAGCCCGGCGTCGCCGTGGGCCCGCGCGCTGGCGCAGGGGGCGAGCGCGGCCTTCGGCTTGCGCCCCGAGTTCACCGACCTGGGTGCCCTGCTGGCCCGGCACTTCGATGCGGCGCAACTCGCGGCGTTGAGCTGCTCGACCGACGGGCCCGCGCTCATCGCCGGCGCGGTCGACACCTTGTCCGGCCGGCTCGCGCGCTTCTCGAGCTTCCTGGAGCCGATCCGCATCGAGCACTTGCTGGCGTCCTGCGCGGTGCCGCCGCTCTTTCCCGCGGTGCGGATCGATGGCGGCGCTTATTGGGACGGGCTGTATTCCGACAACCCGCCCGTGACGGAGCTTGCGCAGCCGGGCTTCGTCGGTGCCGCCCGGATGCCGCAAGAGATCTGGGTGATCAAGATCAACTCGACCGGCGCGACGAGCGTGCCCGAGCGACCGGACGCGGTCGGCGATCGCCGCAACGAACTGATCGGCAACCTGTCGCTCTTCCAGCAATTAGACGCCTTGGCGTGGATGAACGAGCTCTGGTACGAAGGCGCGTTCACGCCGGAGTACGCGCGCCGCTTCGAGATCGACGGGCCGATCCGCATCCCGCGCTGCTTCGGCGACGACCGGCGGCGCGACTACCACCTGCCGTTCATCGAGATCTCGGCGCCGATGGCCGCGGCCCTGGACTTGGAAAGCAAGCTGGATCGCAGCCCGGCTCACCTGGAAGCGCTGCTGGCGGACGGGCGGCGGCAAGCGCTGGCCTTCCTGCAGGCGCGGGAGGCGGCGGTGGAACGCGAGGCCCCTGGAGCGCACCCGGGCCCATGAGGTCGACCCGGACCGCGTCCCGTCGGACGCGACCCGGGGGGGCCGCTGGGCGCGGGCCGCGGTGTCACGATGCCGCGGCCGGCCGCGCCTGGTCCGGCCTGGAGTAGTCGCAGACGCCCTCGGGGAAGATCGCCTTGAGCCGCGCGATGTCCGACGCGCCCGGCACCCAAGGGGCGTAGGTGCCGTCGGCCACCGCCGTGTCCACTGGCTTGAGCGCGCACTTGTAGATGCCGCCTTCGATCGGCGCGCCGGCGACGATGCGCGACGTCGAATAAAGCGGGAAGGCCTGCGTGCACGCGCCCGCCGGCTGCGCGTCGAGGATGCCGCTCCACACGCCGTCGCCACGCGCGATGGCGTTGCCTTGGGTGTCGAAGCAGGCGTCCACCGCGCGGGGCGGCTTGTTCTGTGCGATGGTGCGGGTCGGGTTGGCGCGGATGTTGGCCATCCACTCGTCCATGACCGCCAGGGCTTCCAGGGACTGGCTGGCGCGCGCCTGGCCGGGCCGGGTGTCGGTGAACCAGATCAACAGGTTGTCCGAGTGGCCCATCTTCTGCGTGACGCGCTTGCGCACCGCGAAGGACTGGTGCGCGTTGTGCATGTCCAGTTCGCGCTCCAGGTACTGCCGGTGGTCGATCGCGGGGATGGTCAGCTCGCCCTGGAACACCATGCCCGAGGTGTAGGCGGCCCGCATCGCGGACAGGTCGCCCGCGGTGCGCGGCGCCGGAACGTTCGGATCGCTGGACAGCCGCATGTTCCGCCGGCTCCACGGGTCGAAGGTCGACGGGTTGGCCTGGACCGCCGCGATCTGCGCCGCGCCCGTGCCGAAGAATGGGAAGCCCTCCTGGACCATCTCGCTGGGGTGCTTCCAGCCCCCGATCTTCGCGTTCACGTCCAGGAACTCGGCCGGCGTGATCTTGCCCTCCCGCAACGACTTGAGGCCGTACTGGACACCGACGTTGTCCCACGTGGGCCGCGCCGCGCCCGTCGCGTCGACGCCGTAGATGTTGCGCAGGTCGTCGTAGTGGGTCCACCGGACGGAGTCCATGACGCCGGCCGGCTGCATTAATTGCTGGTTCGTCGCCTGCCCGTAGAGCGGATTCATCGCCAGCGGCGTGAGGCCGCGCCAGGCCGGGATGCATTCCGTGGAGCCGCGCGCAGACGCGAAGCCGAATGCGCGCTTCAGGTCGAACAGCGGGTCGTTGACCGCGCCGAAGCCCTCCTCGGCATTCATGCCGACCAGCCACGTGCGGTTCTTGGTGACCTGCCACTTCGGGTTGGTCCGGTCGGTCACGTCCATGTAGTGCTCGAGCAGCTCGCAATCGCCCACGTGGATGGTCTGCGTGACCATGTCCGGATAGGACTGCACCGGCAGCGCGGCATCGAGCAAGCCCGGGTGGTTCTGCGCGAAGACGTACTGCTGGATGGCGCCGCCCGAGCCGCCGAGCCCGACCGTGTAAAGCGGCGCACCGTAGCGTTCGACGAATCCCTCTTTCGTCATGAGCGCGGTTTCGCCCGCCACCTGCAGGTTGTAGTGGGTGCCCGTGTTGTTGCCGCTGGAATAGGCGATGGCGTAGCCCTTGCCCAGCACGTCCGCGTTGAGCGCGCCGGCATTCATGCGGCCCTGCGAATGGCCGATCGCCACGCCGCCCTGGAAGAAATACAGCAGCCGCTTGTTCCACAGCGACAGGTCGGGACGCGACGGGGTCTCGCCCGCCGGCGCGAGCATCGCGTAGCTGTAGATGAATCGGTTGATGGTGCCGCGCTCCTGGCGGACGATGAAGTCGACCTCGCGTCCGTCCACGAGCGTGGTGCGCGCAAGGTCGGCCGGCCGCGACCCGTCGGCGGGCATCGGTTTCCAGGTGTTCGCCGTGCTGCGGTACAGGTAGGTGACGAAGGGCTCGATCGAGCAATCCCGCGACAGGCCGACCTGGCGGCCCGCCCCGTCCAGCACCGGGAAGCCGGACGCGGCGCCCGCGTCGGGCAGCGGCTGCTTGCCGAGCTCGGTGGTGACCGTGCAGACGAAGGGCTGCTGCTGCGGCCCGGAAAAGATCGGCCCCGTGATCGGATGGTTCACGAGCTTGAGCGTCGCCAGTGGTCGCGCGTCGCCGGCCAACCGCGCCTCGAGCGTGTTCTCGCCGTTCTTCAGCCCGGTGACCACGCCTTCCAGCCGGTCGCCAGCGGCGCGCAGGGGCACGTCCAGCTTGCGGCCGTCCAGCCACATCTCGATCTGCCCGTGCGACGACGCGGGTGCGAGCACCTCGATGCGCGCGTCGCCGCCGGACACGTATTGCGCCGGACCGGACAGGGTCCGCAGGGCCACAGAAGGGGAGGGCGGGGGCGCAGGGTCATCGCTGCCACTGCAGCCTGCCAATAGCACGAGCGCGCTCGCCACGGACGCGGCAAGGGGTTTCCATGCAGTCATCGAGTCGTCTCCACCCGGGCCCGCGAGGGGCCTCGTCGTTTGGGGTCTTGGTGATCGGGCCGCGTTGGCTCGCGGCCCCGCATAACCTTAACCGATCCGGTGGATGCGGGCAGCGTTCGCTTCGGTCATTCGGCTCCCTTTCTAGGCTTCCCGGCCTTCGCGGACTTGCTCGACTTGGCCGGCTTGCCATGGCTGGCCGCAGGCTTTCCGGACCGCGACGCCGCGCCGCCGTGGTCCGCTTTGGTCTCGCCATGTTCTGCGCGCTGCTTGTTGACGATGCGCGCCGCGACTTCCTCCTCGCGGCCGGGATAGCGCCCTTCCTTCTCGAATTGGGCCTTGAGCTCTTCGTACTCGCGCTCGCGTTTCGGGCTGGCACCTGCGGGCATGATGGACCTCCTCGGATCGTGCGTTCCCAAACCTTGCAAACCGGATGCCTTGGAAGCCCGGCCGAAGTCTTGACACGCCGGTCAACCTGCATGAGAATGCATGTGCGTCGGCGGTGGATGCATTTTAATGCATACATCGTCCGGCGGTGCCTCGCTGCATGCGATGCCGCTCGGCGCTCTTCCGTACCATCATCCAGTCACAGATACAGGCGGCGCCGACTGATGCGCGAGCCCGCCGAGAGGAGTCTTCCATGGATCACGCCCCGCAGGTCGTCGACTACCGCACCGACCCTTCGCGCTACCGCCACTGGAAGCTCTCGTTCGAAGGCCCCATCGCGACCTTGGCCATGGACGTGGCCGAAGACGCGGGCCTGCGCCCCGGCTACAAGCTCAAGCTCAACTCCTACGACCTGGGCGTGGACATCGAGCTGTACGACGCGCTCAACCGCGTCCGCTTCGAGCATCCGGAAGTCCGCACGGTCGTGGTCACCAGCCTGAAGGACCGCATCTTCTGCTCGGGCGCCAACATTTTCATGCTCGGGGTGTCGAGCCACGCCTGGAAGGTGAACTTCTGCAAGTTCACCAATGAAACCCGCAACGGCATCGAGGATTCCAGCCGGCATTCGGGCCTGAAGTTCGTGGCGGCGCTCAATGGCGCCTGCGCCGGCGGCGGCTACGAGCTGGCCCTGGCTTGCGACGACATCGTGCTGGTCGACGACCGCTCCTCGTCGGTGTCGCTGCCCGAGGTGCCGCTGCTGGGCGTGCTGCCCGGCACCGGCGGCCTGACGCGCGTGACCGACAAGCGCCGCGTGCGCCACGACCACGCCGACATCTTCTGCACGACCACCGAAGGCGTGCGTGGCCAGCGCGCGGTGGATTGGCGCCTGGTGGACGCCGTCGCCAAGCCGGCCCAGTTCCAGCAGGTGGTGCGCGAGCGCGCGCTGAAGCTGGCCGAAGGCAGCGACCGCCCGGCCGACGGGCGCGGCGTGGCGCTCACCCCCATCCAGCGCACGCAGGACGCCGCGGGCCTGCACTACGCGTTCGTCGACGTGGCGCTCGATCGCGCCAAGCGCACCGCGACGCTGGTGGTGAAGGCGCCCGCCGGCGACCTGCCGCGCGACATCGCCGCCATCGAGGCGGCCGGCGCGTCCTGGTGGCCGCTGCAGATGGCGCGCGAGTTGGACGACGCCATCCTTCACCTGCGCACCAACGAGCTCGACCTGGGCACCTGGCTGCTGCGCACCGAGGGCAGCGCCGACGCCGTGCTCGCCAGCGACGCCACGCTCCTGGAGCACCGCAACCACTGGCTGGTGCGCGAGACCGTCGGCCTGCTGCGGCGCACGCTGGCCCGCCTGGACGTGTCCTCGCGCTCCATGTTCGCGCTGATCGAGCCGGGATCCTGCTTCGCCGGCTCGTTGCTGGAGATCGCGCTGGCGGCCGACCGGAGCTACATGCTCGCGCTGCCCGACGCGCCGCAAGAGGCACCGACCATCGTCGCCAGCGACGCCAACTTCGGCCTCTTCCCGATGGTCAACGGCCAGTCGCGCCTGGCCCGGCGTTTCTACGAGGAGGCCGGCCCGATGGAAGCAGTGCGCGCCGCCGCCGGCCGACCGCTCTCGGCCGACCGCGCGCTCGAGCTGGGCCTGGTCACCGCCGCGCCCGACGACATCGACTGGGCCGACGAGATCCGGATCGCCGTGGAGGAGCGCGTGGCGATGTCGCCCGATGCGCTCACCGGCCTGGAAGCCAACCTGCGCTTCGCCTCCAAGGAGAGCATGGAGACGCGCATCTTCGGGCGGCTCACCGCCTGGCAGAACTGGATCTTCATCCGCCCCAACGCCGTGGGCGAGAAGGGCGCGCTGAAGGTCTACGGCAAGGGCGAGAAGGCCGCCTTCGACTGGAACCGCGTCTGACCGCCGCATCGCACACCGCTTAGCACCGTACCCGCACCGTCCCGCACCTGCGCCGCCCCCGCGCCGAACCCACCGCACCCAACGTGCCACCGAGGTCCTGCAGATGAGCACCATCGACTACAGCCAGAAGATCCCGAACAACGTGAACCTGTCCGAGGACCGCACGCTGCAGCGCGCGCTCGAGCACTGGCAGCCGAACTACCTGGAATGGTGGAACGACATGGGGCCGGACGGCTCCAACGGCTTCGACGTGTACCTGCGCACCGCGGTCAGCGTCGACCCGGCGGGTTGGGCGCAGTTCGGCCACGTCAAGATGCCCGAGTACCGGTGGGGCATCTTCCTGAACCCGGCCGAGGCCGGCCGCAAGATCCACTTCGGCGACCACAAGGGCGAAGCCGCCTGGCAGGACGTGCCCGGCGAGCACCGCGCCAACCTGCGCCGCATCATCGTCACGCAGGGCGACACCGAGCCCGCCTCGGTCGAGCAGCAGCGCCACCTGGGCCTGACCGCGCCCTCGCAGTACGACCTGCGCAACCTCTTCCAGGTCAACGTGGAAGAAGGCCGGCACCTGTGGGCGATGGTGTACCTGCTGCAACGCTACTTCGGCCGCGACGGCCGCGAGGAGGCGGAGGCCCTGCTGGAGCGCCGCTCGGGCGACCAGGACAACCCCCGCATCCTGGGCGCCTTCAACGAGCGCACGCCGGACTGGCTGAGCTTCTTCATGTTCACGTACTTCACGGACCGCGACGGCAAGTTCCAGCTGTCGGCGCTGGCCGAGAGCGCCTTCGACCCGCTGGCGCGCACCACCAAGTTCATGCTGACCGAGGAAGCGCACCACATGTTCGTGGGCGAGTCCGGCGTGTCGCGCGTGATCCAGCGCACCTGCGAGATGATGAAGCAGCTGGGCACCGACGACCCGCAGCGCCTGCGCGCCGCCGGCGTGATCGACCTGCCCACCATCCAGCGCTACCTGAACTTCCACTACAGCGTCACCATCGACCTGTTCGGCGCGGACCAGTCGTCCAACGCGGCCATCTTCTACAGCTCGGGCCTGAAGGGCCGCTACGAGGAAGGCAAGCGCACCGACGACCACGTGCTCAAGGGGGATTCCTACCGGATCCTGGACGTGGTCGACGGGCGCCTGTCGGAAAAGGAGATCCCGATGCTCAACGCGCTCAACGAAGTGCTGCGCGACGACTACATCAAGGACTCCGTGGGCGGCGTGGGCCGCTGGAACCGCGTGATCGAGAAGGCGGGCTACCCGTTCCGCCTGCAAGTGCCGCACAAGGCCTTCAACCGGCAGATCGGCACGCTGGCCGGCCTCAAGGTCTCGCCCGAAGGGCAGGTGGTGTCCGAAGCCGAATGGAACGCGCGCAAGGCCGAATGGCTGCCCACCGACGAGGACCGCGCGTACGTGGCCTCGCTGATGGGCCGCTGCATCGAGCCGGGCAAGTTCGCCAACTGGATCGCCCCGCCCGCCATGGGCATCAACCGCCAGCCGGTGGATTTCGAGTACGTCCGCTTCAACTGAGCCTCCGCGCCCCTCGGGGCCCCCGTACGGAAACGGGCCGCGCAATGCACGCGGCCCGGCCGCTTTCAGGAGTCGAGCGTCATGGACATGGCCGTCGCCCAGCCCGGGGTCATCAAGCAGCACCTGATCGATCCGGAAATCTGCATCCGCTGCAACACCTGCGAGGCGACCTGCCCCGTGGGCGCGATCACGCACGACGATCGCAACTACGTGGTCAAGGCCGACGTGTGCAACCTGTGCATGGCTTGCGTGCCGCCATGCCCGACGGGCGCGATCGACAACTGGCGCACCATGCTTCGCGTGGAGGCGTACCCGATCGAGGAGCAGCTGCTGTGGGACGAGTTGCCGCCCGAGAAGCCGCTGCCCGAGCTGCCCGCCGCCACGGACGCCGACCAGATCACCGCCGCGCAAGCGGCCACGGCCGCGGACGCCGCCGATGCGCTTTCGGTGCTGGCTGATGACGCGGCGGTGGCCGCCGCCGCGCCGACGGCGGCCAGCGCGGCCAGCGCGTCGATCGAGCCCATCGCCCCGGCTCTTTCGCTCGGCTCCACGCTGCCGCCGTGGTCGGCCGCGCATGCGTACACCAACCTCTACGGCCCCAAGAGCCCGACCACGGCCACGGTGGTGGGCAATTACCGTGTGACGGACCCGGGTTGCGAGAGCGACACGCACCACGTCGTGCTGGACTTCGGCACCTTGCCGTTCCCGGTGCTGGAGGGCCAGTCGATCGGCATCGTGCCGCCGGGCCTGGATTCGCGTGGCAAGCCGCACGTGGCGCGCCAGTACTCGATCGCCAGCCCGCGCAACGGCGAGCGCCCGGGCTACAACAACGTGTCGCTCACGGTGAAGCGCGTGACGCACGACCACCAGGGCAAGCCCGTGGCGGGCGTGTGCTCGAACTACGTGTGCGACCTGAAGGTGGGCGACACGGTGCAGGTGATCGGTCCCTTCGGCGCATCGTTCCTGATGCCCAACCACCCGCGGTCCAACGTGGTGATGATCTGCACCGGCACCGGCAGCGCGCCGATGCGGGCGATGACCGAGTGGCGCCGCCGGCTGCGCAAGAGCGGCAAGTTCGACGGCGGCAAGCTGATGCTGTTCTTCGGCGCGCGCACGCAGCAGGAACTGCCGTACTTCGGGCCGCTGATGAATCTTCCGCGCGACTTCATCGACGTGAACCTCGCGTTCTCGCGCGCGCCCGACGCACCGCGGCGCTACGTCCAGGACCGCATGCGCGAGCGGGCCGCCGACTTGGCCGAACTCCTCGCCAGCGACGAAACGTACTTCTACGTCTGCGGCTTGAAGAGCATGGAAGAGGGCGTCGTCGCCGCGTTGCGCGAGGTCGCCACCGGCGCGGGCATGCAGTGGGAGCCGCTGGCGGCACGCCTCAAGCGAGAAGGCCGGCTGCACCTGGAAACATATTGAGATTGAACGAGACGGCCGACCGGGCCGCGGCAACCGATCACCGAGGAGACCACCCATGAGTCCTGCGCCGGCGGGTTCGCTGCTGGAAGTCGCACCGCCCAGCGAGCGCTTCAACATCGCGCAGCACCTGCTCGATGTCAACGCGGGGCGCCCCGACAAGGCGGCCTTCATCGACGACCGCGGCAGCGTGAGCTTCGGTCGGCTGGCCGAGCGGGTCAGGCAGATGGCGGCCGCCCTGAAGGGCCTGGGGGTCAAGCGCGAGGAGCGGGTGCTGCTGCTGATGCAGGACAACAGCGACTGGCCGGTCGCGTTCCTGGGTGCGGTGTACGCGGGCTGCGTGCCGGTGGCCGTCAACACGCTGCTGACGGCCGACGACTACGCCTACATGCTCGAGCATTCGCGCGCCCAGGCCGCCATCGTGTCGGGCGCGTTGCTGCCGGCGTTGAGGGCCGCGCTGGTGCGCAGCGACCACGAAGTGCACAAGGTGATCGTGTCGCAGCCGGTCGCGCCGACAGGCTTCGGAGAAGTCGAGTTCGACGCGTTCCTGGCGCAGCACTCGCCGCTGGCGCGCTGCGCGCCCACCCAGGCCGACGACCCTGCCTTCTGGCTGTACTCCTCCGGCTCGACCGGCCGGCCCAAGGGCACGGTGCATTCGCACGCCAACCCTTATTGGACCATCGAGCTCTACGCCAAGCGGGTGCTGGGCCTGGAAGAAAGCGACGTGTGCTTCTCCGCGGCCAAGCTCTTCTTCGCGTACGGGTTGGGCAACGCGTTGACTTTCCCGATGGGGGTGGGCGCCACCGTCGTGCTGATGGCCGAGCGGCCCACGCCGGAGGCCACCTTCAAGCGCTGGACCGGAGGCGCGGGCGGCAATGCCGGAACGGGCGGCGGCCAACCGCGCCAGGGCGGCGGCGCGCCGCGCCCGACCGTCTTCTTCGGCGCGCCGACGGGCTTTGCCGGCATGCTGGCGCATCCGGCGCTGCCGCCCCGCGACGCGGTGGCGTTGCGGTTGGTCTCGTCCGCGGGCGAGGCGCTGCCCGCCGAGATCGGCGAGCGCTTCGAGCGCCACTTCGGCGTCGACATCGTGGACGGCATCGGCTCGACCGAGATGCTTCACATCTACATCTCGAATCGCCCCGACCGGGTGCGCTACGGCACCACGGGCTGGCCGGTGCCGGGCTACGAGATCGAGCTGCGCGGCGAGGACGGCGGGCCGGTTCCCGACGGCGAGCCTGGCGACCTCTACATCCACGGGCCGTCGGCCGCGATGATGTACTGGGGCAATCGCGCCAAGACGCGCGAGACCTTCCAGGGCGGATGGACCAAGAGCGGCGACAAGTACGTGCGCAACGCCGACGACGGCAGCTACACGTATTCCGGCCGCAGCGACGACATGCTCAAGGTCAGCGGCATCTACGTGAGCCCCTTCGAGGTGGAGGCGACGCTCGTGCAGCACCCCGCGGTGCTCGAAGCCGCGGTCATCGGCGTGCCGGACACCGAAGGCCTCACCAAGACCAAGGCCTTCGTCGTGCTCAAGGCTGGCGGCCAAGCCACCGAAGCCGAGCTCAAGGCGTTCGTGAAGGACCGCCTGGCGCCCTACAAGTACCCGCGCGTCATCGAGTTCATCGACGAGCTCCCGAAGACCGCTACCGGCAAGATCCAGCGCTTCCGGCTGCGGGAGCGGGCCGCCGACGCATGAAGTTCGCCGAGTTCCACGCGGGCCAGGTCATCGAGGCCGGCCCGCACGAAGTGACCGAGCAGGCCGTCGTGGCCTTCGCGCGCGACTTCGACCCGCAGTGGTTCCACACCGACCCCGAGGCCGCCCGGGCCGGCCGCTGGGGCGGGCTGATCGCGAGCGGATGGCACACCTGCGCCATCGCCATGCGGTTGGCGGCCGACGCTGCCTTGCACGGCTCCGAGTCCTTCGCCTCGCCGGGGGTGGATCACATCAAGTGGCTGCATCCGGTGCGTCCGGGCGACCGGCTGCGCTTGCGCGCCGACATCCTGGACGTGCGGACCGCCACGGGGCGGCCGACGCTGGGCATCCTGAAGTGGCGCTGGACCTTGCGGAACCAGGACGAGGTGGCGGTGCTGGAGACGCAGGTCACGAGCTTGTTCGACCTGACTGCCTGACCCCGCCCACGCCCCGCCACCCGCGCACGCCGGCGCACGCCCGCGCAAATGCAGGCGCAACACCCTAGGCCGTGATGATCCGCTCGAACGCCGAAATGTCCACCGGCTTCGTCAACACCCCATCGAACCCCGACTCCAGGATCTTGCGGTGCTCCGAGTCCAACGCGTGGGCGGTGTACGCCACCACGCGCAGCCCCGCCAGCGACGGGTCCTCGCGGATGCGGCGGCACACTTCGTAGCCGCTCATCTCCGGCATGCTGATGTCGAGCAACACGCAGTCGTAGCGGTTCGCGGCCAGCAGCGTCAGCGCTTGCCGGCCGCCAGGGGCCTCGTCGATGGTGCGGGTCGCGTTGCCCAGCGACATGACCGCCAACAAGCGATTCACGTCGTTGTCGTCGACCACCAGGATCCGTTGCATTCAAGCGTCTCCAGACAGTGTCTTCGCGGGCAACGTAAAGAAGAAAGCCGAGCCGAGCCGCGTCCCGGAGTCGAGCCAGGCGCGGCCACCCGTCAAACCGACCCGTTGGCGCGCCAGCGCCAAGCCCAGCCCGCTGCCGCCCTTGCGCCGCGTGTCGAAGCCTTCGATCCGGCGGAAGGGGTCGAGCACCCCTTCCTGCTCGTCGGGCGGGATGCTCGGGCCGTTGTCGCCCATGCAGACGAGCAAGCGCTCGCGCTCCAGCCGCACGCGGTGGGTCGCCGCACCGGAGCGTTGGAACCGAAGCCATCGTTCCACGATTCGACTTGCCGCGACCGTGAACAGCGTCACGGCCGCACGGAGTGGCCGACGGGCGGCGTCAGCGGCCGTCGAGTTGCCGGCGCAATGAGAGCGCCAGCACGAAGCCTTGGAGCTTGTCGAAGGGGACCGGCTTGCCGAAGAGCGCGACGCCGCGGGGCAGCCCGCCGCGCCGCTCGACCTCGGCGGCATCCAACGAGCTGACCGCCACGATGGACATGGCGTCGTATTCGCGCCGCTCGCGCAGCCTGCGCAGCAGCTCGAAGCCATCCATCGGCGCCATCATCAGGTCCGAGATCAGCAGGTCCGGGCGGTTGCGCTCGATCAGCAACAGCGCATCCATCCCGTCGGAGGCGGTCAGCAGACGGATCGGCAGCCCCCACGACTCGATGCGGCCGGCGTAGACGGTGCGCAGCGTCTCGTCGTCCTCGACCACCAGCACGGTGAGGGTGGCCACCGCGCCGCGCCGATCGGCCCCGCCCGAGCGCTGCTGGCGCAGTTGGTCGATCGCCGCGAGACTGATGCGCCGGTGGCCGCCCAAGGTCTTCCACGCGCGCAGTTCGCCGCGCTCCACCATCGTCTGGACCGTGGTGTTGGAGATCCCGAGCAAGCGTGCTGCCTCGGAGGTCGTGCACACCTCGTTGGGCATCGGCTCGCCGTTGTCGAGGTCGGCGAGCGCCGCCCCGACCGACGTGGTCGAGCCCCCGGAAGAGGCGGCAGGCAAGGAGGAACTGTCTGGTCGCGAAGGTCGGGCCATGATCGAGATCTGTAAAAACAGCCGACTACGTTAATTTCGTTCGAACCGAGGGTCAACGGCTTCGGATTGATCTGCCGACGGCCGAGCGCAGAGGCCGCCGCTCGACCGCCAGGGGCCACCGGCCGACCCGTCCGGCGTTGCGTGGCGGCGCCAGCCGAGAGGCCCACGGCTTTCGAGGATGGCCGCGGGCCGTCGCGCCGCTTCGTCTCGGTCGGGCAGGGGCCCGACGATAGAATGCGCCACCGAAGGAGAAGCGGAGAACCGAAGGCATGCGATTCAGGCGACTGTCCGACCAAGACGTGCGCGGCAAGCGCGTTTTCATCCGGGCCGACCTCAACGTTCCGCAGGACGACCAGGGGCGGATCACCGAAGACACGCGCATCCGCGCTTCGGTGCCCGCGATCCGCCAGGCGCTGGACGGCGGCGCGGCGGTCATGGTCACCTCGCACCTGGGCCGCCCGACCGAAGGGCAATTCAAGCCCGAGGATTCGTTGGCGCCGGTGGCGCGGCGCCTGTCCGAGCTGCTGGGGCACGAAGTGCCGCTGGTGCGCGACTGGGTCGAGGGCGGCTTCACGGTGCAGCCCGGGCGAGTGGTCCTGCTGGAGAACTGCCGCGTCAACAAGGGCGAAAAGAAGGACGACGAGGCGCTGGCCCGCAAGATCGCCGCGCTGTGCGACGTCTACGTCAACGACGCCTTCGGCACGGCCCACCGTGCCGAGGCGACCACGCACGGCGTGGCGCGCTTCGCCCCCGTCGCTTGCGCGGGCCCGCTGATGGCGGCGGAGCTGGACGCCCTGGCGCGCGCCCTGGGCGCGCCCGCGCGGCCGCTGGTGGCGATCGTGGCGGGGTCGAAGGTCTCGACCAAGCTCACCATCCTGGAAGCCTTGGCGGCACGCGTGGACCGGCTGATCGTGGGCGGCGGCATCGCCAACACCTTCCTGCTGGCCGCTGGCCTTCCCATCGGCAAGTCGCTGGCCGAGCCGGACCTGGCAGGCCAGGCCCGCAACATCATCGACATGATGGCCGCGCGCGGCGCCGAGGTGCCGATCCCCCAGGACGTGGTGACGGCCAAGGCCTTCGCCGCCGACGTGCCCGCCACGGTCAAGGCCGCCGCCGAGGTGCAGGCCGACGACCTGATCCTGGACATCGGCCCGCGCACCGCCGAGACCCTGGCCGGCATGCTGGCCACTGCCGGCACCATCGTGTGGAACGGGCCGGTGGGCGTGTTCGAGTTCGACGCGTTCTCGCACGGCACCGAGCGGCTGGCGCGCGCCATCGCGGAATCGCCGGGCTTCTCGATCGCCGGCGGTGGCGACACGCTGGCCGCCATCGCCAAGTACGGCATCCACGACCAGGTCGACTACATCTCCACGGGCGGCGGCGCCTTCCTCGAATTCCTGGAGGGCCGCACCCTGCCGGCGGTCGCCGCGCTCGAAGCGCGCGCCGACGGCTGAGCTCGCGACCCGCGACGTGTTCCCAACCCCGAATCGAGCTCCCCTCCAGATGAACGTTCCGCGCGCCACCAAGATCGTCGCCACCCTCGGCCCCGCTTCCACCCCGCCGGACGTGCTCGAGCGGATCCTCAAGGCCGGCGTCAACGTGGTGCGGGTCAACTTCTCGCACGGCACCGCCAAGGAGCATGCCGACGCGGTCGACCTGGTGCGCCAGACCGCGCGCCGGTTGGGCCGCGACGTGGGCGTGCTCGCCGACCTGCAGGGCCCCAAGATCCGGATCGGCAGGTTCGCCGACGGCAAGATCGACCTGAAGATCGGCGACCGCTTCACCTTCGACATCGAGTGCGAGCTGGGCGACCAGGAGCGCGTGGGCCTGGACTACCCGGAGCTCGTCGAGGACGTGCACGCGGGCGACACGCTGATCCTGAACGACGGGCGCATCGTCATGACGGTGGACCGGGTGGACGCCACCACCATCCAGTGCACCGTGACCCAAGGCGGCGTGCTGTCCAACCGCAAGGGCATCAACCGCCAGGGCGGGGGGCTGTCGGCGCCGGCGCTGACCGCCAAGGACATGGACGACATCAAGACCGCGGTGGGCTTCCACGCCGACTACATCGCCGTCAGCTTCCCGCGCAGCGCGGCCGACATGTACATGGCGCGCGAGCTGGCGCGCGCCGCCGGCGGCAAGGCGCCGCAGATGATCGCCAAGATCGAGCGCTTCGAGGCCATCGGCAATCTGGAGGAGATCCTCAAGGCCTCCGACGGCATCATGGTGGCCCGCGGGGACCTGGCGGTGGAGGTGGGCGAGGCGGCCGTGCCGGCGCTGCAGAAGCGCATGATCCGGCTGGCCAAAGACCTCAACAAGCTGACCATCACCGCCACCCAGATGATGGAGTCGATGATCAGCGAGCCGGTGCCCACGCGCGCCGAGGTGTCGGACGTGGCCAACGCGGTCCTGGACGGCACCGACGCGGTGATGCTGTCGGCCGAGACCGCCGCCGGCAAGTACCCGGCCGAGACCGTGGAAGCCATGGCCCGCATCTGCGCCGAGGCCGACCGCCACGAGCACACCTCGCTGGACGTGGAGTTCGTCAACCGCACCTTCACCCGCATCGACCAGTCGATCGCGATGAGCGCGCTCTTCGTGGCGCACCACCTGAAGGTCAAGGCGCTGGTGTCGCTGACCCAGTCGGGGGCGACGGCGCTGTGGATGAGCCGGCTGGATTCGGGCGTGCCCATCTATGCGCTCACGCCGGAAGAAGGCACCCGCCGGCGCCTGGCCTTGTACCGCGAAGTCCATCCGCTGGCGATGGACTACGAGTCCACCGAGCGCGAGGCCGTGCTGCGCCAGGCCGAGCAGATCCTGCTCAAGGCGGGCGTGGTGGCCAAAGGCGACCCGATCGTCATCACCATCGGCGAGCCGATCGGCAAGGCGGGCGGCACCAACTCGATGAAGATCGTGCGGGTGGGCGAGCACGGGTGAGCGAGCCGCCGCGGCCCGCGCGCCCGGCGTGGCTGCGGCGCCTGCGCGCCGCGCTGCTGGGCGGCGCGGCCGCGGGACTGCTCGCCCCCGTCGCGCTCGGCGCGATCCTCGTGCTGAATCCGGCGGATCCTTCCGCCCTGGCGCCGACGGTCGGCGAGCGGCTCAGCGTGGTCTTCATCTTCGCGTTCACAACGGCGCTGGGCGCGGCCTGGGGGTTGGCGGGCGGGCTCGTGATCGGCTTTCCGGCATTGACGCTGCTCGACCGGTTCGGGCTGCTGCATCCGCTGGCGGGTGCGCTGCTCGGTGCCTGCGTCGGACCGATCCTGACGCCGCCTTTCCCAGCCCTGGGCGCCTCGATCGGCGCGGCCTGCGGAGCGCTGTCGGCTTTCCTCGCAAGGCGCGAGCCGCCACCGTGAAGCTTTCCCGCCAGCGCGCCGCCGCTCGCCGGTAAGATCACGAGTTGCTCGGGACGTGCGCCGCGGGGCGCGCGCCCTCCGACCGATTTTCGCCGAATCCTTCCAGAGGACCTCCTCCCATGCCCCTCGTCTCCATGCGCCAGTTGCTGGACCACGCCGCAGAAAACGGCTACGGCATCCCGGCCTTCAACGTCAACAACCTGGAACAAGTGCAGGCGATCATGTCGGCCGCCGCCGAAATCGACGCGCCGGTGATCATGCAGGCGTCGGCCGGCGCCCGGAAGTACGCCGGAGAGCACTTCCTGCGCCACCTGATCCAGGCCGCCATCGAGTCCTACCCCAAGGTGCCGATCGTGATGCACCAGGACCACGGCCAGTCGCCCACGATCTGCCGCGGCGCGATCGATCTGGGCTTCTCGTCGGTGATGATGGACGGCTCGCTGCAGGAAGACGGCAAGACCATCGCCTCCTACGACTACAACGTCGAAGTCACCCGCAAGGTGGTCGACATGGCGCATGCCGAAGGCGTGACCGTGGAGGGCGAACTGGGTTGCCTCGGCTCGTTGGAGACCATGAAGGGCGACAAGGAGGACGGTCACGGCGCCGAAGGCACCATGACCCGCGAGCAGCTGTTGACCGACCCCGAGCAGGCCGCCGACTTCGTGCGCCGTACCCAGGTCGACGCGCTGGCCATCGCCATCGGCACCAGCCACGGCGCCTACAAGTTCTCGCGCAAGCCCACCGGCGACATTCTGGCCATCTCGCGCATCAAGGAGATCCACCAGCGCCTGCCCAACACGCACCTGGTGATGCACGGGTCGTCGTCGGTGCCGCAAGACTTGCTGGAGGAGATCCGCAAGTACGGTGGTGACATGAAGGAGACCTACGGCGTGCCGGTGGAAGAGATCCAGGAAGCCATCAAGCACGGCGTGCGCAAGATCAACATCGACACGGACATCCGGCTTGCCATGACCGCGGCGATCCGCAAGTTCTTCGCCGAGCACCCGGACAAGTTCGATCCGCGCGAGTACCTGAAGCCCGCGCGCGAGGCGGCCAAGCAGATCTGCCTGCAGCGTTACCAACAGTTCGGTTGCGCGGGGCAGGGCAGCAAGATCCAGGCGACGCCGCTGTCGACGATGGTCCAGAAGTACGCCAAGGGCGAATTGCAGCAGGTGGTCGCGCACTGAGTCTCGTCGCCGGTGTCCCAGGTGCGGGCGCGGATCTTTCCCGTGCCCGGCTGGGGATCGGCTTCGATTACGAGGCTTTCCGGCTCCCTCGCCCGACGCTGCCGCACGCGAAGTGGCCGGCGACTCGGCGCAGCCTCCAGTTCCAGTTGAGCAGCGCCGCTGCGCACAGCCCGTCCGAGAAAGGGTCGAGCGTGCCGGCGGCGAGCCGCGCGGCCAGGAAGACCGCGAAGCCCGCAAGGAGCGCGGCGCCCACCCGACGGGCGCGCAAGACGAGCGGCGCGAGGCGGTTCTCGCGTGCGCCGTGCACCAGGTCGCGCATCGCCACGGCGTAGTCGCGGATGAAGACAGCGGCCAGCGGCAGCAACACGAAGAGCTGGTAGATGGTTTCCGCGGACTTCGGCACGGCGGGTGGAGAAGGTGAGCGAGGCGAGGGAAGCGGGCGGTCGGAGCGTACGCGGCTTCGTGGCGGAGCGACACAAGCGATGGCGCGGCCGCGCGACTCAGGCGGACGGCCGGTGCGCAGGCGCTGCCGAGGCCACGGGCGCCTTCGTGAAAGTGCAGCACATCCCGGAGACTTCGCTCAGGCCTCGCCCTGTCGCCGTCGACGCCAGTGCCCACCGCCGATGCCCACCCCGCCGCCGCCCGTCGCGCCGACGTCGGCGGCGGACAACAATACGCGTCAACGCGCCTTATTACCGCGTCGAGCGCACGCGGAACGGGTCTGATGGGGTGTCCCGGCGGCGTGGCTGCCGGGTGCGCCCCGCAACTTCCGCAGACTGTCTCCGTACCATGAATGCACGCGTCATGACCCGGTTCGACTCGTCGAGCTTCGCGTTGAGCGACGTCGAAGTCGAGCGCTGGCGCCTGTTCACCGGTCCGCGAGCGCCGCTGCCGTCGACCCTGGACGATCTGGTCGCACGCATCCAGGGGGTGGTGCGGGAGCTGGAGGCGGGCGAGTCGCCGGACGAGCGGATGGCCGCGATGCTGGCCCGTGAATTCGCACAGGATGCAGTGGCCGCACGCCGGCGTCCCGGTTGCGTGGGGTGACGCGTAGGGCGCGATCGACGCGGATCGCGCTGAGAAGGCTGCACGGGACGTCTCCTCGAACCCGGTGAACCGGGCGCTGGAACGCGTCGTCGACCATCGATAGCAGCGCCGGCCGGTCATCGGGGCCGCGGTCGCCGACCGCCCGACCCACGGCCAATCGCCCACCGCCGGGCCTGAATCTCGCATGCCCGCCCGGCATGCCGAGACGCGCCCCTTCCATCGCCTTCATCCTGCTCGCCCTGCTGATCGACGGGATGGCGATCGGCATGATCGCGCCCGTGCTGCCGTCGCGGGTCGGCGCCTTCGTGACCGACCGGGAATCCCAGTCGTACTGGGTGGGCGCCTTCGCGGTCGCCTGGGGCGTGATGCACTTCATCGCGGCGCCCATGCTGGGTGCGGCCAGCGACCGCTTCGGCCGACGCCCCATCCTGATGTTGTCTATCGCCGGGTTGTGCATCGACCTGCTCCTGATGGCCTTCGCCACCAGCCCCTGGATGATGCTGGCTGGGCGGGTGCTGGGGGGCGTCACGGCGTCGGGATTCATCGTCGGCGCCGCGTACGTGGCCGATGTCACCACGCCCGAGAACCGCAGCCGCGGCCTGGGACGCCTGGGCGCGGCCGTGGGCGTCGGGCTGATCCTCGGTCCGGCCGCCGGCGGCCTGATGGGCGAGGTGGACGTGCAGCTGCCCTTCCTGGTGGCGGCCGGCCTGTGCGTGCTCAACCTGGCCTGGTGCGCCTTCGTGCTGCCCGAGGCGGTGCCCGAGGCGGGGCGGCGCGCGTTCTCGTTCGGCCGGGCCAATCCTTTCGCGGCGCTCGCTTCCATCGGCACGATGCGCGGCGTGGGCACGCTGATGATCGTCTTCGGTCTGATCAAGCTGGCGCAATTCATCCTGCAGGCGGTCTGGGTGCTGTACACCGAGTTCCGCTTCGACTGGGGTCCCCGCGACAGCGGCGTGGCGCTGTTCTGCGTCGGCGTGGCCGCGGCCATCGCGCAGGGCGTGCTGCTCGGGCCGCTCTTGCGGCGCTTCGGCGAGCAACGCACCTTGCTGATCGGCCTGGCTTCGGCCACCGTCGCCATGGTCGCGTTCGGCCTGGCCACCCAAGGCTGGATGATCTACGCGATCATCGCCATCAGCCTGCCGGGCCTTGCTGCTGCGCCCGCGCTGCAAGGATTGGTGTCGAAGTCCTTTGATGCCGGCCGTCAGGGCGTGGCGATGGGCGCGCTCAATGCGGTGGGCAGCTTGTCGGCGATCGTGGCGCCGTTGGCCGGCGCGCCGCTGCTGGCGGCCGTCAGCGACATGCCGCCCAGCGACTGGCGGCTGGGCGCGCCGTTCTACCTGGCGGCCGCGTGCGCGCTCGTCGGGCTGGGTCTTTCGGCCCGGCGCTTCTCGGCCCGGGTGCAACGCAGCCAGGGACCGGTGGGGGGCGGACCGCCGGTCGCCGATCCGCCCACCCCGGCGGGGGTGGAGGCCGGCGTGCGGCCCGGGCCGTCGCGCTGACACGCGCGCCATACTTGCACGGCGGACCATGCGCCGCGGGCATTCATTCCCAGGCGACTTGGAGGCGCCGCAGATGAACGGCAGTCGCATCGAGAACCGCACCTACGCGGAGATCCGAATCGGCGATACCGCCAGCATGACGCGCACCGTGGACGACGACGCCGTGCGCACGCTGGCCCTGCTGACGGATGACGCGGACCCTGGGCGCATCGACGAGGAATACGCGCAGCGCTACGGCGATGGGCGCTTGCAGGCGCAGCGCAGCTGGGCGGGCGCGCTGGTGTCCAGCGTGATCACCGGGCAGCTGCCGGGGCCGGGTGCGGTGGAGTTGTCCCAGCAATTGCGCTTCCTGCGGCCGGTGCCGGCCGGCAGCACCGTCAACGTGCGCGTCACGGTCGTCGCGATGCGCGACGAGGACCGCGTGCTGACGATGGAGTGCGAATGCACCGACGGCGACGGGGCGATGCTGGCCACGGGCACCGCCGAAGTGGTGGCGCCTGCGGACAAGCGCATCGTGGCGCGGCCCGACCATGGCACTTACGCGGTGCAGGGGCACGACAAGTTCGAGGAGCTGCTGGCCTACGTGAAGCCGCTGCCGCCGGTGGTGACCGCGGTGGCGCACCCCTGCAGCGAGTCCGCCCTGCAGGGCGTCATCGAGGCGGCCGAGGCCGGGATGATCACGCCGATCCTGGTGGGGCCCACGGCGCGCATCCTCGCGGTGGCATCGGCGCTGCAGGTCGACCTGTCGCCCTACCGGCTGGTGGACACGCCGCACAGCCATGCCTCGGCGCGCGCCGCGGTCGAGCTGGTGCGGGCCGGCGAGGCCCGCATGATGATGAAGGGCAGCCTGCACACCGACGAGCTGCTGGGCGCGGTGGTGGCTCGCGACACGGGCCTGCGCACGGAGCGACGGCTGTCGCACGCCTTCGTCTTCGACGTGCCCACGTACCACAAGCCGCTGATCGTGACCGACGCGGCGATCAACATCTTTCCCGACCTGGACGCCAAGCGCGACATCTGCCAGCTTGCCATCGAGTTGGCGACGGTGATCGGGGTGGAGTTGCCGAAGGTGGCCATCCTGTCGGCGGTGGAGACGGTCAACGCCAAGATCCCGTCCACCACCGACGCGGCGTCGCTGTGCAAGATGGCCGACCGCGGCCAGATCACCGGGGGCCTGCTCGACGGCCCGCTGGCCATGGACAACGCGATCAGTCGCGAGGCCGCAGCCATCAAGGGCATCGTGTCGGAGGTGGCGGGCGACGCCGACATCCTGCTGGTGCCCGACCTGGAAGCGGGCAACATCCTGGCCAAGCAGCTGTCCTTCATGGCCCAGGCCGACGCGGCCGGGGTGGTGCTCGGTGCACGGGTGCCGATCGTGCTCACCAGCCGGGCGGACTCGGTGCGCGCGCGACTGGCGTCGTGCGCCATCGCCGTGCTGATGGCCAGCGCGCAGTCGCGCGGCGCGGCGCAGGCCGGCGTGGTGCAGGCCGGGGCGGTGGCGACGGTCGCGGTGCCGCCGCGATGAGGGCCCGCGCACTGCTCGTCCTGAACGCGGGTTCTTCCAGCCTCAAGTTCCAGGCCTTCGAGCTGGCCGAACGGGACGGTGGCTTGCGTCCCTGGCTGCGCGGCCAGGTGTCGGGCCTGCCCACGCGGCCACGCTTCACGCTGGACGACGCCGACGGGCCGGACGTCGCCGACCAGCCCCTGCCGCCGGACGTGGCGCATGACGAAGGCGCACGCCTGGCCTTCCTGCGCGACCGCATCGCGGAGCGGCTGGGGGGCGCGCAGGTAGTGGCGGTCGGGCACCGGGTGGTGCACGGGGGCGCGTCCCACACCGCGCCCGTGCGGGTCGACGCGGCGCTGCTCGATCACCTGGAGACGCTGGTGCCGCTCGCGCCGCTGCACCAGCCCTTCAACCTGTCGCCGATGCGGGCGCTGCTGGGCGCGTTGCCGGAACTGCCGCAGGTGGCCTGCTTCGACACCGCCTTCCACCAAGGACAGGCATTGCGCACCCAGCTGCTGGGCTTGCCCTACGAACTGCACGAAGCGGGCGTGCGGCGCTACGGTTTCCACGGGCTGTCCTACGAGTACATCGCGGGCCGGCTGGGGGAGTTGTCGCCCGCGCTCGCGGCGGGCCGCGTCGTGGTGGCGCACCTGGGCAGCGGTGCCTCGATGTGCGCGTTGAGGGCCGGCCGCAGCGTCGACACGACGATGGGGTTCTCGGCGTTGGACGGGCTGCCGATGGGCACCCGGCCCGGCTCGCTGGACGCGGGCGCGCTGCTGTGGCTGATGCGCGAGCGCGGCATGGATGTCGAGGCGCTCGAGGACTTGCTGTACCGCGACAGCGGCTTGCTGGGCGTGTCCGGCGTCAGCAACGACATGCGTGCCTTGCTGGCCAGCGACGCGCCACGCGCCGAGCTGGCGGTGGATTGGTTCGCCTGGCGGGCGGCGCAGGAGCTGGCCGCGCTGGCGGTGTCGCTGGGCGGCCTGGATGCGCTGGTGTTCACCGCCGGGATCGGCGAGAACAGCCCGCAGGTGCGGGCGCGCATCTGCGAACACGCCGCCTGGATGGGACTGCGGGTCGACCCGGCCGCCAACGCGGGGGGCGGGCCGAGGATCGACGTCGGCGGCACGCCTTCGGTGTGGGTGCTGCCGACGAACGAGGAGGCCATGATCGCGCGCCACACCCGCGACGTGCTCGGCCTGGGAGGCTAGATGGCAAAATGGGGGCTTCGCCGGCATGCCGCCGTCGCGCCTCGCTGCCGCCGCTTCTTGCCGCCGCTTCATGCCGCCGCCCCTCTCCGGCCTCGTCCTCCATGCCTTCGTCCCGCCCGGCCCTCCACGAATCCACGATCGCCTCCTTGCCGCTGGTGTCGCGCGGCAAGGTGCGCGACAACTACGCCGTCGGTGAAGACCGCCTGCTGATCGTCACCAGCGACCGGCTCTCCGCCTTCGATGTCGTGATGGCCGAGCCGATTCCCGACAAGGGGCGGGTGCTCAACCGCATGGCGCTGTGGTGGTTCGACCAGCTGGCCGACGTGGTGCCCAACCACCTCACCGGCATCGCGCCCGCGTCGGTGGTGCAGCCGCACGAGGCGGCGCAAGTGGAGGGCCGCGCGATGGTGGTCAAGCGCCTGCGGCCGATCCTGGTGGAAGCGGTGGTGCGCGGATACCTGATTGGTTCCGGCTGGAAGGATTACCAGGCCACGGGCGCGGTGTGCGGCATCGCGCTGCCCACCGGCCTGCGTCAGGCCGACCGCCTGCCCGAGCCGATCTTCACCCCGGCCCGCAAGGCCGAGCAGGGCGAGCACGACGAGAACATCTCCTTCGCGGCCATGTGCGACGCGATCGGTCCCGAGCTGGCCGGGAAGGTGCGCGACACCAGCCTCGCGCTGTACCGGCGCGCTTCTGACCATGCGCGTTCGCGCGGCATCATCATCGCCGACACCAAGTTCGAGTTCGGCTTGGACGCGGACGGCACGCTCACGCTGATGGACGAAGTGCTGACCGCGGACAGCTCGCGCTTCTGGCCGGCCGACACGTGGCAGCCGGGCATCTCGCCGCCGTCCTTCGACAAGCAGTTCGTGCGCGACTACCTGGAAACCGTGCCGGGATGGGACAAGCGCCCTCCGCCGCCGCCCCTGCCTGCCGACATCGTCGAGCGCACCGCGGCCAAGTACCGGGAGGCGCTTCACCGGCTCACCGGATTGTCGCTCGAGCAGGAGACCGCGCGATGACTGACGTCCAGGCGGCCGAGGCCGCGCAACAGGCCCCGCTGGCGGACGGGCCCGCCCCGCTGGTGGGCGTGGTGATGGGCTCGTCGTCGGACTGGGACGTGATGGAGCACGCGGTGCGGCTGTTGCGGGACTTTGGCGTGCCGCACGAAGCCCGGGTGGTGTCCGCGCACCGGACGCCCGACGAGATGTTCCGGTATGCCGAAGGCGCGCGGGCGCGGGGCCTGCGGGCGATCATCGCCGGTGCGGGCGGCGCCGCGCACCTGCCCGGGATGCTCGCGGCCAAGACCATCGTGCCGGTGCTGGGGGTGCCGGTGCCTTCCAAGTACCTGCGCGGCGAGGACTCGCTGCTGTCGATCGTGCAGATGCCGCGCGGCATTCCCGTGGCCACCTTCGCCATCGGCGAGGCCGGCGCGGCCAACGCGGCGCTGGCCGCCGTCGCCATGCTCGCCACGGCGGACGCCGACCTGGCGGCGCGGCTCGAGGCCTTCCGCTTCGGCATGGCGCAGGCGGTGCGCGACATGGTCCTGCCGGCGGTGGGCGCATGACGGCCCCGGAATCCGCACCGCGTCGGTTGCCCGACCCGCCGCTGCCGCCGCGGGCCTGGCTGGGGCTGCTGGGTGGCGGCCAGCTCGGCCGGATGTTCTGCATGGCGGCCCAGAGCATGGGCTACCGCGTCTGCGTGCTGGACCCGGGTGGCGACAGCCCGGCCGGCACGGTCGCGGACCGGCACTTGCGGGCCGAATACCTCGATCCGCAGGCGCTGTCCGATCTGGCCGGCGTGGCACGCGCGACCACCACCGAGTTCGAGAACGTTCCCGCGCGGGCGCTCGCCTTCCTGGCCGACCACGGCGTGGTCAGCCCGGGTGCGGACGCGGTGCGCGTCGCGCAGGACCGCATCGCCGAGAAGCGATTCGTGCGCGACGCCGGCGCGCAGGTGGCGCCGCACGTGGCCGTGCTTTCGCCGGCCGACATCGACGCGGCCGATGCGGCGCTGCTGCCCGGCATCCTCAAGGTGGCCCGCCTGGGCTACGACGGCAAGGGCCAGGCGCGCGTGGCGGATCGAGCCGAGGCGCAGGCCGCCTTCGCCGCGTTCGGCGGCGTGCCCTGCGTCCTGGAGCAGCGCTTGGCCTTGGCGCTTGAGGTGTCGGTGATCGTCGCCCGCGGCTTCGACGGCGCCACCGCCTGCTGGCCGGTGGCCGAGAACGCGCACCGCGGCGGCATCCTGGCCAGGACCGTGGCGCCGGCGCGCGTGTCCGACGCCCTGGCCGCCCAGGCGCGCAGCGCCGCGCTGGCGATCGCGCAGCGGCTGGATTACGTCGGCGTGCTGTGCGTCGAGTTCTTCGTGCTGCAGGACGGCTCGCTGCTCGTCAACGAACTGGCGCCCCGGCCGCACAATTCCGGCCATCACACCATCGACGCCTGCTTCACCTCGCAATTCGAGCAGCAGGCCCGGGTGCTGGCAGGACTGCCCTTGGGAGACACGCGCCAGCATTCGCCGGCCGTGATGCTGAACCTGCTGGGCGACTGCTGGCTGCGCGGCGGCACCGACGGCGCCGAGCCGGTGGAGCCCGACTGGCGCGTGGTGCTGCGCCATCCGCGGGCCAAGCTGCACCTGTACGGCAAGGCCACGCCGCGCATCGGCCGCAAGATGGGGCATGTGACCGTGCTGGGCGACACCCTGGACGACGCGCTGGCCGCTGCCGACCGGATCGCGCGCGACCTCGGCGTCTCGACGTGAACCCGGACGCGGCGCCGGCGACCGGCCTCGGATCGGGGCTGGCGTCCGCGACCGTCGTGCCCGCGACGGACGAAAACATCGCCGCGGCCGCGACGCGACTGGCGGCGGGCGGCCTGGTGGCGTTCCCGACCGAGACCGTGTACGGGCTGGGTGCCGACGCGTCCAGCCCGGCCGCGGTGGCCGCGGTGTACGCCACGAAGGGCCGGCCCGCCGACCACCCGCTGATCGTGCACGTCGCCGACGCGCAGGCCGCGCGCTTCTGGGCCGATCTGCCTGAAGCGGCGCAGCGCCTCGCCGGTGCCTTCTGGCCCGGGCCGCTCACGCTGATCCTTCTCCGGCGCCCGCAGGCGCCGGCGCACGCCTGCGGTGGCGAGGACACGGTGGGCCTTCGTTGCCCGTCGCACCCGGTCGCCCACGCCCTGCTGGCCCGCTTCCTCGCGTTGGGCGGCATGGGCGTCGCGGCACCCTCGGCCAATCGATTCGGTCGCGTGAGCCCGACGCGCGCCCAGCACGTGCTGGACGACCTGGGAGACGCGGCACCGCCGGTGCTGGATGGCGGTGACGCCGACGTGGGCATCGAGTCCACCATCGTCGACCTGTCGCGTGGCGCACCGGTGCTGCTGCGCCCTGGCGCCATCGACACCGACGCGCTGTCCCGAGCCGCCGGCATGCCGGTGGCGTTGGGCGCCAACGTCGTCGATCCATCGGTGCGCGACGCGTCCGCCCCGCGGGCCTCCGGCACGCTGGCGTCCCATTACGCGCCACGCACGCCGCTGGTGATCGCGACCGGCGCCGTGGCCTTCGCCGAGGCGGTCGTCGCCCATGCGGGCACCGGGGCGCGCGTCGCCGCATGGGCTTTCGAGGACGGCTTGGCCGCGCTGGCCGGCAAGGGTTTCGATGCGCACCGGCGAGCCGGGGCGGTCGCCGGCGGCACTGACGGCGACGGTACTGACGGCGACGGCACGGATGTCGTCGCGGGGCACACGATCCGTGTCGCCCCGGCGCAACCGCGGGCCTATGCCCGGTCGCTGTACGCCACCTTGCGCGAACTGGATGCGGCCGGCTGCGACCGCATCGTGCTGCAGGCGCCACCGCGCGGCCCGGCCTGGCAGGCGGTAGGGGACCGGTTGGCGCGGGCGGCCATGCCGGGTTGAAGGTGTCCGACGTGACGTCTTCCCTGGGCGATCGGCTCGGTTGTTACTAAAATGCTCCGCTAGCGCATTCGCGAGGCGGACGCCCACATGTCGAACCGATCCGGGCTGCGTGGTCAGCGCGGGACAGAAAGCGCAAGTCGTGGCCGCATCCCGCGGGGCGGTCCACGCCTCGGCGATGGGCTCTTCGCCGAGTTGATGATGGCGCTGCCCATCGGGGCGGTGCTGGTGGATCCCCGCACGGCGGGCTTCCTGGCCTTCAACGACGCCGCCTGTGCCACGGTCGGTCACAGCCGCGCCGAGATGGCCGCACTGCGCCTGTCCGACCTGGACGTCGACCATTCGCTGGAGCAGTTGCTCTTGCGGGTCGACGACGTGCTGCGCACGAAGGCGCCAGCCACGTTCCGCACGCGCCTTCGCACCGCGGGCGGGTCGCTGAAGCTGGTCGAGGTCACGGCACGGGCCATCACGATGGCAGCGAATCCGGCCGTCTACGCGCTGTGGAACGACGTCAGCGAGCGATCCGAGGCGGACGCGCGCCAGCGCGTGGCCGTCGAGGCCAGCGATCTCGGCACTTGGGAGTGGGACCCCGTCCACGATCGGATCGTGTTCGACGCGCGGGCCCGCGCGATCTTCGCAATGCCGGGCACCGGCGCGATCGACGGCGCGACATTGCGCGAGCGCATCGTGCCCGAGGATCGCGACGCGGTTCGTCGGCGGCTGGCCGGCTGCGCCGATCCTTCGGGAAGCGGCGCGTACGCGATCGAATACCGCATCGTGGTGCCGCAGACCGGGGAGACGCGCTGGATCGTTTCCCATGGCCGCGGCATCTTCGAAGCGGACGCCAGCGGTGCGCGTCGATGCGTCAAGGTGCTCGGCGCGCTGCAGGACGCCACGGTGGCGCTGGCCTCGCGCGACGCGGCACGGGCCGCGGCCGAGCAGGGGCAACGGGTGCTCGACAACCTGATGTGCTTCGTCGGCGTGCTCGACTTGGAAGGCCGCGTGCTGGAGATCAACGCCAGCGCGCTGCTGGCGGCCGGCATCTCCGCGGCGCAGGCGGTCGGCTCGCCCTTCTGGGAGACGCACTGGTGGAGCCACGACTCGGCGGTGGCCGAGCAGATCCGCGAGGCCTGCCGCGCATGCGCCAGTGGCCGCGTGCAGCGCTTCGACACCACCTACCGCACCGCCGGCGGCACGTCCGAAGTCGACTTCGTCCTCATGCCGCTGCGCGACGCCCAGGGGCGCATCACGCACCTGGTGCCCAACGGCATCGACATCGCGGAGCGAAAGCGCGCCGAGCGCGAGGTCGTCGCCCAGCGCGACACCCTGGCGCTGGCGGCGGAAGCCACCCAGCTCGGCGTCTGGGACTGGGACCTCGAAGGCGAGCGACTGGCCTGGTCGCAACGCATGCGGGACATGTTCGGCCTGGGACCGGACGCGCCCGTCACGTTCGATCACTTCATGGCTCACGTGCACCCGGACGACCGTCCCGCGATGGACGTGGCGCGTCGCGCTGCCCTCGACCCGTCCGGCAACGGGCGCTACGAGTGCGAATACCGCGCGCTGCGCGGCGATGGACAGCAGCGGCGCATGCTCGCGCACGCCCAGGTCCACTTCGCCGAGCGCGACGGCGTGCGCCGAGCCGTGCGCATGGTCGGGACGGTGCTCGACGTCACCGACTCGCGTCGCCTGCTCGACGAACATGCGCAGCTCACCACGTTGACCCGGGCCATCGGCCAGGCCACGCCCACGTTCCTGTACCTGAAGGACCGGTCCGGCCGGCTGCTCTACTGCAATCCCTCGGTGCTCGAGGCGCTGGACCTTCCGGCCGACCGCGTCATCGGCCATGTCGATCGCGACTTCCTGGGCCACGGCGCGGCCACCGACGCCATCGAGGCGCATGACCGCGAGGTGATGGAATCGGGCCGGACGCTGTTCCTGGAAGAGCATCTGCCCAGCATCGACCGCACCTACTTGTCCACCAAGACGCCCTGGCGCGATGCGTCGGGCCGGATCGCGGGCTTGGCGGGGGTGTCGTTCGACATCACCGAACAGCGTCGCATCGAAGCCGCCCTGCGCCACCGCGAGGCCGAACTGGCGGTCAGCGAGGAACGGCAGCGGCTCGCGATCGAGGCCACGGCGGCCGGCACGTACGACTGGGACCTGGTCACCGGCCACCTGCGCTGGGACGAACGTTGCCGATCGCTGTTCGGCATCGACGCCGAGGAGCCGCCCACGGTGGACGCATTCCTCGCCCGCGTGCATCCCGACGACCGCGAAGACGTCCGGGAGCGCCTCCAACGCGCCCTGTGCGACCCGACCTTCGACGGCCTTTGGCAGGCGCGCTACCGCATCCTCGGCCTTGATGGACGTTGCCGGTGGCTCGACTCGCCGGGTCGGCTCTATTTCGAAGGCGAGGGCGACACCCGGCGACCGGTGCGAATGGTCGGCCTGGTCACCGACGTGACGGACCGCGTCGAGGCGGAGCAGCGGCTGGCCGAGAGCGAGCGCGCCCTGCGTGAAAGCGAGGAGCGGTTGCGGCTGGCGGTCCAGACCTCGTCGCTGGGATGGTGGGACATGGACCCCCGCAGCCGACGCATCCTGTGGTCTGAGAACGCGCGCCGCATGTTCGACCTGCCCGAAGACGGCGAAGTCTTGTTGGATGCGCCCGTCCAGCGAATGCATCCGGAGGACCGCGACCGTGTCGTCGCCGCGATCGACGCCGCCTTCGGTCCCGGCGCCGACGGCAGCTACCGCGAGCAGTACCGGGTGGTCTGGCGTGACGGCGCCGTGCGTTGGATCGACGCCGTGGGGCTGGTCACGTTCGCCGCCATCGACGGGGGCCGGCAGGCGATCCGCTTCGTGGGCGTGCTGTGGGACGTGACCGAGCAGCGCCAGCTGGTCGACGGCCTGCGCGAGGCCGACCGCCGCAAGGACGAGTTCCTGGCGATGCTGGCGCACGAGCTGCGCAATCCGCTCGCGCCGGTGATCAACGCCGTGCGCGTGCTGGAGCGCACCGAGGCGTTCTCGGAGGTCGGCCGGCGCGCGCTGGACATGGTGCAGCGCCAAGTGGCGCAGATGAAGCGCCTGGTGGACGATCTGTTGGAAGTCAGCCGCATCACGCGCGGCAAGATCGACCTCAAGCCGGAGCCGATGCTGCTCAACACCGCGATCCCGAACGCGGTCGAAGCGGTCATCGCCGCCTGCGATGCCAAGCGCCAGTCGCTCGAGGTGGTGCTGCCACCGAAGTTGTTGCGGCTCAATGCCGATCCGGTGCGCGTCGCGCAGATCCTGGAGAATCTCCTGGGCAACGCGTCCAAGTACACGCCCGAGGGCGGCTCGATCCGCGTCGAGGCCGTCGAGCAGGGCGCCGAGCTGGAGGTGCGCGTGATCGACGACGGCATGGGCATCGCGCCCGACAAGCTCGAAAGCGTCTTCGAGCTCTTCGTGCAGGCCGAGCCTGGCGTGGGCGAGCACCAGGGCGGGCTGGGCATCGGCCTGGCCATGGTCAAGCGACTGGTGGAGATGCACGGCGGCCGCGTCCACGCAGAAAGCGCCGGGCCGGGTCAGGGCAGCGTCTTCGTGGTGCGGTTGCCCGGCCGCGGCTGAGTCGGGCGGGTCAGGGCGAACCCGGTCGCGTCGGCGCAGGGCGCCGTGGACGGACCAGGAGATCGCCGATAAGCCGGGGCCGGGTGCCGCTTTTTGGCGGCTCCGGCGGCCGCGTCCACGTCGACAATCGGGGCCGCCTGGCAATCCGTCAGCTGTCTGCAACCACACCGCGGATGGAGCGAGGCGCGGGCGCCCTGGCTTCCCTAGAGTTCCCGACGTTCGCGATTCGCCTCGACTCCATCACAGGATCCCGCATGAGCAGCACGCATTCCCACGCCCTTTCTCCGGCGCACGCGGCCGATGACGACGGCGGCTTCTTCAGTCACCACGGCATCTGGGCACCCGGCGTGCGGTTGTTCCGCACGCTGCAGTTCGCGTCCAAGGCGCTGATCATCTCGCTGGCGTTCCTGGTGCCCACCTTCGCGCTGATCGCTTGGCAGCTCGACTCCCATTACGAGCAGGCGATGCAGGATCGCATGGACGCGACCCGCCAGCACGTGGAGATCGCCCACGGCCTGCTCGCCTGGGCGCACGCACGGCAGGCCGACGGATCGGTCACCCAGGAGCAGGCGCAACAGCTGGCGCGCCAAGCCATCACCAAGCTGCGTTACGACAAGTCCGAGTACTTCTGGATCAACGACATGCAGCCGCGCATCGTCATGCATCCGATCAAGCCCGAGCTCGACGGCAAGGACGTGTCGGGCATGAAGGATCCGACGGGGCTGGCGATCTTCCCGGCCTTCGTCGCCAAGGTGCGGGCCGAGACGCAGGGTTTCGTGTCCTACCAGTGGCCCAAGCCCGGCAGCGACGAGCCGGTGGACAAGGTGTCGTACGTGAAAGGCTTCGAACCCTGGGGCTGGGTGATCGGATCCGGCGTGTACGTCGACGACATCCGGGCGATCTGGTTGCGGCACATGCAGGTCGGCGTGGCAGTCATCGCCGTCACGCTGCTCCTGGCCGGCTACCTGTTCCTGTGCTTCTACCGCGTGATGGACGGCGGCCTCAAGGAGACGCGGCGCCACCTGCGGGCGATGACCGATGGCGACCTGACCACCTCTCCCTCGCCCTGGGGCCGGGACGAGGCGGCGCAACTGATGCTCGAGCTTCGCGCGATGCAGGATTCGCTGCGCACGATGGTGACGCGCATGCGGCACGCCAGCAACGAGATCGTGCGCTCAAGCGCCGAGATCGCCAGCGGCGCCGGCGACCTGTCCGGGCGCACCGAGCAGGCCGCGGCCAATCTGGAGCAGTCGGCCGCGTCGATGGAGCAGATGACCTCCACCGTCAAGAAGACCTCCGACTACACCGACGACGCCTCGCAGGTCGCGCAGCACAACGCCAAGGCCGCTGCCGACGGCGGCCGCGCCATGCAGCAAGTGGTCCAGACCATGAGCGGGCTCAAGGAGTCGTCGGCGCGGATCGGCGAGATCACCGGCACCATCGACGGCATCGCCTTCCAGACCAACATCCTGGCGCTCAACGCGGCCGTCGAGGCAGCGCGCGCCGGCGAGGCGGGCCGCGGCTTCGCCGTGGTCGCCAGCGAAGTGCGCACGCTGGCCCAGCGCAGCGCCGACGCGGCCCGCGAAATCAAGTCGTTGATCGGCGACAGCGTCGCGCAGGTCGGGGCAGGCACGCTGATCGTCGGGCAGGCCGGCACGATGATCGACACCGTCGTGAGCTCCTCGCAGCGCGTCGACGCGCTGCTGGGCGAGATCTCGGTGGGCGCCCGCGAGCAGAGCCAGGGCGTCGGCCAGATCGGGCAAGCGATCCAGGAGCTTGACCGCATGACGCAGCAGAACGCGGCGCTGGCCGAGCAGACCGCCGCGGCGGCGACCGCCCTGAACGGTCAGGCGCAGTCGCTGGCGAACGAAGTCAGCCGCTTCCGACTGCCCAGCGCCTGAGCCCCGCGCGAAGGACGCACGCGGCCGGCGCGCACGCGCTCGTCAGAGCGCTGCACCGCGGCTCGCCGCGCGCTGCTGCCCGGCGCGCAAGCCCCGTCGGTTGACCAGCGCGCCCAGCACCTGCTCGGCCGCGCTGGCCGTCCGCTTGTCCGGATCCAGCGCCGGGTTGTATTCCACCAGCTCGCACGCGACCAGCCGCGGGTCCAGGGCCAGGCCGTGCAGCGCTTCGACCGCATCGTCCAGGCGGATCCCCCGGTCCACCGGCGACCCGATGCCCGGCGCGTCGACGGGGTCGAGCGCGTCGAGGTCGAAACTGATCCCGTAGCCGGCGGTTCCGTCGCAGACGCGCGCACGCGCTTCCTGCACGCACTGCGCGAAGCCGCGCTCGGACACTTCGTCGGCATGCATCACGCGAACGCCCAGCCGCTCCAGGAGAGCGGCCTCGCCGCTTTCCCAGCTGCGCGCACCGATCACCACCACGTGGCGCGGGTCGAGCTTGGGCGAAGCGTCGCCCACGGCTGTCAGCGCCTGCGGCCCGTGGCCGAGCAGCGCCGCCAATGGCATGCCGTGCGGCATCTGGCTCTCGCTGGTCTCCGGCGTGTGGCTGTCCAGATGGGCGTCCACCCAGAGCAGCCCCAGTGGACCGCGCGGCCGCAGCCTTGCGGCCACTGCGCTCCAAGTGCCGATGGCGCAGGAGTGGTCGCCCCCGACCACCACCGGCAGCCGCTCGGCCGCCAGAGAAGCGTCCACCGCATGCGCCAGGCGCGAAGAGAATTCGGCGACCACCGCCATCGGGCCTTCGTCCAGCAGACCCACGTCGGAGCGCACGGCCCGGCTCCAACGCACCAGGCGGCCACGTGCCGACAGTTTGCGACCCAGGCCCCACCGCCGCAGCGCCGCCGGGCCGGCACGACATCTTCGATCCGGCGCGCCTTCGCCGATGGCTGCGCCGATCAGTTCGACGTCGCGCATCGTTTGCAAGGGAATCGTTTCGCGTCGGTCATGGGCGTTGGGTGGCGTTCCGGCAAGGCAAGGCCGATGCAAGAAGCCGACCCGCGGCGCGCATCGACCCGCGCCTCGCCGCGGCGTCAGACGCCGAGATAGCGATGCACGACGTCCGGCTGGGAGGCCAGTGCCTGGCTGGTGCCCGACCAGGCGATCCGGCCGCGCTCGACCACGTAGTGCCGGTCCGCCAGCGGCAGCAGCGGCTTGATGTTCTTGTCGATCACGATCATCGACTGGCCGGCCGCCTTGAGCTGCTCCAGGCACAGCCAGATCTCGCGCCGGATCAGCGGCGCGAGTCCCTCGGTCGCCTCGTCCAGCACCAGCAGACGCGGGTTGGTCATCAACGCGCGGCCGACCGCGAGCATCTGCTGCTCGCCGCCGGACAGCTTGCCCGCCAGTTGCCGCTGCCGCTCCTGCAACCGCGGGAAGAGCGCATACACGCGCTCCAACGTCCACGGTGCGCCACCCGCCTTCACGTTGCGGGTGTTGGCCGTCGCGACCAGGTTCTCGCGCACGGTCAGCGTCGGGAAGACCTGCCGGCCTTCGGGCACCAAGCCCACGCCGGCACGTCCGATCCGGTAGGACGCGCGGCCGGAGAGCTCCTCGCCCGCGAAGCGGATCGATCCGGCGGTGGGCGACAGCAGGCCCGACAGGCACTTGACGGTCGTCGACTTGCCCATGCCGTTTCGGCCCAGCAGGGTGACCACTTCGCCCGTGCCCACCTCGAAGCCCATCCCGAACAGCACCTGGCTGGAGCCGTAGCCCGCTGCCAGCCCGTCGACCTGCAGCAGCGGCGCCGTCATGCCACCAGCTCCTCGTCGCCCAGGTACGCGGTGCGCACCTCTTCGTTGGACTTGATCTCGGCCGGCGCGCCGGAGGCGATCACCCGGCCGTAGACCAGCACGCTGATCCGGTCGGCCAGCGCGAACACCGCGGCCATGTCGTGCTCGACGAGCAGCATCGGGTAGCGCCCCTTCAGCGAAGACAGCAGCTCGATCATGGTCTCGCTCTCGGCGCCGCTCATGCCGGCCAGCGGCTCGTCCAGCAGCAGCAGCCGCGGCTCGAGCGCCAGCGCCATCGCCAGCTCCAGCTGGCGGTGCTCGCCGTGCGCCATGTCGGCCGCCGGCACGTCGGCGCGCGCGGCCAGCCCCACCTGGACCAATGCCGCCCGCGCACGCTCGGTCAGCGCCCGCTCGGACATCAGGGGCCGCCAGATGCGCAGCGCCGAGCCCGCGTGCGTCAGGCAGGCCATGATCACGTTCTCCAGCGCGCTGAACTCCTTGCACACCTGGGTGATCTGGTAGGAGCGCGCCAGGCCTCGCTGCGCACGCGCGTGGACCGGCAGGCGCGTGACATCCTCGCCGGCCACCATCACGTGGCCTTCGTCCGGGACGATCTCGCCGGCCAGCTGTCCGATGAGCGTGCTCTTGCCCGCGCCGTTGGGCCCGATCAGCGCATGCAGCTCGCCCGGCTGCAGCGTCAGGCTCACGTGGTCGGTGGCCAGCAGTCCGCCGAAGCGCTTGACCAACCCGCGTGTCTCGAGGACCGCGCTCATCGTGCGCGCTCCCGGCGGACAGCCCAGCCATGGATGGAGCCGTACAAGCCGCGCTTGGCGGTCAGCACGATCAGGACGATCGCCACGCCCAGCACCAGCATCCAGTGCTCGGCGACCCAGGGGATGCTGGACCCGGACAGCCACTCCTCGAAGAGCAGCAGCCCCAACGCGCCCACCACCGGCCCGATGATGGTGCCCATGCCCCCCAGCACCACCATCACGATCAGGTCGCCGGACACGTTCCAACCCGAATAGGCGGGCGAGGTGTAGGACGTGAGGTTGGCCAGCAGGAAGCCAGCCACCGACGTGAGGCATGCGGACAGCACGAACGCGGCCAGCTTGAAGCGCAGCGTCGGGTACCCCAGCGCCTTCATGCGGCGTTCGTTCGACTTGATGCCACGCAGCACGTAGCCGAAACGGCTGTGCACCAGCCGCCAGGACAGGTAGAGCGCGGCCAGCAGCACGGCCAGGATGACCCAGTACAGCGTGGTGCCGGAAGAGAGGTCGAACGGCACCAGCCGCGAGCGCGCCTCCAGCCGGATGCCGTCGTCGCCGCCGTACTGCTTGAGCGACACGCCCAGGTAGAAGAACATCTGCGCGAAGGCCAGCGTGATCATGATGAAGGCCATGCCGCTGGTGCGAAGGCAGACCAGGCCGGTCAGCACCGACACCACCAGTGCGCCGCCGATCGCCGCGGCCAGTTGCACCCAACCGTTGGTGATGCCGTGGAAGGACAGCAGCCCCACCGCGTAGGCGCCCAGCCCCAGGTACAGCGCATGGCCCAGGCTGACGAGCCCGGTGTAGCCGATCAGCAGGTTCAAGGCCACGGCCGCGATCGCGTAGATCATCATGCGGCCGAAGAAGGTCAGGAAGAACGGCTCGCCGGCGGCCTGCGAATAGAACGGGATGGCCACCAGCAGGCCGATCACCGCCACCGTGACCCACAGCCGCGGTGAATCGAAGGGGATCCGTTCGGGCCACAGGCCGCCCGGAGCGGCCGCGCCGGAAGTCGTGGCCGCGGAGGGAACGCCCGCGGGTGTCACCCGCGCAGCGGCCGCGGAACTGGTCGGGCTCATGTCGTTCCTTTCAGCCATGGCGCACGGGGAACAGGCCTTCGGGCTTGAAGGCCAGCACCACCGCCATGAGCAGGTAGATCAGCATCGACGCGACCGCCGGCCCGGCGGCCTGCGCGATCGAGCTCTCGACGACCGCGCCCATCCAGATCGGCAGGAAGGTGCGCCCGAGCGTATCCACCACGCCCACCACCAGGGCGCCGAGGAACGCGCCGCGGATCGAGCCGATGCCGCCGATGATGATCACCACCAGCGTCAGGATGAGGATCGGCTCGCCCATGCCGGGCTGCACCGAGAGGATCGGGCCGCTCATCAGGCCGGCCAGCGCCGCCAGGCCCGCGCCCAGGCCGAAGATCAGCGTGTTCAGCAGCCGGATGTTGATGCCCAGCGCGCCCACGATCGGCGCGTGCGTGGCGCCGGCCCGGATGAGCATGCCCACGCGCGTGCGGTTGATCAGCAGCCACAACCCCAGCGCCACCAGGAGGCCCACCACGATGATCGCGAAGCGGTAGGCCGGGTACTGCAGGCCGAACAGCGGCACCGTGCCGGACAGCGCCTCGGGCGCTTGCGAATACACCGGGCTCGGTCCCCACAGGATCCTCACCAGCTCGTTGAAGAACAGGATCAGCCCGAAGGTGGCCAGCACCTGGTCCAAGTGGTCGCGCGCGTAGAGCCCCGTGAGCACCACCCGGTCGATCACCACGCCCAGCAGCATCGCCGCCGGGATCGCGATCAGCCCGCCCAGCACGAACGAACCGGTCAGGCTCGAGCCCGCCGCCGCGAAATACGCGCCCATCATGTACAGCGACCCGTGCGCGAGGTTCACGAAGTTCATGATCCCGAACACGAGCGTCAGGCCCGCGGCCAGCAGGAAGAGCAGCACCCCCAACTGCAGGCCGTTCAGCAGCTGGGTGAGGTAGAGCGAGGCGGGCATGCTGGGTCAGCTCAGCGCATCGTGCACTTGTCGGAATAGGCGTCGACGTCCTGCTTGAGCGGCGTGGCGACGGTCTTCAGCGTCATGCGGCCCTGCCCGTCCTTGATCGCCTCGAAGATGTGCAGGTCCTGGATCGGGAAGTTGTTGACGTTGAACTTCATCGGCCCGCGCACCGACTGGAAGTCGGCGGCCTTCAGCGCGGCCTGGAAGGCCTTCTTGTCGTCCACGCGGCCGGACGTCTTCTTGAGCGCCGAGTCGATCAGCTGCGCGGCGTCGTACGACTGGGCGGCGTACTGGCTGGGGATCCGCTTGTACTTGGCCTCGAAGTCGCGCACGAACTTCTGGTTGGCCGGGTTCTGGAAGTCAGGGCCCCAGAAGGTGCCCGAGATGACGCCCAGCGCGGCGTCGCCCATGGCGGGCAGGCCGATCCCGTCGGTGGTGGACGTGGTCAGCAGCGGGATCTTGCCGCGCATGCCGGCCTGGTTCCACTGCTTGACGAAGTTGATGCCCAGGCCGCCCGGCATGAAGGCGAACACCGCCTGCGGGTTGGCCGCGGCGATCTGGGCGATCTCCGCGGAGAAGTCCTGCGTGGTCAGCGCCGGGTACAGCTCGTTGACCATCTGGCCCTTGAAATAGCGCTTGAAGCCGGCCACGAAGTCCTTGCCGGCCTGGTAGTTGGGCGCCACGGCGATGACGCGGTTCATGCCCCGGTCGGTGGCGTACTTGCCCACCACCTCGGCCTGCTGGTCGTTCTGCCAGCTGGTCGAGAAGAAGTACGGCGAGCACTGGGCGCCGGCGATCGGGCTGGGGCCGGCGTTGCTGCCGACCAGGAACACCTCCTTGTCGACCACCTTCTTGTGCACGGCCATCATGACGTTGGAGAAGGTCACGCCGGTGATGATCGGCACGCGCTCGCGCTCGATCAGCTCGTCGACGATCTGCACGGCCAACTCGGGCTTCAACTGGCTGTCCTTGCGGATCACCTGCACCGGCACGCCGCCCAGCCGCCCGCCGTTCTGCTCGACCAGGAGCATGAAGGCGTCGTACTGGTCCTGGCCCAGGGCGCCCTGCGGGCCGGACAGCTCGGCCATGAAGCCGATCTTCAGCGGGGCGCCCGTCGCGGCGGCCGCGCCGCCCGCGGCGGGCGCGGCCTGCTGCTGCGCGGAGGCGAAGCCCGCTGCGCCGAGCGAGGCGGCGAACACCGCCGCGCGAATGAGGAACTTGCGGGGTAGGGCGTGCATCATCGTCTCCAGATTGCTTTAGGTCTAAAGTAAATAGGACGGCGTGTCATGTTGACCGCAAGGCCGATGGCACGCGATCCGGGTCAACCCGTAGGCCGACGAAGTCGGCGATGGCCTCGACGACTTCGTCCGGCCGATCCAGGTGCGGGCTGTGCCGGCAACCCTCGAGGACGCGCACCGCGGTGCCGGGGCGAAGCTCGGCGATCCGTTGCACCTGGCGAAGCGTGCCGTATTCGTCGTCCGTGCCCTGGATGGCGAGGATCGGGCAGCGGCTGGCCGCCACTTCGGGCTCGATGTCGAAATGCGAGAACGGCTCGGACAGCCAGACGTCGGCCCAGCCACGGAACGTGCGCTCGGCGTCGGCATGGTAGCGGGCCAGGCGGCGCGGCAGGTCGCTGTCGGGGAAGCGCTGGCTGATCGCGGCGATCGCTTCGGTGCAGACGGGCTCGACGAAGAGATGGGGCGCCATGGCCACCACGGCCGTCGCGACGCCAGGGAAGCGTCCGGCGTGGACGAGCGCGATGGTCGCGCCGTCGCTGTGGCCCACCAGCACCGGGTGGTGGATGCCCAGCGCCGACAGCACCTGCGGCAGCGCCTGCGTGGCCTCGTCATGCATGAAGTCGGCTCGGCGCGGCGCCTCCAGGATGTCCGAGCCGCCGTAGCCGTGGCGCGAGTAGGCCACCACCGGCAGCCCGCAGGCGGCGTGCAGGCGTTGGGGAAAGTCGCGCCACAGGGCGATGCAGCCCAAGCCTTCGTGCAGCAGCACCATCGCACGGCCGTCGGCCCGCGCCGCGCCGTGGCGGGCGAACTCCAGGCGATGCCCGGCGGCATCGACGAAGCCTGTCGCGATCATGAGTTATATTGCACTTCATTTTCCTCCCCGCGATATTCTGCATGTCTTCGAGCCCCAACACAAAGCGGGCGTTCCAGCCACCCGATCCCCGGGCCGATGACGACGCGGCCGAGGCGGCCTACCTGGACGCTGTCGGCCAGCGCGTCCGCGCGGCGCGCAACGTCGCCGGATTGACCCGGCGGGCCTTGTCCGAAGCCAGCGGCGTGTCCGAGCGTTATCTGGCGCAACTGGAGGCGGGCGCGGGCAATGTCTCGATGCTGCTGACCCGGCGGATCGCCTTGGCGCTGGGCGTTCCGGTGGCTGAACTGGTGGACGACCGGCCGGTCACCGAGGAGCTGCTGGACGCCCAGCGCACCCTGCGGCGCCTGGATCGCGAGCAGCTGCGCCGCGCCCAGCGCGCGTTGCGGGAAGTCGCGGGCGCGCCGCAGCCCGATCGGCGCCGGCGCATCGCGCTGATCGGCCTGCGCGGGGCCGGCAAGTCCACGCTGGGCGCGGCGCTGGCGAGGGCGCAAGGGGTGCCTTTCATCGAAGTCGACCGCGAGATCGAACGGGACCTGGGTGCGCGGCTCGAAAGCGTCTTCGCGCTCTACGGGCAGGAAGCGTATCGCGACGCCGAACGGCGCTGCCTCGAGCGCATCGTCGCGGACGACGACGGCTGCGTGATCGCCACCGGCGGCTCGCTGGTGGTCGAGCCGGCCAGCTACGAGTTCTTGCGCACCCATTGCTTCACCGTCTGGCTGCGCGCCACGCCCGAGGAGCACATGGAGCGCGTGATCGCGCAGGGCGACTTGCGGCCGGTGCGGGGACGCGAGCACGCGATGGCCGAGCTGCGTACGATCCTCGCGCAGCGCGACAGGCTGTATCGGCTGGCCGACGCGACGGTCGACACGTCGGGCCAGACGGTGGAGCGCAGCCTGTCGGCCCTCGAGGCAGCCGTGCAGGCGGCCTGACGACCGCCGTGTGTCGGCGCCGCCCGCGCGCCCGTTCGCCCGCGTCCGTCGGGCCCGTCCCCCGGTCGTTCGATGACCGGATAATCGGGCGGATGAACCCCTCGTCCCATCGGCGTGCCTTCGCCGAGCCTGTCATCGCCCGCGTCGCCATGGGCCTGGGCGACGATGCACGTGGTCGCCCGGCGCCCAGTGGAGGCCCGGACGGCGATGCGCGCGCGGCGCAGCTCTGGCGCAGCCTGACGGCGGCGAGCCCGATCGGCATCTTCGAGGGCGACCTGGACGGCCACATCGGTTGGGCGAACACCCGGTTGACCCAGATATGGGGCGTGCCGATGTCGAAGGTGGCCGGCCGCGGCTGGATCGACGGCGTCCACCCGGACGACGCCCCCGGCCTGCTGGCCGGCTGGCGACGCGCGAGCGCCGAGGGCCGGGAATACGAGCTGGAATTCCGTGTGGTGCGCCCCGAAGGCGAACTGCGCTGGGTGCATGGGCGCTCCGCCGTGGTCTGGGACGAAGCGGGTCGTGCGATCGGCACGGTGGGCACCGTCGAGGACGTGACCGAGCGCCGCGTGGCGGAACAGGCGGCGCGTGCGCTGGCCGCCGAGCGGGAAGCCACCCTGGGCCAGATGACCGACGGCGTCATCGTCACCGACGAGGCGGGCCGGATCGTCTTCGTCAACGCGGCGGCGGCGGCCCTGCACGGGGTGGACCTGATCGGCGTGTCCGTCGAGGAATTCACGCGCACCCATGCGCCGTTCACGGAGCAGGGCGACCGATACTCCAGCGAAGGGATGCCGCTGTCGCGCGCGGTCCGCTACGGCGAGACCATCCGGGACGCGAGCTGGCGGATCGTGCGGCCCGACGGATCGGAAGTGACGGCGCGCGGCGGTGCCGCCCCCGTGGTCGACTCCGCGGGCAACCGCCTCGGCGCGGTGCTCGTCATGCGCGACGTGACCATCGAGCGGATCACCCAGCAGGCCCTGGCCGCCAGCGAGGCGCGCTTCCGCGCGATCGCCGACAACATCCCGAACCTGGCGTTCATGGCCGATCCGCAGGGCGCCATCTACTGGTTCAACCAGCGCTGGCTGGACTACACCGGCGCGTCCCTGCACGAGAACCGGGGCGAGGGCTGGATGCGCGCGCACCACCCCGACCACAGCGCACGCGTGGTCGCCGGCTGGAAGCGGGCCTGCGAGACCGGCCGCGCCTGGGAGGACACCTTCCCGCTGCGGTCGGCCGACGGCCGCTGGCGCTGGTTCCTGTCGCGGGCCGAGCCGATCCGCGACGCGGCGGGCAGGATCGAGCGCTGGTTCGGCACCAACACCGACGTCACCGAGCAGCACGAGGCCGACGCCCGAAAGAACGAATTCCTGGCGATGCTGGCGCACGAGCTGCGCAACCCCCTGGCCCCGGTCCTGAACGCCGCGCGCTACCTGCAGCGCGGCGCCAAGCTGGACGAGGCCGGCACGCGCGCGCTGGACATGATCGAGCGGCAGGCGCGCCAGATGGGCCGGCTGGTGGACGACCTGCTCGAGGTCAGCCGCATCACGCGCGGCCGCATCGACATCCGCCCCGAGCCGATGCTGCTGGGGACCGCGGTGGACGCCGCCGCCGAGACGCTGCGCAACTCCATCGACGCGCGCGGCCAGCGGCTGGAGATCGCGTTGCCGGCGCAACCGCTGCGGCTGTCCGCCGACCCGGTGCGGATCGCGCAGATCCTGGAGAACCTGCTGGCCAACGCGAGCAAGTACACCCCGGCGGGCGGCGAGATCCGCGTCGTGGCGCGTTCGCTCGGTGGCCAGGCCGAGGTGCGGGTGACCGACACGGGCATCGGCATCGCCGCGGCGGATCTCGACCGCGTCTTCGAGCCCTTCGTGCAGCTGGACGCCACGCTGGACCGCTCGCAGGGTGGCCTGGGCATCGGCTTGGCGCTGGTGGCCCAGCTGGTGCGCTTGCATGGCGGCAGCGTCCAGGCCGAGAGCGCCGGGCTGGGCAAGGGCGCCTGCTTCGTGCTGCGCCTACCGCTGGCGTAGGCGGCGCCCCGAGGTCATTCCACGGTCGCGCCGCTGCGCTTGATCACCGGCGTCATGTTGCGGAGCTCGTCGCGCAGGAACTGCTCGGCCTGCTCGAGCGAGCCCCCGATGGGCTCCATGTACTGCGCGTGCATCTTGTCTCGCACGTCGGCGCTGCGCAGCACGGCGTTCAGCTCCGCGTTCAACTTCTGCAGGATGTCCGGCGGCGTGCTCGCCGGCGCCATCACGGCCATCCATGCCATGTTCTCGACTTCCGGGAAACCGGACTCCTTCATCGTCGGAACGTCGGGCATCAGCGGGCTGCGCTCGCCCGTGCTCACGGCGATGGCGCGCAGGCGTCCGGCCTTGACCTGGGGCATCACGGCCACGCCCGGTACGCACGCGAACTGCACGTCGCCCTGGATGATCGCCATGATCGCCTGCGGCGACGACGGGTAGGGGATGTGCACGGCGAAGGTTCCGGTGCGCGCCTTCAGCAGTTCCGGGCCCAGATGCGACAGGCTCCCGATGCCGGTGGAAGAGAAGTTGAACTGCCCGGGCCTGCGCTTCATCTCGTTCACGAGGTCCTTGAGCGACGCGATGCCGCTGTCGGCCCGGACGGCGCACACGTTGGGCTGGCCGCCCCCCAGCACCACGGGTCGCAGTTCCTTGAACGGGTCGTAGGGCAGCTTCTGGTAGAGCACCGTGTTGTAGACCAGCGGCCCGTTGGTGCTCACGAGCAGCGTGTAGCCGTCGGACGCCGCCTTGGCGACGTAGCCGGTGCCGATGTTGCCGCCGGCGCCCGCGCGGTTCTCGATCACGACGGGTTGGCCCAGACGCTGCGCCAAGCGATCGCCCACGATCCGCGCGAAGACGTCCGGGGACGACCCGGGCGCGAACGGCACGACGATCTTCACGGGGCGCTGCGGCCAATTGCCCGCGCTCGGCACGGCCTGCGCGTGCGTGATGGACGGCGCCGCCGAGGCGAACGCCGCCGCGAGGGCCATCGCGATTGCCGGAAGGGAAGAGAGGCTCATCGTTCGTCGTCGGTCGGTTCGGTTTCTGCGAAAAGGCGCTGCTCCGCGGCCACGAAGCCGGCCACCAACGAACGATACGCGGCCTCGACGATGTCGGGCAGCTCCGGGAAGCCCGGTGCCTGCGCCGCGGCCATCGCGCGCACTCGATCGAACACTTCCGCTTGGCGTTCGGGTGCCGCGACTTGCCTCTCGTCGCGCTTGAATCGGGTCGCATCGCGCACGCACAGGGCTCGTTGGGCCAGCAGCGCGACCACCTGGGCATCGACGTCGTCGATGCGCTGGCGCAACTCGGCCAGTGTGGCGGCCAGGGGCGCGTAGTCCGCATCGCGGAAGCGGCGCGTCGGTGGCGCGTCGGTGGCGATGCGGCCGGCGTCGCGGAACGGTTCGGTCATGGTCGGGCTCGGCATGGCGCCCGGCGTGGGCGGGCGTTCGCCGGCGATGCTACCAAGGCGGCCGGGGCCCGTCGCTCGGCCCGTCGCTCGCGCAGCGTCTCTGGCAGCGGTACGATCGCGCCGATCGACCGTCCGTCGGTGCGTGCGTGGCGCGGGCCGGCGTCGCCCGTCAGCATGAGGTTCCCCGCCACGTTCGAGCGCCCCTGCCGTTGCACCCCGACGACCCGATGGGAAGACCCGTGAACGCCAGCGCTTCGCCTTGCGCACGACGCACGAGCCTCGTCCGCATCGCGGCGCTGTTGCTCGCGCCGGTGGTGCCGCTCGGCGGATGCGCACGGCCGCGCGGCTCCACGGCGCTGTCCGCCACGTTCGTGCATGCCGACGGCAAGCGCGTGGTGCTCGACTTCTGGGACGCCGGCAGCTTCCGCCTCGCGCCCGAGCCGCCGGGACCGACCACGGTCGTGATGGGGGGCGAGGCCTACGTGGTCCTGTCACCGGCGGAGAACGCCGCGCCGGGCGCCGTCGGGCGCGTGCTGCACGTCGGCAGCGCGGCGAGGGCCCCGGGACGTGCGGCTCGCGCGCAAGCGCCGGGCCGCGCCGGCGCGGCCGCCGAGCCGAGCCTGTCGCCGACCGCGCTGCCCGAGTCGCTCGTGGCCGCGTGGGGATTCGCCGGGCGCGTGCAGGACGTCCACGGGCCGCGCGGCACGGGCTACACGTTGTCGGTGGCGCAGGCGCCGGCGTTGGCCGCCGCCCAGGCCGCCGTGGGGGTGGCCTTGCGCGAGGGCATGGACATGCGCCTGTGCGGTCGGACGGTGGACCTGCTGACCGCATGGTGGCTGCCAGAGCTGTGCGAGCGCGGCCTGGCGGTCGTGGCCGTGTCCGGCAGCGCCCGCCTGGCCGGGCCGCCCGGATCCGGCGTCCCGCGGCCAACCTGGCCGCCGAGCGCACCGATCGAGGACTGGCGGCTGCCGGCGGCGCCGCGGAGCACCTGACCTAAAACGTCACGCCGCCGATGCTCGCGCCACCGCAGACGTAGAGCACCTGGCCGGTCACCCAGCCGTTGTCGGGCGAAGCGAAGAAGAGCACGGCGCGCGACACGTCTTCCACGCGTCCCAGGCGGCGCATCGGCAGGCCCTGCGCGATGCGGTCGATGCGCGCCTGGTCCTCGCGCGGCACGACTTCATGGAAGATGTCGGTGACCACCGGGCCGGGCGCCACGACGTTGACCGTGATGCCGTCGGGCCCCAGCTCCAACGCCCAGGTGCGCGCCATGCCGTGCACGCCAGCCTTGGTGGCGGAATACGCGGTCCGCGTGGCCAGCCCCAGCGCCGCGCGCGACGACACGAACACGATGCGCCCGAAGCCGGCCGCGCGCATGGTCGGCAACGCCGCCTGCGTGATCGCCATCGGGGAGGCCAGGTGCAGGTCGGTCAGGGCGTGCAGATCCTCGGCGGTGGCGTCGGGCAGCAGCGCAGGGCGCATGGCGCCGGCGTTGTGCACCAGCGTCGTGGGCGAGAAACGCGCGCACGCTTCCGCTGCGGCCTGCCGCGCGGCGCTGGCGTCGCCCAGGTCCACTTCGATCGCGTGCAGGCGCGCGTGCGCGAAGCCGGGCGCCTCCCGCGACATCGCGACCACCGTGTAGCCGGCGGCCAGCAGGTCCTCGGCGATGCGCCGACCGATGCCGCGCGACGCGCCGGTGACCAGCGCGACGCCATGCGTGTCAGCGGCCATGGCCGGTCCGCTTCTTCAGGTGGCGCTGGTCCAGGCAGCCGGGGTCGCCCGGCAGGCGCTGCGCCAATGCCTTCAACTCGCCGCGAGACACCTTCTGCGAGGCCGTCAGCGGAAGGGCGTCGACGAAAGCCACCCACCCCGGCGCCTTGTAGTAGGCGAGTTGCTCCAGGCACAGCGCGACCAATTCGCGCGCGACCCGCGCACGGCGCGCGGCGACGTCCTCGAGCGCGCCCGCGCCGAGGGGGGCCGTGCCCGCGTCAGCCGGATCCCTCAGGACCACGCAAGCCAGCACCTCGTCGCCGCGGACCGGGTCCGGCGTGGCCGCCACGGCCACGTCGCGTACCTCGGGGTGGCGCCTGAGCACCGATTCGACCTCCACCGCGGCGATGTTCTCGCCGCTGCGGCGAATCACGTTCTTCTTCCGGTCGACGAAATGCAACTGCCCGTCGGCATCCCGCCGCACCAGGTCTCCGGTGTGGAACCAGCCGCCTTCCCAGGCCTCGGCGGTGGCCTGCGGATCCTTGAGGTACTCGCGGAAGAAGCCGCGGCGTGGATCGGCGCCCTGGGCGCGCACCCACAGCTCTCCAGGCTGGTCCACGCCGGCCACTCCGCCAGCGTCGAGCACGATGCGGGTCTCGACCTCGGGCAGCGGCGCGCCGAAGCACGCGGTGCCGACCTTCCTGGGCTCGCGATGCGCGATCACCACGGCACCCGCACCGGTTTCGGTCATCGCCCAGGCCTCCAGCAGCGGAAAGCCGAAGCGTGTCTCGAAAGCCCCGTGCTGGCGCGGGTCGACCCCCGCGCCGAAGCCGAAGCGCACCGAGTGCGCGCGGTCGGTGGGCGAGGGCTCCGCAGCCAACAGCATCGCCGGCATCACGCCCAGGTAATGCACGACCGTGGCGCGGGCGGCACGCACGTCGCTCCACCATCCGGATGGGTGGAAGCGGTCCAGCGGCACGACGCAGCCGCCGGTGGCGATCATCGCCATGGTCGAGTACGCCATCGCGTTCATGTGCACCATCGGCAGCGGCGTGATCAGCACGTCCTCGCCGGGCCGCAGCGCGGCCATGCCGCCGATGCCGGCGTACCAGCGGCCCGCGAGCAGGTAGTAGTCGTTGGGAAGCACGCAGCCCTTCGGCCGGCCGGTGGTCCCGGAGGTGTAGAGCAGCCCGCATTCGGTGTCGCGGCCGGGCGCGCCGGTGGCGGGCGCGCCATGGCGTGCGGACGGCAGGATCCGTGGCTCACCGGTGCCATCGATCGCCAGCGTCTCCAGGACGTCCACGTCGATCACCGGCGTGGCCGCACCGCTCGCGGCAGCGGCCTCGCGCAAGCGCGGTGCGTGCGACGCGATCGATACGGCGAGCTCCGGCTCGGCATGGCCGAACAGGTACTCCAGTTCCGCGGCACGCAGATCGGCGTTGATCGGCACCACGGAGCAGCCCAGCGCGTTCAAGGCGAGCCAGGCCAGGAAGAATGCGGGTCGGTTTTCCAGCAGCAGCGCGACCCGGTGCCCGTGGCCGTAGCCGGCGGTGGCCAAGGCAGCGCGCAGCCGGTCGACGCGAGCGGCGGCCTCGCCATAGGAGAGGTCGCCCGCCGGCACGCCATAACGGGCGGCCACGCTGTCCAACACCCGCAGGAAGGGGGCTCGGGGCCGCGCCTCGGCGGTGGCCGCGAAGGCGGCATGCACCGTGGCGGCTTCGCCGGTCGTCGTCGCGGCAGCGCCGGCCGCATGCGCGGCGCTCACAGGAAGAGTTGGATGCTGGGCAGCATCGTCTCGCACTCCAGCAGGTCCACGCGCTTTTCCAGCAGGCGCAGCGCCCCGTCGCGCAGCACGAGCGTGTGCCATGCCGTCGCGGCGTAGCGCTGGGTGTCGTCGCCACGCGTCTCGCTGTAGATGAAGGGCGTGCGCAGCACCCAGCGCCCTGCGTGCGGGTCGGCCTCGTCGACCTCGGGGTGCTGGAGCACGTGGTGGCAGCGAGACGGCGGCTGCTGCGAGAACGCGCGTGGGCTCTTGAGCCGTTCGATGCGAAGCGTCAGGAGCAGGTGGTCCTCGTACATCAGCGACGCGTGCAGCTTCGGATCCTGCTGGCCGTGCGCGAGCGGCACCCAGTAATGGCCCTCCGGCACGAAGAGCGCCAACCACTCGTCGAAGCGCTTCTCGTCCAGCAGCCGGGCCTCGCGCACCACGAAGCGGGCCAGCGCACGCTCGTCGGTGCCGGCGGCGGCATCGTCCATGGATCGGTTCATGGCTTGCTCATCCAGTGCGCCCAAGCGCGGAATTGGTTGCGCATCGAAGCCTCCGACAATCCCTTGGCGACGAAGTCGGGGCGTGCGCCCTCGTCGGGTTCGAGGTCGCGGTGCAGGCTCACCCACGGATTGGCGTCCGAGGCCAGCCCCTCCTGCACCATGCGGTAGACATGCTGGTCGTCGTGGCCCACCACCGACATCGGCGAGTTGATCAAGCGCGAGTAGTTCACCGTCCGTTCCAGCAGCGCGTCCGGCGCACCTTTCAGGCGGAAGGTGTAGGACTCGATCAACGTGCGCTGCGCCGAGATCGGCCGCACCACGCGGATCGCCTGGATCGCCCCTTTCACGGTGAGACCGGGGTAGTAGACGGTGTTGTGGCGCTGGGTCGACAGGATCTCGCGTGCGCGAGCCTCGCCGTAGGCGGCCTGCAGCTGCGCCTCGTAGCCTGGCACCGCCGAGTACGACGAATGGATCGAGAAGTGGACGCCGGTGTAGCTGTGGCCGTTGGCGAAGATCCGCACGCCCATCTTCTCGAAGAAGCCGTAGTCCGAAGCGAAGGGCACGAACTGCTCGATCGCCATCGGCTTGGGCGCGTCGGCGGGCTTGCCGGACCACAGCCGCTTGGCGGTGCCCGCCGAGCTCTCGTGCGCCACCATCGGGTGCATGGTGTCGTTCAGGTTCTCGACGAACATCTTCCAGTTGCTGTCGTGCAGGAAGCGCAGCACGCCGCCGGCGATCTCCAACTCGCCCTCGGGCGAGCGGTCGGCCATGTTGTCGATCGAACTGAGCGAGTCGCCGAAGTAGTCGCGGAATCCCGGCCCGTCCTGCGACAGCCTCACGAACACGAAGCCGCGATGCGCGGCCATGGCCGGCACTGGCGGCAGACCGCCTGCGGCCAGTCGTGCCTGCATGGCGGTGCCGTCGTAGCCGCCACGCTGCGGCACGGCGCGCACCGCACCGTCCAGGTCGTAGGCCCAGGCGTGATAAGGGCAGCGAAGGAAGCGCCCGGCGTTGCCCGTGGGCGCGTTGAGCAACTTGGCGCCCTTGTGCGCGCAGCGGTTGTGCAGCACCCGGACGACGCCGTCTTCGCCACGCAGCATGACCAGCGGGCGCCCGGCGATGTCCACCGTCTTGAAGTCGCCCGGGCGCGGCACTTCGCTGTCGTGGCCGGCGTAGATCCAGGCGCGTGCCCACAGCCGATCCTGCTCCAGCGCGAAGATCTCTTCGCTGCAATAGACGTCGCGGTGCACTTCGTCCGGCCGGACCAAGGCAGCGATGCGAGTGGGGTCGTCAAGGTGGCTCGTCATGGTGCGTTCTCGCGTCGCGGTTCAGCGTTGGTCTTGGCGATGTCCGACCACGCGTGCCGAAGCGGTGGCATCGAGGGCCGTGAGCGCCGCGCGCAGCGCATGCCCATGCTCGTCGGCCAAGGCGGCGTCGCGCAGCGCACGCAGGCGGGCCGCGGCATCGGGCCTGCCCTGCAGTCGCGGCAGCGCGCCCGTCACCGCCTGGAAGTTGGTCCAGCCGCGCACGTGGGTCTCGCCGTAGCCTTTGACCAGCTGCTGGCAGGCCGCCAGCTCGACCGCCAGCGGCCAGTCTGACTCGGCCGTGGCCACCACCTGTGCCAGCCATGCGTCGATCCGGGCGAATTCCACCTGCCAGCGCAGCGAGCGTCGCCGCAGCGGTCGCATCGCCGCCACCAGCGACAGTTGCAGGAAGCCGGACAGCGATGTGGTGCGGACCGTGCGGCCGCGCGAGAACACGCGCCCGGCCAGCGCACGGGTCCGGGGACCATCGAGCAAGCGCCGGCCGAGGGCCGCGGGCAGGATGTCGGCGATCTCCTCGACGCGCGGATGCATGTATTCGCTGATGGCCAGCAACTGCGATTCGCCGCGCCGGGCCTCCTGGCGGACCCGTTCGAAGCGGCCGCTACGGGTCTTGAGGTCGGCCACCCGCACGGCGTCCTCGTAGCTCGCCCACAGGCCCAGGTGGCGGGCGGTCTCGTCCAGCAAGCGCCAGCTGCCATCGCCGCGGCGGCCGTCGACATCACGCACCGCCGCCAGTCGCGACAGCATCTCGTCGGCATGGCGCACGTCCTGCCAGTCGGCCAGGCGCAGCACCACATGGCGCAGCGTGCCGTGGACCGGCACCGGGAACTCCGATTCGATGCGCGTGGCGACGCTCGACAGGGCGGGGCCGAGCGCGACCGGCGCCGCACCCGCCTGGCGCGCGAGGCGGGCGCCCGCGTCCTCGGACGCCTGCGCGGGCGGGTCCAGGGGAGCCTGGGCGGGGAGGGGGGATGCGGTGGCCGCAGCGACCGCCGCGGTCGCCGTCGGCACGGGCGATGCGGCGCCGTCCGTGTCGCGGCTACCGTCGCGCGCGGCCGCTTCGTAGCCGCGCGCGAACGCCGCCAGGCTGGCGTCCACGCCGACGCCGCCACGTCGGATCGCATCCTCGAACTCGGCGCGGGAGAACGGGAGCGCGGCGCTGCCGGTCAGCGCGCCGAACAAGGCCGCGCTGACGACGCTGCCGGCCTCTTCGGCGAGCCGGGCGAAATCGTCGCAAACGAAGCGGCACGCCGCGAGCGCAGCGCCTTCGCGCAGCCGATCGGCATCGACGCGCCCATCGCCCAGCGCCGTGCGCTCGGTCATCGAATAGGTGCGGTGGCTGGAAGCCACCAGCGTGGTGCGCGTCGGCGTGACCAGCCCGCGCTGCACCGCGCGGCCCGCTTCCATCAGCTCGGAGGCTATCACCACGTCGACGTCGCCCGGCACCGGCATCAGCGCGAGCACCGGCTCGGGCATGTCGGCACCGGCTCGCGGATCGGGCGCCAGCATCTCGACGTAATAGATGGTGGAGCCGGTGCGCTGCGCCACGCCCGGCACCGACGTGGCTTGCGCGGTGTAGCCCGCATGCTCGGCGAGGTCGACGATCCAGTCGGCCAGCACCCCACCGCCTTCGCCGCCCATGGCCATGATCGCCACGCCGAGCGCACGGTCGGTGCGGACCGTGGGCGGCTGCACCGCCCGCAGCGCGTCGGGCGCGTTCATGCCAAGCCCACGGTCCGCACGCCCAGCGCGGCCAGGCGCCGGTCGGTGCGTCGCTGCAGCCAGCCGATCGCCGTAGCGGCCACGCGCGTGCGCAGGCGCTCCCAGCGGCCGGGGTTGGTGACCACCTCGGCCTTGTAGAACGACGGACACAACACGGCCGCGTGCGCGTTGGCGCCGCACAAGCCGCATCCCACGCAGCTGTCCAGCACCGTGGCCACCGGTGCGCGGCGCAGGGGATCGGGGTTGTCCTTGATCGACAGCGAGGGGCAGCCGGACAAGCGGATGCACGAATGGTCGCCGGTGCAGGTGTCGGCATCGACGCCGAACTTCTCCCGCACCACGCGCAGCCCGTCTTTCGCCCGCTTGCGCATCAGCGGCTTCACCCGGCGCTGCTTGTTCAGCATGCATTCGCTGCGCGCGATGATCACCTTGGGGCCGCGCTCGGGCGTGGTGAGCGCCTCCTTGAGCGTGTCGCGCATGCGGTCCACGGAATACGTGTGGTCGATGGTGCGCACCCACTTGACCCCCACGCCGCGCACCGCCTGCTCGATGGGCTGGTTGGTGGCCCGGATCGGGTTGTCGGCGGTGGAGGACAGCACGTCCTGGCCGCCGGTGGCCGCGGTGTACGCGTTGTCGACGATCAGGAGCACGTTGTCGGACTGGTTGAACACCGCGTTGCCCACTCCGCTGGTCAACCCGTTGTGCCAGAAGCCGCCGTCGCCCATGACGCTGATCGTGCGCTTGCCGGTCTCGCGCGTGTTCAAGGCCGAGGCGCCCGCCCATCCGAGGCCGTAGCCCATGGTGGTGGCGCCGATCTCGAAAGGCGGCAGGATCGAGAACAGATGGCAGCCGATGTCGCAGCTGACGTGGTGCGCGCCGAGCTCGCGCTCGACGAGCTTCATCGCGCTGAAGATGGGGCGTTCGGGGCAGCCGGTGCAAAAGGAAGGCGGACGGCCGTGCACCTGCCCGTCGACCGCGGCGAGCGCCTCGGGCGGCGCCTTGGCGGCCGGGCCGCTCACGGTCTTGACCGCGATGGGGAAGGGGCGCGGCGCCCGGTCGCGCGACACCTCGCGCAGGGTGGGGTCGGGCCGCACGACCTGGGTCGCGGGCGGCGCGTGCCGCGACACCTGCGTATGGACGAAGTCCTCGTCGACCTTCGGTGCCGGCGCTGGCGCGGGCGCCAGGAGCCGTGGCGCGACGATCTCGAGGAAGCGCTTGACCCCCTCCAGCACCGCCCCGCCGGTGTATTCGCCGGCCATCGGCAGCACGTCCTTGCCGTGGACGCGGGTCTGCAGGTCGGCGCGGCGCAGGATGGTGTGCAGGTTCTGCTCGAGGAAGTCGGGCTGCCCCTCCTCGACCATCAGCACGGCCTCTTTGCCGGCGCAGAACGCGACGATCTCGTCGTCGACCAGCGGGTAGGTGACGTTCAGCACGTGCAACGGCACCCGCGTGCGGCCGCGGGCGTCCGACAGGCCCAGCAGCTCCAGCGCACGGTTGACGGTGTTGTACATGCCGCCCTGCAGGATGATCCCGAAGGGCTGCGCGTCGGCGGCGAAGGTCTCGTTGAGGCCGTGCTCGCGGATGTAGCGCTGCGCGGCGGGCCAGCGGTCGCGGATCTTCTCCTGCTCGTGCGTGAAGCTGGCCGGCGGCAGCACGATGCGGGAGGTGTCGCGCCGGGGGCGGTCGATCGCGTCGGCCAGCGTGAAGGCCGGACGCACGTTGTCCTTGGCCATGAAGCGGCCGTGGACATGGCAAGCACGGATGCGCAACTCCAGCATCACCGGCGTGCGTGTGGCTTCCGACAGCGCGAAGCCTTGCTCCACCGCCCGCACGATGCTGGGCAGGTTGGGGCGCGGGTCGAGCAGCCAGATCTGCGACTTCATGGCGAAGGCGTGGCTGCGCTCTTGCATGATCGACGAGCCTTCGCCGTAGTCTTCCCCGACGATGATCAACGCGCCGCCGGTGACGCCGCCGGACGCCAGGTTGGCCAGCGCGTCGGACGCGACGTTGGTCCCGACGGTGGACTTGAAGGTGACCGCGCCGCGCAACGGATAGTTCACCGATGCGGCCAGCGTGGCCGCCGCAGTGGCCTCCGACGCGCTGTGCTCGAAGCGCACGCCGAGCTCGGCCAGGATGTCGTTGGCGTCCGTCAGCACGTCCATCAGGTGCGAGATGGGCGCGCCCTGGTAGCCCGCCACGTAGGACACGCCCGACTGCAGCAGCGCCTTGGTGACCGCGAGGATGCCTTCGCCCCGGAACTCCTGGCCAGCGCCCAGGCGCAGCTTCTCGACCTCCTGGCGAAACGAACGCTCTGCCATTCCGGTGCCTCGCAGCATTGCTTGAAATTTCACACGATTTTCTTGACGCAAGCTTCAAGTGTCAAGTAAATACGGGGGATGGCCGAGAGCGAGGCGAGACGTGGATACGAAGGCGTGGTGCTGGCGGTGCCGGTCACGGTGCCCTACGTGCGCTATTCCATCCACGGCGCGCAGCGCTTCGCGGCGCAGGCGCTGGCGGGCCTGCTGAGCCAGGCCGGACTCGACAAGCACGCGGTGGACGGCCTGTGCGTGGCCAGCTTCACCCTGGCGCCCGATGCGCCCATCGGCCTGGCGCAGCACCTGGGGCTCAGCCCGCGGTGGCTGGACACGGTGCCGCTGGGCGGCGCCTGCGGCACCACCATGCTGCGCCGCGCCGCGCGCGCGGTGCAATGCGGTGACGCCGAGATCGTCGCGTGCGTGGCGGCCGACACCAACCACGTCGACTCGTTCCGCCAGACCCTGTCCAGCTTCTCGCAGTTCGCGCGCGACGCGGTGTATCCCTATGGCGCCGGCGGCCCCAATGCCAGCTTCGCCCTGCTGACCGCGCACTACATGCGCGTCTTCGGCGCGCAGGCGGCCGATTTCGGCAAGCTGTGCGTTGCGCAGCGGGCCAACGCGCTGGCCACGCCCTTCGCGGTGTTCAAGAAGCCCCTCACGCTGGACGAGTACCTCGGCGCGCGGCCGGTGGCCGACCCGCTGCGGCTCTTCGATTGCGTGATGCCGATGGCCGGCGCCGAAGCGCTGCTGGTGACGACCGAGGCGCGTGCGCGCCGCCTGTCATTGCCCTTCGCGCGGCTGCTGGGCACCATCGAGCGCCACAACGCCTTTCCCGACGATCCGGTGCAGGTGCGCGGCGGCTGGGCGCAGGACCGCGATGCGCTCTGGGCCCAAGCCGGCGCGGGGCCGTCCGACATGGATTTCCTGCAGGCCTACGACGACTACCCGGTCATCACGCTGATGCAGATCGAGGACCTCGGCTTCTGCGCCAAGGGAGAAGGGCCGGCCTTCGTGCGCGCCAACGGCTTCACGCTGGACGGCAGCCTGCCGCTCAACACCAGTGGGGGGCAACTGTCGGCGGGGCAAGCGGGTGCGGCGGGCGGCATGCTCGGCCTCACCGAAGCCGTGCGCCAACTCACCGGCCAGGCCTGCGGCAACCCGTTGCGGCGCGCGCGCCTGGGCGTGGTGAGCGGGTTCGGGATGATCAACTACGACCGCGGGTTGGCCACCGGCGCCGCGGTGCTGGGACGGGCCTGACCATGACCGAGCCGCTCGCCAGGCCGCCGCGCAAGAACCCGGTGCTGCGCACGCCGTTGCCCACGCTGCCGCCGGGCGGCCGCAGCCGCGTGGGCTTGGGGCTGACCGCCGCGGCCGCGGTAGGGCGCTTCATGCTGCAGCATTGCCGCGACTGCGGTGCCGTGCAGTATCCACCGCGCGAAGCTTGCCACGCTTGCTTGTCGGTGCGGCTGCGCTGGCGCGACACCGACAGCGGCGGCGAGCTGCTGTCGGACACGCGGCTGCACCACAGCAACGACCTCTTCTTCCGCGAGCGCCTGCCGTGGCGCCTGGGCCTGGTGCGCCTGGACGCCGGCTGCAGCGTGGTCGCCCACCTGCACGGCGACGTGGGTGACGCCCCCGCCCGCGTGCGGCTGCGGCTGTGCCTGGACCGCGCTGGGCAGGCCGTCATGATGGCGCTGCCATCGCAGGACACCCCCCACATGAACGACGACCCCCAACTGCGCGAGATGACCTGCGACCCCAAGTTCCGGAAGGTGCTGGTCACCGACGGCAAGTCCGCGGTCGGCCAAGCCATGGTGCGTGCGCTGGCCGCCGCGGGCGCGGACTTGATTTGGGTCGGGCACGCGGAGCCCTGGAAGCGCATGCCCGGGGCCGACGCGTTGTCGGCGCTGCCGCAGGTGGCCTGGGTGCCGCTGGACGTGACCGATTCGCGGTCCGTGGAAGAGATCGCGGGCGAGATCGGCGGCAAGGTGGACATCGTGGTGAACACGGCCGAGCTGCACCGCACGCACGGGATCTCGGGTCGGCGGGGGGTGGACACGGCGCGCGCGGAGATGGACGTGAACTACCTGGGGCTGCTGCGGCTGGCGCAGGCCTTCGGGCCGGCGCTGCGCGGGCGTGCGGCCGATGGCGTGCCCAACGCCGTGGCGTGGGTCAATCTCCTGTCCATCTACGCGCTCACGAGCTTTCCGGCCCACGGCACGTACTCGGCCTCGAAGGCGGCGGCGCATTCGCTGGCGCAATGCCTGCGGGCGGAGATGCGGCCGGCCGGCATCCGCGTGGTCAACGTCTACCCCGGGCCGGTCGACGACGAATGGAACCAGCTGCTGCCTCCACCCAAGGTCGCGCCCGCCGCGCTGGCGGCATCCGTGGTCAAGGCATTGCGCGAAGGCGCCGAGGACGTGTACCCGGGCGACGTGGCGCAGGAATGGTTCGAGCGCTGGCGCGACGACCCCAAGGCGCTCGAGCGCGAAATCTCTGCAGGAGCTTGAAATGGGGACAGACACCAATTTCCCGGGCGCCACTGACGCGGCATTGGACGACCCGTCTGCGGCGCCTGTGGCGCGAGCGGCGGTCGCCGCGGCCGGTGCGGGTCCGCAGACCGGCAGCAGCGCCGCGCTGGCGACGCTCGTCGCCGCGCTGGCTGCCGGCCGCATCGAGGTCGTCGACCTCACGCAGACGCTTTCGCCCGAGTTTCCGCAGATCGCGCTGCCCCCGGAGATGGGCCAGTGCCAGCCCTTCCGCATCGAAGAAGTGTCGCGCTACGACGAGCGCGGCCCAGGCTGGTACTGGAACAACTTCTCGTGCGGCGAGCACACCGGCACGCACTTCGACGCGCCGATCCATTGGATCAGCGGCCGCCACCTGCCCAACAACGCCACCGACACCATCCCGCCGTCCGACTTCGTGGCGCCCGCCGTGGTGCTGGATTGCTCGCGCGAAGCCGCGGCGGACGCGGACTTCCTCCTGACGGTCGAATTCATCGAGCGCTGGGAAGCGACGCACGGACGCATCCCGCCACGCGCCTGGGTCCTCATGCGCACCGACTGGAGCAAGCGCACCGACCCGGTGGATTACCAGAACTACGACGAGACCGGCCAGCACACGCCCGGGCCCGACACCGCGGCCGTTCGCTTCCTGGTCGAAGAGCGCGACGCGATCGGATTCGGCACCGAGGCCATCGGCACCGACGCGGGCCAGGCCGTGCATCTGCGGCCCCCGTACCCTTGCCACACGTTCATGCACGGCGCCGGCCGCTACGGGCTGCAATGTCTGGCCAACCTCGACCGGCTGCCCGCGACCGGCGCCGTCGTCATCGCCCCGCCGCTCAAGATCCGGCAGGGCAGCGGCAGCCCGCTGCGCGTGCTCGCGCTGGTGCCGCGGTGAGCGCGCTGCCGGCGGCACGCGTGCCCGATGGCCCCGCGCCGGGCGCGTTCGTCAACGGCTACCTGGCCTACCTGCTCGCGCGGGCGAGCCGCCTCATCTCCAGCGAGTTCCATGCGTTGCTGGCCGACAGCAGCGTGCCGGTGATGCATTGGCGCGTCATGGCGGCCCTTTTCGACGGCCCGTTGCCGGTGACGGCGGTGGCCGAGATCGCACTGGCCAAGGCGCCCACGATCAGCAAGTTGATCGAACGCATGGAGGAGCTGGACTTGGTGCGCCGGCGCGCCGACACGCGCGACCGGCGCTGCGTGATGGTGAGCCTCACGTCCAAGGGAAGGCGCCTGGCCGTGCCGCTGGTGGCCCAGGCGCGCGCCCACGAGGAGGCGGTGCTGAGACCCTTCGGCGACGGCAACGCCGCCTTGCTGCTCGACACCTTGCGCCATCTCATCGACACCCACGCGCGCACCGAGCCCGTGCCGTCCGGTCCCCGGGTCCGTGCAGCGCGCACCACCAAGGCGACGACGGGCAGGCGCCTACGCGCGCCGTTGGCCCGCAAGCGCGATGGCATGGCGAATGCTTGACTATTCAATTATTCAAACCTAAATTTCGCCGACCCACCGCCGCGGGTGCCGCAGTGCGCCCCGCCTGGAAGCCAACGAGGAGACCCACCCCATGACGACCATCGATCGGCGCGGCTTCGCCGCCTTGGGCGCCGCCGTCGCGCTGCTCGCCGCCAGCGGCGCGTCGCTCGCGCAGGAGGTCACCCTGCGCGCGGCCAACGCGTTCCAGGAAGGCACGATCTACGCGAAGAACTTCGAGCGCTGGATTGAGAGGGTCAACGCCGAAGGCAAGGGCGTGGTGCAGATCCAGTACGTGGGCGGTCCCAAAGCCATCCCCACGTTGGAGCTGGGCAACGCGATCCGCAACGGCGTGGTCGACCTGGGCAACACGACGGCGTCGTTCTCGGCCGGCGTCGCGCCCGAGCTGCTGGCGATGAACTACACGACCATGTCGATGGCGCAACTGCGCTCGACCGGCGCGCTGGAGCAGCTCAACAAGATCGTCTCGGACAAGGGCCTGTACTACTACGCCCGCACCGGCGAGGGCTTCCCGTACTACATCTACCTGAACAAGAAGGTCGACAAGGCCGACCTGTCGGGGCTGAAGCTGCGCATCTCGCCGATCTACCGCGACTTCTTCCAGAAGCTGGGCGCCAACGTGGTCACCATGGCCCCGGGCGAGGTCTACACGGCGCTCGAGCGCGGCGTGGTCGACGGCTACGGCTGGCCGGCCCTGGGCATCTTCGACCTGGGCTGGCACGAGAAGACCAAGTACCGCCTGGAGCCGGGCTTCTACAACATCGAGCTGGGCATCGTCTTCAACGCGCGCAAGTGGGCGGGGCTCACGCAGCCGCAGCGCGACTTCCTGCAGAAGCAGGCCACCTGGCTCGAGCAGCTCAACCTCGAGCAGGCGCGCACCGACGTGGCCGCCGAGCTGGAGCGCCAGAAGAAGGCCGGGATCGAAGTGATCCGGCTGTCCGACGCGGAAGCCAAGAAATTCATCCAGGCGTCCTACGACGAGGGGTGGGGGCAGGTGATCAAGGCCAGCCCGCAGCACGGCAGCCGCCTGAAAGAACTGATGTACAAGCCCTGAACCCCGGAAGACGGGAGCGACCGACGCGATGGCCCGCCTCTGGCCGATGTTGATGCGGACCTGCGGCGCCGCCAGCGCGCTGGTGATCGGCGCCGTGGTGCTGCTGGTGTGCTGGGACGTGCTGGCCCGCAACCTGGCGCTGCCGTCGCCCCGCTGGGTGTTCGACGTCACCGAGTTCTCGCTGCCCCTGGCCACGCTGCTCGCGGCGCCGTGGCTGCTGTGGCGCAACGACCACGTGCGGCTGGACCTGCTCGCGATGTTGCCGGCGCGCTGGCTGTCGCGCATCGACCGGGGCGGCGCGCTGGTCGGGCTGGTCGTGTGCTGCGTCATCGCCTGGTACGGCATGGTGGTGCTGCTGGACGCGCAGCGCGCCGGGCTGATGGTGGTCAAGAGCGTGAGCTTTCCCGAGTGGTGGCTCTTCCTTCCGGTGCCGCTGTCCTTCGGGCTGATGGCGCTGGAGTGCGTCCGGCGCATCGCGGGCCTGGCGGGCGGGCCGACCGCCGTGGCCTCGGTCGCCGTGCAGGGGGCGCGCTGATGCTGCTGTGGTGGCAGACGCTGCTGATGCTGTTCGGCATCCTCACGGTGCTGCTGCTGATCGGGCTGCCCGCCGCCTTCGCCTTCCTTGCCATCAACTTGGTCGGTGCGGTGGTCTACCTGGGCGGCGAACCCGGGCTCATGCAGGTGGTGCGCAACGGCGTCGCTTCGGTCACCAACTTTTCCCTCACGCCCATCCCGTTCTTCGTGCTGATGGGCGAAGTGCTGTTCCACACCGGCGTGGCCATGAAGGCCATCGACGCCTTCGACGGCTTGATCCGGCGGGTGCCGGCGCGCATGGCCGTGATCGCCGTCGTGGCCGGCACCGTCTTTTCGGCCATCTCGGGCTCGACCATCGCCACCACCGCGATGCTGGGCAGCCTGCTGCTGCCCGAGATGCTCAAGCGGGGCTACCACCCGCGCATGGCGATGGGACCGATCATGGCGATCGGCGGCGTGGACATGCTGGTGCCGCCCAGCGCCATCACGGTGCTGCTGGGCAGCCTGGCGGGCATCTCCATCTCGGGGCTGCTGATCGCGGGCGTGGTGCCGGGCCTGCTGCTGGCGGTGTTCTTCGTCGGGTGGATCGTGCTTCGCGCCTGGATGAACCCGCATCTCGCGCCGCCCACCGAACCCGATCCCGCCCACGCGGCCCTGAGCGGCTGGGCGCGTTGGCGGCCTTTCGTGCTGCACGTGCTGCCGCTGCTGACCATCTTCGTGGTGGTGATCGCGTCGATGGCGGCGGGTTGGGCGACGCCCACCGAAAGCGCTGCCATCGGGGCCTTCGCCACGGTGGTCATGGCGGCCGTCTACCGCGCGCTCACGCCGGCCGCGCTGGGCAAGGCGTTGAGCGGCACAGCCGCCATCTCCGGCGTGATCCTGTTCATCATCGTGGGCGCCACCACGTTCGCCCAGATCCTGTCGTTCTCGGGCGGCACCAACGGGCTGGTCGATCTCGTGCGGGGCGCCGGCGCCTCCCAGTGGGCGGTGCTGTTCGGCATGATGGCCATCCTGCTGGTGCTGGGATGCTTCCTCGACCAGGTCAGCATCATGCTGATCACGCTGCCGTTCTTCATGCCGCTGGTGCAGCACTTCGGCTTCGACCTGTTGTGGTTCGGGGTGATGTACCTGATCTGCATGCAGCTGGGCCTGTTGACGCCGCCCTTCGGCATGCTGCTGTTCACGATGCGGGGCGTGGCGCCCAAGTCGATCCCCACCGTCGAGATCTTCCGCGCCGTCACGCCCTACGTGGTCATGGGGGTGGCGATGCTGGCGCTGGTGATGCTGGTGCCGGCGCTGGCCACCTGGCTGCCGGCCGTGCTGCTGTCCAAGTAGGGCCAGCGCCCGAACCGGCGAGCAGAAAAGAGGCGGAGAAAAGGGGACGGACACCGTGGGCGCACTGGCCGGGCGGCTGGTCTTCGACGAAGCGTGTGGCGAAGTGCGGGACGGACCGCGCCGCTACCTGCTCATGCGGGCCGATGTGCTGATGGGCGCGCTCGCGCGTCTTCCCATGCAGGTCCGCGGCGACATGCTCGCCGCCCTGGCCGACTCCGTCCGCGACAACGGCGCCGACAGCGTGCGCGCCTACCTGGCGCAACTCGGTGGAGACGGGGACGCATTGCTGTCGGCGATGACGGTGGCAGCGGCCGACCTGGGATGGGGCGCCTGGCGCTTCACAGGCCAGGAGTCCGTGGCCCACCGCGAAGCCGCAATACCCGCCAGCCTTCGGCAGCACGCAGGCCAGGACGATTCGGCCGCGCCGCTGCTGTCGCTGGCCGTCCGCAACAGCCCGTTCGTGGCCGGCTGGCGTGCCGAGGGCCACGTGCAGGGGCGGCGGGTCGATCCGGAGTCGGCGTCGACGCTGGCCGTGTGCGCCCCGATCGCCGGCATGCTGGCCGCCGTGGCGGATGCCTTGTCCCGGGAGACCGGCGCTGGTGGAGAGCGTGTGGGTGCCGCCGCATCGATCGAAGTCGTCGAGTCGCATTGCGCCGCCTCGCACGGCGGCGAAGAATGCCGCTTCGAGGTGCGCGCCGCACCGCCCGCGCTCCAACCCGGCTTCCGGCCGCAGCGCCGAACCCACCGAGGTGCCGAATGATTGCTGCCGCACATACCGATCTCGATGCCCGCTTGCGGGCCCTCGTCCGCGAGGACTGCGTGCACCGCGACCTGTACGTGGACCCGGCGCTGTTCGCCGTGGAGCAGGATCGGTTGTGGGCCCGGACCTGGCTTTACGTCGGCCACGAGAGCCTGGTGCCCGAAGCGGGCGATTACCATGCCGCCGACCTGGCCGGCCGGCCCGTGCTCATGATGCGCGGCCAGGACGGCGTGGTGCGGGTGCTGCCGAACCGCTGCGCCCACAAGGGCGCGCAGTTGGTCACCGACCCGCAGGGCAACGTCGGCAAGACGCTGCGCTGCCCTTACCACGGTTGGAGCTACCGGCTGGACGGCACGCTGCTCGCCACGCCCGGGCGCGAGGGCTACGCGGGCAGCGGCTTCGCGGACAGCGACGCGGCCCGCGGCCTTCGTCCTTGCGCCAGCGCCAGCCATCGCGGCTTCGTGTTCGCGCGGCTGTCCGAGCGCGGCCCGTCGTTCCATGATTGGGCAGGTCCGATGCTGGGGGTGCTGGACAACATGGCGGACCGCTCGCCCGCGGGGCGGCTGAAGGTGGCCGGGCCGCCCTTGCGCGTGGTGGTCCGCTGCAACTGGAAGGTGTACCTGGAAAACGTCAACGACACGGTGCATGCGCTGGTGACGCATGCGTCGGCGTCGGGCGCGGCCTCGGACGTCTGGTCGCGCCAGCCAGCGGGCACCGAGAAGACCATCGCGATCGAGCAGCTGCTGCCGTTCGCCTCCGACTATGGCTTCTTCGACCGCATGGGCGGGCGAGTCCACGCGGGCGGACACAGCATCCTCGGCACCCAGCACAGCATTCATTCCGGCTACGGCGCGTTGGCCGAGTACGAGCAGTCGCTGGCGGCGGCGCATGGAGCAGGGCGCGCGCGCGACGTGCTGGCCTTCTCGCCGCAGAACTCCATCTTCTACCCGAGCGTGGCGGTGAAGACCTCGCCGCTGGTAGTGCGCGTGCTGCGGCCGCTTTCCGTCGACCGCACTCTGGTCGAGGCCTGGGCGCTGGTGCCCGAAGAGGCGCCCGCGCTGCTCGGCGAGCGCGCGCTGAGCTACGTGCGGCTGGTGTTCTCGCCGATGTCGATCGTCGCGCATGACGACATCCATGTCTGGGAATCGATCCAGCGCGCGTTGGCGCACGACGCGAACCCGTGGGTGAGCCTGCACCGGGGTTGGAAAGAGCCGGAGATGGCGGCGCGCGACCATGCTCCGAGCGCGCCAGGGCCCTTCGAGGCCGGCGACGCCGCGGACGTCAGCGGGACCGACGAGCGCCTGATGCGGAACCAGCACCTGGCGTGGTTGCGCTCGATGACCGCGAACTGAGCACGGCCCTCGGCGGCTCATCGGCCCCGCAGTCCCTGCGGCTCAAGGGGCATGAACGCCGCTGGCCGCCACGCCTGCGCGGTCCCGCTTGCCGTTGCTCCGGACAGTGCTCCCGCCCCCGCGAAAGCGCCCGCTCGCCCGCCCGTGCCCACGAACAATCGCTGGCCGATCAGTTCGCCCAACCGCCGGTAGCTCTCCCATTGCGCTTCGTCGAAGAACTGGTCGACGGTCGGCTCCTGCGGAAAGCGCGGGCGCGCCGCCGCGTAGTGGAGCAGGTCGGCAGGCAGCCCCTCGATCAGCGCGGGCTTGATCATCAACACGGTGAGCGGCAAGGCGTCGGGCTCTTCGTCGAAGCGCACGAGCGCCAGCAGTGCGGCCGGCATCCTCCGCTCGGCACGACGCTCCTCGCGCTGGAAGTCCGCCTGCGCGCCGAACAGCGGCAGGAGGTCGACGGGGAGCCGCGCTTTCAAGGCCTCGGCGCCCAGGACCTCGATTTGGGCGCCCAGATCCACGCGCACCTTGCGCGTCAGGTTGCCCACGTCACGGAAAGCGTAGGCGGGGTCGGCGCCATTGTCGGAAACGACGATGAACGGAATCCGCCGCCGGATCAGCTCATAGGTGCCTGTGTTCTCGAAGTGCCCGCCGTCGGACAGGTACCAGCGCGCGCTGCGACGGCCCCAGAACCCGCCGGTCATCTCGGCGAAGAGGCACCGGTGGGTCAGTGCGCGCAGGGCCTGGCGCAGGCGCTCGGCGGCGGTGGACGGGTGCGGGGCGTGCAGCTGCGGCGGTGCGCTCCACCAGTAGCCGAGGCGCACGTTGAAAAGCGCAGCCAGCAGTGCGAAGCCGAGCCGCGTCTGGGCGCCGACGCCAGCAGAGACGGCCGCCCCGGACACGGCCATCCAGTTGCCGAGCTTCAAGCGCGAGGCTTGGTCGATGAGCTCGGTTGCGCTGCCCCGTCGCGGCTGGGTGCGGCCCTCGTGCAGGGGCAGGCGCCACGGGAAGTGCGCTGTCCCGACGGTCATTCCCGCCGGTCCGATCGACAGGATCAGGCCCCTTCGGTCCCGCTGCGTGATGTCGGAAGTGCCGCCGCGACGCTCGGCGAGCGTCGCATTGGCGAGGTGGATCGGAACATCGCCGGGCTTCAACGACGGCGCCTCGGCGTCGAGCCCGAAATACTGCCGCAACGTCCAGAGGTCGTCGTCATGAGTCGCCCGCAACCAGCCGTCCTTGTCCATCACCCCATCGCGTTGCTGGCTCAGGCGGCGCAGATTGGCGGCTCCCAGGTAGCTGCGGGTCAGCCGCGCCGCGTAGAGGTGATGGATGGTCGACAGGTTCAGGAAGCCCGGCGACAGCAGGTGCAGCAGGCTGGCCGAACACGCCAGGAGCCCCAGCAACCAGAAGCCGTGCGGAAGGCCGGCGATCCGCGCCCCGACACCAACGGCGGCGGCCGGGCCGCCCGCCAGGGGCGGCGAAGCGGCCAAGGCGGTGCGGTACACGGCCCACGCATACAGTGCGGCCAGCAACATGCAGATCCCCGCCCCCACGACGAGAGCCGTCGGCGCGGCCCAGCGCCTCGAGAGCACGGACGGTCGTCCCGATGCCGGCCCGCCGGTGGACTGCAACAGCGCCATGGCGACGACCGCGAGCACCACCGCCAAGCCCGACGACAATGCGCCGCCAGTCTCCGAGCGAAACGCCAGGTGGCGCGCGAAGGTGTCGACCGCGCCCAGCGCCATGAGCAGGGCAGCCGTGCTCGCGAGCGCCGCAGCCCAACCCGTCAGGCGGCGGCGAGTGGTCTCGACGTTGCAATGGCCCCAAGCCGCCGCGAGTAAGAAGACCAGCGCCACCGCTGCGAACACCCCACCGGCCAGCAGCCAAGCCCGAACCGACGCGGGCTCCCATGCCGCGTCCGGCACGGCCGTCAATCCGCCCCCGATGCCCGCGATGGCCAGCACCGGCACGCTCGCCTTGACGAGCCATGACTCAAGGCGTTGCCAGCGTGTCGTGGGTGGTGCGCTGGTTGCCCAGTAGGCGAAACCCGCTGCCCCGAAGAGCAGCACCGCGGCCGCCGCGGCCATCCAGAGCGGACTGGCGACCGGGCCGGCAGTTCCCAGAGGCAGCCCGACCGCCACCTGCGCGAGCACCCAGGCCGCTGACAGGGAGACGGCGGCTGCCGCCCCCACCACGTGCAAGGCGGCCAGGTTGCGCAGGTAGTAGGCGATGGCGAAGGGCCAGTCGTTGCCGCGCGTGGGCGTGAGGTAGCGTCCGCTTTCGCGCAGCCATCGCACCGGGTGGAACAGCGGACGATCCGGGTGCTCCACCGAGGGGGGCGGCAGCAACTCGGTGCGTTCCTCGTCGCCGCGCAACACGCGCTCGGCGAAGGCATAACCGGCTTCTGCCGCGCCCGCCAAACGGGTCGCATCTGCGGGGTCTGCGGCGTCTGCGGCGTTCGCCGCCTTCGGCGGGGTGGCCGGCTGCGTGCGAGCGAAACGCGAGGGCGCCCGCAGCAAGGCCCCCAGGAAGACCGCGGCATAACCGCCCCCCGACACCGTGGACAAGTAATCGATGCGCCGCAGCGCTCCTGCGGCAGCGATCGCCTGCAGCAGCCCCAGGCTGAAGGTCGCGCTGCGAATGCCGCCGCCCGAAAGGGCCAGCCCGACCTGGGGCGCCTGGCCGATCGGGTCGAGGCCGAGCGCCTTGCGCCGGGACTCGATCAGCGGCTCTTCGGCCTGGCGAAGCACTTCGCGTGTCGCGTTGGCGCCGTGCGTCGCGTGCGTCTTGCTGCTTTGCAATCGATCGCTCCTGTTGCCACCCAATTACTTCAAGCCTAAAGTATCGGCGTGAACGACAGCCATTCTCCCGACCACCCCAGCGCCCCGCCGGCCGCATCGCGCCCGCTCGATGCCGAGCCCGCCGGCGGCACAGTTGACGGCGCGCCCGGCAGCAGCAGCACCGTCGACGCTGCGGCTGGTACCTGTCCGATGGCCGGCCATGCTCCTCCCGGCGCGCGGATGGACTTCGCCGACGCCATGAGCTACGGCGACTACCTCCAGCTCGACAAGGTGCTGGATGCGCAGCGGCCACGGTCGCCCGCGCACGACGAGCTGCTCTTCATCGTGCAGCACCAGACCAGCGAGCTCTGGATGAAGCTGGCTTTGCACGAGTTGCGGGCCGCGCGCGCGTCGCTGGCCGCCGACGCGCTGCAGCCGGCCTTCAAGATGCTGGCGCGCGTGTCGCGCATCATGGAGCAGCTGGTGCATGCGTGGGACGTGCTCAGCACGCTGACGCCCTCGGAATACAGCCAGATCCGCCCCTATCTGGGGCAGTCCTCCGGTTTCCAGTCGTACCAGTATCGCCAGATCGAATTCATCCTGGGCAACAAGAACCCGGCGTTGCTCGCGCCCCATGCGCACCATAAGCACCGCCACGCCGAGGTGGCGCGGGCGTTGTCCGAGTCGTCGCTCTACGACGAAGCCATCGCGCTGCTGGCGCGCCGCGGCTTCGCGATCGACCCGGGGCTGCTGTCGCGCGACGTGCGCGAGCCGCTGCATTTCGCCGAGTCCGTCGAGGCGGCCTGGCTGGTCGTGTACCGCGACCCGAAGTCGCACTGGGACCTCTACGAGCTGGCCGAGGAGCTGGTCGACCTGGAGGACGCCTTCCGGCAGTGGCGCTTCCGGCATGTCACCACCGTGGAGCGCGTGATCGGCTTCAAGCGCGGAACCGGGGGCACCGCGGGCGTGTCGTACTTGCGCCGCATGCTGGACACGGTGCTGTTTCCGGAGCTGTGGAAGGTCCGCACCGACCTCTAGAACGACCAAGAACGGAACGACAAGGAAGGGAGCAACGCCCCATGACCCACCAGATCCTGCAGCCCGCCGGATGGTCCAAGCCGCGCGGCTACGCCAACGGCATCGCCGCTCGCGGCACCGTGGTGTCCATCGCCGGCACCGTCGGCTGGAACGACGGGCGCTGGGAGACCGACGACTTCGCCCAGCAGACCGCCCAGGCGCTGCGCAACCTGCTGGCCATCCTGGCCGAGGCGGGCGGGCGGCCCGAGCACATCGTGCGGATGACCTGGTACGTGACCGACAAGCGCGAATACCTGGCGGCCGGCAAGGCGGTGGGCGCGGCGTACAAGGAATTGATGCGGGCCGCCGACGGCAGCACCTGGTATCCGGCGATGTCGGCCGTGCAGGTGGTGGCGTTGATCGAGGACCGCGCCAAGGTCGAGATCGAGGCGACCGCGGTCATACCGGACTGAGCAGGTCGGCCTCGGGCGGCCCCTCCTTGATCCGGGCCGCCCTTTAGAATCAAGGATCGACGCACCGCCTCTCCTGGAGCCACACAAGATGCTTTCCCCCAAACAGGCCAAGGCCGTCTTCAAGTGGGACGACCCCCTGCTGCTCGACGAGCAGCTCACCGAAGACGAGCGCATGGTGCGCGAAGCCGCGGCCAGCTTCTGCCAGGACAAGCTGCTGCCGCGCGTGCTGGAGGCCTTCCGCAACGAGCGGGCCGAGCCCGAGCTCTTTCCGTTGATGGGCGAGGTGGGACTGCTGGGCCCGACCATCCCGGCCGAGTACGGCGGCCCGGGCCTGAACTACGTGGCCTACGGGCTGATTGCCCGCGAGGTGGAGCGGGTGGATTCCGGCTACCGCTCGATGATGAGCGTGCAGAGCTCGCTGGTGATGGTGCCGATCTATGAATTCGGCACAGAAGACCAGCGGCGCAAGTATCTGCCCAAGCTGGCCACCGGCGAATGGATCGGCTGCTTCGGCCTGACCGAGCCGAACCACGGCTCGGACCCGGGCAGCATGGAAACCCGCGCCCGCAAGGTCGACGGCGGCTACGTGCTGACCGGCAGCAAGATGTGGATCAGCAACAGCCCGTTTGCCGACGTCTTCGTGGTCTGGGCCAAGTGCGTGGGCGGCGACCATGACGGCCGCATCAAGGGCTTCATCCTGGAAAAGGGCATGAGGGGCCTGAGCGCGCCTGCCATCAAGGGCAAGGTGGGCCTGCGCGCCAGCACCACCGGCGAGATCGTGATGGACGAGGTCGAAGTCGGCGACAGCGCGCTGATGCCGGGCGTCGAAGGCCTGAAGGGCCCCTTCACCTGCCTCAACAGCGCCCGCTACGGCATCGCCTGGGGCGCGCTGGGCGCGGCCGAGGACTGCTTCTTCCGCGCCCGCCAGTACGTGCTGGACCGCAAGCAGTTCGGCCGGCCCCTGGCGGCCAACCAGCTGATCCAGAAGAAGCTGGCCGACATGGAGACCGAGATCACGCTGGGCCTGCAGGGCTGCCTGCGGCTGGGCCGCATGAAGGACGAGGGCACCGCGGCGGTCGAGATCACCAGCATCATGAAGCGCAACAGCTGCGGCAAGGCGCTGGACATCGCGCGGGTGGCGCGCGACATGATGGGCGGGAATGGCATTTCCGACGAGTACGGGGTGGCGCGGCACCTGGTGAACCTGGAAGTCGTGAACACGTACGAAGGGACGCACGATATCCATGCGCTGATCCTCGGGCGGGCGATCACCGGAATCCAGGCGTTCAGCTGAAGCATCCAGGCGCCTGCCCGAGTCCGCACCGCAATCCGACGGAGCCCCCGTGCTCACCCGCGCCGACGGACAACTGGTCGAGTCGGCGCTGCCGCCCGGCCACCTGCGCGAGTTGGCCCGCCGCGGCGCGGTGCGTCGCTACCGCAAGGGGCTGCTGCTGATCCAGGAGGGCGACGTCGGCGACACGCTGTACGTCGTCCTGGAAGGGCGCCTCAAGGCCTTCTCAGAGGATCTGGACGGACGTGAGCTGGTCTACGGGCTCTACGGCCCCAACGAGCTCATCGGCGAGATGTCGCTGGACGGCGGGCTGCGCAGCGCCTGCGTCTGCGTGATGGAGCCTGCCGCGTGCGCTGTGGTGCGCCGCGACGAGGTGCGGCGCTACGTGGCGGATCAGCCGGAGTTCGCCTTCGAACTGCTGTCGCTGGTGATCGCGCGGGCACGGCAGGCGACCGAGAGCGCGCGGCGATTGGCGCTGCTGAACGTCTACGAGCGGATGGCGAAGCTGCTGGAGTCGCTTGCTGCTGTAGGCGAGGGCGATGGCGCGGGGAACGGCAAAGGACGGCGCCTTCCGCGCCTGACGCAGCAGGAGATCGCCGGGCGGATCGGCGCTTCTCGCGAGATGGTCAGCCGAGTGATGAAGGAGTTGGTGGCCGGTGGCTACCTGGAGCTGGGCGAGCGCGAAATGGTGCTGAAGCGGGCGTTGCCGGCGGATTGGTAGGCAGCATCTCCAGGCGGTACAGGCTGGCAAGGGTGCCTTCGGCAAGGGTCGCCGGACGTGACTCCGGCCGACCCCCGTCGCTGCGGCGCCACTAGGCTTCCCTAGTTCCCGCGTTCGCGGTCGCTGGCGAATTGGACCGGCGACTCGTCACCGCCGAGGAACGCCGGATAAGCGGGCAATTCGCCGTCATGGTCGAAGCCCAACGCGCCCGCCATGCGCGCCGCTTCGACATCGGCCATGACCTGCGCGCGGGTCATTGTCGAAGGCGGGTCGATGTCGGGGTAATAGCCTTCGATCGCGCGTTGGGGCGCAGGCGATGCGGTCTGCGCCTGCAGGCCGCCAGCGGAGACGGCCAGCGTGATGGCGCAGCAGATCTTGTGGACGCGGTTCATGATGGGCTTCCTCGGGCGACGTTGGCGGGATGCCAGACGTCGTGTCCCACGCTATGTGCTGGCTGACCGGAGCGCACGTGCACGTCACCAAGGCGCACCGTGAAGATTCCCGGTGGCCCCAGGACGCAGGAACGACGCCTCCCCTTGCTTCCAGAAAATCCTTTAGACTTAAAGCATCTTCCAGAAGGGTCTGCGCCGATGAACATCCTCTGCCTGGGCGGCGGCCCCGCCGGCCTGTACTTCTCGCTGCTCATGAAGCAGCAGGACCCGTCCCACAACGTCACCGTCATCGAGCGCAACCGGCCGACCGACACCTTCGGCTGGGGCGTGGTCTTTTCCGACCAGACGCTGGGCAATCTGGCCCAGGCCGACGAGCCCACCGCCCGCGAGATCCTCCAGTCCTTCAACCACTGGGACGACATCGACGTCCACTTCGGGGGCAAGACGGTCACCTCGGGCGGCCACGGCTTCTGCGGCATCGGCCGCATGCGCCTGCTGCAGATCCTGCAGGCGCGCTGCCAGGAGGTCGGCGTGAACTTGGTCTTCGAGACCGAGGCCGCCGACGACCAGGAGATCGCCGCGCAATACGACGCCGACCTCGTCATCGCGGGCGACGGCCTCAACAGCCGCGTGCGCACGCGCTACCAGGACACCTTCGCCCCCGACATCGAGCAGCGCTTGTGCCGCTTCGTCTGGCTGGGCACCAAGAAGAAGTTCGACGCCTTCACCTTCGCCTTCGAGAAGACCGAGCACGGCTGGTTCCAGGCGCACGCCTACCAGTACGACGGCGACACCTCGACCTTCATCGTCGAGACGCCCGAGGAGGTCTGGGTCAAGTCCGGCCTCGAGGACATGAGCCAGGAGGAAGGCATCGCCTTCTGCGAGCGCCTCTTCGCTAAGTACCTGGACGGCAACCCGCTGCTGTCCAACGCCAAGCACCTGCGCGGCTCCGCCATCTGGATCCGCTTCCCGCGCGTGATCTGCCGCACCTGGGTGCACTGGAACCAGATCGGCGCCAAGCGCGTGCCGGTGGTGCTGATGGGCGACGCGGCGCACACGGCGCACTTCTCGATCGGCTCGGGGACCAAGCTGGCGCTGGAAGACGCGATCGAGCTGTCGCGCAACTTCCGCGAGCACGGCACGCAGGATGTCGCGAAGGCGCTGGACGCCTATCAGGCCGCGCGCAGCGTCGAGGTGCTCAAGATCCAGAGCGCCGCGCGCAACTCGATGGAATGGTTCGAGACGGTCGAGCGCTACGCCCACTTCGAGCCCGAGCAGTTCGCCTACACGCTGCTCACGCGCAGCCAGCGCATCTCGCACGAGAACCTGCGGCTGCGGGACAAGGACTACGTCGAGCGCTACGAGCAGTGGTTCGCCCAGACCGCCTTCGAGCGGGCCGGCCTGCCGTCGCCCGCCTCGACGCGGCCCGTGCCGCCCATGCTCACGCCCTTCAAGCTGCGCGACGTCGTGCTCAACAACCGCATCGTCGTGTCGCCAATGGCGCAGTACTCGGCCTGCGAGGGCGTGCCGGGCGACTATCACATGGTCCACCTGGGCGCGCGCGCGATGGGTGGGGCAGGGCTGGTCTTCGCCGAGATGACCTGCACCTCGGCCGACGCCCGCATCACTCCGGGGTGCCCGGGGCTCTGGAACAACGAGCAGGCGGGCGCGTGGAAGCGCATCGTCGATTTCGTCCACGCCAACAGCGCGGCCAAGATCGCGCTGCAGATCGGTCACGCGGGGCCGAAGGGCTCGACGCGGGCCGCCTGGGACGGCATCGACCAGCCGCTGTCCGAGGCCAACTGGCCGCTGATCTCCGCCAGCGAGATGGAATACATCGACGGCGTGTCACAGCGGGCCCGCGCCATGACGCGCGAGGACATGGAGCGCGTGAAGGCCGACTTCGTGCGCACCGCACGCCTGGCGGTGGAGTGCGGCTTCGATTGGCTGGAACTGCACGCGGCCCACGGCTACCTGCTCTCCAGCTTCATCTCGCCGTTGACCAACCAGCGCCAGGACGAATACGGCGGCGGGCTGGAGAATCGGTGCCGCTACCCGCTGGACGTGTTCCGCGCGGTGCGCGAGGTGTGGCCGGCGCACCTGCCGATGTCGGTGCGCATCTCCGCGCACGACTGGGTGCCGGGCGGCTTGACGCCGCAGGACGCCGTCGACGTCGCCAAGCTGTTCAAGGCGGCGGGCGCGGACATGATCGACGTGTCCTCGGGGCAGGTGAGCAAGAAGGAGCAGCCGGTGTACGGGCGGATGTTCCAAACGCCGTTCTCGGACCGGATCCGGAACGAGGCGCGCATCCCCACCATCGCGGTGGGGGCCATCTCGGAGGCCGACCACGCCAACAGCATCGTCGCGGCCGGCCGCGCCGACCTGTGCGCCGTGGCACGTCCTCACCTGGCCAACCCGGCCTGGACGCTGCTGGAAGCCGCCCGCATCGGCTTCACCGACATCGACTGGCCCAAGCAGTACCGGGCGGCGAAGATCCAGCTGGAACGCAACCTGGACCGCGAGCGCCAGATTGCGGCCGCCAACACCGGGCTCACGCCCCAGCAAGTCGCCGCGAAGCTGATGGAAGGGTGAGCGGCTCGCCGGGCGGGTCGGCCCGCAGGGTCGGCTCGGCCGGGGTCAGGCCGGCATCGCCGGACTTGCCGCGAACGCACGCGCCACGGGCGCGGGCCGATTGATCAGCAGGCGACCAAGCCCGATCGGGGCGGCTGCGGCGGCTCGAAGAGGTCCGGGTCGAGCCGCACCGGGTCGGTCGCCACGCCCCGGTCGATCTGGTCGTGGGCGGCGTCGTGCAGCTGCCGGCGGTAGCGGAAATAGACCGCCAGCAACTGCGATTCGCGCTTGACCGGCATCCCCGCGAGCTTTTCCAGCGACGTGTCCAGGATCACGCAGCGCACGCGCCGCGCCTTGTGCCAGATCCAGAATTCGAAGCCCGCGTCACGCCGGGTGGGCTCGGCCAGGTTGTTGGCGCGCTTGGCAGGGCTGGGTGATTCGAACGCCATCTTGATGCTCCATCAAGGCCCGTCGGCGGGCTGTGCATGTTCCTGACATCCTGCTGATATGCGGACGTTCGGGCCGATGGCAAGAGCGGACCCGACAAAACGCGACTGGACGGGCCGTATGCGCCTGGACGGGCCGTGCGTGGCCGGCACCGTCTTCACGGCCCCCAGTCGAGCAGCAAGGGCAAAGGCTCGTGCACCCGTGCCGGCCGCCCATCGGCGTCCAGCACGACGCCTCCCATCAAGCCGACCCGCTGCGCCGAGGATTCCACGACGATCGACAGCACCTCCATGTCCAGCCCCGCGGGGGCCTTGCCCCGGAAGGCGTGGCGGGCCAGCTTGACCAGCACCACCTCGGCACCGGCGGCCGCGGCGATGGCGTCGCTGCGGAACCGCACGAAGCCTTCGGCGCTTCCGGCTTCCTCGTCGGCCAGGGCCAGCGCGGTGGGCACGGACGCTTCGGTCGCCAGGAAGGCGAGCCAACGTCCAGGATACGTCGACAAGACGAGGCGGCTGGCCGAATAACGCGCGGCGAACAGCCGATAGACCGGTTCCAGGTCGCGCGGGGCGCTGGGCAGGCCGCGGTCGGGCGGGGTACGGGGCATCTGGGGCTGGAGACGACGGACGAACGCACTATCGCATGCCGGCGCGTCGCTACACTGCCAGCCACCATCCTCATCCAGCGCTCGGAACCCACCCGGGCCGGAGACAACACCATGAGCGAAGCACGTATCGTCGAAGGCAAGGCGACGCCGCGCGGCAAGTACCCGCACGTGCGCCGAGCAGGCGACTTCCTCTTCGTGTCGGGCACCAGCAGCCGCCGCGCGGACAACACGATCGCGGGCGCCGAGGCCGATGCGATGGGCACCATGCGCCTGGACATCCAGGTCCAGACGCGCGCGGTGATCGAGAACATCCGCGACATCCTGGAAAGCGCAGGCGCACAGCTGTCCGACGTCGTCGAGATCTGCACCTACCTGGTCGACATGAACGACTTCGGCGGCTACAACCAGGTCTACGGCGAATTCTTCGGCTACGACGGGCCCGCGCGCACCACGGTCGCGGTGCACCAACTGCCGCACCCGCACCTGCGCATCGAGATCAAGGCGGTGGCGTATCGGCCGGCGGAGTGACGCCCAGCGGCGCGTCGTCCAGCAGCTGCCCGCCGTGGAAGAGCAGCGGCTGGCCGGCCTCGTAGCCGCAGGCCTCCACCTGGCCCACGAAGATGACGTGGTCGCCTTCTTCGTGGCGGCTGCGGTTGAAGCACTCGAACCATGCCACGCACCCGTCCAGCACCGGCGCGCCGCCCCTGCCCAGCCGGAAGGGGACGCCCGCGAAGCGGTCGATGTCGCGCGATGCGAAGCGGCGGGCCAGGGCCAGCTGGTCGGCGGCCAGCACGTTCACCGCGTAGTGCGTGTGGAGCTGGAAGGCGGGCAAGCTGGCCGCATGCATCGACAAGCTCCACAGCACCAGCGGCGGCGCCAGCGAGACCGAGTTGAAGGAGCTGGCGGTGAGGCCGACCGGGCGCCCGTCCAGGCCGATCGTGGTGACCACCGTGACGCCCGTGGCGAACTGCGACAGCGCGCCCTTGAAATGTTGCGGATCGACGTCGAATTCAGGCGCGTCGAGGCTGCGCGGCGTCGTCGCGGGTTGGGGCATCTGCATGAAGCACCGGGAGGGGGGGCGACCGCAATTATCCGCGATCCGGCCCGCCGCTTCCGTCGGCCGGCGCCATGCCCCGGGCGCCGGCATTGCCATCGCCCCCGCTGGTAGGATGAGGGGCTTCCAGTCGCACAGCACAGGGGGCGAAAGGGGTCATGCCGACGGGAATCGATGGCATCGTCGAGCAGCGCATCCAGGAGGCGCAGGCGCGCGGCGAATTCGACGGGCTGCCCGGCCAGGGCAAGCCGCTGGAGCTCGATGACGACCGGTTGGTGCCGCAGGAAGTGCGCGTGGCCTACCGGATCCTCAAGAACGCCGGCTGCGTGCCGCCGGAAGTCGAGGCGCTGCGCGACGCGGCGAGCGGCGAAGGCGGCGGGCCTGGCGACGGCCGGGAGGACGCGGTGGCGCGCCGCAGCCGCGGGGCGCGCCGGTTGCTCGCGATGCGCGTGGCCATGGAACGTATGGGCGTGCGCCCGTCGGCCGCGCTGGCGCAATATCGGGATCGCATCGTCGATCGCCTTGGAGAACACGAATGAGCACCGAGATCGCAACGTTGGGTGGGGGCTGCTTCTGGTGCCTGGAAGCGGTGTACCTGGACGTCGAAGGCGTCACCAAGGTCAAGTCCGGCTACGCCGGCGGCCATGTCGACAACCCCACCTACGAACAAGTCTGCGGCGCGCAGACCGGTCATGCGGAAGTGGTTCGCGTCGAATTCGATCCCGACCGGATCAGCTACCGCGAGATCCTGGGCATCTTCTTCTCGATCCACGACCCGACCACGGTCGACCGCCAGGGCAACGACGTCGGGCCGCAGTACCGCTCGGTGATCTTCACGCACTCGGACGAACAGGCGCAGGCCGCGCGCGAACTCATCGCATCGATGACCGAGGAGAAGATTTTCGGCACGCCGATCGTCACGCAAGTTCAGCCGCTGCCCAACTGGTACCCGGCCGAGTCCTACCACGACCGCTACTTCGAGCAGCATCCCAACCAGGGCTACTGCATGTTCGTGGTGGCGCCCAAGGTGGCCAAGTTCAGGAAGCACCACGCGCGGCTGATGCGGCGCTGAGTCAACGGGCCTGCGCCACCGCCTGCGCCAGCCGAAGCAACGTGAGCGGCGCGCTGCCTTCGGCCTTGTTGTTGGCGATCACGAACACCGACCGGCCCGCGTCCAGCGTCTCGGCGATGCGCGCGGCCAAGGGGCCGCGCGTGGCCGGGTCTTCGTCCACCAGGCGGTCGAAAGGCGCATAGCGCTCCTTGGCCTCCATGTACCCGACGCCCCGGTGCAGCGTCCACCGCACGACCAGCGGCATGGGCGCGCCGGCGCGCGCTTCCGACGCATCCAACGCGCGCAGTTGCCGGTCGACCGGTGGCATGCGGTCATGCAGCCCGATGGCGTACGCCACCCCCGCGTCGGCCAACGCATGCATCAGGCGCGGCGTCAGCAGCGCCGGGTCGCGGATCTCCACCGCGTAGCGGGGCCCGGTGGGCAACCCGGCCAGGAACGCGGCCAGTCGCGTCATCCATCCGGCCGGCGCGGCCAACCATTCGCGCGGCAGTGGCGAGAACTGGAAGAGCAGCACGCCCGCCTTGTCGCCCAGCCCTTCGATACAGGGCCTCACGAAGCTTTCCACGGCCAGCGCGACGTCGAGATGCGACGTGTTGGCGGCCACGCCCGCGCCACCGCGGTCGCGCACCGACGCATCGGTGACGATGCCCGGCGCCTTGACCAGGAAGCGGAAGTCTTCCGGCACCTGCGCCGCGTAGTGCGCGTAGGCATCCGTGGCGAGCGGCGCGTAGAAGCCCCGGTCGATGCCGACGGCGTTGAGCAGCGGATGACGCGCGTAGGCGGGCAAGCCCTCGCGGGCGAGCAGCGACTCGGGTGCGGTGGCATCCCAGACCAGTCCGGCCCAACCGGGAAAGCTCCAGGACGAGGTGCCCAGGAAGAGGCGCGAGCGGCGTGCGCTCGACAGGGCCGGGGGCGGCTCGAGCAGCACGGGCGCAGTGCCGACCGGCCGTCGCGAGGGGCGGGCGGCCGGCGGTCCACCGAAGAGGTCCGGTGTGTCGGGCGTGTCAGGCATGCGACGACCCGTCCGGCCCGACCTTCAGGGTGCCAGGCGTTCCAACCGCCAGCGTGGCGCGGCGCCCACCGCAGGATCGGCCGCGCCCTTGCCTGTGCCGCCGGCGCCGTTGCCGGCACCGTTGCCGGCACCGCCCGAGCCGTGGCCGGCGTGGGTCGCGCTGGCCTCGCGCACGTAGCGCAGCCGATCGTGCAGCCGCGACGTGCGCCCCTGCCAGAACTCGATCGCATCGGGCATCACCAGGTACCCGCCCCAGTGCGGCGGTCGTGGCGGCGCGTCGCCGAACTCGGCGCGAAAGCGTGCTTCGCGCTCTTCCAGCACGGCGCGGCTCTCGATGCGGTCGCTCTGCGGCGAGGCCCAGGCGCCGATCCGGCTGGCCAGCGGCCGGCTGTGGAAGTAGGCGTCGGACTCGGCGGGCGTCACCGGCACGACGCGGCCGTCGATGCGCACTTGCCTCTCCAGGCCAACCCAGTGCAGCACCAGGCAGGCCAGCGGACGCTCGGACAACTCGCGGCCCTTGCGGCTGGCGTAGTTGGTGAAGAAGACGAAGCCGTTGGCGTCGAAGCCCTTGAGCAGCACGATGCGGGCCGATGGACGACCGTCGGCATCCACCGTCGCCAGCGTCATGGCATTGGCCTCGGGCAGCTCGGCGTTGATGGCCTCGTCGAACCAGCGGCCGAACTGCACCATCGGCTCGGCCGCCACGGATGTCTCGTCCAGCGCGGCGAGACGGTAGTCGCGACGCAGGTCGGCCACGCGGCGCGTCGGGTCTCCGGCGCGGCGTGACGGGTCGGTATCGTTGCGTGCGGGGGCGGTTCCGCGCGGAGCGGGCTTCTTCGGAGTCATTCGGGTCGGCAGGGGGTAGGGCCTGGAAGGTCAGGAATCGCGTTCGGTGCTCAGCCGGTCGGCGACGACGCGCGCCTTGAGCTGCGCGGCCGGGTCGCCCTGGCGGGCGGCGGCGGTGTACCACTGCAACGCGGCGCGCAGGTCGCGTGGCACGCCCAGGCCTTCTTCGTACATCGAAGCCACGAGGTACTGCGCGGCGACGTCGCCGCCGTCGGCCGCACGCTCGTACCAGCGCGCCGCCTGGGCGTAGTCTTTCGTGGTGCCACGGCCGAGGTAGTACTGCGTGCCGGTGGCCAGTTGCGCATCCACCAGGCCTTGCTCGGCAGCGCGCTGGAACCAGTCGAGCGCGTCGCGCTGCGAGCGCGGCACGTGCCGGCCCGTCTCGTGCAGGGTGCCGAGCAGGTATTGCGCCAGCGGGAAGCCCGCTTTCGCGCTGGCACGCAGGTAGCCGAGCGCGACAGGCAGCGGGGTGGCGACGGATTCCTCGCGCAGGCGGATGATGGCGACGTTGTATTGCGCGAGCCGGTCGCCGCGCTCGGCCAGCCGGGTGAAGGCATCCAGGGCCGCCGCGAGCCGACCGGCTTCGTAGGCGACGAACGCGCTGTCGAACTCGGCGCGGTCGCGGTCGCGCACGAGCGGTTGGGCGGCGGCGGGCGCGAGGATTGCCAAGGTCACCGCGACGACGAGCATCGGTCTGCCGACAGGGACGCGCGGTGGCCGGGGCATCGCAAGCTGGGGCTTCAAGAGGCGGATATCCAGGAGAATGGATTGACTCATCTTATCCCGTCGACCCGACGGCCGGAGGATCGATGAACAAGCGCACTGCTATGGCCGCCGCGGCCTTGGCCGCCACGCTGTCGCTGTCTGGCTGCGGCTACAACGAGATCCAAGTGACTGACGAGGCCACCAAGTCGGCCTGGTCGGAAGTCCTCAACCAGTACCAGCGCCGCGCGGACCTGATCCCCAACCTGGTCAACACGGTGCGCGGTTACGCCCAGCAGGAGCGGGACGTGCTGATCGGCGTCACCGAGGCGCGCTCGCGCGTCGGCCAGATCCGTGTCGATCCCACCGACCCGGCCAGCCTGCAGCAGTTCGAGCAGAGCCAGCGGGAACTGGGCAGCGCGCTGTCACGGCTGCTGGTCGTGTCCGAGAACTACCCGCAACTCAAGAGCGACCAGAACTTCCGCGACCTGCAGGCGCAGCTTGAAGGCACCGAGAACCGGATCACGGTGGCGCGCAGGCGCTACATCGACTCGGTGCAGTCCTACAACGTGCTGGTGCGGCGCTTCCCGGTGAACCTCACCGCGCTGGCTTTCGGCTACAAGGCCAAGCCGCAGTTCGCGGTCGAGAACGAGCGCGAGATCTCGCGCCCGCCCACGGTCGACTTCGGCCAGCCGGCGCGGCCCGCGGTGCCGGCCCCGGGCGCGGTTCCAGGCGGTGCGGGCAGCCTGCCCACGCCGGCGCCGACCCCGCTGCCCACGCCGGCCCCGGGCGGACCGGCGCTGCCGTCGACGGCGCCGAGCCGGTGACCGGACCGGGTCGGCGCGCGTGATCCCGCGCAAGGGCCGGCGGCCTCGGGTGACATCGGCACGACACCGGCCGCTGGTGCTGCTGGCGGTCTTGGTGGCGCTCCTGTCGGGCATGCTGCTGCCGGCCGCCGGGTCGGCGCAGTCGCGCGTGCCCCAGTTCGAGCCGATCGCGCCGGCGGCGCCCGGCCCGCAAGAGGCGCCGAGTCCGGCCGCGCCCCCTGCGACCGCCACGGCCCCCACCGCCACGGCGCCCGCGCCGGGTGCTGGCCGACAGGACGTCGACCCGCCCGATCGGCCGCAAGCCGTGCCGGCGTTGAGCGCACGCGTCACCGACGCCACCGGCACATTGGATGCGGGCCAGCGCGCGCGCCTGGAAGCGTCGCTGGCGGAGATCGAGCAGCGCAAGGGCTCGCAGGTGGCGGTGCTGATGGTGCCCACCACCGCGCCGGAACCGATCGAGGACTACGCGATCCGGGTCGCCGAGCAGTGGCGGCTGGGCCGGGGCAAGTCGTCGGCCACGGGCGGCAAGGCGGTGGACGACGGCGTGCTGATCGTGGTGGCGAAGAACGATCGCCGCATCCGCATCGAGGTGGGCTATGGCCTGGAGGGCGCGATTCCGGATGCGCTGGCCAAGCGGATCGTGGCTGAAACCATCACGCCGCGTTTTCGGCAAGGCGATTTCGCCGGTGGCTTGCAGGCCGGCGTCGCGGACATCGCGCGCTTGATCGACGGCGAGCCGCTGCCGGAGCCATGGCAGCAAGGCCAGGGGTCGTCCCGCGTCGACGGGCCCTCGGGTGGCGGCTGGCTGCCGCTGGTGCTGGTCGGGCTTTTCTTCGGGTTGATGCTCACGCGGATCTTCGGACGGCTCTTGGGCTCGGGCATCGGCGGCGTGGGCACCGGCTTTCTCGCTGCCGTCTCCAGCGGCAGCCTCGTGGCCGGCATCGCCGCAGGCTTCATCGCCTTGGTGATCTTGTTGATCTTCGGCGGCAGGGGCGGCGGTGGACCGCGGGGGCCCCGCGGGCCGCTGGGCCCGCGCGGAATGGGTCGCATGGGTCCTCCCGTGATCCTGTTTCCCGGCGGCTTCGGCGGTGGCGGTTTCGGCGGGGGCGGCTTCGGCGGGGGTGGCGGATTCGGGGGCGGCGGCTTCAGGGGCGGCGGTGGCGGCTTCGGCGGCGGCGGAGCATCGGGATCATGGTGAAGCACGGCCGCGTCGGGCGGGCATGGCGCCACCTCTGGTGCGACGAGCGCACCGTCGCGCGTCACATGACGCCGGCGGTGCTGGACGCCATAGAACAGGCGATCGCCGATGAGGAGCGCGTCCACTCGGCGGAGCTGCGCTTCGTGATCGAAGCGGACCTGGATCTGGCGCAGGTCGTGGCAGGGCTCACGCCGCGCCAGCGCGCGCTGGACCTCTTCGCTTCGTTGGGCGTCTGGGACACCGAGCGCAACACCGGCGTGCTGCTGTACGTGCTTTGGGCGGACCATGCGGCCGAGATCGTCGCGGACCGCGGCATCGCCGCGCGCGTCGCGCAACAGGATTGGGATGCAGTCGTGGCCTCCATGACGAGCGCCTTCGCGGCGGGCCGTTACGCCGAGGGTGCGGTCGACGCGGTGCGACGCATCGGCGAACTGCTGGCGCAGCATTTTCCGGTCGCGCCGGACGCGCTCAATCCCGACGAGCTGCCGAACCGGCCGACGCTGCTCTGAACCGTGTTCGGTGTGGCGCGTCGCGGGACGCGACGCCGCATCCACGCAGCGATCAGACGGGCTGCGCCACCCCCGCTTCCAAGCGGCGCCCGCCGACGATGCGCCCGGCGTGCGCGTAGGCGACGTGCCGGCGGTGCGCCGCGAAGCCCACCAGCGTGATGCCGGATCCTTCGGCCATCCGGATCGCCAGCGCAGTGGGCGCCGACACGGCGGCAAGCAGCTGCACCCCGCGGGCCGCGGCCTTGTGCACCATCTCGTAGCTGGCCCGGCTCGTCACGACGACGAAGCCGTCCTCGATCTCGACGTCGGAGCGCGCCAGCGCGCCGAGCAGCTTGTCCAGCGCGTTGTGCCGCCCGACATCCTCGCGCGCCATGCGCAGGTCCCCGTTCCAGCGCGCCCAGCCGGCCGCGTGCACGGCGCCCGTTTCCCGGTGCAGCTCCTGCCGTGCCGCGAGCCCCGCCATCGCCCGGTCGATGGCGCAGGCGCTCAGCCCGCCGCCACGGCGCACGGTGTTCGGTGGCCGGACCGCCTCGCGCAGGCTCTCCACGCCACACAGTCCGCAACCGGTCCGCCCGGCCATCGTCCGTCGCCGCTCTCGCAGCGCCGTCATGCGGGCCGCTGCGACATCCATGCGGACCTCCACGCCATGGTCCGCCGGCACGACTTCGATGTCGTACAGCTCGCGAGGCGAACTCAGGATTCCCTCGGTGAGGCTGAAGCCCAGGGCCAGGTCATGCAGGTCGCACGGCGACGCGAGCAGCACCGCGTGCGACACCCCGTTGTAGACCAACGCGACCGGCACTTCCTCGGCGACGGCATCGAGCTCTTCGCGCTGCGTGTCGTCCCGCCAGCGCGTGACGGCGCACCGACGCGTCGTGGCGACCGGCAGCGCGTCGATCGCGAGACCGTTCATGACGGCCTGCTCAAGGTCACCGGCACCGACTTGGCCGCCGGCACATGGCTGCCCTCGGCGTGGTGCCAGAGCGGGATCAGTGGATTCAATTCCGGGAAGTAGCCCGCCACGCAGCCCGAGGGAATGTCGTAGGCGCGCATTTCCAGCCCCGCCACGCTGCGCTCGACGCCGTCGTCCGCGTGGGTGCGGGCCACGACCCGGTCGCCGTCGGCGAAGCCCAACGCGCGCATGTCGTCCGGATTGGCCAACAGCACCAGCCGCGTGCCCGAGATGCCGCGAAAGCGGTCGTCCAGGCCGTACACCGTGGTGTTGAACTGGTCGTCGCTGCGCAGCGTGGTCAGCTGCAGCACACGCACGCCATCCGTGGTGGTGTCGGGATTGGCATCCAGCGTGCCGGGCACCACGAAGTTGGCTTTGCCGTTGTCGGTTTCCCAGACGCGCTCGCGCGCCGGCACCGGGCGGTGGAAGCCACCGGGCTCCCACATGCGCCGCTCGAAGTCGGCGAAGCGCTCGGGCCACGTGCGCTCGATGGCGGCCCGCACCAACGCGTAGTCGCCCACCCAGGCGTCCCAATCCACCTTGGGATTGCGCGGCAACGTGGCCTTGGCGATCCCGGCGATGATGGCGTGCTCCGACCGCAGGTTGGCGGCCGCCGGCTCGCTCATCCCGCGCGAGCCGTGGAAGCAACCCGTGCTGTCTTCCACCGACACCGCCTGCGGCCCGCCGCGCTGCCGGTCGACCTCGATGCGGCCGAGGCACGGCAACAGCCATGCGGCTTCCCCATGCAGCAGGTGGCTGCGGTTGAGCTTGGTGGCGATCTGCACGGTCAAGCGCAGCTTGCGCCAGGCGTCCTCCATGCGGCCGGTCTCGGGGACCGCGCGCAAGAAGTTGCCCCCCAGGCTCACGAAGCCCCGCACGCTGCCATCGATGATCCCTTCGCAGGCGCCCACCGTGTCCAGGCCCTTGTCGCGCGGCGGCTCGAAGCCGTAGAGTTCGGCGAGCTTGTCCAGCGGCGCGAGTTCCGGCTTTTCGGTGATGCCCACGGTGCGCTGGCCCTGCACGTTGGAATGCCCGCGCACCGGGCAGATGCCTGCGCCGCGACGGCCGATGTTGCCGCGCAGCAGCAGCAGGTTCGACAGCATCTGCACGTTCAGCACCCCCTTGCGGTGCTGCGTCAGGCCCATCCCGTACACGGCGATGACGCGCTCGGCGCGGGCGTATTCGCGCGCGGCCGTTTCGATCGCGCTGCGCGACAAACCGGCGCCGCGCTCGATCTCGTCCCAGCCCATCGCACGCATGGAGGCGGCGAACGCTTCGAATCCGTGGGTGTGCGTCGTGATGAAGTCAACATCGAGGATCCGCGGCGCGCCCGTCGCCTGCGCCGCGTCGTCGGCTTCGATCAGCCACTTGCAGATGCCGCTCAGCACGGCCAGGTCGCCGCCCACCCGCAGCTGGTGGAATTGCGTGCTGATGACGGTCGAGGGCCCGCCCAGCATCTGCACGGGAGACTGCGGGCTCTTGAACTCGACCAGGCCGCGCTCCTTCAACGGGTTGAAGGTGACGATCGGCACGCCGCGTTCACGGCACGCCTTGAGCTGGTGAAGCATCCGCGGGCTGTTGGTGCCCACGTTCTGGCCGAAGAAGAAGATGCAGTCGGTGGCCTCGAAGTCGTCCAGCACCACGGTGCCCACCGGCACGCCGATGGTCTCGGGCAGCGCGACCGACGTGCTCTCGTGGCACATGTTCGAGCTGTCGGGCAGGTTGTTGTTGCCGTACATGCGCGCGAAGAGCTGCCACATGTAGGACGCTTCCAGGCTGGCGCGGCCGGACGCGTAGAAGACCACCGACTTCGGGTCGAGCGCACGCAGCGCGGCGCCGATCTCCGAGTACGCCTGCGGCCAGGGGGTGCGCACGTAGCGGTCGGTGGCCGTGTCCCAGCGCATCGGCTCGGTGATGCGGCCGACGGATTCGAGTTGGTGGTCGCTCCACCCTTCCAGTTCGGCCAGCGTGTGCTGCTCGAAGAAGTCCGGCTCGGCGCGCTTGCTGGTCAGCTCCCAGGCCGTCGCCTTCGCGCCGTTCTGGCAGTACTCGAAGGGGTGCGGCTCGGCAGGCTTGGCCCAGGCGCAGCTCACGCAGGCGAAGCCGTCGGGCTTGTTCTGCTTCATCAACACGCGGCTGCCGTGCAGCACCACGCCTTCCTTGGCCAGGATGCCAGCCACTTCCTGCACCGAGGCCCAGCCGCCAACGGGGCCGTCGTACCCGGTGCTTTCCTTCTCGTCGGCCATGCCTGTCCTCGCGATCTGAGAGGCGCGGGCTCGTTGCCGCCCCGCGCGAACGGCTTGCCCTGGTAAGCAAGGCATGCTCCCGTCGAGGAAGGCGCGGATCTTGCGTCCCGCGGCCGGGTCGACACGACGGCGCTCGGCCCGTCGCAGGAGAAGCCGTTGTTGCTGGTGCTGGTGTTCGCGATGGTGCTGGGCGTCGTCCCATCGGTGGCGCACGCCCACGATTCGGGGCTCGTCGCGGGGACCGGGAGCGCTTCCGCCGCGAGCGGCTGGTTCGGCGATCCTTGGATCGCGACGTCGCTCGGGATCGCCGCGTTCGCGCATGCGGTCGTGTCGTGGGCACTGCTGCGGCGCGCCGGCCGCGCGCGCCCGCGCCATGCACGACGCGCCCTGTTGACGCTGGCCGGGCTGGCAGTGGCTGCGGCGGTGCTGCTCGGACCGCTCGACGCGCTCGCCGACCGGTCGGTCGCACTGCACACGGTGCAGCACATGACCTTGATGGCGGTCGCTGCGCCGCTGATCGCGGCGGGTGCGCCCCTGGCGGCGGCGGGCGCCGTGCTGGCGCCGGCATGGCTGGGCGGGCGTGCGCCGCCCGGATGGCGGGGCCTGCGGCATGCCGCGCAGGCGTTGCGCGGGGTTCCGATGGCGAGCGTCGTGCAGGGCGTGGTGATGTGGCTGTGGCACCTGCCGGCGATGACGGCAGCCGCGTTGGCCGATGACGGTGTCCACGCGCTGATGCACGCGAGCTTCCTCGCGGCCGGCGTCCTCTTCTGGGCGGCGTTGCTGCGGTCGGTGCGGGCCGCGCCGGCCGGCTTCGGTGCGGGTGCCCTGGCCGTGGCGGCGACGCTCGCCCACATGGGGCTGCTGGGTGCGTTGCTGTTCTTCGCGCCGAGGCCGCTGTACGCGGAATACGCCCTGCGCGTGTCCAGCCTCGGACTGGACTGGCGCAGCGACCAGCAGTTGGCCGGCATCGTCATGTGGGTGCCCGCCTGCGTGCCTTACCTCGCAGGGGGCGCCTGGCTGCTCGTCACCTGGCTGCGTCGGATCGAGGCGGCAGCGCTTCCGCACGAAGGCGCCCGGCCGGGATGAGCAGCTTCGTCGACACGCTCGAGTGGATCGCCAAGACCCTGCACATCGGGCTGGTGTGCGCGTGGCTGGTGGGACTCGTGCTGCTTCAAGCCGTGTTGGCCGTCGACGCGCGCGCGCCCGATCTCCGCGCCGGCGCCCGTCGGCACCTGCTGGCCGGCAATCTTTATCTGCGGGTCGCCTCGCCGGCCGCGATCGTCGCGGTGGCGTTGGGCGCGGTGCTGATCGGCTTGGGCTTCGAGGGCGACTGGCTGCCCGCCAAGCTGGCCCTGGTGACGGTGCTGGTCGCGTTCCACCTGTTCACAGGCCGACAGCTGCTGCGCTCTGCCAAGGGCCGCAACGACCACGGACCATGGTTCTTCGTCGCGTTGGCGCCCGTGCCGGTGCTGCTGTTTTCGGGCATCGCCCTGCTGGCGGCGATCAAGCCGCAAGCGTTGGCGCTTCCGCTGATCGACCGGCCGTTGGCCGCGTCGGATGGCGAAGCGGCGCGTCAGCTGCGTCGCCTGTTGCCGGCCCCGCCGGCGGCCGCGGCCGCGGTTCCCGCGGGCAGCACGGCGCTGCGGCCGTCCCCCTCGGCCGTTTCGCCGGCCGCTTCGACCGGACGCCCTTCGGCGGAATCGTCGTCCGGTTCGTCGTCGCGCACCGGCTCGCCGTAACTGCCGATGGAATAGCGGAACGTCAAGGTTCCGCCCAGCCACCCCGCCACGAGCACAGCGCCCGCCGTCAGCACCGACATCACCAGGCCCCAGGGCAGGACCGCCGCCACCGGATCTCCCAGGCGCAGCGACAGATCGGCGCTGGCGAAGGCGATCACGCAGATCCCCGCCAGCGCGTGATGCCACGCCGCCATCTGGCGCCGCACGTGCTTGATCAGGAGGAAGTCGACGATGCCGGCCACGATGGCCACCAGGCCCAGGCCGAGTCCGACCGCCACCAGCCAGAAGGCGACGTGGGCCCAGAAGGGGTCGCCGCTCCACCAATAGGCCAGGTCGGCAGGCAGGCAGGCGGTCAGCAACGCGATCGGGTAATTGACCAGCATGGGGTGGATCGGATGCTTGAACACCGCGGCGCGGCTGGGCGCGTGGTCGGTGGTCGGCCGGTCGTGGATCATGGTCAGCGCTCGCAGGCAGGAAGCATCAGCATGGCCAGGCCGCTCAGGCCGATGGCGATCGCGGCGACGACCGCGGTGGCGCCGGCGATCCAGGCCATCGTGCGTTTGCGCGCCTGTACGGAAGCGTCGACGGGGCCGTGTGGACCGACGGCGTCCGCCGCAGGCCGCTCCAGCGACCGGTGGGCGCGCAGTCCGAGCAGCGCGACCGCCAGCACCGCCGCCATGGTCGTCAAGGCCAGCGCAGGCGTGAGCCAGCCTGGGGCGACGGCCTGCTGCTGCCCGGAGCCGGGCGGCACGCAGGCGACGCCGGACAGCCCGTACACGGCGACGAAGTGCAATGCCCAGACAGTGGGCGCCGCGACGAAGGCGAGCGCGCCTTCGGGTCGCAGCCAGTGCTTGTCGCTGGCCTGCTTCATGCCAGCGCGAAGAGATGCAGCAGGGCGAGCGCGACCGTCGCCAGCCCGACCGCGTAGTGCCACAGCACTGCGGCGACCTGCAGATCGAGCGGGCGGTCCTGCCGCACCCAACCGTGCCGCGCGCGCGCCAGGGCGAAGCCGCCGCCCACGAGCGCCAGCGCCAAGTGCCCGACCGCGAAGAAGGTGACGGTCTGGAACGTGGAGCCGTACGCGTGGTCGATGGGCGAGGGCCCCGACGCGGCGGCCTGCCAGGCGATCCACGCCGTGGCGCAAAGCGCGGCCACGAGTGCGGCGGCCAGCGGGCCCGATGCGTCGCGGGCGGCGGCGTTGGCGCGACAGGCCGCCCGCATCGCCAGGCTCGACGCGCCCAGCAACGCCGCCTGCGCCAGCGCGATCCAGGGCCATGGCGCCGGCGAACCCGCCGCGGGCCATTCGGAAGCGCCCAGCCACAAGTACAGGTACGAGAACACGAGCGCCGCGAACCAGGCGCCATCGGCCAGCAGCGCCAGCACCATGGCCCACCAGCCGGGCGCCTGCGCGCAGGCCGACTGCGTCGGCAGCACGGCGCCCCCACCCGCGTCGATGCGGGCCGGTTGGCGCGCATCGCCCGTGGTCCACAGCCACGCCAGCACGCAGGCCAGCGTGGCCGCCGCGCCTGCCGCGGCCAGCCACCAGAGCTTGAGCAGCATGCCGAGGAAGAAGAGGCCCGTGACCAGCGCCGTGTCCAGCGGCCACCAGCTGTTGCGCGACAGGATGATCACGTGCTCGGGCTTGGCGTCCAGAAGGGTGGTGCCCAGCGTCTCGCGCGCGTCGGTTTGCCGGTGGGCCAGGTAGAACACGCCACGATCGATCTCCTCGGGGAGCGAGGGCCGGTCCCACAAGGGCACGCGGCTGTCGACCTGCGGGATGCTGGCGAAGTTGTAGGAAGGCACGGGCGCCGCCAATGCCCATTCCAGCGAAGACGCGCGCCAGGGATTCGGCGGGGCGCGCATCCCATGGCGCAGGTGCAGCGCGACGTCCACCGCGAACGCGACGAAGCCGGCGGCGAGCATGAAGCCGCCCACCGTCGACACCACGTTGAGCCATTCCCAGCCCAGGCCCGGGTCGTACGTGTAGACCCGCCGCGGCATGCCGAGCAGCCCCGTCAGGTGCATCGGCAGGAAGGTGATGTTGAAGCCGCCGAAGATGAGCCCGAAGGTGGCCGCGCCGACCGCCTTCGACGGCATGCGGCCGGCGTATTGCGGCAGCCAGTAGTAGGCGCCGGCCAGCAGCGGGAACACCAACCCGCCGATCAGCACGTAGTGCAGGTGCGCCACCACGAAATGCGTGTCGTGCACCTGCCAGTCGAAGGGCACCAGCGCCACCATCACCCCGGTCAGCCCGCCCAGCACGAACACGAAGAAAAAGCCCACGACGTACAGCATCGGGATGTCCAGCCGCGGCCGGCCCGTCCACAGCGTGGCCAGCCAGGCGAAGATCTGGATGCCCATCGGGATCGACACGGCCATGCTGGCCGCCGAGAAGAAGCCGGCCGCCATCAGCGGAATGCCCACCGCGAACATGTGGTGCACCCAGAGCCCGAAGCTCAGGAAGCCGACCGACACGATCGCCGCGACGATCCACTTGTAGCCGGCCATCGGACGCTGCGCGAAGGTCGGGATGATCATCGACAGCAGCCCCGCGGCGGGCAGGAAGATGATGTAGACCTCCGGATGTCCGAACAGCCAGAACAAGTGCTGCCACAGCAGCGGGTCGCCGCCGCGCGTGGCGTCGTAGAAGGCGAAGCCGAAGCTGCGCTCGATCTCCAGCAGCAGGCTGCCGAGGATCAGCGGCGGGAAGGCGAACAGGATCATGAACGCGGTCACCAGCATGTACCAGGCGAACAGCGGCATGCGCGCCAGCGTCATCCCGGGCGCGCGCGTCTTCAGGACCGAGACGATGATCTCGATGGCGCCGGCCACCGCCGCGATCTCGGCGAAGGTCACGCCCAGCAGCCAGAAGTCGGCGCCCTTGTCCGGCGAGAAGCGCGCGTCCGACAGCGGCGCGTACATGAACCAACCCTGCTCGGGCGCCTGGCCCGTGAGCAGGCCGGCATACAGCATCAGCCCGCCCAGCAGGTAGCACCAATAGCCGTAGGCCGACAGGCGCGGCAGCGGCAGGTCCCGCGCGCCCAGCATCTTGGGCAGCAGGTACATCGCGAAGCCTTCGGCGATCGGCACCGCGAAGAGGAACATCATCGTGGTGCCGTGCATCGTCACGAAGCGGTTGTAGGTCCGCACGTCCAGCACGTCGGCGCCCGACCAGGACAACTGCAGCCGGATGAACATCGCGAGAACGCCGCCGGCCAGCAGGAAGGCGAAGCCCGTGACGATCGTGCGCACCGCGACGGTCGAGTGGTTGACCGCGGCCAGCGCGCCGATGCCTTTCCAGTTGGCCCACGCCGCGTCGAGCCGTGGGTGCGGACGCGCGACCTGCTGAGCGACGCCGTCCGTGGCGAGGTCCGCGGTGCGGTGCTCCACTCGAGCGGTCAAGGCTGCGTTTCCAACCAAGCGGAGAACTCGGCGGGAGATGCCACCAGCACCCGGAGCGCCATGTGCGCGTGCCGCTCGCCGCAGAATTCGGAGCACTGGCCGCGCAGCTCTCCGGGCCGGTCCGCCTGCAGGCGCAGCCGGTTCCAGCGGCCCGGAATCGCATCGATCTTGCCGGCCAACCGGGGCACCCAGAAGCTGTGGATCACGTCCGCACTGGTCACCAGCACCTCGACGGGGCGTCCGGCCGGCAGGCGCAACTCGTCTCGCAGGACCACGGCGGATGCGCCCTCGCGGTCGTGGTGCACTTCCCACCACCATTGGTGCGCCACGACGCGCACGCGCTGCGGCGCGCCGTCACCGGCCGCGACCGCCTCGGTCAGGCGGATGCCGTAGGCCAGCAAGGCCACCAGCGTCACGGTCGGCAAGACCAACCCGCCCAGGACGATCATCCGCGTTTCGCGGATCCGCGGGCGATGCCCCGGCGCGCGAAGCAGCACGTAGGCCAAGAGCCCCATCACCAGGGCGAGGACGGCGGTGCCACCCGCGAGCAGGACGTTCCACAGCTGCGCGACCTCGGCGGCGACCGGCCCGGCGGGAGAAAGGATCGACAGGGATGGCAAGAGTTGCTCTCACGGCGACAGCGTCCGGGAGGCGCACCGGATCGGTGCCTGCCCGTCCCGGCATGCGGCGACAGGGCAGGGCAAGCTTCGGGCCCAGGTGGCCGAGGCCCGAGCTCAGCCGTTCGCGTGCGCCAGCACCCGTTCGATGACGCGTCCGACCCCGAACAGCGCCGCCTCGCCCCGCCAGCGCCCCATCACCTGCAGGCCCACCGGCAAGGCCGATGTGCCGTCGGCCGGCGCGGCGAAGCCGCACGGGATCGACAAGGCGGGATGCCCGGCCACCGTGATCCAGTAGCAGCTCTTCAGCCAATCGACGTAGTTGGCCAGTGGCACGTCGTCGACATGGGTGGGCGTGGCCTGGTCGAGCGGGAAGGGCAGCACCTGGGACGTGGGCGTCAGCCACGCGTCGCAACCTACCATGAAGGCGGCCACGCGACCGAACACCGCCGTGCGCAGGCGGTGGGCCCGCGCCACGTCCGCGGCGGACAGCGACAACCCCTGCTCGATGTTCCAGCGCACGGCGTCCTTCATGCGAGCCGACTCGCGCGCATGCAGCTCCGCGAAGTTCTCCACGAAATACAGCGCGCGCAACGCGAGGAACGATTCGTCGGCGCCGTCGAAGTCCGGGTGCGCCTCGACCAGCTCGATGCCCGCCGCGCGAAGCCTTTCGATGGCGGCGCCGAAGGCATCGCGCACGGCGCCTTCGACCGGCACGCCGCCCAAGTCGGCGGAATACGCCAGGCGCAACGGCGCGGTGGCGGGGCGCGCGGCGCCGAGCAGGTCGTCCAGCCAACGCACCCACTGGTCCATCGGCCTCGCGACGGGTTGCTCGAACAGAGCCCGGTACGCGATCTCGGCGTCGGTGACGCTGCGCCCCAGCGGGCCGACGACGTTCAGCGTGCCGAAGGCGTTGGCATCTGGCTGCAGCGTCGGGTCCAGGTAGGCGCTGGGGCGCAAGCCCACCACGCCGCAGAAGCTGGCGGGGTTGCGCAGGCTGGCCGCCAAGTCCGATCCGTCGGCCACCAGCGCCATGCCGGTGGCCAATGCGCAAGCCGCGCCGCCGGACGAACCGCCGGCCGTGCGCGACGGGTCGTGCGGATTGCGCGTGGCGCCCAGCACGGGGTTGAAGGTCTGCGAGCCGGCCGCGAACTCGGGTGTGTTGGACTTGCCCACCAGCACGGCGCCCGCGGCGCGCAGGCGCCCGACGATCGGCGCGTCGCGCGTCGGCACGTGGTCGGCGAAGATCGGCGAGCCGAAGGTGGTGCGCAGGCCGGCGGTCTCGAAGATGTCCTTGGCCACGTATGGCAGGCCGGCCAGCACGCCGATCGGCCGGTTCTCGCGCAGCGCCTGCGTCTGCGCGTCCAGCTCGGCGTGGACGGTGGCGGCGTCGCGGCGGGTCGGGATGGCGTTGAGCTCGCCGTTGCGCGCCTCGATCGCGCGCAGGCACGCGTTCCAGGCGTCGTGGGGCGTGGCATGGCCGTCCGCGAATGCGCGCAGCCAGCCCTCGATGGTGTGGGCATGCATGGGTCAGTTGCTCGGAACGCGTGCGGCGAGCATCCGCCTGCAGGTCGTGGCGTCGAGCGAGAGCCGGTAGCCGGTGGCCAGGGCGCGCGCGGCGTCGTCCAGGCGCGCACGGCGTTGCGGCTCCTCGCAGGCGTCGAGCTCGGCACCGAAGGCCGCGAGCTCGGCGTCGAGCCGGTAGCGACGGCTGAAGGTGTAGCGCACGAAGTGCAGCACGGCGCCGCCGCGCCAGAACTGCTTGCAGTGTTCGAGTTCGTGCACGATGGTCGGCCAGTCGTCCGCGTAGTCCCGGCGAAGCAGCACGGCCGGGCCCAGGCAGACGCCCACCAGCCGTCCGGGCAATCGGGACACCACGAAGACCGGAACCGGCACTGCCCGCCAGATGGTGAAAAAACGCATGCGCATCGACCGATCTTAGCGCAGGCGGGATGACCGCACGGCGCCTCGCGGACCTGGCCGCTAACATGGTGGTGCCCGGCGCGGCCACCCGCCGCGTCTCGACGAGCCGTCCTACTGCGTTTCATGCCTTCGCCTGCCATCGCCTCGTCTCGGATCCCGGGCCCATCGTGGCCGGGTCCGTGCTGACCCGATTCCACGCGTTTCGCCGCCACGGCATCGCGCTGCTCGCGCTGCTGGTGTCGATCGCCGCGCATCTGGCGGCGCTTCTCGCGCCGTGGGAGCCGCCGGTGCCCGTGGCCGCGCCCTCGCAGCCCCCGGTGACCGTGACGCTTTTGCCGCCCCCGGCGGCCGTGCCGCGGGCTTCGGATCCGGCGCCTTCGGCGCCTGCCGCGTCACCCGCGGCGGCGACCCGGGCGCCGGCCCGACCGCGCCCTCTGGTCACGCCGCGCGTCGTGCAGCCGCGCCTTGCGGCCGGGCAGCCCGCTGGCGACGCTCCGATGGCCGCGTCGGACGTTCCGGCCGTACCCACCGGGTCGGACACGGCCGTTTCGCCCGACGGGCCGCAGGCCCCTGCCGTGGCTGGAGCCGTACCGCCGAGTGACGCTGGAGACGGAACCGACGCCCCGCCGCAGGTGCAGGCCGACACGCCGGTCGCGTCCGCGCCACCCCTGCCGCCCGCCGCGGTCGCCCGCCTGCCGGAACGGATCGAGTTGGCGTTCGACGCGTACCTCGAGAGCCTGGGGGGCGACACGCGGATCGGCACGGCCCGCTTCGAGCTTCGCCTCGAAGGCGGCCGCTACCACATGGCGATCGATGCGCGAGGTCCGTTGGCGACGCTGGCCTTCCAGAGCGAGGGCGCCTTCGAACCGGCGGGCTTCCGGCCGGATCGATTCACCGAGCATCGCCGCGTGGCTTTTCGCCGGCCCTTGGACCGCAGCGTCCGCTACCTGCACGCCGGCGCACCCGTCGAGGCGGCGGCGGTCGGCGCCGAAGCGGCGGTGCCCGAGCCGGCTGGTGCCGGCGCCGTGCTGGCCGTGCCGGCCGGTACGCAGGATCGCCTGTCGGCGCTCTTCCAACTGTGGCTGATCGCGCGCGCCGCAGCCGCGTTTCCCGAGCCGGGACACGAAATCCCGATGCCGCTGGCGACCTTGTCGAAGGTGCATGCCGCGCGCTTCAAGGTGAGCGCGCCCGAGCCTTTCGTGGTCGGCGACCGCGGTGTCGGCGCGGTGCGCTTCACCATGCTGCGCGACGGGCCGGAACCCGTGATCGACGTCTGGCTGGCCGACGACGCGCAGCGCCTGCCCGTGCAGCTGCGCTACGCCGAGAAAAACCAGGCGGTCCGCTTCGTGGCGACCGGCGCGCGCTGACGGTCGGATAGACTCGAAGGCTCGTCCGACCCTCGCCAGCGACCCAGGAGGCTGCACGCCGATGACTGAACCCGCATCCGCCCGGAACGTGCTCGGCGGCCCCCTGGTCGCCTGCTCCTACGACCCGCTGACCGGATTCTTCCGCGACGGCTGCTGCAGCACGGGCCCGCAAGACGTGGGCAGCCACACCGTCTGTGCCCGCGTGACGGCCGAGTTCCTGGCCTACTCGGGCAGCCGCGGCAACGACCTGTCGACGCCCCGGCCCGAGTACCGCTTCCGCGGCCTCAAGCCCGGTGATCGCTGGTGCGTGTGCGCCAGCCGCTGGATGGAAGCCTGGAAGGCGGGCGTGGCCCCGCCCGTGGTGCTGGAGGCGACGCACGAGGCCGCCCTGCGCGTCGTGCCGCTCGAAGCACTGCGCGCGCACGCCTACCTGCAAGGCACGCCCTGAGATGTTGAAGGTCGCGGTCGTTCCGGTCACTCCCTTCCAGCAGAACTGTTCCGTGATCGCGTGCGAGCGCACGCTGCGCGCCGCGGCGATCGATCCCGGCGGCGACCTCGACCGCATCGACGCCGCGCTGGCGCGATTGGGCGGCACCCTTGAAAAGGTGTTGCTGACCCATGGCCACATCGACCACTGCGGCCAGGCGGCGGAATACGCGCGCCGCCACGGCGTTCCGATCGAGGGCCCCCACGAGGCCGACCGCTTCTGGATCGACCAGCTGCCCGCGCAAGGCCGCATGTTCGGCTTTCCGGCGTTGGCGGCCTTCGCGCCGGAGCGCTGGCTGGACACCGGCGACACGGTGCGGGTCGGCGATCAATCGCTCGAAGTCATCCACTGCCCCGGCCACACTCCGGGACACGTGGTGTTCTTCCACCGGGCGCAGCGCCTGGCATTCGTGGGCGACGTGCTCTTCAACGGCTCCATCGGCCGCACGGACTTCCCGCGGGGCGACCACGCGGCGCTGGTCTCGTCGATCCGCGACCGGCTCTGGCCGCTGGGCGAGGACGTCACCTTCGTGCCGGGCCACGGCCCGACATCCACGTTCGGGCAGGAGCGGGCCGGCAACCCCTTCGTGGGCGACGCGGTGCTCGGCCCACGTCCAGGCGGTTCGCGCGCCTAGGCTAGAATCCGTATTCCGTATACAGATCCGGGCGCTCGCGCGTCCGCTGCCCGCGCGTGATCGAGCGCCTGCTCCTGGTCGTCGTCCCGGTCGTGCTTGTCGCGCTGCTCGGCTGGTGGATCGCCGGCCGGATGCGGCCGAACCTGGCCGACGTGAACCGCCTGAACATGGACGTGTTCACGCCCGCGCTGATCATCATGTCGCTGTCGTCGAGGGAGTTCGACCTGCGCGCGGCCTGGCCCGTGGCGCTGGCCAGCGTCATCGTCGTGCTGGGCTCGGGCGTGGTGGCGTGGGCCGCGGCACGCCTGATGAAGGTCGATCCGCGCGATTTCGTCCCGTCGATGATGTTCAACAACTGCGGCAACATGGGCCTGCCGCTGGCGTACCTCGCGTTCGGGGGGGAAGGCCTGCAGGTGATGGTCGTGCTCTTCGTCACGTCCAACCTGCTGATGTTCACGGTGGGGACGCGGCTGGTGCGAGGCCGCGTCGCGTGGGGCGAAGCGCTCGCCAACCCGATGGTGCTGGCCACCGTGGCCGGTGCTGTGCTCGGCGCGTGGCGCGTGGAGATCCCCGCGATGGTGGCGCCCGCGCTGCGCATGCTGGCCGACTTGTGCGTTCCCTTGATGTTGCTGTCGCTGGGCGTGCGGATGCGCGACCTGCGGCCGGCCGACTGGAAGCTACCCTTGGCTGGCGCGGTGGTCTGCCCGTTGTCGGGACTGTTGATCGCGCCGGTGGCTGTCTTGCTGCTGCCGCTCACCGACATCCAGCAGGGCGCGTTGTGGGTCTTCGCGGCGCTGCCGCCCGCCGTGCTGAATTTCCTGATGGCCGAGCGCTACCAGCGCGCCTCCCAGCAAGTGGCATCGATCGTCCTGGTCGGCAATCTGGCGAGCCTGGTGGTGGTGCCGCCCGTGCTTGCCTACGCGATGGCCCGTTGAGGCCGTTGCGGCCCGCTACGGCTCGATCGCCGCAGAATCCGGCCGACCGTTGGGCATAATCCCCTGCGCGCCATCGATGCGTGGCGCGACAGAGCCAAAACGGGAGGAGACCATGAAGCGACAACACAGGGCGCCGATGGCGGCGCTGCTGGCGGCGTTCACGCTGGCCGGCTGCAGCAGTTCGGATGACGACGTCGGCAATGCGCCGTCCCTTCAAGTGCGCAGCCTGTCCGCGCGTCCTGACTTCGTGAGCGGTGGCGACGCGCTGGTGCGGGTCGACCTGCCCGCGGGCGTGGCGGCCAACCGCGTCAAGGTGTTCGCCAACGGCGCCGACGTCACCAGTGCCTTCCGCCCGGATGCGGCCGGCAACGGCCTGGTCGGGTTGGTGACCGGCCTGCGCAGCGGCGACAACGCGATCGTCGCCCGCCACGAGGACGCGCAGGCCGCCCGCGAAGGCGCGCTCACCGTCAAGAACGCTCCGATCACCGGTCCGCTGCTGTCCGGGCCGCAGCAGCAGCCCTTCGTCTGCCAGACCACCGAGTTCGCGCTGCCCGACGGCACGCGGCTGCCCGCGGCGCGGGACGCGAACTGCTCGGTGCCCACCGTGGTGCAGTACGTGTACCGGGCCACCGGTGCGCCCGCGGCCACCGCCTTCCGGCCGCTGGCCAATCCGCAGGCCTTGCCCGCCGACGCGGCCACCACCACGACGATCGACGGACGGGCCGTGCCCTTCGTGGTGCGCGTGGAGACCGGCACCATCAACCGCGCGATCTACCAGGTCTCGATGCTGCACGACCCCAGCCGCGAGGCCGCGCCCAGCTTCGCGCTGCAGCCCGCGGGCTGGAACGGCCGGCTCGTGTACACCTTCGGCGGCGGCTGCACCGGCGGATGGTTCCGCCAGGGCGCGACCACCGGTGGCGTGCTGGACGAGAACATCCTCAAGCAGGGCTACGCGATGGCGTCGTCCTCCTTGAACGTGTTCGGCAACAACTGCCAGGACCTGACCGCGGCCGAGACCATGGCCATGGTCAAGGAGCGCTTCATCGAGGCCTACGGCCCGCCGCGCTACACCATCGGTTGGGGCTGCTCTGGGGGTTCGTACCAGCAGCACCAGATCGCCGACAACTATCCGGGCCTGCTCGACGGCATCCTGCCCGGCTGCAGCTTCCCGGAAGTGCTGTTCGCCACGGTCTACTCGATCACCGATGCGCGGCTGCTGGGCAACTACTTCGACAACCTCGCCCCCAACACCTTCACGCCGCAGCAGCAGCAGGCGGTGGCGGGCTTCCTGAACCTGGCCACGCTGCGCACCTCCACGGTGTACGAGGGCGCGTTGCGCATCAGCCCGACCCGCTACTGTCCGCCGGTGCTGCCGGCGGCGCAGCGGTACGACGCGACCACCAACCCGGGGGGTGCGCGCTGCGACGTGTACACGCACACGATCAACGCGCTCGGCACCGATCCGGCCACGGGGTTGGCGCGGCGGCCGCTGGACAACGTGGGCGTGCAGTACGGGTTGGCCGCCCTGAACGCGGGCACCATCACGGTCGACCAGTTCCTGGACATGAACGAGCGCATCGGCGGCTACGATCGGGACGCCGGCTTCCAGGCGGCGCGCACCGTGGCCGATCCGATCGCGATGCGCAACGCGTACCAGACGGGCCGGCTCACCAATGGCGGCGGCGGGTTGAAGGACGTGCCGATCATCGACTACCGCAACTACACCGATGACAACCCGATCGGCGACATCCACCTGCGCTACCACTCGTTCTCCATGCGGGAGCGGCTGCGCAAGGCCAACGGCACCGCCGACAACCAGGTGATGCTGGTCGAAGGCGCGTTCGCGCAGTACGGCTACTACTCCAGCCAGAGCCCGCTGCTGCTGCGCGCGTTGTCGGAGATGGACAAGTGGCTCGCCGCGATCGCGGCCGACGCGTCGGATGCGCCCAAGTCGGTCAAGGTGATCCGCAACAAGCCTCCCACGCTGCAGGAAGGCTGCAACACGCGCGACGCCAACCCCACGTTCATCGCCGAGCAGATGGTGCGCGGGCAGGGCCGGTGCGAGGCGCTTTATCCGTCCAGCCCGCCCCCGCGCGAAGTGGCGGGCGCCCCGGTGGCGCACGACATCATCAAGTGCCAGCTGAAGCCGGTGTCGCTTGCCGACTACCGCGTGCCCTTCAGCGCGCCCCAGCAGGCGCGCCTGGCCCAGGTGTTCCCGGCGGGGGTGTGCGACTGGAGCCGCCCGGGCGTGGAGCAGCAAGGACTGCGGGGCACCTGGCTGACGTTCTGAGTCGACGCGGGTGCGCGGTCAGCCGCGCACCCGCTCCACTCGGCTCGACAGCACCAGCGCCATCGCCATCAGCGCCACGCCGAAGGGCGCGAGGCCGCCGGGCTGCCCGGCGGCCAGCATGGCCGAGCCGGCCAGCGCACCGATGGCCTGGCCGAGATAGAGCCCCGACGAGTTCAGGGCGACCGTGGCCGGCGCCAATGCGGGTGCCAACCCGATCAGCCGCGCCTGCTGCAGCGAATTGCTGGAGAAGCACCCCAGGCCCCACGGCACCAGCGCCAGCACGATCAGCGCGACCGTGCCGGTCCACACCCCGATGCTCCACGTCGACAGGCCCAGCAGCATCGCGCCCAGCGTGAGCGCCACGGTGCGTGGCGTGCCCAGGCGGCCCACGAGCCGCGAGGCGGCCACGTTGCCCACGAAGCCGAACGCGCCGAACAGCGTGAAGAGCGCGGCGATCAGCCCAGGGCCGGCGTCCAGGAGCCGCCGGTATTCCGGCGCCAGAAAGCTGGACAGGGTGAACTGGCCGGCCGTCTGCACCACCGTGACGGCCAGCGCCAGCCGCAACGCAGCGCTGCCGCCCACCTGGCGCCACACCGTGAAGGACACCCCAGGGGAGAACACGCGAGGCGGCAGGGTGCGTGCGACCGCCACGGCGGCCGCCAGCGCCATCGCCGCTTCGAGCAGGTAGGCCGACCGCCAGCCGAGCGTCGCGCCAAGCCAGCTGCCCAGCGGCATGCCCAGGGTCGCGGCCACCGACCAGCCCAGGAACGCGAAGGTCACGCCGGCTGCCCGCCGGTGCGGCGGCAGCAAGACGCCCAGCGCGGCGGCGGCTTGCGGCGTGAAGACCGCGGCGCCGACGACGGTGACCACGCGCGCGGCCAGCAACGTGCCGAAGCCGGGCGCGACCGCCGACGCCAGGTGACCGACCACGTACAGCGCCAGCGCCCCGACCAGCAGCATGCGCCGGTCGAGCCGGCTGGCGATCTGCGCCATGGCCGGCGCGCCGACACCCATCACGATCGCGCCCAGCCAGACCAGCATCGCGATCCTCGGCACGGGCAGGCCGAAGGCATCGCCCAGCACATTCATCATGCCGGCCGGCATCATGATGCCCGTGCCGATCACGAAGTTGCCAGCGGCGAGCGCCCACAGCATGCCGCGTTCGCCTCGCGGTGGGGCAGGCGCGCTCGGCGCTTCCGCGGCAGTGGCTGGGGCGGCGGGCGCTGCGCCGCTCACGCGGCCGAGGCGAGCGGCATGAAGTCGAAGCCGTTGCCGCGGCGCACGATGCGTCCGATGCCGGGCGAGCCCCAATGGAAGCCCGCCACCAGCCACCCCTCGCGCACCGCCTGGTCCAGGATGCGGCGGCGCGTCTCGCGCGCTTCGTCGGGGAACATGTCGAACTGCACCGCCCAGTCCGGATTGCGCACGAAGAGCTGCGGCACGTTGGTCAGGTCGCCCAGATAAGCCAACCGGGCGCCGCGCGACTGCACCAAGAAGGCCGTGTGGCCCGCCGTATGGCCGTAGGCGGGCAGGGTGCCGATGCCGGGCAGGATCTCCTGCGACGGCAGGAAGCGGCGCACGCCGTCGCGGCCCAGCGGGCCGAAGACGCGGCGCACGTTCTCGAAGGCGGCGCGCATCTGCGGGCGCCCGTTCATTTGCGCGTCGTCCATCCAGAAGTCGTATTCCGGGGCCGGCACCCAGATGCGGGCAGCGGGGAACGCCAACAGGCCGTCGCGATTGCGGATGCCGCCGATGTGGTCGCCGTGGAAGTGCGTGATCGCGATGTCGGTGATCGACTTCGGGTCGATGCCGGCCGCCGTCATGTTGGCCAGCAGTTGCCCGGAGTTCGGGCCGCCGAACTGCCCGTTGCCGGTGTCCATCAGCACGCGCGCGCTGCCGGTGTCGACCACGAAGCCCGTGAACGTGATCGTGAGCGAGTCGGTGGGCAAGTTGGCCTCGCGCAGCGCCGCCTGAACTTGCGCCAAGGAAGCGTTGCGCACGAAGCCTTCGGCCAGCGGAAAGGTGTTGCGGCCGTCCACGATCGAAGTGACGGTGAAGGCGCCGACCGGGATGCGGACGACCCCGGGGGCGACCGTCGCCGTGGCCGGCATGGCCATGCGCGGCGTGCCGCAGGCGGAAAGCAACCCGGCCGCGGCGAGTGCGCTGCCGCCAGCGAGCAGGCGGCGTCGCGAAGGACGATGGGAAGACGACGAACTGGTGTGCGCGAACGGCATCGGCGGGTTTCCTTGGGTTTGGACCGACCGATTCTAGACAGTTCATCCCGCAGGCGCCGACGGCCTGCATAATCGTCCGGATGAGCGCATCCATCCGTCCCGGGCGTCGGCGCCTGTTGGCTGCCGGCGCGGGCGTCGTCGCATCGGGCACCTTGCCGGGCTGCGCCTCGCTGTTCGATCCCGTCGGTCCCGTGCCGCAGCCCGACGGCTCGCCGCGCCGGCATGCGCAGCCGGTCCCGTTCTCGGCGGCGCGCCCGGACGGCCGGCTGCCGCCGGGCTGGGAGCCCTACGTCTTGCGTCGCGATCGCCGTCCCACGCGCTACGAGGCGGTCGAAGCCGATGGCGGCACCGTGCTGCGGGCGCGGGCCGAGCGCGCCGCCAGCGGCGTGCAGTGCGAGCTCGACCACGACGTGGACGCCGGCCGCCGCTTCCTGCGGTGGCGTTGGCGCGCGGACACGCTGGCCGACGGCGCCGACGTGTCCGCCGACGAACTGGACGACGCCCCGCTGCGCGTGGTGCTGGCTTTCGGCGGGAACGTGGCCACGCTTCCATTGCGCGAGCGCTCCTTCTTCGAGCTGGTGAGGACGTTCACCGGCAAAGAGCTGCCCTACGCGACGCTGATGTACGTCTGGGACGCGGTCCTGCCGGTCGGCACCGTCGTGCGGGTGCCACGCACCACCCGCATCCGCTACGTGGTGGCCGAATCCGGCACGAAGAGCCTGGGCCGCTGGAACGACTACCGGCGCGACGTCGCCGACGACTACCGCCGCGCTTTCTCGGGCGAGGCGCCCGGCCACGTCACCGCGGTCGGCCTGCTGACGGACTCCGACGATCTGGGCGGCATGGCGGAGGGCTGGTACGGCGACATCGCCTTCGTCGATTGAGGACTCTTCCCGCATGAAGCTCGTGATCGCCACCCCCAGCCCGTATGCACGCAAGGCGCGCATCGCCCTCATTGAAAAGAGCTTGCGATACGAGGAGTCTGTGGACAACCCCTGGATGCCCAACGCCGGCGTCGGTGCGCTGAACCCGTTGGCGAAGGTGCCGACGCTGCTGCTGGACGACGGCCGGGTGTTCCACGACTCGAGCGTGATCGTGGAATACCTGGACGCCGTCGCGCCGATGCCGCGCTTCATTCCGGCCGATTCGATGGCGCGGGTCGAAGCGCGTCAAGTCGAGGCGATCGCCGACGGCGTCTGCGACGCGGTGGTGATGATCGTCCTGGAAGGCGCGCGGCCAACGGCGATGCGCAGCGTCGATTGGATCCGGCGGCAACGGCACAAGGTCGATGCGGGCATCGCGGCGCTGGAGGCCAGGTTGGCCGGGCGAGCCGCCTTCCTGGCACCGGGAGACGACGCGGGTGCGCCCACGCTGGCCGAAGTCGCGACCGCCTGCGCGCTGGCCTACTGCGATCTGCGCCTGCCGGAGGCCGATTGGCGTCCCGGCGCGCCGGGCCTCGCGGCGCTGTCCGATCGGATGGAAGCGCGTGCGTCCTTCGCTGCCACGCGTCCCGTCGCGCAGGACGTGCCGACGGTGCGCTGACCTGCCACCGCGCGCAGCCCTAGCCCGAGACCACCTCGGTGGGCGGCGTCCAAGGCGGAGCCACGAGTCGACGCCGCCCGTCGCTGCTCAACTCCACCCCCGGCGCGTCAAGGGCCACGCGGTCCCATTGCTCGCACGTGACCTGCTTGTGCTTCTGGTCCAGCCCTTCGCAGTAGTTGCTGTAGCGGCACGTGCGGACCTGGTCGCCCAGCCCGAGCGAGAGCTTCAGGAACCAGTCGGGGTCGGACAGCGTCTGCCGCGCCGCCGCGATGATGTCGGATTGGCCCGTGGCGAGCATGCGCTCGGCCACCTCGAAGGAATGGATGCCGCCGCACGACACGATCGGCGTGTCGAGGCCTGCGGCGCGCACGGCGGCCCGCACCTGCGCCACGGCCTCGGTGTTGCGCCCGAACGGCCCGCGCTCGTCCGACAGGTACTGCGGCATGCATTCGTAGCCGGACGGCCCGGTGTACGGGTACGCCGCCTGGCCCACGCCGGGTTGCTTGGCGTCGTCGAACTTGCCCCCGCGCGACAGCGACAGGAAGTCCATGCCGGCGCGGGCGAACTCCACGCCGAACCAGGTGGCGTCCGCGACGTGGTTGCCGCCTTCCACGCACTCGTCCGCCAGGTAGCGGCAACCGACCGCGCAACCCGGGTCGACCGCATCGCGCACCGCGCGGTACACCTCCAGCGGCAGACGCACGCGCGCCTCGCGCACGCCGCCATAGCCGTCGTCCCGATCATTGGTGGCCGACAGGAACGACGCCATGGTGTAGGCGTGCGCGTAGTGCAGCTCCACGCCGTCGAAGCCGGCCTGGCGGGCGCGCACCGCCGCGCGGGCGAACAAGCCCGGCAGCACTTCCGGCAGCTCCCGCACGTGCGGCAGGTGCAAGTCGGTGACGCGCTCGCGCGCGCCCATCTGCAGCGCCTCCCATTCGCGCGGGTCGAGCACGCGCTGCTGCTCGTCGGCGGGCGCGGCCGCCAGATGGGCACGGATGCGCTCTTCGGGCCAGTCGCGGGCGCCCGGCGTGGTGGCATCCAGCAACCCGCGGTGCCGGTCGGTGATCCGAAGGAAGCGCTCGTAGTACTTGGCCGGATCGGGCCGGCGCTTGATGCCGAGGAAATCGATCAGCTGGATCATCAGCCGGGTGGCGCCGCCGCTGGCCTCGTGGACGGCGCGCACCAGTTCCGCCAATCCAGGCAGGAAGCGGTCGTCGCCGATGCGCAGCAGCGGGCCGCTGGGCACGTCGCGGATGCCGGTGGCCTCGATGACGATCACGCCCGGCCGCCCCTGCGCGAAGCGCCGGTACCAGCCGATCACCTCGGGCGTGACGAAGCCGTCGTCGGTCGCGCGCCACGGCACCATCGCCGGCACCCAGGTGCGCTGCGCCGCCTGCCAAGGGCCGATCCGGACCGGGCTGAACAACATCGAGCGCGCCGCCTCGTCCCGCGTGGGCACGCGGCCAGGGGCAGGCTCGAACTTGATGCGTTGCGGCGGCTTCCACATGGTCACTTGCCCCAGGAATCCTTCAGGCCGACGGCCTGGTTGAACACCGGCCGGTCGGCGCGGTGGTCCACGCGGTCGGCGACGAAGTAGCCGATGCGCTCGAACTGGAAGCGATCGTCCGGCGCGGCTTGCGCCAGCGACGGCTCCAGCATCGCGCGGACCACCCGTTTGGAGTCGGGGTTCAGCGCGGCGAGGAAGTCCCGCCCGCCGGCATCGGGCTGCGGCTCCAGGAAGAGCCGCTCGTAGAGACGGACTTCGGCCTGCACGGCACCCGCGGCCGGCACCCAGGTGATCACGCCCTTGGTCTTGTAGGCGTCGCTGCCCGGCGTGCCGCTCTTGCTGTCGAGCATCGCCTCGGCATGCACGGCCACCACGTTGCCCTGCGCGTCCTTCTCGCACCCGGTGCAGCGCACCACGAATCCGTAGCGCAGCCGCACCAGCGCACCGGGCGACAGGCGGTGGTAGCCCTTGGTGGGCACCTCCATGAAGTCGCCGCGATCGATCCAGAGCTCACGGCCGAAGTCGAAGCGGCGCATGCCCAGCTCCGGGCGCTGCGGATGCGCGGGCGCGCTGCAGGCGGCCAGTTCCTTGGACGCGTCCGCTGGCCAGTTGTCGATGACCAGCCTGACCGGGTCCAGCACCGCCATCGCGCGTGGCGCCTTGCCTTCGAGGTCTTCGCGCAGCGCGCCTTCCAGCACGGCGTAGTCGATCCAGCCGTCGGACTTGGACACGCCGATGCGGTCGCAGAAGAGCTGGATGGCCTGGGGCGTGTAGCCGCGGCGGCGCAGCCCCACCAGCGTCGGCATGCGCGGGTCGTCCCAGCCATCCACCCGGCCTTCGTTGACCAGCTGCGCGAGCTTGCGCTTGCTGGTGACCACGTAGGTGAGGTTGAGCCGCGCGAACTCGATCTGCTGGGGCAGGGGCGCCTGCAGCACGCCGGGCAGGCGCCGTCCGGCGTCGGGGCCGCCGGCGGGCACCGCGTCCTCGGCCAGCCGCGCCAGAAGCCAGTCGTACAACGGCCGGTGGTCCTCGAACTCCAGCGTGCAAAGCGAATGAGTGATGTTCTCCAGCGCGTCCGAGATCGGATGCGCGAAGTCGTACATCGGGTAGATGCACCAGTCGTTGCCGGTGCGGTGGTGCTCGGCGCGGCGGATCCGGTAGAGCACCGGGTCGCGCAGGTTGATGTTGGGGCTGCCCATGTCGATGCGGGCGCGCAGCACGTGGGCGCCATCGGCGAACTCGCCGGCGCGCATGGCGCGAAAGAGCGCGAGGTTCTCGTCGACGCCGCGGTCGCGATACGGCGATGGCCTGCCGGGTTCGGTCAGCGTGCCGCGCGCGGCGCGCATCTCGTCGGCGCTCTGGGAGTCCACGTAGGCGTGGCCGGACTCGATCAAGCGCTCGGCGAAGCGGTACATCGCCTCGAAGTAGTCGCTGGCGTAGTAGAGGTCGGATTCGGCCTCTTCGCCGGGCGCGTCCGCGTGCGTCCAAGAAAAGCCCAGCCACTGCACCGTGTCGAGGATGGCGTCGACGTACTCCTGGTCTTCCTTGACCGGGTTGGTGTCGTCGAAGCGCATGTGGCAGCGCCCGCCGTAGTCGCGCGCGACACCGAAGTTCAGGCAGATGGACTTGGCGTGGCCCACGTGCAGGTAGCCGTTGGGCTCGGGCGGGAAGCGCGTGCGGATGCGGGCCGGATCGAGCGGGGCGCCGGCGTGCGCGGCCGCGTCGCCCGGGTGGCCGGCCCAGCGGCGCTGCGCGTAGGTGCCGGCCGCCAGGTCGTCGTCGATCCGGTTGCGGATGAAATTGGTCGCGGGTGCGGCGTCGCGCGGCTCGGCAGGGGCGTGCATCGATGAATGCCGGGTTCGGAAAGGGAACCGACGATTCTACCGGCGCGCCCCGGCGGTCGCCGTGGGTCAGACCCCCAGCAGCTCGACCTCGAAGAGCAAGGTGGCGTTGGGCGGAATGACGCCACCCGCGCCGCGCGCGCCGTAGCCCATCTCCGGCGGGATGGTGAGCATGCGCTTGCCGCCCACCTTCATGCCCGCCACGCCCTGGTCCCAGCCCTTGATCACGTGGCCCGCGCCCAGCGGGAAGGAGAAGGGCTGGTTGCGGTCCTTGCTGGAGTCGAACTTGGCGCCCTTTTCGCCGTTCTGGTAGAGCCAGCCGGTGTAATGCACCAGCACGTTCGCGCCGGCCTTGGCTTCGGCGCCGGTGCCGACTTCGATGTCGTCGATCTGCAGGCCGCCTGGGTTGGTGGTGCTCATGTCGATCCGCTCGCTCCGTGGGTTGGGGCCGCCGACTCTAGCAGACGCGGGGGTCGGCCAAGCACGGCCGCGCGGCACCGGACGCTCCGGTGGTGCACCATTGGCGGACACGAGAAGCGGTGCCGCCGCGTGCTTCGGCGCCGCAGTCCGAGGAGCATCCGCATGACCGCGTTCACCGACTTCGACCGCCTCCCCCGCGACCGCCTGCCCGCGCTGCTGCGCGCGATGCCGAAGGCCGAGCTGCACTTGCACGTCGAGGGCTCGCTGGAACCCGAGCTGATCTTCGCGCTGGCGCAGCGCAACGGCGTCGCGCTGCCCTACCCGGACGTGGAAGCGCTGCGCGCCGCGTACGCGTTCACCGATCTGCAGAGCTTCCTGGACATCTACTACGCCGGCGCGAGCGTCCTGCTGCACGAGCCGGACTTCTTCGACATGGCGTGGGCGTACCTCGTGCGCGCCGCATCCGAGAACGTCTTGCATGCCGAGATCTTCTTCGACCCGCAGACGCACACCTCGCGCGGCGTGCCGATGGCCGCCGTGATCGGCGGGCTGGACCGCGCCTGCCGGCGCGCCCGCGACGAGCTGGGCATCGGCGCACGGCTGATCCTGTGCTTCCTGCGTCACTTGAGCGAAGACGAGGCGATGGCGACGCTGGACGCCGCGCTGCCGCACCGGCAATGCTTCGTCGGCGTGGGGCTGGACAGCAGCGAGCGCGGGCATCCGCCGGAGAAGTTCGCGCGGGTGTTCGCCAAGGCGCGCGAGGCCGGCCTTCGGCTGGTGGCCCACGCGGGCGAGGAGGGTCCTGCGGAGTACGTGCGCGCCGCGCTGGACGTGCTGCGGGTGGAGCGCATCGACCACGGCGTGCGCAGCCTGGAGGACCCGGAGCTGGTGCGGCGGCTCGCACGAGAGGGCATGCCGCTGACCGTGTGCCCGCTGTCGAACGTCAAGCTGCGCGTCTTCGGCACGATGGCCGAGCACAACCTGCCGGCGCTGCTGGCGGCGGGCCTGAAGGTGACGATCAACTCCGACGACCCGGCGTACTTCGGGGGCTACGTCAACCAGAACTACACCGAGACCTTCGCGGCGCTGCCGCAGCTCGGCGCCCGCGAAGCGTACCGGCTGGCGCGCAACGGCTTCGAGGCGAGCTTCGCCAGCGACCGCGAGAAGTCGGCCTGGATCGACCGGCTCGACCGGGCCTTCGAGTACGCGGCCGCCGGTCGCTGAGCTCAGTCGCCCTTCAGGCGTCGGACCAGGCTGGAGGTGTCCTGCCGGCCGGCGCCCATGCGCTGCAGGTCGCCGTAGAACTGGTCGACCAGCGCCGCCACCGGCAGGCGGGCGCCGTTGCGGCGCGCCTCGTCCAGGCACAGGCCCAGGTCCTTGCGCATCCAGTCCACCGCGAAGCCGAAGTCGAACTCGCCCTCGACCATCGTCTTGCCGCGGTTGTCCATCTGCCAGGACTGCGCGGCGCCCTTGCCGATCACGTCCAGCACCAGCTTCATGTCCAGCCCGGCCTGCTGCCCGAAGGCGATGCCTTCGGACAGGCCCTGCACCAGCCCGGCGATGCAGATCTGGTTGACCATCTTGGCCAGCTGCCCCGCGCCGGGGTCTCCGATGCGCGTGTAGGCGCGCGAGAACGCCATCGCCACGGGGCGTGCGCGCTCGACCGGTTCGGCGTCGCCGCCGCACATCACCGTGAGCAGGCCGTTGACCGCGCCGGCCTGGCCGCCGGACACCGGCGCGTCGACGAAGTGCAGCCCGCGCGCGCGCGCCTGCGCGTGCAACTCGCGCGCGACCTGCGCGCTGGCGGTGGTGTGATCGACGAAGACGGCGTCCGCCGCCATGCCGGCGAAGGCGCCGTCGTCGCCCAGCACCACGCTTCTCAGGTCGTCGTCGTTGCCGACGCAAGCGAAGACCAGGCTGGCGCCCGCGGCCGCTTCGCGCGGCGTGGCGGCGGCGCGGCCGCCATATTGCTCCGCCCACTGCTGGGCCTTGGCCGCCGTGCGGTTGTAGACCGTCACGTGGTGCCCGGCGCGGGCCAGATGCCCGGCCATCGGGTGGCCCATCACGCCCAGGCCCAGGAAGGCCACGCGCTGCGGCGCGACCGGCTCGTATGTCTTCTGCTGCGTCATGCTGGCGCTTCCCGTCGAGATTGGACGGGGCGCAGCTTAGCCGAACTCAGCGCTCGTAGCCGATGCGCTTGATCTCGAAACCCGCCTCGCGCAGGTGGTCGAGCATGTTGCCTTCGCCCACCAGGTGGAAAGCGCCGACCACCGCCATCACGGTGCCGGGCAGCCGGGCCTCGCCGGCCAGGCGCTGCGCCATGCGCTCGTCGCGCTCGGTGAAGACGCGCCGATGCGCGCTGCCCAGCACGCCCGCCGTCGGGTAGGCGTGCAGCCTCAGCCGCGCCAGCCTGTCGACGTCACCCAGGCGCCAGGCCTGCACGATCTGGCTGAAGGTGCGGTCGTAACCCTTGAGCTGCTCCAACCGGAAGGCCAGCACCGCCTCCTGCTCTTCGGGCGAGCCGCCGGCGAAGGCCCAGGCCTGCTCGGCGGCCGTCTCCAGCTCGACCACGGCCTTGCCGTCCTCGCGCGCCATCTTGAGCATGTACGACTCGATGCCGTGCGTGCCGGTGGCGGCCAGGCCCGCGTCGTCGACGCTGACCATCGACAGCGCCAACGCCCACGGCTTGGTGTAGCGGGTCTTGGACCATTCCAGGTGGTCGTAGCGGAAGTGCCGGCGCAGCTCGCGCAGCAGCTTCGGCGAGACCACGGTCTCCAGCGATTCGCCGGGCGCCCAGGCGGCCAGCGGCGCCACGGCGGCACGGAGCGCCGGCATGTGCGAGGCCACGTCCAGTTCGATGGCCACGCGGTCGGCGCTGCGGTAGGCCGCCTCGATCGCGTCGGGCAGCGGATAGAAACGCGGAATGCCTGCGTGCACCGAGCCGAAGAGCAGGATGCGCCCCGGCAGGTCCGCATGGTTGGCCTCGTAGAGCGCGGGCCGATACGGGATCGGCGTGAAGCTCTTGTAGGCGCAGCCCGGCAGGGCGAGGGTGGCTGCGGCGACGGCCGCCCCGCCGGCGATCCGGCGCAGCAGGCCGCGGCGACCGGCGGCGAACGAACTGCTGTTTTCCATGACGCGATCCTCGCGCAGCGATGCACCCTTGCGGGCGGGCACGCGCCGACCGGCGGCAGGCGACCGATGGACGTCCGTGACGACGCCTCCGGGCCCGCGCCAGCGGCGCGGCGCCCGGCTCAGAAACCCACGGCCTGCCCGTCGCGGCGCGAATCGCTGGCGGCCACGTAACCGTCTTCCATGTCGTCGGACAGGCGCCAGATGAACTGGCCCGACCCGAAGTCCATGTACGGATCCTCGATGGATTCGATCCTGTGGCCGCGCGCCTCCAGGTCGGCGACCACGTCGGGGGCCATGGTGGCCTCGACGTCGACCGACAGCCCGCGGTTCACTTTCCAGCGCGGCGCGTCGCAGGCCGCCTGCGGGCTCTGGCCGAAGTCCACCATGCGCATCAGCGTCTGCAGGTGGCCCTGCGGCTGCATGTTGCCGCCCATCACGCCGAAGCTCATCTGTGGCCGGCCGTCGCGGGTCAGGAACGCCGGGATGATGGTCTGGAACGGACGCTTGCCCGGCGCCACGCAGTTGGCGTGGTCCGCCTGCCGCGTGAAGCCGTGGCCGCGGTTCTGCAGCGACACGCCGATGCCGGGCACGACGACGCCCGAGCCGAAGCCCATGTAGTTGGACTGGATGAAGCTCACCATCATGCCGCGCTCGTCGGCGGCCGTGAGGTAGATGGTGCCGCCGGTGGGCGGCAGCCCGTGCTGCGGGTCGCTGGCGCGGTCACGGTCGATCAGGCGTGCGCGCTCTGCGAGGTACGCCGGATCCAGCAGGGATTGCGGCGACACGCGCATGTGGCGGATGTCGGCCACGTGCGCATAGACGTCCGCGAAGGCGAGCTTCATCGCCTCGATCTGAAGGTGCCGGAACTGCGCGGAATCCGGATGCAGGCCCGACAGGTCGATCTCTTTCAGGATCCCCAACGCGATCTGTGCCGCGATGCCCTGGCCGTTGGGCGGGATCTCGTGCAGGGTGTAGCCGTGGTAGTCCATCGCCAGCGGTTCGACCCACTCCGGCGCGTAGCCGGCCAGGTCGGCCTGCGTCATGGCCCCACCGTGCGCGGCGCTGTGCTCGGCCAGTCGCTGCGCGGTCTGGCCTTCGTAGAAGTCGCGGCCGCGCGTCTGGCCGATGCGGCGCAAGGTGGCGGCGGCGTCGGGCAACGCGAAGCGCTCGCCCACGCGCGGCGCGCGGCCGTGCGGCATGAACGCCTGCGCGAAGCCGGGCTGGTCGGCCAACACCGGCACCTGCGCGGCCCACTTGTGCGCCACGATCGGCGCGACGGCATGTCCGCGCTCGGCCAGTTCGGCGGCGGGCGCCAGGCATTCGTCGAAGGGCAGGCTGCCGAAGCGCTCGTGCAGCGCGGCCCAGCCGGCCACCATGCCAGGCACCGTGACGGTGTCCCAGCCACGCTGGGGCAAGTCGTTGCCTTCGCCGTACTTGCGATCGAAGTACGCGCGGTCCCATGCCGCGGGCGCCGTCCCCGACGCGTTGAGGCCATGCAGCTTCTGGCCGTCCCAGACGATGGCGAACGCGTCGCTGCCCAAGCCGCACGAGACCGGCTCGACGATGGTGATGGCCGCCGCCGCGGCGACGGTCGCGTCGATGGCGTTGCCGCCGCGGGCCAGCATGCGCAAGCCCGCCTGGGCGGCCAGCGGGTGGGAGGTGGCGACGACGTTGCGCGCCAGCACCGGGATGCGCACCGTGGGGTAGGGGTTGTTCCAGTCGAAGGTCATCGAGGGCTTGGATCCGCGGAGAGCGTGTCGGGAAATCGTTCGGTCAGGCGCCGAGCTGGTCGGCGAGGTCCAGGAAGTCGCGGGCGTGGAGGTCGTTGGTCGGGTCGCGCGCCACGTCCTTGGGGCGCGCCCGGCCGAATTCGTGCGGCCGCTCGACATAGGCGCTTCGCAGCCCGCAGCCGGCGGCGGCCTGCAGGTCGTCGTGGTGCGCCGCGACCATCATGACCTGGCGGGGGGGCAGGTCGAAGACGTCGGCGACGCCCAGGTACGCCTGCGGGTCGGGCTTGTAGTGGCGGAAGATCTCGGCCGACAGCACGCAGTCCCAGGGCAGCCCGGCACGCTTGGCCATGTTCGTGAGCAGGCCGACATTGCCGTTGGACAGGGTGCAGATCGTGAAGCGCCGCTTCAGGCGCGCCAGGCCCTCGACGACGTCGGGCCAGGGGTCCAGCCGGTGCCAGGCGAGGTTGAGGTCGCGGCGCTGCGCCTCGGGAAGGTCCGCGACGCCGAATCGATCGAGCACGCCGTCGAGGATCATGCGGTGCAATTGGTCCAGACGCGTCCAGGGCAGCTCGCCCCGCTGCACGCGGGCCATGGCCGGCCGGTAGCCGGCGCGCCATTCGAGCGCGAACGCGTCGGCGTCGACGTCGAGGCCCATCGCCGCGACCTCGCGCGCGATGCTGCCGTGCCAGTCCACGACCGTGCCGAACACGTCGAAGGCCAGCACCTTCGGCGCCGCCGCGTTTTCCATGTCCCCACTCCCGCGGCCGGGCGGCCGCTTCGCATTCCATCGGTCGCGCCGGCCCGCGTACGGGACGGCGTCGCAAGCCGCATCCTACTCGGGCTTGATGCCCGCGCGCGAGATGACGGCCTTCCAGCTCTCGTATTCGTCCCGGACCACCTTGCCGAACTGCTCCGGCGTGCCGGTGGCGGGCTCGGCGCCCGCGGTCTGCAGCCGTTCCATCACGTCGGGCTGGCGCAGCATCGCCGCCACCTCGCGGTTGACCCGCTGCACCACGTCAGCGGGCGTGCCGGCCGGCGCCAGGATGCCGAACCAGTTGCTCACCTCCATCCCCGGGATGCCGATCTCGGCGAAGGTGGGCACGGCGGGCAGCGCGGAAGAGCGCCTTCCGCCGCTGACCGCGAGCGCCCGGATCTTGCCGTCGCGCAGATGCGGCTGCGCGCTCACCACGCTGTCCATCAGGAACGTGATCTGCCCCGCGACCAGGTCCGGCACGACCAGCCCCGTGCCGCGGTACGGGATGTGCACGGCGAAGAGCCCGCCGGCCCGCCACTTGAAGAGCTCGGCCATCAGGTGCGGATAGGTGCCGATGCCGCTCGAGCCGTAGTTGTGCTTGCCGGGCGCGGCCTTGACCGCCGCGACCAGCGCGCGCGCATCGCCGTTCGGAAAGGCCGAGCCCACGACGAGCACGCTCGGCGCATTGGCGATCTGCGCCACCGGCACGAAGTCGCGGAACGCGTCGTACGGCAGCCGCGGGTTGATCGCCGGGCCGATCGAATGGGTGGAGCTGGTGGACAACAGAAGAACGTGTCCGTCGGGCGAGGCCTTGGCGACCGCGTCGGCGCCGATGGTCCCGCCCGCGCCCGGGCGGTTCTCGACCACCACTTGCTGGCCCAGCGAAGTCGACAACCGTTGCGCGGTGATGCGCGCGACGATGTCGGTGGCCCCGCCGGCAGGGAAGGGCACGACGAGCCGGACCGGCCGGGTCGGCCAGCCGGGTTGGGCGGTGGCGGGGCGCGGCAGGGCCGCGTGCGCGGCGACCAGGGCGCCGGTGGACAGCAGGAGCGCGCGACGTCGCGCGGAGATCGTCATCGGGTTCGGTGGGACGCAGGTCGACGGGATGCGGCCGATGATGCCGCAGGACGGACGCCGCGTCGACGGCGCGCGAAGACGCGCCGCGCGAGCAGCACGCCGACCGCGACCGCGCCGGCCGCGATCGCGAGGTGGTCCGGCTCGCCGGCCAGGTGCGCGAGCGACGCCACCAGTCCGAGCATGCCATGGTCGCCGGGATGGGCCCACGCCGGGGCGGCGCCGAGGGCGGCGGAAAGCGCGACGAGCGCCGCCACGGCGCGCGGCGGATGCGACGACGACAGGATGGTCATGCCGATGGGCTCCGATGGGTGAATGGCGGATCAGATGGGGCGTGAAGCGTCGGTCAAGGAGCGAGCAGGCCTTCGCGCTCGATGTGCGCGATCACCGCCGGAAGTCCTTCGCCGGTCTTGAGATTGGTGAAGACGAAGGGACGCTCGCCGCGCATGCGCCGCGCGTCGCGATCCATCACTTCCAACGACGCGCCGACGTGCGGCGCGAGATCGATCTTGTTGATGACGAGCAGGTCGCTTTTCTGGATGCCCGGTCCGCCCTTGCGAGGGATCTTGTCGCCCGCGGCCACGTCGATCACGTAGATCGTGTAGTCCGACAGCTCCGGGCTGAACGTGGCCGCGAGGTTGTCCCCGCCGGATTCGACCAGCACCAGCTCGACGCCGGGAATCCGCCGCACCAGCCGCTCGACCGCTTCGATGTTGATCGACGCGTCCTCGCGGATCGCCGTGTGCGGGCAGCCGCCCGTTTCGACGCCCAGGATCCGCTCAATGGGCAGCGCGTCGTGTCGAACCAGGAACTCGGCGTCCTCGCGGGTGTAGATGTCGTTGGTCACCACCGCCATCTGCCAGCGGTCGCGCAGCGCACGGCACAGCGACAGGGTCAGCGCGGTCTTGCCCGAGCCGACCGGTCCGCCGATGCCCACCCGCAAGGCCTGGCGCGGAGAGGGTGCGGCGTGCGGCGTGCTGGCGGACGAGGAGATCTCTTGCATCTGTGCGGTGGGGATGGGCGGCGTTGATCGGAGAAAAGCGGTCGACGTGCGAGCGGCGTAAGGGCGACGTGGATCAGCGGCGTGGTGGCGAGTCGGATCGGCGGCGCCGTGTCGTCGCTCAGGACCGGAACAGCCGCGAGTATTGCGTTTCGTGCCAGCTGCAAGCCAGCGCGAATCCCGGCGCGAAGTTGCTGGCATCGTCCAGCCCGTCCGCACCGGTCGCGGCGATCGTCTCGGCCAGCGTGGGCAGCAGCGCGGAGAACAGCCGCTGGCCGGCTTGCTGGCCGAGCGGCACGGCCTTGATCGCGGCCATGACCTGGTTCTCCAGCCATGCCCACAAGTACGCGGCCAGGGCGTCGGCCGGCGGCAGGCCGAAGACGTGCGCGGCGCGGGCCCACGCCAGTGGCAGCGCCCCGGCAGCGGGGTCGCGCGGGCTGCGCGCATCGGCCGCCGCCGTCGCGGAACGCGATTCGGGGAGGTCGACGATCATCCGCGCCAGCGACCAGCCCATCTGCACGGTCTCGGCGCGCAACTCGGCGGTCTCGCGGGAGGCGAGCCACCGGGCGTCGAGCGCGCGTGCGGCGGTCTCGTCGTCGCGCGCGACGGCCTCGCAGGTGGCGAAGACCAGCGGCGCTTCCCAACGTCCGACGACGTGGCGCAGCAGATCGTGCAGCCAGATCCGCGCGCTCGCCTCGTCGCGGACCCAGCCGCGGTCGATCGCGGTCTCCAGTCCTTGCGAATAGGAGAACCCGCCGATGGGCAACGCGGGGCTCGCCAGCCGCAGCGCCGCCAACAGCCGGAGCGCGTCCGCGGGAATCATGTCGGGCCCGGCTCGGTGAAATCGTGGATGCGGGGGGCGTGCCGCCCATCGGGGGCGCGGCCCCCCTGCGTCGGATCCGCGTCCGCGTGCCCGTGGTGAACGTGTCCGCCGGCGTAGGCGCCGGATTCGGGCTCGAAGGGGGCCGACACGACCTCGACCGCGCCGCCGAGCCCGTGCACCATGTGCTCCAGGACATGATCGAGCTGCAGCCGCAGCCATCCTCCGGACGCGTCCTCGCCGACCTGCACGGGCACGTGCCGGTTCCCCAGGTGATAGGCGAGCCGGGCCAGCGACACCGCGTCGCGCGCGCGCACATGGAGCAATTGCTCGGTGGCGGCGGCCACCCGCAGCGTCGCCGTTCCGTCCTCGGTGCCGACGCGGTCGCCGTCACGCAGGACCGCGCCGCGCGGCAGGTCCAGGCCGACGTCGCGGCCGGCCAGGACACCGCGTGCGACCGACCAGCGCGCGCGGCTCTTGACGCGCGCGTCGAAGGGCAGGCGCAGCTCGCCGTCCACGGGCGCGTCGGCCTCAGCCGGGAGCCGCCGCGTGAAGACCGGCATCGGGCCGGACGTGGAGATGGAAGTCGACATCGGTGTGGTCGTGCGGCCCAAGGGGCGGGCGCGTCAGAAGAGGAAGTAGCGCTGCGCCATCGGCAGCACCGTGGCGGGCTCGCAAGTCAGCAACACGCCGTCGGCGCGCACTTCGTAGGTCTGCGCGTCGACCTCGATGTTCGGCAGGGCGGCGTTGTGCACCAGGTCGCGCTTGGTCAGGCCGCGCACGCCCCGCACCGCGGACACGCGCTTCTTCAGGCCCAGTGCGGCAGGCACGCCGGCATCCAGCGCCGCCTGCGACACGAAGGTGAGGCACGCGTCGTGCATCGCGCCGCCGAAGCTCGCGAACATGGGGCGGTAATGCACCGGCTGCGGCGTGGGAATCGACGCGTTGGGGTCGCCCATCGCGGCCAGGGCGATCTGCCCGCCCTTGATCACCAGCGAGGGCTTGACGCCGAAGAAGGCCGGCTTCCAAAGCACCAGATCGGCGAGCTTGCCCGCCTCGATGGAGCCGACTTCATGCGCGATGCCGTGCGTGATCGCCGGGTTGATCGTGTACTTGGCGATGTAGCGGCGCGCGCGGAAGTTGTCGTTGCGCTCGGTGTCCGCGAGCAGCGTGCCGTCGGTGCCTGCCGCGCCCGCGCCGCCCGCCGCGCCCATCAGCTTGCCGCGCTGCAGCTTCATCTTGTGCGCGGTCTGCCAGCAGCGCAGCACCACCTCGCCCACGCGCCCCATCGCCTGGCTGTCCGACGACATCATCGAGAACGCGCCCAGGTCGTGCAGGATGTCCTCGGCGGCGATGGTCTCGCGGCGAATGCGGCTTTCGGCGAAGGCCACGTCCTCGGCGATGCCCGGGTCGAGGTGGTGGCACACCATCAGCATGTCCAGGTGCTCGTCGATGGTGTTGATCGTGTAGGGCCGCGTCGGGTTGGTCGACGACGGCAGCACGTTCGGCAGGCCGCACGCCTTGATGATGTCGGGTGCGTGGCCGCCGCCCGCGCCCTCGGTGTGGTAGGTGTGGATGGTGCGGCCCTTGAAGGCCGAAAAGGTCGTCTCGACGAAGCCCGATTCGTTGAGCGTGTCGGTGTGGATCGCGACCTGCACGTCCATCCGGTCGGCCACGGCCAGGCAGTTGTCGATGGCCGCGGGCGTGGTGCCCCAGTCCTCGTGCAGCTTCAGGCCGATGGCGCCGGCGCGCACCTGTTCCTCCAAAGGCAGCGGCAGCGACGCGTTGCCCTTGCCGGTGAAGCCCAGGTTCATCGGGAACGCGTCGGCCGCCTTGAGCATCTGCGCCAGGTGGAAGGGGCCCGGCGTGCAGGTGGTCGCGTTGGTGCCGGTGGCCGGTCCCGTGCCGCCGCCGATCATGGTGGTGACGCCGCTGGCCAGCGCCTCGTCGATCTGCTGCGGGCAGATGAAGTGGATGTGCGTGTCGATGCCGCCGGCGGTCAGGATCATGCCCTCGCCGGCGATGATCTCGGTGGCCGCGCCGATCACGATGTCCACGTCCGGCTGGATGTCCGGGTTGCCGGCCTTGCCCAGTCGCTGGATGCGCCCGCCCTTGATCGCCACGTCGGCCTTGACCACGCCCCAGTGGTCCAGCACCAGCGCGTTGGTGATGACCGTGTCGGCCACGTCGGCCGCCGGCCGCTGCGACTGGCCCATGCCGTCGCGGATCACCTTGCCGCCGCCGAACTTCACCTCTTCGCCGTAGGTGGTGAAGTCGCGCTCGACTTCGATCCACAGCTCGGTGTCGGCCAACCGGACCCGGTCGCCGACCGTGGGGCCGAACATCTCCGCGTAGGCGCGGCGCGTGATGGTGCGGGCCATGTCAGAGCGCCCCCATGACGCGTCCGGCGAACCCGTACACGACGCGGTCGCCGGCCAGGTCGACCAACTCGACGTCGCGCGTCTGCCCGGGCTCGAAGCGCACGGCCGTGCCGGCCGGGATGTTCAGCCGCATGCCGCGGGCCGCGGCGCGGTCGAAGTCCAGCGCGTCGTTGGTCTCGAAGAAATGGTAGTGCGAGCCCACCTGCACCGGCCGGTCGCCGGTGTTGCGGACCGTGACCGTGGCGAGGCGGCGCCCCGCGTTGATCTCGATCTCGCCGTCGGCGGTGTCGATCTCTCCAGGAATCATGGCCGGTGCCTTTCCTACACGATCGGTTGGTGGACGGTGACGAGCTTGGTGCCGTCCGGGAAGGTGGCCTCGACCTGGATCTCGGGGATCATCTCCGGGACGCCCTCCATGACGTCGCCCCGGGCGAGCAGCGTGGTCCCGAAGTGCATGAGATCGGCCACGGTGCGGCCGTCGCGCGCGCCTTCCATGATGGCGGCCGACAGGAACGCCACCGCTTCCGGATAGTTGAGCTTCAGACCGCGTGCGCGGCGCCGTTCGGCAAGCAGCGCAGCCGTGAAGAGCAGCAGCTTGTCCTTCTCGCGAGGCGTCAATTCCATGCCGTGGTGTCCAGGGTGGCCTGTGGTCCGGTGGCCTGCATGTCAGGTCGACCAGATGCGCGGCGCGACGGCCGGCCGGTCGAGCAGGAGGGGGCGCAGCTCGGCCCAGGCGCTGCGAAGCACCGCCTGACCGGCGTCGGCACGGCATCCGCGCCAGCGTACCACCAGCACACCGGGCAGGCGCGTGACGCCGACTTCCTCGGCGGTGGTGGTGCTCGCCAGCGCGTCCCGGCACGCCGACAGCGCGCGTTGTCCGGTCGCGTCGTCGTCGAGCCGGTCGGACACGGCGATCAGCGTGCCGAAGAGCGGTCGACCGGCCAGGCCCACCGGCGAATCGAGCAACGGGTCCGAGCCGGCAAGCCGCGTGCGTTCCAGGAAGCGCGGCGCGCCGTGCATGTCGTGGATATCGATCGCGGTGTCCAGGCGCCCCCTCTCGAAACGTTCGCCGCTGGCGGGCCGGCCCAGGCTGAACAGCTCGGCGAGGATCAGCGTGCCGCCTCGGGCGACGCGGCAGCGGGTCGCGAGCCGGGCTCGTGCGCCGTCGAAGACGATGGTCTCGGGTGCGAGCCATTCCAATGCGGCGCCTGCGGCCACCTCGATGGCCAGCAGCTGCGACGCCGTCGCACCGCCGCTGCGGTACCACTTCGCCGCCCCGGGGGCGGTGAGCAGCGCGTGCGCGCCGGCCGCTGCGGCGACGTCGATCCGCAGCGCGTCGCCGCCGGCGATTCCGCCCGGCGGATGCACGACGACCTGATGCCAGACGCCGGGGCCTTCGGGCGTAAAGCCCTTCTGCACGCGCAGCGGCCCGACGTGCCGCCGCAGCGTCGGCACCGTGTGGCCGCCACGTGCGCCGTAGGCCAGTTCCAAGGTCGCCGACCAGCCGGGTGGCGCGGTCGACGAGCCGCCCTCGGGCGGCGGGTCGCCGTCGCCGCTGGCGGTCGCTCGGGAAGCGATTCGGGTGTCGGACAGATCCACGCGGCGCAGGTTACACGAGGCCGTCGTCGCGTCAGATCGCCACCAGGCCGCGCACGCCGTCGGCTTCCATCGAAGCACCGGCGCCGCACCGCACGACCTCGCCGCGAGACATCACCGCGTAGCGATCGGCCAGCGACTGCGCGAAGTCGTAGTACTGCTCGACCAGCAGGATCGCCATCTCGCCCTGGGAGGCCAGCATCCGGATCACCCGCTCGATGTCCTTGATGATCGAGGGCTGGATGCCTTCGGTGGGCTCGTCCAGGATCAGCAGTCGCGGCTTGGACGCCAGTGCGCGGGCGATCGCGAGCTGTTGCTGCTGCCCGCCGGACAAGTCGCCGCCCCGGCGCTTGAGCATCTTCCGCAGGACCGGAAAGAGATCCAGCAAGTCGTCCGGGATCCGGGCTCCGCGGTGCTGGGTGGCCAGCCCCATCTGCAGGTTCTCCTCCACGGTCAACCGCGGGAAGATCTCGCGCCCTTGTGGCACGTAGCCCAGGCCGAGCCGCGCGCGCCGCGACGGGTCGAGCCCGTCGATGCGGCGTCCATCGAGTTCGATGCGCCCGCCGCGGATCGGCACCACGCCCATGATCGCCCGCAGCAGCGTGGTCTTGCCCACGCCGTTCCGGCCCAGCAGCGTGGTGATGCGGCCCGCGGGCACATCGAGCGACACGCGTCGAAGGATGTGGCTGCCGCCGTAGTACTGGTCGACTTCGGTCAGGACGAGCATGGACGTGCGATTTCCTTTGGCAGGGGCAACGCTTCAGCGGCCCAGGTAGACCTCGACGACGCGCGGGTCGGCCTGCACCTGCGCCAGCGGCCCCTCGGCCAGCACGCTGCCCTCGTGCAGCACCGTGACCTTGCCGGCGATGCGCGCGACGAAGTCCATGTCGTGCTCGACCACGACCAGGCAATGCGTGCCCGCCAGCGACAGCAGCAGCTCGGCCGTCCGGGCCGTCTCCTCGTCGGTCATGCCGGCCACGGGCTCGTCCAGCAGCAGCAGCGTCGGCTGCTGCATCAGCAGCATGCCGATCTCCAGCCATTGCTTCTGGCCGTGAGACAAGGTGCCCGCGACTTGATGCACCGCGTCCTCCAGCTGCACCAGCCGGAGCGTGTCGGCGATGCGGTCCCGCTGCGCGGAGTCCAGCCGCGCGAACAGCGAGGCGCGCGCGCGCCGATCGGCCTTGCACGCCAGCTCCAGGTTCTCGAAGACGGTGTGGTGCTGGAACACCGTGGGCTTCTGGAACTTGCGTCCGATGCCGGCCTCGACGATGTCGGGCTCGCGCAGTCGCAGCAGGTCGATGGTTTGGCCGAAGAAGGCGCGGCCGGCATCGGGGCGCGTGCGGCCGGTGACCACGTCCATCATCGTGGTCTTGCCTGCGCCGTTGGGGCCGATGATGCAGCGCAACTCGCCCGCGTCCACGGTCAGCGATAGCTCGTTGAGCGCGCGAAAGCCGTCGAAGCTCACGCTGATGGCGTCCAGGTACAGCGCCACGCCGTGGGTCAGGTCCAGGCCGGGTTGGAGCGGTTGCATCTAGTGTCCGTGCATCGACGGTCCATCGGGCGACGCGAGGGGGTGCCGCCGCCGCAGCGCCAGGCGCTCGCGCACCCGGCGGGCCAACCCGACCACGCCGTCCGGCAGGAAGAGCGTCACCACGATGAAGAGCCCGCCCAGGAACAGCAGCCAGATCTCGGGGAAGGCCACCGTCAGCCAGCTCTTGGCGCCGTTGACCAGCCCTGCGCCCAGGATCGGACCGATCAGCGTGCCACGACCGCCCACGGCCACCCAGATCGCGATCTCGATGCTGTTGGCGGGCGACATCTCGCCCGGGTTGATGATGCCCACCTGCGGCACGTACAGCGCGCCCGCGATGCCGCACAGGACAGCGGACAGCGTCCAGACGCCCAGCTTGTACCAGAGCGGATCGTAGCCGCAGAACATCACGCGCGTCTCGGCGTCTCGGATCGCGGTCAGCACGCGGCCGAACTTCGAAGAGACCAGCCAGCGCGCCAGCACGAACGCACCCAGCAGCGCCAGCGCGCTGGCCACGAAGAGCGCGGCGCGCGCCTGCGGCGTCGCCAGCGGGTAGCCCAGGATGCGCTTGAAGTCGGTGAAGCCGTTGTTGCCGCCGAAGCCGGTCTCGTTGCGGAAGAAGAGCAGCATCGCGGCGTACGTCAGCGCCTGCGTGATGATCGAGAAGTAGACGCCCTTGATGCGCGATCTGAACGCGAACCAGCCGAACACGAACGCCAGCAGTCCCGGCACCGCCACGACCAGCACGGCCGCCCACCAGAAGTGCTCCGTGCCCTGCCAATACCAAGGCAGCGTCTTCCAGTCCAGGAACACCATGAAGTCCGGCAGGTCGCTGGCGTAGACCCCGTCGCGGCCGATCGAGCGCATGAGGTACATGCCCATCGCGTATCCGCCCAGCGCGAAGAAGAGGCCATGCCCCAGGGACAGGATGCCGGCGAAGCCCCACACCAGGTCCATCGCCAGCGCGACGATCGCGTAGCATAAGATCTTGCCCGCCAGCGATAGCAGCCAGTCGGGCAGGTGCAGCGGATGCGCCGCAGGCAAGGCCAGATTGGCTGCGGGGGCCAGCACCAGCAGGGCCAGCGCCGCCGCGCCGAAGGCGGCCCAGCCGGCCGGCGACAGCACGCGGCGAGGCGGCGGCGCGAGCGGCAGGCGCGCCGCGGACGCCAGCGGGGACGTCGGCGCCGGCGTGGCGGGCAGCGGGGGTCGGATGACGGCGGACATGCTGGGCTATCCCTCGGCGCTGCGGCCCTTGAGGGCGAACAAGCCCTGCGGCCGCTTCTGGATGAAGACGATGACGAGCACCAGCACCGCGATCTTGGCGAGCACGGCGCCGGCGATGCCTTCGAGGAACTTGTTGAAGATGCCCAGGCCGAGCGCCGCGTACACCGTGCCGGCCAGTTGCCCCACGCCGCCCAGCACCACCACCAGAAAGGAATCGACGATGTAGGACTGTCCCAGGTCCGGCCCCACGTTGCCCACCTGCGAGAGCGCGCAGCCGGCAAGGCCCGCGATGCCCGAACCCAGCCCGAAGGCCATGGTGTCGACGCGCGCGGTGGGCACGCCGACGCAGGCGGCCATGGTGCGGTTCTGCGTGACGCCGCGCACGTGCAGCCCCAGCCGCGTGCGCGCCAGCACCAGCGCCACGCCAGCCAGGACCAGCGCGGCGAAGGCGACGATCGCGATCCGGTTGTAGGGCAGCACGACGTTGCTGGCCACGGCCAGCCCGCCGGACAGCCACGCGGGGTTCTCCACCTGCACGTTCTGCGCGCCGAAGGCCATCCGCACGGCTTGCATCAGCACCAGGCTGATGCCCCACGTGGCCAGCAATGTCTCCAGCGGGCGCCCGTACAGCCAGCGGATCACGCTGCGCTCCAGCGCGACGCCCACCAGTGCGGCCGCCAGGAAGGACACCGGCACCGCCGCCGCCATGTACCAGTCGAAGGCGCCGGGGAACCACGCGCGGAACGCGTTCTGCACCAGCCATGTGGCGTAGGCGCCGATCATGATCAACTCGCCGTGCGCCATGTTGATCACGCCCATCAGCCCGTAGGTGATCGCCAAGCCCAGCGCCGCCAGCAACAGGATCGAGCCCAGGCTGATGCCGGTGAAGACCGCGCCCAACCGCTCTCCCCAGGCCAGGCGCTCGTCGATCGCCCGCAAGGTCAATTCCAGCTTGCCCCGCACCTCCGGATCCGGCTCGACCCACGCGGCGCCTTCGCGACGCAAGCGCTCGAGGATGAGGGCCTTCACTTCGGGGCTGGATGACGCGGCCAGGGCCTGGGCCGCCGCCAGTCGCTGCTGGCGCTCGGGCGCGGCCAGCATGAGCGCGTCGCGCAGCTGCTCCAGCCGGGCGCGGACTTGCGCGTCCGCTTCGGCGGCCAATGCCGCCTCGACCACCGGAAGACGCTCGGCGTCGGCTTCCTTCTGCAGCGCTTGCACCGCGGCCAGCCGCACCGAACGGTCCGGGGACTTCAACCGCAGCGCGGCCAGCGCGGATCCGATCTCGCGGCGCAGGCGGTTGTTGACCACCACGTCCTCGGCCTCGGCGGGCGCAGTGACGGCGGTCCCGGTCAGCGGATCGGTCGCCCGCCCGTCTCGCGCCACGACGACCACGCCGGACGCGCCGACCTGCACTTCGCCATCCGCCAAGGCTTGCAGGAAGGCGGCGGCCTGCGCGTCGCCGGCCGACACCGCACGGGCGATGGCCGCCACGCGCACGTCCGTGTCTTCGTCGACCAGCGCGCGCACATCGGCCGCATCCAGGGCGAGCGCCGCCGTGGGCGCCGCGGCCATGAAGGCCGCGAGCGCCAGCGCCGTGGCAGCGAGGAGTGTCTTCACCGGGGGGGTCGTCAGTCGTGGGCTACTTCTTTTCCGGCTCGTCCTTCTTGCCGTCGTTGCCCGGGATGTACGGGCTCCACGGGTTGGCGCGCACGGGGCCGGGCGTCTTCCAGACGACGTTGAACTGGCCGTCGGCCTTCACTTCGCCGATGAACACCGGCTTGTGCAGGTGATGGTTCTTCTCGTCCATCTTGGCGGTGAACCCGCTGGGCGCCTTGAAGGTCTGGCCGGCCATCGCATCGATGACTTTGTCGACCTCGGTGGTCTTGGCCTTCTCCACGGCCTGCTTCCACATGTGGATGCCGATGTAGGTGGCTTCCATCGGGTCGTTGGTCAGCGGCTTGTCGGCCCCGGGCAGCTTCTTGGCCTTGGCGTAGGCGGCCCACTTCTTCTTGAACTCGTCGTTGGCCGGGTTCTTCAGCGACATGAAGTAGTTCCACGCGGCCAGGTGCCCCACGAGCGGCTTGGTGTCGACGCCGCGCAACTCCTCCTCGCCCACCGAGAACGCCACCACCGGCACGTCGGTGGCCTTCAGGCCCTGGTTGCCCAGCTCCTTGTAGAAGGGGACATTCGAGTCGCCGTTGATGGTCGAGATGACGGCCGTCTTGCCCCCGGCGGAGAACTTCTTCACGTCGGCGACGATGGTCTGGTAGTCGCTGTGGCCGAAGGGCGTGTACTTCTCTTCGATGTCGCTGTCCTTGACGCCCTTGGACTTCAGGAACGCGCGCAGGATCTTGTTGGTGGTGCGGGGATAGACGTAGTCCGTGCCCAGCAGCACGAAGCGCTTGGCTCCGCCGCCGTCCTTGCTCATCAGGTATTCCACCGCCGGGATGGCCTGCTGGTTGGGCGCGGCACCGGTGTAGAACACGTTCTTCGAAAGCTCCTCGCCTTCGTACTGCACCGGGTAGAAGAGCAGGCCGTTCAACTCCTCGAACACCGGCAGCACCGACTTGCGCGACACCGAGGTCCAGCAGCCGAACACCGCGGCGACCTTGTCCTGGGTGATCAGCTGGCGCGCCTTCTCCGCGAAGAGCGGCCAATTGGAGGCCGGGTCCACCACCACGGGCTCGATCTTGCGGCCCATCACGCCGCCCTTGGCGTTGATCTCCTCGATCGCCATCAGGGCGACGTCCTTCAGCACCGTCTCGCTGATGGCCATGGTGCCCGACAGCGAATGCAGGATGCCGACCTTGATCGGGCCTTGCTGCGCGAAAGCGGAAGGCGCGAGCCCCGTGGTGGCCAGCGCGACCGCGACAGCGGCCGTCTTGAGGGTGAGGCGACGATTCATCGGTGAGGGCTCCCCTGGATTGGTCTGTGTGTGGCGCGCAGCGCTGCACGCGGCGCGGGGATCCCTTACGCAACTACTGTTCCAGTCGGAGGTTACAGCCCGCAAAGTCTTGCGTGGCAAGGGATCGCGGGCCACCGTCGGTGGATGGCGGATCCGCGGGAAGGGTTGCGCCATGCCGGTGCGCACCGGCGCAGTGCGACGCTGAAGCAGGGCGCCGCACCGGTTTGGGCGCTCGTCGAGGGCGGCGGCGCACCAAAACGGGGGGGCGCGCGACAGGGTCGGCGGCCCGCGTCGGTTATCTTCCGGCTTCCTCTGGAGATCCCCTGCATGAAGAAGACCGCCCGCACCGCTTTGACCCTGGCCGCCCTCGCGCTGGTTGCGCTGCCCGCGCTGGCCGCCGACAAGGAGACGCTGCCCTCGGGCGTCGTCGTCGAGCACCTGAAGCCCGGCACCGGCGCCGCGCCCAAGGCCAGCGACACGGTCACCGTGAACTATCGGGGCACGCTGGCCGACGGCAAGGAGTTCGACAGCTCCTACAAGCGCGGGCAACCGGCGAGCTTTCCCTTGTCGCGCGTCATCCCGTGTTGGACCGAGGGCATGCAGAAGGTGAAGGTGGGGGGCAAGGCCAAGCTCACTTGTCCCGGCGCGACCGCGTACGGTTCACGCGGCATTCCCGGCGTGATTCCGCCGGACGCGACGCTGACCTTCGAAGTGGAGGTGCTGGGCGTGCAATGAGAACGGCGCCCGAAGGCGCCGTCTGGTGATGCTGCGGGGGCGGGCCGGTCGAAGGAAAAGCGGACCCGTCCCCTCTTTTCGCGTCCCCTCTTTTCGGATCAGTCGCCTTGGAAGGCTTCCTCGCGCTTCTTGTTGATCGCCGGCAGGAAGACGATGATCAGCAACAGGATCGCCAGGCCCAGCAGCGTGGCCGACAGCGGGCGCGTGAAGAACACGGTCGCGTCGCCGCGCGAGATGGTCAGCGCGCGCCGCAGGTACTCCTCCATCAGCTTGCCCAGCACGAAGCCCAGCAGCAGCGGCGCCGGCTCGCAATCCAGCTTCTTGAAGACGTAGCCCAGGATCGCGAACGGGATCGTCATGAAGACGTCGAACACGTTGTTGTTGATCGAGTACGCGCCGATGCAGCAAAACAGCAGGATGGCCGGGTACAGCACGCGGTAGGGCACGGTCAGCAGCCGGATCCACAGCCCGATCATCGGCAGGTTCAGCACCACCAGGAACAGGTTGCCGATCCACATCGACGCGATCAGGCCCCAGAACAGCGTGGGGTTGCTGCTCATGACCTGCGGGCCGGGCTGGATGTTGTGGATCATCATCGCCGCGACCATCAGCGCCATCACGGGCGTGGTCGGGATGCCCAGGGTCAGCATCGGGATGAAGCTGGTCTGCGCGCCGGCGTTGTTGGCCGCTTCCGGACCCGCCACGCCGCGGATCGCGCCCTTGCCGAATTCCTCGGGGTGCTTGGAGAGCTTCTTCTCCATCGCGTAGGTGGCGAAGGACGCCAGCACGGCACCGCCGCCCGGCAGGATCCCCAGCACGGAGCCCAGGCCGGTGCCGCGCACGATGGCCGGGAACGCCTCCTTGAAGTCGACCCACTTGATCATCAAGCCCTTGACCTTGCTGGTGAAGACCTCGCGGTTCTCCTTCTGCTCCAGGTTCAGGATGATCTCGGCGAAGCCGAACATGCCCATGGCGACCGCGGCGAACTCGATGCCGTCGGACAGCTCGGGCACGTCGAAGGAAAAGCGTGCCGTGCCGGAATTGACGTCGGTGCCGATCATGCCGAACAAGAGGCCCAGCACCACCATCGCCAGCGCCTTGACGACCGAGCCGTGCGCCAGCACCACCGCCGCGATCAGGCCCAGTACCATCAGCGCGAAGTATTCGGCGGGGCCGAACTTGAAGGCCAGTTCGGCCAGCGGCGGGGCGAAGGCCGCCAGCAGGAAGGTGGCGAAGGTGCCGGCGATGAAGGACGCGATGGCCGCGATGGCCAGGGCCGGGCCCGCGCGGCCGCGCCGCGCCATCTGGTAGCCGTCCAGCGTGGTGACCACCGATGACGTCTCGCCCGGCAGGTTCACCAGGATGGCGGTCGTGGAGCCGCCGTACTGCGCGCCGTAGTAGATGCCGGCCAGCATGATCAGCGCGCTGGTCGGGTCGGTCATCTTGTAGGTGGCCGGCAGCAGCATGGCGATGGTGGCCAGCGGCCCCAGGCCCGGCAGCACGCCCACCAGGGTGCCGAAGATCACGCCGATCAGGCAGTACAGCAAATTCTGCCCGGCCATCGCGGCAGTGAAGCCGATGCCCAGGTTGGTGATGAGTTCGCCCATGTCCGGGTCTCTCCAGTTTCTTCTTGTCGGACTTACTTGGTCAGGAAGGGCGGCCAGACCGGGAACTGCAGCTCCAGCCCCCAGACGAACACCACCCAGGCCAGCGCGATCAGCACCACGATCGAGATCAGCGTGTCGCGCAGGCGGAACTCATGGGTGGCCAGGGCCGAGATGCCGATCAGCAGCACCAGGGACAAGACCATGCCCAGGCGCGGCAGCGTGAAGGCGAAGAGCAGCACGCCGCCCAGGATCAGCGTGATGGGACGCAGCTGCATGCGGTCGATGCGCAGCGACTGGGCGCTGGCGCCGAGGCCGCCCGCCGCGATCAGCAGGCCCAGCAGCGCCATGATGCCGCCCAAGACGGTGGGGAAATAGCCGGGCCCCATCTTGGCCGCCGTGCCCAGCGTGTACTGCTGCGACAGCACGATGAACAGCAGGCCGAACACGAGGAACATCACCCCGGCCCAGAAATCCCTGTGGTTGCGAATCTTCATTTCCCTCTCCGAGTCCCCTGGTTTTATTGGTCAATCGATCCGGGCGCCGGACACCTTCACGACCTGCGCGTACTTGGCCTGTTCGGCCCGCACGAAAGTGCCGAAGTCGGCAGGCGTCATCGGCGCGGCCTCGGCGCCCAGGCGTGCCAGGCGCTCGCGCACGTCGGGCTGGCCCAGGGCACGCACGATCTCGCCGTGCAAGCGCCCGATGACCGCCGCCGGCGTGCCGGCCGGGGCGAACACCCCGAACCACGTGTTGACGTCGAAGCCGGGCAGCCCGCTTTCGGCCATGGTGGGCAGGTCCGGGAAGCCGGGGTTGCGCACCGCCGTGGTCACGGCGAAGGCCCGCAGCCGATTGGCCCGGATCTGGCCGGCGGCCGACGCCAGGTTGTCGAACATGAGATCGGTTTGGCCGGCCATGAGCCCCAACTGGGCGGGCGTGGCCCCCGGATAGGGGATGTGGACCATGCTGATTCGGGCGCTGGCCTTGAGCAGTTCGCCCGCCAGGTGGCCGGCGCTGCCGTTGCCGCCCGAGGCGAAGTTGAGCTTGCCGGGGTTGGCCCGTGCGTACGACACCAGGTCGCGCACCGACCGGATGCCGAGCCGGTCGGCGGCCTCCGGCTGCATCACCAAGACGTTGGGGACCGACGCCACGCGCGTGATCGGCGAGAAGTCCCGGTTGGCGTCGTACGGCATCTTCGGGTAGAGCGCCGGGTTGATCGCATGCGTGGCGACCGCGCCCATCAGGATGGCGTGGCCGTCGGCCGGCGCCTTGGCGACCGCGTCCGCGCCGATGTTGCCGCCGGCCCCGGCGCGGTTCTCGACCACCACCGGCTGGCCCAGGGGCTCACGCATCTTCTCGGCCAGCGCGCGGGCGACCTGGTCCAGCGGGCCGCCGGCCGGGTAGGGGACGACGAATCGGATGGGCTTGCTCGGCCAGCCCTCGGCCGCGTGCGCGATGCCCTGGGCGGCCGGCCCGCAGACGGCGAAGGCGGCAAAAGCGGCCGCGGACAAGGCGGCGGTCAGGCGACGCATGGTGTTTCGGTCTCCTCCGGCAAACGGCGAAGGTTAAGCCATGCCAATCCCATGGGCAAAGTGAGGGATAACCGCAACGGGCGGCACGCGAACCGCAACGGGCGCGCCGCGGCGCCACCTTCGGGCAGCGCCGCGGTCAAAGGGCGCCCTGGGCACGCAAGCCGGCGATTTCGGCGTCCCCCAGCCCCAGCACCTCGCGCAGCACGGCATCGGTGTGCTCCCCCAGGCGTGGAGGCGGCAGGTCGTGGCGCACCGGGGTGGCGGAGAACTTGACCGGGTTGGCCACCAGGCGAACCGGCCCGGCGTCCTCGCGGGGGATGTCGACCCGCATGCCGCGCGCCAGGACCTGGGGCGTCCTGAACACCTGCTCCAGGTCTTGGATCGGGCCGCAGGGCACGCCCGCGGCCTCCAGCGATTCGATCCACTCGGCCGCCGGGCGGGCGGCGATCATCTCGGCCAGCAGGGGCACCAGAGCGTCGCGCTCGACCACCCGCCCGCGATTGGTGATGAATCGCGGGTCGGCCGCCAGTTCGGGCCGGCCGCCGACCTGGCACAGCCGCGCGAACTGCGCGTCGTTGCCCACCGCCACGATGATCCAGCCGTCGGCTGCCTTGAAAGTCTGGTAGGGCACGAGGTTGGGGTGCGCGTTGCCCCAGCGCCTGGGCGGCTCCCCGCTGGCCAGGTAGTTGGTGTTCATGTTGGCCAGCATCGCCACCTGCACGTCCAGCAGGGCGCAGTCGATGTGCTGGCCTCGGCCGGTGCGCTCGCGGTGGAAGAGGGCCGCCAGCACGGCCTGGGTGGCGTACATGCCGGTCATCAGGTCGGCCACCGCCACGCCCGCCTTCTGGGGGCCGCCGCCGGGACGGTCGTCGGCTTCGCCGGTGACGGACATGAAGCCGCCCAGCCCCTGGATCATGAAGTCGTAGCCGGCGCGGTGGGCCCAGGGGCCGGTCTGGCCGAAGCCCGTCACCGAGCAGTACACCAGCCGCGGGTTCAACGCCGACAGGCTCGCGTAGTCCAGCCCGTAGCGAGCCAGCGCGCCCACCTTGTAGTTCTCCAGGACGATGTCGCTGCGGGCAGCCAGATCGCGCACCAGCGCCTGGCCGGCCGCGGTGGAGATGTCGATGGTGACGGAGCGCTTGTTGCGGTTCGCGGCCAAGTAATAGGCCGAATCCGGCGTCTCGCGGCCTTCGGTGTCCTTCAGGAAAGGCGGGCCCCAGCCCCGCGTGTCGTCGCCGACGCCGGGTTTCTCCACCTTGATCACGTCGGCGCCCAGGTCGGCCAGGTTCTGGGCGCACCACGGGCCCGCCAGCACGCGGGTGAGGTCGAGGATGCGGATTCCGTCGAGCGCGGTCTTCATCGTTGGATCGTGTCGGTCGGCTGTGTGAAGGGAAAAAACGACAGCGCGCCGACAGGCGCGCCGCCGGTCGGGCAGCGCTGGCCTCCCGGTCGGTCAAGTGACGGATGTCATTGTCAGGGTCCGGCGAGCGGCCTACTAATGGCGTTGATGCGGCGAATGCGCCCAGAAAAAGCGAGCCCTGACCCGTGCCTCCGATGCGTCCGGCGCACCGAACGATACCGCGTGCGGCCGGCTTCACGTTGATCGAGCTGTTGATCGTGATCGCGATCTCCGCGATCCTGGTCGCGCTGGCGGTGCCGTCGTTCCAGCAGGCACGTGCCAACGCGCGCACCACCGAATGGTCCAGCGACCTGCAGTCCGCCTTCATCCTGGCGATGTCGGAGGCGGCCCGCTACAACCGCGTCGCCGTGGTGTGCCGCAGCGCGACGGCGGCCGCCGATGCGCCCGCCTGCAGCGACGCCGCCGTGGCCGGCTTCGCCTCGAACGACTGGGCGGCGGGGTGGGTGGTCTTCGTGAAGTTGGGCGGCGCCAACGAGTCCGCGTTCCAGGCCGGTGACCGCGTGGTGGGCCGGCAAGTACCGCCGGAAGGCGCCGGCACCGTGCGCACCCTGGTGACCAGCAATGCCGGCCAGCAAGTCACCGCGTTCCGGCCCGACGGCTCGCTCGCGGTGGCGCCGCCCGGCGGCATCGTGTTCTCGATCGATCACCGCGAGCCATTGGCGACCGCTTCGCCCGCGCTGCGTTGCGTGGCCACGACCGCCTTCGGTCGGCCGCGCGCGTACGCCCCGGCGCTGGGCGCGTGCTGACCATGGCCCGCACGCGAGCACGCCTGCGCGGCACCTCCCTGGTCGAAGTCCTGGTCACGCTGGTCATCACCGCCATCGCGCTGATCGGCCTGGCCGGCATGCAGGCGCGCGGGGCCAATTGGCAGCGTGACGCCTTCGACCGCCGAGCCGCGGCAGAACTGGCGCTCCAGCTGGAGGAGCGCGTGCGGGCCAATTACGCCGGCTTCCGGCAGGGCGCGTATGCGGTCGTGCTCGCCGGGCCGCCCGCGATGCCGCCCGCGGCGCCGGCCGTTCCCGCGGCGGGTGTGATCCCGACCGCTGCCGAATCGGCCACCCGCGACCTCGCCGTGTGGCTCGCGGAACTGCGCCGGCGCATCCCGATGGCCAGTGCTGCCGTGATCAACAACTCGGCGACGGAATTCGAGATCGTCATCGGATTGCGGGAACCCACCGCCGACGGCGTCGACCCGGTCTGCACGGCAGCCGGCGTGGGTGCTGCCGGCTACCGCTGCTTCAGGACGGTCTCCCATCCATGACCGGCATGCATCCCCCAACGACGACGGCCCATCCCGCCAGCGCGCGCCGCGGCCAGCGCGGCCGCACCGTCGTCGAGCTGATGATCTCCATCGCGATCGGCATGGCGGTCGTGATCGGCGTGGTCGCGGTCTACACCAACGCGAGCAGCGCGGCGCGCTCCGGCGTGCAACTGTCCGACATCGAGTCGCAGTCGGCGATCGCGCTGCGGGTGATGCAGTCGTCGATCCAGATGGCGGGTTACGGTGATCTGTCCGGCGACGCGGCGTCCGCGCTCGGTCCGCGCTCGCGGTCGGTGCTGCTGGCCGGCCCCGGCATCGTCGGGTGCGAGAACGGGCGCTTCAACAATCCCGCCGCGGGCGACTTCAATTGCGTCGCGGCGCCTGCAGGCGCTGGCGACGCGCTGGTGTTGCGCTTCCAGTCCGACAAGGCGACCGGCCCGGCCCAGGGCGCCCTTCGCGACTGCCTGGGCGGCGCGCAGCCGGTGTTGGCCAATGCCTTCTGGCGCGACGGCGCGAACTTGGTGTGCTTCGGCAACGCCGTGGGCAATGCCCAGCCGATGATCGGCGACGTCGAGGAGTTCGAGGTGCTCTACGGCGTCGACGAGCAGGCCTTCGCTGCCCGCGAGCAGCTGCTCGGGCCGCCGCCGCAGCGGATCACCCGGCTGATGAACGCAGCCGAGGTGGCGGTGCTGGACACGACCGGCTACAGCAATCCGTGGGACTACGTGATCGGCGTGCAGGTGTGCATCCGGATCGCGACGACGCAGGCCGGCACGGCGCTGGCGTCGAACGTGACCTTCAACCGCTGCCCGGCGACCGCGGCCGAGGCGATGACGGGCGCGACGCCCACCGCGACCGCCGCCGACGGCCGGCTGCGGCGAACCGTGGTGCAGACCTTCATGCTGCGCAACCGCGGCGTGGGCAACGCCTCGCAGGCGGGCGCATGAAGACGCACCCAAGGCCTGGGCGTCAGCACGGCGTGGCGCTGCCCATCTCGCTGATCGTGATGGCGCTGCTCACGGCGGTGGTGCTGATGCAGATGCGCCGCTCCACCACTGACGAGCGCCTCGCCAGCAACAGCCGCGAGACGACGGTGCTGGCCAGCGCCGCGGAAACCGTCCTGCGCCATTGCGAGAACCGGTTGCGTTCCGAATTCGTCCGGACCGCGGCGGAGCTGCCTTTGGGCATCTCGCGTGTCGCGGCGCGGCCGACGGTCGCCGAGTGGCGCGACGCGACGAACTGGGTGGCCGGACGAATGCATCAGATCCCCAACACGACGTTGCCGCCGGCCATCGTGTGGGCGGCCTGCCTCGTCGAGGACGCCACGAACGAGATCCCCCTGCCCAGCGTGTTGAACGCCGACAACAGTTTCGGCCGCGACCCGAGCCTCGTGAAGTTCCGGATCACCTCGCAGGTGCGCATGGCCGAGCCGGGCGTGCCGGCCGACGGCGTAGTGCCTGCGGGCTTTCGCGGCTACTTCACGCAGAGCGAACTGCAAATCTATCGTTGAACCGGGTGACCGCCATGCCTCACGCCTCCACGCCGACCATCGCCGCCACCAACGGCATCCCTGCGGATCGCGCGCGCCGGCCGTTCTGGCAACGTGCGCTCGCCGGCGCGATGGCTGCGTTGATCGCGGCGCCTGCACCCCAGGCCCTAGCGCAAGTGGCCGGCTCGAACCTGTCGCCGGACCCGCAGTTCGTGCGTGCGCTGGTGCAGCCGAACGTGGCCTTCCTGATGGACGATTCGGCTTCGATGCGGTTGAACACGCTGCCGCGCGATCCGGCCATCGCTGCGCTGATGGGCAGCGCGACGCTGAGCTTCAACGTGCCCGCCACGCAAGTGCGGCACACCGACTACAACCGTGCTCGGGCGGTGATGCCCGGCACGCCGGTCCAGGCGGACGTCGCGGCCCGCTCCGTTTCGGTGAACCGGGACCAGGATTTCGCGTTGCGCGCGGCTGCGTTGAATCCGCTCTGGTACAACCCCGCGATCACCTACGATCCCTGGAACGACAACGACAAGGTGACCGCGAGCAATTTCGCGCCGGCAGCGATCGGCGGAACCGGTGTCGCTCCGGACACGGCGCAGCTGGTGCGCCGCGACATGCGTTACCGGCTGAACGGCACCACGCGCATCGCGTTGTCGGGAGCGACCGGCATCGTCGGGGATCGCAACAACCCCTGGGACAACCCGAACTCGTCGGGCTGGAGCACGTCCGTGCCGGCCGCGGGATCCCAGCCTGCGGGCAACATGACGCACGACCCCATCATGCACGAGGGCGTGCGGGGGCGCGACCTCTTCACCACGTACCGCGACCGTTGGCAGATCGAAGACACGAGCGTCGTCGTCACGCCGGGCAGGACCTCGGGCTGCTACAGCAACACGAGCCCCCTGACGCGCGTGGGCGGACAGACTTGTCTGGCCACCAACACGACGCGCCAAGTGCGGGCGTACGTCCAGGAATGGCGCTGCGATTGGGTGGCGCAAGCCGGCACCGAATCCGGCGGCTACAACAACTGCCGCAATGTCGACACGCCCGTCGTGTCGACCTGGTGGGAGGTCGGTCAGCGTTGCGTGTCCACCGGCTGCGCGCCCGGCACCTACTGGTTCGGCGGCACCAATCCCGTCTATGGCGACAAGTTCGAGGTGCCTCGCGTCTTCCTCCCGGCGGCGCGCTATTTCGTCTTCACGGGCACGAACCTGTCCGAGCGCAACAATCCGGCCAGATACCAGCTCGTGACGATCGACCGCGGCCGCTCGCGCGACTACAGCGATCCGGCCAACCGCTACGTGGTCCGCGACGCCGCCACCGGCGCGCTCGCCAAGCGCAGGGACTGCAGGGTGTCGGGCGACGGCTCGTGGTGCACCTTCGAGGAAGAGGCGCAGAACTTCGCCAATTGGTACGCGTACTATCGCGTGCGCTTGTTCGCCGCGATGGGCGTGGTCTCGCGGGCGATGTCGAAGTTGGAGAGGCCCAGCGACCAGATCCGCGTAGGCTACGGCCGAATCAACAATTTCGCCGACGCCGGCGACCCGTTCCGTCCTGGCGTGGCGCTGCCCGTGTCGCCGGCCACGATCGACGGTGAAACGAACGTGGGCGCACTGGTGCGCGGCGTGCGCGATTTCTCCAAGGACGTCGCCAACACCGACCGCCAGGCGTTCTTCGACTGGCTGTTCACGCTGCACTGGAACAGCGCGACGCCCAACCGAGAAGCCTACGACGCCGCTGGCCGCTATTTCGCGCGCAGCGACATGAAGGGTCCTTGGGCCGACTATCCCGGCCTCGGAGGCGGACGTACGGCAGCGCAGCATCTGGGATGCCGGCGCAACTTCGTCATGTTGGCCACGGACGGCGAGTGGACGCGTGTGAATCCGCCGATCACGCCCAAAGCTCAGCCGTTGCTGGAGGAACGCGCCGGCAGCAACGCGCTGAACTCCGGCACGAGCACCGCGTTGAACGCAGATGGCATGGGCGGTCCGACCATCACCGGCGACGGCCCGAACGCCGGGACGACCTTCACCTACACGCCGGGCGCGTTTCCCCAGTTCACCAGCGGCAGCAGCGCGCAGACGGGCACGCTGTCGGATGTGACCATGTTCTATTGGAACCGCGACCTGCGCATCGACGTGCCCAACGTGCTGCAGACGGTGCCGGGCAACCCCGCGTTCTGGCAGCACGTCACGCCGCTGATCATCGGCTACGGCTTGATCGCGTCGATGGACACGTCGGCCAACCGCGCCGCCATTAACGCGGGCACGAGCATCAACTGGCCCGAGGTCGGCCTCGAAGAAGGGCGCGTCACGGATGTGCAGGCCAGCATGCCCTTCGGCCACCGGGTCAACGACACGATGCGCGCCGCCTACAACGGGCGTGGCAACTTCTACACCGCGTCCGACCCCGAGCAGCTGCGCGCCAGCATCGAGGCAGCCTTCGAAAGGGTGCTTGCGCAGACCTCGGCCGGCACCGCGGTGGCGGCCACCTCCAACCTGGTGGGTTCGGGCGACCGCGTCTTCTCCGCCCAGTTCACCACCGGCGACTGGACCGGCGAGCTGATGAGCTACGACGCGGTCGCGTTGTTCAACGCGATCGCGGGTGGCACGGTCCTGCCGGCGCCACAGTGGCAAGCCGCGATCAACCCTGCCTGGGCGAGCCGGACGGTGCTCACCTCCAAGGGGCGCAACCAGCCGATCGAGTTCCGCAACTTCGAGGACTTGGTCGCGGCGCAGAAGACGGGCGTCGGGTCGCAGGCGAACATGAACTGGCTCCGGGGCGACCGGTCGCTGGAAGGCAACGGCTTGCGCGTTCGTACGTCGCTGCTGTCCGACATCGTCAACTCCAACCCTGTCTTTTCCAAGGCGCAGGACTTCGGCTACACCGCCGGCCCGGCAGCAGGCGGCGGCGGGACCTACCAGACGCACCTGACCGCCAAGAGCTCTTCGCGCCGGCCGTCGGTGCTGGTGGGCGCCAACGGCGGCATGTTCCACGCTTTCGACGCGACCAACGGCGCGGAGCTCTTCTCCTACGTGCCGCGGGGCGCCTACGAGAACCTGCACCTGCTGCCCAGGCCCGGCTACCGACACCGCTATTTCGTGGACGGCCAGACGGCCCAGGGCGACGCTTTCCTGGGCGGCGCGTGGAAGGCAGTGGCCGTGGGATCGACCGGCGCCGGCGGACGCGGCCTCTTCGCCCTCGACGTCACGCGCCCCGAAGCCCTGACCGCGTCGAACGTGCTGTGGGACGTGACGCAGGCCGACATCCCGGAGTTGGGGTCGGTGATGGCCACGGGCGTGGTGGCCAGCATGAAGTCCGGCCAATGGGCCTACGTGGTCGGCAACGGCTACGAGAGCACCGACGGCCAGGCCTACCTGCTGGTCATCGACATGCGCGACGGTTCGCTGATCCAGAAGATCCCGACCGACACGGAAACCGACAACGGCCTCGGCCCGGTCACGCCGGTGTTCGACGCGAACCGCAACGTGATCGCCGTGTACGCGGGCGACAAGCGCGGCCGCCTGTGGCGCTTCGACCTCTCGTCCGACACGCCCGCGACCTGGGCCGCGGAAAGCTCCCGGCGCGCGCTGTTCCGCGCCGAGTCGCCCAGCGGCGGGCGTCAACCCATCACGACCGCGCCTCGCCTGGTGCCGCATCCGATGGGCGGCACGGTGGTGAATTTCGGCACCGGCAAGTTCTTCGAGCTGGGCGATCCGATGGACACCCGCGTGCAGTCGCTCTACGGAGTCTGGGAGCGCAATGGCAGCAGCGGCACGCTGACGCGCAGCAACCTGCGGCAGTTGACGATCGGCGCCGGCCCGACGCGCGAGGTGACCGGTGGACCGCTCAACTGGCGCACGCAGCTGGGCTGGCACATTGACATGCCGGTCGGCGCGGAGAGGATCATCGCAAACCCGTTCGTCACGGGCGGCGTGGTGAACTTCACGTCGTACGTCCCGAACGCGGAGAGCGATCCCTGCAAGGGCGAGGGCGGCTCCTATCTCTACGCCATCGATCCGCTGACCGGGGTGGGCACCGGCCGCGTCTCTTCCACGGCGCTGCTGGGGGGCTCGGCGCTGCTGCGCATGGCGCCCGTGTCGCGCGCATTCGCCAACACCACGTCGAAGGCGGACCTGGTGTCGATGATGCAGGGGCGCTTCAATGCCGACGGCAGCGCGACCGCGCAGGCCAACGACGCCCGCAACCCCTGCATCCGCATCGGCGGGGGCCATGGAGGCGCGGTGGCCGGGGGCGGCAGCGCCTGCGGCCCGATGCGTGAATGGCGGATCTGGCGCGAGGGCCTGCGATGACCCGATCCCGCCCTTCGGGCTTCACGCTGATCGAGCTGGTCGTCGTGATGGCGATCGTCGGCATCCTGGCCGCGATCGCCATCCCGAGCTACGTGGATTCGGTCCGGCGGGGGCACCGCAACGACGCGCGCGCGGCGGTGGTGCAGGCCGCGCAGTTCGCCGAGCGTTGGCGCACGGAGAACGGCTCGTACGCCGGCATCGCGCTGCCGGCGGCGATGCGGCGTGCTCCGATCACGCCCGGTACCACGGTCCAGTTCGACATCAGGGCCGAGGCGACCGATGGCGGCGCCGGCTTCCTCGTCACCGCCACGCCGGCGTCCGGCGGGATGATGGCCACCGACCGCTGCGCCTCGCTGACCTTGGACCAGAGCGGCCGGCGCGGCTTCACCGGCGTGGGCGCCGACGCCACGTACTGCTGGCAGCGCTGACCTCGGGACGGGCCGGTCGCGCTGATCGGCCGTAAAATGACGGGTTTGGCGCTTGCGCGCCGCGCCAGGCCGCCCCTGGTCCGCGCTGCGCCCCCTATGCGCCTTCCCCGATGAAATCCGCCGACATCCGCGCCAAGTTCCTCGAGTTCTTCGCCTCGCAGGGCCACACCATCGTCGCGTCCAGCCCGCTCGTGCCGGCCGGCGACCCCACGCTGCTCTTCACCAACAGCGGCATGGTGCAGTTCAAGGACGTGTTCCTGGGCCGCGACAAGCGCCCGTACGTGCGCGCCACCTCCTCGCAGCGGTCGCTTCGCGCCGGCGGCAAGCACAACGACCTGGAGAACGTGGGCTACACGGCCCGGCACCACACGTTCTTCGAGATGCTGGGCAACTTCAGCTTCGGCGACTACTTCAAGCGCGACGCCATCCGCTACGCCTGGGAACTGCTGACGCGCGTCTACGGCCTGCCGGCCGAGCGACTCTGGGTCACGGTCTACCAGGAAGACGACGAAGCCTACGCCCTGTGGGCAGACGAGATCGGCGTGCCCCACGAGCGCATCGTGCGCATCGGCGACAACAAGGGCGCGCGCTACGCCTCCGACAACTTCTGGCAGATGGCCGACACCGGCCCCTGCGGCCCGTGCTCCGAGATCTTCTACGACCACGGCCCGGACGTGCAGGGCGGCCCGCCCGGCTCGCCGGACGAGGACGGCGACCGCTACATCGAGATCTGGAACCTGGTGTTCATGCAGTTCGACCGCGACGCGGCCGGCACGCTGAACCCGCTGCCGCGCCCCTGCGTGGACACCGGCATGGGCCTGGAGCGCATCGCCGCCGTGCTGCAGGGCGTGCACAGCAACTACGAGATCGACCTCTTCCAGGCGTTGATCGCGGCCGCCGCGCGCGAGACCGGCATCGCGGACCTGGAGGCGCCCAGCCTGCGGGTGATCGCCGACCACATCCGCGCCTGCAGCTTCCTGGTGGTCGACGGCGTCATCCCCGGCAGCGAGGGCCGCGGCTACGTGCTGCGCCGGATCGTGCGGCGCGCGCTGCGCCACGGCTACAAGCTGGGCCAGAAGCAGCCCTTCTTCCACAAGCTGGTGCCGGACCTGGTGGCCGTGATGGGCGGGGCGTATCCGGAACTGGTGGAAGCGCAGGAGCGCGTCACGGACGTCCTGCGCCAGGAAGAAGAGCGCTTCGGCGAGACGCTGGGCAACGGCATGCAGATCCTCGAATCGGCGCTGGCCACGCAGGCCGCGCTCGATGGCGAGACCGCCTTCAAGCTCTACGACACCTACGGCTTTCCGCTGGACCTGACCGCCGACGTCTGCCGCGAGCGCGGCGTGACGGTGGACGAGGCCGGCTTCGAGCGCGCCATGCAGCGCCAGCGCCAGCAAGCGCGCGCGGCGGGCAAGTTCAAGGCGGGCGCCACGCTGGCCTACCAGGGCGACAAGACGGCCTTCGTCGGCTACGACGCGCTCGAGCGCGAGGCGCGCGTCACGGCGCTGTACGTGGGTGGCGCCGAAGTCGAATCGGTGGATGCGGGGCAGGGCGCGGTGGTGGTGCTGGACACCACGCCCTTCTACGCCGAATCGGGCGGGCAGGTGGGCGATGCCGGCGAACTCGTCGGGCTGCCGTCGCAGACCTGCACCACGCTCTTCCGCGTCGACGACACGCTCAAGGTCATGGCCGACGTCTTCGGCCACCACGGCACGCTGGCGGCCGGCCAGCTGCGCGTGGGCGACCGGGTCGTGGCCCGCGTGGATTCCACGCGCCGTGCCAAGACCATGCGCAACCATTCGGCCACGCACCTGATGCACCTGGCGCTGCGCAAGGTGCTGGGACCCCACGTGCAGCAGAAGGGGTCGTTGGTCGACGCCGACAAGACGCGCTTCGACTTCGCGCACAACGCGCCCATGACCGACGAGCAGATCCGCCGGGTCGAGGCGCTGGTCAACGCCGAGATCCTGGCCAACGATTCCACCGAGGCCCGCCAGATGGGCTTCGACGAGGCGGTCAAGGGTGGCGCCATGGCGCTCTTCGGCGAGAAGTACGGCGACGAGGTGCGCGTGCTGCGCATCGGCCATTCGGTGGAGCTGTGCGGCGGCACGCACGTGGCCCGCACCGGTGACATCGGTCTCTTCAAGATCGTGGCCGAAGGCGGCGTGGCGGCCGGCGTGCGCCGCGTCGAAGCGGTGACGGGCGACAACGCGCTTGCCTACGTGCAGCAGCTGGATGCGCGGCTGCGCGCCGCGGCCGACGCGCTGCGCGCCCAGCCGGACGAGATCGCCGCGCGCATCGCGCAGATCCAGGAGAACGCGCGCAACATGGAGCGCGAGCTCGCCCGGCTCAAGGGCAAGCTGGCCTCCAGCGCGGGCGGCGACCTGGCGTCGCGGGCAGTGGACATGGGCGGGCTCAAGGTGCTGGCCGCGGCCCTGGAAGGCGTCGATCCCAAGTCCCTGCGCGACCTGGTCGACCAGCTGAAGTCCAAGCTGGGCGAAGCCGCCGTGGTGCTGGGCACGGCGGCCGACGGCAAGGTGTCGCTGGTGGCGGGCGTCACGGCGGGCGCCACCGCCAAGGTCAAGGCGGGGGACCTGGTGAACTTCGTCGCCCAGCAAGTGGGCGGCAAGGGCGGCGGGCGCCCGGACATGGCGATGGCGGGCGGCACCGACGCGGCCGCGCTGCCGGCCGCGTTGGCCGGCGTGCACGACTGGGTGCGCGAGCGGCTGTGACCCGCCGCGGCCCCGGCCGAAGCCGGGGCGACCGGCGCGCCGTCCGGACGTTGATCGCCTGCGCGGCGTTGAACCACGCGGCTTTCGCCGGCAGCCGCGTGGTGGTGTCGCTCGCGGCGCTGCAATTGTCGGCCTCGCCCTTCGCGATCGGCCTGATCCTGTCCTTCTACAGCCTGCTGCCGATGTTCCTGTCGGTGGCGGGCGGCCGTTGGATCGACCGGGTCGGCATGCGGCTGCCCATGCTGGGCGGCACTGCGTTGCTGGCCTTCGGCGTGGCGGTGCCAGCACTGGCCTGGGACGTGGCGGGACTGTTCCTGGCCGCCGTGACCATGGGACTGGGCTTCATGGCGCAGCACCTGTGCACCCAGAAGGCGGTCGGCGAGTTGGGCGGCGAGCGGGGACGGGTCACGAACTTCGCGCTGCTGTCGCTGGGGTTCTCGATCTCCGGCTTCACGGGGCCCACGGGCGCCGGCTTGCTGATCGACCTGGTGGGGCACCGCGCCACTTTCGTGCTGCTCGCGCTGGCGCCCGTCCTTGCCGCGCTGGGCCTCTGGAGCTTCTGGCGCAGGCGCAGGCGGGCGACGCTGGGGCCGGTGCGACGGGCGGAGACGGCGGCTGGCCGGGCGCCCGGCGGGTCCGCCGGCACTGGCGCCGACCCGGGCCCGCTCACGGCGCCAGGCGGCTCGGTCCTCGACCTGATGCGCGAGCCCGAATTGAAGCGGCTCTACGTCGCCGTCGCGATGCTGTCGTCCGCCTGGGACGTGCACCAGTTCCTGGTCCCCTTGTACGGCGCCAAGCTGGGTTTGTCGGCATCGCTGATCGGGCTGGTGCTGGGCAGCTTCGCGGCCGCCACCTTCATCGTGCGCTTGGCGCTGCCCTTGCTGGCGCGCAAGGTGTCGGAATGGCCGCTCATCATGTTCGCCATGGCGGTCGCGACCGGCGTGTACGCGGTGTACCCGTTCTTCCCGACCCTGGCGCCGATGCTGGTGTTGTCCTTCGTTCTGGGCCTGGGCCTGGGCGTGGCGCAGCCGATGGTGCTGTCGCAGCTTCACCGCGTCTCCCCCGCCGGCCGCATCGGTGAAGCCGCCGGCCTGCGCCTGACGCTGGTCAACGCCACCCAGACGTTCCTGCCGACGGCGTTCGGCGCGGTCGGCGGCGTCTTGGGCCTCGCGCCGATGTTCTGGGGCATGGCCGCGCTGATCGCGGCCGGGGCGGCCTACGCGCGGCGTAGCGGCGGGCAGGGCAGGCAGGGCGGGGCGGGTGGCGACCTGCGGGACGACGGCAGCGGCCCGCTGTGAGCAGGCCTGTCGTCAGCGGGCCCATCGTGAGCGGCCCGGCATCACTGCGCGAGTTGTTCTTCGCGTTCACCGGCCTGGCGCTGCGTGGCTTCGGGGGGGTGCTGCCCTGGGCGCACCGGGTGCTCGTCGAGGAGCGACACTGGCTCACCCGGGAGGACTTCGTCGAACTGCTCGCGCTGTCGCAGCTGCTGCCGGGCCCCAACGTCGTGAACCTGTCGGTGATGGTGGGCGACCGCTGGTTCGGCTGGCGCGGCGCGGTCGTGGCGCTGGCCGGCATGATGCTCGCGCCAGCGGCCCTGGTGCTGCTGCTGGCCGTCGCCTACACCGCCTTCGTCGATCTGCCGCAACTGCGCGGCGCGCTCCGCGGCATGGGCGCCGTGGCCGCGGGCCTGGTCATCGCCACCGGCCTGAAGCTGGCCGTGCCGCTGCGCGGCCGCCCGGTCGCGATGCTTCTGGCCTCGGTCGCCTTCGCGTGCGTCGGTTTGGCGCGTTGGCCGCTGCCGTGGGTGCTCGCCGTGCTGGCGCCCGTGGCGATCGCGCTGGCTTGGCGGCACGAGGGTCGGCGGCGGGGCGACGCGCCGGGGAACGGATCGTGAGCGGCGCCGAGCTGCTCGCGCTGTTCGGCCACTTCGCGCTGCTGTCGACGCTGTCGGTCGGCGGCATGCTGGCCATGGCGCCCGAGATGCACCGCTGGCTGGTCGACTCGCGGGGGTGGATAGACCACGTGCGCTTCATCGATTCCATCGCCATCGCGCAGGCCGCGCCGGGGCCGAACGTCCTCTTCGTCACCGTGCTGGGCTGGCAGGTGGCCGGGTGGGCGGGCGCGCTGGCCGCGACGGCGGGCGCCTTGCTGCCGAGCTGCACGATCGCCTTCGCGGCGCACCGCGTGCTGGCCCGGCGCGCCCACACGCGCGGGGCGCGCGCCTTCCGGGCCGGGCTGTCGCCGATCGCGGTCGGCCTGATGCTGGCCACGGGCTGGGTGCTGGCCCGCGAGGCCGACACCGACTGGCGCCTCGCGCTGGTCACGGTGGCGTCCGCCGCGGTGCTGCTGCGCAGCCGTATCAATCCGCTGTGGCTGCTGGCCGCCGCGGCGGCGGCCGGGGCGGGCGGACTGCTCTAGCGGCGATCAACGCAGCGGGTGCGTTCCCATGGGCAGGCGGCCGGCGGGCGCGCCCGCGTCCACGTGGCGCCGCATCGCGGCGTCGCACAGCGCGTACCCCCAATCGATCAGCTGGCACTGCTCCTGGTCGCTGAAGCTGTCCAGGCGCGTGCGCACGTCGGACAGCGCGCCGGTGACCGTGGTGTCCGCGGCCAGCACTTCCTGCAGCGCGTAGTCCTGGATGCGCGTGGAGATGCCCCAGTACGTGCCGCTGCGGCGGCCTTCCTGGAAATTCGACACCAGCTCGCGCTTGCGCAGCGCGCGCGTCTGCTGGGTGACGATGTCCAGCACCCGCTTCAACTGCCCGGTCCAGCCGGTGGCGGGTTCGGGCTGGGCATCGAAGGGCGCGCCGGCGTCTGAGACCAGCACCGTGCTGCAGCGGTCCCAGATGGCCTCCAGGCCCATGTTGTCGTAGACGCCGCCGTCGGTGAGCATCAGGCGGCGCCGGTAGGCTTCATGGGCGTGCAAATCGGCGCCGGGCAGCGGTTGCCAGAGCGCCGGGTCGAGGTCGAACGGCACGGGCGACAACACGGGCGGAAACGCGCTGGACGCCGCCACGACGCGGGCCAGCGACAGCCGCGGCGCGTCGATGCGGCCCACCCGCCAATCGGCCAAGTATTTGCGGCTGATGCGCACGCTGGCGCCGCTTTGCAGGCTGGTCGCGTAGAACACGAAGCGCGGCGCCTGCCCGCTGACGGCGACCGGCAGGTCTTGCAGCGACGCCCCGTGGAACAGGTGCTCGTCGTAGGCGGCGCTGACGCGGTCGGCGATCGTGCTGAAGGGCGAGAAAAAGCCCTCCAGGCCCGCCGCGACGTCGATGGTGCGGCAGCAGAAGGCCCGCACCGGCTCGACCACCACGCGCTGGAAGTTGACCGCGCGCACGCGGCCGTCGCCGTGCGGGTCGCTCCATTCCAGCCGGTTCCAGCGGTGGGCCAGCGCGCCGTTCAGGATCGAGCCGCCCGAAACGCTGGTCACCACGTCCAGCTTTCGCAGCCAACCGAGCTCGTTGAGGCGCATCAGCGCGCCCAAACCGAAGAGCGTGGCCCGGAAGCCACCCCCTGAAAGCGCTAGTCCGGTGTCGAGTCGGTCCATTGCTTTGCCCTCCTTGAGCGCGCTATCGTGTGTTGTAGCTCCAACCCATGCCGTCCGGCAAGGGGCGGCGCGCAGCTAGGAAGGAGCATTCCATGACGGTGCTGTTCGACGACGGCTCGTCCCAGCCGGGTGTCCACGTGCTGATCATCGGCGTCGGACGCTACCCGTACCTGCGCGGCGGCAATGCTCCCAAGCCCTTTCCGCACCACGAGAACATGGGCCAGCTCGACTCGCCGCCCGTGGCGGTGCGTGCGCTGGCCGAGTGGTTCCGCCTGCATGCGGGCGAACCGACGGCGCCATTGCGCTCGCTCGAGATCCTTTGCTCGGCGCCCGAGCCGCTGTCCATGCAGGGCTTCGATCCGAACGGGCCGGCGGTCGCCGTCGATCCGGCCGACCTGGACCATGTCGAGGAGGCCGTCGAGGGCTGGGTCGAGCGCTGCGAGCGCAACGGGGACAACCTGCTGCTCTTCTACTTCTGCGGCCACGGTATCGCGTCTGGCCAGGAGCAGTCCCTCCTGCTGCAGGATTTCGGCCGGCGCCCGCAACACCCGTTCAAGGACGCCATCGCCTTCTCGCAGCTGCGGGCCGGGCTGCGCGCCCGAAAGGTTCGCAACCAATGCCTGCTGATCGACGCGTGCCGGGGTTTTTCCCCCACGCTGCTGCGCCGCTACGGCGCCGAATACGCGGGCTCGCCCCTGGTGGCCGCCGCGGTCACCGAGGCCGTGCGCGGCACCCGCAGCCAGGTCTTCCGGGCGGCCGAACTGGGCACGGCGGCGTATGGCATGACCGGGCGCCCGACGCTCTTCGCGCAGGGGCTCCTGGCCGCGCTCGACGGCAGCGCCAGCTGGCAGCAGGACGACGGCACGTGGCGCGTCACCACCGCGCGCCTGGCCGACGCGATCAACGCGCATGCGGCTGAACTGGCGCTGCTGGACGCCATCCCGACGCAGTTCTGCGATCCCGAAGGCGTGGTCGAGGGCATCTTCCTGCATGCGCTGCCCGGCGAGCCGAAAGTGCCGGTGCACGTGCGCTGCGAACCGGACGACGCCACCGCGCTGGCCGACTTCGCGTGCCGGCTGGGCGACCGCGACTTGGACCACGGGACGTGTGGCGACTTGCCGGTGTGGACCACGCGGCTCGCGCCCGACCGCTACGACTTCGTCGCGTCATTCGCGGCGGTCGAAGCCGGCTATCGACAAGGCCTGGTGCAACGGCGCAGCGTCGTGCCGCCGCTGGCCCGCGTCTCGATCCGCGTGCTGCCGTGACCGCGGTCCGCCTGCATGTGGACAAGCCGGTTTCGGCCGGCGCGATCCTTGGCGCGCTCGGCTGGGTCTATCGGGTGGACGAACCGGCGGGCGGCTCGAATCGGCGCCTGGTGCAGGTGGCCGGTCCGCTGGCGTTGCCGGTGGGCTGGGACGTTCGCGACACAGCGCCGCCCATCTCGCTGCCGCCGGGCGAATACATGGTCCGCGTGCGCATGCCGGCCGGCGAGGAGGTGGTCGATGGCTTCTCCGTGCCCGCCGACTCGGACGCGACCCTGGATGTGGCGATCGAGGCCAGCGCTTCGCCGCACGAATGGCTTTCCGACGACCACATGATGGGCGCGGTGCCGTCGGATGCGGCCTTGCGCGCGATCAGCGTGCCGCGCAGCCGCGAGGACCTGCAGGTGCAAGCCAGGCGTGCCGGCACCGCCGCAGGCGAGCCCGCCGAGGCGCGCGGCCGCTTCGCCGCGCGCATGCGCTCGGACTGGCAGCGCCACACCACGGCGAGCCGCCAGCGGCTGGCGGCCCTGACCGATGCCGGCATCGTCGCGTGGGTGGTGCGGTCCGGCCCCGTCGCCCCCGACAACAACGCCGGATCGCCGGGACGGTTGCCACGCTCCGAGCGCGGTTGGCTCCGCTACTGGCTCGGCGGCATCGCCGCGGCGCAGCCGGCCACGCCCACGGTGAGCGACGACCTCTTCGCGCGCACGCAGCTCGGCCCCTGGGTGCCCGAGTTGCTCGAACCCACGCCAGCCGCCCTGCGCCAGATCTTCGACGAAGGCATGCCGGCGGGCGCGGCGCGCTCCTACTTCGTCGTGCCGCACGACGACGACTGCACGTGCGTGGGCGTGCTGCCGCTGCCGTGGCCGCAGGTGGGCGACGGACCGGATTCGGGCTTCCCGGTTCCGATCGGGTTGACCGTGCGCTACGAGCAAGCCGCGCGCTTTTCAAGCGAAGGCGACGGACGTTCGCCCTCGCGGCTGCGCGCCACGGTCTCGCCGGCGGATCCGGCGGCGCTGCCCTTGCTGGGTTACCTGGGCAGCGGCAATTTCGAGGCGGCCGACACCGTAATCGCGGCTTCGCGAGAATCGCTCGCCCGCAAAGTGCGCAACCCCTTCGCCGCGGCGGCGATGGCCTACGTGATCACGGAGGCGGTCGAATCGCTGGGCTCGCTGGACTCGGCCCCGAAGGACTGGAACCGTTGGATCGGTGCGCTGGCCGATGGCTGGCCGATGATCCCGGACGGTGCCATCGCCCGGGGCTGGCTGCGGCTGCAGGAGGCATCGCGGTTGGAGCGCGTCGACGGCGAGCACAGCGAGCGCGCGGCGGCCATGGTCGAGGCCGCGCGCGCGGACCTATTGGAGGCGGTGCATCGCGGCATGCCGTACTACGCGCACGGCGTGCAATTGCTGGTCGAAGGCCTGACCATGATCGCGGGCGGTGACGGCCGGCAAGACCGCTCGCCGCTGGCGCGCGAGACCCGCGCCGCTCGCACCGCCTGCCGCTGGCTGTCGATGCGCACCGATCCGCGCGAAGTGTTCACCACCTTGCTGCTCTGAGGCGCACGCCATGCAGCCCCATGCCTTCGCCTGCGATTCGACGCGGCTTCCGGACGCCGCGGCGGATGACCGCTTCGCCGTCCATGTGTTCCCGGCCGATCACGGCGACTGCCTGTGGATCGAGTACGGCCCGCGCGGGGCGCCGCGCCACCTGCTGATCGATGCCGGCACGCAGCGCACCGCCCAGCGCGTGGCCGAGTTCGTGCGCAGCCGCCACGGCGGCGCCTGCGCCTTGGAGCTGCTGGTGGTCACGCACGTGGACGCCGACCACATCGGCGGCGTGCTGCCATTGCTGTCCGACCCGACGCTGTCGCTGTCGGTGGGCGACGTCTGGTTCAACGGCTACCGTCACCTGTTGCCTGCCGATGTCCAGTCCATGGGGCCCCTCGACGGCGAGCGCCTGACCACGCGGCTGGCCGACCCGCAGCGCCCCTTGCCCTGGAACGCGGCCTTCGGACGTGCCGCGGTGCGGCTGGACGATGCCGGCGCACCGCCACCGGCCGTGGAACTGTCGGGTGGCATGCGCGTGCAGGTGCTGTCTGCGGATGCGCGCCAATTGGCGCGGATGGAGCCCGTCTGGCTGGACGCCTGCCGCGACGCGTGCCTGGACCCGCAGATGGAAGTGGAGGCGCCCGAGGAGCTGCCGGGATTCGAGCGCATGGGCGGCCTGGACCCGGCCGAGGTGGAGGCGATCGCCGCGCGCGAATTCCGCGAGGACCGTGCGCCCGCGAACGGGTCGAGCATCGGGCTGGCGTTGGAATACCGGGGCAAGCGCGCGCTGCTGCTGGCCGACGCCCTGCCGTCTGTCGTGATGAAGGGCTTGCGCGCGATGGCGCCCGCCGGTGCGGCAGAGCGCTTCGCCTTCGACCTGGTGAAGGTGTCGCATCACGGCAGCCGCAACAACACGTCGTTGCCGCTGGTGCGCGCGCTGGACTGCCGCGAGTGGGTGTTCTCGACCAACGGCAGGATCTTCAAGCATCCCGACGACGAGGCGGTGGCGCGCGTGGTCACGCAGGCGCGCGATGCGCGGCTGTGGTTCAACTACCGCACGGCCCGCACCGAGCCTTGGGACGACGACGCGCTGCGCGCGCACTTCGGCTACCGCACGGTCTACGGCGACGGCACCGCGCCGCTCAGCATCGAGCTGCTGTAGGGGCCGCCTGTTGCCGGGGCCGCCTGCCGCTGGGGGCGGCGCGTGGCATGACATACTGCCGCCCATGCTCCATCCCGACTACCGATTCTGTCCCCGCTGCGCCGCCGAGCTGTCCGTGGGCCATTCCGGCGGGCGCGACCGCAACCGCTGCACGGCCTGCGGCTTCGTCCATTGGAACAATCCCGCGCCTGTGGTGGCCGCGCTGCTGCAGGTGGGCGACGAGATCCTGCTGGCGCGCAACGCCGCGTGGCCGCCCAAGACCTTCGCGCTGATCACCGGCTTCCTCGAAGCCGGTGAGACGCCCGAAGAAGGCATCGCCCGAGAGGTCAAGGAAGAGACCGACCTGGACGCGCAGCGCATCGACCTGATCGGTGTCTACGAGTTCACGCGCAAGAACGAGTTGATCATCGCGTACCACGTGGTCGCCACGGGCAGCGTGCGCCTGTCCGAGGAGTTGGCCGAATTCCGGATGGTGCCGCCGCACAAGCTCAGGCCGTGGCGGGCCGGCACGGGCATGGCCGTGGCCGACTGGATGCGCGCGCGCGGGTTGCCCTACGAGTTCGTGGATCTGCCGCCCAGGCCGCAGTCCGAGCCGGTCTGAGGCTGGCCGAGGGCCCTGGCGGCCCTGTCAGGCGGCCGGCTGCGCCAGCAACGCCGCGAAGCCCGGAAAGGTGAGGAACGCGGCGACCGTCGACACCAGGATCGCCGTGGCGGCCCGCCCGGCATCCGCGCCGTGCCGCTCGGCGAAGAGGAATGCCGTGCCGGCCGCCGGCAACGCGGCCATCAAGGTCAGCACCGCTGCCGCGTCGTGCGGCAACCCGAACACGTGCCGCGCGATGGTCCAGGTGGCCAGCGGGTGCACGAGCAGCTTGGTGCCGACGATGGTCAGCAGCGCGAGGGGCGTCGCGGCCGAGGTGGGGGCGGCGCTGGACATGCGATTCCCGGCGGCGGGCCGATGCAAGGCCGCCCCCATGGCGAACAGCGCCACCGGCCCCGCCGCCGTGCCGAGCAGCGCCAGCAGCCGATCGCCGAGGCCCACCAAGCCGCCGAGCAAAGGTGGAAGCGCCGCGTCGCCTCGGATGCCGGTGACGGCAGACAGGAGCGCACCCGCGGCGATCGCCCAGACCAGCGGATTGCGTCCGACCCCCGCCATCGCCCCCGAGATGGCGTGCCACCACGGCTCGGGCGCGCGGCCTTCACGCGAAGCCACCGCCAGCGCCGCCGAAACCACCACCAGCAGGTCGGCCACGCCCGCGGCGATCAGCGCCGCCAGGGCCTGCGGGCCCAGCAGCGCCGGGATCAACGCGAACCCCATGTAGCCCCAGTTGGACCAACTGGCCGACAACGCGCCCAGCGCCGCATCGCGCCAGCCTTCGCCGGCCGCCCAGCGCAGGCCGGCCAGCGTCAGGACCAGCACGAACAGGCCGGACAGGGCATAGGCGCCGAAGACGGCCGGGTCGGCCAGCGTCGAGAACGGGGTCTGCGCGGCGAAGCGCAACAGCATCGCCGGCAGCGCGAACCACAGCACGAAGGCGTTGAGCGCTGGCACGGCCTGGCCCGGCAGCAGCGCCAGGCGCGCCGCCAGCCAGCCGCAGCCGACCAGGGCGAAGAACGGCACCGTGACATTGAGGATGCCGATCACGGCGCTACAATCGCCCGATGGACACGAACCCGTTCGACAGCGAAGTGGACGCGCGCGGCCTCAACTGCCCGCTGCCCATCCTGAAGGCCAAGAAAGCGCTGGCCGAGCTCACCAGCGGCCAAGTGCTGAAAGTGGTCTCCACCGACCCCGGCAGCCGGCGCGACTTCGAAGCCTTCGCCCGCCAGACCGGCAACGCGCTGGTCCATCAAAGCGAGGAAGGCCGCGAATGGGCCTTCTGGTTGAAGCGTCGTTGAACTCGGCGCCGTTGAACTCGGCGACATCGACGGCGGCGCCGCTGGACCGACTCAGCCGCCACTGAACCGCGCCGCCTGCTCGCGCACGCGCGCCAGCTGCTCGCCGAAGCCGACCAGCCGCTCGCGTTCCTGGGCCACCACGGTCGCGGGCGCCCGCTCGACGAAGCCCGCGTTGGCCAGCTTGGCCTCGGCCTTGCGGATCTCGCCTTCCAGGCGCGCCACTTCCTTGCCCAGCCGCTCGCGCTCGGCGGCCACGTCCACTTCGATGCGAAGCATCAGGCGCCAAGGCCCCACGATCTGCACCGGGGCCATGGCGTCCTGCGGCAGCGCCGCCACGATCTCCACGCCCGAGAGCCGCGCCAGCGCCTGCAGATAAGGCGCGTGGGTGGCCAGAGCCTGCGCGGCGTCGCCTTCGCCAGAGGCCACCAGCGGCACCTTCTGCGCGGGCGACACGCTCATCTCGCCCCGCAACGCGCGGCAGGCGTCGATCATCGCCTTCAGCTCGGCCACCCAGCGCTCGGCCGCTTCGTCGATCTTGCCGGGTTCGGGGCGCGGGAAGGGTTGCAGCGCGACGCTGTGGCGCGCCTCGGCCAGCGCCGCGTCCAGCGCCTCGCCGGACAGCACCTGCCGGCCACGCTCGCCGTAGCGCTGCGCGAGCGGCGCGACTTTCTGCCAGAGCTCCTCGGTGATGAAGGGCATCATCGGGTGCGACAGCCGCAACACCGCTTCGAGCACCCGCAGCAGCGTGCGGCGCGTGCCGCGCTGCGTGGCCTCGTCGCCGGTCTGCAGCTGCACCTTGGCCAGCTCCAGGTACCAGTCGCAGTACTCGTTCCAGACGAACTCGTAGATCGCGCGGGCCGCGTTGTCGAAGCGGTACTCGGCCAGGCCTTTCTCGACTTCCGCCTCGGTGCGCTGCAGCTGCGATGCGATCCAGCGGTCGGGCTGCGAGAAGCGCATGTACATGCCGGCGGGCGTCGCGTCGAGGCCGGCGTCGCGCGCGGCCTGCGCGTTGCCCTCGGCATATCGACCGTTGACGCCGTCCGGTGCGCCGCTGACGCATTGCTCGGCCGAGTGCGGCGCGAAGCCGCAGTCGCGCCCCTCGCAGTTCATCAGCACGAAGCGCGTCGCGTTCCAGAGCTTGTTGCAGTAGTTGCGGTAGCCCTCGCAGCGGCGCAGGTCGAAGTTGAGCGTGCGCGCGAAGGTGGCCAGCGACGCGAAGGTGAAACGCACCGCGTCGGCCCCGTAGGCGGCGATGCCCTCGGGGTAGTTCTTGCGGATGTCCTTCTCGATCTTGGCTTTGTGGTCGGACCGCATCAGGCCGACCGTGGACTTGTCCAGCAGCGCGGGAAGCGAGATGCCGTCGATCAAGTCCAATGGGTCGATGGTGTTGCCCTTGGACTTGGACATCTTCTGGCCCTCGGCGTCGCGCACGATGGCGTTGATGTACACGTCGCGGAAGGGCACCTGACCGGTGAAGTGCATGGTCATCATCACCATGCGCGCCACCCAGAAGAAGATGATGTCGAACCCGGTCACCAGCACCGACGAGGGCAGGTACCGGGCCAGGTCGCGGCGGGCGGCCTCGCCGGCCTCGCCGTCGGATTCGTCGGCAGGCCAACCCAGCGACGAGAAGGGCACGAGCGCCGACGAGAACCAGGTGTCCAGCACGTCCGGGTCGCGGGTCAGGCGCGGCGCGGGGGCGTCCGGGGCGAGACCGGCGGCCGCGCGCGCCTGCGCCTGCGCATCGGCCTCGCTGCGCGCCACGAACACGCGGCCCGCGTCGTCGTACCAGGCCGGAACCTGGTGGCCCCACCACAGCTGGCGGGAGATGCACCAGTCCTGGATGTTGTTCATCCAGTGCTCGTAAGTGCTGGTCCAATGCTCGGGATGGAAACGCACGCGGCCGTCCTGCACGGCTTCCAGCGCCACCTGCGCGATCGATCGGCCTGGAAAGCGCGTGCCCTGCGGCGCGGCCTTGGTGGTCGCCACGAACCACTGGTCCGTCAGCATCGGCTCGACCACCACGCCCGTGCGCCCCGAGCGCGGCACGTTGAGCTTGTGTGGTTTCTCCGACACCAGCAGCCCAGCGGCCTGCAGGTCCGCCACGATCCGCGCGCGCGCGTCGAAGCGGTCCATGCCGCGGTACGCCGCCGGTGCGGCGTCGGACACCTTGGCATGCAGGTCCAGCACCGAGATGGCCGCCAGACCGTGGCGCTCGCCCACCTTCCAGTCGTTGAAGTCGTGCGCCGGCGTGATCTTCACGCAGCCCGTGCCGAAGGCCGGGTCGACGTAATCGTCGGCGACGATCGGGATCTCGCGCCAGCCGGCGGCGTCCATCCCGCCATGCGCGCCGGACAGCGGCAGCTTGACGGTCTTGCCGACCAGCGCCGCGTAACGCTCGTCCTGCGGATGCACCGCCACGGCGGTGTCGCCCAGCATGGTCTCGGGCCGCGTCGTGGCCACCACCAGCGAGCCGCTGCCATCGGCCAGCGGGTAGCGGATCTCCCAGATCTTGCCGTCTTCTTCCTCGCTGTCGACTTCCAGGTCCGACACGGCGGTCTGCAGCGTCGGGTCCCAGTTGACCAGCCGCTTGCCGCGGTAGATGAGGCCCTGCTCGTGCAGCCGGACGAACACCTCGACCACGGCGCGGCTCATCGGCGCGTCCATAGTGAAGTAGCCGGCACGCTGGCCTTCGGCGTCGGCGTAGGTCCAGTTGGCGGCGTCGCCGATCCTGCGCATCTGGTTGACGATGGTCGAGCCCGACTGCTGCTTCCACTGCCACACGCGCGACAGGAACGCGTCGCGGCCCAGGTCGTGCCGGGTCTTGCCGTCCGCGGCCAGCTGGCGCTCCACCACGATCTGCGTCGCGATGCCGGCATGGTCGGTGCCGACCACCCAGTTGGTGTCGAAGCCGCGCATGCGGTGATAGCGCACCAGCGTGTCCATCAGCGTCTGCTGGAACGCGTGGCCCATGTGCAGCGTGCCCGTGACGTTGGGCGGCGGCAACTGGATGCAGAAGGCGGGCACGGGCGCGGCGGACCCTGCGCTGACGGTGGCGCCGGCCGCGGCCTTCGGGTCCAGCGAGCCCTCGCGGAACTGGCCGCGCGATTCCCATAGCGGGTACCAGCGCGACTCGATGTCCTTGGGGTCGAAGCTCTTGGCGAGCGAGTTGAGGGCGTCCATGGGTCTAGCGGTAAGGGGTGGAGGCCGTGCCGCCCGAGGGCGGGACGGTGGGTGCCTCGGTCGAGGGCGCGGGCGGCTGGGCGTGCGTCGAACCGCGAGGTGGACCGGGCTGCAAGGCGCGCATCCGGTCGAGCTCGTCCTCGACCATCCGCACCACCAGCTCCGACACCATCGAGCTCAGCGCGGACTGCAGGTCGGCGCCCAGCCGGTCGAACCGGTCGCGCGTCTCGGCGACCAGTTCGTCGCAGCGGCCGGCCAGCTCGGCCGCCAGCGCGTGCCGGAGCTGCACGTCGATGAGCTCGTCCGAGCGCAGCAGCAGCCGCTCGAGCAACTCGGTCTGGGTGCGTTGCAGCGCCGCGTCCCAATTGGCGCGATGGGGGTCTTGCGCCTCTTGCGCCGCAGCGGGCTCACCGTCCGGCACATCGAGGATGTCGGTCAGATCGGTGATGTCGCCCAGGTCGGCCGACGCGATCGCGTCGGCCAGGGCCAGCGGGTCGTTGGGCGCGGCCACCGCTTCGCGGTCCGCCGAGAGACTGTCCGTGTCGGGCGCGATCACCTCGGTGAGCGTGGGGAACAGCTCGTCGTCCAGCGTCGCGTCGATGTCGTCCGACAAGGCCGCCAACAGCGCCTCGTCGACCGGGCCCGAGGCCGCGGGTGAGACGGGTTCGAAGACGTAGCCGGCGCGGCCCTCGGAGGGCGCGTCCGGGGAGGCATCACCGGGCGGCGGCGCGCGGCGCAGGCGGAAACGGGGCTTCACGGTCGGTCGGGCTTCACGGTCGGCGGGGTGTCGCGGTCGACGGGGCAGGGCGTTCGGCGGGGGGCGTCGGGCTCAGGCGTCGGGCCGCGCGTCGGCCGCGCCCAGGTCGTGCATGTTCAGCGGGTAGCCGCGCTCGCGGTAGAAGCGCCAGCGCGCGCGGCCGGCCTCGCGGTCCGCGTCGTCCAGGCCGACGATCTCGAAGAGCCGGTCGAAGCTGCTGAACCAGCCGGGTTGCGCGCCGCCCAGGTTGACCAGCATCTCGTGGTGCGGCAGGGCTTCCGGGCGCTGGTCGGGCAGCGCCAGCAGCACCGGCGTCTGGTCGGCAAGCGCGTCCGTGGCGCGCACGTGCGGCACGAAGTCCAACGGCGAGAAGGTCCAGAGCGCCGTGTCGAAGTGGTCGAGCACGCCGGGTTCGGCGCCGCACACCACCACCTTGCCGCCGGCGCGGTACGCCTTGCGGACCAGGCGGCAGGCGTAGCCGATCTTGTCCGGCACGTTGACGTGGAAGTCCACCCGCGTCATGCCAGGCAGGGCGGCATCAGGCGTCGGCGCGCGCGATCAGGAAGCGCGACAGCAGCGGCACGGGCCGGCCGGTCGAGCCCTTGTTCGCGCCGGACTTCCAGGCGGTGCCGGCGATGTCCAGGTGCGCCCAGTCGTAGCCCTTCGCGTAGCGCGACAGGAAGCAGGCCGCGGTGACCGCGCCGCCGGCGCGCCCGCCGATGTTGGCCATGTCGGCGAAGGGGGACTTGATCTGCTCCTGGTATTCGTCGTCCAGCGGCATGCGCCAGGCCGCGTCCAGCATCTCGCGACCGGCGTCCAGCAGTTCGGCCGCCAGCGCGTCCTGCCGCGTGAAGAGGCCCGTGTTGTGGTGCCCCAGCGCGATGACGCAGGCGCCGGTCAGCGTGGCCACGTCGATGACGGTGGACGGCTTGAAGCGCTTGGCGTAGGTCAGCGCATCGGCCAGGATCAGGCGCCCCTCGGCGTCGGTGTTCAAAATCTCGATGGTCTGGCCCGACATGCTCTCGACGATGTCGCCAGGACGCGTGGAGCGGCCGCTGGGCATGTTCTCGCACGTGGGCACGATGGCCACCACGTTGACGGCCAACCGCATGCGTGCGACGGCCAGCAGCGTGCCCAGCACGGCGCCCGCGCCGGACATGTCGTACTTCATCTCGTCCATCTCGGCGGCCGGCTTGATCGAGATGCCGCCGGTGTCGAAGGTGATGCCCTTGCCCACCAGCGCCACGGGCGCGACCGCCTTGCCGGCGCCCTGGTACTGCAGCACGATCAGCTTGGGCGGCTGGTCCGAGCCCTTGGCCACGGCCAGCAGCGCGCCCATCTTGAGCGCCTCCATCTGCTTGGCGTCGAGCACCTCGCAGCGCAACTTGAATTCCTTGGCGATGCGGCGCGCTTCGTCGGCCAGATAGGTGGGGGTGCAGACGTTGCCCGGCAGGTTGCCCAGGTCCTTGGCCAGGCGCATGCCTTCCGCGATGGCCTCGGCACGCGCCATTTCCTTGTCGACCGCGGCCTGGTCGCGCCGGTCCACCAGCAGCGTGAGCGCGCGCGCGCCGCGCGCCGGCTGCTCGCGCTGGCTCTTCATGCGATCGAAGCGGTAGGCCGCGTCTTGCGCCGCGATCACCTGGTGGCGTGCCTTCCATCCGGCGCCGCGCGAGGCCAGCGGCACTTCCGACAGCAGCGAGGCCGCGTCGTGCGGCGCGATGCGCGACAGTTCCCGCATGGCCGCCCGTGCCGCGTCGACGAAGGCGCGCTCGGGCAGGGCGCCGGATTCGTCGGCTATGCCCAGCGACACCAGCAGCACGCGCTCGATGCCGCCGTCGGCCGCCACCATGAGCGTGGAGCCGGCTTTCTCGGCCAAGTCGCCGCCGGCCAGCACGCGCGACAGCCGACCGTCGAGCGCGCGGTCGATGGTCTGGCCGCCCGCGGTGAGCTCGTTCCGGTTGAGAACCGCCAGCACCGCGCAGCCGGTCCGAAGCTTCTCGGGGGCGGAAATCTTCGTGCTAAATTGCATCGGTCGATCCGTCGTCGCTTAACCGGCCGATTATACGGGCGGCCTCGCATCCGGCCGCCCAGCGCGGCCCTCCGATCCCGCCTTCGCGCTCCTGGCGCGCCCCTCTTCCACGCATGCTGTTCCGCAAGTCGCTCAGGCGAGACCTCACCAACCTGGCCGGCATCGTCTTCGCCACGTTGTTCACCATCATGGTCACGACGACCCTGATCCGGCTGCTCGGTCGCGCCTCGGCCGGCCGCGTGGACACGGCCACCGTCCTGCCGCTGATCGCCTTCTCGTCGATCAACTACCTGCCGGTGCTGCTGGTGCTCACGCTGTACGTGTCGGTGCTGACGGCGCTCACGCGCTCGTGGCGCGACTCCGAGATGGTGATCTGGTTCGCCTCGGGGCAGAGCCTGGCGGCCTGGGTGCGGCCGGTGCTGTCCTTCGCGCTGCCCTTCGCCATCGCCGTCACCCTGATCGCGTTCTTCGTGGCGCCCTGGGCCAGCCGCCAGGCCGGCGACTACACCCAGCGCTTCGCGCAGCGCGAGGACGTCTCGCAGGTGTCGGCCGGCCAGTTCCGCGAATCGGCCCGCGCCGAGCGCGTCTTCTTCGTCGAGAGCCTGGCGGCCGACGCGCAGTCGGTGCGCAACGTGTTCGTGGCCCAGCGCAAGGGCGACCAGGAGTGGTCGGTGGTGGTGTCCTCGGGCGGCTTCATCGAGAACGCGCCCGAAGGCGGCCGCTACCTGGTGCTGGAGCAGGGCCGCCGCTACGACGGCTCGATGACCACGTTGCAGCTGCGGCTGTCCGAATTCGAGCGCTACGGCGTGCGGCTGGATCCGCGCCCGGCCGGCGGCGCCAACGACTCGGTCCGCGCCCGCGACACCGCGGCGCTGCTGGCCGACCCCACGCCGCGCAACCTGGGCGAGCTGGCCGGGCGCATCGGGCTGCCCATCTCCGCGCTGCTGCTGGCGCTGCTGGCCATTCCGTTGTCATTCGTCAACCCGCGCGTGGGCCGATCGGTCAACCTGGTGATCGCGCTGCTGATCTACGTCACCTACACCAACCTGCAGTCGCTGATGCAGGCGTGGATCGCGCAGGGGCGGCTGCCCTTCGCCGTCGGCGTGTGGCTGGTGCACGCGATCCTCGCGCTGGCCTGCGGCTGGCTCTTCTGGCGCCGGATGAGCACGCGCCGGCTGCGCCTGCGGCGGCGCCCGGCGCCGGTGGCCGGCGGCGCGGCGGCGGGAGCCTGACGCGCATGGCGATCATCGGCCGCTATCTTTCCCGCGAGATCGCGCTGGGCGTGGGCTTCGTCCTCCTGGGTTTCCTCGCGCTCTTCGCGTTCTTCGACTTCATCAACGAGCTCGACGACGTCGGGCGCGGCGGCTACAAGGTCCAGCATGCGCTCGCCAACGTGCTGCTCGGCCTGCCCAGCCACATCTACGAATTGATGCCCATCGCGGTTCTGATCGGCGCCATCTACGCGCTGGCCCAGTTCGCGCAGCATTCCGAATTCACCGCGATGCGCGCGGCGGGACTGGGCCGGCGTCGCGCGCTCGTGCAGGTGTCGTGGCTCGGCACCGTGTTCGTCCTGGTCACCTTCGCGGTGGGCGAAGGCCTGGCGCCCGCCACCGAGCATCTCGCGCAGCGCATGCGGCTTTCCGCGCTGGGCGCAACGCTCACCGGCCAGTTCCGCTCCGGTCTCTGGATGAAGGACACGCTGCGCGAGACCGGCCAGCCCGGCGCGCAACGCTTCGTGAACGTGTCGCAAGTAATGCCCGACGGCACCATCCGCGGCGTGCAGGTCTACGAGTTCGACGAGCAGCTGCGCCTGCGCTCGGTGCTGCGAGCCGACAGCGGCCGCTGGAGCGGCGCCGGGAACGCCCCCGCATGGCTCCTGTCCGACGTGCGCGAGACGCGCATCGTCGATGTCGACGCGGCCGGCGTCATGGCGGTGCGTGCCGAACAGCTGCAGGCCGCCGAGCGTCGCTGGCGCTCGGAGCTCACTCCCGGCATCGTCGGCGTGCTGATGATCAAGCCCGACCGCATGGCCATCTGGGACCTGAACGCCTACATCTCGCACCTGCGCGAGAACCGCCAGAACGCCGACCGCTACGAGGCCGCGCTCTGGAAGAAGCTGGTCTACCCCTTCGCGGCGCTGGTCATGATGGTGCTGGCGCTGCCGTTCGCGTACCTGCAGGTGCGCGCGGGCGGCATCGGCTACAAGGTGTTCGCGGGCATCATGCTGGGCGTTGCCTTCCATTTCCTGAACGGGCTCTTCTCCCACCTGGGCCTGCTCAACACCTGGCCTGCGTGGCTGTCGGCGGCGCTGCCCAGCGCGGCGGCGCTCATGCTGGGTTTCGGGATGCTCTGGTGGGTGGAGCGCACGAGATGAATCCTCCGGACGGCGGCCACGGCGAGGCGGTCCTGCTCTTCGCACACGGGGCGCGCGAGCCGCGCTGGGCCAGCCCCTTCGAGCGCGTGCGGGATCGCCTGCGCCGCCTGTTGCCCGGCACGACGGTGGAACTCGCGTTCCTCGAATTCATGGCGCCCGACCTGCCCGATGCCGTGGCCGCGCTGGCGGCGGGCGGCGCGCGGCGCGTGCGCGTCATGCCGATGTTCCTGGGCGCCGGCGGCCACGTGCTGCGCGACCTGCCTGCGTTGCTGGACGCGGCGCGCGCGCGCCATCCGCGGCTGCGGATCGACCTGCTGGCGCCGCTGGGCGAGCAGGCGGCCATCATCGACACGATCGCCGACGGCTGTGCCGCGCTGCTGCGCCCCGAAGCCCAATCCGTGAAAAATTCGTAGACGTCGCCTGTCGCATTGGCTACGATTTGATCGTTCCTGTTGCTCGCCGCGCCCTGCCGGGCGGTCGTGGCGGCAGGTCTCGAGGAGGAGGAGAGGCAGCGACGCTGCCATTCGAGGCGTCCGGTCAACACCCGGGCGCCTTTTTCTTTTCCGGTGACATGAACATCCCGCGGCGATGAACTTCCAGCAGCTGCGCGTCGTCCGTGAAGCGGTCCGGCGCAACTTCAACCTCACGCAGGCCGCGGTGGCCCTGGGCACGTCGCAGCCCGCGCTCTCGCGCGCCATCCTCGAGCTCGAAGCCGAGCTCGGCGTGGACATCTTCGTTCGCCACGGCAAGCGCATCCTGGGGTTGACCGACCCCGGACAAGCGGTGCTCAAGCGGGCCGAGCGCGTGCTGGCCGAGGTGCAGGGCATCGAGCGGGTGGCGGCCGACTTCCGTGCGCGCGACGCGGGCGAGCTGCGCATCGCCACCACCCACACGCAGGCGCGCTACGTCCTGCCGGAAGTGGTGCGCGAATTCCGCAAGCGCTACCCCGCCGTGCGGCTGTCGCTGCTGCAGGGCAGCCCGTCGCAGATCACGCGACAACTGCTCGACCGCGACGTGGACTTCGCCATCGCCACCGAAGTCCACGACGACCAACCCGATCTCGTCACGGCGCCCGCCTTCGACTGGGAACACGTGGTGTTGGTGCCGTCGCGCCACAAGCTGCTGACCCAGCCGCTGACGCTCGAGGCGCTGGTGCACTGGCCGATCGTCACGTACGTCGAGGAATTCACCGGCCGCAGGCGCATCGACCGCGCCTTCGCGCAGGCGGGTCTTTCGCCCGACATCGTGCTCGCGGCCATCGACTCCGATGTCATCAAGACCTATGTGGGCGTGGGGTTGGGCGTGGGCATCATGGCGGGCCTGGCCTTCGACGCCAAGCGGGACAAGGGCTTCGAGGCCTTGCCCGCCGGGGCGCTGTTCGGCACCAACACCACGCGGGTGGCCGTGCGCCGGGACGCGTTCCTGCGCGGCTTCGCCATCGCGTTCCTCGACCTGTTCGCGCCGGCGGCGCGCGAAGCGCTGGCGGCCGGGATGCGGGCGCGCACCTGACCGCGACGCGGCGTCGGGCTCCGATGGGCCCGCGGACCCCGTGCTATACAAGTTCGTTGCCAGCGCGTTCGCCGCTCGCAGCCAGCCGCGCCGACACCTTCGTCGCGGCCACGCTTCCAGGAAACGCATTCCATGTCTTGCAAACGCGGTGTCTTCATTCTCTTCGGCGCTTTCGCCAGCGCGCTCGTTCCCGTCGGCGCTGCCGTCGCGGCCACCCCGGCCGGCTCGGCGGCCATGCAGGACGTGGTCGACACGGCCGTCGCCGCGGGCGACTTCAAGACGCTGGTGACGGCCGTCAAGGCCGCAGGCCTGGTCGACACGCTCAAGGGTGCCGGCCCGTTCACGGTCTTCGCCCCGACCGACGCCGCGTTCGCCAAGGTGCCGAAGGCGCAGCTCGACGCGCTGCTGGCCGACCGCGCCGCGCTCACGAAATTGCTGACCTACCACGTGGTGAGCGGCAAGGTCATGGCCGCCGACATCAAGGGCAAGAACCTGACGACGGCCAAGACCGTGCAGGGCGGGTCGTTGAAGATCGACGCGTCGCAGGGCGTGAAGGTCGACGACGCGCGCGTGGTGAAGGCCGACGTGCAGGCCAGCAACGGCGTGATCCACGCGATCGACACGGTGATGATGCCCAAGTGAGGGCAGGGGGCGCACGAGGCGCCCCCGCACGAGGCCTCCCTTGCGCGGTGCGGTCGCCGACCGCGCCCGCGATCACGAATAGCTCAGGTCGCGCGCCTTGCCGCGGAAGATCCAGTACGCCCAGGCCGAGTAGGCCGCGATCATCGGCAGCACCACCACCGCGCCGAGGAAGATCACCCACAGCGCCTCGGTCGACGCGGCGGCCTGCCATGCGGTCAGCCGGTCCACCACCAAGTACGGCAGCATGCTGTAGGCCAGGCCGAGGAAGGCCAGCACGAAGATCCCCGTCGTGCCGGCGAACGGCACCCAGCAGAAGCGGTCGTCCGTGCGCGGCTGGTGACGCAGCGCCAGCCACACCAGCGCCGCGAGCAGCACGGTCAACAGCGGCACCGGCGCCAGGAACAGCAGGTTCGGGAACGAGAACCACTTGTCGAAGATGCGCTGGCTGACCAGGGGTGTCGCGATCGAGATGGCCGCGATGCCCGCCAGGGTCAGGCGCAGGCTGCCGCGCGCCCACGCGGCCGCGCGCTGCTGGAGCGCGCCCTCGGTCTTCATGAGCAGCCAGCCCGCGCCGAGGAGCGCGTAGCCCGCCACCACCGCCGCGCCCACGAAGGCCGCGAATCCCCAGGCCAACAGGCCGTCGTCGAAGCCGGTGACATAGCGCCCCAGCATCACGCCCTGCGCGAAGGCCGCCAGCAACGAGCCGGCATAGAACGCGCGGTCCCACCAGGGCCGATGGCCGGCGTGCGCCTTGGTGCGGAAGTCGAAGGCCACGCCGCGCAGCACCAAGCCCACCAGCATCAACGTGGCGGGCAGGTAAAGCTCGCCGAGGATCACGCCGTGCGCCTTCGGGAACGCCACGAGCAGCAGGCCCACGCCCAGCACCAGCCAAGTCTCGTTGGCGTCCCAGAAGGGGCCGATCGAGGCGACCATCCGGTCGCGCTGGCCGGCGTCGGCGCGGCGCATCAGGATGCCCACCCCCAGGTCGTAGCCGTCCAGCACCACGTACGCCAGCAGCGCGGCGCCCATCAGGCCCATGAAGGCCAGCGGCAGCCAGCCGGCGGGTTGCGAAAGGTCAGGCACGGGAGCCTCCGTCGAGCGAAGCGAATGCGCCCGCGGCGCCGGCCGCACGGGTGCGCGCAGTGGGGACCAACCCCCCGGGGGCCTGGTGGCCGGCCGGGGCGCGGCGACGTGGCGCCGGCGAAACCGGCCCTGGACGCCCGAGTGGCCCGGCCGGTCCCGCCGGCCCGGCCGGCGACGTGGGCGCGCCGTCCTGGGAGTCGGCCTTGCGCGCTAGGCGGAACACTACTGCCACGTAGGCCATCAGCAGCAGCACGTACATCGACAACCACATCGTCAGCGTCGAGGCCACCATCGGCGCGGGCACCGCCGCGACGGCCTGCGCGGTGGTCAGCACGCCCGTCACCAGCCACGGCTGGCGGCCGATCTCGGTCACGTACCAGCCGGCCAGCACCGCCACCCAGCCCGAGAATGTCATGCCGACCAGCACCCGCAGCAGCCAGCGCGGGAGCTCGCGCCCGCGCCGCGAGCGCCAGGCCGCCAGCCACGACACCGCCAGCATGGCCACGCCGATCCCGACCATCACCCGGAAGGCGTGGAACACGGGCGCCACCGGCGGGTGTTGCGCGAAGTCGTTCAGCCCCTTGATCTCGGCGTCCAGCGAATGACCCAGGTAGAGGCTCGCCAAGCCCGGGATCGACACCTCGTAGTCGTTGCTGCGGGTGCGCTCGTTCGGCAGGCCGAAGATCACGGCCGGCGCCTGCCGTTGCGTCTCCCAGATGCCTTCCATGGCCGCGATCTTGGCCGGCTGGTGCTCGAGCGTGTTGAGCCCGTGCAGGTCGCCTGCCAGGATCTGCAGCGGGACCAGCACGGCGGCCAGCCGCACGCCGGTGGACAGCGCCACGCGCACGTCCGCGCCGCGGTGGCCCCGCAGCCAGCGCCAGGCCGACAGCCCGGCGAGCAGGAACGCCGCAGTCAGCCCGGAGGCCAGCAGCATGTGCGTCAGCCGGTACGGGAAGGACGGGTTGAAGACCACCTGCCACCAGCTGGTGACGTGGGCTTCCCCGTCGATCATCTCGAAGCCCGCCGGGGTGTGCATCCAGCTGTTGAGCGCCAGGATCCAGAACGCGGACAGCGTGGTGCCGAAGGCCACCAGGAAGGTGGCGAAGGTGTGCACGCGCCGCGACACGCGCTGCATCCCGAACAGCATGATCCCCAGGAAGCTGGCTTCCAGGAAGAACGCGGTCAGCACCTCGTAGGCCAGCAGCGGCCCGGCCACGTTTCCCACCGTGTTCATGAAGCCCGGCCAGTTGGTGCCGAACTGGAAGCTCATCGTGATGCCGGACACCACGCCCAACGCGAAGGTGAGCGCGAAGACCTTGACCCACAGCCCGTAGGCGGCCGTCCATTTTGGGTCGCCGCTGTGGTTGGCGCGCAGGCGGAAATACAGCAGCACCCAGCCCAGCGCGATGGTGATGGTGGGGAACAGGATGTGGAAGGAGATGTTCGCGGCGAACTGGATCCGCGACAGCAGCAGGGTGTTCAGGGCGGCGTCAACCATGGCCTTTGTCCTTGGCGGCTCGGCCGCCGGTCAGTCGCGCGACGCGGTTCTTGGCCTCCACCAGCCGCGCGACCTGGGTGCCCAGCTTCATCAATCCGACCAGCGTGCGGTCGTCGAGTTTTTGGACCTGGTCGAACCAGGTGGTCATCAGCTCCACCAGGTCGTGCATCTCGCGCATGCGCTGCTGGGCGTGCGCCTCGGAATCGTTGGCGGGCGCCTCCATCAGCGCGTCGCGCAGCATCGACAAGGTCGGGTCCAGCTCGCGGCGGCGGCGCTCCTCGGCCAGCGTGCGGAAGACGGTCCAGATGTCCTCGGGCGCGGAGAAATACTCGCGCCGGTCGCCCGGCAGGTGCTGCAGCCGCACCAGGCGCCAGGACGCCAGCTCCTTGAGCCCCATGCTCACGTTGGACCGCGAAAAGCCCAGCGCCTCGGCGATCTGCTCGGCGTGCAGCGGCTCGGGGGCCACGTAGAGCAGCGCGTAGATCTGCCCGACGGTGCGGTTCATGCCCCAACGGCTGCCCATCTCGCCGAAGTGCAGCACGAAGGATTGGATCAGCGGCGTGAGCGTCATCTGCTTGATTCGCCTGATGTTTCAGAAATTACTGAAACGTCAGTATATCGCCATCGCGGGCGCGGTGCCGCTGCTCACGCCTTGACGGCGGTCAAGTGGCCGCGGCGGATCGTCGCGGTCCGGCGGCGCAGGGCGCCTGTGCTAGCGTTGTGGTTTGCCGACCGCGGCCGGCCGCCCGAACAAAGCGTGGAGACGACGATGCAGACCGCCCCCGGCCAGGCGCCGGCTTTCGTACCGGTGCTGGGCCTGCATCACCTGGCCTACCGTTGCCGGGACGCCGAGGAGACCCGCGCCTTCTACGAGGACCTGCTCGGCTTGCCGCTGGTCCACGTCATCGCCAGCGACATCGTGCCGTCGACCGGCGAGCACTGTCCCTACGTCCACATCTTCTTCCGCCTGGACGACGGCTCCTGCATCGCCTTCTTCGACCTGGGCGACGACCAGGCCGCCGACCCCTCGCCCAACACGCCGATGTGGGTGTCGCACGTCGCCCTGCGGGTGCATTCGCTGGCTCGGCTGGAGGAGGCCAAGGGGCGGCTCGAGGCGGCCGGCGTGCACGTGGTCGGCGTGACGGACCACGGTTTCATCCGCTCGATCTACTTCTTCGACCCCAACGGCATCCGGCTGGAGCTCACCGTGGAGGTGGGCGAGCCCGAGCCGCAGGACGAGGCGCGGCGCAAGGCGCGCCAACAAGTGGCTGATTGGACCGGCCGCAAGGAGCGGTTGCGTGGCGAGGGAGCGATCGCGCCCAGCGCGCAGCGCATCGTCCGGTCGCATGCGGACCCGGCGTACCGATGAACCGGGAGGCGGACGCATGAGCATCGAGCCGCGAAGGGACGCCGCATGAGCGCAGGAGATCTGGAGCTCGTCGCGATCGACGTGCGCCCCGGCGCCGCGCACGAAACGCAGTCCGGCCTGCAGGCGATGCGCCCTCGCATCTACGGCGCCTGGCGGCGGCCGCGTGCGGGCGCCGGCGCCCACGCCGAAGGCACGGCAGGCGCGCGGCCCCCGGTCGGCGCCATCGTGATGCACCCCACCAGCAACTTCATGGGCCACTACCTGGTCGCGCCGCTGGCCGAGCGCGGCATCGCGTGCATGGGGCTGAATTCCCGCTACGTGAACAACGACAGCGTCCTGCTCATGGAGCGCGTGATCCAGGACCTGGGCGCCGGTGTTCGCTTCCTGCGGGAGCAGGGTGCCCGGCGCGTGGTGCTGATCGGCAATTCGGGCGGCGCGGCGCTGTCGGCGTTCTACCAGGCGCAGGCCGAGCGGCTCACCGCGGTGCAGACGCCGGACGGCACGCCCTCGGGCCTGTCGCCGCAGGACCTGCCGCCGGTGGATGGGCTGGTGCTGCACGCGGCGCACGCGGGCCGCAGCCGGCTGATGGCCGAGTGGATCGACCCGGCGCTGACCGACGAGCATGACCCGCTGGCCGTGGACGCCACCCTGGATGTCTACGACCCGGCCAACGGGCCGCCCTACGCGGACGCGTTTCTTTCGCGCTTTCGCGCCGCGCAGGCCGCGCGCCGGGCCCGACTGGATGGCTGGGCGTGGTCCACGCTGCAGCGGCTGCGCGCCGACCGGAACGGGCCGCAGGACCGGGCCTTCGTGGTCCATCGCACCCACGCGGATCCGCGGTTCCTGGACTTGTCCCTGGACTCGAACGAGCGCAAGGCCGGGTCGCTGTGGGGCGACCCGCGGCAGGTCAACCACGGCCCCAACGCGATGGGCCGCTTCACCACGCTCACGGCTTATCTGTCGCAGTGGTCGGCACGGTCGCAGGCCGACGGGCCCACCAATCTCGCGCGCACGTCGGTCCCGGTGCTGCACGCCACGCACTGCGCCGACCAGTCCGTGTTCCCCAGCACCGTGGCCACGTGGATGGAAGCGGGCGGCAGCCGCATCCGCAATATCGACTTGCCTGGTGCCGACCATTACTTGGCCGGTCGGCCCGATCTGGTCGAGCGGCTCGCCGACGAGATCGCCGGCTTCGCGCTGCATGCCTGAGCCGATGTCGACGTCCGCGCCCTGCCCCGATTCGAACGTCCGTCGCACGGAGTTTCGCCACCGATGAGCACCACCACGATCCAGCCCGATGCGCCCACGCCCGCTTCGGCAGACCCGGCCCCGGGGCTCGACTACGCGGGTCCGGTCGCCGAGAAGCCGTTCTCGGGGCAGGGCTACCAACTTCCCACCTGGCCGTTCCGCGTGCCGCCCGAGATCGCCGATGGCAGCCGCCATGGACGCCACCCGGTCGTCGTCGTCGGCGCGGGCCTGGCCGGGCTGACCGCCGCGTGCGAGCTGGCGTTGCGCGGCATCCCGGCGATCGTGCTGGACGAGGACGACACGGTCGGCGTGCGCGGCGCGTCGTCGCGCGGGATCTGCTACGCGCAGAAGAGCCTGGAGGTGTTCCGCCGGCTGGGCATCTTCGACCGCGTCGCGGCCAAGGGCGTGCGCTGGTCGGTGGGCCGCACGCTGGCCGGCAACGACGTCGTCTACTCCTTCGACCTGTCGAACACCGCCAGTCCGGAGGGCTCCCGCCAGCCGCCGTTCATCAACCTCCAGCAGTTCTACGTGGAATGGTTCCTGGCCGAGCGCGCGATGGAGCTCGGGCACGTGGATCTCCGGTGGAAGAGCCGCGTGGTGGGCGTGACGCAGGACGACGACAGCGTCACCTTGCAGGTCGACACCCCTGCGGGCCGCTACGCGGTGCAGGCCGACTGGGTGATCGACGCCACGGGCATCCACAGTCCGATCCGCAATGCCTTCGGCTTGCAGACCCACGCGGCCGCGGGCGTGGACCGATGGTGCATCTCGGACGTGCGATTCCGCAGCCGCCCGCCGATCGAGCGGTGGACCTGGGTGGAAGCGCCCTTCAACGAGAACCGCGCGGTCTGGCAGCACCTGATGGCCGACGACGTCTGGCGGCTGGACTACCAGATGGAGCCCGATGCCGACCCCGAGCACGTCAGTCGCGCGGAGGTGGTGGCCGAGCGGCTGCGCCGGCAATTCGGCGACGGCGTGGAGTACGAGCTGGTGTGGGTGGGGCCGTACGCCTACCGCAGCCACCTGCTCGACACGTTCAGGCACGACCGCGTGCTGTTCATCGGCGACTGCGCCCACGTGATGAGCCCCTTCGGTGCGCGCGGCGGCAACTCAGGCATCCAGGACGCGGACAACCTGGTGTGGAAGCTGGCACTGGTGCTGGAGGGCCGGGCGTCGCCCGCGCTGTTGGACAGCTATCACGACGAGCGCCGCGAGGGCGCGATCCAGAACATCACCATCACCAATCGCACGGCGCGCTTCCTGTCGCCGCGCAGCCCGGCCGAGCGGATGATCCGCAACGCGATCGTCTCGCTGGCGCGCGAGTTTCCCTTCGCGCAGCCCTTGGTCAACACCGGGCGGCTGTCCAGCGCGAACACCTATTCCGGCTCGTGCCTCGTCTTGGGCCGCGGGGCGGGCCGCAGCATCCAGAACGTGGCGATCGACGCGCCGGCGGGGGACTTGGCCGGGCTGCTCGAAGGCGGAGGCCTGCGCACGATGCTATTCGCGGCTGATGCCGCCGCTGCACGGACCTTGGCCGCGTGCCTGTCCGCGGGCGATGCGGGCCGCGTGTCGGTGACCGCGTGGCTGCTGGCCGACGATGCGCAGGCGCCTGACGCAGGTGCGGCCGCCAACGCGGACGCCGACGCAGCGCTGCCGGTCGTGCGAAGCCCGGCCCTGGCGCGGCAGTTGGGGCTGGCGGCAGGCGAGGTCGCCATCGTGCGGCCCGACCTGTACCACGCGGGCTGCTTGCCCGCGACCGACGCGGCGGCACGGCTGGCGCGCGCCCTGGACGCAGGCTCCGGTGCGGCGCCGCACGAGCAGGCGAGCACCACGACCTCTGCCGCACGTCGTGCCGTCCATGCCCGCTGACCAGCCCGCCATGCGGACCGCCCCGAACATCGAAGACCCGGATGCCTTCCACGCCCGTTGGGTGGCCGCGCACGAGGGCCTCACCGAGCAACAGAGCTTCGAGCTGAACGCACGGCTGGTGCTGCTGCTGGCCAATCAAGTGGGCAGCGCGCAGGTGTTGGCAGCCTGCATCGACGCCGCGGCGAAGCCCTGGCGGCACGGGGAGCTGCAGGCCCCGCCGGCTTAAGCGCCCGCCAGGAAGAAGCGCACCATCTCGGCCGATGCGTCGACGCCGCGCGGGTCCGTGTAGCTGCCCTGTGCGTCGCCGCCGGCCCACGCGTGCTTCGCGCCGCGCAGCGTCCAGTGCTCCAGCCGCGAGATGCCGGCGGCGTCGCGCCAGGCTTCCCGCGCCCAGCTCCGGCCCGAATCGGTCGTGCCTTCGTCACGCTGGCGCACGAGGCCGGCGCCTGCGGGCGTAGCGGCCAACGCGGCCAGCGACTGCTCGACCACCTGCCGCGCGTTGCGCGACGCCACGGTCTCGTCGGCGTCCCCGTGGAACACGATCACGCGCGGTGCGCGACCCTGCGACACCGTGCGGCGCGATACGCTGCCGGCAGCGCCGTGCTTCATGGCCCCGAAAGCCGAGGCGACGTCCTTGGCGGAACCGGCCGCGAGCCCCGAATGCACCCCGACCGCGGCGAACAGGTCCGGATACGCCCGGCCCAGGATCTGCGCCATGGCGCCGCCCGCGGACAGACCGGCCACGAAGGTGCGTTCCGGGGGGACGCCGAAGCGCGTCGCCACCTGCCGGGTGATGCCCGCGATGATCGCCGGCTCGCCGTCGTCGCGCGCCTGGTCCTCGGGCTTGAACCAGTTCCAGCACCGGTTCGGGTTGGCCTTGGCCGCCTGGGCCGGGTAGACCACCACCAAGCGCTGCTGCTCGGCGAACGCGTTCATCCGCGTGCCGGCGGCGAAATCCTCGGGGGTCTGGGTGCATCCGTGCAGCATCACCACCAGCCCGGCTGGCGCCTGCCCGGCCAGCGACGCGGGCACGTACAGCCGATAGGCGCGCCGCCCCGCGGGCTCGACGTGGTTGTGCCGTTCGAAGCGGCCGGGACCTGAGCGGGCGCCCGGCTCGCCGGTCGGTACTTCGCGGGCTTCGACGTCGATCGTGCGGGCATGGAGGGGCGCCTCCTGCCATCGGGCGGCGATGGCTTCGCGCCACCGGCGGGCGGTGGGATCGGAAGCCGCGTGCGCAGGGCCGGGTTCGGACCAGGCGCCGGCGCCTTGGCCGAGCGCTCGCTGGATGGCCGCGGTCGCTTCGTCCAGCCGGCCGGCCTGGGTGAGCCGGGTCGCTTCGGCCATCTTGGCCTGCAATGCATCGAGGAGGTTCAAAGTGTTTCCGGTCGGGGCGCACGGCCCCGTGAGAAAAGGGTGGAATTCAACGGATGCGCCCGCGCAGCGCCTGCCTGACGGCAGCCGGCGCATGCAGCGCACCGAGGACCTGGACGGAGGCGATGGTGGCCAGCGCGAGTTCCGGGGAGACGTCGTCTGCGATCCGCGCCAGGCCCAGGACGCGCAGCTGCAGGACTTCGCCCTTCGCGCGAAGCGCCTCGAGCTCGTCCCGTCCGAGGTGACGCAAACCCAGCACCAGCGATTCGCGTGCCACCGCCTGCCGGACCGCGTCCGCGTGCAGCGCGAGCTGGTTGCGGATGGCGGTGCGGATCAGGTCGCTGCGGTTGGAATAAAAGCCCTGCTGGACGAGCAGATCCACTTGGCCCAGATCGACGACCCCCAGGTTGATGGTGAGCTTTTCGGTTTCGCCGATCCGCATCGGCGCGTTGATCGTTTCGGTTTCAATCTGCTTGGATTCCATGTGCCATCCAGGTGGATGGCGAATTAGACATGATGTGGTCGGATCGCGCAAGCGCCATGTGGAGTACCGGTCGGAAGCCGCCCCGGACAAAGCACCTAGGGTTATGCCTACTGACATGCAAATGCGATTCCGCGTTTCCTTGCGGCTCGGCGGCACCCCACGAGGCGCCGTGGCCTGAATTCGGAGACACCCCCATGCGTTCCTTCACCCGCCTGATGTTCGGTGCCGCGATCGGCGCCGCCACGAGCGCCGCCTCGGCGCAGGTCGTGCTCACCGCCTCGACCTGGGTACCGGCGTCGCACACCCTGTCGGTCTCGCAGACCAAATGGTGCGAGGAAGTGGCGCAGGCCACTTCCAACCGCGTGCGCTGCAACATCCTGCCCAAGGCCGTGGTGGCAGCGCCCGGCACGTTCGACGCGGTGCGCGACGGCTTGGCCGACCTGTCTTTCAGCGTGCATGGCTACACGCCGGGCCGCTACGTGATGGGCGGGCTGGTCGAGCTGCCCTTCCAAGGGGACAGCGCCGAGGCCACTTCGGTGGCCTACCAGCGCATCTACGAGAAGCACCTGGCCAAGCTCAACGAGCACAAGGGTCTGAAGGTGCTGGCGGTGTTCACCCACGGCCCGGGCGGGATCTACAACTCCAAGCGTGCGATCGGGTCGCTGGCCGACGCGCAGGGCCTGAAGTTCCGCGTCGGCGGCGGCATGGTCAACGAAGTCGGCAAATCGCTGGGCCTGAACGTGACGCTCAAGCCCGCGCCGGAGTCCTACGAGCTGCTGTCCACCGGCGTGATGGACGGCGTGATGTTCCCGGCCGAATCCATCGAGGCGTTCCGGCTCGAGAAGCTGGTGAAGCACCGCACGAACTTCCCCGGCGGCCTGTACAACACCAGCTTCGCCTTCGTCATGAACGAGGCCACCTGGAACAAGATTCCCAAGGCCGACCAGGACATCATCACCAAGCTGACGGGCGAGTACGCCGCGCGGATGTTCGGCCGCGGCTGGGACGCCGTCGACCGACGCGGGCTGGCCGTCATGCAGGCCAACAACGTTCAGGTCACGGCCGCCAGCCCGACCTTCGTCAAGGAGGTCAAGGAGAAGACCTCCGGGCTCGAGCAGAAGTGGATCAACGACGCCAAGGGCAAGGGCCTGCCCAATCCCGAGCAGGTGCTGAAGGACTATCGCGCCGAAGTGTCGAAGCTCTGATCCTCACGACGCCCAGCACAGCCCGCGGCCGGACCGCGGGCAACGAAGCCCTGACTTGAAGACGATCCAACGATTCCTCGCCTGGCTGGCCGGCGGCGCCCTGTTCGCGATGATGGTGCTGACCTTCGTCGACGTGCTGGGGCGCAAGTTCTTCGACGCCTCCATCACCGGCAGCCTGGAGATCACCGAGCTCCTGATGCTGGTGATGATCTTCGCCGGCCTGCCGCTGGCCTCGCTGGCGGGCGAGCACGTGGTGTTCGACCTGCTGGACCGTGCCCTACCGCGCGCCGTGCGTCACCTCCAACACCGCCTGTCCAACGCGATCTGCGCGTTGCTGCTGGCACCGGCCGCGTGGCTCACCTTCGTGCGGGCGCAGCGCACGCTGGAGCAGGGAGACCAGACCGCGCAGCTGGCCCTCGGGCTGGCGCCGTTCCAGTTCGCCGCGGCCGGCCTGATCGCGCTGACGGCGCTCATGCACCTGTGGCTCATGGTCGGCGCCCGGCGCGAGGACACGCCCGAGATCGACGGCACGGTGAGCGGCAAGCTTCCGGCCGGCGCCGAGTGAGGGCCGCGCCATGACCGAAGCATTGCTGGGCTTCGCCGGCATGTTCGCGCTGATGGTGCTGCGCGTGCCGATCGCCTTCGCCATGGGCGTGGCCGGCCTGATCGGGATGGGGCTGATGCGCTCGTGGCCGGCCGCGACGGCCTCCACCGTCACCGAGATCCTGGACGTGGCCAAGTACACGCTCTCGGTGGTGCCGCTGTTCGTGCTGATGGGCAACTTCGTCACGCGGGCCGGCATGTCGCAGGAGCTCTACCGCGCGGCCTACGCCTTCATCGGCCATCGGCGCGGCGGGCTGGCGATGTCCACGGTCGTGGCCTGCGCGGGCTTCGGCGCCATCTGCGGATCATCCATCGCCACCACGGCCACCATGGCGCGCGTGGCGATGCCGGAGATGCGCCGCTTCGGCTACCAGGACGGCTTCGCCGCCGGTTCCATCGCGGCCGGCGGGACCCTCGGCATCCTGATCCCGCCTTCGGTCATCCTGGTGATCTACGGGATCATGACGGAGCAATCGATCGGCGCGCTGTTCGCGGCGGGCGTCGTCCCCGGGATCCTGGCGGCGGTCTGCTACGTGCTGGCGGCCAGCTTCACCACCTGGCGCCGGCCTGAGCTGGGCCCACCCGGCGAGCGCACCAGCGCGTCGCAACGCTGGGCGGCCATGCGGGCGATCTGGCCCGTGCTCCTGCTGTTCGCGATCGTCATGGGCGGCATGTACGGGGGTGTCTTCACGCCCACCGAGGCGGCCGGCGTGGGCGCCATGGGCGGATTCCTGTTCGCGCTGGTGCGCGGCCGCCTGACCTTCGCCGTGCTGCGGGACACGTTGGTGGATTCCGCGCGCACCAGCGCGATGCTCTTCGCCATCGTGATCGGTGCCTCGATCTTCGCGGGCTTCATCAATTTCACGACGCTGCCCACTGACCTCAAGGACTTCGTCGAGCAGTTCAACGTGCATCCCATCCTGGTGATCGTCGCGATCTGCGCGATCTACGTGGTGCTGGGCTGCGCGATGGAAACGCTGTCGATGATCCTGCTCACGGTCCCGATCTTCTTTCCAGTCATCACGCACCTGGGCTTCGACCCGATCTGGTTCGGCGTGCTGGTGGTGTGCGTGGCCGAGATCAGCATGATCACGCCGCCCGTCGGCATGAACGTGTTCGTGCTGCGCAGCATGCTGCCGGACGTCCCCACGGGGGCCATCTGGCGCGGCGTGGCCCCTTTCGTGATGGCGGACGTCGTCCGGCTGGCGATCCTGATCGCCTTCCCGATCATCACGCTCTGGCTGCCCAGGGTGCTGGGGGTTTGAGGGGCGCCTAGCGTTCCAGCAGGTCCGCGGCGGCCTCGAACAAGGCCGAGCCCGGCTCGGCCAGCGCCTCCACGACCGTGAAGTGGTTGCGCCCCGGCATCGGCACGTCGTGCTCCAACGCCGTCCCCCAGTGTTGCGCCAGCAGGCGCGCCTGACGGTGGAACTCGCTGCTTTCGTCGCCGCCGACGCAAGTCACTGCGCGCAGGCCGGCGTTCGGGGTCTGGTAAGCGGGACTGAGCGCCCGCGCGCGGTCCGTGTCCAGGGCCAGGTCACGTGACAGGAAAGGCGCGTGGCGCAGCGGCTCCAGGTCGTGCAGGCCGCTGATCGACAGCGTGCCGCGCGCGATGCGCGAGGGCAGGTCCGGCCCATGTGCCGGCCAGTCGGTGCAGGCCGCGATGGCGGCCAGGTGCCCGCCGGCCGAATGCCCGCAGACGACGATGCGGTCGCGGTCCACGCCCAGGCGCGGCGCATCGCGCCACAAGAACGCCAATGCGGCGCGCACCTGCGCGACGATCGTCTCCATCGGAACGGTCGGCAGCAGGTCGTAGTTGGGCAGCGCCACCGACACGCCGCGCGACAGCCAGGGCGGCGCGATCCAGGAGACATCCTCCTTGTCCAACGCGCGCCAATAGCCGCCGTGGATGAACACCAGCAGCGGCGCGCCGTCCACGCCTGCGGGGAAGAAGTCGATGCGCTCCTTCGCTCCGGGCCCGAAGGCCAGCTCCTGCCGGGCCTGCCGGCCGCCGTCCTGCGCGTCCAGCATCGCCCGTGCGGCGCGGGCGCGCTCGGTCGATGCGCCCAGCAGGGTGGCCGCCTCGGGCACGGCGGCCCGCGCGTTGTACTCGCGCTCGCAGAAGGCGGGGTCGAAAGAGGAAGGCTGAGCGGGGGGTTGGACGGCGGTCATGGCGCGGAGCTCCTGGGTCTGTGCGGTCGTCCGGCGATTCTAGGCGGCGCGCCGGTCGCTTTTTGCGGCCTGCGAATCGGTCTGGTATATTCGCGGGCTCAAAGGGCCGATAGCTCAGCTGGGAGAGCGCCGCGTTCGCAATGCGGAGGTCGGGAGTTCGATCCTCCTTCGGTCCACCAAGTCTTCGTGAAAAGCCAGGCGCCCCACGCCTGGCTTTTTCTTTTCCAGGGTGCGGTCTTCGTGCGCCCGCCGCGCCGCCTGGTGGGATGCCTGCCGTCTGGTGGCATGCCGACCTTTCCGCTCGATGTCGCGCTACGCCGCCCGTAGCAGCAGACTTGCCCAGGAAGGTGGCGCTTCTTCCCTTTTGTTCCGTCCGTTCGGTAAGTTATCCAGGGTGAACCAGCGCATTCCATGTCTCGGTCTTCAGTGGCATGCGGTTCCCCGGGCGACGGCATGGTCTTTGCGTGGGCGTTGCGGCTGGACCATAAATCAAAGGAGACAACGGATGAAGAAGCGCGCCGTGCTTGCCGCCGTCGCCGCCGCCCTCGCTCTGACGGGCTGCGCCACCAACCCCCGCACCATCTTGTCGACCGACCAGATCTATCCCGCGATCGGTCCGTACTCGCAGATGGTGTCGCACGGGAACCTGATCTTCCTGTCTGGCGTGATCCCGTTGAACCGGCAGGGCAATGCCGTGCAGGGCACGACCATCGAAGAGCAGACGCGGCTCGTGCTGGACTACATCGGCGCGAAGCTGCGCTCGCAAGGCCTGTCCTTCGAAGATGTCCTGATGAGCACGGTCTACATGAAGGACCTCAACGAATTCGGTGCGATGAACGCCGTCTACGGCCAGTACTTCAAGGAGCGCCCGCCTGCACGGGCAACGGTGGAAGTGGCGCGCCTGCCACGGGACGTGAAGATCGAGATCGCAGTGGTGGTGGGTCGGCGCTGAGGCGCCCCCCGGCACAGAAGAAAAGCGACGGGCCCGCCAATGACGCGGGCCTTTTTTCTGGTGGACGAGGAGACGAGCAATGAAGGATTTTTCCAATGACGTCGGCACGCCGGCGCTGCCCGCAGTCGATGGGCTGGACCCGGCCGATGTGGCGAACTGGTCGCCCAAGCGGCGCGGCTTCCTGAGGGCACTGGGCGCCACCGGTGGCCTGGCCGCTTTCGGCGGGCTGCTGTCGGGCTGCGGCAGCGATGGCGACGGGGGCTTCATTCCGAGCGCCAACGCCCAGTCGCGAGCCGACCTGTTGCGGGCCGACCTGACGCGCGACCAGGCCTTCTGGGACCAGGTCCAGGCGCGCTTCGTCCTGAACCCGGGCAAGCGCTTCATGAACGTCGGCACCGCGGGCTCGATGCCGCGCGAGGTGATCGAGAAATTCAACACCGACAACGTCGCCTATGCGACCGAGTCGATGAGCGGGTACACCAACTTCCTCACCCAGCGCACCGCGATCGCTCGCGGCCTCGGCGTCGCGGCGGGGGCGGCCTACGATCCCGAGAAGGGCCTCGGCGTCGACCCCGACGAGCTGGTGCTGTCGGCGAACACTTCCGACGGCATGAGCCACTCGATCCTGGGGATCGAATGGAACCGGGGCGACGTGGTCATCACGACCAACATGGAGCACCCCGGCGGCGACGTGCCGCTGTCGATCGCGCGCGACCGTTACGGCATCGAGATCCGGCGCGTGACCTTGCCCGCCGGTCCGACCATCACCGACCAGAACTTCGTCGACCTGTTCGACCAGGCGATCACCGCCGTCCGCGCCGAGGGCAAGATCGTCCGGGCGATGATGTGGTCGACGCCGATCTTCCTGACCGGCACCATGGTCCCCATCCGGCCGCTGGTCGATCTGGCGATCCGACGCAGCGCGCAGACACCCGACCGGCCGATCATCACGATCGTCGACGGCGCCCACCTGCCGGGCATGTTCGCGTTGAATTACGCCGCGCTGGGCATGGACTTCATGGCCGCGGCGGGCCACAAGTGGCAGTGCGGCCCGGGCTCGACCGGCCTGCTGGTCATCCGCAACAAGGTACGGGCCGCCGCCAACCCGCTCCCGCTGCCCAAGTACTGGCCAGTGGTCACCAGCAGCTATCCGCAGTCCGGCAACATCGGCGCCACCACGGTGCCGTGGACGCAGCGGACCACCACGGCGACCGAGTCCTACGACATCGGCTCGGTGGTCTCCAGCATCGGCAGCCGCCATGTGCCGCTGCTGAACGGCCTGACCAACGCCTGTGCGATCTGGGACTCGATCGGCCGCAAGAAGATCGAGACCTACATCATGACGCTGGCCGACTACCTGCGCGAGCGGGTCGCCAACGAGTTCGGGCCGAACGCGCTCTATGCGCCGAAAGCCAACGGCCCCGGCGTGACGCTGAACTCGGCGCTGACGCTGATCAACCCGTGGGAATTCGGCGGCGGCAACGGCGCGCGCATCCTGCGCGGGCCGAACACGGCGCAGAACCGCTCGCCGTACTCGCTGTTGCTGGACGCGATGACGGCGCGCGGCTTCGTGCTGCGCAGCACGACGGTGCCGGTGCTGAAGGCCGGGCAGGCGCCGCGCTTGCTGAGCGCGGCAGACAGCCGGACTTCGAACCTCTCGCCCGCGACGCTCGGCATCTACGACATCCACTACCCGATCCGGGTCTCCACGCACCTGTGGCACGACGCGGCCGACGTGGACGCGCTGATCGATGCGTTGAAGGCGGTGGTGCCGACCATCGCCTGAGGCCGGGCTGAAAGGGCCGGGCCTAAGGAGCCGGGCTAAAGGGGCCGAACGTGAGAGGCCGGGCGGGGGGCAGCGACCCGCCGCTCCCCCCTCACGCCCACGCGGCTCAGAGGCCGGCGGAAGCGCCGGTCGATCCGCCCAAGCCGGGCCGCGAGTCGCCCAGGCCGTTGCCCGTGGTGCCGGTGGTGCCGGTGGTGCCGGTGGTGCCGGTCATCCCCGCGGTGCCGGTCGTGCCGCCCAGGCCCGTCGACCTTCCGAGGCCGTCCGAGCCCGTCCCGGTCGTGCTGGCGGACCCGCCGAGGCCGCTGCCCGTCATGCCGGTGCCGGTGGCGTCCATGTCGCGGTCGGCCATGCCCGTGGCGCCCATGCCGGAAGCGCCGCTTCCGGCGCCCGTGCCCATCGTGCTGCCGGTGCCTTCATAGGGATAGCCGCCGGAGTAGCCACCGGCGCTGCTACCCGTGGTGGCCTGTTTCTGCTTCTGCATGTAGCGGTACGCCATGTAACCGGTGCCGAGAAGGAGTGCGAGTCGGATCATCGTTGGTCTCCACTGGAGAGTGAGGGGCGAGGGATGACGCAAGCAAGACGCGGGCACGTCCGGCCGCGCGCTACCATCGCCGCATGCCCGACCGAGACGAATCACCGGCCGTCCGACCTGAGACGGCGCCGCCCGCTGTTGCGCGCACGGTCACCTTGTTCGCCGCGGCAGCCTTCGCCAGCAGTGTCTCGATGCGGGTCTGCGACCCGCTGCTGCCCGAGTTCGCTCGGACGTTTTCGGTCGGCTTGCCGGCCGCGGCGACCACCATCACCGGTTTCACGGTGTCCTACGGCGTGCTGCAGCTGGCGATCGGCCCATTGGGCGACCGGGTGGGGAAGTACGCGGTCGTCCGGATGGCCGCGCTGCTGGGCGCCGTCGCGTCGATCCTGTGCGCGCTCGCCCCGGGCTTGGACGCGTTGATCGCGGCGCGCGCGCTGGCCGGCGGCATCTCGGGCGCGATCATCCCGGTGGCGCTGGCTTGGATCGGCGACGAAGTGCCGTTCTCCGACCGGCAGCCGGTGCTCGCCCGCGTCATGAGCGGCTCGCTGCTGGGCATGGTCAGCGGCCAGCTCGTGGGCGGGGCCTTCGTGGACACGCTGGGTTGGCGCTGGGCCTTCGTGGCGTTGGCGACGCTGTTCGCGGCGGTGGGGGTGCTGCTGTCGCGCGGGGCACGCGGCCGGGCATCGCCCGCCGTGCCAGCAGACCGCGACACCACCGCCACTGCCACCGGCACCGGCACCGCCGCCGGCGCCGGGGCTCGCACGGGCCCCAGCACCAGCAGGTCGCTCGAGGCGCCGGTCGGGCTGCTGCGTCGCTATGCCGACATCGCGCGGCCGCCGTGGGCCCGGCGGATCCTCGCGATGGTCGTGGTGGAAGGCATGCTGATGTTCGGGGCGCTCGCGTTCGTTCCGTCGGCGCTCCATGACCGCTTCGGCTTGCCGCTCTGGCAGGCGGGCAGCGTGGCGGCCGCGGTGGGCGCCGGTGGCTTCGCCTACACCCTGATGGCCCGCCCGCTGGTGGGGCGGATCGGGCCGCGCGGCATCGCGATCGCAGGCGCCAGCATCCTGGCGGCCGGCCTGTCGCTGGTGGCGCTGGCGCCGCATTGGTCTGTCGCGGCGGTGGGTTGCCTCCTCATGGGCCTGGGCTTCTACGGCTTCCACAACACGCTGCAGGTGCATGGCACGCAACTCTCGACGAGCCACCGCGGCATGGGCATGGCGCTGTTCGCGCTGGGCCTCTTCGTGGGCCAATCGACCGGCGTGGCGCTGGTGTCGCTGCTCGTCGCGCGGGTCGGATTCGCGCCGGCCTTCCTCGGCGCGGCGCTGGCCTTCCTGCTGCTCGGCGTGAGCTTCACCCGGGCGCTGGCCAGGCGTGGGGCCGTCCCTGCCTGAGGCGCGAACGCTCGGGCCCCCGAGCCCCCGAGCCCCCCAGCCCCCCCAGGCCTCGGGCCCCGGGGCCAGTCGCCAGTTCGCGGTACCGTAGCGCTTGCCCGGCCATGCGGAGGACCGCCATGCAACGTCGTTCCCTGATCCTCGGTGCCGCCGCCGTGGCGGCCTCGTCCGTGGCAGCGCCGGCCGGATGGCGCCACGCGCACGCGCAAGGCGCATCGCCGGGACGCGTCGCCACCCCTGCCCAGGCCGAAGGGCCGTTCTACCCGGTGCGATGGCCGCCGGAAACGGACGCCGACCTGCTGAGCCTGGGCGGGCGGGCGTACGGCAAGGGCGAGCCGCTGGTGCTCACCGGACGCGTGGAGGGGCTGGACGGGCGGCCGCTGGCCGGTGCGGCGGTCGAGATCTGGCAGTGCGATGCCGACGGCCGCTATCACCACCCGGGCGACGGCGGCCGCGCCGATCCCGCCTTCCAGGGGTACGGCCGCACCGTCACCGATGCCGATGGGCGGTACCGCTTCCGCACGATGCGGCCGGTGGCCTATCCCGGTCGCACGCCGCACATCCACATGAAGGTGGGGCAGGGCGGGCGCACGCTCCTGACGACCCAGATGTACGTGGCCGGCGAACCCGCCAACGACCGCGATGGCCTGCTCGCCGCCGTGCGCGACGCGGAGCGCCGCAACGCGCTGCTGGCGCGCCTGGCCCGCGACCCGGCCGGCGGCTGGGCCGGCAGCTTCCCGATTGTGCTCGACTCGCGCGGCTGAGGGGTCAGGCCGGCTCGAAGCGGCCGTCGTCGAACTGCTTGGCCGGCCGCACCCACACCTGGCCGTCCTCGCCCCGGTAGACCACCACCGGTGTCAGGTCGCGCTCGACGAGGGCGCGGTGCAGCTCCTCGTACAGGCCGCCGGTCTTGCGGTGGCGCCAGCGTCGCGGTCCGGCGGAAAGCGCCGGGGCTGGCGGCGCTTCCTCGGCATGCCGCCGCACCTCGATCGTCTCGAGCACCTGCGTGCGCTCATCGCGAGACATGTCCTTCCAGCCGCGGATCTCCTCGCGGGTGCGCAGGCAGCCGCGACACAGGTGCGTCTGTCGGTCGATCTTGCAGATCTTGATGCAGGGATTCTTCGGCTTGCCGCTGCCCATGCGCGTGTGCTCCGTCGGGGGCAGGGATGGGCAACGGCGATGCCCGGCCGTTCACGGCCGCGCCGCTCAAGGCCGAGCCATCTTGCACTCCGTGCCCTGGGCCAGCTCGTTGCCGGTGTAAGTGGCGTCGGTGCGGAAGCCGTAATCCGTGCCTTCGTAGCCCACCGTGACGGTCTTGCCGTCGACCGGCGCGATGGTGTTCACCACCTGCGGCAGCAGCAGTTGATGGTCCTCCGCCCGCATCCGCACGGGCCCCACCACCGAGTCGAAGCTCAGGTCTTCCATCGCGCGCGCGATGCGCACCGGTTCCAGCGACTGGGCCTTGGCCGCCGCCGCAGCGACGAAGCGCGGCGCCATCTCGATGCGCGGCGCGAGGAAGTCGCGTCCGCCGCTGGCGGCCTTGAAGGACTTGGCCAGCGCGTCGACCTTCGGTGTGCCGGCCTGGCCCGGGTGCCATTCGGCCACCCAGGTCAACTGCCCGCGCTTGGCCTGGGACACGGCCAGCACGGTCCCGGGGATGGCGCCGGCGCTGTGGTTGAAGTAGCGCAGGTCCATGCCGAAGTCGCCCGCCGCCTTGAGCAGCAGCGTCATGTCGGGCCCCCAGTTGCCGCTGATCACGGTGTCGGCGCCGGCGGCCTTGATCTTCTGGACGTAGGGTGCGAAATCCTTGACCCGCCCGATCGGGTGCAGGTCGTCGCCCACGAACTTCACGTCGGGCCGGGCCAGCTGCACCAGCTCCTTGCCGTAGTGCGCCCACTGGCGGCCGTGCGCGTAGTCCTGGTTGAGCAGGTACACGTCCTTGATGGCGGGCTGCTTCTTCACGAAGTTCGCGATGGCCTTCATCTTCATCGCCGTGTTGGCTTCGAGCTGGAAGTGCCAGAAGTTGCAGCGCTTGCCGGTCAACTCGGGGTCGATGGAGGAATGGTTGACCACGATCACCGGGCGGTCCGGGTTGCGCTGGTTGTGCCGCGAGGCGGCTTCGACCAGGGCCGACACCACGGTGGACCCCGACCCGCCGGTGAACACCACCTTGACGCCCTGGTCGATCGCCGCCTGCAGCGCGGTCAGGCTGTCCTGCGTGGACAACTTGCCGTCGTACTGCAGCAGCTCCATCTTCGTGCCCTTGGGCAGGCCGCCAGCCGCATTCACCGCCTGCACGCCGTGCTGGATGTGGGCCAGCATCAACTCGCCGACGGCGGCGAACGGACCCGACAGCGGGTCGATGAAGGCGACCTTGAACGTGGACTGCGCTGGCGACGCGGGCTGGGCGGCCGCCGGAGCCGCGGCGATCGCTAGGAGGACCGTGGCGGCGGCCGTGGTGGCGCGCTGGAAGCGGGACGGCATGATGAGAGGTCTCCTGACGGGGCGGCTGGCCTGGGGTCGCCTACCGGTTGGTAGGATTCTGGCCCGCGTCGCCCGACGCGACAAGCACGCGGCGTGGAACGAGGCTCGTCGACCCATGGGAATCGTGGTGTTCTGGCTCGAAGGCGAGTGCGCGCGAAGCGAGCGCTTCGACGCATCGGCGCTGTCGCAAGCGCTGGCGCGTTGCGAGGATCTGCGGCGCGAAGCCGCACGCGGCGTTGCGATCAGCCATGTCTGCGTGTCGAGCGAGCTGGAGGGCAATGTCACCCGGCCCGGCGTGGCGGACGCACCTGCCGGTTACGACTGGACCAAGCGCCGTGTCCGCCGGCTGCCCGGCGGCCGCCGCTGACGCCGCTCAGGCGGCCGCGGTGCGCGGCATCGTGCCTTCGGCAAGGCAGGTCTCGGGGCGCCACGCGTACAGCCATTCCACGGCGTCGTAGTAGCGCTGGGGCGTGCGTCCTTTCCAGAGATCGTTGCGCACCAATCGGTCCACGCCCTTGGCGTGGTACAGCCGGCCCATCTCGCGCACCATCAGCACGACGCGCGCGGCGCGCACCGCCCGCGAGCGCTGGTACAGCTCGAAGGCCGCCGGCAAGTCGGCGCCGCTGGCGCGCACCGCCTCGCCCAGCGTCACGGCGTCCTCGAGCGCCATGCAGGCCCCCTGCGCGAGGTACTGCATCATGGGGTGCGCCGCGTCCCCCAGGAGCGCCACGCGGCCGAAGCTCCAGCGCTCGATGGGGTCGCGATCGGCGGTGGCCCAACGGCGCCAGCTTTTGGGCAAGTCCAGCAGGCGGCGCGGCCGCGGCAGGATGCCGCCGAAGTACGACAGCACCTCCTCGCGGCTGCCGTCGGTGACGGCCCAGGTCTCCTGCTGGCGGCTGTGGAAGGTGACGACCACGTTGTACTGCTGCCCGCCGCGCAGCGGGTAATGCACCAGGTGGCAGTCGGGCCCGGCCCACACCACCGGGGCGTTGATCTTCAAGTCCTCCGGGAACTCGGACGCGTCGACCACGGCGCGATAGACGACATGGCCCGAGACGCGCGGCGGGTCGCCCACGTACTGGTCCCGTACGACCGAGCGGCCGCCGTCGGCAGCCACCAGCGCGTCGGCCTCGAAGCGGCGGCCGTCGTCGGCCACGGCGCAGACGCGCTCGCCCGACTGGTCCACGCGCGCCAAACGGGTGGACGTGTGGACCGTGATGCCGGGATGCTCCAGCACCGCCTCCAGCAGAGACCCGTGCGCGTCCGCGCGGTGGATCACCGCGTACGGGTTGCCGAAGCGCTCGCGGAAGGACTCTCCCACCGGCACGTTGGCGACCTCGCTGCCGTCGACCGCGTCCATCATCAAGAGCCGCTCGGTGTAGACCGCGCGGGCGCGCGCCCGCTCGCCGACGCCCAGCGCATCGAAGGCGGCGAAGGCGTTGGGGCCGAGCTGGATGCCGGCGCCGATCTCGCCCAGTTCGTGCGCCTGTTCGAGCACGGTGACCGCGAGCCCCTGCCGCGCCAGCGCGAGCGCCGCGGCCAGGCCGCCGATGCCGCCGCCGGCCACGATGACCGAACGCCGGGTGGATGCAGGATTCGAAACGGGGGGCATGCGGTCTCCAGGAGCGTGTGCCGTGGACATCGCGAATGCCGCCATGCACCACGCTTTCAGCTAGTATGCTGATGATAAGTATACATGCATATCTGGACCAGAGGATTTCCGCGCGCCATGCACAACGCGAAAGCCAAGCAGTTCTTGGAGGCCCAGCCGGGCCATTACATCCGCAGGCTGCAGCAGATCGCGGTCGCCGTCTTCCTGGACGAGACCGAGGCCTTCGGCATCACGCCCGTGCAATTCGCCGCCTTGTCGGCCATCGACGACCAGCCCGGCCTCGACCAGCGTGGCGTGGCGCGTGCCATCGGCTTCGACGCGGCCACCCTCGGGGGCGTGGTGGACCGGCTCCAGCAGCGCGGGCTCGTCGAGCGGCGCGCCAGCGACGCCGACCGCCGCGTCTGGCATCTGCATGCCACTCCGGACGGCCGCGCCTTGGTCCAGGACATGCGCCCGGCGGTGCAGGCCGCGCAGCGCCGCATTCTCGCGCCTCTGCCCGCGGCCGAGCGGCCGGAGTTCCTCCGCATGCTGCGCCAGCTGGTCGACGTCAACAACGGCTTGTCCCGCGCGCCGCGCGGCGAAGGGCGCGGTGCCGCCGAAATGGCTCGGGGCGCGACGCTCGCGGTCGTGGGATCGCGTGCCGCTAGGCCGGCCGGTGGAACCACCGCAACGACAGCAGCGCCGCCATCAGCGTCAACGCGGCCGCCACGGCCGCGAAAAGCGCCGTGATCTCCGTCTCCTGCTTCTCGAGCACCAAGCGGTTGTTCAGGCTCTCGTACACTTTGCGCAGGTCGGCCGCGGTGCCGGCGTAGAAATACTCGGCCCGCGTGATGTCGGCGATGGCCTTGAGCGTGTCCTCGTCCAACCGCAGGAATGCTGTCCAACCGCCGTCGAAGGTGGCCGACGTCCCTTCCACCGTGCCGAAGCCGACCGTGTACACGCGCACGCCTCGGTCGGCCGCCATCTTGGCGGCCTCCAGCGGGTCCGGCCCGGTGGTGCGCCGGCCATCGCTCAACAGGATGATGACGGCCGATTCGTGCGAGCCGGGCGGGACGGGCGTGAATTGATCCTTCGCGGCCGGCGACCCGCGCCCGTCGGATAGGGCGCCCGGCACGCGGTCGCGGGCTTCACGCGGAGCGCGCGGATCGTACGACGGGCTGCCGAAGATGGCCGCCTCGAGATCGATCCCATGGTCCGGGAACAGGGCGGCCAGCGACACCAGCAAGCCGCTGCCGGTGGCGGTGGCGCGTTGCAACTCGAAGCGGTCGATGGCCGCCAGCAGGGCCTCGCGGTCGCTGGTGGGGCGCTGCACCAGCGACGCCGTGCCGGCGAAGGTGACGATGCCCACCCTCACGTTGGCGGGCAGCTCCTGGATGAAGGACTTGGCCGCGGCCTTGGCGGCGGTGATGCGGTCGGGGTCGACGTCGGTCGCGCGCATGCTGAGCGACACGTCGATGGCCATCAGGATCGTCTTCTGGTTCATCGGCAGCGTGACCACCGCGCTGGGGCGCCCCATGCCCAGGGCGAGGGCCAGCAGCGCCGCGAGCAGCAGCGCCGGAGGCACGTGCCGGCGGATGCGCTGCCGCGTGCTCATGGCCTCGCGCACCAGGGACAGGCTGGAGAACACCGCCACCTGCGCCTTGCGCCGGCGTTGCAGCCAAACATAGGCCGCCACCAGCAGCGGGGCCGCCAGCAACAGCCACAACATCCCGGGCCAAAGAAAGCGCATGCCGCTCATGTGGACACCCTCGGATTGAACTCTAGCTCACTCGGCCGCCGTCCGGCGCAAGCGATCGACCTGCCGCGGGCCCACCGCCGAACCCGCGTTGCCCCACGACGAACGGATGAAGCTGACCACCGCGGCGACATCCGCATCCGACAGCTCCGTCCCGAAGGGTGGCATGCCGTACGGCCGGGGGTTGCCGCCTGTGGACGGTGGGAAGCCGCCCGCCAGCACCACCCTGATCACGTTCACCGGTGGCTCCATCGTCACCGCGCGGTTGCCCGCCAGCGCGGGGTAGGCACCGGGCGCACCCTGTCCGGCATCGCCGTGGCAGTCGGCGCAGCGCTTCTCGTACACCCGGGCACCCCGCTGCATCCGGTCCGGGTCGGGCGGCACGACCTGTGACGGCACGGTGCCCGCGGCCACCGGCGGCAGGGCCTTGAGATAGGTCGCCACGGCGCGCAGGTCGGAGTCGCTCAGGTGCTGCGTGCTGCTCTGCACCACCTCGGCCATCGGCCCCAGGACGCTGCCGTGCGGCGAGATCCCTTCACGCAGCAGCGCGACCACCGCCTCGATCGGCCAGTCCGCCACCCCCGCCTGGTCGGCGGCAGCGAGCGAAGGCGCATACCAGTCCTGCGCGGGGATCAGTCCGCCGCCCAATGCCGCGGGCGCGCTGGAAGCGCCGAGCACGTTGCGCGCCGCGTGGCAGGCGCTGCAATGCCCCAGCCCCTGGACGAGGTAGGCGCCTCGGTTCCAGTCGACCGCACGCGCAGCGTCAGGCTCGAAGCCGCCGGGTCGGAAGAAGAGACCGCGCCATGCCGCCAGCGCCAGTTGGCTGTCGTAGGGAAAGCGCACCGCATGCGGCCGGTTGGCTTGCCGCACCGGCGCCACCTGCGTCTTCAGGAACGCGAGGATGGCATCGGTGTCCTCTCGGCCGACCCGCGTGTAGCTCGTGTAAGGGAAGGCGGGGTAGAGCAGGCGTCCATCCTTGGAGCGGCCGTGGTGCATCGCGCGCCAGAAGTCGGTGCTGGTCCAGCGACCGATGCCCGTGTCGGCGTCAGGGGTGATGTTGGAGGCGTACACGGTCCCGAAGGGCGTGGCGATACCGCGCCCGCCGGCATAGGCTGCACCGCCGCGGGCGGTGTGGCAGGCCGCGCAGTTGCCGGCCCGCGCCAGGTACGCGCCGCGTGCCGCATGCTCGGCCGTCGCCTGCAGCGCGGGCGCGCCGTCGGCGTCATCTCCGCCGCTGCGGTAGCCAAACGCGAGCAGCGCGGCGAGCCCCGCCAGCGCGGCCGCCGCGAACCCCGCCGCGGCACGCCTCGCCAGGCGCCTGGCGCTCACGGCGCGACCCCGCCGCAGTCGATGGGCAGGGGTGCGGCCGCCCGCGGCGCGGGCTTGGCGCCTGGCGGCACCGGCTGCGCGGCCAGCCAGGTCGATATCGCGGCGATCTCTTCCACCGTCAGCCGCTTGGCCACCTGCGCCATGCAATCAGGGGGGTGCGCACGTCGCAAGCCGGTGCGCCAGGCCCCGAACTGGGCGTTGACATAGTCGCGCGGCAGGCCCAGCAGACCGGGGATGGCCGGCTGCGCACCCATCATCGCCTCGCCGTGGCAATTGGCGCAGGCGGGGAGGTCGCGCGCGCGGTCGCCTTCGCGCACCAGCCGCCGGCCCTGCTCCATCAACGCGGCCGGTGCAGGCCCGCCGACCGGCGCCGCATACGGTAGGTCGAGCGAAGCGAAATGCGAGGCGATCTCGCGCAGGTAATCGTTCGACAGGGGATCGACCATCCAGGTCATCGGCGCGTAGTGGCGACGCCCTTCGCGAAAGTTCAGCAACTGGTTGTACAGGTAACCGGCCGGCTTGCCCGCGATCCTCGGGTAATAGGCGTCGGGTGCGGTGCGTCCCTCGGTGCCGTGGCAGGCCGTGCAGGCGACGACCCGCTGCGCGAGCGTGTCCGGCACCTTGACCGGCGCGGCGCGCGGGTCGGCAGCCCAGGCCGCGTGCGGGAGGATCGCCGCGACGACCCAAGGCACCAATGGGCGCAGCGCCGCCGGAAGCATCGAGGCGGCGGGTCGCGTCGGAGGGACGTGCAAGGTCTTCAAGCGCGCTGGAGGCGGGTCGTGAGTTGCGGGAGGCACGGTGCGCGCCCGGCCCTTGGAAGGCCGGGCTTTAACCGGGCGGCGTTGCCCCAATACTGTATCCTTGCACAGTGCGAGGGCAGACCAGTTGGAACTGATCGAGAAGCTCGAGATTCTCGCCGATGCGGCCAAGTACGACGCCTCCTGCGCTTCGAGCGGCGCGCCGGCGCGCGCGTCGGATTTGCGGGGTGGGTTGGGCGCCACCACCGGCATGGGCATCTGCCACAGCTTCACTCCCGATGGCCGCTGCGTGTCGCTGCTCAAGGTGCTGCTCACCAACGTCTGCATCTGGGACTGCGGCTACTGCGTCAATCGGCGTTCCTCCGACGTGCCGCGCGCGCGCTTCACGCCCGAAGAGCTCGCCCAGCTCACGGCCGACTTCTACAAGCGCAACTACATCGACGGACTGTTCCTGTCGTCGGGCATCGTGAAGTCGCCCGACCACACCATGGAAGAACTGATCCGCACGGTCCGCCTGCTTCGCGAGCAGCACGAGTTCCGCGGCTATGTCCACCTCAAGACCATTCCGGACGCCAGCGAGGCGCTCATCGCCGAAGCGGGCCGCTGGGCCGACCGGCTGAGCGTCAACGTCGAGTTGCCCACCGAAGGCGGCCTGGCGCGGCTGGCGCCCGAAAAGAAAATCCACACCATCAAGCTCGCCATGGGCCGCATCCGCCTCAAGCTGGACGAGGCCAAGGAAGCGGCCCGCGATGCCGGCGTCGAAGCCGCCGCGCCCACCGCCCCGGTGCGCTTCGCGCCGTCCGGCCAGAGCACCCAGATGATCGTCGGCGCCGACGGCGGCGACGACCGCGCCATCCTCACGACCGCGCAGACCCTGTACGGCTCGTATGGTCTGAAGCGCGTCTACTACTCGGCCTTCAGCCCCATCCCCAAGGCCGCTGCCGGCCTGCCGGCCGAGAAGGTGCCGATCCTGCGCGAGCACCGGCTCTACCAAGCCGACTGGCTGCTGCGGCATTACGGCTTCGGCGCCGAGGAACTCTTCGAGAATGGCGCCGACGGCCATCTGCCCTTCGATGTCGACCCGAAGCTCGCCTGGGCCTTGTCGCACCGCGAACGCTTCCCGGTCGACGTCAACCGTGCCGACCCGGCGATGCTCCTGCGCGTGCCTGGCCTCGGCGCGCGCAACGTCAAGCGCATCGTCGCACTGCGGCGGCACCGCCGCGTGCGCTGGGAGGACCTGCGGCGCCTGCGCGTGAGCCTGGACAAGGCCCGGCCCTTCCTGGTGACGGCCGACGCCCGCGTCGGTGCGCCGCCTGCGCTGTCGCTCGACTCGGCCGGGCTGCGGCAGGTGCTCGCGGCCGCGCAGGCGCCCGCGACCCAGCTGCCGCTCTTCTGACCGTCATTGCCGCGCGCCTTCGCGACGTCCGGGTGGACGGCTTCGAGGCCTGGCGCGACGCAGCGCGCGCGCTCCTGGCCGACCAAGTGCCCCCGGATGCGGTCGATTGGCTGGACACCAGCGCGCGCGCCGACGGGCAGGGCACCCTGACGCCGCCCGACCAGCGCACGGACAATCTGCCCGAGCGCGCCGCGCCGCCGAACGCGCTGCGCCTGCCGCGCAGCCTGCTCGAACGGCTGCGCCGCGTCGGGCGCCATTGCGACCCCGCCCGTTGGGCGCTCATGTACCGCGTGCTCTGGCGCGTCGCGCACGGCGAGCCGGATGCCGCCAGCGAAGCCGACGTCGACGGTGCCCGGTTGTCGCGCATGGACGGGCACGTGCGGCACGAGATCCACCGCATGCACGCCTTCGCGCGCTTCCGGGAATTGCCCTTGGCCGACGGGCCCGCGGCAGACGGCGGCGCGGCAGGCGCGGCGGCCGAGCCGCCGCTCTTCTCCTGGATCGAGCCCGAGCACGACGTGCTCGACGAAGTCGCGCCACACTTCGCGCGGCGGCTGGGCGCGCGGCCGTTCACCATCGCCTGCCCGGCCGGGAGCGCGCACTGGGACGGACAGGAACTGCGCTACAGACCCGCCGGGGCGGTGCCGCTCGCGCCGCCGCCGCCGGCCGACGACCCGGCCTGGGACGCCTACTACCGCAGCACTTTCAACCCCGCCCGCGCCAATCCGCGCGCACTGGCGCGACAGATGCCCGTGCGCTACTGGCGGCTCCTGCCCGAAGCCCGGCTGATCCCGCAGATGCTGGCCGACGCGCGCGCGGGCGCCGCGGCCGACGGCGCGGCTCCGTTGCGCACCCTGCGTCGCGGGGCGACGCTGCCCGCGCCGCCGGCGGTGTGCACCGCCGACCTGGACGCCACCCAACTGCAGGCGTGCCGGCGGTGCGAGCTGTGGGCCCACGCCACGCAAGCCGTCGCCGGCGAAGGCGCGCCCGATGCGCGCCTCATGATCGTCGGGGAGCAGCCCGGCGACGAGGAAGACCTGCGTGGCCGTCCCTTCGTGGGTCCGGCGGGCCGTTTGCTGGATCGCGCCATCGCGCAGGCCGGACTCGATCGTGGCGCGCTGTACCTCACCAATGCGGTCAAGCACTTCAAGTGGGAGCCGCGCGGCAAGCGGCGGTTGCACAAGACGCCCGGCCAGAAGGAGATCGACGCCTGCTCGGTGTGGTTGCGCGAAGAGTTGAGCACCTCGCCCGCCCGAGTAGTCGTCACCATGGGCGCGACCGCGCTCGCGGCGGTGCATCGCGCCGCCGGGCTGCCGGTGCCGAAGGCGCCCTTGGCCCGCCTGGCCGGCCGTCCGTTGCCGTTGGGCGACCGGTGGCTGATGCCCACCTACCACCCGTCCTACGTGCTTCGCCTGCCCGACGACGCCCAACGCGAAACGATCTTCGCGTCGATCGTCGACGCCTTGCGCACCGCCGACGCCGCGGCTCGCGAATGCCTGGAAGCAGACGAGCCCACGCGTTCCGATGCGCCGGCTCAGCCGGATCGCCAGATCGCGCCCGCCACCGCCAATGCCGCCCCGACCGCCCAACCCGCCACCACGTCCGACAGGTAGTGCGCGTGCAGGAACACGCGCGAGATGCCCACGCACAGCGGCACCGTCGCGGCCACGGCCCAGATCCACGCCTGCAGCCAGCCTTGGGCCGAGCCGCTGGCGATGGTGCCGATCATCAGCCACACCGCCGTGCCCATCAGCGTGTGGCTGCTGGGGAACGACGATCCGAAGGTCGACCCTTCGGCGCTGTCGGGGCGTTCGCGCTTGGTCGCGCGCTTGAGCCACGTGCCGATCGTCGCGGCGAGCCCGGCCACCAGCGCGAGCGTCACGCCGTCGCGCAACCGGCCCGCCAACGCCAGCCCGACGCCGCCGCTGACGGCGATCGCCGTCACCAGCGTCGACGAGCCCAGGGCCGACACGTCGCCCGAAAGCGCTATCTTCCGCTCGGTGTGCATCCGGCGCGCGACCGCGAACAGTCCTTGCTCTGCACGGTGCAGGCCGGCCCAGCGCGGCAGCAGGCGTGCGCCCGCGAGCGTGGCGGCGATCGCCACGAGCGGAATCAGGACTGACAGGACATAGCGCAGATGCGGTCTCCCAATGCCGATGGCGATGCGATGCAGGTGCGTCGGGTCGCAATCGTAGGCAATCCGCGTGCCGGCTCGCACGGCGAGGCCGAAGGGCCCGACGTCCTGCGTTCAGCCTTCGCGCGGCGCGGCGTCCGGGCCGATCTCGTCGACGTCGCCGATGCGCGGGCCGTCGACGCGGTGGCCTGCGCCGAGGGCGAGGACGCGCCCGACGTCATCGTGGCCGCCGGCGGGGACGGCACCATCAACGCAGTGGCCAATGCGCTGGCCGGTCGTGATCGGGTCATGGGCATCGTGCCGATGGGCACCTTCAATTACGTCGCGCGCCGCTACGGGCTGCCGGAGGAGGCGCAAGCCGCCGTCGATGTCGTGCTGGAAGGGCGCACGCTGCGGATCGACGCCGGCGACGTCAATGGGCGGCTCTTCCTGGTCAACTGCTCGCTGGGGTTGTACACCAGCATCATCGATGCGCGCGAGCGGCACAACCGCAGCTTCGGCCGCAACCGACTGGTGGCGTTGCTGTCGGCGATGAAGATCCTCGTCACGCCCCACCGTCGCCCGCGCGTGCGTGTCGAGCACGCGCGCGGCCTGCTCGACACGCGCGCCAGCATGGTGCTGATCGGCGCCAACCCACTGCAGCTGGATGGCATCGATCCGGAGGTCGCGGCGGCCGTGGAGCGCGGCGCGCTGGCCATCGTGGTCGTGCGGGCGGTGGATCTCTGGCGCCTGCTCAAGTTCGCCTGGAAGGCGCTGACCGGCAAGGTCGCCGAAGCGCCGGAGATCGAGGCCTTCGTGGTCGACGATGCGCGGGTCTGGCTGCGTGCAGCGCGGGTCCGGGTGGTGGTCGACGGTGAAACGGTGGTGCTTCCCACGCCGTTGGCGCTCGCCTCCAGGCCGGGAGCGCTGCGGCTGCGCGTGCCGCTGCCGGTCGAACCCGCGGCGGCGCCGTCACCCACGGAGTCGACCCGCCCCGCGCATGCCGACAGCACCGGCAGGGCCGAGGCGCAGGACGCATGAGCGCCGCGCAGGGTGGTGCAGGGCGGGGGCGGCTGGTCGGCGGCGTTGGACTGCTGGCGTTCGCGCTGCTGCTGGGCGTGGCGGCGGCCGCCGCGTCGACCGCCGGGCTCGTCGCGCGCTTCGACGCGGTCGTGGCCGGCTGGGTGCAGGCGCTGCGCCCGCTGGTGCGCACTCACTGGGTAGCGGAGTTGACCGCACTGGGCGCGCCGGTCGTCGTCACGCTGGGCGTCGTCGTGGCCGTCGCCGTGCTGGCCGTGCTGCGGGACGGCGCCGGCCTGGTGCGGCTGGCGCTGGCCGGCGCTGCCGCGGGTCTGAGTTCTCGCCTGCTGAAGCTGGCCTACGAGCGGGCGCGGCCGGGCGAATTGCCCGCGCTGGTCCCGGTCGAGGGCTTCTCCTACCCCAGCGGCCACGCCGTCGGCGCGGCCGTTCTGGCGGTTTCGCTGGCGCTGTTGGCTGGCCGCACGCGCCCTGCCGGGCAGCGGGCCGCGCTCATGGCCATCGCCCTGGCGATGGTGGCGCTGGTGTGCACCACCCGGGTCTTCCTGGGCGTGCACTATCCGTCTGACGTGCTGGGGGGCGCGGCCGTCGGAGCGGCCTGGGCGCTGATCCTGGCCGGGCGCCGACCGTCTTCGCGCGCACGCCGGGCCACGGGCAGCGGCAGGGCGGTCTTGTAGCGCACCTGCTTCAAGGCGAAGCTGGTGCGGATCTTCTCGATGCCGGGGATCGGCGTGAGTTGCTCCAGGATGAAGCGCTCCAGCGCCTGCATGTCCTCCACCACCACGCGGATCAGGTAGTCCTCGTCGCCCGTCATCAGGTAGCACTCCATCACCTCGTCATGCTCGGCGATGCGCCGCTCGAAGGCATGGATCGCCTCGCGGGTCTGCTCCTTGAGCGCGATCGAGATGAAGGCGTTGAGCGCCAGGCCGAGCGCCTTGGGGTCGACGAGCGCCACGTAGCGGCGGATGACCCCGCCTTCTTCCAGTGCCCGCACCCGCGCCAGGCACGGCGAAGGGGTGAGATGCACCGCCTGCGCGAGCGCGGCGTTGGTGATCCGGCCATCGTCCTGCAACGCGTCCAGGATCCGGACGTCGGTCGCGTCGATCTTCATTCCGCGGAATCTCCTGCCGTGTGGACCGTCGATGGGCGCAGATTATGCTGCAACCGCTCCGACTCGGCGGTGATGTCGGCTGCTCATGCGGCGCCTGCGCGGATAGTCTTGGGCTGAGCGCTCCGAACCAAACTCGACGCACCCGGCCCGACCCATGACCAACCACGCCCACGCCCGCTGGCTTTCCCGCATGGACCTGTCCTCGCCGCCCTCCGCCACCGGCGGACCCGACGATCCGGATCCGCAAGAGACCGCGGAATGGATGGAAGCTTTCGACGCGCTCGTCGAGCAGCACGGCCCCGAGCGCGCCCGCTGGATGCTCTCGCGACTGGCGGAGCGGGCGGGCGAAAGGCAGGTGGGCTGGCGCCCGCCGCTCAATACGCCCTATGTCAACACGGTGCCGGTCGAGCGGCAACCCGTGTTTCCGGGCGACTTGGGCCTGGAGGAGCGGCTGGGTTCGATCATCCGCTGGAACGCGCTGGCGATGGTGGTGCGGGCCAACCGGGCCCATGGCGAGCTCGGCGGCCACATCGCCAGCTACGCCTCCGCGGCCGACCTTTTCGAAGTGGGCTTCAACCACTTCTTTCGCGCGCGCACCGACGGCTTCGGTGGCGACCTGGTCTTCTTCCAGCCGCACTCCGCACCCGGCGTGTATGCACGAGCCTACCTGGAAGGGCGCCTGCCCGAATCGGCCCTGGCCCATTACCGCCGAGAACTGGCCGGCGCTGCTGCCGGCACGCGCGGCTTGTCTTCGTATCCGCATCCCTGGCTGATGCCGGACTTCTGGCAGTTCCCGACCGGCTCCATGGGCCTGGGGCCGATCTCGGCCATCCACCAAGCACGCTTCCTGCGCTACCTGCAGGACCGCGGCCTGCTGCCCGCGCAGCCGCCCGGACCGCTGGCGCGCAAGACCTGGGGCTTCTTCGGCGACGGCGAGATGGACGAGCCCGAATCGATGAGCGCGCTCACGCTCGCCGCGCGCGAAAAGCTCGACGATCTCGTCTTCGTCATCAACTGCAACCTGCAGCGCCTGGATGGTCCGGTGCGCGGCAACGGGCGGATCATCGACGAGCTCGAAGCGCTGTTCTCCGGCGCCGGGTGGAACGTGATCAAGCTGGTCTGGGGCAGCGATTGGGACGGACTGTTCGCGCGCGACGCGGACGGCGCGCTGATCGAGGCCTTTGCCCACACGCCCGATGGCCAGTTCCAGACCTTCGCGGCGCACGATGGCCGATACAACCGCGAGCGCTTCTTCGGCCAGAACCCGGCGTTGGCGCGGCTCGCCCAGGGCCTGACCGACGAGCAGATCGACCGCCTGCGCCGCGGCGGCCACGACCTCGTGAAAATCCATGCGGCCTATCAGGCGGCCGCCGACCATCGCGGCCAGCCCACCGTCATCCTCGCCCACACCAAGAAGGGCTTCGGCATGGGCGAAGCCGGCCAAGGACGCATGACCACGCACCAGCAGAAAAAGCTCGAGCGCGACGCGCTGGTGGCGTTTCGCAACCGCTTCTCGCTGCCGCTCACCGACGACCAGGCGGAGTCGCTGGAATTCCTCAAGCCCGCCGACGACGCGCCCGAGATGCGCTACCTGCACGCGCGCCGCGCCGCGCTGGGCGGCTTCCTGCCGCACCGCCTCACCGACGCGCCGCGCCTGCCGGTGCCGCCGCGCGAACAGTGGGCGGCCTTCGCGCGGCAGCAGCCCGAGCGCGAGATGTCGACCACCATGGCTTTCGTGCGGATGCTCACCGCCCTGCTCAAGGATGCCGCGCTGGGCGCGCGGATCGTGCCGATCGTGGCCGACGAGGCGCGCACCTTCGGGATGGCCAACCTCTTCAGACAGGTCGGCATCTATTCGTCCGCGGGTCAGTGCTACGAGCCCGAGGACATCGGCTCGGTGCTGTATTACCGGGAGGCGCGCGACGGCCAGATCCTGGAAGAAGGCATCACCGAGGCCGGTGCGTTGGCCTCCTGGACCGCTGCGGCCACCAGCTATTCGGTGCACGGCCTGCCGATGCTGCCCTTCTACATCTACTATTCGATGTTCGGTTTCCAGCGGGTGGGCGACGCGATCTGGGCCGCGGCCGACCAGCGCCCGCGCGGCTTCCTGATCGGCGCCACCAGCGGTCGCACGACGCTCGCGGGCGAGGGCCTGCAGCATCAGGACGGCACCAGCCAACTGGTGGCGGCCACCGTGCCCAACTGCCGCGCCTACGATCCGGCGTTCGCCGACGAGTTGGCGGTGATCGTGGAGGCCGGGATGCGCGAGATGCTCGAAGAGCAGCGCGACGTCTTCTACTACGTCACGGTGGGCAACGAGAGCTACGCGCAGCGCGTGCCGGCCGTCGAATCACGGGAGGGCATCCTGCGTGGGATGCACAGGATCGGTGGCGCCGAACCCGCTGCCGACGCGCCGCGCGTGCAACTGCTCGCGTCGGGGTCCATCGTCGGCGAGGCATTGCGCGCCGCGGACCTGCTGGCCACCGAGTGCGGCGTGGCCGCCGACGTCTGGAGCGTCACGAGCTTCTCGGAACTGGCCCGCGAAGGAATGGCCGCCGAGCGGGACGCCTGGGCGGGCAGGGCACCCGCAACCACTTGGCTGGCCGCGCGGCTCGGCGCCACGCAAGGGCCGATCGTCGCGGCCAGCGACTGGGTGCGCGCGGTTCCCGAGCAATTGCGCGCCCATCTGCCGCCCGGACGCCGCTACGTGGTGCTCGGCACCGATGGCTTCGGCCGCAGCGACACCCGCGCCGCGTTGCGCGACTTCTTCGAGATCGATGCGCGCTGGATCGCCCAGGCAGCGCTTTCCGCCTTGGCGCGCGATGGTGCCATCGACGCGGCGGTGCCGACGCAGGCGGCGGCACGTTGGGCGCTGGAGCCGGACCCTGCACCGCCCTGGACCCGCTGACGCCGCGCGGGCATGGCCCGTGCGACGCATGGGCACCGACTACGAGAGGACGCCCCATGGACGCCATCGAGCTGTTGACGCACCAGCACCGCGCGATGGAAGACGCGCTGGGCCGCATTCTCGACACAGAGGAGGAGGACAAGCGGCGCGAGCTGTTCGCCGCCGCGGCCGACCACCTCACCGTGCACATCGCCGGAGAGGAACAGATCTTCTATCCAGCGGTGCGCGCCCAGCGCACCGAGGACACGCTGCTGGAGTCGCTGGAAGAGCACCTGTCGCTCAAGCGGCTGCTGGCCGACTTGGTGGCGTTGTCACCCGGGGAAAAGACTTTCGAGCCCAAGCTGGAGGTGCTCAAGGAGCAGGCCGAGCACCACCACAAGGAGGAAGAGGAGCACCTTTTTCCGGCCGTGCGCAAGTGCATGCCGGCCGAGCGCCTGCAGTCGCTCGCCCACGAGATGCTGGCGCTCCAGGAAAACCTTCGCAAGGAAGGCGCGCCGCGTGACGCGGTGGCGGACCAGACGCACGCGGCCGCCGAGCTGGACGGCACCGTGCCGCAGCAGGCGGGCTAGTCGCCCGGACGCGCACAGGACCGCGGATGCGAGCGCGGGTCGTCGGCTTTCGCCCCCGCGGCGCCCGCCGCCTCCGCCGCGCCGGTCAGTCAGCGCGGGGTGGCGCCGCGCACGGCCAGGAAGCGGGTCGCCATGCGCGTGGGCACGCCCGCCGAGGACCGGTCGTAGGTCGAGGCGCCGTCGGAATCGGCATGACGCCCGCCGATGCCGGGGCTGCGCGCGTCGTCATCGTCGTCGTGCAGCGCGCTGCGAACGCTCAGGCCACCGCGGCGCGCGCATGAAGCCGTGGCTTTTTCCAGGCGGTGGGCCGCCTCGAGCGCAGCAGCGGGGTCCACCATCACGGTGATGGCGTTGTACCCGTCGAGGGAGGCGATTTCGTAGTCAGGCGTCATGTCGGTGTCTCTTCGCTTGGCAGGACCGTGGATGCCGGGTGCCGCGTCGAAGCGAAGCGCCGGGCTTGGATGTCCTGCATGGTGGCCATGCAAGTCATCCGACACGTTGACGATAATCAAGCGAGAGCGGGTGCGGTCGGGTCCGCGGCATGCGGTCCGACGCGCGGCAGTTCGCACCCGTCTGCGCGGGTGGCGCAAAAAGAACGGCCCGCCAGTCGCCTGGCGGGCCGTTCCCCCGGCGGGCCCTCGGGCCGCGTGCCGGGTCATGCGCGCCCGGGTTCGCCCTGCCTTCGGTGAAGGCGCAAGCGTCCGGGCCCGGATCGCGATGGCGTCAGGCGACCATGCCGCCCGACGGGGCCATGCGCGCGGTCCGGGTGGAACCGGAAATTCCGGGCGCAAGCATGAAACTAGACATGATCACCTCCTTTGCGAGTGGAACGAAGTTGCAGTCTAGCGCGCCCCGCGCCTGAGCGCGCTGCAAATTTCCGCAATCGGTTCACAGGCGGGGCGCGCCGCCGGCCACCCGCTCCGCGATTGACGCATGTCAAGTCGAAGATGCATGCGGGATGTATCTTGGAGGCCTCGCACCGCACTCCAGGCGTACGCCGATGGCCGCTTTCCTGAAGATCGACGAGCCCGTCCCGGGCCGATCCGCCCCGGGCGGCTTCGCGCTGTGGCGCTTGGGCTTCCGGCCGTTCTACTTGCTGGCGGCCGCGTTCGCGAGCGGTTCGGTGGCCTTGTGGGCGCTGCAGGTCGCAGGGTGGCTGCCGGGTACTTACCTCCCGGGGCCGCTCTGGCACGCTCATGAAATGGTGTTCGGCTTCACTGCCGCCATCATCGTGGGCTTCCTCTTCACCGCCGTGCGGAATTGGGCCGACCGGCCCACGCCGACCGGCCCGGTGCTGGCCGGTCTCGCGCTGCTGTGGGTTGCCGGGCGGTTGGCGGTGTTGTCTCCGTGGCCGTGGCTGGCCACGGTGGTCAATGTCGCGTTTCCGCTGGCGGCGGCCGTGGGCATCGGCGTCCCGCTGGTCCGTGCCGACAACCGCCGCAACTTCTTCTTCATCGGCGTGCTCGTGCTGCTGGGGGTGGCGCAGCTCGCGTTCCATCTTTCGCAGATGGGCGTTCTCGACCTGCCCCAGTGGGTCGGGATCCGCGTGGCGCTCGACCTGGTGCTGTTCGTCATGGCGGTGATGGCGGGGCGCGTCGTCCCGATGTTCACCAACAACGGCGTGCGTGGCGCCACCGCGCGGCGCGACCCGCGCGTCGAGAAAGCCGCGCTCGGCAGCGTGCTCGCACTCGTCGCGGCGGACGCGCTGCAAGCGCCGGCCGTGCTGCTCGTGCCGATCCTGCTGGCCTGCGCGGCGAGCAACTTGGCTCGGCTGGCGCTGTGGACCCCTGCGCGCACCGTGCGCGTGCCGTTGGTGTGGGTGCTGCACGCGGCCTATCTCTGGATTCCCGTGCACCTGCTGCTGCGCGCCGCGGGCGAGTCGGGTTGGCTGGCCGGCACCTTCGCCACGCATGCGCTCACCATCGGCGCCATCGGCGGACTGACCATCGGGATGATGACTCGCACCGCGCGCGGTCACACCGGGCGCATGCTCAAGGCGGATGGCTTCGAGGTGGCCTGTTACGCGTTGGTCCTGGGCGCAGGCGTGGTGCGCGTCTTCGTTCCGATGGTGCTGCCGTCGCTGTACATGGCGTCGGTGCTGGTGGCCGGGTTGCTGTGGGCGGCGGGCTACGGGTTGTACGCCGTGCGTTATTGGCCCGTGCTCACGCGGCCGCGCCTGGATGGCAAGCCGGGTTGAACCGGGGCGTTCGTCACGACGTCACCAGCCGGCGCATCCAATCGAGCAGCGCGGCCGGCAGCGCGGTCGGCTCTTTCAGCAACGCGTACTGCCGCAGGCCGAACACCTTCGGCAGGTAAGCCGCCGCCTGCCGATCGATGGTGAGGCAGAACGCATTGATCCCTTGCAGGCGTGCCTCGGTGACGGCCTGCCGCATGTCTTCCAGCCCGTATCGCCCCTCGTAGTCGTCGACGTCGTTGGGCTTGCCGTCCGACAGCAACAACAACAAGCGGTGGCGCGCGGCCTGACGCATCAAACCCGCTGACGCGTGCCGGATCGCCGCGCCGGCGCGCGTGTAGCGCTCGGGCTCCAACGCGGCCACGCGCCTCGCCACTTCCCCCGAGTACGGCTCGTCGAAAGCCTTCAACTCGCGCACCGTGACGCGCTGGGGCCCGTCGCCCGAAAAGGCCTGGACCGCGTAGGGCTGGGCCATGCCTTCCAGCGCCAGGCAGACCAGCAACAAGGCCTCCTTCTCGACATCGATGACGCGTCGTCCTCCGGCCACCCACGCGTCGGTCGAGCCGCTCACGTCGATCAACAGCAGCACCGCCAGGTCGCGCCGTGCCGGACGTGTCGATTGGTAGATGCGCTGGCTGCGCGGCAGGCCGGCGCGATACTCGGCATGCGCCTCGACCGCCGCGTCCAGGTCGATCTCTTCGCCGTCGAGTTGCCTGTGGACCCGGACGCGCTGCGCGCGCAGCATCTCGAAGCGGCGGCGGATCGTCCCCAGCATGGCGCGGTGCGCATCGAGTGTCCGCGTCACCCACGCATCGTCGCCCACCCGTGGCGCGAGCAAGTGCACCGTGGCGCCTGGGTGCCGATAGGCGCGCGAACGCCAATCCCACTCGGGGTACGACAGCAAGGCGCGGGTCGCGTCTTGCGGGTCGTCGGCGTGGCCGTGCCGCGCCGCCTGCGGCATGTCTTCGGAAAGGAGGTATTCGCGCGGCTTTCCGGGGGCTGCGACGAGCCGCGCTTGCGGCAGGTCGGCGACCGACTCGGCGAAGTCCTCGGCCGCCGTCTCCGCGTCGCGGTCGGTCGGTCGTGTCAGGCCCATCGGGTCCTCGGCGCTCTCGTGCGGCTGCGCCGTCTGGACCATCCAGGGGCCGGGCTCGCCGTCGTCTTCGTCCGGTTCGCCCTCGCGGACTTCGGGGGTGCGTGCCAGCCGTGCGCTACCGGCCGCCGGTGCATCGGGATCGTCCTCGCCGGAAAGCGCCTCCGTGCCGTTCGCGGCGTGCCGGGAGGCCTGCGAAGGCGCCAGCAGCCTCCCGATCCACAGGTCTTCGAGCACCCTGGCCTCGCGGCTGCAACCCTCGGCCAGCAGCACAGCTTCGATCCCGAGCGCGGCCTGTCGAAGATCCTCCGGCGTGCCGGGTCGGGCGACCATGCCGCGAAGCCAGGCCTCCAGCGGCCTGCGGTCCGCCGGAAAGGTCGAAAGTGCCGGACGGTCCGCCACGGCGGTCGACCGCAGCGCGGCGACCGACGCAGCCACGCCGGGCAGCCGCCGCACCAGTTCCTGGTCGGCGGCCGCCGCCTCCAGCACCAGGTAGATGGACTGGGCCAGCCGCGAGGCGCGCAGCGGCACGAACCGCGCGCTGCCGCGCTCGGCGCGCATGGCCTGGATCAGGGCGAGCGTGCGAAAGCGCTCGAGCGCGGCCTGTGGATCCTGCAGCCCCGTGCGCCGCGGCAACCACAGGCTGACGCCATCGGTGGCCGGGAGCGCTTGGTTCGCGACGGGGCCGCGCTTGCGCGTGAAGAGCGTCTCGAGCAAGGTGCGCGGCGCCGGCGGCTGCGCCACCCGCAGCGCGAATCCGGTGCCGAAGACTGCGGACAGCAGCAACTCGATGCGCTGCGCCACGTCGGCGAGCTCCAGTTCGCGAAAGCCCTGCGGCGCCGGGCGGTGGCGTCGCCACAGACTGCGCGCATACACCGTCGCGTGGCGCGCCGCATCGACGATGACGTCTTCGGCTTCGGCCACGCCGGCGGCTACACGAAGGTCGCGTCGACCAGGTCGCGCATCGCTCCGACCAGCGACGCCTCGTCGGACAAGGGCCCCACCACGGCCCGGTAGCAGGCCTCCCGCACCGGGATGCCCGCCGCCACCAGCCGGGCCGCCGCCACCAGGAGCCGCGTGCTGGGCACTTCGGCCAGGCCGCGGTCCTGCAAGGCGCGAAGGCGGTCCGCCAGCGACACCAGGCCGTGCGCGGTGCCGCGGTCGACATCGCTCTCGTGCTGCACGATGGCGGTTTCCTGCTCCGGTCTGGGGAAGGTGAAATCCAGCGCCACGAAGCGCTGGCGCGTGCTCGGCTTCATGTCCTTGAGCATGCGCTGGTAGCCGGGGTTGTAAGACACCACCAGCTGGAATCCCGGCGTGGCCTCCAGGGTTTCACCGGTGCGGTCGATCGGCAGGATGCGCCGGTAATCAGTCAGTGGATGCAGCACCACGACCGTGTCCTGCCGCGCCTCGACCACCTCGTCCAGATAGCAGATCGCGCCTTCACGCACCGCGCGGGTCAGCGGCCCGTCCTGCCACGCGGTGCCGTCGTGGCGCACCAGGTAACGCCCCACCAAGTCGTTGGCGGTCAGGTCGTCGTGGCAGGAGATGGTGATCAGCGGCCGCCCGAGCCGCCAGGCCATGTGCTCGACGAAACGCGTCTTGCCGCACCCGGTCGGACCTTTCAGCATCACGGCCAGGTTGCGAGCATGGCATTGCTCGAACACCCGCACTTCGTCGCCGGTGGCGACGTAGAAGGGCTCCTTCGTCATGCGCGCGCGGGCCGCGCCGGTGGCGTCTTCGGCGCCGCGCCGCGCACCCCGCGCCCCGTGGCTCCAACGGGGCCCGTGGCACCGGCGACGCCGCCGGGCGCCGTGTCCGTGGTGCCGGCATCCGCCAGCACTTCGAGGTTCGGCGCACGGCGGAAGAAGTCGAAGATGAACAGCGCCGCGCCCACGGTGAAGATCGTCGCGGTGGCGATCAGCATCAGGAAGTGCACCTGGATCTTGAGCTGCGCGTCCAAGTAGCCCAGGCCGAGGATGCGCTCCAGATAGACCTGCCCGATCCCCGCAGTCGCGAACGACAACGTCATCCCGAACATGCCGGCCAGCTGCAGCCAGAAGGCCCAGTAGCCCACCGGCGTGCCGGCCTCCACGCGCTCGCGCGTCATCGTAGGCAGCGCATACGAGATCATCGCCATCACGATCATCGCGTAAGCGCCGTAGAACGCCGCATGGCCGTGCATGGCGGTGACCAGCGTGCCGTGGGTCCACTTGTTGACGCTGGGCCACGTGTGCGCCAACCCCAGCAATCCCGCGCCGAAGAGCGTGAAGAGCGCGCTGCCGATCGTCCAGTGCAGGGCCAGCGTGTTGGGGTGCGCCATGCCGGATCGCCGAATGGCGGTATAGGCGTACATCGACATGCCCACCAGCGCCAGCGGCTCGAGCGCGGAGAAGAAGCCCCCGATCGGCAGCCAGTACGACGGCACGCCCACCCAGTAGTAGTGGTGCGCCGTACCCAGGATGCCGGCGATGAACACCAGCCCCACGATCACGTACAGCCACTTCTCCATGACCTCGCGGTCGGCGCCCGACAGCCGGATCAGCAGGTACGCCAGGAAGCCGCCCTGGATCATCTCCCACACGCCTTCGACCCACAGGTGGATGGTCCACCAGCGGTAGAAGATCGACACCGTGTAGTTGCGGAATTCGATCAGCGCCGGAAGGTACAGGACCGCCGCACCGGCCAAGCCCAGCAGCAACACGCCCTCGGTCGTGGTGAACCGGCCCGACTTGCGGATCGTCATGACCACGTTGTAGAGGAACATCAGCATCACCACCACGATCACCAGCTTGGACGGCAGCGGCTGCTCAAGGAGCTTGTTGCCGGTGCCGTAGCGGAACAGGTACCCGATCACCGTCGCCAGCCCCATCAGGGTCCACAGCCCCAGCTGCACGTAGGCCAGCTTGACGCTGTAGAGCTCGGTGCGGCTCTCGTCGGGCACCATCCAGTACGTGGCGCCCATGAAGCCGGTCAGCACCCACACCACCAGCAGGTTGGTGTGGATCATCTTGGTGACGTCGAAGGGCAGTATGTACAGCAGCGGGTCGGGTCCCAGGTACTTGGCGGCAGACAGCAGCCCGAACACCAGCTGCAGGCCGAACAGCACCATCGCGACAGCGAAGTACCAGTAAGCGACGGATTGGGAGCGGTAGCGCATCTCTGGATCTCTCGTGCTCGTTCGTTCAGGCCCGCAAACGCGTGGTCCGCGAAGGGGCGCTCATGTCGGGGGCGCTCGTTTCGGGGGCAACCCCCGCACCGGTCCTCACCGGAAGGTGGCCAGGTAAGTGACCAACTGGTCGAGTTGGTCCGCCTTCAACGCCTCGGCGTAATTGGTGGGCATGAACGACTGGCCGTTGGCCGAGTAGGTGGGGCCCGGGACCAGGTACGCGTTGGGCGCGACGATCGATTCGCGGATGTAGGTCTCCACGTCCTTTGCCTTGCCCTTGTAGTCGGGCGACGAGATGATCTGCTGCGCGCGGCTGGCCAGGCCGGCCAACGTCGGGCCGGCCATGTTCACGCCGGGCGCCACCGAATGGCACGCGAAGCAGCCCGGTGGCGATGCGCGAAAGAGCGCCTGGCCTTGGGTGATCGCGTTGTCGGCGGTGGTGATGGGGCGGGCGCCCGGAGGCAGGGCGCCGCCCGGGGCGGGCGCGTTGGCCTGCTGCCCCTGCTGCTCGAAGCTGCGGTCCGTGCCTGGGATGGAGGCGCCGGTCACCAGGATCGGCCGCGGTGGCCATCCCTGGTTGTCGACCTTGCTGACCCAGTCAAGGAAGGTGATCAGGTCGTCGATTTCCTTGGCGGACAAGTCCTGTTTGGGCATGAGGCGGCGATGCTTGGTCTCGTCGTAGAACTTCGACGGATCCTGCATGTACACCGTCAGGTACTGCCGGCCCCGGTGCTGCGCGATCTTGGTGAGGTCGGGCGCGTAGTAGGCGCCCTCACCGAACAAGGTGTGGCAGTTGATGCAGTTGTACTTGTGCCAGACGTCCTTGCCGTGAACCACCTCGGCGGTGAGGTTCTGCGCATTGGTCAGGCGGTCGAACTGCCGGTGGCTGTCGACGGTGAGGCCCACGAAGGCGAGCGCGGCGAGCGCCGTCGAGCCGATCGCGAAAAGCCGGGTCTGCCTCTTGTTCATGGAAGGGCTCGCGGGGAGTGGGAGAGGCGGAGGGCGTCAGACACCGATGCCATCCCAATGCGTCAGCGAGATCCACCCCGCATAGCCGATCGCCAACAACATCAACAGAAGGATCACGTAGCTCAGCACCTTGAGCGAGCCGTACGCGGCGGCACCCTTCATCGAATGAGCCTCCCAATGGATGGATAGCGGACAACCGCACCTGCGGCAAACGCGGTGCCCGTGCGCCAGCGTTTTGACAGCTTTGGTGTTGTCCAAGACATGCCGGCGCATTGCTCGAGGTGGCCTCTTCGTTCACCGTTGGACGCGGTCATCGTGTCCAGGACACGCCCGGCCTCCGTTGCGACGAGTTCGGAGCTCGTGAACGGTTGACCGGTAATCGCGACAAGCCGGATGCGGCGACTTCGCGCCTGCGCGTGCTCGAGCCAACAGCTATGCTTGCGGATGCGTCAGGTGCGGTGCCCGCCGAATCTCGAAAGGAGTCTGTCTTGAGCAGGATCAAGCTTTTCTATTCGCCTGGGGCGTGTTCGTTCGTCCCGCACGTGGGCTTGGAGGCGGTCCGGGCGGCGGCCGGTCAGGACTTCGAGGCGCAACTGGTCAAACTGCACAAGGGAGAGCAGCGCACCGCCGAATACCTCGCGCTGAACCCGGACGGCCAGGTGCCGTTGCTGGAAGTCGACGGGCTTCCGCTGACCCAGATCGTCGCCATCTGCGACTGGATCGACCGCAGCTTCCCGGCGGCAGGGCTGCTGCCCACCGACTCCTGGGCCCGTGCGCAAGCGTTGTCCCGGCTGGCCTGGATGAACAACACGGTCCATCCCGCCTTCACTCACGTCTTCATGCCGCAGAAGTTCGCGCGCGACGAGGCGGCGGTGACCGACGTTCGCACCTTCGCGGTCGAGCAGTACCGGGGCCACCTGCGGCGGCTGGACGGATGGGCGAGGGAGGCAACGCCATGGCTGGCGGGCGAGCGCCTGTCCTTCTTGGACGCCTACGCCTTGACTTTCCTGCGATGGGGCGGCTTCGCGGAGATCGACCCGGCCGACACGCCCGCGCTCCAGGCGCTGGTCGCCCGCATCGCCGACCAACCGCCCGTGGCCGCCGCCATGGCGCGCGAAGGCATCACGCTCGCCGTTCCGCGGCGCGCGTGACGGACCGAGCCTCCGTGACGTCGCCCCTGGCTGTCCGATCGTCCGTCCCGCTGCTGGATGCCCGCAAGTTCCGCGACCCGCGCGTCACCGCGCGCGGAGAGCCGCGTGCGCGCGTCGCGCTGGCCGGCCTGGAAACGCTCTGGTTCAACACCGGCACGCTGTGCAACCTGGCTTGCACCAACTGCTACATCGAATCGAGCCCGACCAATGACCGGCTCGCCTGGCTGCATGCCGCAGACGTCCGGACTTACCTGGACGAGGCCGTGCGCGACGCTTTGCCGCTGCGCAGCGTGGGCTTCACGGGCGGCGAGCCCTTCATGAACGCCGACCTGCCGGCCATGCTGGAAGACACCTTGTCGCGCGGGTTCGAGGCCATCGTGCTCACCAACGCCATGAAGCCCATGGCCAAGTGCCACGCGGCGCTGCGGCAATTGCGCGAGCGCCATGGCCACCGGCTGCTGCTGCGGGTCTCGATCGACCACTATGCCGCCCCGGTGCACGAGGCCGAGCGCGGCGCGCGGAGCTGGCAGCCCACCATCGACGGACTGGTTTGGCTGGCAGCCAACGGCTTCAAGGTGCACGTGGCGTCCCGCCAGCTTTCCGGCGAACCGGAGCCCGTCCTGCGGGCCGGCTTCGCCCGCCTCTTCGAACGCCTGGCGGTGCCGATCGACGCGGCCGACCCGGTCGAGCTGACCGTCTTTCCCGAGATGGATGCCCGCGTCGACGTGCCCGAGATCACGGAAGCCTGCTGGGGCATCCTGGGCAAGTCACCGACGGATCCGATGTGCGCTTCGTCACGCATGGTGGTCCGCAGGCGTGGGGCCGATCGCGCCAGCGTCCTCGCCTGCACGCTGCTGCCTTACGACGCGCCGTTCGAGTTGGGCACTTCCCTGGCGCAGGCCTCGGGCGAAGTCGCCCTGAACCACCCCCATTGCGCGAAGTTCTGCGTCCTGGGCGGAGCGGCCTGCAGCCGGTGACCGGCTGTGTCCGTGCGACATGCGTGGCAAGCGGGCAACGCTTCATGACCGTTCGTTGACGTTGGACAGCCGCCGGCAGGGCCCCGGTGCACCGCGCATCGGTGGAACCGCTGCCCGCTCTACCGGCCGGTCGAGAAATCCGCGGACGCGCCGATGATCTTCATCGTGAGCCTCCCGAATCCCCTCTCGATCGAGAACGAACGATGAAGTTTTCCACGCGGCTGGGCATGGCGTTCGCGACCTGCGTCGCCTTCACGTTGGTGCTGGGGCTGTTCGCGCTGCAGCAGGCCACGGCGCTCGGGCGACATGCGCACCAGCTCGGCAACACTTGGCTGCCGAGTGTGCAGACGCTCTTGTCGACGAAGTCGAACATGCGCGAGTTCCGCACCCAGGAGCTGCAGCACATCCTGTCGAGCTCGCCCGAGGAGATGGCCCAGTGGGAGGCGCGGCTGGACGCCACGCGCAAGACGATCGACGACGAGCTGAATGCGTACGACAAGCTGATCGCGCTGCCGGAGGAACGGCGTCTCTTCGACGCGCTGCGCCGGCAGCAGGAGGCACGCCTCGCGGGACACGTGAAGCTGCGCGAGCTGAGCCGCAAGAACATGAACGCCGAGGCGCTCGCGATGGCGCGCGGCAAAGTGGCCGATCTGCGCGCGGCTACCGCCAAATCCATCGATGCGCTGGTCGAACTGGGAGAGCGAAGCGCGAAGGCCGAGGCCGAAGCCGCCAATGCCGCCCTCGCCACGACCGTGTGGGCGATCCCGTTCGCCCTGGTCGTCGCCCTGCTGGCCAGCGCCGCCCTGGGGGTGTGGCTCGTGCGCAGCACCATGCGCGTGCTCGGCGGCGATCCGGCGGATGCCAAGGCGGCCGTCTCGCGCATCGCCGCCGGTGACCTGGTCACACCGATCGCACTGCGTCAAGGCGACAAGGCCAGCCTGTTGCTCGACCTGTCCTCGATGCGCGCGCAACTCGCCCACACCGTGGGTGCGATCGGCGCCGGCTGCAGCGAGATCCGCGTGGCGAGCGAGGAAGTCGCCCGCGGCAACCTCGACCTGTCGTCGCGCACCGAGCAGCAGGCCTCGAGCCTGCAGGAAACGGCCAGCGCCATGGAGCAGATCACCGGCACCGTCCGGAACACCGCCGAAAGCGCATTGCGGGCCAGCCGCCTCGCCGACGACGCCAGCCGGACCGCGGCGAGCGGCGGTCAGTCAGTCGAAGAGGTGGTGAGCACGATGCGATCGATCGCGGAGGGCTCACGGCGCGTGCAGGAGATCATCGGCGTCATCGACGGCATCGCGTTCCAGACCAACATCCTCGCGCTCAACGCCGCTGTGGAGGCCGCCCGTGCTGGCGAAGCGGGCCGCGGCTTCGCGGTGGTGGCCAGCGAAGTCCGGAGCCTGGCGCAGCGCAGCGCCGATTCGGCCCGCGAGATCAAGACCTTGATCATGGAGTCGAACACTCAGGTGGACGCCGGGGTGACGCAAGTCGAGCGTGCGGGGGAGTCGATCCGCCAGGTCGTCGAATCGGTGGCACGCGTCACGACGACCATTGCCGAGATCACGGCGGCCAGCCAGGAGCAGAGCAGCGGCATCGAGCAAGTCAACCAGGCTGTCGGACAGCTGGATGCCACCACGCAGCAGAACGCCGCGCTGGTCGAAGAGGCTGCCGCGGCGACGCGCAGCATGGAGGAGCAGGTCGTGCGGTTGTCCGATGCGGTCGCCGTGTTCAGGGTCGACGGGTCCGCCGCTCGTGCAGCCCCGCGTCATCCGGCGCCGTCGAGCGACGCGCTCCTGTCGGCGCCGGCCACGCTCGGTGCGCGGCCCCCGACGCAGGCGCCCGGACGGGTGCGGCCGGACGCACTGAAAGCGGCCAATGCCGCCAATGCCGCCAAAGCAGGCTTGGCTGGCGCAGGCACGGGCGCTGGCGTGGCCACCGACGGCGGCGCCAGCGCCCCCAAGGGCGGCGCAAGCAAGGAGACGATGGGCCCCGGCCTGAAGAGCGGCGTTGGAAGCGGCAAGACGGACACGGGTACGATCCGCGCGCGCGCGGCATCGACAGGCGCGACTGCCCTGGCAGGCGCTGCCGTGCGCGCGAGCGCGCATTCGCCGGCGCGGCGTCCTGCACCAGCCGCCATCGCCGCCGCGTCGACCGCAACGGCCGGTGACGACGACTGGTCGGAGTTTT